>Ga0307981_1000002_pt1 | contig 466251 bp, 401 predicted proteins | sample OrgLakmetagen987_FD_201849 | JGI IMG/M metagenome (GOLD analysis project Ga0307981, IMG submission 201849) | Saline water microbial communities from Organic Lake, Antarctica - #987 | ecosystem: Environmental > Aquatic > Non-marine Saline and Alkaline > Saline | place: Antarctica: Organic Lake... | reverse complement strand
AGAAAATGGACTTAAGAAAACAGATACTTGTATCGATAAGACTTATAACGAGTCGATTTTTTATTACTGAGAGTTCGATGATGACTTTAGTTTGTTAATTTATCCACTGCGTACCGAGTACAACCGACAAAATAAGGGTAACTCTTTATTTTTATTCGATTAAAATGGAGGAGACGGGCGGATTTGAACCGCCGGCTTTATGGTTTTGCAAACCATTCCATTGGACCGCTCTGGCACGTCTCCCCATTGGACGAAGCTGCTAAATGGACAGCACCTTCGAAAGCATTATTATGCGCGAGCAAACTTTTTTGTCAAGGAAGCGCGCGCTGTTTAATAACGATAACTTTTAAATTTAAGCTTCTCGGATAACGTATTTATCTTTACCCGCATCCACCATTTCTTTGAGCTCTTTACCAACCTTAAAGAAAGGAACCTTCTTAGGCGGAACCTTAACCACCTTGCCTGTCTTTGGATTGCGCCCCTCGTAAGCTTTATAGTTACGATTGGCGAATGAGCCAAATCCTCTGATCTCGATGCGCTCATCGTTGTAGAGCGACTTGATCATTGAATCAAAGCAAATATTGACGACGCTCTCTGCTTGCTTGTGAGTCAGGTTGGCCTGCTTCTCAAGTGCCGCAATTAAGTCTGCCTTCGTCATAGTTCCTCCCACCATAATCTTTCTCTTGAAGGCTTCATTGAAGACCCTTCTTTTGTGTAAGAGAAATTGTTTACTTACAAGCTAATCGGTAAGTTGCTAATTTTTCTAAAGACAATTATACCGCTTCTTGAAAAATTAGGGGTTTGAGAGGAATAAAAGGCACTGAAGTGACCCAATTATTGGGCTTCCCTTGTGACCAGCATATCTACTAACTGCCTGAAATGCCGATCAACACTACTCATTGATGACTCGAACAGCAAAAACCGACTAAAATATTAGAAACAGGAACTTTTTGCCTAAAGATAGGCCGCAGGATGTTCGATAAGACTAATGTAAAAGAGGACTATTTAGTGCAGATAAATGGCAAACAATTCACCCATCATATAAAGAAGCCCTCTTGGGCCTGGGGTCTTTTGTTGTCACTTCTCTTTTTCTCTTGTGTCGACGAAAGTTCTCGAAAGGGTAAGCCCCTAATCGAGCGTATTGGCAGCGGCGCGACTTCTGAAGAACTCTTTTGCACCCTGTCCTACAATATTGTGGAAGAATCTTGCATCAACTCATGTCCAGTGGGAACCCGAGTCGCGAGCGTGCAAGAAATTGCAGACGCTAAAGCTGAACTAACGAACCTAAATCTTGAACAAGCTCGCTTTAATAAAATCATTGGCGATATCGATGCCGCAAATGAGGTTTGTGTCGATGGCTCGGGAATCTTAAGACCCAATAATGAAGTTTTTGTAGATGCCGGTTTTTGCGCCTGCCAAAACGGTCAAGCCTTTAGTACCAACAACTGCCAGGCCACCTGTGCTGGAAGAAGTAATGACACGAACCTAACCCTTGTCGGTAGAGTAAACGTTGGTCCAACCATAGCGCTTAACTCTGAGCTTGGAACACTATCTGGATGGTGCCGTAACGAAATCACCGGCTCTGACTTTAGAGGACCGGCTTGCCAGCTTGAAGCAACAGGAGGAGGGTCTACTCGCTTTGTCGATCTTATTGTCCCTGTCAATTCCAATACCTTTACAGCCAATATCGAAGTGCTTCCCAAAGAAATCACTCACGTTCTGCGCATTCGAGAAACGGGCTCCGGCTCAAATGTTCAAAGTAATGCTTTTCAAATCTACTTAAAAGATCCCGAGACAGATACTAATAATCCCGTTGGACCACTCAAGATCATGCCTACCAGTAAGTACACCTGCATATTTCGCTCGCGAACAACCCTGCCCGACGGCACTCAGTCTTTTCAAAAGCATGCTCGTCAGCACTTCTACTTTGCAGCGACAGTTACTCCTCCGGCGCTACCGGCAGGAGATCCCCTTATCATTTGTCACGACGTTCAAGTCCACGGAGAGGATGACTCCTCAGAGTATCCTAGACTAGAGCTTATTCCTCAGTACTTTGCTGTCTGGGATCAAAGTGATCCTCGCTTTAATGATGGTGATATTGATGGCGTCATCGATATCAACGAAGAGATAACAGAAGAGTTCAAAATTAAAACTAACCAACAAAATAATGGCTCAGTTTCCTTGAATCTCTTTAGTGTCTTTCCTTGGCAGAACTTACCAGCGGCCAATGGCTTTAAGGACATCACCAATGCCAATCTCGGACTTGTGATGATTCCTTTTGTGGATAATTTCAACCGTGGAAAGTGCCCTACTCAAGAAGATTACTTAAGTGATAATGCCCTCTTTCAAATTATAGGAGATAAGGTCGGCGTTGATACCGAAGGGCTGTTTATGGCCGAAAGTGAAGCCTTACAAGACGGCCAAGGTGGAAATATTCAAGACATTATTATGATTCGTGAAAAAGACTTGAAGGCCGTGGGCTTCTTCTTGCAAGGAACAACTAAATTCAAAGCAGACGAAGCCAGTATGGGTTCTCAAACGATTAAGTTCTACTTTCCCTTTGACCCCATTAATCCCCTCGTTAAAAAGACGACTCAACAGCTCTACACCGTTCGTTTTCCCGATCAAATTGGTAAAAATGGTGTTCAAACGGGAATCGTTCAGGGAACTCGCCCACCAGATAAGCGCTTCGCTTGTATTCCGGCCATCAATTAAGCTAAACAAGCTGAAAACAACCTCATTTCTCGATCAAATCTATAGTCATTAAATGGCCTGCTTGTCATAATGCGGGCATGAAGAAACACTTTGCGTCTCTCATTCTTTTCGTCATGGTCTCCGTTGGCGTCTACTACTTTTTGGGCCCTAAAGACCTCTATGTTGCCCACGATTGCCAAATTCAAGAAACTGGCCGCTGCACAAGCTCTCTTGAGGGAGTGCAGCTGAACTTTGAATTGCTTCCCTTGCCGATCAACCCTACCAGTGAGCTGACCTATCAGTTAGACGTCGATGGCATCGAAGTCGAGAAAGTAACAGTCCGTCTTTTAGGTCACGACATGCGTATGGAAGAGCAGCAAATCTTCGACCTTGAGCGAAAAGCGGGCAATACCTTTGCCGCCACCAGAGTCTTTCCCCTCTGTACAGAGGAGGTCATGTTATGGCGTCTCTACCTCATTATCGAAGCCAAAAACCTCACTCTAAGAACCCTTTACGACTTGCGAGTTAAGCGTGGATAAAAGAACACTATTTATGACCCTGATGCTGGCCATTGCCATTGGTGGAGGTGCTGCCCTCTTAAAGGATGCTTGGATTAGAAGGAACGACCCCTCCCGCAACCAGAATGTCTACGATCACATGGGCGGAGACTTCTCCTTGGTCCATAAAAGTGGTCCTTTTAGCCTTGAGAAGCTTAAAGGAAAGCCTAGTATTCTCTACTTTGGCTTCACTAGTTGCCCTGATGTCTGTCCACTGGCCCTCAACACTCTTATGGGTAGCCTCGACAGCATCGATCCTGAAGTTCACAAGAAAATTAATAAAGTCTTTATAAGCGTCGACTATAAGAGAGACGACAAAGATAAGGTCGACGAGTATTCTCGCTATTTCGCCACCGACTTCGTTGGTCTAACGGGCGAGAAAAAAGAAATCGAGCGAGTGACTAAGAACTATGGTGTGCACTTTTCTTTTGTCGAACTTAAAGACTCAAAACTTGGCTACACGGTTGATCATACTAGCCGTTTCTTTATTCTGAATAAACAGGGCAAGCTTGTGGCCTCCTTCACAGACGTCAAAAATGATCCTGACTTTAAAAAGACACTAATAGAGGTTTTATAATGAAAAGGATGATTCTTTCTTTTGGCCTTCTTCTGGCCCAGGCTACGTTTTCACAAACCATCACTAATGCTTGGGTCAAGCGCCCCATTCCTGGTGTGAAGCTCACTGGCGCCTATATGCTCATTGAAAATAAAGGCTCCCAACCTTTCTCTCTCCTTAAAGTTCAAGGTCCAGATGCGGACTTCTACGAAATCCACACCCATGAAAAAAAAGATGGGGTGATGAAAATGCGTCAACTTCAGTCCCTAGAGATACCAGCAAATAGTAAGGTTGAGTTGAAACCAAAGTCTTTTCACATCATGCTCATTCAAGTGAAGAAAAATAAGCTTCTTCCAGAAACGAAGAGCACTAGCCTCACTCTTCTTTTTTCCAATAAAAAAGAAGTCACAGTCAAAGCGCAGGTGCTCAATCGAAAAAAAAGAGAAGATTAGCGCAATCTTGACCTAGGAAAAGGTCCGCTTTGCCACAATGACCATGGGCCATAGTTCGTTATGAAAGAACACTCCGATTAAGACCAGCCTCAAACCGAAAAAGAAAAAGAATCGGCTTAGGCGCTCCCCAAAAGGCGCCTTCTTCTTCTTTTCTTTTTTCTTGATCAACCACTTAATAATAAAGAGCAGGATGTTGATACCTAAAAAGATTAAAAGCTTTGTTCGATTCGCTGCAATTTTAAAAAACTCAGGCAGAGCAAGAGGATCGCGCAGAAGATTAGTGAAAAAATCAAGCAGCTTTGGAGCAGCATTCACAACAGGCTCAAAGAGTGTGCCATCGACCTTGCTCTGAAGCTCCGCTCTCACTTGAGCAAAACTCTTACTCCTAAACTGCTCTAGAGAGTACTTAATTAGTTTTTGCATCCCCTCAGGATTCTTTGTTGCGGAGAGGGTGATCTCTTTCATTAAGGATTCAACCTTGGCTTGATTACCAGAGGAGATAGCATCCATCAGTTTCTGCTTTTGAGCAGGAGTTAGAACATCCATCACCTCTTTTTGAGATTCAGAGGAGAAGTCTTTCAAGCGGCCTTCGAGAACGTCGTCGTAGGCTTGGGTGTTGGTAATTTCAGTTGGATCAGGATCAAGAGGCTCTTCTTGCGCCCAAATAGGACACAAGAAGACAAAGATTAAGAGAGCTTTTTTAAGCCTTAGCACCTTCAGCCTGTGTCTTGTCCTCTGAGTTCGTAAAACGTTGGAAGAGTAATGTCACAGGAGCGGCTACATAAACTGATGAATAGGTCCCAATTAAAACCCCTAAACTAATGGCGAAGAAGAAGTCCTTAATCGCAAGTCCACCGAAGAAGTACATCGTTCCCGAGATAAAGAGAGTCGTTCCCGAAGTGAGTATCGTTCTTGAGAGAGTTTCGTTAATGGCATTATCAATCTGATCTTTAAGGCCTAAGTGAGCAAATTTTTGCTCGTGCTCGCGCACACGGTCATAAACAATAACCGTATCGTTCACCGAGTAACCGATAACGGCCAAGAGAGCAGCGACAGTTTGAAGAGTAAATTCTGTTCCCGTTAAAGCGAAGATCCCTAAGATAATAGAAACATCGTGAAAGAGCGCTACAATGGCTCCTGGAGAGTATTTAAAGTCAAAGCGAAGCCCAATATAGATCATAATGGCAATGAGGGCCCAAAGCATGGCCTGAAAGCCTGAGAGACGCAGCTCCTTACCGGCCTTAGGACCGACGATATCGACCTTTCTAATTTCTATCCCATCGCTGGCAAAATCTTTGTTGAGAACACGACTGACTTTGTCGGTAACCTCATTAAGATTAGCCTCTGTCGCAGCAACCTTTAAAAGAAATTCATGATTGGTGGGCTCACCAATTTTTTGAGCCTGTACTTTAAAGCCCTCTTTTTTGAGCGTCCTTCTCACATCCGAAAGGTTGATATCCTTTTGAAACTTTACCTGAATTTCAGCACCGCCTCGAAAGTCGACCCCGTAGTTCATCTTAGAGAAAACAGCAAACAAAGAGACAGCAACCAAGATGAAGGATATTAATCCCGTTACCATGTAATGATTGGAGAACTTTATTTTCGTATCAGCTTTTATTATTTGCATCATAATCAATAATCCAAGGTTAAATTGAGAGGTCCTGACCTTCAGTTTTATTCATATAAAATTCAAAGAGCAGCTTGCCCACAAAGTAAGAGGAGTAAACGGTACTCACAATCCCAATAAGTAAGGTAACAGCAAATCCTCTAATAGGTCCTGTCCCAAAGTTAAGCAGACAAAGGCCAGCAAGAGCAGTCGTTATGTTAGCGTCAATAATCGTCCAAAAGGCATGGCCAAAGCCAGTTTCGACGGCCTTGTAATAGCTCAAGCCCCGCCTCACCTCTTCGCGTATTCGCTCGTAGATAATGATGTTGGCGTCAACGGCCATACCGATCGTCAAAGCAATACCGGCGATTCCTGGCAGTGTTAGAGTAGCTTCAAAACCAACTAAGCAAGCGATGACGAAAAGGATGTTTAAAACCAAGGTCACCATGGCGATGCCGCCGCTGATTTTGTAGTAGATCAGAATAAAAATAAAAACCAACGCCGCACCAATAAGCGAGGCGTAACGAGCCTTTTGAATCGAGTCGGCCCCAAGGCTTGGCCCCACTGTTCTTTGCTCTTCAAAGTTAAGCTGTACAGGAAGAGCACCTGCTCTTAAGACAAGGGCAAGATCTCTCGCCTCTTTCATCATCTTGTTGAAACCACCGCCGCCTAGTGAAATCTGAGCGCGGCCGCCACCGATCTTTTCTCTAATTGAAGGAGCGGAGTAAACGTTACCATCGAGGATGACGGCCATTCGACGACCAATATTCTCAGACGTTAATTCTTCAAATATCTTGGCGCCGCTTGCTTTAAACTCAATGGAGACATAAGGCTCATTTTTTTGTTGATCAATCTGAACGCGAGCGTCTTGCAGCTGATCCCCAGAGAGCTTTGAAGTGTCTTCCACTACATAGGGAATCATGTTGGTCACTTCATTAGTGGCCTTAGAGACTGTCTTCTCAAAAGCCATTTCAAAACCTTTTGGAAGCAGTTTTTCTTTTTTCAAAAAATCATTGAGAGTCGCAAGGTATTCTGAAAAGCGCATCCCTGTTTTAAATTCAATGCCCGAAGTCTTAGATTTTTCAAGCCAAGAGTTCATGGTGCTTAAAGCAAGCTGATCGTTCACCATTTTAAATTCAAGCTTGGCCGTCTTCCCAATCAGTGCCTTTGCTCTTTCAATGTCTTTTACACCGGGAAGCTGAATGACAATTCGATTAGATCCCTGAGAGACGATCTCCGGCTCAGTCACGCCAAACTCATCGATTCTATTTCTGATTACTTCGATAGACTTTGTAAGAGCTTGATCTTCAATGGTTGTTTTCTGAACTTTTGTTAAACCGTAGAATAGAGTTGTTCCTTCTTCTCTGGTCATTCTAATAATTGAAGGGAAGAATTTCTTCACTTCTTCTTTTGCTTTTTCTAAATCAGCGGCACTGTCTAGCACAACGGAATGAAGCGGATCGGTTTCATCTGTAACAGAAAAGTCACCTACACTGGTTTTGATTCCTTGATCGTTTAAAATATAGGCAATCTTTCGCGCGTAACCTTTAACTTCGTCTTTATAAACTTTATTAAAGTCGATTCCTAAGATCATGTAGAGACCACCTTGCAGGTCGAGACCTAGGGTGATTTTTGATTTAACGGGAAACTTTGATTCTTCACCAAAATCTAGCGCTGTGGGGATAATCATCATAGTAGAGATAACTCCAGCTATAATGAGAAATGTAAAGCGGTACCACCAGCTTCTCTTCATGAGGACAACTCCATTGCCATAGGGATTAGTTACAAGTCTTTTACATAGACAACAAATTGAAATTATAGGGGAATGACAGACTTAAAGGCAATGAGAAGTTTTGACCGATCTGTGCTGCAAGTTGTTTAAACCGAGCCTTCTGGTTTTTTGTCGGGAGCGTCTTGAGTTTCTTCGGTGACTTTTTCTTCTGCTGGATTTTTGGCCAGGGCCTCTTCCATTTTTTTCACTTCGGCGTCGACCTCGGCGTCAGTGCTGTCGCTATTGACACCGGTTAAGGCCGAGTGATGCTCTTCTTGAATTTGATGGTTTTCGCCATCTTTGTGATGATCGCTATCACTATCATGACTAGCGTTAGCATCGGCCTCAGTATTCACTTGAGTTAATAACTCATCCTTTGCTTTTTGAAACTCGCGAATACTCTTACCAAGATTACGCGCCAGTTCAGGAAGCTTCTTCGGCCCGATAAAAATCAGGGCAAAGGCCAAGATAATAAGAATTTCACCGGCGCCAAGACCAAACATCACTATTTTCCTTTTTTTTCTACTTTCTTATCGTCTTTCTTTTCAAAGAGTTTACTAGAAAGTCCACCAACATGGGTGCGAAGAACTTTTAGTTTAGTACTTTCGTTGACCTCTAAGGTCACAATTTTTTCAGTCATACCAACGATAGTCCCAAGGATTCCCGCTTTCGTATAAACTTCGTCGCCCTTGCTTAGGGTTTCTAGCATCGACTTCTCGTCTTCTAATTGCTTTTTCTGCGGCTTAATGACGAGAAAATAGAAAATAAAGGCAATGGCGATAAAAGGCGCGAAGCTCGCGATAGGATTCATACTACCAGCTGCCTCTTGGGCATATGAATTATTGATAATAAGGGCAAAGGGGATCAAAAACTTAAGCATAGGGTTTCCTTTAAGAGTATTCATTAGACTGATAAGATTTATAAAACGCTTGATAATAGTCGTCAAACGTTCCGGCCACTATATTTTGCCTAGCAGCTTTCACCATGGACAGATAAAAGAAGAGATTATGATAGGTAATCAGCTGTCCCGCTAGGTATTCACCCACGTTAAAGAGATGACGCACGTAGCTTCTCGAGTAGCGCTTGCAGGCCCGACAAGAGCAATCAGGATCTAAAGGCCCGGAGTCTTTTTTAAAGCGCTCTTTCTTTATATTCATGGGACCCTTGTGAGTCAGGACCTGGCCGTTGCGAGCGTTCCTCGTAGGAAGCACACAGTCAAACATATCGAGCCCATTTTTAATGCCATTTAAAACATCAAGGGGCTTACCTACGCCCATCAAATAGCGAGGCTTGTGCTCGGGCATTGTTGGGCAAAATTTTTGGCAAAATTCGACCATCTCTTCGTTCTTCTCCCCAACGCTTAGACCGCCGATGGCCAACCCAGGAAAATCCATTTCTTCTAAGCGATCCTTACACTCCGTGCGCAGATCAAAGTGCAGACCACCCTGAATAATACCAAAGAGTGCCTGATGGGACTTAAGTTCGTAGTCTTGACAACGCTGGGCCCAACGCAGAGTAAGCTCCATTGACTCTCTTAGGCGCTCTTTTGAGGCCGGGAGGGCCGGGCATTCATCGAATACCATAACGATGTCACTGCCTAAGGCTTTTTGAATCTCCATCGACTTCTCAGGCCCTATCATATGGCGAGAGCCATCGAGATGACTTTGAAAAACCACCCCTTCTTCCGTCACTTTATTAAGATCACTGAGAGAAAAGACCTGAAAGCCACCACTGTCAGTGAGAATAGGGCCCTTCCAATTCATAAAGCCGTGCAGTCCACCGCCCACTTCTTCGATTAGCTCATGACCGGGTCTAAGATAGAGGTGATAGGTATTACCTAAGATAATTTGAGCTTCCATGCTTTCAAGATCTTCTTGCAGCATTGTTTTCACACTTGCTCTTGTGCCAACGGGCATAAAAATGGGCGTTTCTATGACCCCATGCTCAGTAACGATAGTACCCGCACGAGCCTGGCCATCGGTTGCATTTAAAGTGAAGAATTCTTTTTTAGTCACAGTTCTCTCTTTTTTATTCTTTCACACATTAATCAATAATTAACATGGCGTCACCATAACTAAAGAACCTGTACTTGTGCTCTATCGCCTCTTTGTAGAGGCTTAATAATTTCTCTCGCCCGATGAGGGCCGAAACGAGCATCAATAGCGTGCTCTTTGGTAAGTGAAAATTAGTAAGCAGCCCGCTCACACTCTCAATCTCCCTTCCCGGATGCAAAAAAATAGAGGTACTTTGCAGCTCATCGCCCGGGTAAGAATCTCGCACTGGCCACAAGCTCTCTAAGCTCCTCAAGCTGGTCGTTCCAACGGCAATACGCTTTTTAGCCGATTTTATGCTCTCCCACTCTTTGGCTTCTATGATGTAATCTTCTTCATGCATTTTGTGTTCGCGGATATCATTCACTTTTACAGGTGCAAACGTCCCAAGGCCCACATGGAGGGTGAGAAAGTTTCTGCTGACTCCTTTTAATTCGAGATCGGAGAAGGTTTTCTCACTAAAGTGCAGGCCCGCAGTAGGCGCAGCAACTGAGCCGGTTTTTCTAGCAAACCTCGTTTGATAATGATCTCGATCAAGCTCATCAGAAAGACCGTCACGGATATAAGGTGGGATTGGAATTTTTGCGTGAGTATCGATTAAAGTCTCAAAGTCTCCCGTAAAACGTAGAAGAAAGACACCCGCTTCTCCCAACTCCTCGATAGTGGCCTGGGCCACTTGCCCAAAATGAAAAGTATCACCAATGTGTTTCCTTCCACTGGTCTTTATTAAACCCCTTATCAATCCCGCGTCATCCGGGTTCCTTTGGAGCAAGAACACCTCGGCCTTGCCTCCGCTTGATTTATTACCCAAAAGTCGACAGGGAAAGACCTTAGTGTTGTTAAATACCAAGCTGGTTTGATCATCTAAATAGTTTGGAAGATTGTAGAACTTCTCGTGAATGACCTCTCCAGAGCTCTTTTTGTAGATCAAAAGCTTGGAGTGATCGCGCGGGCTCACAGGCCTTTGAGCAATCAGCTCACTAGGTAGCTCAAAGTCATAACTTGATAAAAGAAAATCAGCTTCATTTACACTCACATCCATAAGAGCGTCATACTTAAACTAAAGGGATTTTAAAAGGTAAAAACCACCTACCGGCCATCTTTGCTAAAAAAGGTTGTAGAGCTAGGGGGTAGACTTCTTTTTAAATTAAGCCACAAGCTTTTTTTTAAAATAAACGTAACCTATTTTGATGAAGCATTGAGCTGAGTTTTGTCTTTGAGAGGTCATCTGTACCAACTTGGTGGTGCTCGTTTCTCAATAGTGACCTGTCGATCAACTACTTCTTTCTGACAAAATCATCATGAAGGGCAGGAAGCCTTTTACAATCTTCAGACTGCAAAGCCTCTTCAATACGCGGCTTTAATAAAGACAACTCACGATAGTCCATCAGGTATTCACTATAGATGCTAAAAGAATCGAGCACTGGTTTTTGGGCAAGAAGGTCTCTTGATTCACCAGTATCCGTATTTTCGAGAAAGAATCCTCCATCGGAATAGAAGTGAACTCTCTCTCTGCCTGAATGAATACCGGAGAGATGTCCATCACTCATGATCAAATAATTACGATGCCCTATCTCCATTGTATGCTTACTACAAGTCACTTCAGGAAGAGACGTAAAGCGGGCGATCTCCTGTAGATAGAGCGCCTCCATACTCAGACAGACAACTCTACCGAGCCCACCATCTTCGGAGTTGGCGATCGAGTTAAATTGATCAGGCTCCATTATGATATCTGATAATTGGGCCTGAAAATTACTCGACATCCGCTTAGGACTTAGGGCCCGACAATCATCAATCGTCCCTCCCTCACTTTCTGGTTTACAGTTTTCAAAATCAAAGGCAAAGGGCCATATAAAAGTTAGAGCATTACTAACGATACCCCAAGCCGTGGCGGCCTTAACAACTTTGTAACCTCTAGCGGCCATGAAGGCTAAACTTCCCCAGATAGAATACGAAACAGCATAGTCAACGGCGAGAAGCCCCCCAATAACCTTTTCTCTCTTACTTAATCCACGATTAACTTCGTACATATGTTCATGATTCATTCTGGCGGGGGCTTCCCCTTTTGCAAGGTGAGCAAATTTATTAACATACACCTCTGAGCAATTACCTATTTCCTGGCAATCGATGAGACTCTTAACTTTTGAAATGAGCTGCTTACATTGGTTAACTTCTTCTGGGAGCATCTTCTCTCTAAAGTCTCGCTCACTTGGATCAGCAATCGCGCAAAGTGATAGTTCCTCATTGAGTTGGGCTTTTCCCATTCTTTCTAATGAAGTAAAGACTCTTCTCATTCTAGTAGGGAGCTGACGAAAAACGCTGCCCCTTTCAGGAGCCTGAGCATACCTTAGTCTTCGAACTCCAATATTTTCTTTTTCTACGACAATGGCTTCAGTGAGATCTGTTGATTCCCAGACAGAGCTACCATCTGCAAGACTGTAGATAAGCTCTCCGTTAGCTGGGTCTCTAAAGCGCAGATCCTTATTCCCATTGGATTCATAAGCCGTGAGTTGGGCGGGGGCCATCTGAGCATCATTTTTATCTCGAATAGAAATCATTCTTTCACTAAAGCACTTTATTTCTGGAACAAGCTGATTGTGAACGGGCCTTATCTGAGCGAGTTCACGAGAGAGCGGGGTCAGAGAAAGCTCTGCACGACATCGATCATCAGCTAAGACTTGAACATTAAATAGCGTGAAAAAAAGGGATAAACTCACCGACAATCTCATGGTGTTCTTATCGGAATATCGGGCGCTTAAATTGATCGCTTTTTTTTGCTTTCAATAACACTAAGTCCTCGTAATAAAAGAGCTTGAAAGACCTATAGCCTCCAAGCTCTTTTGTCAGCATTGCCCTTAAAAAAGACTAGCGGCTCAAACCAATTGTAAAATCGATCAGATCAAGGAACTCAGAGCGAAGGTTAAGCTCGTCTTTGCCTCTGGAGTCATTCGCCATTTTTCGAATCTCCTTGTAAGAGAGATTCTTCGCCATCTCATCTCCACGAAGCTTTAGGCCCCAGGCGGCAACTGAAGTAGCAAAGAGCATTTCACGATCGCTTTTGAGTTTACTTAGTTTTTCATTCTTAAGGGGAACTTCAAACTTTGTAGAAAATTTTCCAATCGGCTTCTTGTAACGGACCTTAACATTGAGAAGCTCATCAGAATCACTTACTTCTACCTTACTCTTAGCCGCGTACTTAAGCCCATCTACCTTTGGTAGTGGAATCTTCTCATCATGCCCAATGATTTCATAAAGGGCCGTCACGGTGTGACCTGCACCAATTTCCCCTGCGTCTTTCTTGTCATCATTAAAGTCTTTGGCAGCAAGCTTTCGATTTTCATACCCAATAAGTCTATAAGCTTGAACAAACTTAGGATTGAATTCAACTTGGAGCTTCACATCCTTTGCAACAGTAGTCATATTCTTTTCAAGGTCATGCTTAAAGACTTTATTGGCTTCACTAAGATTATCGATATAAGAGTAATTTCCGTTGCCCTTATTTGAAAGCTCTTCAAGCATTGCATCTTGATAGTTTCCCATTCCAAAACCAAGCACAGTTAGGAAAATATTCTCTTTTGCTTTTTCTTTTACCAAATCAACAAGCCCACCACGATGAGAAGTTCCTAAATTGAAATCTCCATCAGTAGCAAGAATCACCCGATTGATTCCTCCCTCGATGAAGGCCTCTTTCGCTAGCTTATAGGCGGCTTCAATACCCGCCCCACCATTCGTCGAGCCCCCAGCATTGAGGTTATTGAGGGCCTGGCGAATTTTTAGCCTCTCTTTGACCGGTGTTGGCCCAAGAACGACTCCAGCCGCTCCTGCATAAACGACGAGAGAGATTGTGTCCGTAGGCTTGAGCTCGCGCATAACAATCTTCAAGCTCTCTTTTAGAAGCGGAAGCTTATTTGTAGAATTCATCGAACCCGAGACATCAAGAAGAAAGACTAAGTTTTTCCCAACACTCACTTTAGGCGTACTTGCTTTCATGGCCACACGAACAAGTCTTCTTCCTTGATGAAAAGGACTCTTCATTTGATCTACTTTTACGGCGATGGGATGATCGCTAAGCTCCATGTCGTACTGATAAGGAAAGTAGTTTACTAATTCTTCTACACGAACTGCATGCTTTGGAGGCAGAGAGCCTCCGTCAATGAAGCGGCGAACGTTCGCGTAACTAGCGGTGTCCACGTCAATCGAAAAGGTACTCAAAGGCTCAGCACTTACCCTTACGTAAGTACTAGACTCAATGTGATCATAGGACTCTCGATTCATCTCAACAGGTGCCGCACCGAGGTAACTTAAAGCACTTTCATGGGACATAATCTTCTTTTTAGAGAACGTTTTGGCTCCGCCTTTTGATCTGGGATTAATAGACCCTCTCGATACTCCAGCACGAGGAGCGGCCGCTACTGCCTTCTGCTCTACTTCTTCGCTATCAATACTATCGACCCGAGTATCGGCCCTACCAGAAGCACCATCGGAGACCCTTTCTAGTTTCTCAACAGAAGTCTCATTAAACTTAAAAACACCAACAACGAGAACCAAAGTCATCATTCCAGTTAAAAGCCCTGGTGAAAATATTTGACTCATCCAAGACTTAGAGCTTGCTTTCAATACCTCTTCCCTTTTCGAATAAGGTAGGCGAAGCTCATCATCTTTAGCAAACTCATCATTTAACTGCCTTTTAAAATCATTGAGCTCATCAACTTCTCTTTGTAAGGCCTCTTCATTAATACCATTTCGAAGCAGCTCTTCACGAAATAGCACCGCCTCGGCTTCATTCAATTCACCTAATGCATAGGCCGTAAATTTGGGATCGTTTGTAAAATTAATCATCACAGTCTCCTCTTAGTTTCTAGTTTCAGGCTCAAGTCTTTGTAGATCCACAAGAATGACTTCACGAAGAGCAGTAAGCCCCTCATGAAGGATAACTCCTACATAAGAAGCAGAGAGACCGGTCAACTCTGCAATTTCTTTGTAGGAGAGCTCATCCTTAAACTTAAGGACCAAGACCTCTTGTTGCTGATTTGTAAGCTTAGCGACTTCTTTCATGATGAGACTAGACTCTAAAAGAGTCTCACTCACGCACGGACAGAAGAGAATTTCATCGAGACTCTCTTCTAGGTCCATTCTCTTGTCTTTACGAAGAATATCCACAGCAAGATTACGGCAAACTTTATAGAGCCATGCCTTTGGATAATGCTCAAACTCTCCGGGAAATTCCTGTTTCCACAGACGAAGAAAACTCTCTTGAACAACCTCCTCACTAGGAGCAAGTCTCGATAGAATTTTAAATGTATAGCTCAATAAGGGAGACTCTAAAGACACCACATTGGTTCTAAACCACTTGTCCTTATCACTCTTATTTTGAGTACTCATCTATTCTCCTTTTTCGCTTCTTATAACTAGAACGATCCAGGGGCTATTTTATTAGGAAATAAGTGAAATAAAAGAATAATCGTCGTACTTTCGGTAACTTAAATTAGTCAGGCCATCGAAAAAATAACGCTGACGCTCTCGTTTTTCGACAAAAAAATAGGCACCCACTCCCCTTTTTACAAAGTAAGACGCGCCAGAGGCTAAAAAAGCTATTATTGAGTATGAAAAATATAATTATACTCCTCAGTCTCTGTTTCCTGATCAATGCCTCTGCGGACTCGGCCCCTTCATTTACCCCAATGCCAAAGATGGTCTCTTCCGCTGAGACCAATTCAATAGACGTCTCAAATCTCGATGAGCAACAGTCAAAGAGCGTTATGGATTACCTTCTGGCCCAAAAACATATCCCTTACAGTTTCGTAGAAGATGGCTGCTACACCCAAGCCCACGAGATTTATCAAATCCTACAAAAGTACAATATTATTACAGGCAAAGCTTTTATTTTACCCAATGCGGGCCTTCTCTATCCTGAAGCCCTCAGAAGTGTGGTCAACCCATCCTTTTCTGGCTGGCGCTATCACGTTGCTCCTTTTATTTTGGTCGACGGTGAAGTGAGAGTTCTAGACCCGACCTTAGGTAAAGAAGCCCTGAGCCTCAAGAACTGGGCCAAAAGACAAAATAAAGACAGTGATAATGCAGAAGTAGAGTTTATTTTGCGCCAGGGAAGCTATATGTTTCACGACTCTAGTTACCAGCCTCAAGACAGTGGAATCGAGCGCCTTCAAGATTTGGTGCGCTTAAGAGCTGAGCTTGGGGAAAATGAGTTTTGGTGGCAATTTGAGCAAGGCTGGATTTAGGCCCTCTAATTTTTAGTGGCCCATTGAGAGCCTATAGAGCATCATATAGGATATGAGACTCTTACTCTTCACAGTATTCACCTTTTTAGTACCCCCGCTTTCCGCTCAATCGAATCAAGAGCTATGGGACGAGCTAGAAATCGCCAAAGAAAATAAGACCTCCGACCTGCTTGAGCTACAGGCTTTTCAAAAGCAGATTGAAAAGGCGCAAACTCCCGATCAAGACTTTGTTGAGCAAACAATAAGCACTGGAATGGCCGGGTTGAAAAAAAATGGTCGGGCACCCCGATCTGGACAAGGACCTAAAATAGAAGAAACTCCCCTGCCCAATAAGACCATCTTTGAGAAAAGAAACTTTAAGGCGCCTCGGTCTCGTTCTCGCTAGCTTTTGCCTCTTTGGCTTCATAACTCCAAGGAATAATTTCTCCTTCCAGAGAGAAGCCCTTTGCTATCGCTTGTAACTTTAGCTCCTGAATTCTTGCCGCCGACTTGGGGTGAGTGCTTATGAAAGAGAGATACTTAGATTCATTCTTTTCAATACTGATGAAAAACTCATCAAACCCTGCAACATGACCTAGATACTTCTGTTGGCAATCTAGAGCAAAGGTGTCGGCCTCTAACTCGTCATCTCGTGAGAACTTAAGTGACAAGGCCTCAGAGCCCACGCCAATTAAGGAGTCTCCCAAAGAGCCCAGGCCCACCATTCGAAAGAGTAAGTTCATGATAATAACGCGACTAGAGCGACGTAAAACATGGCGATGATAAAAGTGGCCCAGCTCATGGCAGGCCACGAAGACCAGAGAGTTAAGACTCTTTGTTTTTTTTAAAAGACCTGTTGTAAAATAAAAATTTGCTCCAACACCAGTGAAAGCGTTCATCTCTTCTTGGGAAATTGTTTTAACGTTCAGGGGTATGGCAGAAGTGGAAACCTCAGAAAAGGGCAGCCAAAGCTGGTCTATAAGAAGCGAGAGTTTTTCTTTGGATCGTTGTCCTCGCTTCAATTGAGAGGAGGACGTCCCAAACCACTCGACTTCTTGCTTTAGTGTTATCTGATCTATCACCTTGCCCACAAAGAAATCAAAACACAAAAAGGCTAGGCCCAATAATAAAAAGAGTCCCAGGATCAATGCCATGTAGTCTTTTAAGGGGTGCTCATTGGTGTAATTGACCGACTCTTTAGGCGTTTTGGGTTTAAACTTCGTCATGAAAGTTAAGCCCGAGTGACTGAAGCTACAGAAGTTGCATAGGCATGAATCTCGACACTGGGAAGTCCACCCTTACCTTGCTGATTACTGCCTATGGAGCTGGTTTCAAGACGCATGTTAATGATTTTATCGGCGCCCTTACTCATGGCCTGCTCTTTCATACGCAAAATGGCTTCTCTTCTACCGCGATCAAGAAGAGTCTCGAAGCTTGTGACATTTCCTCCAAAAATCTGACGAATACCAGCGGCGAAAGTTTTAAAATAGTCTGAGCCGACCACAACGCTGCCATGAACTAAATCGTAGCGATCTTCTGGAGAAAGCGAATCCTTCCATTCACTTATAATAATAGGAATATGAGCGGACTCTCTTTCTCTGCGTCTAATGCGCCGATAGTGACGGGCCTCGTTTCGCTTACCGAAAGTGAGGCCTATAAAAAGAAGCAAAAGAAGAAAACCAAAACCTATGAAGTTATCCATGGCCGCTACTTCACCAAAACGGCCGTACCGTAGCAGAGAATTTCTGCGGCACCTGCACTAATGGAAGAAGTAGAGAAGCGAACGTTGACGATGGCATTAGCGCCCATATCTCGTGCCTGCTCTTTCATTCGCTTCAAGGCTTCGTCACGACTCTCTTGCAAAAGCTCGGTATAGCCTTGTAACTCCCCTCCAACCAAGTTCTTTAAACCGGCCATCATATCGCGTCCAAAATGTTTTGACCTCACCGTTGAGCCCAGAACAACGCCATAGTGCTCGATAATTTCTCGCCCAGGTATAATTTCGATATTCGTTAATTGCATGGTTTCGCTCACGCCCTCTCCTTGGGTCTTTATTCTGAGTCCTTATCTTAAGTCCTTATTGGCCTTTCATAAACACCAAAAAAAAGGCCGATAAACCACTCGGTTTTATCGACCCTAAACTCTATTCTAATTGTGTTTAGACTTACAAAGGAAGCTGGTAAAATGATCCCTGCTCATGAGCATACTTCTGAGTGATCATTCCGTAACCTGGCAGACTTTTTCCATCAAGATTAAAGTCGCGGCCAAAGCTTGCGGTTCCCCATGAGTTCTTAAAGTAATAGACGCCTTTATAAGAGAACTCCTTAATACTACCGTCTTTCATTTTCACTGGGACGGTGACAATTTTTTCATTATCATAACCAACCACAACAATGGAGTGACCGGCCGGCGCTTTTTTAGAAGCCTCATAATCGACACTGCCTCTTTCCGGATAACCCACTATTCCTTGGGCCCAGTGGTCACTATTCATCTCGATACCGTGGGTTCGCCCAGCGCCATGATTCCAAGCGCCGTAGAAAATAGTAATCCCCATGGTCAACGGAATATCGGCGTCTAGAAAGCTCTTGATCGAACTCACGTTATAAAGTGAGTAATTACGATTCTTGAACTTAATGAATGCATCTCTATTCGTTACGGCTTCCGTTCTCGCTCTTACAAACTCAGGGGCAAAGAGAACCGAGCCCTGATCGAGGAGTTCTTCATCACTTTTAAAGAGCAGTGAAGGGTCCCAATGAATGATAAGACAGGATTTGTAGGCCGATGTTTTTTCCTCTGTTTCAAGGTGAGCGCAACGGTCACTGGCCAGTTCGGGCTTGCTGACCCAATCTACAGAAACATAAGGAAGCGTCTTTTCATAAGGGACGCCATAGTTGGCCATGGCATTGAAGTTTGTGTAGGAATTTGAGCCATCTGTCGTCTTTCCTCTTACCGTCAAGTACTCAAGATACTGCTCAGAAAGGTCAATAGAGTCATCGGCCAAGCCTCTGATCATTAACATGGATTCTAAAAGGGCAATGCCCGAGAACATGGAACATGTGCCACGGGCCCCTTGAGACTTAACAGAAGTTTGATAAGAAACGACAGTCTCCACATTACTTCTCGCTGCTGATTTAAGACCACCCTCTCCATCAATATCATTGATCGGATGAACGAGGTCTGTATAAGCAGGATCAAGAGGCGGGAGAGAGCCTTGAGCATTTTGAGCTTGAAGAGTGAAAGAAAATAAGAGGGTAAGAAAAATAAAAAAGCTCTTCATGGGTCTTCTCCTAAAATGGTAGACATGGGGCGGGCAGATACTATGAAGCCAACCTTCAGATGTCCATCTTTAAGAGGTTTTTTCTCTGAGCTTACTTGTGGTTACAATAACTTAGAAGTTGCTTGATGAGATCAACGTTTTATGAAGCTGAAGGCCAAAACAGGGTCTACAACCTTCAGCGCTTTTTCAAGGGCATCAATCACTTCGTCTAAAAAGCCTCTAATCAGCTCCAAGGCCACTAAGCCGCCCACTTGATCCATTAAGCTTTTGATAATAATTTCGATAAACTCCATTAAGGGCGCTAGCCCCAATTTTTTTACCAGAGCATCAAAGATGCTCTCCGCTTGCTCAACATCTTGTCCGTTATTCGTGACAACAAAAAGAGGGTTTTTCTTGGCCATTATTGAACCTCTGCTTTTTGCCAATCTGTTATTCGATTAGCAACATCGTTAAATTGTCTTTTTAACCCACCAAACTCTTTGGAGCTAAATTCAAAAACACTTTTCTTCTCGGCACCAGAGCGCACAAGAGGGGCCCGATTCATAAAGGGTTCGGTAACGCAGCCTACCCCAAACTCGCTTTCAAGTTCTTCCTTGATGCGATGAAGGTCATCACTTTCTTGTTTTCGTCGCAAGTCAACAAGGTTAGGAATATGCGCAACTACAGAGGGGGCCTTAATGACGCCCATGTCTCCGATGTCCTCTAGGACGTTGTAGAAGTGGCCCAAGCCTTTGCGACTAAACTCATCGGGTCTGAAAGGCACCAGTAATCCCTCGGCCGCACACATGATATTAACCACCAACAAGCCGAGGGTCGGTGGGCCATCAATAATGATGTAATCATAAGTTTCATCGAGACCTTGAGTGGCGATAAATTTCTTTAAAATAAATTGGCGGGCAGAGTTAATACCCGCAACCGACAACTCAAAACCAGAGAGGTCTTGTGAAGAACCGATAACATCCAGTCTCTTTCCTCTATGGATACAATCTTGCACAAGAGCGGCCACATGAAGCGGCTTAAGCTCGCGCACACTGTTGATAAGCAGCTGATGAATGGAAATAAAATCTTCTTTGTCGGTGTCTAGACCACAAAGCAGCGACAGATTGGCTTGCGGGTCCATGTCGATGCACAGAACCTTGTGGCCTTGCTCGCTCAGGGCATGGGCGGTATTGAAGGCCATCGTCGTCTTTCCAACTCCCCCTTTTTGATTGAGAAAAGCGAGGACTTTTCCCTTAGGAGCTTTATGATTTTCATTATTATCAGAGTTATTTGATCTCTTAAAAAAGCCCAATCGACCCTCCAGTGGTGATGATTATTGAGCATAGAATAGCATGAGCTATTTCTTAGTGTCATGGACAAATATTATGAGGCTTCTGTGCAACGTGGCGCTAGTTATTCGACGTAGGAGCCACTGTTGACTTCTATCATGCAGCGAAAACCAACATCCACTCGGGCCGATCTTCCAGCGTCTCTGTGGTCATTTAAAGAAATATTGCTGGCAAATGCCGATTGAATACTTGTGGGGTCTCCCGAAACAAAAGCGTCCAGAGTTCCTTCATTAACCACAGCGATCATGACCGCAGCAGCGCTCCTGTTCGTTAAGTCATCGAGATCGACAAATAAGGTATTGCCTATCCTTTGCGCTCCAAGAACACCTGCTTCTCCATCCACTAGCCGAACCGAGACATTGAGATCAAGCGCACTATCGGCCTTAAAAGTGACGTCTTGAATTGTGATACTGCCCAAGGCATCTGAACAAGGAATGGCTTCAAAGTTCCAAACGCCAGCTCCGTTACCGGATAAAAAAGAACCCCCTGCTGCCATACCGCCGCAACCTCTACTTTCTGAGGCAATGATTTGAGAGTTAATATTAACGGTATCATCATGTAACTGCAGTGAGGTCACACCTGAAGTGGGACCGATTTCAAAAAGATTGTAGTCGGTATTAAAAGTAGAAGTCGCACTGATATGGGCCGGTAGTCCCATTGGCGTCATAAACCTTCCGGCACTAAAGCGCTCATCTTCAAGGGCCCAAAAGCTTAGGGCAGAATCGCAAATAGTATCGGAATTAGCATCGACACAAGGACCTCTAAGACCGTCAAAACTCCAAAGCCCATATTCGTCACTGGTATCACTAGAAATAAAGTCGATGTCATTTGATCCCGTTACTTCTGCTCCGAGAAAAGCTGATCTTCCAAAGGGAAATTGAATTTGTGTTCCGTCGCCAATAACTCGGGCGTTTAGGTAGCTTGGACCACCCCCTCCATTAATGAGACCAACAATCGTATTGGCGTCTGCGGTCACAAGATCATCTAAGTCGATGGTGACATTTCCTCCAACGACAGCGATGCTGGCAACTCCTGCATCTCCACTGACGTAGAGCACGCTGATGGCCAGTCCGTCTGCGGCCGGTCTTACTTTGACAAATTCTATGTCTTGAATGACGAGGTTCTCGTTAGTAAAACATTGAGAAAGAAGAGGACAATTGATGCCGTTTTGCGTCCATTCAGAAACATTTCCAACAGCATCTTGAACCCCAAAGCTTGACGTGCAATTGGCCGATTCATTAGAGCCCGTTGCAATAGAGCGGATATTAGAGGAAGCGGTACCGGGCAGCGAGAAAAAATCATTACTGTCAGGCTTATCGAAATCCACGTAGCCGTCTTCAAGGCCCGATGAGCTAGAAGAGTTACACTTACTGTTGGAATTTAGACTTAGGCCTGTTTCTAGAGTGGCGATCTCATTATCATTTAAATCCGCACTATCCCATAAAGAATAGGCCACCTGCTCTTTTCTTCCCGGAAGCCTGTGCGATAAAGGAGTGTTAACTCCAAGAATCTCATTAGCAGGCAGATTCTCAAGGCTAGCACAAAAAAGATTGGCGTCACTTTGAGTGATATTCGTTAATGGGGGTAAGCTCGAGCGATGGTAGAGTTTATCGGTATTGCTATCAAACTGGGGGTTGGCCGTTAGATTAGTTGTATCCGGCTCAACGTTGGCAAAATAGTCGGGAAAAATGACATTGCCCATCTCATTCCAAGTAGCTCCGTCTGCCATAAAACACTTACCTTCTCCCCTTGAATAATAGATGAGATTAGCTGTCGGTAAGATACCTGCGGTATTAGGATTATTGACGCCGATACAAGAGTTATCAAAAGTTCCACTGCAATTTGGAGCTGGTGAATAAGGACAGCCGGCTTCGAAGCGATCAACGAGCATGTCTTTTCCATAATCATAGAATTGATTGCCCCCGACTGTCACATCCCCTGCCCCTTTATAAGCGCAACGGTAGTTATTAGTCGCGTCGGGCGTAAAGTTCATTAACGAGCACATTTGCTTATTGATCATCCAACGATGAGCAAAGGCCATATTCTTTGGAGGCGCCATCATTCTTACGACCCCCAAAGCATTTGTTCCCGTCTCAGCAGCTGTTGACGTGAGGATTGAGCTAACAACGGGTCTGACGACATAGTAGTAAACCGTTCCGGGTGCTGGGGGAATAATACTATTATTGCTATTGTCGCTAAAAGAGAAAGCTGAAGTCACGCCAGCGATGGTGTTTCTATTGATAGGTAGAGAAAAATCAAACTGTTCACCGGCCAGCCGCCTGAACACCTTGTACTCGCTCACACTCGCCGATCCGTTGACGCTAAATTGATTCCAAGAAATTTTCACTTCCGCAGGAGCATCGTAGGTCTGCCACGAAGCGGCGGTGGTGCCAGTTGAGCGATAACAAACATTTTGCTGTTCATCCCAATAACGAGAGTCGACAAGGGAGGGAGTAATAACCCCCACAGGAGAGCCGGTACCAACACAAGACTTGCGATCTGAGCGAGCTCCGACGGCACATCCCGGCTCTAAGGCCGCAGGAGTTGCGCTACAATAGGTTTCAAAAGTTTCCCAAGAACTATTGGCCAAGGCCGTAAGTGTCGTGAGGTTTTGAATGTCTTGAGTTTCGCCAGGCTTGAGATTAATCACTTTAACTAAAGCATTCGAACCTGCATTGAGTTCAATAGCGTTGGCTATAGTATCTGTCGTTGTAACGTCATCGTACATTGTGACAGTAATGGCATTGCCAAGCACGGCCACGGAGGCAGAGTTTACAGGTGCACCACTTCCTTCGACATACTCTATGCTGGGGACATTTGCCGATCTTCCGACATAAGCTAAGTTTTGAATTTTTACTCTTCTCATGCGATAGCAAGTGAGAGTTGATCCCACCTCTTGCATAAAGATAGCATCCTCATGATCGGGATCGGCACTGGTATTTCCAATAGGAGAGCTATTTCCAAAGCAGCTAGTGCCACCTTCACATTGATCAAGAGAGTAAGGACAGACCGTTCTTGCTTCATTCACAAGACCGAGCCCATCAACTTTAGGACCGGAAGCTTTGAAGGCCACCCAACCACCATGAGTCGCAGAGACTTTTTGCACGGTTACCGTAAAGGTCACTTCCGTCGTTCTTCCCGTCGAATCCGCTACAGTGACTTCAATCTCACTTGTTTTTTCATCTACGGGAGGATTTATTGTTTGAGGGGTGATCACAATTTTCATGTTCTGAAGATCGGCCGAAGCTCCGCCACTGCCCGGAAGATTAAAAGGAGCGCTGGCCCCAGTTCCTACGGGTGTACTTAGGTTCGTGTAGAAGACTTCAATATTTCCTAGCGGTATAAGATTCTCATCACTACTATCGATATTAGTGATGCTTAAAGACTCAGTATTTTCGGGAGCACCACCGCCCTCGTCTACTTTAATCTTATCAATCACAATAGGATCTAATTCGTTAATGGAGCGATCGGCGATAAAACTCTCAACCGGCGCCCAAGCACCACCACTACTACGGTAGCAAGCTCCTGTTTGCATCGAGTAGAAAGCCAATCCATCGCGATCGGGAATAATCGCCGTGGGAGCGGATGAACCGATACAACCATTAAGACCGCATACCTTAGTATCTGCATAACTAGAGTACTCACAAAGAGTGGGTCTATCATTGGTTGGAATAATAGAGATATGAACCGTTTTCGTTCCTGTTTGTCCTGAAGAATCGAGAGCGGCAAAAGTGAAAAAGTCCGCCGTTGCCACTCCGCTAGCGAGAAGCAAGGTTGCCGCCGTATTTTGAATGGCCCCGAGTGGATCAAATTGAATCAACTTATTAACTGTTGCGTTGGCAGCGATGGCCGCTTGAATATCAGCTCCCGTGGTCATGCCCGCCTGAAAGAGAATCACAATTTTTGTATTGTCAGCATAAGCTCTAGCATTAGCGCCAAAGAGCGTGTTGATTGACTCTCCGGTGCTTCTAATATTAACAAGCTCAATATTTAGGCCATCGTAACTGTTACCTAGAGCTGTAGCATAGAAAGTCCCCGAATCAGTTGAAGCGCGAGCAAGATCCGTCGATGCTGGTATCCCATCGAGAGTGGCACTGTCGGCAAGGTTTCCGTCAACTGGGGTATAGGTACAATTAAGACCACTATTTCCCTGTCCTAGACAGTTGGAGAGCGCTCCATTGACCGGTGGCGTTTGCAGGGTGTAGTTGATAATCGAGTTAGAGTCGCCATCAGTGGCTCCGTCCAAATTAAAGGTATAGGCCGTTGGGGCGAAGGTATCACTTTCAACGACCTGAATGAGAGTTCCTCCAGCAGTTGGAAAAACAATCGGAAGATCGGGAACACTCGTGATGTTGAGTCCAACCAATCTTGCCAGAGGAGTTGTCCCTCCAGCGTCAAAAAGGCTGTAACCAAAAGTCGCCGCTCCGTTATTATCGGGAATGCCTTTTATGATAACTTGGCAGGTTCCTGCGACACAAAAGCAGCCTCCATCGGGAAAAACTTTATTCACTGAAGTGATGACACAACTTGTAGCATTGTCGCCCTCTTCATCCGTATAGGTCAGAGAGACCAGGCCACTTGAGCCGTCTTCATTAAAGCTTGGGATACTTGTAAGGCTCCCGACAGGTGCGTCGTTAACAGGTGTAACGATGATAGGAATCGTGATATTTGCGGAAGCTCCGCCTTCATTATCCTTAACTCTTACAATAAAGGAGTCACTAAGTGTTTGAGCATAAGTAAAGTAAGCATAGTTACCCAAGCTATCAAGAGACAGTGTCCCAAGACCAGGCCCAGAGACAAGTTCAACAACAAGATTAGCTCCAAAGGGATCGCCATCAGCTGTATCATTGGCGCTCATCACCCCACCAGTAAGCAGATTACCGACACTAAAAGAGGTTGTGTCTGTATCAAACCTTTCAGTTGCGGCGATACTGCCCGTTAATGTGAGAGAGGGAATGTCGTTTACGCTTGTGATATTAACTCGTACTACTTGAGAAGAAGAGAGGCCATCTTTGTCTTCTAGTCGATAGATAAATTCTGTTAGCCCAAAATAGTTCTCGCTAGGAGTAAGTGAAGTCGTACAAACGCCTCCAAAGCAAGTGCAGTCTACTTCATTAAGACCTAAGGCCAGTGCGGGCGAGAGTGTTTGATTGGCAACGGCTGCGGCCGTAACCCACGTTGAAGCGGTTGGGTGAGCATTGATGGCAGCAGCAACTTGTAGGCTTGTTGTCGCAGGGGCAACTGTGACTTCAATGGCCCTAATAGAGGCAATTAAAACATTCGTGTTCACACTAACGCCAAAGCCTGAAGTGAAACTAATGCGCGTATTATGGGAGTCGATGATAGAGGGTCTACTTTGAAAAAAGATACCTTGAGTAGTCAGTTTTTTTACAATTCCAATAGAGGTGTCGGCCGTTACTGTGCACCTTCTAGCAAAATCATTACTTGAATCCACGTAGTTAAGAACAATGGGATTGGCGCCACTGTCTTCAAGAATTGAAATAGCAGACAGAGTTGGAACCGGCGCCCCATCGGTGACGACGGCGCCTTTACAGCTTCTAGAAATCGAATCAAAGACCTGACCTCTATTACAATCGGCCTTCTTCTTACCACCCTCTCCACCGACACAAGAGGCCAATAGAAGAAGCATTCCTAGCAAGAAAGGAACCTCTTTTTTAAATAAATTGTCGCTAAAAATAGTCTTAATCACACATACTCCATCTTCCTTATCGAAAGGAAAGCATGGGCGCTTGAGAAGATTTCATTTGAGTGAATCATTCGGGATTATTTTCCCCTATCAAAGATCTATTTTGGGGGAAAAAGGGCCGAATCCCCTAATAACATGGTCTTTTGGTCTATATTTCAGCTACAGCGTACCTTGAAAAAGACGACTAAAAGCCAACTTAAAGAGGTCATTGTTTTATCTTTTTCTCAAAAGAGAAAACTGATGCCAAAGAACTTCCAAAAGAGCTTGTTGCCTAGGCGCCAAAAAGGCAGCATCCAAGGCACAACGTAGCAATGAATCTTAAGCTCTATGGTATTTTCGTGGCGAAAAAACTCTAATAGAAAAGGCCTGACCAAGCGAAATGACAAGACGTAGCTGCCATAGAAGTAATGAAGCGCGCGATAAGTATCACTCACCTGCCCGATGCAACCGTGCACTGATAGAAGCGGGCCGTGGTGAATATTAAGCTCCCCTTCTAAAAAAGCACCTTCTTCAAGGCCGCTTGCAAATTCGACTTTGTAGGGAGGAAGCTGGCCTTTTACAAAGGTTTCTCTTCTTTGCAGCTTCTCCCAAACCTGATCGCATTTAGTTTTTTCTAAAGAAAAAGAGGTCTCAAAAATATCAGTAGCAAAACCACCTGGGCATGAACTTTGATTATTAACTATTTTAGACATGCTCTCTTTTATCACTAGTCTATTCAGAAAACTAGATCGTTCGGATGATTTATTGAGTCCAAGATCTATGAGGTCGCTTTCTCACTCGAAAATGATCAGAGAATCAAAGGCCTAGCAATCTGGCCTGCTCTTGTTGCCTCAAGTTAAACTCTTCAAGAACGTTCTTTGCAGGCCGCGCATGAAGGTGAGCCAAGTCTATTTTGAGATTTCCCTCTCGATCAAACTGGGAAGCAAAAGTTCCCATACTAATCATATCAACCCTCGCGTCATAGAGCTTGTGAATCACGTAGTTTCCAAAGAGAAAGGCTTCGTATTCATTATTTAAAGTAAGAAAGTCACAAAAAGAGAGCTTTCCGCTGAGCTCTCTTTGGGCCTGAAAGGCGTTGAAGTAAGCCCTTGCCATGGGACCCCTCATTCCCTGTGTCTTACCAGCTTGGGCCATTTGGAGTTGAAGAGAATGCCGAGTTTCATGAATTAAAAGCGACAAACTCATCAACGGGTTGTCGGCATAGCTTTTACTGGGGTTAATGATGACAGTGCCGGGATTTGTGGAATTCACATCAAACTCAAAGAAAGCGGCACGAGGATAGTTGAGATCAATGACAAGATTTGGTGCCTTGATTCCCATACTGCGCACTTCAACTTTAAAAACGGCCTTTAAAACAGGAACTTGTTCCATCGGGGTTAAGCCAGAAAAAGACTGAAGTTGAGCGAAGAGCTCCTGATCTTCTTTAAGATCTTTAATCAAGCGCTCTGCCTGCCAGAGAGAAACTCTTTTGGATTGTCTGACAAAAACGGCAGACTCGGGCTGCAGAGCAAATCCCTCAGCTCTTGTGCGCTGGGCAGCTTCATTGGCGTAAAAGCTGTCTGCATTGACCGGCGAGCCAGTAAAAAGACTGAGGATAATAAAGAAAAAGGTGTGATGAAATTGAAGTCGAAAAGAACTCATTAAGCCTCCTAAGCACGTTAATGCTTTTATGGCCCAAGAAGATCGTTTTCCCAAGGGATTAAAGCAAAGGATCACATAGTGATCCCATGAGGTCATATTAAGAACCTTTTCCATGAGTAAGTACGAATTTAGTGTCCAAGCACATTGATGGACCAATCCACTAGAGTTCCTGTTTGTGAAGCGGCATCGTCGTACTCGGTGCCTGTATTGTTGCCAAGGCCGTCGATAACTTTAAGGCTCCAGACACCGCGAGAGCTCTCACCGTAGAAGGCATTAGAGCTTAAGACAAAATCAGAGAGGTCGGCAATCCATCGAGGTGAGCCGTCATCATCAAGAGGAATCAGCATTGAGTTGTTAATATTGAGGAGAATACTTTTCGTACCACTAGGACTGGTCAGTTCAATCCCAAGGTCTCCGGGCCGTCCGTGGGTTATATTGACCATGATCTGCACCCCTTCAATTGTCAGCGAGTTATTGACAAAAATTGAGCTTGTGAGCCCTGTCGCAGAACTATCGGGAATAGTTGAGTTCGAGGTCACCTTATAAGCGGCTCCATCGAAGTCCTTATTAATATGAACTTGATCTGGCCAACCCGAAAAATAGGTTTTGGCCATATTGACTGCGGCCTGGGCATTGATGCGACCAAAGCCAAAGTGATTATGAAAAGAAAAACCAGCGGCATTTGTGATCTGCCCTTGCTCGTAGGTATGGCCGGCCAGATTAAAGAAGCCACTAGAAGGATAAGGGTGGTTATTCGAAAAATTGGGATCATTTACGACGCTAGAAGATGACGCCAGAATATGCTTAACATCTCGGCTTGTTAAATTAGGGTTGGCCTGCAACATGAGAGCAATCACGCCAGTAACTGTTGGGGCAGCAGCGCTTGTTCCATTAAAGGTATGAGTGTAGTCACATTCGGCATTGAGGTTATCTTCCCCCTTTTGAAAGCCAGATTTTGAGGCCCCTGCATTACTGCGGGAATAGCCATAGTTGCAACTAGGCTGATCGATAGTGACGATGGCCGGATCATTTGAGCCAAACTCTCCTCCATAACCAGAAACCCAGATACTAGAGCCCGTTGATGAGTAGCTCGCCCTGTGCCCATTAGCGTTGAGAGCAGCGACGATAATCATATTGGAGATCACATTCGTCGGATCAAGATTAGCATTATGAGCAAAGCACAGATCTAAATCATTAATCAGATAAGTGTCCCCATACTCGTAATCGCACTCACGATAGGAATTGCCTGCGGACTTAATATAAAGCGATCCTCTAGTAAGCCTGCCGGTTTTAAAGCCAAAGTTAATCTGATCAGAATAGGTCGCATTCCACGCCGAGCTGGAAGGAAAAAAGCTAGAGCCATAAGAGTAATTAAAAAGATAATAATTACCACCGGCCTGATCGAGCCTGACCTCGGTACTAAAGTCACTTTGTAGAAAATTGAGCCCAGCGATGACCGCTCCTGGAGCAACTCCTCGCACACCGATATTATTCCAGCCCTCGGCCGCAATGATACCGGCCACACTTGTTCCATGGTCGCCTGACTGATTAGCAGGGCTCGGATCACCAAAAAAAGGAGAGGCAGAAGTATAGTCTTTATGAAAATTAGTGTAGAGATTATCGTCGAGATCCTCGTGATCAAGCTCTAGCCCAGAGTCACTAACGGCGACAGAGACGCCAACCCCGGTAATTTGATCAGAAAAAACAGGCTCGACATTAAGATCAAATCCAGAATTTCCTGCGCTAGCAGAAAAGCTGCTTTGCCCGTTATTTTTTAAATGCCACTGATGAATATAGAGGGGATCTCCTAGGACTTGCATACTAAAGGGACCGATTTGTGAAAAGGAAGATCCTCTTGTTGCTATCAAACGAATATTATTAGTGACTCCAAACCCAGAAGGAGTACCAGTGATCACTCCCGTGGATGGATTTAGGCTGGCCCAAGTAGGTAAATTAATTCCACTGACGATTACCCCGCTGCCTAAGGCGCTTGGGGTGAAGATGAATGGCACCCCTTCATAGACCGTTGAGCTTGGTGTCCCGTCAATGAGGGTTTCACTACTACTTGTGTCTGTTCTAATGGGTTCATCGTCAATCGTCACCGAAGGTGTTGAGGACTTTGGTGCTTTCACACAGGCGCTAAAGCTCACTAAAGTAAGCCCGCTCACGAGAAATAAGATTAAACGATTTTTCACTTTGATCTTATCGGTAAATCACAAAAATTAACTTAATCTATCTCGTTAAATCGGCTACTTAGCGACCTGATCATGCTCCAGCACCTCAAGCTTAACGTCTTTGATCAAAGGGCTCGAGCTAAGCTCACTGCTGCGGGCAGAGAGAGAGGCTATACTCGCCGATCCCTCCGACACCCAGATAGCCGTTTTGATGCCAGCAAAGGCCCTCTGCTCATCAAAACCTACAGGCTTTAGATCAAGTCGCTCATTAAAGTCACTAATGCTTTGAAATCGAACAATCAGCGCCCCTGTGACAACCCCTAGCCGACCAGTCCGTGTGTTGCGAACAATCGCCTCACTCGCCAAGCCTTGGGCCTCAACTTCTTTTACAAAGATACGCCTAAACTTTGTGGCCACTATATCTCGGGGATTAAAGCGCTCAGAAAGATCAGCGCTGACGGCGCGATAGTCTAGAACCTCTTCGTATTCTGAGCCGTTTGCCGGCCGAAATTTTTGAGAGGACGTTTTAAAGAAGTTCTTTTTAAAAAACTGGACCTCTCCTTTTGTGCCTCGACGCTGCTGACGATCGGGACGATCCCCAAAAACTCTACCGCCAGCACTTGGTACTCGTAGCTTTCGAGATGAACTTGTATCGGCCGGTCTGGAGCTACTTGTTGGCGACACTTTTTCAGAGCTTTCTTCGAGACCTTTTATTGCCTCTTTAGCCTGACGGTATTGAAGGATAAAGAAGATAACGCTCGCCCCGATAATAACCACAAAAACTAAAACCAAAGCAAAGCGGCGTGACTCTTTTTCTGAGTTATCTGGTTGGTTTTCATCCTTCATTTTGGTCCTCTTTCTTTATTTTTGTAAAAAAGGGAAGATTGAGAGGAAGTAAATACCTCTGTCTTTCCTTGGCTTTTGCTCTAAAATAGAGACATGACTAAAACATTATACCAATGTCTTGTACTCATTGTTAGTTTGAGCTTTACGGTAGAAATTTTTGCAGACGACGAACTTGTTATAGTTCAGGCGGTCTCTAAAAGTGGAAAAAGCTTTGTGGTGCGAAAAGGAGCCGCCGAAGGTGTGGCCATTGGCCAAGAGTCTCTCTTTACGACAAAGGATGCAAGCTTTACCGCTAAGGTGATAGAAGTCAATCGCTTCTTTTCTCTGTGGAACCTAAAAGATGACAGAGGGGCCGTCCCGTTCAATAAGGGCGAATATGTTACTTTCACTAATAATATAGAAAATATATGGACAGAAATCCCTAAACTTCAATTCGCCCCCAAGGAAGAGCTCGTCTTCAAACAAAGCACTCAGTGGATCGCACGCTTGGGCTATGGATTGGCGATGTCTGAATCAGTTTCAGATACCGATGAAAATAAGACCGCAAGTCGGGCCAGCTTTCAGTTTGAAGGCCTCTTTGCCAACAGAGTTGCCGTTCACTGGGAGTGGGCCATAGGCATGCGCTTTGATCGAGACAACGCCACCTTAAATGAGCCGTCACTAGAAGTTCCGACCAATCGCTACATGCTCACGGCAGAGCTCAATTATCACTTCGCCAACTTCGCTCGCTCCGACGATAGTATGTACCTCGGAGCTGCAGTTGCCTATGGGCTCTCTAATACAACTATCGACGAGTCAATCTCTACTGGGACCAGTTTAGTGCTGCCGATCATCAAACTAGGTTATATTAAAAGAGTTTCGGCCAGCTACGCCCTAGTCTTTGAAGGTTCAGTGGAAGCTATAGCTCAAAGTGAGTCCTTTGAGGATACAGAAAAGCAAACAACAAACATTGTTAATTCAAAACTAAGTATTGGTGTAAGATTCTAACAACCCCCTCACTCTTGAAGGAGATCAAAATGAAAACCCTTAAAACACTTATGATGACGACGTTACTTGCCGCAAGCTTTATGGGGTGTGCTCATAAGCATAGCGATAAAAAGAACTGTGATAGTAAGCAATGTAAAATGAAGGCCGGTAAAAAAAGCTGTTGCGCTGAAAAAGAAAAAAAGTCCTAATGAAAAAAAAAGCCTGTGATCGCCACAGGCTTTTTTTTTAAGCTCTCTACTTAAGTCCGATCTCTATCAAACGTTGCTCCAAAAAAGCCCCCGCTTTAATATCATCAAACTTTCTTCCAGTGCCTTCACAACTATCCAAGCTACTCAACATCGCATTCGAGTGCGGGTGAACAAAGTAAGGCATCGAGTAACGAGCTTCACTATCCGCCTCAGGATTGATCACTCTGTGAGTTGTTGCCGGTAAAACATTATTCGTTAGCCTCGACATCATATCACCGGTATCGACAACGATCTGTCCCGGCTTTGAATTGACGTCCAACCAAGTACCATCGCGGTCCAATAACTGAAGCCCTGAAGCTGTTGCCCCTACCAGCATGGTGATGAGATTTATATCTTCATGAGCAGCAGCACGAATAGAATTGTGGGTATCCTGCCCTTTTGTTGGTGGATAGTGAATAGTTCTAAGGATTGAATTCCCGTCGGCAATCATTTCTTTAAAATAACCCTCTGGTACTTCAAGGGCAGTGCCTAGAGCCTCTAGCAGAACTACTGCTGTCTGATCCATTGCCGAGTATAATTCTTGAAAAGCATTCTTGAACTCAGCGATTTCCGTGGGCCAAATATTTTCGGGATAAATTCCTTTGTAGGCAGAGCTCTCGCTTAAGCTTCGACCGACATGCCAGAATTCTTTCAAGTCGGGGTTGGGATTATTCTTAGCGTGCTCGGTTCTAAAAGGAGTATAGGCCCTTTGCCCAGCGATTTTTTCATCAAAGTAATTCATTTTCTTTTCAGTAGGTAACTGAAAAAACTCGTGAACGAGATCATAGGCCCGGTCCACTTTGTTTTGGTCGATAATATGGTCTTTAAGAATAATAAAACCATAGTCTTTTAAGCCGTTATAGAGACCATCAATGAAAGTCGTTTTATCTTGAGCGCTTCCATTGACATAGGAGAGCATGGAAAGCTCAGGAACTTGGCGTTTTGAATCTGTCTGAGCGCTTGTGGTTGTAGTCATCTTGTAAGCTTCCTCGCTAAAATTAATTCTAAAAGAGATGCTCCTTTCTCACTTAAGAAAACCATCAAGTCAACGGCAGGCCCCAAGCTTTACAAAGTAAAAAGCTCCTAAGTTATTGATTATTAGGAGCTTTAGTAAATTTTTAGATAGACATGATCAGCGAGTGCCCTCTAGCTTAGGGCTACTTTTTCTCTACACAAGGAGCAAGATAGTTACCCACTGCCTGAAAACGAGGCACACCTTCTGGAGAATAGGACTCAACTAACTTGAAGCCCACAGGCTTTATTCCTCCCTGAGAAACTTCCTGCTGGACTCTGCGTTTGACATCAGAGGCTCCGTCAGTCTTGCAGTGACTGCGATACTTTTGAACAATTGAGCGGGCCTCGCTTTGAGTGAAACCCCCATGAGTTAAAAGACTATTGAGGCGAATGGCGGCCTTGAGCGCCTCTTCTTTTTCACTAAATTGAGGAGTTGCTAGATTGATGGGTTTCCACTCTATACGACTTCTCTTGTCATTACTGCCAGAGATCACAATATCCCTAGGACTTTTACCGTAGGAGAAAGAGTGACGTCCGGCCGGACTAATATACTCAATGGCCATGTTCTCACCGGCAATAAACTTACCAGAGGCACCGCCAGTTAAACCACTACCCTGGGCATAGGAATGCTGATTTCCCATTAAACCAAGTAGAATAACAACGACTAGAGTTTTCAGTACTCCAACAAGGTTTTGGGCCACAATTCTCTTGCCGCCTTTAAGTCTGGGCATTTCACTTTCCTTTATAACTGCCACCATTTTCTTGGTGAATTCAATATTAAGTTCTTTTAATTTTTCGTAAGCCGTTGGAGAGACATCGACAATATCAAAATGAAATTCACCCTGAAATTCCTCTTTCTTTACTTTTTGCTTAAGCACTTCAAAAATAGCCTCCATTAAACCGAATGAATTTTCCCCGTTCATCGCATGAGGGAGTTTATCCTGAATAATAAAAAATCTGTCGTCTTCCTTTCGTACGAGCCCTGCATCTAGCAGAAACTGAACCTGGCTTAAGCCGTACTCTCCGTAATTTTTTAAAACACCACTCCAAGAAAAACCAGTATTTTTCATCAAGGAAATATCTAGGAAAAGATCCATTAAAATGGGATTAAACTCTAAATGCTCACAAAAATTCTTCTGAAGTCTATGCTCGACTCGCTCTTTCTTGCAGTCGTTATAGACTAAGGACACTTCATCTCCACTGCCTTTCTTGTTTTCAAGCCAGCTCTTGCGAGTCTCAAGGTCGGCGCCTGCTTCACGTAAAATCCGTAGACCAAGCTCTACTCCAGGACCCTTTTTTCCATTGCGTATTTGGCTTAATAAAGGAGCTGAAACGCCCCACTTTCCTGCAACTTGGCTCATGCTCAAGCGAGTCGAGTCAAGATACTGATTTAAGTTGTCTAAAATTATCGGATCCATCATGTGGCCAGTTTCCTTGTTCATCTTAGTAACATAGCTCTAAAAAGCTGACAGAGGGCCAAACCATCTGTTTTTACGGCCCCCTGTCAAAAACTTGTACGCTCTAACTTTTGGACTCTCTTTTGTGTGATGAAAATTAAATCCGCTTGTCTTGTGAGTACCTTATAGATCGTCAAAGTCTATTTCTCGCCTTTAAAAAGGCCTAACTGCCACAAATCGTTAACAGTGAGTAAAGACCCTAAGTGATCGAAATTACGCACGACCAAGGCTTAACAAGGCTAAGGTCTAAGCTCTGTTGCCTGCTTTAAAGAAAGATCTTAACTAGGTGTGAAGACTAAGAAATAAGCTCTTTTAAACGAGCCTAATGAGCTGGGTGTTCAACCTATGCATGACTCCACTACCGCTGTGATAGTATTTTTTTTGAAAACTTAAAAGAAAGTCACTTACTTCCTTTCGGGCCTCTTCCAAGCGAGATTCTTCGATATTAACCATTTCGCCCCCAACGTAGCGATCTTGCTTTTTATGATCTCTCATTTTTTCTAGAGCTAATTGGATGAATTGACGCTCGAGGATATCTTCTTTAAGCGGATCACAGTCGGGAGAGATTTTAAAAATACCTTTTGGACCAAGTCGGCCAGATTCATCAGGTTTAAGAAACTTGAGAACCAGGATATCTTTTACTACTTTTTTGATAGTCTCCTCGTTTTTGTCACTTTCTTTGTCTTTGTCTTTGTCTCTGTCTCTGTCTCTGTCTCTGTAGATGAGGCGAACCATTTCTTTCGTATCTGGGATGGTCCCTTTGATGGCCATTATGTTGAGAATAAAGAGGAAGGACCAATGAGTGAGGCCCGAACACTGTGATGGATCTAGGTAAATTCGCCTTAAGTTCTTAGCCCTCTCTTGGGTCTGATCATCCCCCCAAAGTTTTGCTTCTAAGTCATTTTTTTCGGCGATGCTCAGATTAAAGTGACGACTAAAGCGGTGAATGAAATCAACAGAGGGTTTTCTTTTTCCTGAGATGATCATAGAAAGTAAGCTAGAATTCTTATAACCCAAGCTTTGGGCCACCTCACTCATACTTCCCAGAACTAAGGCTCTTTTTTTTAATGTTTGGCTTATAAAGGGAGAGTAATCAGTATAATCGAAAATATTCACTCTGCCTCCCACGTCTTTTAGTTCCGTTTTCATTCCGTTAGAGGCAAGGGCCTAGGCCCCTACCTCTAAGGAGAGAAGTGATCAAAGTTTTAGGAGCTTTGATCACCGATAAACTTAGTTACAGCTTGGGTAAGTAAAAGTGATCTCATCAACAAGAACACCATCAAGTGAAGATCTGTAATCCATGCTGTTTTCATTACCATCTTTTACGATGAGAAAGTCAAAGCTCGTTGGAGAGTTTGCAGAGACAGTCTTGAAAACTGAACATTTTGGAAATTCAGACTTAAATTTTTTCTCAGGGTTGGCAAGTTTCCACTGAAATGCTTCACGGCTACTAGGTCTTGCACAAACTTGTTTAGTTCCTCTTACAACTGATTGTCCTGGAACATTAGAGAAAACTTCGCAAACTCTTTCGTCACGGTCAAAGCAGTCTTTTGGTCCACCATCGTTGTCACAACTTTCTGGCTTGAAACCCCATTGTGAACATATTCTTACGTCTTGAATCGTTCTGAAAGTATTTCCATCGATACAAACGTTTGTGATGTTTGTAAAAACAGTACCAAACTTAGTGTAAACACCTTTATTTGGGATACCGATATCAGTAAGAGTGCCTTTGCCAAGAATTGTGTATCCTGGTTTTTGGTAATCAGTAAGCTCATCAGCTGATGACCAACCTGCATTTGTACTAAGAGAAAGTAAGCCCATTAATGCTACTAGTCCTAAAAATTTCATGTTAACTCCTTAAAGTTTTCTGCAAACATTTAATCGTTTGCGTGTTTGTTTTGAGAACTTGGTTATAGGCAGGAGTAAAAAAAAAAACGATGGGATTGAAAGTAATAAATCACTTTGTTTTAACAAGATGTAAATGAGTTAAGCTTATGAAATAAGAAAAGGAAGTCGCTTTCTGTGCAAACTGTGAAAATAATTATGACGTATTGTTAAACAGGAGTAACAGGTAAGGAGACCCTAGAAACGTTGATGTTACTCGCCACTGACCTGGGGGGCAAAGAGAACCGAGCCTAGTCGGATGTAGTCTGTTCCTACGTTAAGGGCAATCTCGTAGTCATTACTCATGCCCATAGAAAGCTTAAGTCCTTCAATGGCGAAGTCTTCAACAAGTTTATCTCTGATTCGCTGAAGTTGATTAAAGCATTTAAGGGCGTCATCAGTAAAAGTTTCAGTCCGCATCTTACTCATGGTCATTAACCCACGAAGTGTAAAAGGAGGCTTCTCACTTGCTAACAAGTTAACGGCGCTAGCGAGATCATCCCAATCAACGAAACCGGATTTTTCAGTTTCACCACTAGTATTAACTTGAATAAAAAGATCAACGTCACGACATTTGGCCTTTCCTCTCTTGTCTGCATCAATTAACTTTTGCAGCAGACTTAAACTATCGACAGAGTGAATGGCCTTGAGGGCCTCGATATTTAGAAGACGACCGATTTTCTTGCTTTGAAGTTTGCCGATAAAATGCCAGTTAATGTCGTCGATGCCCATCTCGTGCAAAGCAGAAGCCTTTGACTCAAGCTCCTCTACTCTATTTTCACCAAAGTCCCGTATGCCTGCTTGATAGGCATGAAAGATATCATCAACCGGCCTGGTCTTTGAAACTGCAACGAGACAAGGAATAGCGTCGGGGTGAAAGGTACGAGAGATAAGATCTAAGCGAATATTGATGAGTTCTTTTCTGTCCATAGGGACTTAGGAATCCTCACTAGGATCAGTTGGATCCTTAGGAGCATCATTTTCTTTCTTTTTAAAACTAAAGTTAGCGTTGACCTCAACGTCATAGTTTTGCAGGATATAATCAATAAGCTTTTCGGTATCAAGTTTTGTGAGGTACTTTCTAAACTCTTCCCTCAAGCTCTTGGTAAAGTCTTCCTTGGCACCTTTGGCATTAGTGACAAGCCCTGCAATAACGTCTTTTGGGATAGGTAGATCACCGAGGACATTCTTGACAGACTCCTCCGTCATAAAAGCCGCACCGATACCGACAGAGACGACTCTTTTGATAATGTCGCCTAGACCTTTTATTTCACCTGATTTTTCATTCTTTTCAGAATCACTCACAAGCGGCTCCTCTATTAATGAGACTTACATCGACTTTCATAGGACTTAAGCATGGCCGGAAGGTTTTTCTCCGTAAGCGAGCTCACTAGAGACTTGGGGGCAAAACCCTTGATCTCCACTTCAAGTGAGTAGGTCACATCAGTCCTGCCATCTCCTAGATCTTTCAATTTCCAGTGGCCTTCATTCTTTTTAAAAATATCGCCAGATTCAAAGCTCCACGAAACCTCTGTCGGATTCGTTTGTTTAAGAACAAGGATATACTTAAACTTTTTAATCATATTTAAACCAAACTCAACCCGTGACTCAGTTTCTGATTTTGCTAAAACATCCACACTCGAGCAACCGTCCACAAATTCAGGATAGCTTTCGTAGTTCGTGATGACTTCGTAGATTTTTTCAATTGGGGAGTCCCAAACTTCATTTTTTGTTGCCGCTGGCATACTATCTCCTGTGCCTTTAGTAGCGAGGCTTAGTGTCAAAGTGGTGATCAGCCTCAATGCGTCTTATTGTACCCGACTGAGAACGCATGACAATTGATTTAGTGATCGCTCCTTGTGGACGAAAGCGAACACCATCGAGAAAGGTTCCAGTCGTTACACCAGTGGCGACAAACATGACATTGCCATAAGCAAGCTCATCGATCGCATAAATTTTATCGAGGTCGGTAATTCCCATTTTTTTCGCACGACCAATCTCGTCTTCTGAGCGAAACTTTAGAATCCCTTGGAAGTCTCCACCCATGCAACGAAGTGCCGCGGCAGAGATTACACCTTCAGGCGCACCACCCGTGCCAATAAGGATGTCAACACCAGAGTTTGGCTCACAACAAGCAAGAGACGCTGCTACATCTCCATCACCGATGAGCTTAATTCTAGCACCAGCTTCTCGCACTTCATTAATAAGACCAGCGTGTCTCGGTCGATCTAAAATACAAACGGTTAAATCGGCCATCTTGCATTTCTTTGCGTCGGCCAATCTTCTGAGATTTTCTTGAGCGCTCTCACGAATATCAATCAGACCGCGCCCAACTGGACCTACGGCTATTTTTTGCATGTAAGTATCGGGAGCATTCAGAAAGCCACCTTCTTCAGCAATGGCCATAACAGAAATTGAATTGGAGGCCCCTTGGGCACAAACTGTTGTTCCCTCAAGAGGATCGAGAGCAATATCGAGAGCTGGGCCATTTCCAGAACCCACTTTTTCGCCGATATAAAGCATAGGAGCTTCATCCCGCTCGCCTTCACCGATCACAACCGTTCCTTTGCAGTCGATGGTATCGAGCATACTGCGCATAGCATCTACTGCTGCTTGATCAGCTGCTTTTTCATCACCACGTCCCATCCATCTGGCCGAGGCAATGGCGGCCATTTCGGTTACACGGACAAATTCTAGAGCTAGGTTGCGATTCATGATGTCTCCCAAAGAATATTTAAACTAGGATCATCATACTGAAAGCAGAACATATGGGCCAAGAAAAGGAGGCTTTTTTATTGAGAATTATTGTCTTTAATCCGCAACTTTAGGCGCAAGAAGTCAAAGACATCGCGATTAAGAAAGTGCTCGGGAATTCCTCGAACGATTTCTTGAGCAAAGCTTAAGCGGCCATCATCCAAGGTCCGATCCATCTCAAAAACAAATTCATCCTCTTGAACAAGCGGTGTGTCGAGGTCACGTTTTGTCATGACTCGTCCACTTTTTAACCCCCTACCATCAAGGTACTCAACAAAGCTATCCATCATAATCAATTGAAAACGAGAAATTTCGCCATCATTGTGACACCAGACAAACACTTCAACTGGGCCATCCGCTTGCAGCCAAAAATGAAGGTCACTAGGCATCTCAAGGTCCATGCTTGAATCGTGAAGAGCTCGCATGCCTTTAATGATATTTTCTGTCGAGAGAAAGGACTTTATTTGATCTTGAAAAACTTCTTTGTCACAAAACTTAAGGCCCAGTCTCTTACCATGAACCCACATCACCTTGGCATCCAAACTTAGTTTGCTCCCACGCCAGTGCAACTGACCTTTAACGCTCTCGCCGACTTTATAAGGGTGACCGCCGTCCATTAAAGAGAGCTGCATACCAGTGAAGCTGATATCTTTTACAGCGAAAACCGATGTTGAGCCTTGCTCCGCCTTGAAAGTAAGATAGCTGAAAGGAAACCTTGGAAAGACCCTTTTTTCGATATCTTGGTAACCTGTTTTTATGAGTGAGAGGTGATTTTCCATGCGTTACTTCCTTATGTGATGACTTAAGCCTCTCCATTGTACAGTTTTGACTGTTAAAAAGGTGGCGCCGGCAGGAAGTGACCGTTGTCAAGGCCGTGCTAAAAAAGGTAAATTAAAGCGAAATGATAGCTTATCAAGGGAATAGCGAGCAGCAATGGCCGACAACGACGATCCACAATCAAAGAAAGAGCAAACTCCCCACGAGTTTGAGTGGGAAATTGATAATCTTCCCAACAGACTCACCATGTTTCGCATGCTCTTGATTCCAATTATTGTCACCTGTCTCATTCTGACGAAGATGAATTACGACTGGGTCGCTCCCATTAAAATGAAGCTAGGTTACTTGTGTGGCTGGACGTTTGTTTTGGCAAGCATCACCGATTTTTTTGACGGCCACATCGCTCGAAAGCGTGGCATCGTCACTATGTTTGGCTCCTTTCTCGATCCTATTGCCGATAAATTTCTCGTTGTCTCCTCTCTCATTTTGTTGGGAGAGCTCGAACGTATACCGTCCTTAATTGTTCTTATCTTAGTGCTTAGGGAGATGTACATCACGAGCCTAAGGCTGCTGGCCAGTGAAAGGGGCTTAAATGTTCCCGTTGGAAAACTTGGCAAGTGGAAAACGACAATGCAAATGATCGCTATCCCCTTACTGATGGCCTATGATCATCCTTGGGGAATACCCATGCCGCTATTAGGAACGATTTGTATCTATATTGCCTCCTTTATTTCTCTCTACTCTGCTTTAGAATACTCTCTGGGGCTGATCAAAAAGCTAAGAGATAAGAAAAAAGGACAAATGCTCAGCCCATAAGGAACTTTATGCAGACCGACCATATCCTTGTCACAGTATCAGGCCCCGATCACCCAGGAATTACCTCAAAACTCATGGCCATTATCGATAAGTCTGGAAACACGCTCGAAGACATAGGCCAGGCAGTTACCCACGGCCTTCTCTCCCTCTCCTTTTTGATTAATATAAAAAAGCGAATTGAAGGAGAGGCCATTATCTTGAAGGATCTTCTCTTCGAAGCATCAAAGATGGGCCTCAACCTTACTTACCTAGAAATCGAAAAAAAAGACGACCTCCCCACCAATCAAAAAGCCCAAGAAAAATTTATCCTAAACTGTGTGACTTCTTCTCAAGTGCAAGCGGCCTTTGTGCATGACATTGCCACAACTCTAGCAGCTCACAACATCAACATCAGTCGAATCGACAACGTTCGTCCCAACAGCTTTAGCGCGCTTGAGATCACAACCACGGCAGAGAGCTCGCTCGATGAAAGTCTTGTGCGAAAAGAGTTACTGTCGATCTCAAATCGTCACCAGGTCGATGTGGCCTTTTTGAAAGATAATGTCTTTCGCCGCTCAAAGCGCCTAATCGTTTTTGATATGGACTCAACTCTTATTCAAACCGAAGTCATTGATGAAATGGCAGACGCGATGGGAGTTGGAGAGGAAGTCCGTAAAATCACCCATCAAGCGATGAACGGCGAGATTGACTTCGATGAATCTTTGAGAAAAAGAGTCTCTAAGTTAGAAGGTCTAACTGTAGAGCAGATGCAGAACATTCTAGAAAAGCTTCCCTTCACTCATGGGGTAGAAGAATTTATCGCCACAGTCAAAGGCCTTGGCTACAAAGTTGCCGTGATCAGCGGCGGCTTTAGTTTTTTTGCTGATTCCCTCAAAGAAAAACTAGGACTCGATTATGCTTTTGCCAATGACCTCGTCATAAAAGAAGGCAAACTCACCGGAGAGGTTGAGGGTACGATTATTAATGCCGATCAAAAGGCGCTTCTTGTAAAAATGATTGCCCAACAAGAAAAGATCTCTCTAGAGCAAGTCGTCGCCATCGGCGACGGGGCCAATGACCTTCCTATGTTGGCCACGGCAGGTTTAGGCATAGCTTTTCATGCTAAGGACAAAGTTAAAAAAGAGGCGGCCAATCATATGAGCCACGGTCCCATGACCTCTATCCTCTACTTTCTCGGGATTCCCGGCTCATTAGAGCCTTAAGTACTTGAAAAAACTTCTCTCACAAGTCTTCTAAAAAGCAGCGATCTTTGCTATAAAGTCCTCCAGATGGCGTTTTCAACAAATGAGAACCACATTGAGGAAGAAAGTCATGCGCGAAGTGCTGCAGTCTAAAATTCACAAGGCCACGATTACTGAAGCCAATATTTCTTATGTTGGCTCCATTACTATCGATCCTGCCCTCCTTGAAAAAATTGATCTTTGGCCAGGACAAAAAGTTCTCGTGGTCTCCAACACCAGTGGAGCTCGGCTGGAAACCTACGTGATCAAAGGAGAAACCCCTCTCTCAGGCGAGATCTGCATCAACGGAGCTGCCGCCCATCTTATAAAAAAAGGTGAAGAGGTTATTATTATTGCCTTTGAGTTTTCCGATAGACCTGTGGAGCCCAAGAGCATCTTGGTCGATGATAAAAATCAATTCTTAAAATATCTTTAGAAAAGTCCCCATTATTTAATAAGCTGTGTGGCGCCGTCATTTTTTTTAGGATCAATGACATCTTTGCATTCCTTTTCTTGCAGGACTCTCGCTTGAACACAGCTTTGGTACTTATCGAGGGCCGCTTGATAGAGCTTGGGATTGGGCTTGATCTTAGCTTCTGGTAAAGCCAAATCACACTTGGCGACCAAAATATCAGCGCACATCGCCGCTTTTCGATCACTTCGATAGACTCCCTTCAAACTATCAATTCCTTGAATGGCCGCTTCTCGGCAAAAGCTTGGAAATTTACCTGCTCTTTTTTTCATACAAAGAGTTAAGTCCTCGCCTTCGGCGCAGACAACTTTTGAAATTTCAAAACACTTCTTTTGATCCTTGCTCATCACACTACTAGAGATGAGTTCTTTAATAGAATTTCCAAGTCCATTGGTATTGATTTTAGTTTTCTTATTTTGAGTGACAAGAAACGACAAGCACTCACTAACTTGAGCCGATTTCTTTGTTTGGGCGCTCATGCAGGTTTTATAATCTTTATTGCCACAGGTTTTCTTAACGAGACTCAAACACTTTTTAATATTATTTTTATCAGAAGAGGCCGCCTCCACCTGAGTGCTTAGTCCTAGCAATGTGCTTAATAGCCAAAGAAATTTGATTGCTCTCATATGCTTCTATCCTCTCTTTAACATTTTTCACTGAATTTGATTTTACCATCAGTTTAGGTCCTGACCCACAAAAGCTCTCTTAAAGCAGACATTTTTAGGTGAGTCTGCTTAGAAAAGAGAGCTTAAGTAATTGATTTTCATAGAAAAACTCACAAATCTGGCGCACGATGAGGCCTTGAGCTCCTGAGAGTTAAAGTGCCAACTCAATCGCTAAAGTATTGAAAGTACTGACAAAACCTAATAAAAGAAGCGCTAAAAGCCGATAAAGATCTATTAAAAACCCGCTCTTTCGTTGCCGCCCCTTAAAATAAGGTAAGGACGAAGAAAGTCATTTAGCCTGATTAGAAGGTTGGTCTCTTATGGACACTTTAAAAAATGTAGTAAAAAAAGGCGGGGACGGATCCCGGCGTCTCAAAAGCTTTACGGCACAGCTCATGTGCCAGGTACTCTTATGGACTCAACTCTTAATGGGTCCTCAGGTTTTGGCCCAAGATGCAGAGGCAGCCCCCACTCCGGTGCCAAACTATACTCAACAACGAAGAGAAAATATTAATCATCAAGCCTTGGCCAACGCCAATGGTGGGATCAACAATACCTGTAGCGTTCAATCGACAACCTATGATGACTTTCAAACTTTGAATGAGGAATACAGCGATTTTACTAACAACTCGGCCACCGCTATTCGCAACAGAATCAATACGATTACCAGAAGAGACACTAACGGCAATATTATCGGCGGTATCAACCCGGCCCTAATCGCCGAGCAAGATGCCTTCCTCGCCGTTGACGGCGGCTTTGCGGGCACGACCTCTGGAACTGCCGCCCAACAAGAAGCTTATACCAATGCTCAAAGGGACTTTGCCCAAAAGGCAGAAACAAAGAGAGAAGCTAAACTTCGCCTCGATCGCGCCAATAGAAATTGTCGCCCAGTGGTTGATCGCGACGGTAACCGCAGTGGATGTACCACTGCCGCAAGACAAGAACTGACCTCGGCTCAATCCGCTTACAATACCGCCTCGGGCGAATACACAGTTTCTTATAATGCTTATAAAACGGCCAGAGATGCTATTCAGGGGGGAACCCTCGATAGTATCAACGATGCGGAAGATCCGTTTTTCGCCAAAGAAAAAAGATTCGAAGAAGCTCAAGCAGCTTTATCCCTAGCGGAAAATACTAAAGTCGTGGCCTTAGCAGAACTCGCAGCGGCTCAAGCGGCCTGTGATGATCGATACTGCTCCCCAGCTGAGCGCCAAAGGCTGGAGCGAGCTAGAAGAAATAATAGCGCTGCCATAGGCTCATACTCTGCCGCCATGAGTGAGTACAACGCGGCCAGAGAGGCCTGGAGAAATGCTCCACGAGGTATGTCAGATGACGCTCAAGATGCCACGAATGCAACCGCCGGCAATGCTAATGCTATGGCGGACTCCCACTCTGTTTCAGGGTGTGGCTCTAACTTTGATATCACAACCAACACCGATACGGAGTGCGAGCTAACAGGTCCTCTTTTTGAAGCGGACTCTGAACTCACGAGAGTCTCTAATCAAAATATCAATATCGCGCGCCAAATGGCAGCGCGCCGTGCGGATATGCTCTTTGATTTAGAGCTACAGCAAAAATACGCCGCCGACTACCGCCTCTATGAACTTGCGGTTGAAGGTGGCTTTACTGTCGATCAAACTCAAGCAGGAATCAACTCACTAGAACAAGTTGATGCCCTGGCCGATGGAAGCAGTCTTAAAACAAAGAACCTAGCGCTTACGATCTCCAATATAAAGACTGTTGGCGCGGCCAGTGCCGGAGTAAAGGACATGGTTTGCGAGCAACACGATCGCTCGGAAGTCGACTCTAAGTCCTATCATATTTTTAGAGCGGCAACGGCCACATGGCTTATGGCCGTGGTAAACGATACCGACTACTACTCTGGAGCGGCCAGTTGCAAGGCTTCTGATGCTCTAGCGGGCGACGAGAATAATGAACAAATAAACTCCGTAGAACGAGCGGCTAATGTGGCCGATCAACGCTTAGAGAGTATGTGCTTAAGAATCGAGCCAAAAATCCCTGAAGATGATGCCCGTTTTCAGGCCAGCGGCTATGACCCTGACAACCCAGAACACTTTAGAGTTTATGGCGATACGAAAGAATTAGCTGCCCGCTACGTGGCCGTTCTTAGAGGCTACACAGATGAAGACGGTAAAGTTCATCCGCCTCTTAGAGAGCGATGTGTGGAGTACTACCAAAAGATTCGCGGCGCCGACTACGCCGACAAACCGGCCACAAGAGAATACGCCATCGAAATGGTTACTCAAGCGCTCGGTTTGGCGATGGAAGAGCTTGCGGCCAAGAGAGAGAAAATTGCGGTGGCCCACGCCAATGTTATCAAGGGTGAAGAGTGGGTAAAAAGAGTTAAGCGAGACATTATGCTGATGATGGCCTTAGCTGCCGTTGTCTTTGCGGCTTATCAAGCGGCTTCAAATGCTTGTAGCGGTTGTAGTCCTACTTGTGGCTTTTGTTGTAGTATGTGTCCAGTAGCCTCGGCCCTCAATTCAAAATATATTTATATTACGGGAACAGTCATTGCGGTCTGGCTTATGAGTGAGCTTATGCGGGCCCAATCTTTTCTTGCTAAGTGGCAGGCTAAAAGAGAACAAGCCAAATTCTACCACCACCTTGCTTGTAACTTTGAAGACGCAAAAGCAGAAGAAGATGACATCAAGGAAATGGGACGATTGGCCCAAGAGAGAAAAAGAGAAGAAGTTCGACGGGCGAAAAACGCCACGATCAATTCCATCAATAGAGAAGTCTATAAATCCCTAAGAGAAAGGCCCTCTCAGCCTAACCAAGATCAGGTCCGTGTTTGGCAAAAAGAAGTAGAAGATATTCATCGTGAAAAAGAGCTTCTCGATCATTTCAATAGCAAACTCTCTGGGGCCTTTACTAAAATAGAAACTCTCGCCGATCTTAAAACCAGCCTGAAGCACCTCGGATTAGAGCTCATTGTTGAGCTCATTCCAAGCGCCCAGGCGGATGCATCTGCGACTCCTGACACCAGAGGAAACAGAAGGGATCAGACTCGCTCGGCCGATGTTCTTAATATTGCTCAAGGAAGTGAGTCGTTTCGCTACTTTTTAGTGCAAAGAAATCATCAGTATCAAAATTTCACCCACGACATCACTAATCAACCAGAGCACGCCAGAGCCGATACTGAAATTGCTAATGCCAGTGCATCGAGACCTAAAAACAGAGAAGGAGCCATTATTACTTCTGTCCATGACTTGGCCGCCCCTTTCATGGGTGGCGATGGCAGTGATCCAATAGCTGGACTTGAGCCCCTTCATAAAACAGGCTTTCCAACTCCGGAAACAAGAGTTGCGACGATCCAGTCATTACTCGATCTCTTCATGGAAAACCTAACCAGACTAAATGGTGGTATCGCCGATGTAGCCTTTCAAAGAGATCAGTATGTTCAACTTCTAAACAATATGAGAACTCGCATGAACCTTGATCAACAAGGAGTCGGTGTCACCCAATTAATCACCAATGCGGGAGCGCAGTCATCATGCCTTGCCTCCGGCGTCGAAGGTGTTGCTGTGGATTCAACCTGCGCTTGCACCAAAGAAGGGAGCTGTTTGAGTTTTGAATATCCTACCTTCTCACCGGTTCTGCCTGGAGCGTTAAAGACCGGCGGTCGATTAAGCATAGATACGGCCAATAGTGTGGCCAGCGGAAAACTAGGACAGGCCAACCTCAATGGTGGAAAGCTGCAAAATAATGCCGCCAATTTAAGAAAAACGTTGTTAGATTCCCAAAACAAAGTCAATAAACAGCGAAGAGACGCCGGACTTTCCGCACGAAACTTTGCTCAAGAGTCTCGAGACCTAACCAATGCTACCGAGCAACAAATCACCAGGGGCTTAGCGGATATAAACTCCAACAACCCCAACTCTGCTCTGTCTCGCGCGCGATCGAGCCTCTTTGATAGCGGCCTTGATAGTGACGCTCTAAAAAAGAGCGGCAAAGAAGTAGGTAATTCTTTGGCCTCAAGCTCACGAAACAGAGGAACAAGAGGAGGTCGGGGAAATGTCGGTGCCAAAGGCAAAAACAAAGATGCTGTCGTTTCCGAATCGTTCTCCCTTGGCGAGGCTAATGGCAATGTCGGCGCACTAGCAGGACTAAGCGACGACGAAAAACGACGCCTTGGACTTTTAGGACCGGGTGCAGAGGGTGCGCTAGGTGCAGGCAATGGCTCAGGGAGCGACGACTCGGCCAGCTATCGCCATGTGCGAAACTTTAATTCGAAAGGCAATGGTAGCGGCAACGCTTCTGAAATTCATGCCAATCGCAATAGCTCGCTTTTTGGAATCATTTCAAAAAGATATAAGAAAACGGCTTTCCCCGTCTTGTTAAAAGTTAAGGGCAAAAAATAGTCTATGAATTTAAGAATTAAACTGAGAAAGACTCAATCTTTGGTTCCGGTTGAAAAATTGGTTCCAGAGATTACCTCACTCGAAATACTTGGCGATAACATAGAAAAATTACCGAGTCTGAAGCACCTTGTTCTGTGCAAGAGTCTTACTCTTCAGTGTCCAGAATTGAATGAACTTCCGGCCCTTCCTGAAAATCTAGCTATTCTAAAAATTAAAGGGGGTCGCTTCAAAAGCGCCAAACTCCCCTCAAAGCTTAAAACTTTAAAATTCTCTCATCTGGCCTTAAGTAGTCTCGATGAAATCGGGCCCTGGTCACCGGATCTAACCAATGTTGATCTCTCTCATAATAAATTAAGAGATTTACCAAGTAAGCTCTTAGACAACTCTAAAATCAGCCGACTCTCTCTAGACAGTAACGAATTTTCTGTTTTACCTGAAGCGCTCTACCAACTCAAAGGCTTGAACCATCTCTCTTTGGATAATAATCCGATCGAAGAGCAAGAAAAGCTAAAGCTGCATCAGCAACTGGGCATTTGGTTTTAAATTCTGACTCTTCGATTGGCCCGCCTCAATCGATCTAAAAGCGTTTGCACTAGTGCTCGATACCAATTGGGCTGACTACTTAAATATTTCTGCATTTTCTCTTTGGGAATAACGGTTAACTCACACTCGCCAATTGAGCGAACTGAGGCACTTCTGGGCATCTCATCAAGAAAAGACATTTCTCCAACTAGTTCTCCAGCATAGATTGTTCCTATCTGCTGTTCTGCATCTCCCTTGCGCTTATAGACCGCCAAGGTCCCTGCTGAGAGGTAGTACATTTCATGAGACTCTTCACCTTCTCTCATCAGATATTCTTCACTAGAAAGTTTAATCGTGTCTGCACTCGAAGAACTCACGGATGCTCCTTTACCTTTTGCTTAAGTATTATCAGTATCGATTGTGATACTACTCGTTGAATTGTACTCAAGCTCAACAAAAAAAGCATCAGTGAAACACGACCTTTCAATCTCTAGTTATTTGTTCAAGTTTTATACCTTCACTTGAATTCCACTTGGCTTGATATTGCCCGGCCTTTAGCTCTCCCTTGAGGATAAGCTGAGATAAATGGGTGGTGATGAGTTTATTAAATAGCGTGCTCAGTGGTCTGGCTCCATAACGAGGATCAAAGCCGACTTCGCTGAGATGGGAGACCAGACTCTCATCAAGCTCTAAGTGCACTGAAAATTGAGCTAAGCGCTCGTTAAGGGAAGAACTCTCCTTTTCTACTAATTCTGCCATGATAGTTGAGTCAAGCGTTTGATACTTAATCACACCATCCAGACGCCCTAATAACTCAGGTTTAAAGTCACGCTCAAGATTGGTAGAATTAGTTGTTAAAAAGAGAACGGTATTTTTAAAGTCTATGGTGCGTCCTTTATTATCTGTTAAGCGGCCGTCATCCATGATTTGCAACAAAATATCCAAAAAATCAACGTGTGCTTTTTCAACTTCATCAAAGAGAATAACGCTATAGGGATTAAGACGAACGGCTTCAGTGAGCACTCCTCCATCTTCGTGGCCTACATAACCAGCGGGAGCCCCAATAAGCTTTGAGACGGAGTGCTTCTCCGAAAATTCTGACATATCTATGCGAATCATCTTATTTTCACTTTCAAATAAATTTTTCGCCAAGGCTTTCGCTGTTTGAGTCTTACCCACACCACTAGGACCATGGAGTAAGAAAGTCCCAAGAGGCTTTGAGGGATCTTTTAAGCCTGCAAAGCTAGTCATTAGAGTTTCACTGATTTCGTTAAGGGCGCTGTCTTGGCCAAAGACCTCTGCTTTTAACTTATCCCCTAGCTCTAAAATATCCTTTTGCTTGTCCTTTAAAATTTTTTCAAGCGGAATTCCTGTTTGACGAGAGATCACTTGAGCAATATCTCTAACACCTAGCGAATGATCATGGTTTTCTAAGCTCAATTTTTCTTCAATTTCAGGAATCAGTGAATACTTTAGTTGACTGGCCAACTCAAAATTAGCATTTCGTTGGGCCTGCTCTAATTCAAAGCGATGGCGATCGAGCTGGTTTGTCAGTTCGCTGACTCGCTTCAGAGCTAGCACTTCTTTTTCCCATGCCGTAACATCCGCATCGATCACTTTTTGCAAGGCCGCAATCTCTTCTTCCCCTTTCTCCGAAAGGCTTTTTTTACCGTGATTAAAACTCTGCTGCATTTTGAGATTCTCAAGCTCTGTCTTCTTATCGGCCAAAGCCGCCGGCATCGCTTCAGCACTCAACTTTAGAGCACTAGCCGCTTCATCCACTAAGTCGATGGCCTTGTCGGGAAGAAACTTAAGGTTAATATATTGATCAGAAAGCTTAACGGCCTCAAAAATAGCTTCGTCACTTATCTTAATACCGTGATGGGCTTCGAGTTTGTCTTTAAGGCCCAACAAAATATGGGAAGCTTCCAAGAGGCTTGGCTCTTTTACGGTAACAGGTCTAAAGCGCCGATCAAGGGCCGAGTCACTTAATATATACTTGCGGTACTCTTCTTGGGTTGTCGCTCCGATACAACACAACTCCCCGCGAGCGAGGGCGGGTTTTAGAAGATTGGCAGCATCCATAGCTCCGTCAGTCTTTCCAGCGCCTACCAACTGGTGCATTTCATCGACAAATAAAATACATTTTCCTTGTTTTTCCTTCAGGAACTTTAATAATCCCTGTAAGCGTTCTTCAAATTCACCTCGAAATTTTGTCCCTGCCATTAGTGCCCCAAGATCCAAAGCATAGATAACTTTATCTTTTAAAACTTCGGTCACCTTTTCATTAACAATGGCATGGGCCAGGCCTTCGACAATTGCGGTTTTACCTACACCGGCGGCCCCCACGAGGACAGGATTATTCTTTGATCGTCTCCCGAGAATTTCCATCACCGCTCGGATTTCTTTGTCGCGGCCAATAACGGGGTCCAACTTTCCTTCAAGAGCGAGTTCGTTGAGATTAACGAGAAAAGAGGGAGCCTCTTCTTCACTTTCGTCTTTAAGAATAGCTTCCCAGTCAAAAGGCAGATCTTTAAATGTTTCAGGTAGGTACCTTAGTAGATTCTTTTCGCTTACTTCACTGGCACCAGATTGAGCAGCATGACTAGAGGCTTTCGTAAGCCATTCGTTTAAACTTTTATGAGGTTTTATTTCCTCTAGGGCCAGCGCTTCTTTTGTCTGGGCGAGCTCCCGCAGTTTATTAGAGAGCTCTTGCTCTTTGGCCTTTAGACTTCGACTAAGAAAGGAACTTGGATTCTTAAGTAAGCCCCACAGAAGATGCATGGCATGCAACTCTGAGTTTTTTTGCTCCATTGCCTTTGTTTGCGCTATGTTTAGAGCACCAGCAACAATTGAATCAAATGAGTTCATCTCTCTCCCCCCTGAAGCCCTAAGGCTTAATAGAATGTCTTCCTTAACAAGATGGGGGCAAATAGCCGTTCGTCAAGAGGTGGATTAATTTTTAAGAATAATTAAGGCCTCTTTGAGTATGTTCAAATACTGATCAATTGATTAAGATTGGCTTCACTACTGCTCATTATTCAGGACTTTTTTATGACAAGAATTTTCATTTTAGTTTTGCTTTTAACGACAGCTATTTCATCACCCTCTGCTGTAGCCGATGATGGACTACCGGCCTTCGATCTCTCTAGTATTTCTTCTAGCATGAATTATTTTTTGAAGACGATGAAGGCCTATAAATTAGGAAATGATCGAGCGATAGACCTGGCCATCAAGACAATGGACACCGAGCATCTCGAGCCTAAGAGCCGTGATATTTCGGCAAGAGTATTGGCCTTAAAGCTCGTCAATACCCTCGATCGCCTAGAGTACATTGATGTTAAAAAGCTTCCAACAGACTATGAGGATTCTCGCTGGGTTTATCGTCAAAAAGAAATTAAACAGGACAATCAATGGATCGTCGCTGAGATATCAATGGTCAAAAAGAAAGATCAGTGGCTCTTTAGCCAAAAAACGCTCGACACTATTACACTGTTTGAAAAGGCCGTAAAAGAGAGAGATGTAGCAAAGGGAGTTACGGCTTATGACTCGTGGAAAGAACGACTTAAGCGCGCTATGCCAGCATGGAGCGGTCAAAGGAGCTTTGTGTTGCTTAACGGCCAGTGGCTGGGACTTTTTGCCTTGATCTTTATCGCCTTCACTGTCGAGCGTCTTATGCGCTTATACTTTGCTAGTCTCATCTTTACTTTTTTGGAGAAAAGAGGGCACACAATATCAAAAGAGGTCAATCAGAAATTCACCCTGCCATTAAGTGTTATTCTTTTTACTCTCGTATGGAGTTTGGGAGTTCAATTCTTAGAGCTCGACGATAATGTTCTCGCTTGGTTTTTAACGGCCAGTAGAGTGATCCTCACCTTCGGTCTCATTATGGCCTTTTATCAATTAGTAGACTTCGTTTGTCTCTATTTGCAAAAGAAAGCAGATATTTCAGAGAATAAATTTGATGATATTTTAGTTCCTCTTATTAGGAAGTCGGGCAAGACCTTTGTCGTTGCCGTGGGCCTAATTGCCCTTGGCGATTCTCTCAATCTTGATATGAAAGGACTCCTCGCTGGCATGGGAATCGTAGGACTAGGGATCTCTTTAGCGGCTAAAGACACTCTCTCCAATCTCTTCGGCTCTCTTACTGTACTTATTGATCGTCCTTTTCGTATAGGAGATTGGGTCAACATAGACGGTAAAGTAGAGGGCACAGTGGAGGAAGTAGGTCTGCGCTCCTGCAGAGTTAGAACCTTTTACAATTCTCTTATCACCATTCCAAACGGTATTCTTACCAACGCTAGTATCGACAACTACGGTATGAGAACTTACCGGCGTTTTACCACCACAATAGGCCTTCAATACGATACCCCTCCTCAAAAGGTAGAGGCTTTTTGCTCGGGGATTCGCGCCTTAATCGACACCCATCCGCACACAAGAAAAGACTTCTATCACGTCTATCTCAACGGTCTTGGTAATAGCTCCCTGGACATCCTGCTCTATGTTTTCTTCATTACTCCAGATTGGTCCGAAGAACTTCAGCAAAGACATAGGCTCCTTCTCGATATATTAAGACTCGGTGAAAAAATTGGAGTTGAGTTCGCCTTCCCTACTCAAACAATTCATACGGTTGCCAGCGAAGAAACCAAGTACGACACGACTTACGACTTCATGGTTGCTCATGAAGTCAGTAAAAACCAAGGATCAAAAGAGGCTCAGGAAATTGTAGGAAAGAACCTTACTCGAGATTAAGGACAGACTTAATTTTATCTTGAAATTGCTTTTCATCAAAAGGCTTAACGATAAAGTTTTTTATCCCTCTCTTGAGGGTCTCGGCCAAAACGAGCTTATTGAGCTCTCCTGATACGACAATCACATTTTTGATGTCGTTGGGATGATCCTTGTGCTGTAGCTCATTGATAATATCGATACCACTTTTTCTTGGCATATTTATATCTAAAAGAATTAAGGAGAATTCTTGATTTGCGAGCTTTTTAGAGGCTTCACTCCCGTCTCGGGCCTTGATGATGTTACGAAAGCAAGCTAAATTTTCACAATAAAGCTCGAGCACCTCCGAGACGTCCTTTTCATCATCAATAATTATTACATCACCTAATACTACGGCCATAAAATCCTACCTTTTAAATATCACAAGGAAAATCAAATAAACAATTGCTCTTAACTGCTTTTGCCACGCTATCAGGAACCATTTCTTCCCAACCAGGCTCGTCGTTTTGAATCATCTTCAAAACAGTTCTCGACCAAATACTGAAGTGCTCGCGATCAAATTCTTCGATATCTTCGATGCGACCATTGGCCATGAGATAGGCAATCAAAGGTTTAATTTCATCTAGTACATCTGCGTCTTTAGCTGTTAATACTTTTTTACCATCATCACTTAAGGCTGGATAAACAAAGGTGTCTGTTCGATGGCCAAAGAGCGCACCGATACCACCAAAAAGCCCGCCTGGTTTATCTTTATACTTATCGTGATTAAAAACCTCTTGGAGGTTGTAGTGGCCCATCACAAAAGAGATTCGCTTATTGGTACAGGAAGATAAGTAAAAGGAGAGCTCTCCATAGGTGTTAAAGCTGGTAATCAGGCACATGTGGCCTAATCCTCCCAAGAGATCAACACGGGCCAGGAAGTCTTCCGAAATCACCTTACCTCGCTCTTTAAGTTTACTCATGGAAATCTCTGGTAGGACAACCATTGCGTCTTTTTCTTCTTTTGGGATGCGTTTACAAAAGGCTTCTTTTCCCTTCTCAAGCATATCCATATTAAAGTGAGTCGGTGGTCGATAGGATCCACGAGAAATCAAGATATTCTTCTTATAAAAAGTATCAGAACCTGAAAGAAGTTGACCGTCGCTCCCAAAAAGAATGGCTTCGGTATAACCTCTCTTAACAAGTTCAAGCGGCCAAAGTCGATGATCCTCGCCAGCAAAGCCCGGGCCGTCGACGGAAATATAATCAATTAAGATACGATCCGTTGTGAGGTCATGCATGAGACTTTTAACAAACTCCACTCGATCGTCAATGAGACGAAAGCAACTATGAATAAGATTCGTCCCCAATAACCCGAGGGCTTCTTGTTGCTGAAGATTAACCTGATCTCGCATGCGAACATGAAGAACAATCCGCGACATCTGCGCCTCAGGGGTATGCTGAAATTGAACACCCATCCAGCCGTGGCATTCATCGGTGTATTTAAAGCTCTTAGCAGCGACGGTATCAGCGAAGACGAAGAAGCGAGTGTCTCTACCTCTTTTTTCGGCCAACCTTTCTATGAGTTGGTCGTACTCATGAGAGAGCATAGTCTCAACTCTTTCTTTTGAGACGTAGCGCCCCGCCCGACCATAAATATCATCACTAACGGTCATATCGTAAGCAGACATGGACTTCGCTATTGTGCCTGCAGCACCACCGGCCCTGAAGAAATAACGGGCCACTTCTTGACCGGCACCGATTTCGGCAAAGGTGCCGTAAATCGATGGATCTAAGTTGATATCAAAGGCTTTTTGGCCCGCATCTAATGTCCGTTCCATGGTCATCCCAGATTTAGCAAAATCAATATGTTAGTGAAGATTCATCTATTTTAGGTACTTTTTGTGTCACTGCAAGGCTGAATGCTCAATAATTCCTGAAAACCGACCAATAACTTTTAAGCCCTGTAAAACCCTTAAACTAATAGATATCCTCTACAATTAGCTAACAAAAATTTACCTCTGCTCCGATAGAGTGGAATGTACGCTATACTGGGGTAATCCCATTATAGAGAGGGAAATTTATGGATATGCAGTCATTTATAGGTCTTTTGGGTTTTGGCTTGATTCTAGGATCACTGGCCGTTCAAACCCAAAAAAACCTAGAAAAATCACGAAAGAAGGTTCCCGTTCCCGTCAAAAGTAAAAAAGAAGACTAGAACTCGATCCCTTTTCTATTTACTTTCTAAAGTAAGACCTATTATCAAATAGTTACATTTTTCTTGGTCAAATCTCTGCACATTTTACTCGCACTCTTGTTCTATATGGCTTTTAGCGTTATCTTCCGACTGCACAACCTTTTGTAGTGAGTCAAAAATGTTAGAAACACTCTATAAAGCTCTAGAAAGCGTTCAGGAGAGAATTTTCCTCAAACCACGCCTTCTACCCGCCCTAGTTCTTGGAATCATCCAATGGGGAAGCATCACGCCTCTGCACGGCATGTTGATATCGCCTGATCTTGGGAATTTTAACCCCATCATCTATGGCGAGGATAATAGGTGGGATACAGAGTTTTATCCAGTGAGAATGTTTAGGGACAAAGCTCTCTCCGTGGCCGGAATGGTCTCGACCAGAAAGCTAGTCCCCGACTCTACTGATGAGAACTATTTCAAATTTTTTGCTAAATCCGCCACTCGCCAATACGGTATTTGTCAAAGTGAGCGCTTCAGCGAGCAGATCGTGCTTCCTGTTTGTACTGGCTTCTTAGTAGCGCCGGATGTCCTGGTGACAGCTGGCCATTGCGTCGAATCTCAAAGAGTCTGCGATAACTTCTCTTGGGTTTTTGATTACGTAGAGGGAACTGAAAGAATTGAAAAGCGCAACGTCTACAAGTGTAAAAAAGTTCTCTCCCAAAAGCTCAAGAGCTCCTATTTCACTTTTAAAGATTATGCCGTTATTCAACTAGAGCGTGCAACAGATAGAAAACCACTGGCCGTGAGAAAAAAGGGAAAGCCAAACTTGGGTGAAAACCTAGTAGTCATTGGTCACCCAATAGGTCTTCCTCAAAAAGTTGCCGATGGTGCGCAGGTAAAGATTGGTAATGCCCTAAGCCTATTGACTCCATTGAGAACTATTGTGAGAAGAAGAGATTTCTTTATGGCCAATCTAGACACCTTCCAAGGAAATTCTGGCTCTCCTGTCTTTAACGAAGAAACAGGCCTGGTCGAAGGAATTTTAACTGAGGGTGCAGCAGACTTCGTTGAAGACACAGAGAACTCTTGTGATCAAAGTGTCGTTAGGAGCAACTCCGGTTTGGTTACAGACGAAAAAGTCTTTCGTATCACAAGCGTGAAGGAGCTCGAAGAGCTCCTCTAGGTCCAAGAGCTTAAGTGCTTAGACTCGAGCGCTCACGAGGCTCAAGGCTTTTTGCTTTTTGCGTACCTGTGCCCAAGTAAGCATCTTCCCACCGCTTTCATCAAAAATCTTCAAACCAATACAAGGGAGCATATCACCCAAGGTCAGTGTATCGGCCGTTTGGAAGACTCCGTTTTCGCGATAACACTTCTCGAGATTGTAATTAGGTATTTTATGATTCAAATGATGGATATGGTGAAAGCCAATATTACCGGTAAACCACTGCAGAACTTTGGGTAACTTAAGGTAACTACAACCTTCCAAGGCCGCTGTATTGTAACTCCACTTTTCTCCTTGAGCCCAGTAAGTTTCCTCGTACTGATGCTGAACATAAAAAAGCAGGCAGCCTACCAGCTGAGCAACTATCGTCATTGGAAGGTGGACCATCATGACATTCTTAAAGCCTAAAAAGTAGCTAAGTGTGCCATAAAGAACAACTAAGGCGAGGTTGGTAAAGTAGACATTATTTTTCTCTAGGGCACGATCTGTTTTTAAAGTCATTCTGTGCCGGAATTGAAAAATGAAGATGGGCCCAATTCCAAAAGTCACGATCGGATGACGATAAAGGTAGTACTGAAGTTTCTCTAGCCAAGATGCGTTTTGATACTCATCAAAAGTGAGAGTCCAAACATCTCCTCGTCCTCTAAAGTCGAGATCGCCTGAGTGTTGATGATGGGCCGCATGCTCCCTTGTCCATTGGCGATAGGGAGTAAAACAAATAATGCCCGTAATAACACCAACAATGTCTCTCGTTTTCTTGTCTTTAAAAAAGCTACCATGACCACAGTCGTGCATAATAATAAAGGTTCTTGTTATCAAGAGACCCCCAACAATTAGAAAAGGCACAGTGGCCAAGAAGGAAAACTGTTGGGCCCAATAAGCTGCGACAATCATGAAAAGAAGAGGAATAAGAGTATTAGCTATTTGCCCCCAACTCTTTCGATCATCGGCTTGACAGTAAGGCTTGGCCAATTTTTGAAAATTTGGCTGAGTTGCTGAGTTTGATGTCATAATTCCCTACCCGGTTTGGCCCACTCTTCCCTGAGGGCATATTCGTTATCTAAAAGGATAACGTGACAACGGTGATTTGTTTGTAAAACAAGTGTAAAGACAAACGAAGCCCTCAAAAGGCGCTGGCAGGAGCTAGCGGCCTACCAGAAAGGAAAAAACGACCTTTGTTGAAGAGTTTTTATTTGGCCTGAAAGGCCAAAAAAGTAAGAGCAACTGTCCTCATCGACCAACCAATTGTTCTTGGCCAATTCGTGGACACGAGCTTTTCTCGAATTCCCATTTCCCCTGAGGCTATCTGCTCGTGCAAGGGAACGCTGAGGAAGAAAGTACAGCCCCACAAAAAAATAATACTACCTAGTAAGAACCCGCTCATCCGATTAGCTTCAACATAGAAATAGAGACTTCCCAGGGCCAGCTCCGCCACCATCAACGGCAAAACCACCCAAGTGATGCGTAAAGAGTACTCATTATGAAAAGAAACCAAGGCTTGGGCCTCTAGAAACTTAAAGAGAGGATACTGAACGACTTGAACCATCCAGATAATTCCTGTCATCATAAGAGTGGGAACTAGCTGGAGAAAAAGAAGTGTCTTGGGCTCGAGTAAGTTCAAGGCCAGCTTCCTCTTTGCTTGGCATTATCATAGGCTCCTTTCATGATAAGAAAGAAAGAAGGCCACCAAATAAGATCATTAAAAATGATGTTAAGACCAAAACCTAGGGGCAGCTTTTGAGTTAATAAAGCTTCACTAAAGCCAATTGGCCCGAGAATCTTTCCTAAAAGACCCACAGCAATGATAGGCCAGTGACGAAAGGGCGCCCGAGCGGCCCACCAGTAGCCTAGACCATAAACGCCGACAATCATGCCGACACATTGCCAGAAACCTGGGTAGCGGGGAAGGTCCATCCCTAGCCACTCAAATTGCGTGGTGGGAAAGAGCACAACGAAGGCCCCCCAAAGAACATTATAAATAGCAGCGGCTTTCAGCCACGTTTCCATCCACATCGGATGGGTTAAATCTTGTTTTTCCATTTCTATATTAAAGCATGCTTGAGCCGGTTCGAGAAAATCAATCAGACACTTTTTATTTTGTATAGATTTTGTCCATAAGAAAACCACAGCAACAGCGGTAGTCTTGCCTCATGGAAAATACTGTCACCTTAATTTTGGGAAATCAACTCTTTCCCCTGAAACACTATCGCCCTTTTAGAAAAGGGCATTTCTTCATGGCCGAAGATCATGAGCTATGCACTCACTTTCGCTATCACAAGCATAAAATCCAGCTCTTTCTCATGGCCATGCGACGCTATCGGGATGAGCTACAGAGCGACAAGATGAATGTCACCTATGAAGAGTTTCCAGAAAAAGCATCTTCTTCAAAAGCGGCTTCGTACATTGCTCGCCTTAGCTCTTTTATAGAGAAAGAGGATATTAGCAAAATTCAAGTGTTTGAAGTTGAGGATAAGTTTTTTGAAAAGAAGCTTGAGAAGTTGGCGCGAAAACTAAAAATAGAAATAGAGTTTCTCGAAACCCCCTTCTTTATGGTCACCAGAGAAGAATTCAAAACATACTTAGGATCGGTAAAAAGTCCTTTTATGAAAACTTTCTATGAGCGCCTAAGAAAGAAGACTGGAATCCTAATGGGAGAAGACGCAAAACCTCTCGGTGGCAAGTATTCTCATGACAGCGATAACCGCAATAAATTGCCAAAAGACCTCGATCCGCCCCCCTTGGTTTTTCCTAAGCCTGAGAAACCCCCCTACTTTGACGAAATCAAAGCGATTGTTGAAGAGCACTTCGGCGATCACCCTGGTGATTGCGATAACTTTTGGCTGGCCACGAACCGCAAAGAAGCCCTGAAAGTTTTTCAACGATTTTTAAAAGAGAGGTTAACTGGTTTTGGAACCTATCAGGACGCCATAACGAGCAGGAGCGATTTTCTCTATCACTCTGTTGTCAGTCCTTATATCAACATGGGCCTAATCTTGCCCCATGAAGTTGTTGCAGCGGTAGAAAAAGCTCATCGAGAAGAAGAAGCCCCCATCAATTCTTGCGAAGGATTTATCAGACAGGTTTTAGGCTGGCGAGAGTTCATGCGTGGCATTTACCAGGAATTTGATGACCAACAACAAAGTGAGAACTTTTTTGGTCATAAAAAGAAAATCACCAATGTCTGGTACGACGCCACGACAGGCATTGAGCCATTAGACGACTCAATCAAGAAGGCGCAAAAGACCGGCTACAACCATCATATTGAACGCCTCATGGTTGTCTCGAATATCATGCTTCTATGCCAAATCGATCCTAAAGAGGTTTATAAATGGTTTATGGAAATGTTTGTGGACTCAAGTGATTGGGTTATGGGACCAAACGTTTTTGGTATGGGGCAATTTAGTGATGGAGGAATTTTTGCGACAAAACCTTATATCTGTGGATCGAATTATTTGCTTAAAATGAGTGATTATAAAAAGGGTCCTTGGTGCGATGTCGTTGATGGCCTCTACTGGCAATTTATAGAACGTAATATCGACTTTTTTGAAGGAAATCCACGTCTTGGTATGATGGCCAGAACCTTCAAAAAAATGGGAGATGAAAGAAAGAAGCTTATCTACGAGGCAGCCGATAAATTTGTTGAAAACGGATTTAGAGTGCAGTGATCTTTCACTTACAACCTTTTAAGCGATCACACTCTTCTTTGAGAACATCAAAATGCTTTAAGGTGTCTGCTTGGTCATTATGAGCTATTGCTGCCCTTCCGATTTTCCCCCAGGGGCTATAATGAATCCCTCCGTCATCATCGACAAACATTCTATTAAGACACAGCTTATTGACTGTCGGAGGCTCATTATTATCGCGAAGGCACAGTGTTAGGCCACTTTCATCTCTTTCGTAATGAGAGACCAAAACGGCATGAGTCTGCGCCGCATTTCCCTTCGCCGTAAAAACGATTTGAGGCTGCTGAAAATTATCTATTTTTTTAGCAACATCCTCTAAAAAAGCACTCGATTTTTCTTGGCTCATAGCCCCGGTACCCAGGGCGGTTCTTAGACCTTGAAAGCTCATCGCTCGGGATGCCCAAGCCTTCGCCACTTTATCTGCGATATAAGACTCCAAGTCTGGGTGTGACGAGAGTTCATTAAGATTAGCAAAACCGTCAATAGTAGAAACTTTATTATTAGTCACTTTGTCGATTACACCTTTATAGTAAGACAAAGCTTCGGAGCGCTCTGGCGAACCAGATGCAGCATCTAGATTACTTTTCATTTGAGTTTCACTGGGATCAAAAGTGGCTAAACGATTAAACTGAGCCGTCGTCGAAGCATGCCCCCAGCAGTAACCATTTGTCCCCTCAATGGAGCTCAAAGTCATGGAGTCCGCGTTTCGAAAGCTCAGAGAGTGATCATTGGAAGTGAGATCGGCCGTACTTTGCTCAAAAGGAGCACGCTTAAAGAGGCTAAAGTCGTTGGGGCATAACTTTGCACACTCACAAACATCCTGCGAACAGCTTCCCCAAGCCTTACAAGAGCAAGCGCTACTTCGAGTCGCGCCCATCAAACTCTCTAAGTCTGACTCCCTTTCAAGAATAGGACGAGGGCCTTGGACTTCACAGCGAATAACTTCAGAAGTCTTAGGGACATGATTAAAAGAGAGAGAATTAACTGATCTCGCTTCAGAAGGTGTTCTTTCCTCAACCTCATTGTAGCGCCGATTTGAAAGCAAGCTTGAAATACCATCAATCGGCGAGGTAATCACATTTTTTGCAGCCGTTAAGGCTCCAAGCCCAACTTGATTGCAAGAATAGAGTCCTAAACACGCCGTGCTTAAAAATAAGAGGAAAAAACCTAATCGACTCATGGTTTTTTCTCCTGCTCGACAGGAATATCAAAGAGAGCATCTACCAAATAACTCAAGTGCGGAAGCTGCGCCGCCGCTTTCTTTTTAAGGGTCTCTAAAGACTCAACTTTGAGTTGAATCCCCTTCAAATAACGACATATATCCATCGTGACTGAAGGAGAATTGGGATATTTTTTTAAAGTCGACAGGCAGAAAAAACCAGATTTCTTACCGGCTATTTTAGAGAGCACATCGTATTCCAAACGGTGATTTATATCCGCTGACTTTAGAGCCTTAGGATCGAGAAAGCTTAAAGCGACAGAGTATTTCTTCTGTTGCATAAGGGTTTTTACGTCTTGATCTTTAAAGAATTGACCGTAAAAACCCACATGAGAGGGCTTGAATACTTTTTTCGAAAAAACTTTTTTCCAAAAATCTAAAATTTTACTCTTCACAGGAGACGTTGAGCTCGTCGCTGCTTTCTTGAATTTTTGCTGATAGAACTTTAGGGCTTCCTCTCTATCTTTTCTATATAGAACCGACAGCATGCTCGATAGTATTTCGAGGGAGTCTTGATCCCTTGGAATATTTTTTAGTGAACGGCCATAATAAGAAAGCGACTCTTCTAGGTAGCCGTAGAGTTCTAATTCACGGGCAAGAACTGCATAAGCACGATATTTTTGAGCCCTTGTTAGTGAGAGAGCAAGTTGATGCTTTTCAATTAGCTGCTCAAGCTCTTCAATATCGGGCTTTGACATCCCTCTCACCTGTTGGAAGGATCCAAGGGACAAGAGACAATAAATAAAAAGAATAAACTTTGACCGGAACATAGCTACCTCTTTTAATCATATCGGTCATTTAGATTAAAAAACTGAGCAAAAAGATCGCCTTTATTCAAGACTGAGGATTACCAAGACCGTACCCTTTAGGGAGAAAAGGTAAGGTCTTGGAATTTTGTTTTAAAGTTGATTTAAGCCATTCGTTTTAGGACTACTGACAATCTCATCAAAGAGATTACCAGAGAGTTCTTCAATCACGCTTAGCTCTTCTATTTTTTGATTCCATAGTTTTGAGAGCTCTTCAATCGTCTGAATACTTTCGCAAACTTCTCGGGCCCTCTCTAATTGAAAAAGAGAAGTTACTAATTGAAGACGCCCACGAATCAGGTGAGTCTCACCGAGCTTGAGGGCCATAAATGCTTGAGAGCGCTTGCCTAACTGATGGTGAGCAAGGCCTTGCTCATAAGAATCTTGAGCATCATTCAGGGCGACAATACCTATTTGAGCATTAGACTCGGCAATCGAGAGATAACTCCCACAAAGGTCGGCCGCAAAGACAGTGTTCATGTTAAGAAGAATTAAAGCGAGTAATAGAGAGAATAATTTCATACAAATTCCTTTTTTATACTTTTGTACAAATATATTTGTACAAAAGGTAAGACTTTGTAAAATAAAAACCGCTTATATCGGGAAATAATTGAAAATAATGAAGAGAATAAGCGAAAACCTACTTTAAAAGGCGTGCTGCTTCATGAGCAAAGTAAGTCAGAATCATGTCCGCTCCCGCCCTTTTAAAAGACAGTAGCATTTCCATCATGGCGGCTTCTTCGTCAAGCCAACCCTTGAGGCCTGCGGCCTTTATCATGGCGTATTCTCCACTTACATTGTAGGCGGCGATGGGAAGATCACTATGCTCTGATAGGGCCCGAATAACGTCTAAATAGGGCAAGCCTGGTTTTACCATGAGAATATCGGCACCTTCCCCCGCGTCGAGATCGGCTTCTAAGAGCGCCTCTTTTACGTTGGCCGGATTCATTTGATAGGTTTTCTTGTCCCCTGACTTAGGAGTGCTATCAAGGGCCTCACGAAAAGGCCCATAAAAGCTGGAGGCATACTTTGCGGTATAGCTCATGATCGCCGTCTGCTTGAAGTTTTCTTTATCAAGCGCTTCACGGATGTAGCCAATTCGACCATCCATCATATCGCTTGGTCCAATAATATCGCTACCAGCTTGAGCTTGAGTCACGGCCATGGCGGCTAGGATTGGCAGAGTTTCATCGTTAAGGATGCGACCATCGTCATCGACAATCCCATCGTGTCCGTCACTGGAGTAAGGATCCATCGCCACATCACTCATCACTAAGAGATCGGGATACTTCTTTTTTACGGCATGAATCGCTTGAGGAAAGAGACCCGCGCTATTTTTTGACTCGCTTGCGTACTTATCTTTTAAGTCATCGCCTAAAGCCGGAAACAAAGAAACGCACTTAAGACCGAGGTCTTGTAGGCGTCCGCATTCCTCGAGAAGTTCATCGATACTTAGACGAAACTGACCAGGCATAGAGCTTATTTCTTGGCGAATCTTGTCACCTTCAATCACAAACAGAGGAGCTATTAGATCACTACTAATCAGCCTATTCTCCTGAACAAGTTCTCTCAAAGCCTCGGAGGCCCTATTTCGACGTGGTCTGATATTCATAGCGTTCTCTACTTTTTACTGTTTAAGATTTCTTATGATTCTCAACAATAATTCCCATATCGATCTTTGCTTTATAGGCCATTGCAAAGAATTGTATTTGCTTCATCATGGCCGAAAGACCATTGGCCCTACTCATGGAAAGGTGCTGCTTCAGACCTAACTCCTCTACAAAGCTTTGATCTAAATTCATGATTTCATCGGGAGTTCGGTCCGAGTAAATTCTTAATAAAAGAGCGACAATGCCTTTAACAATGGAAGCATCGGAGTCCCCAAAAAAGTGAATATTGTGAGCCTCACCTAGATCGGCGTGCAGCCAAACTTGGGACTGGCAGCCCTTTACTTTATTTTGCTCAAGGCGATGCTCTTCGGGAAATCCCTCCAACCCTTTTCCAAGACCAATGAGGTGCTTATAGCGCCCCTCCCAGTCGTCAAAGTCAGCAAACTCTTTTATGATTTTTTCTATTTTTTGATCCATAGGATAAAATTAACAATTCCACCGGCCTGTGCCAACCTCGATTTATGAGACAGCGCAATATTAAGGGTTGATATCGTGAAAATTTATGTATTCAAACTCTTTTCCAATCTACTTTGGCTCATCAGACCACTCAAAATGAAGAGAAGACCTTGCGTTCAAATCAGTAGCTGATAGTCTATTTTGTGGAATTTAAGCTAGGAGCAGATATGTTAATTGCCCTCGTTCGCCATGGTCAGGCAAGTGATCATGCTATTGATAGAGAAAGACAACTTACGGACCACGGTCAAAACCAAGCAAAGCAAGCTGGAGACTTTTTGAAGGCCAGCCGTTTCACGGCAAAAAGACTTATTCACTCACCTCTAGTGCGAGCTAAGCAAACTTGTGATCTTATTAAAGAGGCTTATTTACAGACGGCGCAAACTATTGAAAGTGGCGAGCTAAAACCTGAAAGCTCGCTCTCTTTTTGGCTGCATCAACTCAACGAGGAACAGGAAGAGCTTGTGCTGGTGGGCCACAACCCTTACCTATCGATGATGGCGCAAGAGCTGACTGATTCGCCTCTAAATTTCCCTACCGGAGGCTGCCTCATATTAGAGAGAACTCGAGAAAGTGATCTTTGGAAAGTCGTTTCTAAGAATTTTTAAAAAGCCTAATGATGAACGCGAAAACGTCCTAGTAGCAAGAGCTTTTCTTCAAGGTCATCTACTTTAAAAACTTCAAGGCGATTTTGAAAACCTTGTAAAATATGATCGCAGTAGAAGGCCACTAGGCTTTGAGGATCTTTAAGATGCCTCATTAAAGCAGCGACATCTTCTTTATTGCCCAGGTGCTCCAGTAGTTTTTCCGCTGTCAGAGACTTGAGTCGTCTATAAATAAAAGTACTACTTTCAGAAAGACTAGCCTCCTGTTCAACTTCAAGAATCTGTACTTCATTAAAGCTGCCAGCGTAAGAGACTTCTTGTATCTCCCCTTTGCCGGCCCCTTCTATCATGATGATCTTTGCTCCCTGTGGTGTAGAACCAAGAATCTGAACCTTGCCGTGACCACAGAATTTATAAACATAAGGGGTTGATTCATGCTCAATTTCCACCAACTCTGCCTCGTCCCTTCTTTGATAACTAGGAGCGATAGCAAGGGGAATATCTTCATCGACAGCTTTATCTATCATTTCTAAATAACGCTTCTCAAATATATTGAGAGTCAATTTACTCATGGGATTTAAAATAAGGCCCGGTAAGGGAAACAGTAGAGCTTGCATCTTTAATTAGGTTCTTAAAAAGGCAATCATGCGTCAAGAAGATAAGGTTAGACTCTTCAAACTCTTTTTACGCCTCAATTTATCTTGGGCATTTAATCGTTCTGCCACTGCGGTACTCAAACTCAATTTGGTGCCAAGGCAGGTCTTTCTGTTCAGTGCAGCCCTTGTACTTGTGACAGTCGATAATAGTATAGACATTCTCGCCTACGGCTAAAATTTTCGTAATTTCCCAGCCGTCTTTCGTATTGGTCAAGCACTCGCCTTTTACATACTTGTTGCCACGCTTAGTTTTTTCCATTCGAGCTTCTTCTGCGTCTTTCTGAGCCTTGGCTTGGCGCCCTGCTCGATTAACTCTCGGGTCACTTTGAATCTCACTGATGTCCCTATCTTTCAACATATAGGCTAAACCGCCAATAATAAGTAAACCAAAGAAAATAATCTTTTTAGGAATCATTTAGGACTCTCCCATGAGCTGATAGTTCATTTTAAGGGAAAATGGGTTTAAACCCAAATCTTTTTATAAAGCATTCCAAACCACTCTAAAGCTAAAGACGTTATTCTTATCGTCTCCGCGAATAAAGTCTGCTTGCTGATTAGCTTCTTGCATAATCCAAAACCGAGTAAAATTGACCAGAATAATGCCATCCCAGGGAACGAAGGGCATAACACCGTTAATTCCGAGGGAAGTAAAGCCGATGCCCGAAGAACCGCTTGGCCCATGAACATACTGACTCATTCCCTTTTCTGAAAATGAAACCCTTGCTCTTAAACTCGTGAAGGGTAAAAGAGGGGCGGCGGCAAAGACCTCTGTGTGTAGACCATTGCCTTCCTTCCATTCCCGAGCAAGAAGCCCCCCTACTCTATAGCCTTTTCTTTCCCCAAAACTATAACTGCCTTGGATATTTGTCTCTATCGTACTTTTTCGGCGGTTTCGGTAGTCTTCCTCATGAGTTCCAAGAGAGATAGGAGGGTCGTCGTCATCGATAAACTGAGAACCTATACGCCACTGAAAGCTATCTTCTCTTTTTGTTGGAGAAAAAAAGAGGTTTGGTCCAGCAAGAAAGAATCTCTCATAAAAAACAAGCATCGGTGCAGGGAAGAAAATGGGCTTAGGCCAAATAACCGCACCGCGAAAGAGCTGCTGACTTGAGTAAAAGGCCACGGCCCTTATCCCAAATGCTTTGGCCCTCTGCGCCCGATTTACTCGGGGAATAAAAAAAACTAATAGAAATAAAACAATAAATCTGAACTTAAAAACCATAAAATAAAATCTGCATGAAAGGGGGTAAAAGAGGTCTGCTTGAATGTTTATTTTAGCAGTATATCATTGAAGGACCTGTATGCGTAACCTATTAAATACTCAACAGTTTAAGGATATATGACAACAAAAAAGCCGGTCAACAAAGCGACAAAGAAAACGTCAAAAAAGACGGCGAAGAAGACAGCTAAAAAAACCGCTAAGTCAAAGAGAGTAACCAGAAAAGCCGTCTCCCATGTGGTCAAGAAAAGTGTGACGAAAAAAGCGGGAAAGAAAGCAAAGAAGACGAATCGCAAAGCAAGTCTTCGAAAAGTCACAAGAAGGCCAGTCCCCAAAACGGCAACCATGCATCACCGCCAAGAAGTGACAAAGAACTTCTTCAATCGCGACATCAGCTGGCTAGACTTCAATGCGAGAGTCCTTCACGAGGCCCTCGATCCGCGCACGCCTCTCTTAGAGCGGCTGCGCTTCATGTCCATATGGCGTTCTAATAATGATGAGTTTTACATGAAAAGAGTAGGCTCTCTCTTTAAAAAAATGAGAGATGGCAGCTTTAAGCCTTTTTATGAGGGAATGGGACCAGATGAGTTTTATCGAGCGATCACCAAAAAAGTTGATTTTCAAAAAAAGGTCCTAACGAAGTGTTTCACAGAAGAGCTGGTGCCGGCCCTAAAAGAAGAAGGCATCTCATTCGTCACATGGATGGATCTCACGATTATAGAAAAAAAGAGCATGGTTGAGTATTTCAAAAAAAACATCTTTCCAATTCTCACCCCTTTGGCGGTGGACTCAGGCCACCCCTTTCCTTTTATCTCTAATCTCTCAAAATCAATTGGTGTCTGCTTACGTCGGCCAAAAGAGAGAAGTCGTAGATTTGCCCGAGTGAAAATTCCCACAGAAATTCCCCAGTGGGTCAGACTAAAAGGCAACGACCAAGGTGCTTTTCGCTTTATTCATATTCAAGAAATCATCTCCCACAATCTCAATATTCTCTTTAGTGGGATGACGATCGAAGATAGCTGTCTCTTTCGAGTCACGCGAAACGCGGCTATTGATGACGAAGAAGGAGACGAGGGCGAGGATAAGCTCGAATGGGTCGAAGAAGGCCTTAAAGAAAGAAAGTTTGCTCCGGTTGTTCGCTTAGAAATAACCAACCGTAAAAGCTCTTGGATCGCACAATTTCTCATGAGTGAGCTGGACATAGATGAGGATCGATTTTGTCCGATTGATGCTTTCCCCCACTACACTAATTTTGGTGCCATACTAGCTGTAAACAAGAAAAAGCTTAAATATAAAAGGGTACACCCAAGAATTCCTCAATTCTTTGATCACAAAGGTAACTCTGACTTTTCTCTCTTTTCTCAAATACGAAAAAAAGACGCTCTCGTTCATTACCCTTATGAGAGCTTTTCTCACTCGGTTGAAAACTTTGTCAAAACTGCCGCTGGGGACCCAAAGGTGCGCGCGATCAAGATCATTCTCTATCGTACCGACACGGACGGACGCCTCATTGATGCCCTTATTGAAGCTGCCGAAAATAAGAAACAGGTTGCCTGCATTATTGAACTCAAGGCCCGTTTTGATGAAGAAAGAAATATTCAATGGGCCCAGAAACTCGAAGACGCTGGTATTCATGTTAGTTATGGTCTGATGGACTTGAAGACTCACGCTAAGATGATACTCGTGGTGCGCCAAGATGCTGATGCTCTACGAACCTACGTCAATATTGGTACGGGAAACTTTAATTCTCAGACTTCCAAGCTCTACACAGACTATGGCCTCTTCACTTGTAAAAAGAGTATCTGCGATGAAGTCTTAGAAGTATTTAATTTCTTAACAGGAAGGTCTCTAAGAGAGAATTACGAGCACCTGTTGGTTGCTCCTTACACTATGTTCAAGAAATTTATGATACTCATTGAAGAGGAAATAAACCTCGCCAAGAAAGGTCAAACGGCTAGAATAATCGCGAAGATGAATCAACTGGAGGAGCCTCAAATTATTGAAGCGCTCTATAAAGCCTCACAAGCGGGTGTGAAGATAACTCTTTTCATTCGAGGATTTTGCACCCTCAGGCCCGGAGTCACTGGCTTAAGTGAAAATATAGAAGTTTTCTCTATTGTCGGCAGGCTTCTTGAGCACTCTCGCCTTTTCTATTTCGGTGCAGGTTCAAAAAGACCCGAGAAAGGAAAGTTCTTTCTCGGTAGCGCCGACTGGATGAACAGAAATCTGTTTAATCGCGTTGAAGTGATCGTTCCCATCGATCAGCAAGATCTCTGCACAGAACTGTGGGAATACCTTGAGCTGAGCGCCAAGGACAATCGGCATTTGTGGGAGCTCAAGTCTGATGGTACCTATATCCAAAGAATCCCTCTCAGCAAAAAAGACACAATTAATTCTCAAGTCATTATTTTAAAAGACAAGGCTTAGTACTGCGATTCTCTCTTAAGGATGCTGCTCTTTAACACGATCAAGGCCTGCTCCTGCCAGGTTAAAGAGCACTCCGTGGACTAAGCCTATATCTGGAGCAATTATCTTTTTCATGGGAATGATACTCATCACATTTTCAATAATATAAATGGCCGGAACGATCACGTCCGCCCGATCCGCTCTCAAGCCAAACTTTTTCATGCGAGATAAGTAAGGTGTCTCTTCTATGACCTCTCTCATTTCGGCCACTTCGTCAGGCATGATATAACGAACACTTTTCTTGCCAAGTATTTTCTTTCTTAGTCGACTCAAACGTTTAAAGTTCCCGCCAGTTCCCACCACTCTAATGGCGCGTCCTTTTAAGCCAACTTCTTCACAAAAACTCATGATCTCTGGCTTTAATGAGCCAAGATAATCGAGGTAAGCTCTCTCTGGGGCCTTGGGATGATTCTTTCCTAGCTCCAGGAGACGAACGGTTCCCATTGGCAGACTAATCGCCCCTTGGGAGACTCCTTTTTTCAGATAGCTCAGCTCCGCAGAGCCTCCCCCTATGTCAAATAACAGGTAATCTTTAAGACTCAAGTCAATTTTTGTCTGAATCGCTTCTCTAATGAGGGCCGCCTCCTCTCTACCATCGATGGCCTCGATATTAATTCCAGTGGCATCGAGAACTCTGGCCGCCAGTTCTTCGCGATTATCAGCATTTCTAAAAGCGGAGGTTGCCACGGCCCTGAAGCGGGTCACACCTTCGTGGTCCATTATTTTTTTCAGGTCACTAAAGTCGTGAACGGCCTGAGAAATCATAAACTCTGAAAAGTGAAAATCCGAAAAGGCTTCCCCTCCAAGGCGTAGAGGAATTCTAATTCTTCGTTGAATCTGCAGAAGACCATCGTGATCAAGATCACCTATTGCCATCCTGACTGCGTTAGAACCGATATCAAAAGCTGCAAGCTTTTCCATTTTGACTACTTTCCTATCCTTGAAGGCCTGGTAACATTGAGCGAATGCCACCAAAAATCATCTCAATAGAGATGGCCAATAAAATTAAGCCCATGATCCTGGTCATCACATTCAAGCCAATAGTTCCCAACTTAGAACCGATCACCCTAGCGTAGTGAAAAACAAACTTAATCAAAAGACCCATGGCAGCTATTGTTACGAGCGCCCCAATCCAATGAAGCGTCGTTGGTATTTTCGATGAGTATATGATGGCGGTAGAAATTGTTCCAGGACCAGATAGTAGAGGAATCGCCAAAGGAACGATGCCAATCTCACTAGGACTTAAACCTGCCTCTTCTTCCTTACTCATTTTAGAATCTGTCTGCTGAGCAGAAATCATCTGCAAGGCCATGGTGAAAATCAAGATTCCGCCACCGATTGTAAAAGAGGCTATGCTAATACTAAAGAAGTCTAAGACCCTTTGACCAATTGCTAAACTTATTCCAAGAGTGATAACAACAGTCAGAGCACAGCTTGTCGCAATTTTATGGACTTTGTCGCGAGAAAAACTCTCCGTTAGCACCAAGAATATTGGGATAACACCGATGGGGTTAAGAATCGAAAGTAAACTTACTGCTAACTTTAAGCTATCGTCAAAAGCTTGATTCATTGCCAACTAATATCCTTAACCAACCTGTGATAAAAAAAAAGGCACCCTCATTGGGTGCCTTCCATTTTTACATGAAAAGTTCTCGAAACTAAAGAGTTTCAAAAGGATTTAAAATTTGAACCTTTAGAAGATCGACTTCTTCAGTGCGACCATTTGCTTCGAAGTATCCATAAAGTCCGCCCTCAACTAAAGCCTGCTCTTTGTAGAAAGACTTCATAAAGTCCTCGGCGAAACCTTTAATAAAGCTTGGAAGAGGGACAAAGGAGAGACCAAGCTCTGCTAGCTGAATAACCATTCTCTTTCTCGCAATCGCTTGTGGTCTATCCATGTTGTAGGCCACCGCTAGATTACGACTAAACATATGTTCATTATGAGCCAGGTTCACGATGACATTTTCATTGTCTTGGGTCACTTCTTGAAAGCCATAATTGAGCCTGCCGCCAACTGAAGTGTAGAGAGAGCGAACTCCGCGAAAGCGAGAGTTATTAAACCTCAGCTCACCAAAGAATTTATTGAACCCATACTTATCCCACTGGGCCTTGGCCGTGCGAGACTCCCAAAAGGCAAACCAGTCGATACGAGACTCATAGATTGAAGACATAATGTGATCAACCTCAATTTTCTTAAGACCTAAGTCTGCTTCTGAAACCTTTTCTAAGTAGTGCATGAGCATATTCTGATGAAACATTCTTCTTTGGCGAATAAGTTCTTCAACTTTAACCAACACATAGCTAGCCGTATTGAGAATGGGTATCTGAGATAAGCGTTTCTTGGCGAAATTCAAACCCCAAGTCATCACTTGATAAGTCACTCTCTTTTGGTAGAAAAAGTCCTGATCTTTCAAGTGCGCTAGCACAGTAGGATCTAACTTAAGAAGCGCATCTCCGAGCTTTTGTTCGTAGCGTGCCATGAGATCAACAAACTTTGGATTGGCAAAGACTTCATCAAAGTCAACGTCTTCTAGCGCTCGTAAGCTATCGACGACGATCTGGGACTGACCAGTACCGTTCTTATTGGCTTCGCCTATAAAGGTTTGCTCGTTCTGATTAAAAAGACCAGCAACTTGAGCATCATAGTCACCTTTTTGCTTCATTAATGCTTGCTCAGTTTGCAAACTCTCTTTAATAAACCGTAAATAAGGCTTAAGGGAGAAGTTCATTGTAATTGAGCGGTCTCTTACATACTCGACTTCACCTTGCTCGTTGCGAACAAAATCAAACCTCTTTTTAAAGGAAGTAAGATTAGCGGCTTGAGAAGTGAGAGAGATAAGACTGAAAAGTAAGGTGATACCTACTTTCTTGAACTGGTTGTTCGAAAGTTTATTCGTAAACATAACTGGCCCTCCGTAGTCATTGCAGGCTTTCCATCCTTGAAAATTAACCTGGTATTGAATAATTAAACTCTTAATACTAAGAAATGTTAGCGAAGGCGTTTTGCATTGGCACTGGTATGTAAGAAAAGAATAGAAAGATTGTACAGTAGTTGAGCAAAAAACTTCATCTTCAAAAGAAGAAATCAAAGGCCTTACTCACTAAGAAATAGCGACTGAACTTTGCAAGAGCGACCAAAGACAAAGTAAGAAGAGCGTGGCAACGAAAATAGCCAAGACCTGCAACGATTACATCTCCAACAAGGGGGATGGGTGAAAAAATCGCCATAAGTGGACCGTACTTCTGAATCGTGGGTATATAAGGCTTAAGTTTCTCATGATTAAGCTTTCCTATCCGCCCTAAAAAAAAGGTGGTGCAACTTCCTAAGCTATTGCCAATGCCGGCCACGAGAATAAGACTAGCAATCGCGTCAGTTCCCATGACTTTTTGAAGATAGAGAAAGTAGGGCTCACTCCCCAAGGGAACGACTGTCGAGGCTAGAAAGGAAATAACAAAAAGAGTGAGCCTTGGAGGAAGAAGACTCAAGCTCTCTAGTAAAAACTCTTCCACGACTTTAACCTAGCAGAGATTAGCATTAAGCCTAGACCAAAAAAAAGAGTTAACAGTCCCCCTGAAGCGCCCGAGCTATTTCCGTCATCTACAAATGCCACCGTTCCACAGCCACCAGGAGCGTCTTTGGGGTAGAGATAGGTGCAAGCGTCGTAGTCGTCTATTGAGAGCTTCTTTTGAACCTTTCCCCCAACAGAAAAGTACATAAGAGCTGCTGCCTGCGATGAGTGGCCGAGACCAAAGGCATGGCCTAGCTCGTGAGCAATGACGGCCAGCTTTTCTTGAGCCTCAAGATTAGCGAAAGTCGTATCTCGGTTATTTAGTAGCAAGACTCCCCTATCACCTGAAACAGTGTTGATACTACCGACTCCCAAGGTTGAGCTACTAGCAAAAAGAGCCGCGTTATCGCTACAGCCAACTAGAATAGTTCCAAGTGGTGTTTTTTCTAAAGCCTCAATCAGAGTGTCACTGGAAGTATTCACTCCTGAATCGGCTCCAGTAACTTCAAGCTCTAGAGCGCAGGTCGAAATACGATTCCAATACTCATCCACACTTTCTTTCACCATCTCGGCAAGGGCATTAGCACTATTGAAGCCAGCAGCATCGCAGTTATTGCCAGCAATAACGACCTTAACATTAGGATCAGGAAGCTTCACCCCCGTTGAAGTCGTTAAGGTGAAAGCGTGAAGCTCAAAACCACCAAAAAATAGAGACAAAAGAATAACGTAAGCTCTCATGCTAGGCATGCGACCTCCTAAAGATAATAAAGAATATTAAATGAATAACTACCCTTTCTCGATTCTCCATCGAAAAGGCTAAACCAGTAAGTTTGAAAGCGAAAAGCATAATTGGGGTTGATAGCTGTTTCTATGCCAAAGTTAATAGTTGTGTTCCAAGAAGTTTCGCTCTCTCCTGCTCGATAGAAGGTGGATGAGGAGCCACCATTTCGTAATGAAACGGCTCCACCATCTCCTCCTATTCGCGTTAAGGTGGTCCCAAGACCATAGCGAAGGACAAGAGTAGAGCTGAGTCTATGACCAAAGTCTGCCAGAAAAAGCATGGTCTTTTTTGAATAGCCATCATCTCCCTCACCGTGAAACACATAACCAAACTCTGGTAAAAAAAGCTGATTATAAAACCCTGTCGGGATAACGGTGTTCACGCTTAGCATGGGATCGAGTGAAAAAGTATTTTTAGATCCAGTGGTATCCTTTTGGGTAGAGGGCCCAAAAGGAACATAGCCTCCGATACCAACTAAAGCATGAGTCTCTACGGAAATTATAAGAGCAATTACTCGTAACCAGCTGAACATGAACTTCCTAATTGATTGGATTTAAAAGTTTAGGCAAAGCTTAAGCGGCCAGGAGTAATGTGTCTAGATGAATATCTATTTCGCTTTATTCAGATGGATCAGACTCTTGCGATGAATCTTCTACGCTGCCAGTGTCAGCTTCAATGGCATCAGCTTCTTCTTGAGTTAGACCCAATTCATTACGGGCCCTTTCTTCTCTGGTTTCTTCTAAATTCTTTTTTCGCTCTTTTAATTCACCACCAATTTTTTTATTCAGATCATTAAAATCACTTTTTTCTTTTTTTCTTTTTTCATTTAACGGCTCAAAAAAGACCTCATTAATAACCTGCCTAAGTTGTTTCTTATCAGTCTCCGAAATAGAATGAATAATACCTCTGTAGGTCTTATCTCCTTTATCGACTAAGAAGTCTTTTCCTTCTTCTATTGGTACCAAGTGTATAGACATAGGCAGCGGAAAACTTAATCGATAGGTTTTCATTGGTAATTCAACAGAGGAATTGAAAACGATATCTGACTCAGTCAGGCTTATAACGGTTATAGGAGAGGAGATACTTCCATAACTCAGAGGGTTCTTCTTGCGAATAAAGTATTTTTTTTCTTTAAAATCATTTTCGCTAAGTTTTCTATATTTCTGAGGATCTTTTTCCTTCAGTTTAGTGACTTTGTCTTTGATAAGCACCTCAAGTTTTTCATTTTGGCGCTTCTCGTATATCCCCGCAAGATCCAGAATGACATCTAAGCTTAAGCTCTTAGCGTTTGTCACTAACATGGGATACTGAAAAGTCTCCTGTAGAGATTTTGATGTTTGAAAATAGCAGCGAAAAAGCACGATGATCGGCCCATAATTATCCATCTCCTTTACGCACTTTATAAAATTAGAAAGAAAGTTCATCTCCTCTTTTTCCCGCTCTGGGATCACCTCGATCATCTCCTGCAATTTCTTCTCGTCTTTTTTATCCTCACAGACTTCACTAGCAGGGGTTTCTTTTTTGAGACAACTCAGAGCTTTTTCAAATAGCTCCTCCTGCTTCTCTTGCGGCCCAATATCGCCCATCATTTGATAAGAAATAATAGCGGGTCTTAGTTTCTTTAATTTTTTAAAGTCATCACCAAATTTCGTTTGACAATGAAACCCATAAGGCTGTTTATCCAAACGAAGGGCATCGGGCTCACCTTCCTTTACACTAGAAAAAATTCGCATGGACTCATCGACGATAAGAACCTTTGTTTTCTTTTCACTAGTTCTATCCATTTGGTCTATGGTCCAACTCTTATGCTTTTTCTGGGCACGCTTTAAAGAGTCTTCGTAGTTAGATAGAGTCTCTCTTCTAGCTTCCTTTGCCAGCTTTATGACCTTTACTCGCTCTTTAGGATCTTCAATACCCAGAGCATCCTCCTGCTCATCTTCAGAAAGCTCGGGCTCATCTACAAAGACTAAATCGAGATCATAGGAGTAGTTGAAGTCGTAGTACAAATTAGTTTCAGAGCGATTTTTTACTACAAACATTTTAGAGGGAACATTTTGAATAGGAAGCTCAGTATCGAAGAGAACTTTACTCCCCTCTTCTAATAAGAAATTACCTTCCACGTGAAGATAAGTAGGAGCGACGTAGCTGACCCGAAAATCATCGACCAGTTGAGTTTCTTCTGAGAGCTTAGCCTGAGCAAACTTTGGTTTAACAACCGTTTTAGGAAAGGCCACACTCATAGGAGCATAAACTAAATCATGAAACTCTCCGCCTTTGACGTAGATAAAGTCAACACCAGCGCTTATGCAATCTCGAGAGGATTTCTTTGTATCAACAAAACCCACAAGAGGAATCTCATAAAAGTGAGGATCACGACTACAAAGCTCTGCGAGGTAGAGCATGCTCGAGAGATGTTTACTAAAGTCTAAGTAAACAATACAAAAATCGTCTTCAATCAACCTCAGAAAAGCCAACTGAGCACTTTCGCCTTTGTCTGGATGAAAGTCGATAATAGCGAAGTCCCACTCCATTGAGCTGTAAGTACTGCTATATCGCTGGGATATATTCTGAAAGAAGCCGTTATCAGAACCCACGTAAGCGACTTTGTTGGCCTTGGTCTTGGGCCTGCTCATTAGTACCTCTTAAATCAATCTGAGCGACTAAATAATTTCAGTCGATAGATTTATCTTAATGCTTTTTGGGAATAAAACCAAGGAGATGACCGAAATCGTAGAAATAGCAAAAACCTAGACCTCGAAGTCGTCGTAAGTCTGCCCATATTTCTCGTCATTTTCTCTTGAGAAGTACTTTCGTACAAAGTACTGACCAGAGCGAATCGTGGCGATAAAACCCAAGGCTTCAAGTTTTCTCAATGACTGGTAAATATCATCGATGGATAACTTCAACTGTCTAGCCATTTCCGAGTGCGCCATAAGTTGAGAAATCCCAAACTCCTTATAAAGGTTTGGTCGACACCATACACGTCGATAAAGATACATGACGACTAAAACCTCAACTCTGTTCAGTTTGTAATCAACGATAATTTCATCAAAGAATATATCTGGAATCTCAGATGTTGTCGGTAAATCAACGTCTTTTGCCCCTTCAAGTTCTGAAGGCGGTTGGCCAGTTCTTGCCTTGTGGCCTGCTAGAATTTCATGAATGTCTGCCATAGCCACCCTCCATGATTACAGTTTAGGCTTTTTTAATCATGACATAAAACCGAGCGAACTCCAATAAAAGGCCTGTTCGGCAACCTCTTCCCAAGTATTACACTCAAGTACCTCTTTGACGAAACCATCTCCTTCTCCAACAATGATGGATAGATAACGAATTTCTCGGAGACAATCATGAAACATTGGATACTCTTTATCCTTTTTGCGCTGACCCCCTTCACCTTAGCTTGTGGCGACCACGACGGCTCGATGGCACAACAGGGTCAGGGATTGGTTCACGCTAGTCACATCTCCAACGACTATCACAAGCAGTTCCCCGACCCCAATATTAATTACAACCCAAACAACCCCGATCACCGTGGAATATTCACTTGGGCCTCGACTTCCCTAAAGGGTTTATCCTCTTATGCTCTTACTTTTGACGATGGCCCCCATCCGACAAATACCCCACGCCTACTGGACATCCTTAAAAAATACGATGTCAAAGCTACTTTTTTTATCATGGGAGCACTCGCAGACACTTATCCCGCTATTGTTAAAAGAATGGTTAGAGAGGGACATACGGTAGCAAGCCACGATTGGCGGCATGATAATTCTAATAATGAGAGTCGTGCAGTCTTTAAAAAAGGCTTAAGCGACTCGATTCAGGCCATTAAAAAGTACTCAAGCGATAGAGAAGTTTATTACCGCTTTCCCTATGGAGCTTATGCTAGGGCCAGCAACTATCACCACTTTAATATTATTAAAGAAGTTTCGGCCGAGCTCTTCGGCGAAAATTGTATTAATTTTGCTTTTTGGGAGATTGATACTTCTGACTGGGTTAACGAGATGACTCCAAAAAATATCGCCGATACCTTTTGGGCCAATCATCGTGGAGGAAGCGCTTGGCGCTTTAGGCTAACCGCCAACGGTTATATCAAAGAGCCTTACACTATCAGTAAACCACGAAATGGTGGGGTGGTACTCATGCACGATATTCACAAAAGAACTGTAGACTCCGTGGAATTGATCCTAAGAGAAGCAAGCACTCAGAATATAGACTTTGTGCTACTAAAAAATGTACGAGAGTTTAGCTTCGCGAATAAGACCTGTTCTTTGCTTCCTTAAAAAAGCGAAGCTTAAAAATTTAAGGCTTTTTGACGAAAAAGAAGAGGTCTCCGTAATCATCCATATTCTCCGCAAGAAATTGGGCCTTGCTTCCATAACCCCAATAGAGATCGGCTCGGGCCTCGCCTTTTATAGCGCCACCGGTATCCTGATCAACAAAGAAGCGGTTCATCTGCTTTTGATAACCTACTCCCCGTGAGTAATCGGGAATTTTGGCCGTCGCAAAGCCCATGAGACCCTTGCGCCAATAAATGCTTCTATCTTGGGCCATCGAACGGCCGGGTGTGAGAGGAATATTCTCCATTCCCAGCGGCTCAGTCTTGGTGATCTTGAGATAAACATAGCTTGGAGTTTGCGCATAAATTTCTCGCCACTTGCTGGGATTATTTTTCAAGAAGGCCCTCTGACTTTTGACACTAGGGTCTGTAATATAGCCTTTCTCTAACATGTAGCCACCTATAAAACTAAATCGTTGAGAGTTAGTTCCCGCATAAGAGAGAAAGTAGCTTTTTTCGATACCGTTCTCTTCCACTTCCACAACCCCGCCTCCTTCAACGTGAAGTAAGAAAAGCTCAAAAGGGTCGTTCATATAGAAAAGCTCAAGTCCTTTCCCTTCTAAGCGTTGATCAAAGAGAATTTCATTACGAGAAAAACTTCTGTCTGCGATTGGAGGCAATTTATACAGCCCGTATTGAAAGTTTTGGGTAGGAGTTCTATGGGCCTTAAACGTTGGTGAGTAATAACCAGTAAAGTGCGCCTGAGTGATACCTCCCACGGCAGGTGTGTACCAGTAGAAGTCATCTCTCATGGCTTGCTTGAACTTCTCATGGCATCTGCGATCAACACCAGACGAGAGGCAGAGATTACGTTTTTGCCACAGGCTTTTAAAGTGAATGGCAGTATCCTTCATGGAGTTCATGGGAAATTGATCTCCACCAATATCGAGAGTACCCGAAAGACTTCTTCTTTTAAAGGCCCTGAGCTGACGGTTGATCGCCTTGATCATTAGATTACTGTCACCGTTGTCAAAGAGCTCTCCCACGGAAGCTGGATCAATTCTTTTTGCCGGAACACTCATGTCCTTCGCCTGTAAATTACTAAAGCCTATCAACACTAAGGCAATAAGAAGTGCACGCATCACAACCTCCAGATCATTCTCTTCATGAGAGTAAATTTCATTTAAAAGTAAATTATAAGGGCTAATGAATGCATCGCAAAAAGGGCATATTTTTCACAGTCTTCTAAGAAGTCAAGAAAGGAAAAATTGGCGGACTAAAGAAGTTTTTTCGCCAGAAAAACTAGCCTATGAAACTCCAAATCACGGGTCGCTCTTGGCAGGTAGCCATTCTTTTCATAGAAAGAAATATTCCGAGCACTCTCCTCTGTGATTAAGTGCAAACCTGAGATCGATTGATCTTTAAGAACGTTTTCGAGATGAATGAGAAGCTTGGAGCCCACTCCCCTGCCTCTTGAGTCTTGATGGCAATTAATATGAAGATGGGCCGGAAATTCTTTATAGTAATCCTGCCAAGCAGCGGACGCGCTCGTTAGTTGAAGTGAATTTAAAGTATCAGGACAACACACGATATAGCCTAAAACTTTTGCGCTCTCTTCATCTAGAAAAACAAAACTATATTTTTTAAAGTGATCAAGATAAACACCTAGCCATTTATGAAAAAACGCCTCTTTTTCCTGGAGGCCTTCAAATTCTTTTTTCACAGAAGATTCAAAAAAAATAGCCTTAATCTCATTCTCTACTCTGGAGGACTCTTCACCTTCAGCAGTAAAACTATCAACCAGTCCTTTAATCATGAGTTCTGCTCGCTTCTTTCTTTAAAATGACAGTAGTATTGAAGCAGGCTTTTTTCCTTTGATTTAAATTCTCCCTTTTCCATTAGTTCTAGAAAAAAGTCTTTTCCCTGTAGCTGTTCAGGAAGCCAAGACCTAAAGACTGATAGCTGCTTCATGACTTGAGGATTACTCATTTTAAGGGGTTTTATTAATTCTTCTTTATAAAGACAAAGATGAAGGCTTTTAAGTGCACTCAATTGAGAGAGTCCTAAGAAGGAGTGAGCTCCCTTAAGGGCCTCTATTTTAAAGAAATCAGCATCGATACTGCTGAGCTCAGTAACAGCGTCTTTTAAGTTTTTCAAGCCTTGAACCGTATTCATCTTCACTTGCAGCGTTTTTGCAAGCAACCTTAGGTTTTCCAGATCAACGTTGGCAAAAGCCATAAAGGCAACGAGTTCTTGCTCATCGGCAAGGCGCAAATCACCGTGCCCCGACAAAAAGCGAAAGGCTTCAATCTTTGGTCCTACCTCAATAGCATGTGAATCCACCTGCTCAAAAAAGAGCGTAAAAAAAGGCAGGTAGCCCACCTTCTTGGCTTCTCGAAAGAAATAAAAAGTACTCAGCTGTATCAGATTAAATTCTTTAAAAAGCGCGAGCAAAGACTCATCAAAAGAGAGATCAAGCTTTAAGCTAAAACGAAGTGCTCTACAAAAACGCACCGGATCCTTGCTAAAGTGAGGGTTAGCCGTTTTTAAAACTTTCTCTTTTATCGCAGCTCTACCGTCAAAAGGATCGGCCCAGCTGAGGGCCTCTTTATCGTGGTGAAATTCAATTCCAATTGCATTAACAGTAAAGTCTCTTCGCTTAAAGGTTTCACTGTAAGGGGCCTTACTCACCAATTCAACGTTCACGTCGCTATGCCCGTAGTTTTCACGGGTAGAAAAACTCTCTATTCTCGCAGGAGCAAGTTCCACATCCCAATCGTTCTCATTAGCACTGCTGTCTTCGCTGTCCAAAAAGCTAACTCTTAGAATAGAGAAGTTTAAAAACTCAATCTCATATTGAGAATCTCGAGATAACTTAGTACCGAGGTTATTAATCCGAGTAGACCACTCAGCGCTATCGTATTCAAATTGATGGCCAAGCTCAAAGTCTAGATCTCTTGAAACTCTTCCTTCTAACAGGTAGTCACGGACGGCCCCCCCCACCAAAGTCAAATTGAATCCCGCCTGCTCGATATTGGCAATAAGTTCCAGTATTCTGCTAGGAATTTGTTTCTTAAGCTCTAGGGCCTGTGAAGAATCGAGGTAATCTTTGCTTACTTCATTCACCGTTAGCCTCAATTACCAGAACTTAAGGGATTATCAGCAGCTGTTAGTCTCTCAAGAGTGGCCCGCACCCTCGTGAGCTCATGAGCGTCTTTATGATAAACTATGTAGAACTTCCCATTGGAAACTTTAAAGTCCATTAAAGAGCCCACCTTATCCTTGTAATAGGAGCGTCTCAAGACATGCAAAGGCACCACAGCGACACCAAGACCTTTCTGTACGGCCTGAAGCATATTACCGTGAGAGTTGATGATATATTTTTTATTAATTTTCTTCGGAATTTGGCCGTATTTTTCACGACACCACTTTAGATAGAGCCCATCCCCTTCATCTTGAAACAAAATCGTGGGATAGGCACTCAATTCTTCAAGGGTTATTGTCGAATCAATTTTAAATTCATCAGAATCTGGAAATACAAGAACTGAACTCTCCTCACCCAAAAGCTTCTTCTCTCCCAGAGTCGGTAGGCTCTCTTCTGGTAAAATAAGAAAATCTAAGCGATAATTTTCAAACTCTCGCACGAGGTTTTCCTGAAACCCAAGATTAAGAGATATAGTTAGGTCTTTATGAAGGGCGGCAAACTCAAGCATCTCAGGGGCCAGCCACGACTTTCCAATACCTGTCAGAGTACCAATACGAATCACCCCATTCATGCTTGTTTTATCGTGGGTAATTTCATCAAGAGTCTCTTCCATCTGCGAAAGAAAGTTTTGGGCCAAGTGATAAAGCTTTTCCCCTTCTTGAGTTAAAACGACTCGCTTACCGGAGCGCTTAAAGAGCTTTACATCAATTTTTCGCTCAAGGTTCTTAATCGATTGGCTAATAGCGGATTGGGTAACATGTAGGTCCTCAGCGGCCTTAGAAAAAGACTTGGCCTTGGTCACGGCAACGAGGGTTTGAAGTTGACTGGTTTCGATCATAATTCTCTCAAGGTGTTAATAAAGCAAAGCATTAATACTAATGTTTTAGATTAGTTTGAGCTAATATTCAAGCAATCGTCATTAGGGACGAATTATTAACTAGCCTGATTTTCTTTAAATTTTGGCTGTTTTAGCTAAAAAAAGGCCTTCTCAGGCCTGCGCAGTGTATAAACATTATAAATAGCTATCTTCCCGTGCCACTCTATTCTATACCCTCCTTAACTATAAATTAATGCAGCACGCACTCTCTATGGAGGATATTATGAAAAAAGCTCTAATTAGCTTTATGGCCACAGGCCTCTTCTGTCTCAACACTCTGGCAGTTTATCGAAACTTAGAAATTCCAGCTTCTTTAGAAAACAAAGTCGTCGGTGTTCGCTTAATAGACTTTGCAAAACACACAAACGTCTTCAGTAACCTTCTACCTTCGGCAAGAGATCTTGAAAAAGACTGGAACCGCTATGTTCCAGAAAGTGTGGAACTGAGAGAAGTTCTCAACATCTTTCTCCACGACGTTCCAAAAGTGACAGAATCAGGAGTTTTGTTTCCTATTACTGCTTTTGGCCAACTAAAAAATGGCTCCTCCTCTATGCAATTCATTCAAGGCGAGGCCATAAGAAACCCAGAAGGTGGATGGACTGTAGCCATTACAAACACCGTTGCCTTAAATGAGACTCTCTTTGATCTCAACGTCTCCTTAATAGACAGAAAGCTGATCATGCGTGACAACATGAGTGACATGCTTATGGTTTTCCCTCTCGGAGTTGGTGCTTTTGATGAGGGTGTTCTCAACGACGCGGTCACGATTCTTACCCCCCGCTACGAGAACTCTTTCCTTGATCAATGGGCGGCAATTAGTGAGCGAAAAAAGCCACGCTACTTTGCTGGAAAGCCATTTCTCAGAATTACAACGGATAAAAATCCTGCTAATGGTCATACTCCAATTGGATTTCATGTTCAGCCTAATCTCGATGAATTTGTCAGAGCTTTTGATAGCCACGGTTGTATGAGAATGCAGCTTAATGACCTCAATATGCTTCATGATCTTCTTAAGAAAGGTCCACACCGAAGATTAAGTATCAATGTTCAGTTTTCAATAAATGATGATGCCGATCACCCTTTTAGAAAGCGTAATAAACCTTACAAGAAAGTACTAAACACAGGTAACAAAAGTACCCCTGGATATGTTCTCGACAGAGATGGACTCGTTCAAACACAAAATGACTGGGAAAACTCAGCTCCTATTGAAGAGCTTATCGACCGCACCGGAGACCACGCTCAAAAGATGTTTAACTACGATACAGACTGGCGGGAAAAGGCTAAGAGAGTCGCTAAGCAAAAAGCCTGTTATCAAGAATTTCCCTACTCAGATGTCACAAGTAGAAGAGAGTCTAGAAGCCTCGAGAAAGAATACGAGGACTGCATGGATGAAGGCAGAAAAAAGCCCAGCCTAAGCGATCGTGTTTATAAGTGGTGGGTTCACTAGAAGATTCGTTTAAAAAGTCCTTCCACACTTTTGATTCCTAAGAGTGTAGGAGGACCTTATTATTTGCTCCGTTTTAAAAAAATAATTATTCGTTGCCAGTAAACTCTTCAAAGTATTTCTGGGTGAAGCCTTTAACTTGTGCCCACTTGGCTTCGTCGCTTACCTGAGTGCGGGCCCAGTTGACAAAAACTTCTTCCTTCTTGTTCATTTCTTTAAGAGTGATGTCTAAAAACTTTGGATCAATTTTACCACGTAACTGGGCGAGCTCCTTTACCAATGTTCCTTCAGAGGAGACGAAGTTCACGGCAAATTCCTCCGATAGCTCTAACTCGTTCGTGATATAAGCGTGAAAAGCTAATATCCAACTATTCTGAAAAGCCTCGGACTCATAGCGAGAAATATAGCCAGAAGTGTAGAGAACATTACGAGTATAACTGTCCTTATAATCCGAGGTTAAGGCAGGATTGAAGGTCCGAATCTCTTTAATTTTCCTGAGTTCCTCATTTTGAACCTCTTTAGCCGATTCCACATGATCCGCCACCACACTATTGAAGGTGTCAAAAACCCATGTTCTCGAACCCAGTACATTGAAAACTAACACAGAGGCACAAATGGCCCCCAAAGCAACTTTCCAACCCTTGTCTCTTATGTGGTCTCTAAGACCGCGACGTTGCTCGATATCAACATTTAAATCAGGGTTTCGCTGAGCACTTTCCACCTGCCCCTCAAGACAGAGCCCAATATCTTCTCGCAACAGTGAGATAAAGGCAGTGCTATCACTATCTTTTCCATGTTCTAAAAAGAGACTGTAAGCACTTTGAGCAGCAGTTGCGATTCTTTGCTTTCTCTCGCGCTCTTTTTCACGAACCTGATCATCAGCTTTTCGCTGAAACTCTTTTTCAAGCTCTCTTCTCATAGCGCCAAGTTTAAGCATCTCTCGATCATTTAATTCTTTAATAACTTTATCGTGGCTTTTCTTAGTTTCTTCAACAAGGCCACGACTCTTCTTCTTTAGTTCGTCGATCTCTTCTTGGACCTCTTTCTTCTTAGCAAATACCTTGCCCAAGTGCTCAGTATTCATCTCTCTCTTGATAGAGTTATGATACTCCACTTCTCTATCTAGATCTGAGCGTACTTTTATTTTTAAGCGAACCAATTTCTTATAAAACTTTCGCTTCTCTTTTCGCATTTCATCTTGGAAAAAGATATAATCCTTTTCAAGTTTAATCTTTTGCTCGTCATTCATCTGATCAAGATGTTTTTTATGGCGATCTTTTCTAAATTGAAAGTAGTTCTTAAGCTCTTTCTTCTCTTGCGCAAGCTCACGTTCAAATTCCTGACGTTTTTGTCTCAGTTCATCAGTTATACCGTGTACTTCTTTTCGCGCCTTTTCGATCATGAACTCATATTCATCTCTTCCACTCTTTAGGAGTTCTTGCGCCTGAGCTTCAGCGATTCTAAGTACTTCATTAGATTCTTCCCTCTTACACGAGTAAAGACTATGGGCCCTTTCGATTAATGATGAGGCCTCTGCCCTTTTTTCTTCCACAAGATCATTGGCCCGGTCTATTTTGCCGTTGAGTTTTTCATTAATGGCAAGAATCTGACGTTCTTTATCTTGCAAGGTTTTTGCTACCCTGCTCTCTCTCTCGTTAGCCTTCAACTCTGAACTTCTAAGGATTCGTTCAGCCTCAATTTTGGCATTAACAAGGATCTCTTCTTTGCTCTTTAGAGTATCACTTTCTATTTTTCTGTTTTTTTCTGTTTCAACCCTACGCTGCTCATCAAGTTCTTCTTTTGACTTGGCCTCAAGAGCTTTAAGGTGTTGTTCGTGCTCTAAGGATTTATTCTTAAGTTCTAACTCAAATGTCTTCTTATCAGACTCTTGTTCGTGCTCGAAAGAGCGCTTTAGCTCTTCAAGTTCACTCTGCAGGGTAAATTTCTTACTCTCTAAGCTTCGAGCACTATCTTGTTTCTCTTCCTCTATTAGTAATATTACTTGCTCAAGGGAGCGCTTCTCACTCTCAAGTTTATCGAGGTCTTCTTTTAAAAGATGCACCTCTTTGGCAAGGTCTGTCTTTTCAAATTGAGATTTATCAATATCACTCTCAACCTCATCTTTCTTAATTTGCAGAGTATCAATCGATTTACTTAAGCACTCTTGCTCAATGGTAAAAGCAGCTATGTCTTCCTCTAGGGCATGAACGGAGATCGAAAGATTTTGTTGTTGTTCTTCATAGTTAACAATTTTTTTAGATAAGTTATTTTTTTTGAAAATATAGTCATCATGCAGTCTTTGATCCTGAGAAGCATACTTATCCTTAACAGCTAAATACTCCTGCTTCGTGGCGCTTAAGTCATTTTTTAGAATTTCAATTTCTTCTTGAAGATGACTACTTACACCGGATTTTTCTCGTACTTTTTCACATAAAACCTGATAGTCACTCTTTGCTCGACTAGTAAGGTTGTTTAGATCGCGAATGCCACGATCCTTTTCCATTAGGAGCTGATTGGCCTTCGTTATGTTACGGTTTGTGACATTAAAATGCTTCTCCAGCTTTTCAAGTTCAGCTCGCTTTTCTTGTGCGTTCGCCCCGATCTGAGCGAGAGTCTTTCGTTTTTCTTCTACTTGTTCACGTATTTTACTCAACTCGCTAGAGTTTTCTTTCTTATCCTCTACTAGCAAAGCACATTGCTGTTCAAGCTTTATAATATTCTTAGACAATTTGCTGTATTCGGAGTCTAGCCTTTTATTTTTTATTTTCCTGTCTTCAATCTTAATAAGAAGGTTCTTATTAGTGAACTTCAACTCTTCTTTACTATTAACAAGGTTATTAATTTCAAAGTTTATTTTATCAATAGAGCTCTTATGAGTTTCGAGTTTAGCCAATTCGCTTTCTTGGTAGTCTTTTAACTCGATGATTTGGCCTGAGAGTTCTCCCTTTGCCGCAACCTTACGCCCTATTTCATTCTCAAGCCTCTGAAGCATAGATTTCTTTCTTTTTATTGACTCGTCTAGGCGAACCTCATCAATATCGACTTGTCCTCTACTGGGCGTTTCTTCATTGCTAAAGAGGTCACCGCCCTCAACAAGTTCAAGCCTACTTTTATAGGGCTCATCACCTTGAGAGAGGCTAAAAGCCAAGTGACCCTCGTTTTCTGACTTTAGAAAACTCAACTCATAAGGAGTCCCAAGAATGATCACGGTTTGCCCGTCGTGAACATCGCTCACATCTCTTTCTTGGAGGACTTTACCATCAACCTCTAAAGGGTAACTCAAACTAAGAGAGAGCACTTCAACGGTTAGGTTTTTTCTTACGTTAAGCTTTAAAATAATCTGGTTACTTGCGATTCCATTTTTTATTTTAATGTTACACGACTCACTGGATCCAATAGAATAAACTCCACGGGCCAGTTCAAAACCACCAATCACTTTTTTAAAATGCTCTTCTTTTGGATGCCCCATTACTTTAAACCTTTTTATGCAACGTCTTTAGTGTCTTCATCTGAATCAGCTTTTTTGTTCTCAACCGTAACGTGATGGCCTTTTGCCTCAAAGGTTTCAGAAACAGCTTGTTGAGCGTTACTTTCCTCTTCACTTGCAGCCGCTTTTTTTTCAGCAACTAAAACTGTTTGCTCTGCTTGCCTACTCGTCTTACTCTGCGGGGGTTTCTGCTCAGCTGAGCCAACAGCGGGGGGAGTATTTGAAGGACCTACCTGGTCAGATCGATTGTCACTTACCGAAACACTCTCTCTTACGGGCCCATCTGGCGACTCAGCCTTTGATTTCAACCACCAACCTCTAACGGGTCGAGATAGTTGGAAAAATTTCGAGTTCACAATCTGAAGCTCTCTTGAAATGGCTTCCTCAGCAAGGGCTTCAGCAGGATCTCTCCCTTCCTCTAGCTCGGAGTAGTTTATCGGTAGGTGATTATTTTCACACAAGTCCCACAGCAAACTCATATCCCCTTCAAATCGCTCAACAGAGCTAACAAAGAGTTTTTCTGTGCTCAGAAACGTATTCACAATTGTCATTGAAACTGAAAGGACAATACCTATGATTGATGTGGACATGGAAAAAGAAATTTTCAAAAGAAAATTATCCATTACTAATTTACTCGCTTCTACGTTTGCGAGATCCATGCCGCTTAACTCTGGTAAAGCCTTCATTATGCCTAGAAAGGTTCCAAATATTCCACCAACGATAAAAAGACTTGGCAGGATATTTAAAAAACTATTAATTGAAGCAATGGGAACAACGCCTAGAATCCTACTAAAACAAGGATTGTCTGCGAATACGTCCTTAGAGATTGCCAACAAACGAGGTTTCTCTCTTTCGTATTTTAGAAATCTAACTTGTCTTAGTACGTCATTTACAAAACGAGCTGAGCCTTGTTGAATAAGGAAAACCCTATCCATGACTGCCATAACGGCATCTGGGTCGCGTCGTTTCATAATCGTACGCATTTCAAAAACTTCGTAGAACGTGACCTCAAGTAGTCTTCTCATGACAACAAAGAAAGAAAGGTCGGACTTTACTTCCTCGGATTGATTAATATAGCGGTGGACACGCTTATGAAACTCATTACCAAACCAATACTCTCTTTTCACAGTGTAGTGAATGAGAACTTTAAGAATGATGCCGCCACAAAAGGTAGCGATCATAAATGGTAATAAAAGGTCTGTTGCAAATAAAACAAGTCCGTTTATTAAAGCCTGTACTAATTGATAAGCGCCCATACTCTATTCCCTAATGTTAGTCTTTTAAGTTAAATCTAATAATAACTTTTTGTGATTTTTTACAATTATACTTTTTGCAATACTCTCTTGTAGAAATACCAGAGGCAACATCCCGCCCCTTCACGCCTTCAACAAGAAAGCTTCGTCCTGTCACCTTAACAAGGGGAAGGATCTTTTTTTGATGCTTAAACTTCATCTTTTTGGTGTTGGTCATATACTTAAAGATTGACTTCGCCCTTTTAAAGGATAAATCGAGGTTATAATCAAGCGCCGCTCGGTCTTTTTCGTTAAGACTGCGAGGATCGACATACTTTCCTTGATAGGTCGGTGAAGAGAAGCCAATGATCTCAACGGAATTAACTTTTTCGGAAACTTTTGTATCTTCTAACAACGACCGGGCATAAACGGGGAAGAAGTCACGAAGAACACTTTCCATCTCTCCCTTTAAATTGGCCTTACCAGCATCAAAATAATCGTCTCCAAAGGCCAGGGTAACATCACCACTTTTTGGGTCTACATTAGCCTTGATCCCCTTGGACATAAGACGTTTTGCAATTTTCTTAGCAAGATTTTTCTTGGCATTAGCAATATTTCTAACTCGCTTGAGATCACCGGAAAGATTCTTTTTTTCGTCTTTAAGCTTATCTATTGAAGCGAGGTAGCGACCGTGTTCTTGTTTAGCTTTATCTAGCTTATCCGCATATTCTTGAGCTTTCTTACTAACCGAGCTTAGCTTCCCCTCAGCATCGTTTACTTTCTGAGTAAGGGCACCTAGAGCTTGATCGAGTTTATTCTTTTCAACTCTTGTCTGCTCTTTGAATTCGGCCATGCGTCTTTCTTTCTCGGCCGCACTTGCCTTCTCTCTTGCCAACTTATTTTCTAAGTTTTTACGCTGTTGGGCAAATTTTCCCTGAAAGTCACTTTCAAGTTGTGCGGTCTGAGCCTGGTACTTTTTATTGGCATCTTCCATTTCAGAGAGAAGCTTTTGCTTTTGAGCCTCTTCCTGCTGAATTTTTCTAGAAGCGTCTTCTAATCTGGTATTTGCATCTTGAACCTCAACAGAGAGGCTGCTCAATTTCACTTCAGCTTCTTCGTTAAGTTTTGCTAGCTTCTTTACCTTGAGGCGGTTTTTAAGCCTTAAAGCACTTACCTTTTGCTTGAGTAACTTTTTAGCTCTCTTCGAAAGTTGTTCTGTCTTTTTAAGTTGCTTGATTCTGTTGTCTAAATTTGAATTTAATGTTTTGATTTTTTCTTCGTTCGAAGCGAGCATCTGCTTTTTTAAGCTAATTTGATCTTCTAGGTTATTGACATCTTTTCTTGTATCCACAAGTTCTTGTCGCTGCCCTTGGATTTTACTTTCTTGCTCAACGATCAAGGCTTCTTTCTGCTCAATGACTTGAACCTTATCTTTTATTTCATTAGCCTGCTTACTTAGAGTCTCATCAAGTTCTTTTATCGCAACAATCTGCTCAGAGATAATAGCTCTCTTTTTAACGATAACATTGTCTCTACGGGTAATTCTTTTCTTGGCCAACATATTAGTGTTGATGATGTTGCGGACCATTTGTTGATATTGATTGAGAGCCGCTACTTTGTTTTCATTTTCTTTTGCTTTATTTTCTAACTTCTTACGTTCCTGATCAGTCTCTTCTTGTAGAAGATCAAGTTTGCCCATCAATTGTTCATAGAGTTCTTGTTCTTCTTTTTTGGCATCATTTTCAACGTAGTCGTCTTTAAGGGTATTGTAGGCCCTAATTTGTCTTCTCAGGTCTTCGTTTTGAGACTCCATTTTTTTAAATTCAGCAATATTGAAAGCGTCACTCGTCTTGCTTCGTACGCTTGCGACAACGTAAAGTAATAGGAAAACTACAGATAGGACCATAAAGAGGTCTGAATAAGACGCCCAATGAGATCCGTTATCTGAGTCTTTTTCTTTTAATTTATCATAGTCAAAGGACACATTGATTCCCTGTGTATTGTAAATAGTAACTGGTAACAGGATCGGTATTTCTCGGCGTCCTCTTAAATAAATTCTTGAAGTTTATAGGAGATCAGGACACCCACCTATTGGGTCATTTTAGTGGCTTAGAAAAGAACTAAAATACTCTCCTAATAAAAAAGTGACCTCCCCTTTTTCTTGCTAAGAAAAATTCTCAAGAGGAGGTAGGAGTACTCGTAAATTTTTTAGATTAATTGACGTGTAGATCGTAGAGCTTATCAATAATCGACTGATCAGTGACAAGCACGCCTCTAAAGGTGCCACTTGCGCGAGACTTTACCCAATTAAAAGGATTCTTTTTAGAGACCCCAATATAAGTATCTATATGAGTGCCCTTAATAGCTCCACCCGTGTCTCCAGCGAAGAAGTAGCCATCATGACTGACTCTCTTACCACTTGGCAGGGTGACCTTATTACCTCTGGCCTTTGCAATATAAACGACACTCCCGTACGGAATAAGCGTGGGATCCACCGCAATAGTTCGAAATGGTACAAGCTTGTACTGTCTGACCCCATCTCCATAGGATCCCTTGGCGACTCTAAACTTAGTTTTTGACACGTCCCAAGCGAAGAACTTTGTGCAATCAACAGGACTATCAGCACTGGTCCCAGCATAGTTATAAGTCGTTCCTTCATTTCCACTATTAACGACTCGAACACTGCCTTCCATTGCCGAGAAGCACCAGTTTTTCAAACTCAAAACAGGACCAAGGCCATTTCCTTGCATATCTAATAGCGGCTTTCCATTAGCGACACTTTTAACTTGAGGAAGATAATAATAGGTTGACCACAAAGTATGCGATTCCCCTTGAGAGCCTCGACTTAAGGCCGGAAACTTAAAGTCAAAGAGATCAGGACGATCACCGTCTCCTAGATCCTTTTCAACAACAGAAATAATATAGCTGGCTTCGGCGACAACGCTGCCCGCCTGATCCAGACCTTTGAGATTCAATGAGTGTTCTCCGAGATCGAGATGAGTATGAGAGAAGGAGAAGCCTCCCGCTTCACTGGGTATGTTTCTAACGAAACCCTCATCATAATAGAAGTCTATAGAGGTGATATCCTCTGTCATTGTACCCGTGTAGTTGGTTTGGTCTCCAACAATGGCGAGATCTTTGCCCTTGGTGCTCGTTAACTCAAGAGATGAGACTTTATCTTCACAAGAAATTAAGAAACTCAAGCATAGGCCGCCAATCAATGCAGCTACTAACGTTTGTCTTTGCATCCGTTACTCCTAAATAAATTTTTAGTTCAGTTTTAAGAGTAATCGAGCAGGTTGCGCGCCGCAAGATCAGGCAAGATAGGCCACTGACCAGCAAAGCAGCCAACTTAACTTGAATCAAGTCAGGATAAAAAACTCAAGATTATAATGAGAAGAAAAAAGATGAGCGCCACTAGAGAAGATCTGTCAGCGCATCCTGACCTAAGTGGACGAGACGCCCGTCTCCTGGATCGGAAATTTCGAGAATCGCCTCCTCTACGTCACGAATCGCTTGGCGAAGCTCCATGCAGACTTGATTTTTATCAATATTGTAGGGAAGCTTTTCAATGAGACGATCTAATTTTCGTTGAGACAAAAAAGCTTTATACCGGGCCCACTCAGTGAAGAGAATATCGTGGGGGTCTACTAGCTTACAGTCATCTAACTTGGATACATCGTGAAAGTCAGCAGCATCGGGAATGTAGCTTTGAACTAAAGTGGTCCTCTCGGTACCTTTTGATACAGCGCTGGCCCGATGAACGACCATATTGCCTTGTTGAAGAACCGCAAAGCCTGCTTCGGGAAACTCCACTTTAACAATATGTGGCTCCGCCTCCTCTCGAATCATAGACCGGATAGCTTGGGCTTTTGTGCATTGAAAGAATTCAAAGTGGCCACCTTCAAAGTTGGCCGGCTCACTGGCCATAAGAACGTAATCAAGAGTGACCGTATCCGTATGCCACCGATCAACTTCCCTTCCCTCTTCCTCAGGGCACAGGTTAATGTGTCCTTGATAGAGCGCCATGGGATGGGGAAGGACGGCCGTCCCTGCCAAGCCTTGAACAAAGGCGCTAACTTCTGCGCTTTGGCATAAGCCTCTTATAAAAGGCGAATAGAAAACACTGCCTCTAATAAAGTTGGCCATGCGATCACTAGCACGTCGATATTCCTTTAGCTGCTCAATGGACTCCTGTAAGGCAATGACTCCTGCTTTGGAGAGAATCCGAAAGGGAGTTGTGACCGCAATATCAAAGGGAGCAGCCTTTGCAGCTTCTTTTGAATGTCCAAAGTCCTCGAGGCTATAGATCTTATCAGGCCGCTCTAGCTGCAAGTGAACCTTTGGGTCGAAGCAAGGTCCCTTGCCTTTATCTAGGGGTACAATATGTTCGGGAACTCTAAAGTAAGGATCTATCGTCTTTTTTGTCATGGCCCTATTTTGACGATAAGGGCGCAGCTTTGTAAAGAGGGCCATTGAAAACCCTCTCTTTAATAAAGTTTATTGGTAAGGCTTTAGCAGCAAGCGCTCGAGACGGCTTCTCGTCTCAGAATAAAGGCGTACTTACCCGCTTTTGAAGGAACTCCTCAAGATTTCATTTGGGAGGAGATTCAGATTCATTTCTCGTTTATTTAGATCTAAACTGAGATCTTTAAAGAGAGGCTTTGGCTCAAAACCTTTAAAATTTTTTAGTCTCATTTACAACGGTCAAAAACTTTTGCTGCTTAATTGCTTAATAAATATCTCTCTTCTTAATCTTCTTTTCTCTATACTTGATACCTTTGATTACTTTATCACCACACAGAATTTTCTTCATAGGCTTCTTTTTGAAGAGGCGTTTGACCTCTGAATAGGAAAAAACAAGGCAATTAAAGTCAATTTCAAAAAGTCCTCGTCTTTAGTTTTGATTAGGCTACAATGCTAAAAAAATATATGGAGAAAGTATGTTATTTGAAAAAGTCATGATTGTGCTTCTTTTGCCATTGAGTATTTTTGCTCAAAGCAGACTGGGAGTTGATCATCATATTAATCTAGGAAGAAGCTCCTATAACAATGCAACAAGTAAAGTAGGCCATATCCACATGATCAGCGGAGCTGGTGCGCTTATGGCAACCTCAATGAATATTTCAAGTGATATGAAAAAAGATTTCTATCTTCTCAGCACTATCACCACAACCCTAGGCGGCGCCCACTACCTTACAAGTATTGAGAAAGAAGAAGCATACTTAGAAAAAGACCTCAGTGGAGACAAGAAACTATACACTGAAAAAGAAATTCAAAAAGAGCACTATTATAGAAGAATGGCACAGAAGGCTAAGAATACGAGAATTTACTCCAGCGCTTCACTTATTGCCACGGGAGCCGGCTATCTCGCCTATTTTGCCAAGTATCGAAATGATAGTAGTGCAGATGCTCACCGAGCCTCACTAGCCGCCTTGATACTTGGGGCAGGAAAAGTCATAGCAGGGGTTGGCCATTTAATGAATAAAAGTTATCTTGAAGAAACAGGCGAGAAAATTTTCAATAAAGAAAGTAAGAAAGTTTCTTGGGACATTCAGTATTTGCAAGGAGCCCCAGTGCTTAATTTGGCCATGAGCTTCTAAGCTAAGGATGGGGACCATCGCTATCAGGAAACGATCCCCCCCCCTCCAAATTTGGCTATTCTTAACAACCAGTTGCTGGAATAAGCTTCCCTAATTGACTTGTTTTGAGAATAGTTCCTTGTTCAAAGTCCATTATAATTTGCTCTCGAATACTTCTCATGCATTGACCTCTATAGAGCCGTGGCTCTTTGGCCGTTGTCTGAATAAGTGTTACTAAAACCTCTGCGTGATTGAAGCTGAGAAAGGAATCATCAACTAACTTATCAAGAGCGGCCATATCGCACCCGAGTGTCCTTGCAGAGCTGTGCTCAAAATGAATGGTAGGAAAGTCTCTTGCCCCAAAGCGCAGCCCTTCAAGAGTCGTAACTTCTCTATTTTCCGGAAGGACATTTGACCCTAGATTGAGAATACATTTCAATTTGTTGAGACTTACCATCTCTTTTGCTGTGAATACTTCTTCCACGAACTCGATCTTGTTTGGCGCTGAAAAAATCAACTGGGAAATACTTATTGTTAAAATCGTAAATAGTGTTTTCATCTCTCTCTCCTAAAGTTGGACTTGTGTTAGAGAGTTATAGGATACTGAGAGGTATTAATATAATCAAAAAAAGAAATCGTTACCATAAGAACCTCTTATGTTTCTAAAGTACCCCCAGACTCATCCTTAAACCTGATCAGACTTTTTATTTAAGATACTTTTTCAAAAAGGCTAACTAAGCGCTTGAACATGAAAATCAATATGACCTTTTAAGTAGCTAGAAATAAAATAATAACTGTGATCGTAGCCCTCATGAAAGCGCAGCTCTAACTTCTGCCCTGTGCTTTCACAAACCTGGGAAAGGTTTTTACTCAGAAGCTGCGACTCCAGGAATTCATCTGCAAGACCCTGATCAATGAGCAGGGTATCCGCTCTCATATGACCGGATCTAATCAAGTCACAAGAGTCGTATTTAGCCCATAGCTCATGATCGTCTCCCAAGTAACCCGTAAACGCTTTTTTGCCCCAAGGACACTCAAGTGGATTCACGATAGGAGAAAAAGCAGACACACTTTTGAAAAGCGCGGCTTCTCGCAGGCCAATAACAAGTGCCCCATGACCTCCCATGGAGTGCCCCATAATAGAGAGTTTTTTGACTTTAAATTCGTCTTTTAAGATTTTGACGATATCGTGAGTGATGTAATCATACATTTGATAGTTTTCGCGATAAGGGGCTTGGGTTGCGTTGACATAAAAGCCCGCTGCGCTACCAAAATCATAACTGTCATCCTCACCAGCAATCTCCAATCTTCGTGGAGAAGTGTCGGGACAAATGATCATGGTCTTTGAGCCTTGCAAAAGACCTTGCGCTCCAGCTTTCGTAACAAAATTTTCTTCATTACATGTAAGCCCAGACAACCAAATGATAGCGCTATCGACTTCATCTTTTTCACAGGGAAGAATCACTGAAAACTTCATCTGCGTTTTTGTGGAATGACTGGGGTGTTCAAAAAATTGAGTTTTTCCGCCGAAGCTACTGTGTTCTTTTAAAAGTTTCATAACCTAAGACTCCATCGTAAAATCAATAACAGAGCGAATACTTTTTCCTTGGTGCATGAGATCGAAGGCCTCATTTATTTTGCTAAGAGGAAGCTTGAAAGTGACAAGGTCATCTAAGTTAATCTCCCCACTCATGTAGCGATCCACGTAGCCTGGAAGCTCAGTTCTGCCTTTGACGCCACCGAAGGCACTACCTCGCCAAACTCGTCCCGTCACCAGCTGAAAAGGTCTGGTGCTAATTTCCTGGCCGGCGCCAGCGACTCCGATTATGATCGACTCTCCCCATCCCTTATGACAGGACTCAAGCGCCTGACGCATAAGATCGACATTACCAACACATTCAAAAGAGTAGTCAACTCCACCATCAGTCAACTCCACAATGACCTCAGAGATGGGCTTATCAAATTTTTTGGGGTTAACGGTATCGGTAGCACCAAATCTTTTGGCCATCTCAAACTTATCTTCATTAATATCGACGGCAATAATTTTACCTGCTTGGGCCATCTTTGCCCCCTGAATAACAGAGAGACCAATACCGCCTAATCCAAAGACCGCTATCGTGGCGCCTTTTTCAACTTTGGCCGTGTTCATCACCGCTCCAATGCCAGTAGTGACACCACAGCCGAGAAGGCAAATTTTATCGAGGGGAGCTTCTTTACTTACCTTTGCTAACGAAATTTCAGGGACCACGGTGTACTCAGCAAAAGTTGATGTTCCCATATAATGAAAAATAGGTTTTCCGTCTTTAGAAAAACGGGAGGTTCCATCCGGCATAACTCCCTTCCCCTGGGTGGCCCGAATTTTTTGACAAAGATTAGTCTTGCCCGATAGACAGAACTTACATTCTCCACACTCAGGGGTGTAGAGAGGAATTACATGATCACCGACCTTGAGGCTTGTTACGCCCTCGCCGACTTCCGATACAACTCCTCCTCCTTCATGGCCGAGGATAACAGGAAAAAGCCCTTCAGGATCTGCACCGGAGAGAGTGTAAGCATCTGTGTGACAAACGCCAGTCGCCAATATTTTAACAAGGACTTCGCCTCTTTTTGGAGCTTCTAAGTCGACTTCTTCAATGCTTAGAGGTTGATTCGGCTCCCAGGCCACCGCAGCTTTAACTTTCAAGATTATCCCTTTGTGAAATAGAAAAAAATACTCGCTAAGCTTACCAAAGAAGAGAGCTTTTTCACAAATTTTAAAGGAACTCCTCTTTTAAAGACGATGAAGGATCTTTAGAACCTTCTTATGTCTATATTCACTGGCGTAGTCGAGAGCACTCTTGCCTTGAGCATCGCGTTTGGCTAAAGTCGTGGAGGGATTTAGGCCTTTTTCTTTAAGAGCTTTTACGAGTAAAGCGACGACCTCTGAATAGCCTTCTTTGGCTGCGTAGTGGATTGCCGTCTTGCCCTCTTCATCCGCAGCTAAGACATTACCATCAGCTTTTATAATGAGACTCGCTAAATCGGTAAGCCCCTCAAAGGAGGCATCCATAAGGAGGGTGTAACCTACATTGTTAGCAATGACATTTGGGTCGGCTCCAACCGAAATTAGGTAGTGGGCCATCTCAACATCCCCATCACTAACAGCAAAGACCAAGGGTGTTTCTCCGCGGCTATTCTTCGCGTTGACATTGAGACCCTTTTTTAAGCCGGCCTTAACGCACTCAAGACAATTCCCCATTACAGACCAATGTAAAACTCCTGCATCGTAACCATCTTTGAGCCCCTCAAGATCCAATGCCCCCATGTTGCGTATCTCTTTGAGAAATAGATTCTTCTTACCGTGAAAGGCAAAAACCAAGGCCGGTGCAAGCCCATGTTCTCTAAGAGCTTGCTCGAGCATCGCCTCAGTGACTACGACCTCATCGGCCCGCTTTAGGTCACTTAAAAGCTCTCGATCAACATCTTCTGCCTTATTAACTGATTCATCTGAGAGTTTCTTAGTAACAGCAGAAAATTTCCTGGCAACATACTGGCGCAGGACTTCTCCTTTGCCATTGATAGAGCCTTCTTTTTCGCTCAAAAAAAGGCTGGGGAGGGCAAAGGCCATGAGGACAGGAAAGAGCCCTATAATAAGTTTTTTATTCATCTTATTCCTTTTACTAGCATTTTTACTAAGGGGTCTGAACTACTTAAAGTGGCGCCAAAGGAGCATAAGCGGGAAAGAAGGTTTTCTTTCTATAGGTAAATCTCTCGGCTCCGCCAAGACTCTCCCATACTTTTTCGACCATTTTATTTTGAACTGTTTTTGCGTTTCCCTTGGCCCCAGTCATTTGATGAAACATCCCAAAGTAAGTCCTTCCCCTCTTGCCGTTAATCATCCCTGCAAGGGCCGAAGTGTGATAGAGAGTTCCTGTTTTAGCGATCATAGTTTCTTTGAAGCGCTCACTTCTCAAGCGCGATCTAAAAGTTCCTCCGTCTCTTCCCGGGACGGCTACAACCTTCTGAATAGCAGAACCCGTTTCCTCTAAGATCATATCCAATCTTTTAATCAGACCAATCACTATAGCGCAGTTAGCATAATTATCGACTCTAGAGCCGCTCCTTGATGTGTTCAGCCCAGAACCGGTGAACATTTTAATCGTTCTCTCTTGTCTCTTGTAGCCTGTTCTACTTTGAAGATGACCAGGACTAACCTCATTGGCGATCCTCTCAAAATAGGCATCAAAAGCTTTCTCTCCACCAAGCTTGTCGAAGATTTTATCGGCAATATAGTTATTAGAAACTATATTCATGTACTTTAAGTAAGTATCAATAGCAGGAGAAAGATGACTATACCCCGACAGAGATTGGGTATTCATTTCTTTTGCATGAACTCTTCCTACTTTTAAATGAAGATCGTCTAAATCACGAACGAGTTGAAGATCTTCGATTACTTGAGTTGAAGTTTGGCGAATAAAGTCGTTATAAGCTACTTTTAATTTATTCCAGCCTGAGGTGTTCCAAAAGTCTCGCAAATTGGCGGCCGTTCTAGAACTTGGAACCAGTGTAACTTCTCCTGTATAGCCTTCTGCTTTAGTGAAAACTTTTACATTCTTATCAAAAGTAATTTCCTCTAGCTCGTGAATGCCTAAATGATGAAACTGAGAAAGAAGAAAGAATAGCTTTCTCGATGAAAAAACAGGATCGAGAGAGCCACTGATATGAAGCCTCTTTCCATCAAAGTAAAATTTTGTTTCAAACTGATAATCGACTCCTAGATTCTCAATAGCAAAGAGGCTTGTGACAAGCTTGGCCACGGACGCGATCGTTACCTTCTTATGGGGATTCGTACCTGTAACCTCATCTCCGTCCACTTGAGCACAAAAGCTGTGAGCGTCAGCCTTCAGATTAAAATCACGGTGAAGCTTGGCCCAGCTTTGATTGAGCGAACTTGCGCCAAAGACATTAAAGGTTACTAATAAAGAGGTCAGCAAAAGTGATGATTTCATGGGTCAGCCTAGTACTAAAAGGAGTTGAAGGGTAGGACACCTTAAACGCCAAATAACCCTCTGCACAACCAGTAAATTCAACGTCTTTCTTTATTACACACAGCAACAAAACCTAAGTAAAGATTTCATAGTGCATTGAGTCATCCCCTTATTCAGTGATACTCATAAGGGCACCCAAAAACTAACTCAAAAAGGAGAACCCCTTGAAAAAGCCAATATTAATAGCGGCTGCGCTTTTGAGCCTAACGCCCGCCCATGCCGTAAATGGAATTCTTAACGGGGTCATGGCCACGATTAGTTCTAAAGTTCAAATTGAAGGACCTATTTACCGTCACGACAAAAGAGATCAAGATCGTTACGGAGACCAAATAGCAACCATCATTTTAGAAGAGGCCCACAGACAGGCTAAAAGGTTTTTAGACGAAGGTAATCATCAAGCCTATAACGCTTTTATTGCTCTCTCTCTTACCGTTCCCAACCAAGAAGGTCTTATGGTTCACTTCAGAGAAGTGGATGCTAAGAGAAGCCTTTGTAATGACGAGCGCTCTCAGGGTAAAAACATCAAGTCTGACAAAGCCAAACGTCACTTTCGAAGTGCCCTTAATAGCGGGGAAGACTTTCTTGTCCCCTGTAGAAAGCTCAGAAGAGAGAAAACTTATCGCCAGCTAATCGTTGGAGGTAGTGATGGTAGTGATGTTGGAATCATGCAAGTAAGTGCTCTTTGGCATTATGACGAGTTTCTCTCTCAAGGTAAGTTTGCCTCTGTTAGATCAACTGTTCGCTACGGACTTAGCTACCTTATGAGAAGATATAAGAAGATAGTGAGAACATACGGAAGCGAAAATTGCTTCTCAAAGACTTCAGGCTCTGCTGACTACCTCAAAATTGCCAGAGGAACATGGTCTGCCTACAACGGTGGCCCTAGCCAAATTTGTCGCTTTGCCGATCCCAGCAGCCCCTTTGCAGGGCACGACGAAGGCTTTAAAGGCAACCTCCAGAAAACTCTAGACCTTAATAATGGCGGATACTTTGGCTTCAATCAGGCCGGTGCTCTTAAGTTGAGTTCATCAGTTCAGAGTGCCATTAACGAAGTCATCACTAACGTTGAGACTGGAAGTAACAACCAAAGAGCAATGAAGGCCATCGTTAACTAAATTGAACTAATCGAGGAGAGCAAGAGATGAAAAGAGTCGTACCAGTAATCGCTATTTTGGCCATAGGAGCTTTAGGCTACCTAACATGGGGACCAGAAAAGCAGGTCGACTCAGAATCTCTTGTCTTTGTCCCCGGCAAAGTAGAGAAGAAAGTTGTGACCTTTAGAGACGATATGTTGAAGAAGGCACTACCAGAAAAAATAACAACAATGAAGGCGTATCAAGCTTTCGTAGATCCCACCCTTGCTTCAACTTTTTACCTAAGAGACGCTGGTTTACGGCCAAAAGAAGGTAAAGAGTTTCTAAGCGCAGCCTTTTCTAATCTAAAGGGGTGCTTCTTAGAGGGTTGCGGGCAGGGTCCAGATGATGAAGGGTTCTTTGATCCCTCACTGACTGTTGCCACCATTTCTCTCAAGAGGATTCTAGAAATAGCGGCGATTAACCCCGAAAAATTGGATGTTAAAGAATGGCTCTCAAGTGAGGACCTCGTCGACATGCTCAAATCCACAAATAAAGGTCTTCGTAAAGCGGCCCTTAAGAATCTCTTTAATATGAACTCCCCCACTCAGGTCTTTCAAGAAGTTCTCGGCTACTCCAGAGACCTAGAGGGCTACTCCGCGGGCGATGTCATTAAAGAGCTAGCCCCGTTTGTAAATGGCAATAACATACAGGAGTTTGTTGATAACTTAGAAGCCATTGCAAGAGTTGGGGACAGTTTTACAGTAACAGAGGTTCTTGAAAGCGCCGAAGGTGTGGTTATCAGTCGTTCTCAGGGAGAACAAATAAGTTCGGTTCTTTGTCGTTTTGTGGGTGATAAGAAAGAGGCTGGAAATATAAAGGCCATGGAGTATTCATTAAACAACATGGCCCGCAATAAGTTTGAATTAAAATTAGCAAATCAATGTCTCTAACGGCTTTTAGCGATACTCTCTATTTTGATAGTTAAAATCCCAGTAAGCTGTTTCAATCAATTTTGAATAAGTTCCCAAACCGATTTTATCAGCGCCATCTTCACGCTCGAAATTACCAATTCGTGAACAAATATCACTTCCCAATTCAGAAAGCTGGGCCTTAAAGAATGATTTAAATGAAGAATCCCCTGCGGTCGCCTTCATATATTCTTCGCATCTCATATCTTGAAAAAACTCGAGCTCCACAGTTTCGGCATACTCATGATAGTGCCCCTCCACCAATTTAGAAAAAGTTCCAAGCCCTACTTTTCGCTGATCTGCTTGAGAGAAAGAATCTTCTCCGTTGAGCTCTCCTACTAGAGAACAGAAATTAGGGTCCAGTTTGGTAAATTCTCTTTTTAAATAAAGAGAAAAACCGTCACTTGCGCTACCTGCCACGAGCTGTTCACAGCTGGCATCCATATAGTGCTCAAGAGGCAAGAGACCAACGGTGTTGCTTTGAGCAGGTAAGCGATGACCTAGAGTAAGGGAATGGTTTTCAACCACGGGTGCCTTAGCAAAGGTCATGTTGCAAATTAGTAAGGCCAATACGGGCCCGATAAGAGTTTTCATTCTCGTTCTCCAAATAAAGTTTTGTAAGACTTAACATCCAAGAAAGGTGCCAACTTTTATCTTGAATCTGAACGTAATAACAGCACCTTACATAAAGGTTTTGGCCAATAACCGTCTAAAACCTTTACACCGCCTGTGATAGTTACCGGCCTGCCTTTAAACATGAGGTTTTCCATAATAATGGAGACAAATCACTATTGAAGGGAGAGAGGCCATGGCCTACAGATCACTTATTACTCTTTTTTGTCTTTTTCTTTCGACTCAAGTTCTCTCGAGACCACCTCATGAGAGGTCGACGATTCAAGAAGAAGCTATTGATATGAACCAATATGGAAAAATTAGACCGACAAGTCTTAACCAACTGGATATGCAGATTTCTCAAACAAGAGAGTTTTTTGAAAGTGAGCAAATTAATCTTCTAGAGCCAACCTCTGAGACAGAAAGAAAGATTAAGGCCGCTTTAATTCTTCAAATCGAACTTGGCCTAAATGATATTTTCGCTCTTCGCTCAGAACTTGAAGATATGAGTGATCCACTTGAACAAGACTTAGAACTTATTAAACTGCGCCTTAAGGGGATTCATTTAACGATAGAAGATCTAAATAGTTAAGCCTGAATGTTATTCCTAGACAGTATAAGACCAGGCTCAAACAAAAAAAAAGGTCTCCAAATGGAGACCTTTCTTCTTTTTAAAATCTCAATACTCATTAATCATCATTCTTAAGCTTCTCAGCTCTTTCTTTCATAACCGCATCGGCAATACTTGATGGAGCTTCCGCATAACGGGCAAATTCCATCGTGTAAGTTGCTTTCCCAGCAGAGAATGAACGCAGGTCATTTGAATAACCAAACATTTCTGAGAGAGGAACCTCAGCGTTAATGACAACTTCTCCGTTTGGATCAGTTTCAGAGCCTTGGATAAGTCCTCTTCGAGAAGAGAGATCCCCAATTGCTGTCCCTTGGTACTCATCAGGAGTTGTCACTTCTACTTTCATGAAAGGCTCGAGTAGAGCAGGTTTTGCGTTTCTAATCGCTTGTCTCATCGCCTGACGAGAAGCGATTCTGAAGGCCATATCTGAGGAGTCAACATCGTGGTACTTACCGTCTTGAAGAAAAACTTCGCAGTTAATAACAGGAAACGCTGCCAGAGGACCAACATCCATAATATCTTCGAAGCCTTTTTCACAAGCTCCAATAAACTCAGAAGGAATTGATCCCCCTTTAATCTCGTTGTTAAATTTGAAAAGCTGATCTTCAGAATCTTTTCTATCTTCTGTAAGAGGCTTAAGAATACCTATAACCTGACCAAACTGACCCGAACCACCTGTTTGCTTTTTGTGAAGGTAGTCAAACTTAGTTTCCATGGTGATGGTCTCACGATAATTTACCTGAGGTGCGCCAACAGTCGGGTTACAAGCATATTCACGCTTTAGTCTTTCTACATAAATTTCAAGGTGGAGCTCGCCCATACCGGCAATTCGAGTTTCCCCTGATTCCTCATCAGTAAAAACGTGAAAAGTCGGATCTTCCTTCATAAAGCGAGAGAGACCTTTTGAGAGCTTCGTCTGCTCTGCTTTGTCTTTTGTTGTGATCGATAGCTCAATAACAGGAATTGGCACGTGGATTCCTTCGCATGAAACATTGAGATCATCATCATTTCCAACGAATGTATCACCTGAGGCACAGTCAACACCTACAAGAGCGACAATATCGCCTGCGTGAGCTTCGTCGATATTCGCTCTATCATTTGACATCATTCGAACAATACGGCCGATACGAGTTTTCTTCTTCGTACGAGTATTCCAAACGGTGTCCCCTTTATTAAGAGTTCCTGAATAAATTCTTGTGTATGTCAGCTGACCAAATTGCTCATCGGTAATTTTAAAGGCCATCATCACGAGGTTCTTAGCTGGATCTGGTTCAAGAGTTATAGACTCTTCCCCTTCTTTGCCTTCTTTCTTCGCGACTGGCTTTTCACATTCGAGAGGAGAAGGAAGGTATCTTGTTACGGCTTCAAGAAGAGTTTGAACGCCTTTATTCTTAAAGGCAGAACCCATGTAAACAGGAGTTAAATTAAGTGAATTAACACCAGCTTTTACACACTTGTGAAGCTCAGCTTCTGTTGGCTCGTTACCTTCGAGGTATTTTTCCATAATTTCGTCGTCAAACTCAGCAATGGCATCAATCATTTCACCACGGACTTCTTCCATTTGCTCAACGAGCTCTGCAGGACATTCTTCAACGCGAACCTTTTCACCATTGTCCCCATCAAAATAGAAAGCTTTCTTAGTAATAAGATCGACGACACCTGTGAAATTCTCTTCAGCGCCAATTGGAATCTGCATCAGAACTGCATTGTGATTGAGTTTTTCTCTTAAGGCTTGACGCCCCTTAAATGGATCTGCGCCCATTCTATCCATCTTGTTCATAAAAGCCAGACGAGGAACTCTATAGCGTTTCATCTGACGATCAACAGTGATTGACTGAGACTGAACCCCAGAAACAGAACAAAGGACAAGGATAGCCCCGTCGAGAACTCTAAGAGATCTCTCAACTTCTACAGTGAAGTCAACGTGACCTGGAGTATCGATAATATTAATTCGGGTGTCTTTTTCTATACCTTCAGCAAAAGTTGTTCCTTTTCCTTCAAGACCTTTCCACCAAACTGTCGTCGCGGCAGATGTAATCGTGATCCCTTTTTCTTTTTCAAGCTCCATGTGATCCATTGTGGCACCGTCACCACCCCCACGAACATCTTCAATCTTGTGAATCTCACCACAGTAATAAAGGATTCTTTCAGTTAGGGTTGTTTTACCCGAGTCAATGTGGGCCGAGATACCGATGTTTCTCGTCTTCGCCATTAATTTCATGCGCTTCTCCAAAGGGTTATCGAAGTTAGGAACATTCCTATAACTATTACTTTTAAACTGTTTATATCGCGAGATATTAGTGGTTTAGCTCAATTTCGTCAACGAAAGCTATTAGGCTTTTTTTGGGGGACTTGGCCTCTCATAAATAGTCGGGAGGCCTTCCTTGTCGGAGCGAATCTCCACAACTTTACAGCGACTGGCTTCATGTCACCAAAGGAAATTCAGGCCATCCAGACTATCTGCCTCCAACGGATAAAATTGTGTGGACAAGAAAGTGGCCTTCCCTTAATAATGGTCCCCACGAAAGTACTAACTCATTAATAATTGGGGAATAGTGAAAGGCCGCGACATTGTCAAAGAAGATCTCTACGAATCAGTAAAAGCCCTAGTCGAGCAAGAGGAAAAGCATGTCCTGCTGAGTCAACAAAAGCTCTTTACCCTCTTCAGCGTTGCTTTTCAGTATATTCTCTTTCTCAGCACTAAAAAGCCCGGAGCTTACATCATCAGAATTGAAGATTCTGCCTTAGCTGAAAAACTCGCTCGAAAATCCAAAGACCCGAGCACCAGAAGATTCATGCAATCTTTGTCTCTACCCAGAAAGCTAAAATATCAAAAATCGACGTTCTTTCTCGACTTTTTTCACATCGGATCATGGTCAATGACGGCCGACATTCCTCAAGAAAAAATCATGGGCGCTATCCTCGTAAAGAACACCTCAAGTAAACCCATGCAAGAAATCGATTTAGAAGATGAGGAAGATATTCCCAATCCAATGGCGGGCCTTCCTGAAGATTACGTTCTCACGAGCCTCACTGAATTTGTCCCTAAGACCATAACGATTGCTTACGATTGGGAGGCCATAACAGACCTCCCTCTTAAAGAGGTCATTTTTCCCTTTATAAAAAAAGAGCGGGAAAAAGTAGCAGGCTTCACTCTCTCCAAAGATATTAATCTCGAAGAGTTTGAGGAAGAAAGAAAAGAAGACTCTAAAGAAAATCCCGAAAAATAAATGACTCAAAGTCGGAGCCCAAATGAAACTCTTATTCTTATGCCTCATCCTACTGGGATTGAGCTCGTGTCAAATGACCGAACAGAAAGCGACTTATACTGGAGTGGATCATCTAGGAAAAAGTAAGACCTGCTCAGAAATGGTAGGGGCAATATGCACCGAAATATTCACACCTGCTGACGCCTACGCCGAGAAATGTCGCCGTTCGGGAAAGAAAGTCGTTCAATGTGACTGTCATGATTTTATTTGCGTTGATTAGCTGACTGGAAACTCTTTGCTTTCAAAGAATATCAAGCTTCTTTAAAGACTTCTCCAAGTCTGATTGGGCTAAAGGCCTTTGAGCACTCTCATCAAAGTCCGCTACTCTTCTCCAAGAACCACTATCTAACTTTTGCTTAGCATAGACCGGATCTAGTTCTTTATTCGACTCGACAACTTCGGCCAATCCTTTTTTGACGGCCAACTTCAAAGAAGTTAGCTCATCGTTCATAACCACGGTGCTGTTGTAGATGGCATTTAATCTTCTTATTTCTCCAGTCATATAAGCCTATCGACCAGACTCTCGAATTACTTGAGCGCAGCGCTCGGCAACTCAATAATTTCGAGTACTTAGATATTGTAAAAAGTTCTGGATTTCAGGAGTTCTTGAAGATTGACTTGAGTCTCATTCGACAATGCGATATGTCATACGGGTACGTTTTTAACCGTGAACAACAAAGAGCTGAAAAAGTTATGATCTTTACCCAAGTCGGACCTCACACCTTAAATGACGAGCTCAACCGCTACCTCGGTGGAACCCGTCTTTCGTTGAGTCAAGTGGCCTTGAAGCTTGGAGTCTCTAAGGGTCACCTATCAGAAATAAAGAATAAGAAGGCATCACCCTCATTGGGGACTGGGCTTCGTATTCTTAAAGAGTGCGGCATTGGTATCGACGAAAGAAAAGCCTGGGCCCACTTTTATAATAAAACAACTATTCCCGAGTACACAGAAGTTCACGAGGACTGGGATAAACTAAATACAAAAAAACTCAGCGAAAAGGTAAGCCACCTTCTTGCCCGTGATATTGATTTAATGAATGCTTATGTCGATGTTGTTGCTCGTGAAGATCAAGGCATAAGTTTGATTGAATTAAAGCTTGAATACGGGCGATCAATCGAGCGAAAACTACATCGATTAGTAACTGAAGAAGTCCTAGCGGCTTCCCAAGTGGAAGGCACGACTCTTTTCAAAACAGGCAGTGTCGATCCTATCATGACCAGAAATGCCTCTTACGACCTGATTAAAGAAGTCTTTTCTCAGCAACAGTCTCGCTACCAGGCAGGCGAAGACAGCGCAAAGTTTAAATTTCACATTAATGATGTTACCGACGAAGGCGAAGCAAAGCTTGCGGCCCTTTTAAATGAAACCATGAAAAAAGCTGAGAAAATAATGGGTGAGCACAAAAGCCAATCTACCCAAGATGGTTCTCGAGTAATCTTTGAAGTCCTTTTGGGTACAATGAAAGTGCTTGTTCTTTGCTTAATGACCTTTGTCTTTAGCACTCACTTCTCAGAGAGAACTTGGGCGCAAAATGGCGGCGGCTTAAGCGGTGGTTCATCGACCCTAACCCAACTGGATTGGCCGCAGATTATGCGAAACGCCTCTCTCGAGATCAACTGGCCGGAAATCAATATCTCAGGCGAGTACACGAGCCTGAAGAATTTGTGTCATGAAGCTACGACTAATAGTTTAAAGACTCTAGAGCCTGTTTCCGTTTGCAGTAAAATGGTCATCAAATATTTTAGTTGCGAATATCTTGGTGGCCTTACCGACTGTATTGAGCTTGAGGTTAACAGTGAGGATGTTCAGGGGTTGCAAGTTGTTTCTCGCCGTTCTTGCGCCGAATACATCGATACTCAACTTTCCTTGAAACTTGATCAAAGCCCCCAAGTGTTAGTTCGCCTTAATTCTCAAGTGACAGGCAATCGAGGCTCAGTTGTTCGCAGTATCCTAGGAGCTCAGAGCATGACTCAAAATGTTGAAGTCTACAGCTTTGATCATGACAGAGGTGAATCATTTTCAGTCAAATCCTTGGGAAATAAGCCTTACACAATTCCCTCCTGCCAATAGTTCATTGACCAAACTATGAAATATTTTCACTGGTTCATTTAAGAAAACGAAATCTCTTTAGCACTCTTGAGAATTCTCTCTCTATCTTGCATAACTCACCCACGTAACAATCCTAGTAGAGTTTTGTTGTTAGAGGGAGAGACTTGTGAGAGAGACGCCCTCTAGCAACAAAATCTTTTTTTACTCAGGATCTCGCAGCTGCTCCACTGACTATTTTTTTGTGTGTTTACCAGTGCGGCAATACTGGTAGGACATTAGCGAATGAATTGAGTCTCCATTCGCTTATATTTTTAGGGGGGAGTCTGTGTGGCTCCCCTCTTTCATTTTAACTGTCATGTCTCTTTGAAAAACACCCCTCCTAGAAAAGGAGGTGGGGCCTTGATTCAAACTAACTTGTTAATAGATCTTTTTGAAAGGTTTGTGATAGGTGCCGATTCCGGCCACTATAAGTGAGGTTGGCTTAGGTGGGATTAGGGACAAACAAGGGTTTATTGAATCAAGGCCCGGTACTCATTGCCAACCAGTTACCTATTAGTAAAGCAGGCCCTGTGCCAAGATAATACGCCCCGCGCTACACGAAAAAACCATGAGTTATAAAGCGATCTTGACCTATGTCAGTCCCATGCTGACCCCTCCAGTCCCATGCTGACCCAGGCCCTAAACGCCACCGCAACCCAAGTCCTTGGGATTGTCTGAAACCCTTGCCAATAGTATTATAAATTCGATAACTTATAGTTACAGCCCGTTAAAACAAAAGGATCTCCCTAGTGAAAGTTGCTCAAATGCGTGAATTAATTGAATCACTTAAAGCCGAAAGTAAAAACTCGCATAAAACGGTTGAATTTATCATGGAGACTAAGAAGTACTTCGCCGAAAATGTTAAAGCTGGGACCGATACCATGGCCTTTACTATTACAAGAGATAACTACCATCCCCTTACACTCGAAGCCCTGCAGGAGAGCTTAAAAATAGCCTCAGCCGGCTTAGACGTTGAGGTTTTCCACGGGAAAAAGAAACTCTCGATTGCGAGCAGTTTTATGACAAATAGTGCTCTTGAACTTGTTCTAGAGTAGCGCAAAGTCCTGAAAGTTTAGAAATTTCTATTTTTTAAAACGCTTCAAAATTTCTTTAAATGTGGCCCAGGTTTCCTGGGCTTTTTTTAAATTAAAGTAGGGGGAAAAAGAGAGCCTGAGGGCCTGCTTACTTTCTTCCTCGTTGTAGCCCATGCTCATCAATACACGACTCGCTATGACGGCCCCTGATGAGCAAGCACTTCCGTTGCTGAGGTCTACTCCGGCCATATCAAAGGCCATGGCACTTGTATGGGCGGGAACGCCTTTTAAAATAAAGTAAATAGTATTTCCATTTCGATGAGGCGCCCCCTTGCCAACGACTTCACAGTCATCTCCAAGGAAACTCTCCAACTGAGCTTCAAGCCATTGTTTTCCAGCTCTTTGGGATTCGTAATCGTAGTTATCCTTGAGGTAACTAAGAGACTTGCATAAGGTCATAATAGAAGTAGAGTTCTCTGTTCCAGATCGCATCCCCTTTTGCTGACCGCCTCCATTGATAAGGGCCATGAGCTTAATGTTCTCTCTGCAAAGAGTGAAACCCACTCCCTTCATAGCACCAAACTTGTGGCCGCTGAATGTATAGAAATCCAGCTCGCCATTAAGCTGCTTCCATTGACTAATCTTCCCTGGTGCTTGTACACCGTCCACATGAACGATTAAGCCGAATTTCTTTTTTAGCTCTGCTGCCTGATTGAGATCGAGGACAACTCCAGTCTCGTTATTAACCCAAGTCCAATTCAAAAGTTGAACGTCGCTTTTTGCCTTTAATGATAATGAGGAAAGTGTCGCTATTGCGTCATCTAAATCCAGTTCGCCAGAAGGAAGTACTTTGAGAGTCACAAACGTGTGCCCCAATGCCTCCAGAAATTCAGCTTGATTGGCTACACAACTATGATCACTTCCTAGAGAAATAAACGTAAAAGACTGTTTTAATTTTGAGCATTCAAGGGCCATTCCTTTCACGATAGAGTTGATGCCTTCGGTGGCACCCGAATGAAAGAAGAGCTTGAACTCGTCGTCGTTGAGATTAAATACGTCAAAAATAAAATCTGTTGTGTCACCGATCATCCGGCGTGCAGCTTTGCCGCTAGAGTGAACACTTGAAGGGTTACCGAATGGCATATCTTGTTCTTTTAACCATTTTTCGACAGGTGGACTGAGAGGCGCCGTAGCGTTGTAATCGATATAGAGGCGCTCTTTTATCATATTGTCCTACCAAGTTGAGTTATCAGATATTGAAAACTCACGCGAAGGCTTCAGGTCTGGGGGGGAGACAAAAAAGCGAAGCTTACTCGTGTCTAGTTCCCTGTGCCTGTAGCAGAATCAAGACACCTTAAGATAATAGTGGATACAGTGGCAACTCTACTACTTGGACAAAATAAAAAAAGCCCTCTTCAGTAAACCAAAGAGGGCTTTTTCATGCTATTTACTCAATCAATTATTGGTTGATTTCGCCAAGCGGGCTTCTGATTGCTGACGTCGTTGTCTCAGTATTAGTCTGAGTCGCAGGAGTTTCAAAACCAGTCGCTGGAGTACCTGATACAGCTTGCTCTGTTGCAGCAGCAGCACCAATCTCAGCTTCAACTTCTTTAGACTTGCGAGAAAGATCTCCAAGGGAAGTTGTCGTTAAGTATTCTCTCATGATAATCCCAAGGTTTTGGAAATACCCTTTTGAGAGGTGAAACTCAACAGTATTTGAAGTTTCAGCTTCTGAACCGAGAATGTCTTTGGCCGGGTTGATGTTTTCACCAACACAATCAAGTACATCTTTGATAGAAATCTGGTCCATTGCTCTCGCTAAAACATAGCCACCACCTGGTCCACGAACCGACTTTACAGCTTGCCCATTTCTAAGCTTTCTGAAGAGTTGCTCAAGGTAATGTAGTGAAATGTTTTGACGAGTTGAAATCTCTTGTAAACGAACAGGGTTTCCGTTCGAGTGCATTGAAAGATCAAGCATTGCCCTTACTGCGTAGCGTCCTTTTGATGTTAGTCTCATTGGTCTTCCTCCATAAATCAATCCAATAAAAAGCTAATTAAAGCCGGTAATTCTAGAAAATAAGTTTTTGCCGTGTTAGGCATCGCTTTCCTTGCTAGCCTGCTCGAAGCTTCCTCATAAAACTCTAGTAAAAGAGTTCTATAATTCTGCTTCCCAGATATTATGACGGCCGCAACTCAAGCCCGTCAATGGCCCCTCAAAACAAAATCCTTTTAATTTTCTAAAATAAAATTACACAACTCTGTCACTTTTTTGAAAGTGAATGATAACGATAGGTTAACTTCACTTTTAGGCTTTTTTTTAACCTCAAAAAAGGCAAGAAAAGGAGAGTTCCCGAGTGCTTCTGTCGGCATCTTTTTCCAGGCATAATGCTCAGGTGTTATTTAATCTTCTAGAAGTTCGATCAAACGAATATTTCGGGTGGGAACTGTCGATGAATCGCGGGCGTCGTTCATCTCAAAAAGGAGCTCATAATGACTAAATTCTCTTGGTACGAAATCCAAAAGTTCTCGGTGATATTTCCTTCCCCACTCTACTAAAAAATACTCTTTATCTTCGAGATAAATATCGAGTTCGAGGTGAACAATATCATCGGGGCTCTCAAGGCGATAAAAATCGGCATGAACTAAAGTACCAAGTTCATTGACAACAGAATAAGTGGGACTAAAAGTAAAAGGCTCATTTATGAGAAGCTTAGCGAAGCTCTTGGCAAAGGTCGTTTTCCCTACACCAACTTCTCCGCTCAAGATTATGAACGCCGGTTCAGTGATAAACTCTTTAAGTTCAAAAATTAAAGAATCTAAATCTGCTTCGCAGACCTTCTTCCACTCTCTTAGGACACTCACTTATTCTTCATCCTCGCCTTCAATCTCTTTAAAGGCGCGGCTTAAGCTCTCAATGAGGCTACCAGCGGTCATAGCACGTGCACCATGAGTTTGAGCTGCATATTTCCCTGCCAATGTATGAGCAGCAATACCGAGCTTCAAAGACTCGTAAACAATGCTTTTATCGGCAAACATAGCGCTTGAGCGCACTTGCATTGGACTTTGGGCCAAGAGCCCACCTAAAATTCCAGAAAGTACATCGCCACTGCCACCTGAGGCCATGCCGTCATTAGGAAAATAATTAATATAAACTTCGCCACTTGGAAGTCCTAGAAAAGAGCAGGCGCCCTTTAAGAGAATACAACTATTAGTCCGCTCTACTAGATTTTTTAAATACTCCATGGGGTTTTCAAGGACCTTCTCTTTATCGGCCTTCATAAAGTCAGCAAACTCTCCCATGTGAGGAGTAAGAATTGTCGGCCACTTTCGAGCGCTTAAGATTTCGGCATCTTCTTCAATGTTAAGAACACGAATAGCATCGGCATCCACGATGACGGGTCCAGCAAAGTGATTCAGAACTTTTAAAACAGTGCTTCTTGCGCGAGGTCCTCGCCCTAAGCCCGGTCCTAAAACAATAGAGTCCCATCGGGCCAGCTCCTTTATAATATCATCGACATCGGCTTTCTCTGTTGGAATGAGCCCTGTCATAACCTCCGGAACAATCCGAGAGCAAAGCTCAGGATAACACTCCTCCCATGTGGAAGCCGTCACTAGGCCAGTTCCCACTTTAAGGGCCGCCATAGAAGCCATCATCACAGCTCCTGTCATACCATGACTGCCACCAACGACCAGACAGTGGCCAAAGGTATTTTTGTGAGCAAACTTATTTCTGTGCTTTACAGTGTCAGAGATATTATCGAGACCCAGAAGGAACTTATCTCCGCCCTCTAAAGTTTTACTAGGCAAGCCGCAGTCAATGATAACCAGCTGTCCACTGTGAATGGCCCCATCGCCAATATAGTGGCACACCTTAGGAAGGCCCACCGCCATGGTGAAGTCGGCCCTCATGGCATTTCCACTCATAGAACCAGTATCGCCGCGAATCCCCGTGGGGACGTCCAGTGACACCAATACAGAAGCATAATCATTTATTAAATTGACGACATCGAAGAGATAATTCGACAGAGGCGCTCGGTAGCCCATCCCCAAAACGGCATCGATGATAAAGAATTCATCTCCTGTTTGAGTAAAGTAGGACTCGAGCTGTTCAGTGTTTCTAATTTCATTGGTTTTTACGCCAAAGTGCTTGGCCAGAGCAAGCTGGTTATTGAGCTCTTTTCCAAATTCATCGGGAGAGAAAAGCAAAAAAGCACGAACACTGTAGCCTTTATTAGCGAGATGGCGCCCGATCGCCAGACCATTGGCCCCATTATTTCCCTTACCAACGAGAATAATTGTCTCCTGAAAAGAGAGCTCTCCTAGAAAAGTCTCGTGAAGAAAGCTCGCTCCGTTTATCCCTACATTTTCAATAATAAGGCTTTCTGAAAGACCCATTTCTCCAATGGTTAAAGCTTCGATCGCTTCAATTTCAGCAGCATTCACAACTCTCATAACTTCCCTTTATCTTTCCTTGCGGAAATGATTAATCTTTTGCGATTAAGATTTCTTTTAGGCTACCTACAACACTAGAGAGCCCGTCAAAGACGGCTTGGCATATAACCCAATGACCAATATTATATTCTACAAAGAGTTCATTTTGAACGAGGGGAACAACGCTTTCTCCGGTCAGCCCATGACCTGCGTGATGACCGAGGCTTAAGCTTTCACACTGCTTCTTTGATTTATTGAACTGCTCAATAAAGCCCTCGTAATCTTCCCCGTTTAGAAAGGCCCGAGCAAAGTCTCCAGTATGAATCTCTACAGCTTCGCAACCGGTCTCTTTGGAGAGATTTAAAATTTCCTCCTGCGCCTCTACGAATAAAGAGATTTTGACCCCTTCAATATTACTTTTCAATCGATCGCAGGTGTCTTTCACCTTTTTGAAAATATCAGGGTTCTTTAGATCTAATCCGCCTTCCGTTGTCTGCTCCTCCCTGTTTTCCGGCACTAAGCATATCCAGTCGGGGGCCGTGGCAATGGCTATATCCACAATTTCAGCGTAGCAGCCAATTTCTAAATTCAAGGGTTTTCCAAACTTCTTTGTCACCAGATGAACCGCTTCAACATCCGTGTCTTGGATATGACGACGGTCTTCTCTTAGGTGAATTGTTATCTGATCGGCGCCACTACTAAGACTCTTGTGAGCCGCATCCACTACAGAAGGATAGGGCTCTCCGCGGGCCTGCCGAAGGGTAGCAACATGATCAATATTCACACCTAGTCTCACACTCATTTTGTTTCCTTACGGCCGTCTTTTTTAAAATTAAGTCAGCTCTCTTGTCACAACTTCCACCAATTCCTGGCAAGCTCGATCAACCAACTCTGCTTGATCTCCTTCCACCATAACTCTAATCTTTGGTTCAGTTCCTGAGTAGCGAAGAACAACTCTTCCTCGTTTTCCCATTCTCTCTTCTACAGCCTTCAGGCACTCTTGGATGGCCTTATTTTCTTCTAGTGGTGGTTTTTGTCCAACTTGTACATTGACTAGCTTCATTGGGTAGAGGTCGACCTCGGCCGTCAGCTCACTTACGGACTTATCATAGAATTTCATGCATTCCACCATTTTCAGTGCGGCCAATGAGCCGTCACCGGTCGTAGCATTTTGCCGAAAGATGACGTGGCCCGATGGCTCTCCTCCGAGGATGGCCCCCGTCTCACTCATGTACTCGATGATATAACGATCTCCAACTTGAGTGCGGTGAAATTCAAGTCCAAGTGAAACTAAGTAATTCTCTAAGCCTAAGTTACTCATGATCGTGCCAACGATGGTGTCGCCCTTGTTCAGGACTCTTTGATCCAGCAACAGCTTGGCAAAGCAGCCTATAAGCTGATCCCCATCAACGACATTGCCCGCTTCATTTATGATAACGCAACGATCGGCATCGCCATCGAGGCAAACACCGAGATCCGCTTTTTCGTCTTGAACTTTCTTAGCGGCCAGGGCCGGATACATACTGCCGCACTCATCGTTAATATTGAGACCATTTGGGCTAACACCCAAAGTAAAAACCTTTGCCCCTAGCTCGCGAAACATCATAGGCGTTACTTTGTAGCCGGCACCATGGGCACAATCGAGAACGATCTTCATCCCCTCCATACCATAGCGCTCATCAATAGCTGCTTTACAATGCACAAGGTAGCGCCCAAAAACTTCTTTGAGCCTGACTGCATTTCCAAGGTCACCGTTTGTCATGACCGGAATATTTTTGGGATTTAATACAGTGTTTTCAAGTTCTTGTTCGACACTGTCAGGAAGTTTGAGCCCGTCGGCATCAAAAATCTTAATGCCATTATCATAATAAGGGTTATGAGAGGCAGAGATCATGACACCTGCATCGGCACGCATCGACTTTGTGACAAAGGCAATTCCAGGCGTAGGTAGAGGACCGGTAAGAATGACCTTTCCCCCTTGCGAGCAAACACCAGCACTGAAGGCTTGCTCCAGCATATAGCAACTGAGACGGGTGTCTTTTCCTAAAATAATAAGGGGCTGTCTTGCCGTAACCTGAAGTTTTTTAAAGTGCTCAGTTACGGCCCTCCCCAAGCTAAAGGCGACCTCTCCAGTCATGGGGTATACATTCGCTTTTCCCCGTATTCCATCAGTTCCAAATAACTGTCTTTTGGCCATTATTGTTTCCTTGAATCGCGCCGAACGCGAATGGGCTATTTACTCGAAATCATTGTAAGGAAACATTAATAAATTCGGGATGAATCTGCAAAAGATTCACGCCATCTGGGAGGGTTGCTCGTAATTTAACTCTAACTTTACCCTGCTTTGAGTCAGGAATCTCGGCAATGACCTTGACCTCACTTTTAGCAAAGCTGTCTTTTTGACCATCTGAGACTAAAACATCTAAGGCAGCTTTTACGCTAGAAGCCTTAAAACGCGTGTGCTTTGTCAAAAAACTAATTTCGACATTCTTCAAGGTAAGATTGGCCTTATTAGGCTTTACCAAATAGACGTACTCAACGTCTCGCTTCTCTTCTATTAAAACCCTACTATCCACCTTCTCAAGGGCCAGCCTAAGCTCCCCTTCACCTTCTAGCGTAGAGAGATCGACGGGAACAGTATCGAGCAGGCCTATTTTCTTTAAAACATTGTAAGGCCCGCGTATCATAAACTTTTTTGGCCTATGGTTTTTTTCCACCAGCTTTAAATCTTTCCCTATCTCACCCACCGTTCTTATTCGAACAGGCACATACTTATTAATCTCTCTCTCTAGAGAGAGAATGACTTGCCTCGGCTGAATCTCCATGACCTCGACCCCAAAGGGTAGTCTAACCATAGATGGCTCGAGGGTGACGGCAAATGTCTCTTGCGAATAAGGAAAGTTTCGAAGATCCACGATGAGTTTTTCTTGTGAAAGGTCGATCCCCTGAACAAAAGTACGAGAGCCTTTAACCTTCACTTTTACACTTTTAGGGATCTCGACGTTTATCGCCAACCCAGGTGGCTTTATAAAAACGAGCGGGACTCTTCGGTCCACTTCCAAAGGCTCCGAATTTAAGACGTAGAACCACAAAGTCATTGCCACAATAAGGGAGATGAACTTGAGCATATGTTTGGAAGGGCTGCCCTGTGATGTTCTTGTTTTCATGACAGATTATCCCTGAATTTAATGGGACTTAAGGCTTCATCTAATTTCTCTCTGGCCACAAGGTGCAAGAGATATTGGCGTAAGTTCTTTGACGTTTTACAGGAATAAAAAGTTCCTCCAACAGCAATATTCATCTTGCCCGTTTCCTCGCTGACAGTAATAGCGACAGCATCAGTATCCTCGCTAATCCCCAAGGCGGCCCTGTGTCGAGTTCCGAGGTGACGATCGATCTCAGCATTTCGACTCAATGGTAAAAAACATCCTGCTGCCGACAGGCTACCTTTAGAAATGATAGCGGCACCATCGTGCAAGGGAGAACTCGATTGAAAGAGAGCGTAAATTAAGTCGGCATGAACATTAGCATCTAGGCGAGAGCCCGTGGCCATAAAGTTGAGAAGCCCATTACTTCTTTCAATAATTATAAGCGCGCCAATTTTTTCGCGGCTTAAAGCTTGACACGCCTCTACGACTTCGTTGATTTCTTCAAACTCAATGCTTTCCTTAAAAAGACCAAAGTAGCGCCTGCCGGCCCCAAAGCTCGCTAAAGCATTTCGAAATTGGTCCTGAAATAAGATAATGGCAATAATAAAAAAGGAGTCAAAAAAGTGATCAAGTAACCAATTAAGAGAATAAAGCTTAAAGGAGTGACCTGCCCAAAAAAGACCAACTAAGATACCCACACCTGTCAACATTTGAACAGCACGAGTTCCATGAATAATCAGGAAACCTTGATAAATTAAAAATGTTACCACCAAGATATCTAAGATATCTTTTAGACCAATGTGGCCCAATAGGCTCATAAGCTTGTCTCCCTATATGTCATTATCGGAGAGTAACACCTAAAGCATAAGAAATATTGGGAAAATGCGTCTGTAGGGAAACAGAAAAAAAACAAAGAAAAGGCTCCCATCGGAGCCTCTCTTTTTTTATGCTGCTTTCTTCTTTTGATCTGGATATTGACTCTCGAGACTATCAAGTACTTCTCTGGAAATGAGAAGTTTCTTTCTCAAGGCTTCTCGTGAAATGCCCATTTCTTTTGCGGCCTTAGACTTATTGCCATTACAGCGCTTGATCTCTGCGATAATCATCTCTCTTTCAATAACGGCGAGGCGATCCTTGAGGTTAATATGAAAATCTCCCACAAACGGTAAATCGCCAAACATACGCTGCTTAACTTGTTTGTCCACCAAGGGAGAAGCACTGGTCTCAAGGTCAACATCACTGATAACGTGCGCCTTCGGATTATAGAGCACTGCTCGCTCAACCATGGTTCTCAACTCTTTCACGTTTGCAGGCCAATCGTAGTCTTTTATTTTATCCATCATCTTAGGCGACAGACTTTTAAGGAGCAGACCCTGCTTCTTACATTCGATTTTGAGGAAATACTCAACAAGAAGATCAATATCATCCATTCTTCTTCTTAAAGGCTCCATGTAAACATAGGCTTTCGAAAGAAGCTCATAGAGGTCTCTATCAAAAATACCTTCATCGACCATTTGACCTAAGTCCTTACTCGATGTTGCGATCACGCGAACATCTAGGCTGATCTTGCTCTCTGGAACTCTTCTACTGGTTAAAACTTCATAGAGGTGCTCTTGATAAGCGATCGGTAGTGAGCAAATCTCTTGCAGAATAATGGTACCGCCCTGAGACTTTGTTAGCTTACACTCTTCTTCTTCGCCCCATAACTGACGAGCAAGTCCATCAATATTTTTACTATTGCAATCCACTGTCTCTAAGCCTTTGAGGCCTCTTTGTCCCTCGTGATGAAGAATATTAGCGTAGAGAGATTTACCCACCCCAGTCTCACCGTGAATAAGAACCGGAGACTCGAGGTCTTTAAGTTTAATAATACTATTTCGTAGGCTACCCATATGAGGAGATCGACCGATTAAAGTATGTTTTCTGTCATGTGGACTAGAGAACTTTCTGATATGGGAAGAGTCACTCATTGGATTATACTTGTGAAAGACGGAACTAAAAACCAAGGCCAAGACCTTCATGGTTTTCTCATCTTCAACGGTAAAGCGATCTTCGTTTCTCTTGTTGATCACTTCAATCACGCCAATAATCTTATCTTCCCTATTGTGAATGGGATGGCAGACAATTGATTTGGTTTCAAAGTTATATTTCTTATCAAAGAAGTCGTTAAAGCGGGTCTTATCGCTGATGGTATCTATATTAAGCGCCACACCTGTCGTAAAAACAGACCCCGCTATTCCAACCCTATAATCAAACTTAAGGGTGTCTTTTTCAACTCCGAGGGCCGCAATCGCCTCCAGCTCATTGGTTTCAGGATTAATAAGAAATACAGATGAGCGGTGAGCATTCATTACTCGAACAACTTCTTCGAGCATATTTTCGAGAAAGCCTTCCTTGTCACCAAAGTGAGTAATATCTTTGAATAAAGAAAGCAGCAGCGAGAACATCTCAAAACCATCGCTGGCCTTGGTGTAGCGCTCTTTTAAAGCGGAATCAATGAGGCAATCCTTAAGACGCTCTCCTGAAAAGCTTAAAACAAATTGCTGTAAAAATTTATTAATTTTAGGTTCATCGTCTATTTCGATGCCATAAATAATTTCATCGTCATCGATCGCATTGCAAAAGGCCCGTACAACCCTGCCCGTTAAATCCAAGTGATACTTCTTGAACTGAAGGCTCATAATAATTTCAGTGCCCACACTAATTCTGTCGTGAGTGCTAAAGCCCAAGCCTGTCAGAGAAACATCCATCAAAGTGGCGTCGTCGATATACTCGCTCTTACCAACGGAAATTTCTTTTTCCACTAAGAACCTAAGGTTATCCGCCTTCTCAACAGGTATGCGAAAAGACTGATAAAATTTAAACTCAGAAAAACTAGCTAGCATTGCCATCTCCTACAGATTTCACAAAATTACTTGTAGTTCTATTCGGTGTTTATTTTTGAGAATTGAGAGGAAGTGCCAAGAAATATAGGCGTTTGTAATAAAATTCAGTAGTTAGATCAACAAGAGCCTCACTGTCTGAAAAAACCTAATTAGATTTAACTTTCTTGCTTTTGGGCTCATCACTCTTTTGAGCGACAAAGTCCTCACCCTTTATATCGTGCATGATTGCCGAGTGAATCGAGCCTTTAAAAAGCCTCCAATAGGAGCTTGCTTTGCGGGCATCACTGCTGGGAAGCTCTAGCGTAAAGGTTGGAATATTTCTTTCGTTGCCGGCGTAATTGCCAAGGCTTCCAGGAAAAAAGGGATAATTCTTTATCCGATAGCCTTGAGCCTGCTCACTCATTCGAATCAAGAGTTGATTCGCCCGTGAACCCACGATGCCTCCGGTGTGCTCACTAGCCGGACCGTCATAATCGAGCATGGTCAGTGGCGCGTGAACGCTAATAATTTTGTCGGGTCTATAGCGGTAAATCAGATTAACCTGAAAAATCGTCTCAGGTTCACTCATGGCTTCTTTGCCAGGGTTTCTTCTCTTATCTTTTTTGTATCGGGTGATCCAACTATACTGGGCCATTTTCTTAAAGTCTTTAGTCGGAAAGTTTCGATTAACATCAATCCCATTAGCATTGGTTCTAGAAGGCCTCTTTTTAAAATAAGAATCGGGATTAACAATAGGAGCTACGATGACAAACTTACCCTCTAAGCTTGCAGGCTTTTTAGTATGAGGGTCTATTACTTTCCCTTGCCTGACGCTATCGAGATAAGCGATGGCATCAAAGCAGAACTTTATAGGGGTTATCTCATCACCATGCACACCACACATGATTAGAGTGGTCTCTGTTTCTGCCTCGCTGCCTGGCTTTGGAAACTTTCCATAAGTTTTCCACAGCAGAGGGTCTCCTTTGACTGAGCTTCTTACGAAGTTCCAACTGCTCTTTAAGCAGCCAGCACTTCCCCAACCATTCTTTTTGAAGTTTTCTTCAACCTTTTTACAGAACTTAATTTTAATATCAATCTTATCAGAATCTTTAATCACCACAGAAGGATCATTCGCCTCAGAATCTTCTTCTGATTTATCTTCAAGCTTGTCTCCAGCACGATTCTCTGAAGACTCCGTCACTACCGGCCTCATTTTTATGCCTCGAATTTTCTTATCCTGAAATTTCGTTGCTGGGACGACCACCGACTCTTCTTGCTTTACACCGTCACTAGACTCAGAAACCGAGCTGTCTTTTTTTACCACAGAACATTGACTGAAGAAGATCAGAGAAAAAATAAAGAGGCTGATCTTAACCATTCCTCTTTGAAAATTCTTCATAAATATTAAACTCTGATGACTCATTAAAACCTTCGAAGCTAGACTGTTGATAACAGTACTTTACCAAAAGTTGATTACTCAAGCACTCGATAGTGACATTAAAAACCAGTTTAGGATAAAATCCCTGCTTATTGTAAGGAGGAAGCTTTGTTACGACAAATAATTGTTTTTACACGAGACTCAAATCTTGAGAGCTGTCGAGCGCTTGCGCAGTCGGCCAAAAGAAGAGACCTACCCTGTCTCTTCTTTAAACCGTTTAACTCTCCCTTCGGGCCTGTCATCGACCAAGTGTTAAAAGGCAACTGTTTAATTGTGCCTCGCACCAGCGGTGTTCTCTTTGACGACTGGGATCTAACTCTTCTCCAAGAGTGTATCGAAAAAGGGGCCTTCTCCACCCATTCCCCTGAATCCATAGCCAGGCTTAGAGATAAAGACCGTCAGTATCTTCTCTTAAAGAAAGCTGGCCTCCACTGCCTACCAACTTTAATCCACAGAGGACCCCTCTCGATGAACCATCTTGAAAACTTCACTTCTAGTGAAAAATGGGTTGTTAAAAGTACAAGGGGCAATAAGGGCATCGGTCACCAACTTCTCACCAGTTCAGAACTGATTCACTGGTGGGAGGGCCAAGTCAAAAAGCAAGACCAGCGCTATATCATTCAAGCTTTTTATGAGAAGACCTGCGAGCAGCGCCTGTTGGTCCTAGGAGAAGACCAATACCTTTTTCAAAAGAAGCAAGGTGCCTCTTGGAAAAAAAACGCCAGCTCAAGTGAGTTCGTTGCAGCAACACCAAGTGAGAATCAAAAACCTTACTTGAAACACATGAAAAAGGTCATTAACGAAACTTTGGGCCTTCAGACCTTTGCTATTGATTTCTTTGTAGAACAGGAATCAAACCATTCTTACTCAATTCTGGAGGTTAACGCGCACCCAGGAATGGGTGCTGCGAACGCTGCACTTGGTAATGAAGTCAACCTCTACGACGACTTCATTAACTACTTTTGTAAACGCTAAGCCTCAACCTTTGGTAAACGCGACACCATAAGAAGAGGAATAATAAGGAAAATAGCGCCTAAGAAGTAAGGGGAACTCGAGCCCATCTTCCAGTAAAGAAGAGACGCGAGGATCGGTCCAATCACTCTGGCAAGCGCACCTAAAGAGCGAAATATTCCGACACTACGACCTTGGTATTCGGACGGGGTGTAGAGAGAGACAAGACTTGTTAAGCAAGGTATCACCATCGAACTTCCTACCGCTAAGAAGAACAATCCCACATAAAGAAGGAGAGAGCTTTGAGCAAAGCCGATCGAAATTAAACCAGGCACGAGAAAGACAAGACCCTGCATCGCCATTTTCTTCTCGCCCACCTGAGCCGCCTTTCTTCTTACATAGCCTCCCTGAACCATCGCGATCCAAAAGCCGATAAAAATAAACATATAGGCATTATTCATGGAAGTGTAGCCCAGCCTCTCAGCAGCTAGGAATGTCAGAGTAAACTCCATACCTGAAAAAGCCATGAGAAAAAGAAAGTGACCAAAATTGGTAAGGTTAACGCCTTTAAAGGGCAGTGGCTTAAAAAGAGTCAAAGGGTTAAAGCTTCTATCAGTACTACTCTTACCTCTTTTTTCGGGAGGTAGTGTTTCATCAAACTTCTTGTAAAGCCACAACCAGTTGAACATAGAAAGAATAAACGCCAAGAGTGCCGGCATACTAAAAGGGTTTACACCATAAGCGACAAGGCCCGGATAGATTTTAGTTAAATCGACGAGGCTTAGTATTCCTCCCATCGCCGGACCAATAATAAAGCCAAGAGCAAAGGCAATGCCGATGGTGGCCATTCCTCTTGAGCGATTTTCTTTTGTGGTCACATCCCCCACGACAGCAGTGGCCGTAGAGATATTGCCTCCCATAAAGCCACCGATAATCCGGGCGATAATCAAGACGGTAAAGGATCCAGAGAAAAACCAAATTAAATAACTTAGACCCAAGGAGAATACAGAGATCAAAAGAATTGGTCTTCTTCCCAAACGATCAGAAAGAGCGCCCCATATCGGAGCGGCAACAAATTGTAACAGACTGTACAGTGCACCAAGAGCCCCACCAAAGAGCACGATGGCACTCATGTCACTTCCCCCCATGGAGGTAAGATTCGTAATTGAGCCAAAGATCAGCTTTAAAAAATAATTGTCGCTATCGACACTCAGGTAGTGCTTGGCCAAAGAGGGAAACAGAGGAAAGATAATTGAAAAGCCCACAAGATCTAAAAACAAGGTTAGAAAAACAATCTTTAGTGAACTTTTAGCCTTCGGGCTTAAGCCTGGGCTCTGTGCTTCGACTTTTGGCATTTCGGTATAGTCCTCTTTAGCGAGATAGTAATATTGATCAGCTATCGTTTTACGGTCAGATTCGCAGTGGTGAAAGACAAGTTCAGAGAAGCTTTTGCACCACTCGTCTTTATCATTTAAGCACTCTATGAACTGAACTTTACCGCCCAACTCCTCAAGTTCCTCTCCAAGCTCGGCCCCAATTTCATCAACCGTTTCTAAACAGTCGGCAACAAAAGCAGGGCAATAAACGGCAATTCTCTTGTGTCCTTCCTTTACTAAATCTTCACAGTAGCCGTCAGTATAGGGAGTAAGCCACTCCTCCGAACCAAAGCGCGATTGAAACGTCATATGCATTCTATCTTTATCAATACCCTTGACCCGCTCTTTTAAGAGCTTGAAGGTCTCATAACAATGGAGGTGGTAAGGGTCCTCTTTTTCGATCACTCTTCTTTTGGGAATGCCATGAAAGCTGAACACTAGAGCATCTGATCCACCGTCTTCTTTCTTAAACTTTTCTAAAAATTCTTCAATTTGATTAACAGAGCTGTCAATAAAGCAGCGGGCCCTGTGAAAGTCCGTAAAAAATTCAAAAGGGGGAATCTTTACCCTACCGGATAAAACCCCTGCAAACCCATCCATTCCACTGGCAATTGTTGCTTCAGAGTACTGGGGAAACATGGGAATCGCGAGTAGCCTAGTGGCCGGATGATCGCTGTGCTTAAGATCATGCTCCCAAGAGTTCCAAACATCACTAACTCTTGGGTAACTGAGAAGAAAGGCATGATTGTATTCGATAAAGGGCTTTCCTTCTTCGGGAGTAAATGAAGCGACTTTTTTTGTGAAATCTTCAGTTATCGAGATAAGGGGGAATGTCTGATCTTTTTCATTCCAAATTCTTGAGTAGGCTTGCGCACTTTTCTTGGGTCTGAAAGGCAGAACAAAAAGATTCAAAATGATCTTCCAGAGAAATGGATTAATATCGACAACCCGTGGGTCCCCTAGGAACTCTCTTAGGTAGGAGCGCACATGGCTCACCTTGGGGCTTTTTGGCGAACCAAGCTGGACAAGAACCACTTTTGTTCTTCTTTTTTCAGGAGCAATCACCGTGGGGGCCTCTCTTTCAATTATATTAGTGTTAGAAATTGGGCTCAGGTTAGCATAAAGCCTTAGTATTGAATAATTTTTGCGGAGCGAATTATGGCCATTAAGAAAAAAATTACCAAAGCAAACACGAACAAGTCTTTGACAAAAAAAGCAAGTCAAGGGGCCCGTAGCGTCGCTGAATTAGCGGACTATGCTTTGGGGCAAGATAAAACGCTCTACCCAGAAACTTATGCCCCTCATGTTCTTGAGGCTTTCCCTAATAAAAACCCAGGGAGCGAGGCATGGACAACATTTGTCTGCACGGAGTTTACCTCTCTGTGTCCAAAAACCAATCAGCCAGACTTCGCCCGGATATTTATTAACTACATTGCCGATAAGAAAATGGTGGAATCAAAGTCACTAAAGCTCTATCTCTTTAGCTTCAGAAACCATGGGGACTTCCACGAGGATTGTGTCCAAAAAATGTGTAATGATCTTTTTAAACTCATGAAGCCTAAATTCGTCGAGGTTATTGGCGAATTTACCCCAAGAGGCGGCATTGCTATTTATCCCTACAGCTCAAAATCTGCAGCCAGCCATAAGAAACTCAAGGAACACAGACAGTTAAACTACGCGCCGGGTCTCTACACTATGCCACTTTCAAGGGTTTACTAGCTCCCACCCCAAACAACGATTTTTTGTGCTATAGTAGGAAAATAAACACTTGCTGGATGGTTGATATGTTTGGTTTAGGCATGGGTGAAGCCCTTATTTTACTTGCTGTTGTTGTGCTCCTTTTTGGAGGTAAGAAGTTACCAGAACTTGGAAATTCCATGGGTAAGGCGATAACAAACTTTAAAAAAGGCATGAAAGAAGAGCCTTCTGTAAATCAAGATAATATTGAAAATATAGAAAATAAAGACACAACAAAAGACGCCTAGTTTTTCCTAAGCATACTTCCCGACTATTTTCATGACAACGGGCTCCGATTGGGAGCTTTCATCCATAAAGTTAAAACAGTCATTTACAAGATCTTTGTAATCTACTTCGACTCCTTTTTCTCTAAGCAAGAGCTGAGCGTAGCGCACGCATCGATCGATGAGCTTATTATTGCTGGGCCTAACGAAGGTCATGATATTACTTTGATAGCGATTCATTAGTCCCATTAAAAGTGTTGAGTGCATATTGAGAAGCATTTTTAAAGTAAGGTGCACTCCTAAAAGGTCACACTTCCCCATATTATATGTGAGTGATGATTCACCTAAGGCCAGCAAAAGAGCATCGTCTTTATAGGTTATCTGAAATACTGAGGGGTCTGAAGGCCCGCGCCAATTGAGAACGTTCTTGGAGAAGTCAAAACCATAGAGCCTCTGGGCCCCTGCACTTTCTTGAACCTCACTCCATCGAAGAGGTCTCGGCGCTCTAAAGAGAAGTTTCTTCCAAGCTTCTTCTGAGGTCTCGGAGTTCTCAAAAAGCAGATAACACCATGACCGAGGTGATTCGGTGTCAGTTTTATTATTAAAGCCGGACAGGGAGAAAGTCGGAGATCGCTCAGTGGTATCCGTTAAAGCACTCATGGCGACATTTAAGGAGGGAGCGTAGTAGATATCTCCCCGCTTTTGGTAAATATCAGCTTCGGCTCTAATGAGCTCTGCCATTTTTGACTTATCAAGTCCCTCATAAAACTCTTTAAGGGAGCTTAAATATTTCCCGATTTCTTTTTGACTCTCTTTTTGAAAAAGGGCCGTACCGATAGCGGCCATAAGAATAGAAGAAGCCTGCAAGCGCGTGCTTCCAGTTAGGGCCTGGGAGGACGCTGTAAAGTTTAGTTTCTCAACTCGGTGGTCAGAGAAAACTTCCTGACACCTTTTAAGTTTAGAAACTAAAAGCTCGTCCGGATTGCAGTAGAGAAAAAAAGAACGCCCTCCAAGCTCAGCCGCCTTAAGCGCAGTTCCAATAACCCATGGAGTTTCTCCCCCCTCACTACTGGCGACAAGTAAATCCTTTGAGCTAAAGCCCAATTCCTGTAATTGGCGTGCGCCGTAATCTGCAAAATCCTCAAACTTCTCAATGGAATGAATGAGCGCCAAATCCCCTCCGGCCATAAACCCCACGACAAGGTCCCGATCTTTCCCACTCTTTTGCTGACGCCATATGTTTTCAAGAACAAGGGATAAACGACCAGTGGCCCCACAACCCGAAAGAAAAACTCGTCCTCCAAGGCCGAGAGTTGAGACTATTTCTCTAGAGAGTTTTTGAACCAACTGTGTCTTTTCAACCAGAACATTAAGCATCTCACTATCCACAGCAGCAAACGTCTCAATAGCCTCTGTTAAATTTCGATGAGTAAGATCCCTAAGGCCTACAGTTTTAGGGTGAGGCTTCTCGGTTACAAGCTCTCCCAATTGAAACTGATCAGCGACCTTTAAGAAAGCGCTCGTTTTTTGATTATCTTTTTTTTCATTTATCGTTGGCATCGTTTATCTTTCATTGAGGTCTTTTAAAATCATCTCAGTAACACCAAAAAGATCGTAAGGTTTCAAAATCAACCTATTGATTCCTAGTTTCTTGATCTCGGCCTCTTGAATTTCCATATCTCCAGAACAAAGATAGAAGAGACAAGGTTTCTCAGGGTTCATCATTTCAACAAGTTTCTCAATTAACTCGAGCCCATTCATTCCCGGCATATTGGAGTCACTGATAACACAGTCGATTTCAAATTCTTCAAACGCTTTCAAGGCTTGACTACCGTTGTGACATTGATGAGCACGATGACCTTCCATCTCAAGGGTTTCCGCCATCATCTCGGCGAGCTCAACCTCATCATCGACGACGAGGAATGTGTATCCATCTTTACTCATGAGTCTTGTTTCCCGTCATTTTTTTTAGTCTAGGTTATTATACTCTGGTCTAAGAACTAGACGTAAAAAAACCCTTCTCTTGGAAGGGTTTTTGCTCATTTTTTCTAAATTTCACGAATTTTTCACCAACAAGTCTCCTCATTAGCCGAGTTTACTACTCAATAATCTCGAGAACTGAACGCTTCTTTAGTTTGGTTGAAGCAGCATTAAGAATAGTTCTTAAGGCCCTAGCAGTTCTTCCTTGCTTGCCAATAACCTTACCAAGATCAGATTTATCAACCTTCAACTCAATTACGGTTGTTTGCTCACCTACGATTTCGTTAACTTTAACGTCATCTGGCATATCGACAAGATGCTTACCTACATACTCAATTAAATCTTTCAGTTCACTCATAGCTTCCTCTTCATTTACAACAGATTAAAAACAGATTCACAGCAACAGCGGGTCAACTCTTTCTTAAGAGTTGAGACCAAACCAAGTTTGAGGCTCAGTCACGCTCTTAAGTGTACGCTAAACCTGGTAAGATTAAAGCTGAACTTTTGCTTTCTTGAGAAGAGTTCTTACAGTGTCGCTTAGAGCGGCACCTTTGCCAATCCATGCCTTGATGCTCTCTTCTTTAACATTGTTAAGAATGCCTTCACCTTCAGCTTTAGGATTATATTGACCGAGGCGCTCTAAAAAGCGGCCATTTCGGGCAGTTCTGCTATCAGCAGCTACTATAGTATAAACGGGAGCGTGTGTTCTACCACCGCGTTGGAGTCTAATGACGACCATGAAAATCTCCTACAAATTGGTCCAATAACAAAACATGAAATTAAGGAAATTTGGGACATAAGTCAACAAAAATGGGTAGAAAATACAGGCTCTTTGTCGTTTATGGCCCTTCTTTGCTAAGAATAAGTCATGAAATTAAAACTATTCGTGGCCCTTTTTGTGGCCCTCCTTGCCGCACATAGTCATAGCCAATCGAGTCCTGTTCGCGAGAAGAAGATAGAGGAGCGTGAACTACCTGGCTACAAGCTGAGTCCCACCAACTCCATCATTCTGGAGCAATCTATTCGTCGATCCTTTAAAAAAGTATCGGACAAGGAAGTCGAAAAAGTTGAAATCCACCTCAAGTGTGAAAAGAAGTGGAAGATTAGAGGTCGAGACAAGTCCAAGGCCTACCAGTGTGACCCCATTTTTCTGAAGGTTATTAACTAAAGAAGCCACCGCCCCATGGCCCCTTCTTTTTACCTTTCTTGGGTTTTTTACCAGAGCCGGCCTCTTGACGAAAACCAGGATTAGCGCCGGGCATTCCCGGCATCCCAGGCATTCCCCCGCCCTTCATCATCTGCATCATTCCACCCATCATTTTTTCCATCTGGCGAAACTTTTCAATAAAGTCCTTAACCGCCTGAGTGGTAGATCCTGAGCCGCTTGCAATTCTCTTCATCCGACTCTCTTTTATAATTTTATAATTTTGGCGCTCTTTCTTGGTCATTGAATCAATAATCACACGCATGCGCTTCATTTCATCTTCAGCAGGAGAGAGATCACCCATCTGGCGCATAGCCCCGCCCATGCCGGGGATCATCTTCATAATGCTTCCCATGGAGCCTAAACTCTTCACCATATCCATTTGCTTCATAAAGTCTTCAACGCTGAACTGACCTTTTTCAAGGCGCTTCATCATACCCTCTGCATCTTCTTGATTGATGGCCTCTTCGGCTTTCTCAACAAGAGAAACCACGTCACCCATATCGAGAATTCGGCCAGCGAGACGATCAGGATGAAAGAGCTCAAGGTCCTTCATCTTCTCGCCGGTAGAGATGTACTTAATCGGAACACCAGTTACATGACGAATAGAGAGGGCAGCGCCTCCTCTGGCATCGGAGTCCATCTTCGACAGAACGATTCCCGTCAGCCCCATGGCCTCGTGAAAATTCTTAGCGACATTAACGGCTTCTTGGCCCGTCATCGCGTCGGCCACCATGAGAACTTCCGGCTTAAAAGGCTCCAGCGCCAAGCGTACTTGTTTAAGCTCACCCATGAGCTCTTCATCAACGTGAAGTCGACCGGCGGTATCAATAATCACAACATCTTTATGCTGCTGCTTTGCTGCTTCAATTCCGGCCAGAGCAATGTCCTTGGGGTGCATGGACAAATCACTATCAAAGTAATCCATGTCCATACTCTTTGCGAGAGTAATCAGCTGGTCCTTGGCAGCTGGTCTAAACGTGTCACAAGGGACAAGCAAGACATTCTTTTTCTTTTTATTTTTTAAATGAAGGGAGAGCTTACCGGAAAAGGTGGTCTTACCTTGACCGTTGAGACCAACGACTAGGATCGGAATAGGTCCCGCTCGGTCGAGGTCAACTTCTTCGTTCTCTTGACCCATGATAGAGGCGAGCTGATCATGAACGATTTTTATAAATTGTTCCTCGGGGTTAACTCCTCGGAGAACCTTCTCACCAAGGGCCTCTTCCTTTACTCCGGCGATGAACTGCTTCACGACCTTAAAATTCACGTCAGCTTCTAAAAGGGCGGTACGGACTTCTTTTAAGGCGGCTTCTATATTACTTTCTGATATTTTCCCTTTACCTTGGAGGTTCTTGAAAGCATCAGAAAACTTTTCGCTTAGATTATCAAACATGGACTTAGACTCCTCTCAATATTAATTCCGCTGTGGGAGTGAGCTTTATAACAATCTTTCTTTAAAATCGCCACTTTGTAGCTTTTCACCTGGCCCTTGACCTGCTGTAGGCTTACCTGCCATATTGCTTTGCAATGACAGTACTAGAAAACCCTCCCAGCGAGGTTACCCCCTTTTCCCCTGCTCTACAGAGTAAAATAGACGCCTTGAGACAAAAGAGAACTCCTGTTCAGTTAGGTGGCCTCTCTTTCGACTCTCCCCTATTGCTGGCGCCTATGTCGGCCATATGCAACGCACCCTTTCGCCTCTTAATGGAGCAGTTGGGGGCAGGCGGTACCGTAAGTGAGCTGGTTTCATGCCACGGTATTAATTACAAAAACGTAAAAACGAGACGCATGCTCTATGTCGATCCAAGAGAGAAGAACATCGGTCTTCAACTCTTTGGTGAAGACACCGACTCCATGGCCGAAGCGGCAATAGTTGCTCAAGAGTATGGGCCAAAGTTTATTGATATCAATATGGGCTGTCCTGTCAGAAAAGTTGTCACAAAGGGTGGAGGCTCAGCTTTGCTGAAGGACACAAAAAAACTAGCCGCTTTCTTTGGCGGCATCAAGAAGAATCTCAAGGTGCCCTTAACTATCAAGATCAGAACCGGTTGGGATGAAGAGAGCATCAATGCCGAGGAAGTTATCAATATTGCGGCCGGTGAAGGCGTAGAGTTTGTTGCTATTCACGGTCGCACAAGAACCCAACAATATAAAGGCCTCGCCAATTGGGAACTCTTAGAACTCCTTGCGGCCCAAAGCAAGCTGCCTCTTATCGGCAATGGAGACCTTCACTCCGCTCCTTTAACAAAGGCACGCATGCAACAAACAAGTTGCCAGGCCTTGATGCTAGGCCGCGGTCCTTTAAGAGACCCCTTTATTTTTTTGACAAGCTATTTAGAAGACCCCAGTGCTTCTCCCTTTGGAGCTCTTGATTACTTAGAGATTATTGAAAGATACTATCAATACCTAACGGAATACACCGACCTCGAAAGGAGTCACCTGATCCAACTAAGAAAAATGATTGTTTGGTTTGTTGCAGGCTTTCCTGGGGTAGCGGAGTTTAGAGGTCATATTTTTAAGACTCAAACAGTTCAAGAGGTTTTTAGACTCACTCAAGACTACTTGTGCTTGATCGGCCAAAATGAGCAGCACAAAAGAGTCAATCTCAACCAACCCTTTATGATGGGTGGACACGGCTAAACCAACTGAAAGCCCGTCACGTCTGCCTAAACCATCAGTCTTTATAAGTTCCTTCCATTTCTTTATTCGCTTTATTCATATTATTGATCGCCTCTTGCATTTGCTTTAGGGCAGGGTTGTTATCAATCAATTTTTTGATCTTTTTTTCATCTAGGTTTTTAAGCTCAACTTTAGCTGAAGCCTTCTCCAGTACACTTTGAACAGAGCCCGTACTGACTCCACCAATGCCCGAAGTATTGAGGCCCGTGCTTCCACACCCTTGAATACGACCCTGCTCATCGACATGAACAACAACCTCTAATGTTTTCTTTATCACTCGGGCGCCAAAGCTTTTTTTCTTTTTTTCTAGAGCGACATTAAAACTCAGAAGACCTCTTGTTTTTTGTTCGTCATCGAAGAAAAAGTCTTTTTGCTCCATGCCCTTTAGGATCAGCTGTCTATCACCATAAACATCACCTACTTTAAAGAGAACCTTATCATTTGGCGTCTGGAATTCGCTTAAGCTGATAGGTTCACCCGTAACTTTTTTACCATTTAAGTTTTTCTCGCAGTAGCCCGCGGTGGCCATCAGTGAGTTAAGCTTTTGCATAAAGCTGACAATCTCGGCCTTCGCCGCAATATCATTCTGAGTTTTTGTCTGATTTTCCTGCATCTTCATCATAAAGAGACCCAGCATGCTCATCATTCCCGCAGCTATCACCACTTGAACCAAGGACATACCGCTTTCGTTTAATTTGACTCTCATTAAGGATCCCCTCACTCTTTTGCTTTCTCATCCGGTTGATCTTAAAAACTGCCTACTTAATTAGGCATTAAAAATAACTAATGATTGTTTCTTATCGGCTGTTAAGTTATGGAATTTATAAAAAAGAGAAGAGAATCCAAGCAAAACAATCAAGTAAAGCCCCTAAACTGGCGATAGGGAAACATAAACCCAAAAGATAAGAACGAGATATGAGCAAAAGAATGAATCAAATTAAGGAAAAAACAGGATCTTTTGTTTTCATAAAGATTCTCCATGCTTTTTTCTCTATCACCTTGGTGATGATTGCTTTTGGAACCACAATATCGGCTCAAGACCCTGTTGAGGGTGCCACTCAAGCGCAAGCTCCCACCAGTGACAGGCCTCCTGAGACTCAGCCTGACCCGTCAGCTGAACAAATCGCCACAGAGACGCAGACACCGACACCTCCAGAGACTAATGCTACTCCCGATCAAACGACCCAAACTGCGCCGGCCCCTCAAACAGAATGTGAACGTGCTTCACAACGGGTGCAATCACTTCAACAAGAGATCTTTGGACTAAAAGAAAGTGAACAATCAAATCAGCAAGAGACGTTGATGCAACTGCTTGTCCAACAAGACGAACTTAAAGCGAGAAAGGCCGTGGTTGATGGCCTTCTTGGTATTTGGGACGAATATCACAATTATCTGGGAGCAAATGAGCGCATCAGAGAAGAAACTCAAAGTCACCTTCAAGCTCACAACTCTGTAGCGGCCCTCAATAGTATTAAAGGCTTTATTGACGGCAATCAACAAGCTGTTAGTCGCTATCACCTATTAAGCGAAGCTTTTTCTCAATTTGATCCGAGCCAATTCCAAGGAAAATCCAAGGAGGAGGTTTTTAACTACGTCAAAACCAGTATGCAAAACGCTTGTGAGGATGCCACTAAAGCAAGGGCACTAGGTTATTGTCAGGCCTCTCAAAAAGATCCAAACTTTTGGAGCACCATGACTGCCCAAGCAGTAGCTCCACCCCAAGCCGAGTCGGCGGGAGACCTTATTCACAAATTTATAGAAGTCACTTCAGTCTCCGCAAAAGACTGGGGACCCACTGACAACTGGATGGAGAATCTCTCTACGCTCTTTGTGGACAACTCAACTCTTGATGGCGATTTGATGGCCGATGATAATCTCTCTGAGATAGTGGCCGAGATGATCGACCAAACGGTTCAAGAGTGTCGCAAGCAAGCCCTTACCTCAGCCAATAGACAAGTAGACTGTCTCGCAGACTCAAGTCTTCTCGCTAATCACCCTAAAAAAGAGCTGTTGACAGCAAAGCTTAATCTTCAAAATCCGCAGGGCCCAAAAACTTTTAATAGTATGAGAGATATTATCGATGCCTACTTAGAAAATGCCGAAAAAGTCAGTAGCGCTCACCATGAAAATGTTGGCGGAACAATAACGGCCCTTAATAATATCGCGGCCCAAAGGCAGCAAATCGTCGCCAGTATTTCCCAAGGAAATCAAGCGTTGAATGATGATACTCAGGCGGCCAGAGCTGATCTAAAAAGAAAAGCAAATATGAAGATGGCAGCTCTCGCCAGAGAGCTTGATTCTATTAAAAATTCAAAAAAACTTTTTTCAAATTATATGAACGATGTGCCAGGACTCTCTCAAGGCCCTTCGCAAGCGGCAAATGAGATCATAAAAGAACTGATGGGAGATAATGCTCCTGCCAATATCTTTCAGCTTACAACGGATAACACTTTTAAAATTTCAGATGATGCATATGAGAAAATTTTCTCTGATCCTAATTTTTCTAAAGAAGCACTTACGCGACTTCTCTCTGAACCTCAAGAGAAGTATAATGGAAAAAGTATCAATCAAGCAGAAGCTGATATTGCAAAGAGAATCGCCGACATTCGTGCAACCCAACAATACAAAGATGCTGAAGCGTTCAAGAACTTTGCTTGGGATTCGCTTCTCACGCGCTGTCGAGAAGATCCTTCCCAAAACGCTCAAGAAGTTATTCCAGAGAGCTGCCCTGCTCATTCACAATCCGAGAGTGAAGTGAGAAGCCTACTTCAAGTGGGCAATTCCCTTATTGCCTACCAATCAAACCTTGATGATCGGACAGAAGTCGCCGACCTAAACCAGCGATGCCAAGATCTCTACCGCAACTCTCGTGCCGAATATGACAGAAACTATATAGCTCTTTGTAATGAAATAAATGCCGCCGACATTAGAAACACTAGAGAAGTAACGGTGACTTCAAACAGGCAGCGAGCATCGAGGAGAAGAAGTCGAAGTAGAAAAATTTACTATGAAGAAGATGGGCTTACTCCTGCAAGCAGCTATACCCCAAAGAGTAACTTTGCCCTCTTTCTTCCAGCGGCCGCTCAAGCCTTTACGACTATTTTACCAATGTGGTCACAAACCCCTCTTTATCAAAGTTATGCTCTTTCTGGACGCATTGCTGGTCAACAACAAAAAACCTACAACGCTTGGCTTCAAGCGCGAAATCAAAGCTTCGCAAATCAAATGGTTTGCACCAATGGAGTTTTCAACTGCTTCCTTCCAACGACCGCATTGAGCGGAACAAGCCCGACCCTAGGCAACTCAGCTTTCGGCTTTGGCGGTAGTTCAACGGTCTTTGGCTCCACCACCACTAGCTTTGGTGGGTTTTAACTCACCTTCCCTCTCCCTAGGCGCCCAGCTTCACTGTTGTCGGCAAAAAGTGCCATCTTTTGTTTGCGACAAGCCGTTGAAATTCGGAGCGTGAATTCTTCTAAGTTCCCGTAAATTCATGACCATGGAAGGAATGGCCTGTTTAGGGCCTAAAATGATCTAAACCCTTCAAAGTATTAGGTTTGTAACCGATAAAAGAATACGGATGAATCTTGAGGCCCATGGATGAGTAGACTCTTTTCATTAACAACCACACTCTTGGCATTACTTTTAATGCTTGGGGCTTCGTGCGTGCCTCAACAAAAAGCAAGCTCTTCTAGAAAGTCTTCTCGAGCTGGCTCTGGCGCAACAACAGACCCGGAGATTACACCAGAGGCTCCGGACTTGGCTAACATTGGAGAAGTCGCTTGGTACTCCGGTAATACCTCTTTTGATAACGTCATCACGCTTAATGAAGACGTTGCAACGGTGGTCTATTTAAGAGGGAGTTCTATTAATTCCTTTCTCGCCTCTAGCCTCGATGGAAGCCTCAGTAATGCCCAGAGAACCTACTGTTTGGTTGCCTCTTACAATGCGGCGGGATCTCGAAAGAATTTACGTATCAGAGCGGTCCCTATTAGCTTTAGAAATTTCGCCAACAATACCCTAGAGCGGGTTCTACGAATTGATCTCCCCGACTCAACCGCCTCATCCTCAACCTGCCAAGGAAGTGCCCTTAATATTTTAACGACTGCAGACGCAGCAGTGGCGGTAGGAAATGCAGATTCAGCGTTTACAGGGCCAAGTCTATGCCCCAACTGCAACGGTATTATTTCCTCAACGGATGTCTCCCTCTACCTGGCAAGCTCAGGCCTTAATGTTAACAACCGTATTCCAGAGTTTAATCTCAACCTCGGCGAACTTATCCTTAGAATTGACACTTCTTCGGGTACGATTGATCAAGGCGGCTCATGCTCGCAGAGCTCTTGCTTAGCAAAAGGATTCGATTGCTGCCTCGATGGTCAATGTGTTCAAGATGGTAGCTTAAGACCTAATGCTTCAACTCAACCGGATTTCACTCAAGCTTTAGTTGATGTTTCCCAAAATCCTAATAACTTTTTTAACTGGCCAAATATCTACTTTGTTTGTGGAGCAACACCGCCCACTCCCCTGCCGACACCGACTCCAGGGCCCGATCTTAATGGGACCGCAGCCGCTTTTTTACAAGAGCAGATTGCGGACTTTAACTGCCTAGAAGAAGCAAAACAGGAAAGCCCAGATTTTGCAGGTAACGCTGTATGCGCGCCAAGCTTTGATCAAACAAGCTTTGAGGCCGTAAGATCAAAAGTATGGAGTTATTGCGGTTGTGTTGCAGAGCCTTTTCCAACCGATCCGCTCGATCCCGTTTGTCCCGACTTTGGCTTAAGCGCTATAAGAGACGTCAGTAACAATATAACCGAAGTTGTGTGTTTTACTCCTCAACCAGCTTCAGAGCCAACTCCTTTTCAGAACTTAAGTTTAGGAGTGAGTAGCCGCACTGTACCTCATCGCTTTTATAGGGCCGACGACGGCACGTCAGTCGATGATATCTCAGGTCTCTCCAGCACAGTGCTACCAGAAGGAACCCCTTTTCAGTATACAGACGATAGCTCAAAAACAGACCCTGATTGCTCTGGGGATATTAGCGGCTCAAGCTCGGCAGAATGTCGCTTCAATATGAATTCTATTTTAGGCCAGATGAGAGTCGAGCTTAATCAAGCGAGACCTGCCCAAGTGGTCAATGTCGATTTTGATCAAAGCTACATTATCTCGGCCATCTCTGGCTTCTATACCCCATGCCCAACTTGTTCGGCCGACTATTGGTTTCAAAGCTTTAGTGCTTTTCCAAACTCTCAACGGGGAGTTGGACTAGAGGCCGTCAACTACATCACGAATCGATCTTCTTTTCAAAATAACTCGACCAGAGGAAACTACGGCGATACTCATTTTGGACGGGCCTGTTTCTTACCCCCGACAATGATTCCTTTTACTCACAAAAAAAATCTTAATATTGTTGCTCAAAGACAAAATAGACTCCTTACTCAAAGTGCTCTCTGGGTAAATGGCTACCAGCGCGACTGGTTTGGCTTTAATAAAGGCGCCCTCATCGGCTCTTTTGATGGGGTTAAGTGGTTTGCGGTTGGCAAGAATAGAAGAGTGAACTCGGATACAGGGAAACTCTTTTTGGCCATCAATGCCCCCTTTGGAGACCTTACTGAGCCCACTGATCTCATTGTTCAAATTGTCTTAGATCAGGGTAACTCGATTGCACCTCAGTTTGATTACGATCCCAACCTAGCGCCCAACGATACTGAACAAGGAAGTGGAGCAAGTTGTCAGTACTGGCACCAATGTCAAACAGATACCGACTGTGTGTCTAAGCTTGGCTGGGAATATATGTGCCTCGATACAAATAATATGAGAAGCCGATGGCCTAAATTTAGCGTTGAAGCAGATGAGATAGCCGACCAAGAATTCGCCTCTGCTAACTTTAGCCGAATTCTTCAAGCAGGTCTTCCAAGCGGTGAACGAAAACGCTGTGTATACAGAGCGGCGGGAGCTGTTTGTAAAAGAAACTTTACCAATAACCTAACGAACACCAGACAAAAGATGTTTGCCTGCGCACCGAACTTTCATTGTGCTTCATTAGATGATGCAAACTTTAACTCGCAAGTAGCGAGGACACCGGCCTTTATTGGTAATATTAACTTTGGTCTTGAAGCTAATGTTCTAGGTCGTCCCCTTAATTATGTTGAGGCTAACGACTCACTCCCTACAGTCGTAAAAGAAAATATACGCTACAACGCCGAAATATTCACAACGGAAACAACTGATATGGGAATCTGCCGCCCTGGTCGAAATATTACTGGCGCTACTTTTATCAATCAACACCAAGAAAGAGAAAGCTCTGGAAGAGCGGACTATATCTCTCAAGTGGGTGTTTGTAATTCTTCCCTCACTGGTGTGTCTCGAACGAGGGCCTGTCCTATCATTCAAACAAATGACGATGAAGTCATCCCAAAAGGCGACTATCTGCTTGAGATCAACACAACTCGTCAGGTGCAGCAAAATAGCTGTGGCTTTGAAAGCGCCTCGATAAACGGCGGCATCACAACGTCAACATTTGCTAATATTGAATCCGACCCCATACGTCTTGTGACCAGTATCGTGACTCCTGTTGTTGCTCAAGATGCATGCCTAAGAAGAGCGGGTTCTGTTTGTCATACTGACCTGGACTGCGGGCCAAACCGTCTTCACGAGAGCATTGCCTTTTCTCAAGGACAGCTCCAGTTCGGAGATACTCAAGCCGAAATGCGCTACTGGCAAGAAGGCTTAATTTGTGGTCAAGCCGCGGAGAAACCCCTTCCCTTCACAGATGAATACTTTGATTACGACATGGGTAAAAACCGATGCTGTCGTGAAATTGGCAAAGACTTCACCATGTACACTCAAGGCGCCAAATTAGGCGACGGACAGACTAGTGATCCTCTTAATACTAAACTCGAAGTCGTTCAATTCCCTCTCTTTGGAGCTACAATAGAAGGGCGCTACTCTCGCTATGCAGGAGCTGGGGCCACCGATACAGCAGCGACCAATCTCTCCGCCGTCGATCCTTTTCCTCAAGCGCCGATTGTCGACTACGATGGAGGGGCCATGCCAAAGCCTTATCAGTGGAAAACTATTAACGATACAGGCACAAGTAACTGTTGTGGCGGTGGCTGGGTACGTAAGTTTGCCGATGGGACAACAAACTGGGACAACCCAAATCGACTAAAAATTAATCCTACTAACTTTCAGTGCTTAAATTATTTTCAAGAAATACCAGAGGATGAACTCACTACTTATCAAGTGGACTCCACAAACTTTGCCCGTGAAGTTGATCGGTTTTGCCTTTCTCCAGTAGAGGGTGGCTGTAATCAGTTTGCTTTTAACCCCCCAGCAAGTGATGGCTCCCTAAATGTTCCCCGAAGACTCCAAGATTTCTTTGGAACCACCGACTTAAGAGAAGTTTTAAACACAAGACCGGCCAATGCTCCCTCTACAGGTGGAGCTTCAGGCATGCTTGAGTTGAGTACCCTTGTGCCCTTTGAGCCTATCCCTTTTCTTAATCCCGTTCCCCTAGATGCCGGAACAAGTGATGGAAAGAAGCACTCTTTTATTTTTAATCAAACCTATCAAGGAGTGAGCTTCTACCTCCCCTCCTATATAGGCTACATTGCCACTGAGGCCGTGGGCGTCACCAACAACCTTTTAAGAGTCAGTCTCGACTACTATGATACCGATGGTAATCGTCTTCAATTACAAAATATCACCGCCAATGAAGTAGTCTGTACGATCAGTAACAATCCGGCCCAAGATCTTCTCCCGAATCAATTCTGTATAACTCAAGGACCTACTGGTACGATTTTTCATGCCCGAGGGACAAACGACCTTGATGGCGATGGCACGCTCGATGAAGCTGGAGACGATGACTGGAGCTATGCTGGTGTAGAGCTAGAGTTTATTCCTCAAAACAGTATTGATTTCATCTATAACCTTATCGGTATCGATGAAAACCGAGAAGGTATGATTCGAGGAAACGAGCTCTACTATCTGACAAAAATGTCACGTTTTGAACTTTTGGGCGTTCCCCAAATGATCTATGAGCCCATTTTCTGTAACACCAATAGGAACAGACTAGTTGAGGGCTTCTTTGCCAATGGCATTGACGACCGTGCATCGTTTTTAAACAATTCAAACTCAATGAGTGGCGCTAACATCGCCACAACGGGAAGACCCCTTATCGCGATGTACGACAACAGATACATTGCGCCTGATCCCTTACAAACCTCTATTTACGATCTCAATGGCAACACTGTCACCGACAGTGGACAAGACTACAGGTCCGTCGCCGGAGACCAAAATGAGCACTTTGTTTTTAATGACAAAGTTGAGCCCGCTGACATCTTCAGCTCAAATGAGTTTCGCTGTTGTGTGAAGCTGGGAGAAGCCGCATCGGAGGACGCCAAGTGCTGTAGTGGCAATCGTGACGATGAAGGGCTGTGTAAACTTCCTAGAGGGGCTGATCTTCATGTCTATTTTAATAAGTTTATCTCTGGCGAAGGTGTTGGGTCAGAACTTCCAAGTGGAGGTCTAACAGATGAAGACTTTATCCCTGAGACAGGAGAGCCGAAAATAAACACAACTATCCTCAATAAAGTTCGCGCTCTCGGTATTGCTTTTTGCGAGAGTGGAGACGTTGTTGGTGGTGGGGCCTTTGGGTCCTATTTCCCGGAACCCAATAACGGGGTTTTCCAGCATAGAGAAACCATCGATACAGAAGACACAAGAAAGTACTCCATACTTGACTCTGCTCGGGATAACGACGAGGACAATGAAGCTGGGATTTCTCCTTTTCTCTCTGGCTTTCGCTGGAATCATCACTTCTATTGCCAATAAAAAAGAGCATCCCCACTCTCTTTTTCACCCCTACAAAAGGCGTAAGACAAATCTAGAACCTTGGGTTATACTCTGCGTCTCATGAACAAAAAAAGAAGTAACCTACTGAAATTAATACCTTTTATAGGTTTGGCTTTGATCCTCTCTAGCTCGAAGCTGAAGGCAAGGTCGCCTCAACTCGGTGTTACCCATCCACAGGTCAAGGAAACCATTGAAGATATGGCCCGCCTCTATAACTGGGACCTAAAGGTCGAGCTGGCCTTTAGTTTTAAAGGCTCTGCCCATGAATTTGAGCCGTCCGTAAGCGACCTCAAGAGCCTTATGCGCCAAGAGTTCCTTTTGGCCGGACCGATAGGCCATCAAAAGTGGCTGGTGAAGGCAAAAAGCTACCTCCCCGAAAAGACGACGTTTCTGACAGGCTTGGCCCAAGATCACTTTTGGCTCAATGCGGACTTAGGCTGCTCTCAAGAAAAAGAAATCATAAAGGCTTTGACCCAGTGGAAACTTATTTCACCGGACTCTCTTCAAGCAGGTGAGCTTTGGTGTCCGAGGGTAGTGACGATTAAAAACCAACTTGAGAAGCTACTAAAGGATCGAGGTATTAAACGTGTTATCCTCGCCCATAATGCTCTCAAGTCTCAACTAGAGAGCATGAACCTAGAGGTTTTGGTCCTTTTTCACGATGATCATCACAGCAAAATATCATCCCACAAAATTAAACAGGCCCTCTCTTGGCAAAATGACAAAGAATCGAGAAACAATCTCTTACAGATCAAAGAGCCCGAAATTCTGTGGCCCTCGCCTTTGAAGGATCAGAAAGTAAGATCCATCATCTGGTCCCCACTGCAAAAGTCTCCCCTGAAAGAATTGGTCGAGACCCTAAGAAAGCTAGAGGAGAAGAAATCCTGAAAGCTGCCCTGGCCGTCGAGCACCTTACTTTCTCCTACACGAAAGGACTTGAAGTCCTTAAGGATCTAAACTTCAAGGTTCATGAAAGTGAAATTCTTGGTATTTTAGGCCCCAATGGTGGTGGAAAAAGTACCCTCTTGAAACTTCTCGCCGGGCTTCTTACCCCAGACACTGGTGGGATTAAATTTGGCCAAGAGGGCCGAAATATAAAAACCCCCTTAATCTATATTCCTCAAAAAGAGCAAAATAATAATACATACCCCCTGACTATCGGTGAGCTTCTTGCGGGTGCTCGTCTGCCAAAAGAAATTATTAAAAAGGCAGAGTCCCTCGCCGCTCTCGAGCAAATGGGACTCTCTCTAGATTTGAATAGAAGGGTCTCTTCTTTAAGTGGCGGTGAGTACCAACGAGTATTATTGGCAAAGGCCATTCTCTTTGACGCTAAAATCATCTTAATGGATGAGCCTACCAAGGGCCTAGATGGAGTTGGTCAGGATAAATTATTAGAACTTATTCAAAATTTAAAAAAGACTCGCCAAGCTTCGATCATTTTAGTCGATCATAATATCTCTCAAGTTCTTAAGCACTGTGATCGCCTCCTGTGCTTGAACAAAACTTATCACTGGCATGATCACAAGGATCATATCAACAAAGGTATTCTTGAAGACACTTATCACTGTGAATTTGAGCATTTGCTTATTCATGAAAAAAAGGGCGATATCCTTAGCCACGATCACCATCACTGCGCTGTTGATCACGATGAAAAAAGTCATAATGAAGTCCCAGAGCATAACCTCAAAGAAGCGAGATCTCACAAGGAGTCCGACTCTTGAGTGTGTTTACCGACTTTTGGCACTACCCTTTTCTCTTTAATGCTCTCCTTGCAACCCTAGGACTGAGTCTCTTGTGTGGTAGCCTCTCTGCTATGGTAGTCGCTAAGAAATATGCTTTCATGGGATCATCTATCAGCCATGGCGCCCTTCTTGGGGTCTCTGTTTGTATGAGTTTTCTGAGCCCAGAGACAGAAGCCTTTAGCCTCTATCTTTTTTTAGGGACTCTCGCCATTACCTTAATCGCGGTAGCCCCTTTGGCCTACACGACTTTCAGACAAAAGCTCCCAAGCGATGCCCTCATTGGTCTCTTCTTTACAGCAACCATGGGAACAGGCCTGCTTATCCATCAAGCTTTCGGCCGCTCTCAAGGAGACTTACTTGGGTTTCTTTTTGGTAACATCTTAACGATCACTCAAATAGATCTCTTTATTATTCTCTTTCTTCTCATGATTGTCTTACCAGTGATCTGGGCAAAAAGGCTGCACTGGATTCACTTTATCTATAATGAGCAAGCAGCGAGCATTCAGGGCTTAAAAACGAAAATTTATCATTACACTCTCTTTCTCTTTATCACTCTTGTCATTGTTGCTGGTCTAAAAATTAGCGGTGTCATTCTCATTAATTCTTTTCTTTTGATACCTGGAATTTTTGCTCTTAAGCATGCCCCTAAGGCCCTTGATACTTTCACTTACTCCCTGCTTTTTGCGAGCATAACGGCGATGCTAGGGCTCTTTCTTGCCAATGCTTTGAACCTACCGACAGGAGCTACCGTGGCCGTCATTCAGGCCTTCGCTTATTTCGCAAGCCTACTCTTAGTAAAGAAAGCTTAAGAGCAACTTGTGGACTCTCCGCAGTTTTCACACCTCATGCAAGTCCCCGTCGGCACCAGCATCTTCTTGCCACAATTGAGGCAAGCAAGATGAGAAAAGGCGCTTAGGCGTAGGGAGTCTTCTTTTATTTGACTCAAAGGCTGACTGAGCTTTGATCGATCTCGATAGATCGCAACCGCCTTTAAGCCCAGGTTATAGGCCCGCAAGAAAGCTTCCTTCACTTCAAGAACCTGACTCTCTGCCGGAATATTTATGGTTTTTGAAATAGCACCACTGACAAAAGGCTGAACACTGGCCATCATAGACAGGTGACACTCAACACTTAGGGCCCTGCCCTGCTTTTGAATGCTGGTGGCGCAGTCAAAGATTGAGTAATGAAGAGGATCTAGAAAAGGAGCCCCGTCCACACCGTTTTCTTTTAAGATAAAAGCGATCATCTCTTCTTGCTGCTCTTTGCTATAACCAAGCAAAGTAAGGGCGTGCTGGGTTGACTGATTAACAATACGAGCACTGCCACCTCCGGCCAAGGACTTATACTTAATGAGAGAATAATCGGGCTCAATGCCTGTGGTATCGCAGTCCATCAGCAGAGAGATTGTTCCCGTCGGGGCAATAGCGCTCATCTGGGCGTTACGGGCGCCATTGATGGCAAGCGCCTCGAGGCCGTTTTTCCAAGAGGCTCTTGCGGCCTTAACGACTTCTTGAGAGCTTGGAAAGTCACTGCTTAAGCCGCAAGGCTTGTGAGACACCCCAACGAGTGAGGGTTCTTTATCGCAGGCGCTAGCATGATTTTTCATTACTCTCATAAAATCATCTTTATTAGCTTCGAAATGAGTAAAAGGCCCCAGTCTTTCGGCCATCCAAGCGCTTGCCCTATAACCCTCGCCGCTCATCAGCGCGCTTATTGCACCGGCCAAGTTTCGGGCCTCATCACTATCATAAGCTAAGCCTAAGCGCATAAAGAGGCCGCCCATATTCGCATAACCTAGACCCAATGTGCGGTACTCAAAGCTTCTTAAGGCAATTTCTTTTGAGGGATAAGAGGCCATGGAAACACTTATCTCTAAAACGAGGCTCCATAACTGGACCGCGCCGCTAAAGAGCTCATGATCAAACTTCCCATTTTTTAGAAACTTCACGAGATTGAGGCTTGCTAAATTACAGGCCGTATCGTCGAGGAACATATACTCACTACAAGGATTACTGGCCACAATAGACCCTCCTTGAGGACAAGTGTGCCATTCATTAATGGTGTCGCTAAACTGCAGGCCTGGATCAGCACAGCCCCAAGCGGCTGTTGCCATTTTTTCAAACAGCTCGTGGGCTTCAATACTTTTCGCCTTTTTATTGTCGGTTCTATTAATCAGTGACCATTGTGTTTTTCGCTCAACGGCTTCTAGGAAGGCGTGACTTAGGCGAATTGAATTATTAGCATTTTGCCCAGCAATAGTTTGATAAGCCTCACCCTGCCAATCAAAGCCAAGTAGCTGACCACCATCAAAATCAGACAGACCAATACCTTGCTGCTTCATTTGCTCTAGTCTCTTGGCAACGACTTCATCAATAGAATGCTCTTCTTTGTATTGATCGATAACACTAGGGGCCTCATCTTCAAGCATAAGAAAGTAGAGCCTACGAATGGCCCTTTGGCCTGTCACTAAAAAAGCAACCTTTTGTTCCTCTTTATATTTCCAATTAATAAATTCTTCTATGTCAGGGTGATCCGCATCCAAGCAAACCATTTTGGCAGCTCTTCTGGTCGTTCCCCCCGATTTAACAGCACCTGCACCAGCATCTCCAATCTTTAGCCAACTCATCAAGCCAGAGCTGACGCCACCACTACTAAGGGGCTCGCCAGCCCCTCTCAAGGCAGAGAAATTAGAACCGCTGCCACTGCCAAACTTAAAAAGCCGAGCTTCCCTCTCCCACAGATCCATGATCGAGCCGGGGCCTACCAGTTCATCTTTAACCCCTTGAATAAAACAAGCATGGGCCTGAGGCCTCTCTAGGGCATTTTCAAGTTCAATAATTTCTCTACTCTTGTCATCAACGTAATAGTGACCCTTGGCCGTTGATTGAAGCTGATAAGCATGAAAGAGACCTGTATTAAACCATTGAGGAGAATTGGGAGCAGCGACTTGATGAGCGAGCATGTACTTACACTCATCGCTAAAGATTGCCGCTTCACTATTGTTCAGAAGGCCTGAGCGTTGGGCAAAGTAGGCCCATGTCTCACTCAAACGATCAAATATTTGACGGGCATCAGTTTCACCGATGCCTGCGTGGGAGGTACGGCAGCGATACTTTTGGGCCAAGATATCGACAGCAACTTGCGACCAATCTTTAGGGGCCACAAACGTTAGGTTTTCATTCTCAGAAAAGCAGCGGGAGAGACGCTCGACAAATTCAATGCCTTCGTAGGGAGACTTAAGGTTTTTCGTGAAGAGCCGGGCTATTTTCATAGCTCTATTTTAGCCTAGAACGGGATGGGCAGCAAAGTAAGATTCCTTGAACACAAATAGACAAGAAAAGTTTCAGTAGAGGCAAAAAGACCCGCTACTGAAACATCATCAAGGCTTCAAGAGAACTTCTACCCTTCCCAGCTAGTCGAATCTAAAACTTTAAGATCAGATGCTTTTAGAAAGTGATAAACACCACTTCCATCCCATAGAGGGTGATCAATAGAATCGTAGATATTAAAGATATAGCCAATAACCTTACCGTCGAGCTTGATGACAAAGTGCTCTTCAGAGTCCATCGCCCCATTAACACACTCATTAGCACGAGTTCCCCTCGGACAAACCCAGTCCGCTCTATCTTCAATAAGCTGAGCGAGCTTTTTCTGTGCCTTTGCAGGAAGTGCCGAGGTTTTGATTGGCGTGACATTCTTAGGCATGTCTTCGTTGATAACGTACTCACCAAGCTCATTGGCAAGATTTAGAATAGTTTCATCGATAAGGCTTTTGTAGCCTTCACAAATCCAGGAGCCTTTTTCACTCTTTTTTTCAAAAGAGCGCAATAACTGATCCTTGAGATTAAAGTAGTAATAGACCTTTGAATTTTCATTACCTGGCTTCATGACACGGACGCGGTGACCGAGCACCTTATCCGCTGGACTGAGATAAACAGATGATTCTACCGCTAGTGGTAAGACTTTCGATGAGTATTTCGCATAAGCTTTTTGTTGTCTTGTTTTTAAAGAAGAGAGACCAAAGCGGCTGCTTAAAATAGTGTTGGCCGTAACCGTTCTTTTGGCGCCTTTGATAAACTTTCCATAATCGTCCCCACACTTTTTTATGTAATTGGCCTGAACGCTTAGACTTATTAATACGATTAGCCCGAGTGCTAACTTCATAGGTTTCTCCTTAGATTGATAAATAGATGCCCTTTTCTAGCACCGGCCGTGAAAACTAAAACACCGCAATGCGAAAACCCTGTAAAAGAGTAACGGTGTAACAGCTTGGTATTGTGACAAGCGATGGAATTTAGCACCTAATCAGGCTTTTTTTATTCATTGATCAAACCAGCACCGATCTCAGCTATTAGCCTTAAGAATCTATCGAGAAACATCAATAGCCTAAGAGAATACATTCGATTGAAATAAACGATTATATTTCACCCTTTTTTTTAGATAGAAATATCTCAAGAAAACTTAAAACTTAAGGGGCGACATTATGAAAGCAACATTAACGACAATGATTTTACTCATCACTTCTGCTGCATTTGCACAGTCTACGGTTATCTCCGAGAAGACTTGCCAGAGGCAATCCTTTGACGGCCAAGAAGGAACACTAGTGCAAGGGCTTGGAGAGAGCTTTACTTTTGAAACTGGAATTAACGAAGAAGGCTTTGGTATCATGAGCCTGACTTATGCTGACGGCTCCACCAGAGAGCTAGACTTCGCAGGCGAGCACGGCCGCCAAAGCGCCATCGGTCCAACCTTTGTTGCAGGCGCTCATTTTGGCCGCATTTACCCAAACCTTGGTCTTAGAGCAAACCTCAGAATAGAAGTTGGAGAAGGCAAACACGAAGGAACCCTTACCGCCAAAAAGGATCCAACCTGTAGTGGTGGTTACATCGGTGGTTGTACAGGTTTTTCAAAAGCTGTTTACAAGTGCCAGTAAGAAGTTTGGAAGAAATCACGAAAGTGGATAGAAAAAAGTAATGATCTGAAGGGCCTCGAATTTTTTCGAGGCTTTTTTTGGTCTAATAACTTGAGTATCAGACGAATAAATCCGATCATGCCTTCTTCATTCGATAATCTAAATGTAAATTATTCTGGAATAATGCCCCACACTTTTGCCCCAATTTTTCTAAGTAACCAAAATTAAATCCCTCTTAAAAAAAGGGAGTACAAGACACTTTGAAGCTCTCAAGCTTCTGAAAAAAATTAAATTCACTCACCACAGAGATTCTCTCGCCCACGCGCTTCACTTGAGTGATTTAGTTAAGAAGGATTAGGCCCAGAGATCGCTGAGTCTCCCGATAAACTTTTATGACACAAATATTCAAAAGTCCTCAAAAAGGAAAAACCATGAAGTCGAACGTTAGCGCACTGGTTTTAAGTTTTCTATTGTCCCTCTCTATTAGCGCTGCCTGTCCGCCAGCTGCTAGCTCTCAGTATGAGTGTAAGGGCCGCCAGCTTGTAACAAACGCTCAAGAGCTAGCGGCCTATCTTGAGGACTACTCTTTTAATTCTAAAAAGAGCACTATTAAAGGTCTCACCCTCTCGGGGAGCTTCTCTGGTGACTCTCTTGAGGTTGCCTCTCCTTGTGCTATTAAAATTAAAAGTGGAACGACACTTAATTATACTGGAAGAGTTTGCCTGATCTCTGGAGTTAAGGTGACTGGCGCTGACAATATTACCCTCAATGCCCAAAGCGCCTCTTTAAGTGCTCCAGGGCGAGTGGTTCTTAGAAACAACCTCAACGCCACTATTGCCGGAGAGCTGAGCCTTATTTCGACGGGATCAAGCATTGAATCCCGTGCTCATATTCGCCATACTTCAAATGTCACTGCCGGCTCCCTAAAAGTCATGGCGCTCAGGAGAGCGACCCTTGGTCACACTAGCTTATATAATGTCTCTGGCAAGATCACCCTCTCTTCTAACGGGGAGGACCTACCCGATGATGCTGAGCTTGGAAATTCTGAGTGGTCATCAATTTGGCGCGATACTGTGATTAATGCCGGCGAGCTTTCAATCACCGCTCTTGAGAGAGCGAGAATTGCCAAGGCCGTAGTGATCACTGCGCCACTGGTTACAATCTCAGCTAAGAGTTGCTCTATTAATAAGTCTGCTGTTATTAATTCTGAGGGTCTTCTTGGTGAGTGCTTTAGTGGGCGCCACCCTATCGCTAAGTTTAAATACTCGCCGAAAAAGGAAGCGGTCGTTTCTCAGACGATTCTCTTTGATGCGGCGAAATCTAGCTTTTCAGAAGGTTCTCGCTTTTTTTGGAGCTTTTATGAAGCGGACGATAATATCATCGAGCTTGAAACTGCGATTCCTTCAATCAGTTATGCCTTCTCAACTCTTGGGCGAAAGAAGATTGAACTTAAGATCATTACTCCTGAGGGCCTTTATTCTCAGGCAAGAAGGAAAATTAATATTACAGGCAGTGCCCCCCTGCAAGCGCCAGTAGCTCGTCTGAGTGCAACTCCTATTACAGGTGAGGCGCCCTTAGAGATCACGCTAGACGCAAGCGGCTCAAGTGATAGTGATGGCGTGATAGTTAAATACATTTTTAGTGACGGCACTAACTTTGCTGAATCCAGTGAAAATAAATTAAGCTTCATTCAAGAAAATCCCGGCACCTTCAACTATGAAGTTGAAATCGTGGATAATGATGGTCTCAAGTCAAAAGCGACTGCACAAGTCATTGTCACCCCAAAGCAGACAGATGAGGAGTCTGCGATTCTGGCATTTTTTAAATATAACTTAATTCCCAGTGGAGAAAATTATAAATTAGAGCTGATCTATGAGTCGAGAACTCTTAATGGCAAGCAGATCGTTAGTGCAAATTATACGCCAGACGGTGAAGAGTCTTTTCCCGTCAGTAGAAGAGTCATGGGGCACAAAGAGGTTTTTGACTTTAATAGTCCTGATCCCGTTCAAGTAACTCTTGAGGTGACAGACGAGCTTGGAGGAGTTGAGAGTTATACTCACGTCATTGATCCCAATGTGAATAATCACAAACCTAGCATCAGAATAGATACTTTTGAATACGCCCCCAATCAAGTCACTTTCTTCTCTAATCTTATCTTTGATGACTACGGGCAACTCGATGGTATCGAGAGATATTCACTAGACTTTGGTGATGGAAATACTCAAGAAATAGATGGACCATGGTTTCAGCTTAATCATGACTATCAAAGTGCTGGCAACTTTAATGCGAGCCTCACAGTCTTTGGTAATAATGGCGAATCCTTCACTCACTATCAAGAAATTGAAGTGCTCGGCGAATCAGTCCCTTATCTCTTTCCAGTTGCCGACTTTCGAGTAGAGCAAGGAGAGGACTTTCCCGGAGTTAGGCTCTATGTTGATCAGTCGATTTCTCCTAATGCTCCCATTAAGACTTTTCTTTGGAACCTCGGGGATGGAACGACAGCTTACGGGTCAGAGGTTCTGCACTTTTATGATGCGGGAGCATATGATATTACTTTAACCGCGATTCTAGAGGACGGCTCAACCTCAGATGTAAAGCGAGAACTCATCATCATGCGAGATGCTCCTAATCTTATTGGCGCCGTTAATTGCTACGATGAAGGTGATCTCAAGGTTAGTTGTGATTTTTCAGCTCTTGATCGCTTTAGTGATTTAAGTGAAGTTAAGATTCACTTTGGAGACTCTGAAATTAGTGAAGCGAGCACCATAGTGGCGCAAGCTTCTGGAAATTATAAAGAATTCTTTTTTAATCATAGCTATCAAAACGCAGGAGACTATACGGTTTCTTATCAAGTGCTTACTAATCGGGGTGAGGAGCTTGTAGGGACGACTCAAGTATCAGCGACTCTTGGAAATGGTAATCAGGCGCCGATAGCTTCTATTCAGTGCTTTACGAGCAACCTTTTCGTGGACTGCAATGCCTTCTCAAGCTTCGATCGCGATGGGTTTATTGTTTCCTATGAGTTTAGCATGGGAGACGGTGCCGTATTTTCCTCGGATCAGGTTTTCTACGACTACCCTTCAGAAGGGGAATACGAAATCACCTTAACAGTAACCGACAATCTCGGAGAAAGAAGTATCGTAAAAGAAGTTGTCACTGTTGAAGTAGACCCACTAAACAGGCCAATTGCTCAAATCAGCTGCTCTTCGAGTGCATTAACAATTTCTTGCCAAGGAACGAATTCATATGATCCTGGGTCCCTGAACTTAGAGTATGAATTTTATGTAAATGATATTTTGCAAAGTCAGGAGTCAGCGTTTAGTTATACTGCTGCCGAAAAAGGGAGTTATAGAATAACGCTACTGACTAGAAATAGCCTTGGTCTTACTGATACGATTAACGAGGTAGTAGATGTATCTAATAATAAAGATGATCTGATTTTTGCTTCTCTCAACTGCTACAGGCAATCTTTACTAAGAGTGCTTTGCTCTGCCGGAGGCACAGAAGGAGTAGATATAACATTTCAGTGGTTAATCAACGGTGAAGCTACGTCATTTGAAACATCTACAATTGCTTTTGAAACTGAACAGCTAGAAAATGTTGAAATAGAATTAGTTGTGCAAAACTCTACTTTTACAAAAAGAGCTAGAGCGAGCATAAATCAAGTCAATGTAGACCCTGTCTCAAATTTCTCATACTCAATTTCAGACGACGGGGTTGTAACATTCGATGCAACCGACTCTTTTGTTGATGGCGTAGGATTAGATCGCTTAGTGTGGTCAATTGACGGAATTGAGAATGAAACTACGAGTATGCCAATTTTTAATAAGCCATTGAGAGAAGTCGTAGGCAAGAGTGTTGAGCTCAAAGTCATTGATGAAATCGAAAGAGAGGCACTAAGCCAACTCTTTATCATTAACAATACCACTATTAAACCAAGGTTTTCGATAGCCCATACTCAAAAGAAAGGAAAAGCAAGTAAGGAAAAGCAAGTAAGGAAGTGGACTTCACTATTGCTTTTGAAAATAGTGATTTTGCGCAAACGGCTACGGTTACTTGGCTAAACTCCCTAAATGAAGTGGTCGGTCAAGGAAGTAGTTTTAGTTATACCTTTCCTCAGAGAGGTGTAAATATTATTACTGCAGAAGTGGTATACGAAAGTAATAGAGAAACTCAGACGTACTCAATAAATATTGAAGAGGTTGAATTTTCAAAGTATATAAAGCCTTCCTACAGCTTCTTCGACAATATCATACTTAGAACAACTAACCTTTCCCTGGCAGGCGCTGAAGAAGTTATTATTAAAATAAATCAAAGGGCCACTCCGACTGAACAGATAAGTTCCTCCACCTACTCGGCTCCTGTAATTCAGGGACTGTTTGATATTGGAGTAAACGAAATTGAATTGGAGATAGATGGCTCTATCTATCCATTTTCCTTGTCAGTTTCAGAGCCAGATTACTCGAATACCCCAAGAGAAGACGCACAAGAGCTTCTAGAATCCATGATGGCTCTTTCAAAATCTGTATTACTAGAACAAGGAATTGACGAGGTAACCGCAGACACCCAACTACAGGAGATTGAAGACCTAATGAATCAGCATCTAGCTCAAACTTCAGACGACCAATTGAAGTTTATTGAAAAAGCTTTAAGGGTAAGCTACCTAAACTTAGTGGGTAGCTTGCCTAAAAATGTTTATCAGCGAGTGAAAGGTTTAATAATGGAAAGCATACTAGACTTAATACCAACTGCCCACGCTAACGACTTTGATAGTGAAGCAAATTTTGAGTTAGCACGAAACTGCTCAGCAGATGCCAGTTACGAAAAAATACAGCAGGTAAACTTTGAAATTCTTTCTCGATCTAACCTGCTTCAATCACTTTTTGCAGGAGCATTGCTGACAAGTTTCTTAGAAGGACCTGCTCTAGCCCTCTTTCTGGCAGGGCTGTCAGCCGTTCTGACAGTTGACTCCATAGTTGGGACCATAAATAAATTACTCTCATATAACTCAATCAAAGATATTCTCAGGAGCTGCCTTGGAACACTCCGCTTTCCGTTGGTAGATAATCGTCTAGCACCAAGGCTAACCTTCGAAAGATACCCCATAAGAAACGGCTATACACAACTTTTGAATAGTCGGTTTGAATCGGATAAAGACTTCTATCTGACTATAGATTATGGAAATATATCAAATCCAGAGATAAGACTTGAAGGAGAACTCGTTTTAGACCTTCTCAACTCAAGAGACGCCTTTAGTAACACAGCGATAGATACTCAAGTGTTGAAACTCATGTCGACAAGAGAATCACTTAACTCTCTTTATGAAACAATTCAGGCAGGGGCGACAAGTCTGACATCATCTCAAATTCCTAAAGCCCTCAGTATAATCAGTGGAGTTACCACTATTGTTACAAGCCTAGTTGACAATCTTGCATTATATTCTTTGGCTGATGTGTTTGATAACATCACTGAGATTCCTTCCCTAGTGGAGTCCGCACGTCAGCGTAAAAACTTTTCTCTTTTATCGCAATCTAAAAATGCATCCATCGGGTATGAGAGAGGACAATTAAGCGTATATGGGCAGGGACTTAGTGTTGATGGTGCTGTCTTTCAATCTATAAATAAGCTTTTTTTTGTAGGAGGAGAAACAGGGCTAGGTGACTTTCGGATACCTATCTTGAGGTGGCCAGAGCCACAGCCAAAAATTTTCAGTCAGTGTAAGGACGCAAAGCTTCGACGTTTTGGACAAGGCTATCTTGATATTTCAAGGACTGCGGCCATCGACGGGAACGTAGAAATTGGCTCATTTACTTTCATCTGTGGAAGCTCGAAAATATCGAACTTTAAGTGGGGAGAAGATAATAAAGTAAGAATTAACAATTCTACAATTGAAAACTCCACTATTAATGGCTCAGCTATTAATATAGTTGACTCTATTGTTGCAGACCAAAGTAGTATTGGCGGCTGCTCTTATATTTCAAAATCTTCGATTTCAGATTCACGGATCAATGCATCCTCACTTCAATCTTCCATAATGAGCCGATCAACCGTATCGCGTAGTTCAACAGGGAGCTGTAAACCAGAAAGACTCAGGGTAAGTAACGCAAAACTCTTAGAGGGTACTAGGGTTGAATCTGATACTTCTCAGTCAAAATTCATAAGCGGAATATCTGACAGTGAGCTGGTTTTGTACTCAGCTTCCATAAAAAACACAAGTATTCAAGGTGGAGGTGTTATTAGCCCAGAAGGCTTTAAAAAATACGATATTCCCATTCTTGACACAGATGGGCTCCCTACAGGCGAGAGTGACAACATTGTTGCTGACTATCACATAGAGGACAGTTCCATTAGGATTCAAACAATGGCCTTCACAAGAGATTTTTATATAAAAAGCTCGATACTTCATACAGACAGTTACTCTAATGTTTTTAGAATCAATCGTGGTCCCCTCCTACTCAATGTAGATTTTCAGCTTTTGAAGCAAGCTGCAGCGTTTCAAGAAATCTCGGGAAAGGATACAGATATCAGGAATACTAGTTTTTCTGGAATAAATCTAAAGGTTACAGATAAAGTGACAATTAAGGACTCTCTTATTCAAGGCGGCGGTCTGGCTTCGAGTTATCCATTTATTGAGGGCAATAACGCCGTCGGAAAAAATTTAGATATAGATAACTGCTCCGTTGTTATTGTTAACTCAGCGCTTAGGACGTTCACCTGCAGAAACTCAAGATTGCAATCAAATGCTATTAATTTCGGAGCAAGTGTATCTAACTCAGATGTCCTAGCAAGAGTTAATGGTACTGGAGCGACTATTAGCAATTCGACAATCTCGGCACCCAACGCACTTATAAGAAGCTCGTCTGGCTCTACCATTCTTGGCGAGTCTTCTTTTTCTATTGGTCGCTCTGGCTCATACTGCACGTCTTTAAGACTTGGTGGCTGGGATTGTATCTTCAATCCCTAGCTTGTTTAGCAGAAAGCTTTAATTAAAAATTAAATCCTTCTACTCGATTCCATCAGGGCGTTAGAGGGAATCAATAATTTTTGTCTCGTGACCTTCTTATTCTTAAATACTTTAGTAGTGTCAACGAGCCTAGCTTCAAAAATCACCCGGACGGTCGTAGTGCTTGTGGGTTAACTCTTTCAACTCATCTTCATGAAGATAATTATTTAATTCTTCTGTATTAACTCTTTTAGCAAAAAGTATGAATGACTCACGCGAGATGCGTAAGCGTTCCAACTCTTGCGTTCCTGTTGGATAGGTTACTTTCAATTCTTCGTATTTTTCATATAGATAGTACCAAAGAATGGCCTGAACGACCTCAATCTTACTAGCACTGTAACGAATACTTGTAGCCAAGGCTTCGCATGCTATACCACAACTGGCCTCCATACAAAACCTTTTAAGATCAGGTACTAAAATTTTTGTATCAATATAAGGTTCATCCAAGCCAATGCCAATAAGCATGCGGTAGAGCCATCCATCATTGTGACAATTAAATACCCTGATCGCCTTATAAGAATGAAAGGCTTTTAATCTTTCATTTTCACTCCAGCTCTTCATTCTTTTATCATTATAAAGCCAGCGGTAGCATTGCTCATTCCATTTTTGCCTTTCACAGCGCTCTAATACATCGTCATAATCAAGTAGCCTCAACGGAGCCTTTTCGATTCCACCGTAGAAGTCTATCTTTTTTGAAGATGGTCCAATGGAGTAGAGCCTAGCTGAAAAGAATTGGAATGCGGAAATTGCCACAATAACGGTCATCAAAAAAAGAGCTTTTTTATCAAATTTTTTCTTCATTCCATAATTATAAACCTAAGGGATAATAAAAGAAATAGAATCATTGATGATAAGGAGGCCATCTATAAACCAGTCTATAAATCAGATATACCTGAGTTGTTTTGAGCACCCAATCTACATGAGCTTCCCCCAATTTGGTGGACACCATTTTAAGCAGCAAGACTATTTTCTGTAACATAATCTCTTGGACTCAAATAGCCAAGAGACGAATGTAATCTTTCCGTATTATACCAACCTTCAATATATTCAAAAATATAACTCCTGGCCTCGTCAATGTCTTCAAACACTGACTTCTCAAGCTCTCTTTTCATACTCGAGAAAAAACTTTCTACAAAGGCATTGTCATAGCAATTGCCCTTCCTAGACATCGACTGAGTCAATCCAACCAGGTCTAACCTTTTTCTAACGGCGCTAGAGCAGTATTGAGTTCCCTGATCCGAATGGAAGATTGTCCCGTCTAAGGAACCTTTGCGCCTCTTTAAGGCCTTACTCAGAGCCCTCTTAGTATTTACCGCCTCCATGGAACTACTCAAATCCCACCCAACAATTTCTCGATTAAAAAGATCCTCAACAACGACAAGGTAGCAAAACCCTGTCTTGGTTGGAATATAGAAAACTCGTGCAGTTGCTAAGTAAGTCTACGGGAAGCTCTTTGAGTTGGGTGTTTGTAAATTGGCTTTGATATGGCCTTCTTAATGGCTAGGCCTTTCTCAGTTGAGTATTTCTGATTGATCCAATATAGGAATTCTTTCTTATCACCATAGGTAGGTCTAAAGAGATTAAAACTCGTGCCATGCACCTTTGGTTTCGCAGTTGCTAAGTAAGTCTACGGGAAGCTCTTTGAGTTGGGTGTTTGTAAATTGGCTTTGATATGGCCTTCTTAATGGCTAGGCCTTTCTCAGTTGAGTATCTCTGATTGATCCAATATAGGAATTCTTTCTTATCACCATAGGTAGGTCTAAAGAGAAGGTACTTCTCTACTTGTACCACTGCACGTGATTTAAAGAAGTTATCAATCTATTACAAGTAACTCATTTATATCTGAACTTATTATTATTTGATACCATATCTTTGCAGACCGTGAAATAAAGCAGTTGCCATCTTAGCAACGAGAGTCGACAAGCGTCGGGGCCAAACACTTCAAGGAATTAGAAGTATTATACAACGACCTCTTGAGTAACGAAGGCCAGAAGTCTCAAGCGGAAGGCTGTAAACGACGAGATAAGAGCGTCACTATAGAAACTTGCGTGAACTTTTTAAACCCTCAAGCACATTAATTAAAAGTGCCTACACTGAAGCCAGAGGGTTCAGCTCAAAGCGAAGTTTGATTTTTAAATTTGTTACAAGTAAAAGTACCTACTCCAATGGGCCCCCATTTTGGATACCTTGCTACCGGAAGACTTTAGAATATTCAAAAGAACAGCTAAACTTAGTTTTCGTTTTGCTCTAGAGAAAGCAGAACTGCATACGTTTATTGGCTTTTGATTATTGAGTTTTCTCTTTGAGTTAAGATATACGAGAGTTGACCGACAGCTGCAAGATTTAACAATTTGGTAAATATAACAATGAAGTGTTGTCAAAGGGTCAAAAACACGGAAACGGGTATCTGAGTTAATAAGCCCACTCATCTCTTTAGAAGAAATTATTTTTTTTAACTGACGACCTAGCTCATCCTTACTAGAATTCATATTAATCCTTGATTAGTTTAATTGTGGTAAATCAAACATATCAATGGATGAGACTACGGCCACGACGCATGGCCGTAGTCTTATGAAATTATTTAACTATTCGCTTAAGTCATCAGCATTCGTGCCAGGTTGAGTTTGCAATGCAGCTAAGCCCAGGCAAAACAGCACGTGTATAGTTTCTAGAATCTACACGCGTGCCTTTATTCTTGCTTCATTAATTGTACATAAGCCTCAAGGTTTTACGATCAAGCTCTGACATAACTTCCAGGGCTCCAGAATTAATTTGAGGCCGCTTAGGATTAATGTAGCAATAATTCATGACTGAGCGAGTGTCATAGGAAAAAGGGACTTCCGAAGTAACATAGAGGTTCTCCTTCAAAGGGTCTCCACGATGAGTAAAGCCTCTTATTGATGAACAGTTACTATCTTCGTAGGCTTCCTCTCTTGCGTGCTCATGGCGCAAACCGGCGATATGGCCAAACTCGTGGATCGTGGTCGCCTTATCAACTTCAGCTAAATAAGCATAGGCTTTCTCCCCTGTCGTCCCGTAGAAGCCAGACTTCTTGGAGAAGAACCCTCTTCCTCTGCGAGTGATGACCCCCGCCTCTCCGATAGAAGCTTGACCAAAGGACTTGAGAAGTACTGATCTCTGAAAAGAGAGGCGTGATTTAGTCATCACGACAACATCAGCGCTTACTGGATTTTGACAGTCGCGAAAACCAATAAAGGAAATTCCCGTCTTCTCGGTTGAAAAAGAAGCTTGAACGAAGCGCTTAATACTGGCTTTTTTTTCGTTACTTAATTTTCCAGGCCGAATATTATATTTTCTACTCGCTCGGTCTAAGTTTCTGAGTTCCGTATCTTCGAGGTTGGCCCTTTCTTGAAAGAAGCAGACACTGACTTCTTTTTTGTTCCATAAAACCATGGGTTCATATACTGCGGCCTGAACACTTAAAGTACTGAGAACGGCCGTCAAAAGCGTAAGAATCTTCATTTCAATCTCCTGATCAATTTAAAAAACTAACCTAGCTTGAAAAGAGATCGCCAAGAAAATAAAGCCCCCAAAAGCTCACGAATGCCTTAACCTAAGGTAAAGACGTAGTTAAATCAGTAACTTAAAACATTCAGTAGAGCCCCGTGAATGAATTTATTTCAAGAGCTCATCTTTTAGTGCGATGCTGGCACTTAAGTCCTTGCGCATCTCATGGAGTCATTTAGTCTGTCCAAAAACGGCCCTTTTCTTTCAAAGCGAACACAGGCGATAGTCTTTAAGACCTTTTTTCCCATTTTTTAATGTCCTTTTTATCGCTATACTTAATTCCATGAAGATAGCCTTTCTCTTGATTAATCTCTTTTTTTCTCTCCACACTTGGTCTTTACAAATTTTTATTCAAGAAGCAGGTAATGCGGCTTTTGCCCTTGAACTAGAAGCTAACGATACCATTGAGCTTGTCAGAGCAAGGATTGAGGATCAAACCGGCTATCATCCTGAACTTCAACAGCTTATATTTGCAGGAGTCACTCTTGAAGACGGTCGAACTCTAGCAGATTACAATATTCAAAGAGATGATACGATTACTTTAATCGCAACAACTGCCTGCCTGATCAATTCTGCTGTAAAAAATGGAGGAATTCTCCCTCTAAAAGCTGGCGGCTCTTTCTACTTTATAAAGGTTTCAAAGGAAGAGTTTTTTTTCTACTCCGCAAGCTTTTTTGGAAAATTCTGAGTCAAAACCAAGCCCTTATTGCCAAAGGAGCACTCTAGTTGCTTCTCATAATAGCCTTTAAGCAGTAGAGAGTCTAAATTAGTAAGATAATCATAATTCATAAATAGGTTTTATATGTATACAAATCTGCGTGTGACACTCGGAAACCTTCAACAACAAGAAGTAGAATTAAATTATAAAATTTTTAATAATTCGACGTCCCAGAAGTGGGCCTCTCTTTTAAATAAGGATTTAAAGAGAGGCATTCGAGAGGATGACCGCTTTTACGGGTTTTCAACTGGAGAGCAGTCTGTCGAGGACTCAATAACTAAAATTAAAGCCTTGATAAAACGAATTTCAGAGGTCCGGCCTAGTGTTGACTTTGGCAATGTAGATTTTACTAATATCCAAGCTGAGGTGAATCGTATTCATATTGAATTTGCTGATGTTCACTTGTTAAAAAGTGATAATACGGATGAGCTTATTCAGCTTTGAAATAAGCTCAATAATGCACTTCATGAATTAGAAGATAGAGCGGCCAATGCTGAGATCTATGAAAATGGAGGCATGTGTGACGCTTATATCGTTGCCACCTTTCACGTGTCGGAAAAGATCGATATTCCAGAGGCAGCTCTTAGTGCTAAAAAGCTTGCCCCAGACTTTGGCGATCTCGTCATTAATTATGCTCATGTTGGAAGACACATTCGAGAGCTCTACTATAGTGGAGACCTGGACCTCCCTATAGAGCATGTGAAGCTTTTCACAAATATGTCTGCTGATTTTTGTATGCACTTTGGCCCAACTCCCGAAGTGAAACAATATGAGCGAACACTAAAGAAAATCGAGGATTGGTTCAAATTGAACTCTTCGTTCTTTGAAAAAATGGACCTTGACTGGAATCCCCAAAAACTTGGAATTAATCGTATTGGTGTTGCAGAGCTTGTCGATGCTCCATGTGATCCGATAGAACAAAAGAACTTTCAACGAAGATTATCTTTCTTCGATAAGATTCTAAAATTAGAGCTCGAAACTAAAAAGAAGCCTTTCGCTTTTTTTTAGAACTAATAATAAGAAACCGCGCTATTATCGCAGCGATAAGCCAGACCTCCAAAAGCCCTTAAGGCGCGAAACATTGTCTTGGCCCACTTCTCACAGTAACCAATCTTTTGCGCGCTCGAACAGGCCTTCAAAAGATTGTCCTTAAATTCTAAGTCACAATCCTTTTGAGTTTTTCCAGAGCTAGACGGCTCGTGATGATAACAAAGGTCGTGGGCGATACAACTTTTCAGAAAAAGATCCCGGTGTCCCCCGGAAGGACCGGTGCAGCCGTCGCTGAAGTGCCGTTGATCATCTCGATTAGAAAATAGACAAACGGGTGTAAGAAGAGGAAATGAAGTATTGGGGCATTTATACTTTTCAACGATCCGTCCGCCCTTTTGCTCACAAAAGCCTTCAAGATCATTGGCTTGAGCAAAGAATGAAAAGAGGAGGCAAGTAAATAGGCTCGTTAGTACTTTTAGCATAGGTTACTATTTTAATCTCTGAGCCTGCTTTAAGGCAAACATCTTCTATACGGCGTTTGACGAAACTTACATTTTTAATCAACAATGCAATCCCAAAGGATACCTGTGACCCCTAATAAGCGTTTTTTTCATTTTGATTGGATTATCGCACAAAGATGGTCAGATTTAGTTTTTCTCAACTACTCTATTGACCCGCTCGATCTTCAAAAAAGGCTACCGTTGGGGATGCAACTCGATACTTTTGACGGCAAAGCTTTTCTCTCAATCGTTCCCTTTATGATGTCAGGAGTGCGCTTTCCTTTTACCCCAAGACTTCCCTTCTCAAGCCTCTTGGAACTAAACATTCGAACCTACGTAACCGTTAACGGTGTCCCTGGTATCTACTTTTTCACCCTAGACACAGACCATCGCTTAGCAGCGCTTATCGCTAGATTCTTTTTTCATCTTCCCTATCGACATCAAAAGCTAGAAGCTTGCTTTAGAGAAAACTCCTATTTTTTTAAAAGTCCTGAAATTGAACTCAAAGGAATCATAAAAGAGCCTATGGTCAAAGACTCCTTCGCCCAATGGATCACGGAGAGGTATTCTCTCTTTACCAATAAGGGAGAGCGAACACTCTATAGAGGGGTGGCCATGCATCAACCATGGCAGCTGGCCCAATTTGACATTGAAGTCCTTAAACAGAGCTTTCTTAAGAATTTTAACTTTGATCAAAGTCTATTTGAAAATGCTTATTATGCTCGGCCGCTAGAGGTGAGATTTCGACCTTTCACTAGAATTGAGGGGACATAGCTCTCACTAAGACCCCTTATTAATTTATCGTCTTGCTCGTATAATATGATCAAGCGTTAGGACCGTTTTTAAGCTCTCTTCGATTTTAGAAATATGCCCATAGACGCTACTAATATAAAAGCCGGCAGAAATCTTTTTAAAGAAGGGAGCAGGCTCCATCGCTTGGTCTATCTCTTTGAGCATACCCATGATCTTCGCTCTATTTTGCCCGAGAAAACGCTGAACTTTTAATTGAGATTCGGCCGTCGAGAGCTCTTTCATTGAAATCTCAGACAAAATGAGACCATACTCAAATTTCATGAAGTTGCCATAGTCCTCAATGGCGAGGTTCAACCTCTCTTCGTCGTAGGTATCTCCTGGCGCCATTTTAGAGACTTCGTTGTAGCTTACGGGTAAGCCACTTCCATAAAAAGAGTGTCCCTTTACATGGGCTTCACTTTTTCCTTCCTCTATTATTAGGAAATTATTGAAATAGACATCTGCGGGACTGAAAGAACGACCCGATTGTCCGCCCGACTTATTAGTTATTGTTGATAGGCGCAGATCACACCGCACATAAGACTGAAGTGTCTCGTTAAAGAGGGCCTGAATATACTGCTCGACTTTAGTTTGTCCTTGGGAAAGATCTGCATTCTTATTCCACCAAGATCCGTACTGATCAAGGCACTTTTGTATATCAAATTGAACAAGATACTCCTGGTCATCAAGAACACTGATCGCGGATTTAAAAGTCGTCTCACCAAAAACTTTACCATAGGACTTCGTAAAACCTGAAAGCTCAAGTTGAACTCTACTATCTCTAAATTGAGCGTTAAAATTTTGGTACTCTTGGCGAGCATCTGTAAACTCTTTCTTAATACAGCGATAACGTGCACTAGAGAGAGAGAGAAGATGGCCACTAGACGTTTTCTTACAACTATCTTTAACGACAAGACCATCTCTCTTGTAGCCTTCAATATCAGAACGACGACCCACAAGCGCATACATGTACTCATTAGGCTCAACCAAGTTGACATTGATTTCAAATAGACCCGTATTCACATGAGGGGTCTTCAAGATGGAGTCATCCATCTCATACTTTATCATCGAGGCACCGGCATTCACGGAAATAATACTTAATAAAACTAACGATTTTTTAATGTTCATGGCAAACTCCTTTATTACTCTATTTATTTTATTAATGGATTCTTAGTTAATATTGAAAAGCGAAAACCATCGTCGAAAGCAAAAGCTTCACAACGGGCCTTGTAATAGGCAAAATCGTGATCATCCTGAACAGCGACAATTTTGGTGCATTCATACATCGCCTGAGCACGACTGGAAAAGGTTGGAACATCGCTGATACGACCATCAATCAGTGCTCGATCTCTCAAAGTATCCAGTTTCCCTAGCCCTATGACTTTGAGACCGTAAACGAGACTAAACGAATTAAAGCGACGAGAGTTCCTATGAAACCTTCGATAAGCGTGATCCGTATAATAAGGATAATGAATCTTTTCTTGATAGGTACAGTAAACCGCAAAGTATTCTTTTTGATAGCTCTCTTTGACGGACTCGCAAATTTCATGAGCTCTTGAAAACTTCAGACCGCCACGCACTCGGAGGTGATTAAAATGTGTGGAGTAGAGAATTTGGTAGAGCCCTTGTGAAGGTTCATTTTCGAGCCTCAAAGAATCGGCAATGAAACTCGACGTTTTATAATCGGAGTCGTCCTTTCCCATAAGAGGTAGAAGCTCGTGCAACAGAAACTGAGCCCTGTCACTAAAGGATTCGCTTTTATCACTAAGGTAGCGAAAGCCCGAGGTCGTAAGATAGATCTTCACTTGAGAGGGAAGATTAATAGCGTCTCTCTTGAGACCATCAAGACTAAGCTCATCAACCACTTCAACCTCTAAATTAGAGACTGTATTTTTCAAGCGCTCTAAAACGCTCGAGCTAAAGCCTGAGTCTTGAGAGAGCTTACTGTAAATATCCCAAGCAAGATTAGAGATAATCATCTCCTTAAAATCTCCACCATGCCCCTCACTACCTCCGAGGTTTAAGAATTCTACAGACCCATCAAGCTGCACAATCTTCACTTCAATGGGGGCCACAAGAGGACCCTTGAAGTCTTCGAATTGAAGAGACGTTAAACCAGAAGCTTGAGCCCCTGTAATGATGAGCACTAAGCAAAGGGCCTTAGTGAGTGAGGTTTTCATGCTCTACTTCCTTATGATGAAGATTAACGGGACTTAGATTTAAGAGAAGATGATAAACCTCAGAGGGTTCACCCTCTTCTAATAAATCGCACATATCAGATAAAAAGCTTGAGAATAAACTTCTCGCTTTTTCAATATTTTTAGGAGCAATGGCCATGGTCATTGATGAGGCAATACGCTTTGAAATATCAACTTCATCAAGACTTTTGGCCGCATGGCCTAAAAGGTCTTTTTGCATCATCTTGAGATAAACACTTGTCTCTGTTTTACTGCTGGTCGTAACTCGCTCGCTTGTCTTAACAAGGTTGTCTCCCTGCCACTGAAGCAGCCCCAACTCAAGAAGACGCTCTAAGGCATCACTCGTTTCTTTTTCACTTCGACCTAATTTTGCGGCCATCCAAGTCAGGTCGTTCTCAAAATTATGGACAAAGGTCAGCTCCATCAAGGCGTAGTGAATCCAGTCGGATAGAAATTTAAACTTCTCAAGCTCAAGCTTATAAACTGAAATCTCTCTAGGCCGCTCACTGCCCAGAGCTGCGCTCATTTGAGGATTGCCGTAGTTTTTGAGATCCTGGCTAATTCTCTCTGGAGAATTATTCCATTTTGCTTGGGCCAGTGAGTTTAAAAAGAGATCACACTCACTTTTAGTAAGCTTTAGTGAAATCACCAGTTGGCGCCCAAGGTTCATGGAAGGGATCCTCTCAGCTTTTAAAATACGGGAAAGAGTCCCAGAATTAATCTCAAGATCTCGGGCAAAAGCACGCAACGAGAACTGCTGATTCTTTAGCTTCTTTTGCTCAAACGCGAAGTTAAGCGCGTCTATGTAGTAGTGGGTCTTCAAACTCATGCGGGCAATTAACCACGCTCTCTTTCCTGAAACAACCCTATTGGCAACATTACCGCTGCCAACTAGTGCAGCACACAAAAACGTGTAAAAACTTCAGGAATTACGCCTTCATAAAGCCCTTTCATAAGCCTCCCTTATGTCACCGATAAATATAGATGATTATATTTATTGAACTCCCTTCACTATAACTAGCTAAAGGAGAAAACGATGAACGTTGAAAAGTTATTTAAAGTATTAGTAGTAGGGGGAGCAATGATGGGCGCCTCGAGCAGTATGGCCCAAGGGGAGCCTTCTTTTGACTCTGAGACCGGGGAAGAACAAGGCAGGCTAGCTTTTTGCGCTCCCGAAGATGAGGTCACTTGCGTGGAAAATGAAGAGGGCGAACTCGTCGTTCGCGACGGCCTCTTTTGTTGCTGGGGAACATCTTGCTCGATCCAGGAATAGAGCATCTTCAAAATGCCCCCGAGGACGTCTTTACGTTATGGCGTAATCGGGAGCATATTGAGATCGAAGCCACTATTATTTTCGATCAATTTGCTAAAGACCTCAAAGAGCTCTGGGGAGAAAGAGACTCTCTTGCGGCCTTGTCTCTACGCTCCAGCCACGATGAGCTTCGCCACGCTAAACGCTGTCAAGAAATCTTGAGTTATGGGAAAAACTGCCCTGCTCCCCTATCACCTCACTACAAAATTCAATTTGGGCCAGCAGACCTCGACCTTAGAAAAAGAGTTCAGTACACGGCCCTCGGTGTCTGCTGCATTACTGAGACTTTGAGCGCGGCCCTTTTAATTGAAATGCACAAGAGGGCCCGACCAAAACTCATTAAAGAGACTATCCATGAAATCCTCGTAGATGAGGTTGACCACGGCCGTCTCGGGTGGGCGGAATTAAGTCGTCAAGCTCACAAGCATGATCTTTCGTGGCTTTCAGTTTATCTTGAAAAACTCGTTGATGAAGCTTTCTCCAGTGAGATCACACCCATGCTCGGGGTCTCGCAAGATCTGGCGCCTTGGGGCATTTTATCCGAAAAGGATGCAAGGCCCATCATGCAGGAGACCCTAAAGATGGTAATCTACCCAGGCTTGGCCCAACTAGGGATTAAGCTCCTGTAAGTATGCTAGGCTTTGCCATACTTCCATGATAACTTTACTCAATCTTAGTTTAGTTTACTAATCTTGGACGCAAACCAGCCGTTTTCAACGGAGGGAAGCTTATCGAGACGGTAAACGACTACGACCAAGATTAAAAAGACGCCCATCATGAACAAACCTCTAGAGTACAGCTATAAAACCTTAGAATTTGACGGCATTGATATCCACGTTAAAACTCTTAAAAATAAGAATCAATTTAGTGATGATGAACATACGGCCCGGGACCTAGGGATCTCGTCTGCTCAATGGTCACTCTTTGGAGTTGTCTGGGATTGCTCAATGGTTTTGGCCCATGAAATGATCGAGCAAGATATTGAAGGCAAAAAAATCTTAGAAGTTGGCTGTGGTATCGCTGTTGCCTCCCATGTTCTTAATGCCAGAGGCGCAAATATAACCGCAACCGACTACCACCCCGAAGTCGAGACCTTTCTCAAAATCAATGCCGAACTTAATGACAAGAAGCTCATCCCCTTTGTTCTTGAGAATTGGAATACAGCGGAATCAAACCTTGGAAAGTTTGATTTAATTGTCGCTAGTGATGTTCTTTATGAAAGCGAGCATATCGAGCTGCTTTCTCAATTTTTAGTATCTCATGCCGAGGCGACGTGTGAAATCATTGTTGTCGATCCTAACCGCGGCCATATTAATAAATTCACCAGGGCGGTTCAGGCCCTAGGCTTTACTCACGAGGCAAAGAAGTCTACTCGTGCCACAGAGTATAAGGCGATGATTCACCGTTACCAGCGCTCGTAGGTAAAAACCTTACGCGTCTAACAACCCGTTTCAGTACAGGTCATAGCGGCCTTCTTGACAACCTTCAGAGTCCAAATTCACTTGGGCCTCTCTCTTATAAGCTCCTAAAATAACGCCTTCATTTAGACTTTATTCAAATCAAACTCATTATGTGTAGAGATCAAGACAAGATCGTAAAAAAAGCGAGAAGTAATTGTGCTGAAAACTCAGGAGAATGGAGGGGTTATTTAAGGAATCAAAAAGAGAATAAATGATTAAATCAGCGGTGATATTTACCCTCTTCTGTACGACAATTAGTTTCTTTGCCAGTGCAGGTCGTCCGGCTCAAAGTGAGGCTAGACACAACGTTTTAAAAAAACCAACAGTCCCCGTAGAAGAAGCCATGACAGATAGAGTGAAAGTACGGGAGGCTCAGAAAATATTAAAAGCCAAAGGTTTTTTTAAAGGAAAAATCACCGGCTTAATTGATAAGGCGACCTCTAGCGCCCTGATGGAGTTTCAAAAGGAAGCTGGTCTTGAGCGAACGGGAGAACTCACAAATGCCAGCTATCTCGAACTCAAAGGTCGCTACTCCCCACTCGTCGATGACACCAATGGCGTATACGACTAAAGCTACTGCCCTATTGAAAGCTTTTTAATTTTTTACAAGGAGGAAATATGAATATCGATACAAGTGAAATTAGCGAACTGATTCAAGGAGAAAGATCCGCCGTCGAAACCTATAAACAGGTTTTCGATAAGTACGGTGAAAAGGTAATTCTCGATGATTTAAGAACTCTTTCTGCCGATCACAAAGAAGCCGTCAGAGATCTTGGAGATATGGCAAAAGCCGCCAACGTTAAAGTACCAGACTCAAGCGGGGTATGGGGAGTTTGGGCGCAAGCTATTACGGGTACAGCAAAAGCATTCGACAAAAAAGCTGCTCTACAGGCTTTAAAAGAAGGTGAAGAGCATGGTCTAAAACAATACGAAAGTGCTTTAGGCAAAGATATCCCCGCTTCCATGCGCTCCAAAATAAACACAAGTCTCATTCCTAATCAAAAGCGTCACATCGCTGAGATTGATCGCTTGATGACAAGAGTGTAGGAGCGTAGAATTTAAAACAAGAAAAGATCAGACCATACCTGCGTAAGGTTTGATCTTTTTTTCGTCATCTTTTTAAAAAAAGGTCATTATGAACAGAAGCCGAAGAGTTCTTATCCAAATTTGGAGTAATCTCAACTCAAGCTACTGGTTTCTTCCTAGCCTCATGTGTTTCTTTAGTTTCCTGCTGTCATTTCTCATGCTTTATTTAGATAGCCTCTATGGCAACTCGATTCCAAAATCCCTAGAATTTCTTTTTGTTGCTGAAGCTCAGGGCGCTCGCTCAGTCTTGTCGACAATTGCAGGCTCTATGATCACTGTTGCAGGCGTCACTTTTTCTATGACTTTGCTGTCAGTTTCTCACGCCAGCTCCCAAATAGGGCCTAGAATCCTGGCAGGTTTTATGCAGGACAGGGGAAACCAAGTCACTTTAGGTGTTTTTGTTTCCACCTTTATTTACTCAATTCTCATTTTGAAAACTATTCAAGGTCAAGGCCAAGACCAAGAGAACTACAATCAATTTCTTCCCAACCTCTCTATCTCCGTTGCCGTGGTGCTGTCTTTTTTGAGTATTGCTGTCCTCATCTACTTCATCAATCATGTCTCCAAAGCGATCAATATGACTCTTGCGGTTAGCCGGATAGGCAGCCAGTTGAGTAAGGCAATCTCTAAATCCAGCTCCAATCATGAAGAAGCAACTGATCAGTACCAGTTACCTAAAGATTTTGAGGAAAAAAAAGAGTTTCTGTTTGCTAGTGATAAAGGCTATATCAAACACCTCGATCACCAGCAGCTTAAAAAGGTAGCGGCTGAAAATAACCTATTAGTAAAGGTCTTGGCAGGGCCCGGTGATTTTGTTTGTGAAGGATCTACTTTAGTAGAGGTATATCTCCTTAAAAATAGCAAAGATAAAATAAACAATAAGGAGAGCTACCCCCAAGAAGCTCTCACAAATTGTTTTGTCTGGGGTGCTCAGAAAACTCTTCAGCAAGATATAAAATTCTGTGCCGATCTCCTCATAGAGATAGCGGTTAGGGCCCTCTCTCCGGGAGTCAACGATCCTCAAACAGCAATAGAGTGTATGGATCAATTAAAGGCGGGGCTCGTCGAAATGCTGAAAAAGCCTCAACTTAATGATGGCTACTTTAATAGTGAAAATAAACTTTGCCTCATTTTACCGATGATTAGTCCTCCTGAGCTGATCGATCATATCTTTGATCAATTACGGCCCCATTTAAAGCAAGACTTTATCGCCTCTTCCCATCTTCTTCAAATCTTTGCTTTCCTCAAAGTTCGAGCAACAGAGAAAAAAGCAAAAGAAGCAATTGTAGCCCAAGCACAGTATCTCTACGATGCATGTAGCGACTCAATTACTGACAAAAGAGATACCTACTTACTTCAGAACTTGATGATGAGGGTCTAGCTAGAATATTCAATTGTGTTTAATTTTAAGAGTAAGCTTAAGGAAGAAGCCTGCCTAGAAACCTAGTAGACAGTTTCGAAGCTACATTTAAAAACTCTAGAGAGCTCCGTGTACTTACAATAAATATTCTGAGCTGAAGCGTAATAGCTCCCAAGACCTGCATCCATGTCGGCGCCTGAAACTGACAAAGCCTTCATCAAACTCACTGGGTTAGCAAGTAATTGATCGAAGTTAAAACCATCACGGCTTTGTCCAGCAGCTTTTTTAAAACAGACTGGAGCCTTACTAAGCATACCGCCTGTATATCTTTGCTCTTGTGAACCTTTGCAAGAAATACTTGCAGGCTCAAGCATATTAAAGCCAGCATCAGTATCGACAACCTCAACACCACTGTGAAGGAGTGCTTGAAAAAGCACTTGAGCTTTATCGCCTCGCAATTGGTGAGTCGTTGCAAAGCAAGAAAGCGATAAGAGCGAAATTAAGATGATCGTTGGGGTTTTCATTGGGTCTCCTTGAGGCATTAAAAAGTGTTTAATGACTATCACAAGTTGGCGACCCAAAGCTGAATGAGCATGAATTGAGTAATATTTTTACATTCTAGTGCTCTAAAATGATCACTTTTTGGCTATGCTGATGAAATTATCACTCCAAAGACTTCCTTTTAAAAAAGGAAAGACACTTTGCCAACTTCTCTTTAAAGCCGGAATCTGCCCTGACATACCAAAGTCGTCTCTTCTCGAAGAAAACCCTGCTTCGCCAAGCATTCGACTAAAATCTACGACAGTAATAGGAGTGATATGACCGCTACCATCGTAATCACCGCGACAAAAAGCCGGAAAATAACCACGTAAGAATAAAGAGAGCCTCGCTCTAAAAGAGTCGCAACTGGGGGTAGACATAACAAATTTTCCACCAGGCTTGAGCACTCGATACACCTCTCTTATAAACCTTCGAGGATTTTCGATATGCTCGATCACCTCGATAGCAAAAACATAGTCCAGTACACCGTCTGCCAGAGCTATTGGCTCATTAGCCAAGTCTGCCTTGAAAAAATCTAGGGACTTCACGTCATCGCCACGGCAGTCAATAATATCGCAACAGTAGAGCTTGCTAAATTTATTACTTTTTAGCAGTCGCTTTACCCAGCCCCCTGATCCTGTGCCTACGTCTAGACCAATACCACTCCACTGCCTTAGTGTCACTTCCTCAACGTAATCTCGAATATGATCTGGTGATAGTCCGGCATTACGATCCTCGTATGCCTTTATTGAGTTTCCCAAGGGTGCTCTCCTTCTCTTCTAAACGATAGCTTATTATAACCACGGTCTTTAAAAGGTATCTACGGAGAAAACAAGTCCCCCTTGGAAAATCGAAAATGAGATTGAGTCTCTTAGAACTTAAGAAGCTTTAATAGATGTAGTCTTCAAACTCAACACGGTGACACTTGTCATCACCATCATACCAAAACTTAAACTCAAGAAGTAAGGTCTGGGGCTTGTCAGACAAAATAGTATAGTCCACTTTGAAGTATTCATAACCCACGCTATGCGGAGCCCCTACCAAAATATTATATTGAGGTTTGCCGTCTAGAAAGTCCCTTGCAACAAAGGCTCTTGCCTCTTTTATGGCGCCATCAAGTTCTTTAGCACAGCTTGAAAAGACAGAAAGGGACTGATTAGCATTCGCACTAACCAAGAATCCAACAAAGCACAAGCTCGAGACCCAGGACTTTAAAATCATGACTTACTCCAAATAAAGGTTTTCTCTTTATTATCACGGAGCTTTCAAGACAGCCTTAAGAGAGCGAGGACCCTATCAAATTTTCAAAAATAACGAGAGGGCTATCTCCTAAGTGTAAGAAATTACTTTTAAAAAGAAGAGCCGGCTTCGTAAAACTCTATTCAAACTAAGCAGGGAAAGGCTTCCCTCTAATTCTGGGCCAATCGCGCCTGTGGGAGAAAACCTAAACCACAAGATACACGAACTTCATTAAGGACGCGGCCGAAAAGATTTGTTATCCTTTAAGCATCATGAAAGAAGCGTTACTTACTCTTTGCCTACTCATTGTTTCTACCCTGAGCATCAAAAGCTATAGCATTGGTGAGAGGGAAAAAACCTTTAAACCCGAACAGTTCAGTCACTCAAATAGTGGATGCCCTATGAACTCTAGCTGCTCTAAAGAAGCAGGCGCAAACTATCGCTCGTGGGTAAAAGTTCTCTCTCAAGCAAAGACCAAAAAAAATCAAGTCTCACTCCTCAACGACCTCGCAGATAAGGTAGGTATACCGTTCACTCAGTGGGTAACCCAGAAAGGCTCTGGAGCCTCCAATTTGATTGTTTGGGACAGTCATTGTCGAAATCATAATATTGAAGGCCGCCCAAAAATTCATATTGGCCTTCAGTTTATTAACAACCTTTCCGAAGCCAAGGCCCTCGATAAAAATGGCCTTACTCTTACCCGCTTCATTCATATTCTTGAACAAGATCAAAGCATTACGAAGCGAGAGGCTCCGCGCCTAGATACGCCTCTTTATCTCGATGGCGATCACCTCGTCTATCAAATAGAACTTGAAGGCAACTACTATTCTCAAAGTATAGGACCAAAAGGAAAATTGAAAATTGTAAGTAGCATCACTCCAAAAGAGTTTCCTCGGACTATCGACTGCCCTAAAGCTCTCACAGAGTCCGCCAATCTAAGGGAGCCAAAACCACCTAAAGACCTCTACCTAGGCTTCTTTTGTCAGCAGACATGGGATCGCCAAACAGGAAAAAAGAAAACTCTTCTTCTGCCTTGGAGCTGCAATTGAGCCTAAAGTTTCTCACCTGGAATCTGGAGAATTTCTTCTTGGCCCCAAGTTCTATTGGTCTGAGAAACTCTGCTAAAGAGCCTGCCAAGGTTGACGCTATTGCTGAAATCATTAAGGAGGCCAGCGCCGATGTTATCTTTCTCACAGAAATCGGCGGAGAAGAAAGCTTGGAGCTTTTTAATAAGCAGTACCTAGATAGCTGCTACGAAGTCAGCTTCTTACCTACCAACTCTAACCGTGGAATTGACTTAGGCTATCTTGTCTCTAAAAGCTTCTTAGAGCGAGAAAACTTAGAAATCAAACAATTTTCTCATGTGAAAGAGCCACTAGACTTCATCTATCCCCATGACGTTGCTAAAAATAAAGCTTCTGTTTTGGCCGGAAGAAAGCCTACCAGAAAATCAGAAAAGATCTCCAGAGATTTAGCCGAGCTCTACCTGATCAATAAAGAAAGTAGGTCTCCCCTTTTTATTATTCTTGGGGTTCATCTCAAGTCTAAGCTCGATAAAGAAGGCATCGACTGGCACGGCTCTCGCAGGCGTAAGGCCGAATGCCTCTATGCCCTTAATCACTACCGTGACCTCAATGAACGCTACGACGGTGAGGTCCCCATCTTTATTACTGGAGACTTCAACGGCGAAGCTCACCTTAAAAAATGTGAGCCCGAGCTGGCAGTGATCTATCATGAAACAGATCTCATGGATTTTACTGACGCCCTAGGGCTTGAGCGAGAAGACTGCTTTAGTTTTTCTGGGTTTGATAGAAATAAAAAAAGCTTTGGTCTTCAACTTGACTACTTCTTCGTTTCTAAGAAATGGCACCCCTATCTTAATAAAAAAGGCTCAGGTGTTCTTCGTTATAAGAACCCAGAAGGAGGAGTTTTCCCTCTACCCCAAACTCCTGGAGCGAGACATGCGCTTCCTAGTGATCATTACCCTTTAATTATTGAATTCTCTCGATGGTTTTAGATCCACTCCATAGACAAGCCCGTTCATGATCTTTAAAATAGAGAAATGAAAACACTGTCGACTTTATTCTTATTCAGTTTTGCCTTCTTCTTAATGGCTCCTATGAGCTTAATGGCCCAAGATGTTCGATGGGATATTCAAGTCACTGATCCAGAGTTTGAGCTAAAAAATGAAAAGCTCAGTAAGAAAGCTTTTCAACTCTTTATGAAAAAAACAAGTTGGCGCTGTCGAGTAGGGGCCGAAGAAATCAATAATGGTATCCACATGAGAGAGCTCTTTTGTGATTACTCCATCGAAAAAACAGGGACGGTAAAAACAAGAGTCAGCTGCTCGGCCAATAAAAAGTACGGAGAAGTCTTCTTAGAGCTCTTTGACGAGCGAAAAAACCTTACCTTTCAGCTCATGCTCAAGTGTATCCGACAGTAAGAATCAACCATTTCACTGAAAAATTTTCCTTCTTAAGCACCTCATCAAGGTTTACCTGAACTCTCCTGCCTAAGGGACGATAAGACACTATAACCCCCTCAACTTTGAGGCCATGAAAGGTTTTAGTGTCATGATGAAATACAAATGCTCTTTAGCTCCCCTAATGATCCTAGCAATCGCTCTAAGTTCTTGCTCCTCTGGTTTTAGAAGACCTGAGTCGATTGAAGATAAGATGAGTCGCTTTGAGCCCAGAAATAGAAACCCAAATTCCGTACCTCGCCTTAGTGTCCTTCCTGTCAAAATAAGAATTCAAAAAGGGGCAAGAGGTCCAGCTAGTGTGAAAGACGCGACTTCGGATTCTAAAGGGCCCTCAAATAAGCGCCTCTACTTTTTAGGCCTCTATTCGCAGTACAAGCAACTGGGAAGCTACATAACGAGCGAAACAGCTCCTGAGATCAATCACTGCCCAGCTTTTCACTCAAGTCTACTCACCTTAAAAGAGCAACGAAAGGCCAATCAAACCGCAAGCGCAAACAAAGTCGACTTCACAGGCCGGTATAAAAGTCTCAATCAGGACTCACCCGCCCTTTATCCAGAGCTTGCTCTTCCCGTCTCATTGGACAACGAAGAGGTGACTCTTCTTGAGGCCATTAAAACGTCGGACAGAGACGAAACTCACCAACTACTTAGTCAAGCGATCAAAGTTCACTTAACAAAGACTCACAAAGAGCTCGAAGAGCTCTGTGATAGCGGCACTTCACAAAACTATTACAACTATGAAAATCTTACCACTCATGTTCAAAGGGCCGGGGCGAACTTCGCTCCTACTGCTCAGTCTCTTGCGACCCTTTTAAAGACCACTCTTTTTGCCAACAAGGCGATCCTAGAAAGTCTTTCTCATGGAAAAGGAATTATAAAGGGAAGGTTTCCCGCAAGCTCTTCCCAAGCGGATGATTCCGCTTACGAAGGCGTTGTCGAAAACCTAGGGGCTAATTGGACTAATGGTTACTTTCAAGCCTTAAGAAAGGTGAGAAAGTAGCTCTATCTAAAAACGTAGAGTCGATTTCGAGAACTATAGGCGGCCAAGGTGTCGCCTTCTTGTACTAGCTCACCAAAAAGAGCAGAAGAAGAGTGACCGAAGACGAACTCATCAACGATTTTATTTAACTCGCCATCAACGGCAACAAGCTTCCCGCCGGTTGTTCCAGCAACGAGATGCTTCTTCCAGCTAACTAATGAAGTCACAGCATCTGATGAGATCACTAGTTTTTTTACCAAATCAAACTTCAGATCCAACATTACCAGCTCGCCATCGACGGTCCCTAAGATAATATTTTCGTCCACTAACAAAGGAGATCGAGCTATCTGAAACGGTAGCCTTCTTAAAATAAGACCATTGCCTGGATTAATAAGTGTCAGAGGACCTGATTGAGAGCCCATCAAGATATTGCCATCAACAACGATAGGATGGGTGTCCACATCGATAAACTTCTTGCCCTGAACGATCTTGGTTTCCCAAGACAAAATACCCTCTTCAAGGGTAAAAGCGGCAACGAAGCCATCAGCAAAACCCACGATAACCTTATTCTTATAAACCAATGGAGTGCTGACTCGTTGAAGAGTCGTTAAAAAAGGCACAGACCTTTTGTACGCCCACAAAACTTTCCCAGTCAGTGCATCTAGGCAAACCAGCTTATGGTTACGCGTATGAACCAGAAGTCTGCCCTTTTCATAAACGGGACGGCTCTCAATAGCAGAACCCAAATCGACATTATAGATAAGGTTTCCACTGAAGCGATCTCTCGCAAAGAGTCTGCCCTCAATGTTTCCGTAAACAACAATCTGGTCAAAAACCTCCGCAGGTGCGTGGTAAGCGCCGGCGTCTTTCTCATGCCAAACAGGGCGACCATTGGTTGCATCAAAAGCTTCCATTGTCCCAGAGTTATGCCCAATATAAACAATGCCACCGGAGAGCGCAGGACTCTGCAGGCCTATGGGCAAATTTCCTGTCACGTGAGGGACATCAAGATTTTTTATCCACCGAGGATTAAAAAAACTCCTTTCTTGCACCACTGGCTCTAGCTTTAGACCAGAGCAACTAGAGAAAAAAGCGAGAGTAGAGAGAATAAGGACTGAAAACAACTTCATCTAGAGTTCACTCATATAGATTTTTGCCATTTTCTTAAACTCTTCTTCAGACCCATTATCGATTACCCATTTAAAGGAGTCTTTTGCCAACTTTGTGTCGTTCTTTTTGAGATAGAGTCTACCAAGATCTAAATAAACCTTTCCTTCAAAATACTTTGCCCCACTGGCGAGAATATCTTTTAAATGGCCGATAGCCGCATCCGTTTGTCCTTCTAAACTCTCCGCAAAAGCGGCTGCTCTAATATTAAAAAAGTAGCTTGCTTCTTTATTAGAGATCCTCTTTGCTCCAGAGGCAACAAGGTCATAAGCTTCTTGGTAGTTTCCTTGAGCGGCAAGCGCATCAGCGGCCTGAACAATATAAGGAGCTGCACCAGCAAATCCCCCCATCGGCTTCCAAGTCGCATCGACAGCACTCTTAAACTCTGGCGCCGTTAACTTCTTAGCTTTAAAGTCACCGAGCTTAGAGCTCATGACCTGATAAAGAGACCCGGCGTATTCATTATGTTTTTTAGTTTGAAAGTGATTAAAAATGCCATAGCCAAAGATGCCAACAAAGATCAGGGCTATGAATAAGATGACGGCTATTTTATTTTGGGCAATCCACTCACCAAATTCGGTCTGGGCCAACTCCCGGTCAACTTCTGGAGTGGCATTTGTCGTTGTCTTTGTTGTCGTATTCATTCTTTGCTACCTCATCTGTTCATTATATAGATATAGTCTTATATAGAGCTGTTCATAATTTTTTAAGATTCTATCAGGGAATATTAGAAAATGGCCTGTTAAGTTGTCAAAAATAGTAGGAAGATTTATTATATAAAAAAGGCTTTACCTTAAATGTGTCCGACTTGATCCATTTTCAAGGGCTCAAAGCTTATTTAAAAGCTTGAGTAACCAATAGGAATGGGGGCTTGAACAATAGGCGCAGCTTGTAAGGCCACTATTGTTTACCTTTAATTTGGTAAATTTAGGCGCATAGTCAAAGGAATGACCATGATGCATAGAAACATTTTACTTATTTCTGCCCTTTTTAGTTTTGTTGTAAGCTTCGAAACGCTCCATGCCATGGACCGCTTCGCTCGCTTAGGGGTTGGCTTTGCCAATCAACTTAAGAATGATATCCCCAGCATCAGCTTCAAAATTCAAAGATCCAAATCATTTGCCTTAGGCGGACAGTTTGCTTACTCAACCGATGATAACGAGGGAGGATATGCTGCTGGACTCAAGCTTTATCGCAATCTTTTTGATGAGCCTAACTTGACCTTCTATGGCAGCGTGCTTGGAGCAGTCATTAGTAGAAACCAACAGGGCTCGAAAGACGCTGTAAATGGTTTTCAATTTGATCTTACTCTGGGCTCAGAATTTAGTTTTCCAGGCCTCGAATCCCTAGGCTTTAGTCTAGAGTTTGGAGCTTCTTTCAGTAAGCTCAATGACTTCGTTGTAGAGACTGTTGGCAACAGCTTTATTGTTTCTGCTGTTCACTTTTATCTCTAAGGGGATGCGTTGCTCACACTAAAGAGTCCCTTTTTAATAGTTTCTCTTCTTACTTTTCTAAGTCTTACTTTGCCTTCAAGTTACGCTCAAATTGATAGCGATCCATTTTCTTCGGAGTCAGACGACCTCAATATTGGTGGCGATATCTTCTCTGACTTTAACGAAGATGTTGAATCGGCCAAAATAGCAGAGGATGAAAGGTTCTACCGTTACGGGCGCTTCTTCAGTTTTCAGTTGGGAATTGGCCTCACGACTTTTGACGGAAACCGAGGAACCGCTTACGACAACGACCCACCGACTTTTAACTTTGGTGTCAATTACTTCCTGGACTTTAGAAACTCCTTCGGTATGGGCGTCGAGTTCTCTAAGCATAATTTCTTCTTAGAAGAAGAGGTCGCGGGTTTTAGAGGGGAAGGTGCTGTCGGCCTTGTGGATGTCAGTATGTTGAGGGTCTATTTTTCTTCTCGTTACTATATTGATACGGCAGACCTCGGTACCGCCATAACCTACTCAAACCCTTATTTTACCGCCCGTTTGGAATATTGGTACGTCACAAATAAGTTTCGCGATCAGGAAGGATTAATTCCTGATGATACCGGTGGAGGTCTTGGCATCGGTCTTGGTGGGGGCTTTGAGTTTCCTATCAAGATTAAAGAGAGCTATCTGGGAGTTGAGTTTCTGTGGCACAGTGTTTCTTATGCAGATAAATTCACACAAAACTATCGACCTGTTGAAGAAGGTGGATTTGGCTTTGAAGACCTCACCGGGAATGCCTACTCAGTAGTGATTTCTTACGTTATCAGTTGGTAAAAAAGTTGAGTAAGCCCTCAGCGGACCTCTTAAGCAATTCTCAAAAAAACCCAACAAACCTATTTTTTGAAAACCTTAAATGCCTAAGATGTCGAAGAGAGAGTCACTGAGGACTTACTCACACTCTGTGATCACTCAAATTCAAGTGTTCATCAGAGAAAACAGAAGTATCACGCTAGATTCAGTCTTCAACCTCAAAAAGTTAAAGGAAGAAAAATTTATACCATCTCGTTCACTCTACTGAACAAAATAAAAGGGAAGGATCATAGACCCTTCCCTTTCACGGCAATAGTGACAAGACATTAGCGTTATTAGCGCTGGGAGTTCGATAAGAAGAAGGAAAGTAAGTAATAGGGGTAATCAATGGACTCTTTGCTCACAAAGCTGCGTCCTCTCCCCCCTTGACCTGCAGGCCAGTTATGACCAAGACCCGCATTTTCGATCAGACTCACCAAGGGTTCAGCCGAGGCCCGTGAGGAGAATAGGGTGCCTCTGCCTCTCGTGTTACTGCCCCGAAGGGTTTCAGTATCAAAGGGCTTTTCAACACTCGCTCCTAAAAGCTCAGCGTAAGCCTGGGCGTTAATCGAGCTGTATTTACGATCTACAAGATAATCATTGTCCCCGTAGATAATGGAAACTCTTTGCTCCTTGAGTAGCTCGCTCCTATCTCCCGCAAGGCCTTGGCAATTTTTACTGACCTGATTAATCGAAATCGTCGCTCGTGAAATCTCTGATGAGCTTGTGCCCACACTAGGAGCTGCATTTAGGCCCACACCCTTAAAAATATCAGGAGCAAGGCAACCCAGAACAAAAGACTCTCCGCCGCCGGAGCTTAAACCAGAGACAAATACCTTTTCGTTGTTGATAGAAAACCTGTTTTTTAGCTCACTGACCAGATCGATCACAAAGCCGTTGTGCCGATTAGTGCGAGTATGATTGAGACCATAGTAGTCCCAACAGCCTGCGATGACGCCTCCCCTTGGGACTTCAGGAATGGCGACAATTGTTTTATAGAAAGAAGCCGCTTCCTCCCAGTTACCGTGATCGACAAGTATTTGCGCTTTCTGAGCACAGCCATGCAAATTAATCATGAGGGGTGAGGATGGCTCCAGGTTCTGCGGGACAAAAACAAAAACCTTCGATCCTGAAAACTGAAGAGTCGACCAAGAAGCATTGCTACAAAGGCTTAAGAGAAATAAAAAGAAAAATGAGACAGAATGACGGCGCATAAAGAATTCCTTGTTACCTAGATTTTTATACGCACGTACAATTTTGTCAATTTAAGAATTTACTCTTTTTAGTCAATTTTTAGCTTCTTCATCCTCTTATCTAGATCATTTCCGGTTCTAAAGACTAAATGAACGGGAGTATTATCTAAACAGAACTCCTTTCGTAAAGTATTTCGAATGTAGCGCTTATAGTGCTCGGGAATCCCTTTAGATCTATTGGCAAAGAGAATAAAAGTCGGAGGTCCACTTTTGACCTGAGAAGCGTACTTTATTTTTAGACGCCGTCCCCCTGAGCGTTGGACCACGACGGGATTTCTCTCAAGTAAGGAGAAGACCGTGCGGTTAAGCTCACCAGTGGGCACCATTCTTCGTCGGATAAAGATAGTTTTCGTCATAATTTTCTTAAGACGCTTAATACCGGTACGATTCTTAGCAGAAATAGGGATAATGTCGCAAAAGCTCAACCAAGGCACTTTATCTCGCAGGTTATTGAGCCAGTCCTCTCTCTCTTTATCTGTTTTAAGCTTCGCTTTAAGAAGGTCAAATTTATTCATGCAAACGATAAGGGACTTGCCTTTCTCTAGCGCAATATCCATGAGTCTTCTGTCTTGATGCCCGATCCCTTTAGTTGCATCGACCATAAAGATAATAATATCACTCTCCGTTATGCAACGAAGAGAGCGAAAGACTGACTGATTTTCAACAAAGTCTTTAATATTTGCCTTCTTACGAATACCGGCCGTGTCAACCATGTGGATAGAGCGCCAAAAGCTTTGACTGCCCTCTTCCTCAATATTACTCCCCTCTGCCAATTCCCCGTCAACGGAGTCCTCTACGCTCTCGTCGTCTTCGTCTACTTCAAAAGGATTGCTCATCTCAAGAGATTCGTCGCCAGAATTATCTAGAGAAACGACAATTTCATCGTTATCTTCTTCGTAAAGGAGAGTCTCGACATCTTGATCGTCGAAGACCTCATCGTCCTCAGAAAGCTCTAGCTCATCTGGGTAGAATTGCCCCTTCTGCTCTCCAAGAAACTCCTCTTTTTCAAACGTATTAATAATTCTTGAAAAAACATCTGGGTTATTATTTCGAAATTCATCGTATTGACGAAAAAGTGCTCTATCATCCTTCGTCGTTTTATTGTCTTCCTGTAAAAGATGGGCTTCTTCTCCAAAGAAGAGATCAAAATAGCCCTCAATAGGATCTACAGTGGTTCCAGGAATATCGCTAACCAGGGCCCGCTCTGCTCCAATAAGCTGATTAAGTAAAGTAGACTTTCCCGCATTTGGTGCTCCAATTAGGGCGAAGCGAGCAACCACTTCTTCCCTTGGGGTAACACCTTGAGAGAGACCGGATTGAGTAGCACTTTTATAAGAAAAGTCGCTGGCTTTTTGATGAAGGCGCTCTTTCAGGTTAGTCACTCCTTGATTATGGGCGGCCGACAAAAGAAAGTAGTCATCAACAGGAATAGCATAGAACTCGGCTTCAGTTCCGGCCTGCTTATCGGTGTCATATTTATTCATCAAGAGCCAAAATTCTTTACCTTGAGAACGAATAAACTTGCCGATCTCCTCGTCAAAAGGAAGAACCCCTTCGCGCACATCAACAACCATCAAGACCAAGTCGGACTCACCAATAGCCGTGTGAGCATGACCCGTCATAATGTTAAAGAACTTATCTCGGTTCTCGGAAGTTTCTTCTATTTTTTCTGGATAAAAGCCTCCTGTATCCACGAGAATCACATCAGCGGGTTCAACGTTGCCTAGAGCATTTAACGTCGTAATTCCATAGTGTCGGTCTCTCGTTACACCTGGCTCATCAAAAGTGATGGACTTGTGTTGCTTACCCATTAAGGCATTAAAGAGAGAGGATTTCCCAACATTGGGCCGGCCAATTAAGGAGACCACCATATTTCTCTTTGCCCCATTATTATTTGTCGTCATTTTATACTCCCTCTACCTTACTTCTTTGAACGCCAAACTCTTGCGGAGTTGTGGGCCCTTGGAAGACCAAGTTCTTCAAGGACATAGTTATTCTTAAACCAACGTGGGGAAACCTTTACGTGTAAATTCAAATGAACTTCTCCACCAATCATCGCCTGAATTTTCATCCGAGATCGTGTTCCGATCTCTTTTATCATCGCCCCTTTTGCACCAACGACAATCCCTCGTTGACTTGGGCGATTAACAATAATGGTCGCAGAAATATGGGCCTGTCTCTCCGCCCCCTTGTCTGCAAGATCCTTAAATTCATCAATTAAGACGGCGACTTCATAAGGAATCTCATCTTTTAACAGCTCAAAAGCTTGCTCGCGAATATATTCAGAGGCGAAGAAGCGCTCGTTCTTATTGGAAACTGAACCATCAAGGTACATGTGAGGTCCAGGTATGGCGGCATCACAAAGCGCTCCGGTTAGGTCATGCATATTCGTTCCATCTTTAGAAGAGACGAGAAAATACTTTTCCGTATTTGGAATAATTTCTTGAATAGACTGAAAGACTTCTTTCAAGGGCAGGCCATCAGCATTCTCAATACGATCAGATTTAGTGAAGACAACCCAAGTTCGATCAAGTTCCTTCTCCATCAATTGCTTGAAGTCTTTTACTTGCACGAGTAATTCTTTAGAGAGGTCAATGAGAAGAAGATTGAGATCAGCCCCCTCGACACCTTCTCTTGCTTGCTCGTTAAGCCGCTTATTAAACTCAACACTCGATTTATGAATACCGGGAGTATCCACTAAAACCACTTCAGTATGATCGACAGTAAATACACAGTGAAAACGATTTCTTGTCGTTTGTGGTTTATGAGTCACAACACTTAGGTCAAGGCCCATTAAGTAGTTAATCAATGAACTTTTACCTACATTGGGGGCCCCTAATACCGCCACCATGATGGACTTGTTGTGGGGGTGCTGATCAGTTAATAGCATGAAGACTCCTTAATCTTAAATATCATTGTTTTTTTTTACTCGTTAGTTTTTCTAAAGTTTGTGAGTGCAAAGCATCCTTTGCTGCTGCCCCCTGAGCTTTTTTCTTACTGCTGCCAAGACCACTACCAAGTAAGTTATCCTCACAAAAAACGTCTGAAGAAAAGATCATTTCTTGACCTCTCTCCTCTTTAAGAATTGTTTTGTAGTGAGCGACGGCCCGAAAATGCTCTAGGCAGACCTCTTGCAACCTGGTCTTTGGATCAAAGTCTTCAAGGCGAGAAGGGCAAAAGAAGGCGCGCCCATCCGGCGAGTTCTCATCAAAAAGCTTGATCCACTGGTCTAGAATTCTAGATAGACCTTGAGGATCAATCAGGTGAAGGGCCCCAATAATAGCTTCGAAGGCATCTGCCAAAATAGCTTGGCCAACGACAGGCTTGGCAGCTTCACCTCGGCCGAGCATAATATAGTGATCGACTTTTAAAAGGCAGGCCCATTGAGCTAAGATCTCTTCGTTAACAACAGCGGAGCGTAGGCGAGAAAGGTCACCTTCGCTAAAGGTTGGAAACAGAGTGAAGAGCCTGTGAGAGATCTCACCGTCAAGGATAGCATCTCCCAAGAACTCTAATCGCTCGTTATCCCTAAGAGGCCAGTCCTTATTTTCGTGACTAAAAGACGAGTGAGTAAGCGCCTCAAGGATCAAGTCTTGATTCTCAAGATAGGTATGATGAAGAAAGTGTTTTTTGAGCCAATTGATGAAGGGTGTGTGCTGACCAATAAAGTTTTTAAGAGCAGTGATGTCTGCTGATCCAAGAGCTTGCTTATCAATAAGTTGGTGAACAAGTTTGTTGGCCAAGGTTAGCTCCTGCCCTAGATTCTCCTATTGTGAAGGTAGATTCCGGGAACTTTAAAGGTCGTCGCGCCGCAACAGCGGCAGTCATCAATATTCTAATGTCTAGCAGCTTCTACCATGGGTTAACTCAAAGCGACAAGCACGAAAATTGCTATTGTACTATTTTCGCAAAAGCCATTAGGATTGGACTCGATATATTCTAGCTCCGGGACATTGATGAGTGCAGGAAATGACATTCTAAGCCTTCAGAAAGACTTTTTTTCTAATCTCGAGAAGAAAGGACGAAGCCCCAACACCCTCAAAAACTACAAAACCGACCTTCACTGTTTCAATCAATATATTGAAAAACAAAGCACAAAACTCAGCGTGGGCCAACTTGATATCAAGAGTGTCCAGGCCTACGGTCAATACCTAGAGACCCGCTACACCTCGGACAACTCTAGAAGAAGGCGAGTCCAAGCCTTGAGGCTATTCTTCGACTTCTTAGTTGAAAAACAAGTGGTGGACTCAAACCCAGTGCGCTCAATCCCCTCTTCACCAAAGTTTCTAGATATTCCCAGACCTGTGCCTCTCGTTGACCTTAAGACCTTATGGCAATATCTTCTCGAAGAGGGTCACTCCAGCAGCAAGATGAATCGACTTTTGGCCAAGCGAAATCAAGTGATCGTGCTTCTTATTTATAGTGGTGCTTTGAAAGTCAGTGACCTCTCCTCCCTTACCAAAGACGCAATCACTCTTCCGATGAAACCTGAAGAAGGGCCTCGGGTTCTCGTTAGTCCTCCAAAAAGAGACTCTTATACAATTCCCTTGTGCCAAGCATTCGTCCCAGTCTACCTAGACTACCTAAATGAGCTCTCTTTAAGGCAGGAAGAACAAGAAATAGAGTTTTCCCACGTGCTCTTTAACGCTAATCCTTATCGGATCTTAGCAGGAGGACTCTCTTCCCGTGGCCTCGAGATTGTCTTTGAAGAATGGCGTGGAAAACTGATGGTCAATGTTACACCAAAGTCTTTGCGCCAAGCCTGTATCTTTCGCTGGCTGCACGGCACTCACCCCGACGGCTTAATTAAAGAATGGATGGGCGTAGCTCCCTCTTACTCACTAAAACTTTATAAAGAGCATCTTAATAACCATGCTTATAACGATACCTTCCTCTTGGAACTTTTCCACCACTACAAAACTAAAGACTATGCACGTAATTAAAACTCTCCTTCTTCTTTTTATCTTCCTAACCCTTAACTCCTGCCAAAGAATGCTCGCTCCTGTGGGAGGAAACTTCTCAAGCGACATCCTGACCCAAAAGAAAAAGCTCTCCCCCTATGCTGTTGAGCTTCTCAATGAAAACCTCATCACACCCAATGGAACCTGTGCCATTGATTTTCACGTTCACGCAGTAGGCATGGGAAAGGGTGGAACTGGAGCTTGGGTAAATCCTAAGATGACCGATTTTTGGCACTTTCTCTCGTATTTAAAATATCTCGTCTACTCTTCGGCCGGAGGGATTACCTCAGTCGATACGGCCGACGAGCAATACGCCTCTAGGCTTGTGGCCTTGCAAAGGGCCGAGCCTCGCATGGGAAAACTTGTTTTACTGGCGTTTGATTACTTTCACGATGAAAGTGGAGCGCCTCAACCAAAGCGCTCAACATTCTTTATTCCCAATGACTACGTCATTCTACTGGCCAAAAAATATCCAGATGTCTTTATCCCAGCGGCATCCATTCACCCTTATCGCCGTGATGCTTTAGTGGAGCTAAAAAGAGTGGCAGAGCTCGGTGTTCGCTTCATCAAATGGTTACCAAACGCCCAACATATTGATGCATCCTCCGAAAAGGCGATGATTTTCCTAAAAGAAATGAAGCGTCGAAATATGACCCTTATTACTCACACCGGGCACGAAAAGGCCGTGGAAGGGGAAGAGTTTCAAAGGCTTGGCAATCCTCTCCTCTTTAGACCCGCTCTGGATATGGGGCTCAACATCATCATGGCCCATCTCGCCTCCTTGGGAGAATGCGAAGATATCGAATCGGATGGAGCCGCCAGTGCGAGCTGTTTTGATATGTTTTGGCGTCTCTTAGAAGAAAAGAAATACGAGAACCAACTTTACGGGGAGTTGTCGGGAACAACGATTTACACAAGATTTGATGGGGCATTCAAAAGAGTATTAGAACACCCCGAGTATGCTAGGCGCTTTGTTAATGGTAGCGACTATCCCCTCCCAGCGATCAATATACTCTACCGAACCAGTCAGTATTTAAAACTGGGTTATATCACTAAGAAAGAAAAGCAAGCACTAGATGAGATATACAAGTACAACCCTCTGTTGTTCAATCTTATCGCAAAGAAAATTCTAAAGCACCCCAAGACGAAGGCGCCATTAGATGACATAATATTCACGAATGGAAAATTATGGGAGTGCAAAGAGTGAGTGATCGATCGTATACGCCCGTTAGAATCACAACAATTAAAGCAGAAAGAGTTGTCTCTTTCCCTGTTTATATTTTCTTCAAAGACCAGTACCTAGAATATGTTCAGCCTGGCTCTTCCATTGAAAAAGAGAAGTATCAAAAGCTAAGAAAGCAGAAAATTACTAAGTTTTTTATAAAAGAAGCAGATGAGCTGAGTTACCAAGACTTCCTCGACTCTTTTATTGAAGAAACTCTCAACTCTTCAACTTCAACAGTTGAAGAGAAAACCGAAGCCGTGACGGGTATGAGTGAGACAGCAATTGAGAGGCTCAGTGATGACCCCGCCAGTGAGGCTTCTTTTGATCTCACAAGAAAAGCCTCTAAAAATCTTCAAAAGCTTATCTTCGAAAACCCTGAATCTTTGGCCAATATATTTTCACAAGACTCAGAGTCTGGTCCTATCATCAGTCACTCCATGAATGTTTGTGTCTTATCCATTAAGTTTGGAAAAAAGAAAAAGCTTTCTGACGAGCAAATTGATTACCTCTCTACTGCGGCTTTAATGCACGATATTGGGCTAATGGAGAGAGATAAACAGGTGGCGAAGCTATTTGATGTTCCTAAAAGTGAATTTCAGCCGCAACAAAAAATTGAATACAATGACCATTGTAAAGGCGTTGTAACACTCCTCTCCGAAAGACCTTATATTAATAAGGCCGTCATCGACCTCATCGAGAGCCACGAAGAAAACCTGCAAGGCAGCGGCCCATTAAAGATGAAGAAGCTTACACCTTCTCAAGAGATACTCTCTTTAATCAATACCTATGATAAAAAATGCGTAACCCAAAAAATAGGTCCCGCTGAAGCCTTAAAAGAGCTCATGATAGATGAGCTAGGCAACTACAACCTAAATCTACTTAATGAATTTAAAGGGTTCTTGAAGGAAGAAAAGCTTATCTAGGCTTTTCCAAATCGAGCAATCAAACGGTCAAGCTCGGCCGTTGTCGTCTTTAAACCGCTATTTTCAGCTTGTTCTTCGTCAAATGAACATGATGAGCGGTCGATGTGCTTAAGTTTATCCGCAAGCCAAGACAGCCTCTTAGTAAAGGCATCATAGTTGAAGTCAAGAGAGGTCTCGCTGTCCCTAACATTGGCCAACATAACTTCTAAAAAATCGCAAAGATCTAGCAGAACCCCGCCAGTCACTTCTTGAATGTTGACATTTTTAGCCTGTGCGCTTTTGTAACCGATGATCTTACCCATCTGACATAGATGCCCTATGTCATCGGCCCCAAGTGTTTTTGCGGCTCCCATGATACGGTCGACGATTTGGCCAAACTCTTCTAGTAAGTCCACTTGACTGGGGTCATCTTCGAAGTTTTCCAATATATCCCGCATGGTCTCTAACAGCTCATCAGATTCATCACAAAAGTCGATAACAATTTCTTTCATGTCCGGATCATTCAAATCAATCATAATTTCCACGCATTGCCTAAGCGGCTTTGTTATTATCTACTTTCTCTACTTCCATCTCTTGGACTATTTGCTCGTCCTCGGCCATGTTATTAAAAACAAGATGACCTTTCTCGCCATTGATCAAGTGGTTAATATCCACAATCGAAACAATCTTTTCTTGAATGGTAAGAGTCCCTTTTATACCGCTATCATTGCCAAACATTTGCTCAATCTCATCACTGCAGTAAGCGATATCATTGAGCTCATCTATGATAGCTCCTAGCATTTTATCTTTGTGCTCCAAAACAAGAACTTTAAATGTTGCAGTTGGATCATTAGATAAGCGAGATATGTTGTCCTTACTTATCCCCAACCTCTCTTCCACGCTAATTAAAGAAAGAGACTGTCCACGGTAGCGAATGATGGCGCGATCACATGAAAATTGTATTTCGCTGGCCTTAAATTCTTCTAGACGATGAACATGATCCAGCTCGATTGCACAATTCTCCATTTTAGAGGTTGAAAAACGCATATACTCAATCGTCGCTGAAGAGTCGTTCTCACTGGCCTTAAATCGATCATCTTCTTGCTCTTCAACATTATTTATCGCGTGCTTCTCAGCTATGCCCTTACAATCTAGGATCATCGACATCGCATTATTGTCAGCGAAGGTTGTGCCCAGATACTGCCCAATTTCAAAATGAGGACTGAGCTTTTTGACGACAATTTCTTCTATGTCTGCAATTGCATCGACTAAAATACCATAGCGATAGCCTTCACCCTTTACGATCACAATATTTTGTAAGTCGCCTATAATAGATTCATTGGAGAGCCCCAAAGTTTCGCCCAAACTGATGAGAGGACAAAGGTCTTCGTAATGCTCTAGAAAGTAACTCCCTACGGCTTCTGTAATAGCTGGGACCTTCTTACTTCTATCGTAGAGGACAACCTCATCGACATCATCTAACGGAATATTGAAACGCTGTTGATTAGAACTTACAAGTAATGATTTGATAATCAAGATAGAGCGAGGGATCGGTATGATCAAAACAAATTTAGATCCTTCTCCTAACGTTGAATCAATAAGGATCTTTCCACCAAACTCCTCAATGGAGCTTCTCACCATATCCATACCAACACCACGCCCAGAGACGCTCGTAACCTCGGTATTGGTCGAGAAGCCAGATTCAAAGATTATGCTGTATATTTTTTGATCTGACATCTTGGAGAGTTCATCTTTTGTAAATAAGCCCTTCTCTATCGCTTTCGCGATTAAGACCTCTTTATCAAGCCCCTTACCGTCATCAATAATCTCAATAACGATGTCTTCGCCAGTTTCATACGCATTTAATTTTAGACTACCAACTCCCGACTTTCCAGCAGCAGTTCTAACACTTTCCTCTTCAATGCCATGATCAACACCATTTCTTAATAAGTGAACAAGGGCACCGTTTAAAAGCTTCGCTACACTGGTATCAATCTTAAAGGTCTCACCTCCGACACTAAAGTCTATAGTCTTTCCTAAAACGCTACAAGAGTCGCGAACAACTCTTCTCATTGGTCTGTAGACAGTTTCAATACTAACTTTTTTCATTTCAGCTATCTGGTTCTGCAGGATGGCCGAGACCTTTTGCATCTCCACCATTTGTTCATGTAAATGATCTACATCTTTGTCACCACTCACTTTCTGCTGAACACGACTTAAGCTTTTAAATATTGAGTTTCTTATAACAGTGAGTTCCCCAGACATTTCAAGAAATTCACCTAATAGATTTTCAGAAACCGAGATTTTGTCTTCCTTCGACTCTTTCGATTTCTTTGCTCTTGCACTTGCTTGATCCTGCTGTGCCTGCTGATCCTCAGATGAAATCTCTTGATTTTTTTCTACTTCTAGAGAAAAGTCCGAATCAAAAATCTTTGCTCTATCCTCTAAATCAGAAGGAAAAGGTGAAAAATTGGCTGAAATCTTATAGAGATTTCTCAACTCATCAAGACCCTTGAGCAATACATTTATAACGGTGTTATTAACGCATACCTGATTACCCTTAACACGAGTAATCAGGTCTTCGTATTTGTGTGAATATCCTGCTATCTCAGAAAGACCAAGACAGCTACTCGTTCCTTTTATTGTGTGGAGAAGACGAAAATAGGTATTAACGGCCTGTAGATCATGAGGGTCCTCTTCTAGGGAGAGAATAAGTTCTTCAATCTCGTCAAGCATCGGCTTCGTTTCAGTAAGAAACTCAGTGACCATCTCCCGGTCTTCATTCAAGGACTCAATTCTCAGACTGGCCTGCGTTTCAATAAGGACAGTGATCTCTTCTTCAGAGATCGGCTTCTCCAAAAACTTACAAATTTTCAGCTTCATGGCCTCTACGGCCATTTTTTTGTTAAAAAAACCAGTCACAACGGCAAAAGGAATGTCTTGTTCCGTCTCTAGGATTTTTTCTCTAAATTCAAATCCATTCATGCCCGGCATGTTGAAGTCACTGACGACAAGAGCAATATTCTGATGATGAAGCGCAATATACTCTAAAGCTTTTTCAGCGCAATTAAAGGTTTCAACGTCAAAATCATCGTGATTAACATAGGACTCAAAAACCTCTAATATATTCTCGTCATCATCGATAAATAGAATTTTATACTTGGAAGCCATGCACACCTGCCAGTTACTTAGTTTTCATTAAATGATCGGTATATAAAGGGATTATCTAAAGACTTTTTTTTTATGCCGACTTCGCCTGCTTGTGAGGAATATTGCCGAAGTGAAAATTAAAAATCTCTTCGAGTTTTGAAATTTTCATGGGCTTTTCTATCACATCATAAAAGCCAAGTGTCTTAAATTTGATGACATCCTCTTGCGTGAACGAGCTTCCGGTGAGTAGGTACAGGTTTGTGTTATTAAAAAGCTTCTTTTCTGAAACCTTTATAATAACCTCGTCACCATTCATGTCGGGCATATTATAATCGAGAAAGACTAGGTCAGGTGTTACCTTTTCCATCGCGCTAAGAGCGGCTTCGGGGCAACTAAAGCATGAGACATCTATTTCATAATTATCAAATAGCTTGGTGACAATCTTTAAAATAAAACGGTCGTCATCTATTAAAAATACTTTCAATTTAGTTTTCATATAAGCTCCATGAGTCTTTTCGGTCAATTAAACTAAAATATTGACTATTTTCTGACTCAAGTCCCTTTATACTTTCAAATACTTAAACTTATTTTTCCTTGGCATAACAGTATGCCTTGCCAAGTTGAAGCTGCTTCATTGGAACATCCACACCGATCAAGCTTTCACCGGCCCCCATAAAAAGAAGACCACCCGGTCTAAGAGCGTCACATATATTTTTTAAAATTGCTTTTTTATTTTCCATATCCTGATAGATGAGTACATTTCGACAAAAAATCACGTGTTCCTGTACGATGGGAAAGGTACCGGTTAAAAGGTTGAAGCTCTTAAAGGCAACCTTATCAACAAAGGATTTCTGAACCTGCCATTGTTCTTCAACTTGAGAAAAATATTCAATCAACAAGTTTGCAGGTAAACCTCTTTGAACTTCCAGCCCGGAATAAATACCCTTCTTTGCCTTTGCGAGGGCCTCACTTGAAATGTCACTCGCACTCATTCTAATCTTATTAAGATCAATCCCTTTACCAAAACTCTCTAAGGCCATAAGAATGCTGTAAGGTTCCTGTCCAGTAGAGCATGCTGCAGACCATATGGAGTAAGAAAGAGTAGCTGGAAATGTTTCTAATAGATAAGCGTAACCTTCGTTGGCAAAAGCCTTAAAAGGCTTTAAATCTCTCATGAAGTAAGTTTCATTATTCGTACATAAATCTATCAAAACTTGATGCATTTCAGGCGTGATTTTTTGAATGTAGAGAGCGTAAAGTTCTTCGACGTCCTTTAACTCAAATCTCTTAACAAGGGTATTGAAGCGCCCATCAAGCCTGTAATAATCATTCTCTTTATAGCAGATACCTGTGTGCTTATAAACGTAATCACTAAAAAATTTATATATCTCGTTCTTAATCATAAAGACCTTTTTATCTAATTAGGTATCAAAAATACTTATTTGTTTTTAAAGGTTATTAAAACGCCCTAATCGCAAACCATCTCTATTTTATTTTCGATAATATCTGCCGTGAAGGGTTTCATAATATAATCACTGGCTCCATGTTTCAGAGCTTCTTTAATTTTTTCGGGTTTATTTTCTGTCGTCATCATTACGATTGGGGCACTACAGAAGCTTTCCTGTTCGTTCTTAATTAAAAACTCTAGTCCATCCATAATGGGCATATTCCAGTCGAGAAGAACGAGCTCTAAAGAAGAGTCAGAAGTTATTTTTTCAAATGCGTCCTGCCCATTCTCTGCCCAGATACCGACATGTCCGAGTTCTTTTAACATTTGCTCTACCATCAAAAAAATCGGCTTTGAATCATCCACAACTAGTATTTTCATTAATTACCTCTTGATAAATTTCATAATATTCTTGATGGTAGCAAGGTAGCGCTCCTTGCTTTCACTATCTTTCAAAAGAGCTTCCTCGCCCATCTCTGCAAAAATATTCTCTCGAAACTCCCATAAAACTTCGAGAACCTCGGTAGGTAGCGCTCTCCACTCAGCTGCCCCTTCTTCGCTGTGTTTCATCAAATAGCTTAGATACTCAACACAGGGGGTAAGTAACTTTGCCATGAACCTTAAGTTATGCTCTTTGATAACGGCCTGTAAGGAGGACATCCCTTCAAGAAGTAGCGCTAAGTCCTTCTCCCGCCCTTTAAGTCGATACCTATTTGAAGCGACATACAGCTCGCTTTGTTTGTCATCATCATAAAAGGAGAGAAACGAAGAAATATCACTTTCTGTCTCATCACCAATGGCTTCTGCGTTCTGATCAGGATCACTCGCACTCGAGTCAAGCTTGCCCTCAAGTTCTTTTAATGTACTCTCGTCGTAGCCTCCAATTTCCATCAGACTCTCTAGCGCTGCCGAGTTAATGGCCACCTCACTCTGCGGAGACTTTTTCTCGTCGGCTTCTACAGAGGCTTGATCCAAATCTTCCTCTTCTAACTTAATCTCTTTTTGCTGTGGCGTTAATGCTGAGTAATTTCTAAGGCAATCACTAAAGGCTTCTTTAGAAAGGCTCTCCTGCTCAACTAAAATATTCCCGAGACTACTGGCAGCGGTATTTTGACGAGCGAGAGCTTTACTGAGATCATCGTCTGTGAGCCCGCCGTAATTTTTGAGTCCATCGTAAAGCCCAAGATTCTCCTTATTTGACCTAAGCATCACCTCAAAAATCTTATCCTCGCTTAAAAGTTCGTCATCAATAATGACTCGTAAAAGCGAAGGCATGCTCTCAAGTTGGGTAATCACAGCATTCATAAGCTGTTTTTTACTAATGAGTTTCTGTTCTATCAAATATTCGAAAAACACGATTAAATCCTACTATTGATATAATTAATAACTTCTGGAATGTGACTTAACTCCAGACACTTACCTAAACCAGACCTCTCTATCGCCGCCGGCATACCCCAAACGGTACAACTACCTTGATCTTGGTAGAAGTTATAGCTCTCATGCTTAGAAAGCTCGACAACACCTCGAGCTCCATCTTCGCCCATCCCGGTCAGGACAAAAGACGCAACTTTTTGCTTAAAGTTTTGGGCGACTGATTCAAATAGACAGTTTGCAGCAGGTCTAACGAAACAATCTTTCTCTTTTTTATTCAGTTGTATAAGACCTTGAGAGTCTAGGACCATATGATAGTCGCCAGGGGCTACGTAGCAATGACTCGGCTCGAGACTTTCCCCTCCCTTTGCCTCTAAAACAGTATAGCCGGCCGAAATACGATTGAGCATGTCTGCTAACTTTGCCGTAAAGATAGGGGGCATGTGTTGAACCAAAAGAATTGGCACATTTTGACCTCCCTTTAAGTTTCTAAACACTTTAGATAACGCCTCTGGTCCACCTGTTGAGGACGCCATCACAATTATTTTAGGTTTTATGGGTAGGTCAATTTCCTGATCAAGCTGCTGATTCACCGACTTAGGAGTGGGCGCATTTCTTATAGTGATCATTTTTTGAAAAGCTTTAATTTTGGGGAGTAGATTCTCTCTAATCATGGCCAAACTAGCATCAATACTGCCGGCACCTCCACTATCTTGTTTGGCCACAAAGTCATTAGCACCCAGTGATAGCGCCTCAATTGTCTTTTCGGCGCCTTTTGTCGTCAAAGAGCTAAAGACGATAATAGGAACCCTCTTGTTAAACTCTCTGATTTTTTTTATCGTCTCCATTCCATCGAGAACAGGCATTTCCATATCAAGGGTAACAAGGTCGACAGGGGATCCTTTTTTTAGGTAATCCACTGCCAACTGCCCATTACTTAAAGCTTCAACTATTTCAACACTCGCTATCTCTCCTAAAGCTTGTTTAATTGCTAAACGAAAAACAACAGAATCGTCAACAATAAGTACTTTCAACTAGACCTCGAGCTTCTGCACGTAGATGCTCAATTGCTCCGCAATTTCACCTAAGACTTTCGCTGAATCCTGCGCTTTCAGTGCATCTTTTCCCGTATTAGAAGCCGCATCACTCACCTGAGAAATATTTTCATTAATCTGCTTAACCCCTTCGGCAGATTCAGTAACAATTCTGGTAACTTCATTTGTTGTTGCCGCCTGCTCTTCTACAGAGGCTGCAATATTACCTGCATAACCATTAATCTTTTCAATGGCTTCCCTAATCTGACTGATGGCCTCAACAGCGCTTTTAGCGTCTCCCTGAATATTCTCAATTCGCTTGGTGATATCCTGTGTCGCTGTGGCGGTCTGCTTTGCGAGCTCCTTAACTTCATTGGCCACAACGGCAAAACCTTTTCCAGCTTCACCCGCTCTAGCGGCCTCGATAGTGGCATTTAAAGCGAGAAGATTGGTTTGCTGAGCAATAGAGGAGATCACTTTAATGACATTACCTATGTCATTGGACGACTCACCAAGCTTACCAATAATTTCATCGGTTGAATTCGCCATTTTCATAGCATCGTTTGAAAGGCTGCTGGCTTCATTTGTCGTCTTCGTGATTTCTTTAATGGCAGCAACCATTTCCTCCATATTAGAGGCTACAGTTTGAACACCTGCATTCACTTCTTCAGATGCGGCTGAGGCCGTATTCGATTGCGCACTTGTCTCTTCAGCAGAGGCCGAAAGACTATTCGATATTTGCAATAGTGTATCGGCGTTATCTGCCAAGCTTGTGCTAGAGTTTTTTAATCCCTCTACAAGCTCAACTTTTGTTGTCACAAGCTCCCAAGTGACCATTGGCCCTACATAATCACCGTTGTCATCTGTGATGGCGCTTACAAGTAGATCGAGCTTCTCTGGACCTAATTGAATAATGGCCCGATGAGGGAGATTGGCAGGATTAGCAATTATCTTTCTTTGATGAGCAGGGTTTTTATGGAACCAATCAATAGAGTTACCCACAAGATTCTCAACCTTATCAGGTAAAAATTGCTCAAGAGTTTTTAACGTGTTTGAACTATTTTCGTTCATGTAAAGCAGGTTACCCTCTTTATCCGCAAGCATAGTGTTGATTGGCGAGAGGGAAACCATCATTTCTGCGGGGATTTTTACTGTTGAATTTTCATTGCTCATTTTTAATTCCTCGTTTGATATCTAATATTTTTTCTAAACTTAGTAATGTTAATAAATTGGATTCTTGTTTAAAAACGCCTCTTATATACTTTTTTAAGGAGTCGTCGATTGTGTCAGGTGTTTCCTCGAAAGTGGCATTCTCTATGTCCATAACGTCCATAATTTCATCAACCACGAGCGCATAGAGACCATCTCCCCACCTTACGATAATATTCATGTAATCTTCATTCTCTTTTTCTTTTTCAAGCCCAAACAGAACGCGTAAATTAATAGCCGTAACAATTTGTCCCCTCAGATTAATAAGACCATCCACATAGTCTGGCCCCAAGGGAACTGGAGTTACTCTCTGAGGTTTTACAACCTCCTGCACTTCAAGAACAGGAATGGCGTAGTGCCCTTCTAGAATTTTAAAGCCACATAGCTGGCTTGTGTTTCCAGCAAGGATCGCATCAATAGCTGCTTCTCTATCTTCTTCCATCGAAACCTCTTTAGTTTATAAAACGCTGAAGTGTATCTAGCACTTCTTTCTTATTTAACTTCTCTAGATGCTCACTAAAACCGGCGTTTCGTCCCCTATCACGATCTTTTTCCTCTATCTTTGTCGAAACGGCTATGATAGGTATCTCTTTGTTAAGTAGCCTTATTTTTTCGGCAAGGTCGTAACCATTTGAATCAGGCATCTCAATATCTGTAATTATCGCCACGATATCAGTGTTACTTTTATAAAGATCAAGAGCCTCCCTGCCATTTTTTGCAACGAGAACATCAAGACCAGCACTTTTGAGAAGATCTTCCTGAACCCTTCGATAAAGAGGGCTATCGTCCACAACCAAAACCTTACCGTTCATTGTATACTGATTAATTTCGCCTAGAGCTTTTTTTCCGACCTCTGTTGCACTCACTACCTGATAGATATCAAGTATTGTGATCAATTTTTCGTTGATATAAACAGTTCCAAGTAGTCCTTGTCTATCGATCGTATCGGTCTCAATCGGTGAATCTGTCAGGGCAATATCCATGATTTCTTTAACTATAAAACCAAAGGAGAAGCCCGCAATATTAGTGACGATACAATTAACCTTATCACTGCGAGCTTCGGCGAGTTGACGCTTTCCCTTAAGATTTAGTATGTCCTCAATATTTATTAAAGGCATTGAGTGGCCTCGGTAGCGAATAAGGCTTTGCTCACCTACACACTCGATACTGCCTGGATCAAATTCTTCTAGGCGGTTTATCAAGCTCAGAGGAATCCCGTAAACTCTGTGATCTTCGAGAGTGAAGAGCACGACCTCCATACTTTCATAATCATTACTCGCCACTTGCTCTTCTCGGACCTGCTCTTGTGCTTGATCAGCTGCTTTGTTATCAACTTGATTGTAGAAACCAAACGCATCTATGATCAAAGCAACCCTACCGTCGCCCATGATGGTAGAGCCAGCATAGTAATTAACATTCTTCAGCTTCTTATCTAGCGGCTTCACCACAATCTCTTGAGTGTCCAAGATAGAGTCTACAATCAGTCCGTATGTTTTCCCTTCTGCCTTTAGAACGATAATATTAAGGAAGTCTTTATTTCGAGAGTCCTCGCTTCCAATTTTTAGGACTTCATTTAGACGCACAATCGGAACTAAATCTCCTCTTAAGCGAAAAAACTCTCTTCCATGAAGCTTTTCTATTTTTGTAAACTCAGCCGCTTCGAGCAACACGAGCTCTACCAAGTTTTTTTGATGAATGGCGAAAGTCTCACCACAACTCTCAACCACTAAAGCAGGAACAATTGCCAAGGTAAGAGGGATCCTCAATCTAAATATGGTTCCCTTGCCTTCAGTTGAGGTAACTTCCACTTCTCCACTAATTTTTTCGATATTACTTTTAACGACATCCATTCCGACACCACGACCAGAGATATTAGTTACCTGTTCAGCTGTGGAAAACCCTGGGTGAAAGATGAGACTGTGAATTTTCCCGGGGCTCATCGATTCTGCATCGGCCGAGGTGATGATTCCTTTCTCAACCGCCTTTTGCTTTACTCTTTCACAGTTTATCCCGTTACCATCATCCCCTATCTCTATTACAACCTGACCACCTTCGTGGTAAGCCTTGATACAAAGAAGCCCTTCAGGGTTCTTACCGGCAGCTTCTCTCACTTCAGGTGCCTCAAGTCCATGATCCAGAGAATTACGAATAAGGTGAGTCATAGGATCTTTTATAACTTCTATCAAGGTCTTATCTAGCTCTGTATCCTGGCCGATCACCTCTAGCTTCACTTGTTTATTTTGAGAGCGAGAAAGGTCGCGAACGATCCGCTCAAATTTATTAAACACTGATCCTACGGGTTGCATTCGAGTTGTCATGATATCTGTTTGCAGGTCAGTTGTTATGACATTTAATTGCTGGGCATATCGATTTAATTCGGGGTTATCTTTAATTTTTGAATACTGAAGAATTTGATTTCTTGTTATAACCAACTCTCCAACCACATTCATGATTTTGTCTAAAAGTTGGACATTTACTCTCACGATGCTGTCTGTAACGGTGGTCTTAACTGGGGAGGAAGAGGAGGGACTACTCGAAGGGTCTTCCATGGTTAAATTGGCTGCAGAAGCTGAAGATAACTCGCTTTGCTTAGCGGCAACCATCTGAGCTTTACTTTCGGTTTCGGGTTTGGTTTCGGTATTGGCCTTACCTTCTACTTTAGGTTCACTATCTGAGAGCGCAGTGGTATTCGAAAAATGCTCATCCTTCACTAGAGACTCACCTGCAAGAATTTCGGCTTCAGTAATTCGAGTGAGGCGACTTAAGAGATCATTAATATCAATATCACCCTCGCTGCCTGACTCTTCAATATTCTTTAAAGTCGCAAGACAGAGGTCGAAGCTCTCTAGAAATATATCAATAAGCTCTGAATTTACACTAAAGGTACCCTCTCTAATATAGTCTAGGATGCTCTCCACCTCGTGGGTGACCTCTTGAAGTTTCGTCAGACCGAGGAAGCTCGCCGAGCCCTTTAAAGTATGAATCTTGCGATAGATACTATTCAAAAGCTCACTATCTTCAACATTCTTCTCGTAACGAGTAAGGTCGTCGTTGATATTAGAAAGATTGTCAAAAGATTCAACTAAGAACTCTTGCATAATGGCCGTCTGGGCATCGCTCATTTTTTTACCGTCTGTACTTTGTATTTAAGATGAGAGTAGTCTAACAAAGTAAGTTTTATTTACTAGAGGAAACTTTTTGAGCTCCCCCTTTTCTCAAAGCTAAAGAAGACTAATACCGTCTCCTTTAGCCTTTTCATCCCCTTATTTATTAAGGAAAAATTTTATCTATTTTTTCTTTTAGAGTCTCTGGCTTAAATGGCTTCTTCACAAAATTAGAAACCCCTGCTTGAACGACCTTTATCACATTGCTCTGCTCAGCTTCTGCCGTAACCATTAAAAAAGGAGTGTCCTTAAGTCCCTCAGTCGCCCTAATTTTTATAAGGAGATCTAGGCCACTCATCTTGGGCATGTTCCAGTCGCTCACAATAAACTTAAATGGTTCACCTTTTTCTTGAGCTTCTTGAATCATAGGCCATGCCGTTGCACCATCATCGGCTTCAGAGACATCTGTAAAACCAATTTGCTTAAGCATTTTAGAGATAATCTTTCTCATCGTCATCATGTCGTCGATCACAAGTGTTTTCATCGTAGTATCTAATGGCATATTTGCTCCTTTCGTTTTTATTCTAACTTAAATAAAAAACTTTTCTATCAAAATGAACTTAAAAAAGCCTGGAGAGGTTTTTTAAAGTTTCCACTATTGTATTTCTCTTTAAAACGCTCTTTGATAAGTTCTTTGTCAACCTGAGCACTCTGCTTTCCATAAACTTCATAAGCAAATTCACTGGCCAGAATAAAGATACAGCTTAGTGGTGATATTGAAAGGGCACCAAGTCCCCGAGGGAAACCAGACTGATCAGGCTTTTCATGATGTTGAAGAATGATGGACTCGACGTCTGAAAAAATACTCTCCCCTTGAGAGACCAATTGAGCCGCTAAGCCAGGGTGCTGCTTAATCACGAGAGTTTCTTCTTTGCTAAGGTCTTTAGCTTCGTTGAGATGGGAAACTCTCGCCAAACGATTTTCTTCGAGACCGATGTCATGAAATAGGGCCGCCATACTCAGCTTCTCTAGGGTTGCTGGACTTGACCAACTTGTATTCATACAGATCTGGCCGGCAAAGTAGCTTACTAAAAGGCTTCGCTCAGAAATATAGTCCCCACCCCTCAATATTCTTTTTAAAATAGCACTTAGATCTGGTTTCTTGGCAATGCTATTAAGAGTTGCCTGAACACTTTGCTTTACTTTTTTAGCAGCTTTTTCTGTAACACCAAATTCCTTTGCTAAATTCCTTGTGCTTTCGAAAGCCGCCAATTGAGAAACGGCTTGAATCTCATCACTGTAACCCTTTGCTACTTCTAACCTATCGCTAACGAGATCGGAGAAATGATGACAGAAGCCTTCATAGTCCGCTTTTTTAATAAAAAGATATTCGACTTCTTTTTTTTGATACTTTTCAATTTGCTCTTTATCATAAGAAATATCTTTTTCTAAAATTTTTATAAATTTAGATTCTCCAATTTTTATGAAGGCATCACAACATAGGCTCGTAAAATTAAGAAACCTTTTTATCCTTATTTCTTGGTAATCCATCTGCTGAATCACTGGCTCAGATTTATTGACTTCACCTAAGCCGCGACTAGCACTATCCGATGAAGACATTTTTTTTAACGCATAGAAAGCCTCTTCTTCGTGGTTTTCTGATTCTTTTTTTAAAGAATAGTCTGCCTCACCTTCAGCGTGATCCTTTGACTCCACTTTTAAAGAATAGCCAGCCTCACCTTCAGCGTGATCCTTTGATTCCATTTTTAAAGAATAGCCCGCCTCACCTTCAGCGTGATCCTTTGATTCCACTTTTAAAGAATAGCCTGCCTCGCCTTCACCGTGATCCTTTGATTCCACTTTTAAAGAATAGCCCGCCTCGCCTTCAGCGTGATCCTTTGATTCCATCTTTAAAGAATAGCCTGCCTCGCCTTCAACGTGATTCTTTGATTTCTTTTTTAAAGAATAGCCAGCCTCTTCAACCTTTTCATTTATAGACTTAAGATCTGATGAAATCTCAGAATGGTTTGAAGAGGTTTCTCTGCGCCCCTGCTCCGCGAGAGTTGTCTCTACTTGCCTTCTAGATAAAATCTCTTCAATGACTGGGAAAAACTCAACATCTTTAAAAGGCTTAGCGACAAAAGCATTGAACTCATTTCTTGCCAGTACCTCTTGAACAATCATAATGTCTTTGTTTTCTAAATGAGATAACCAAACGATAGTGGGATAGAGTTTGAGCTCATCGAGATAATCCACAATGACATGGCCATCTCCCCCCTTCATTTTAACCTCTGTAATAAGAAGGTCGACCTCAGGGTCAAACTGTAAAATGGTGATCGCCTCATTTCCAGAGCTCGCTTCTAGAATTTCACAATCATGTCCGGCTTCTAGAAGCATAGAAATATAATCTCTAACTTGAATGTCATCTTCAACGACAAGAACCTTCACGACACAGACCCCTAAAGAGGAAATTCATCATAAGAGAGTTCAACTGAGAAGGTTCCCAAATCAGAAACAAGCTTGGTCGCAATTGTAACAACGCCATCTTGCGCTTTTATTTCATGCCCTTTACCTTTGACCGATGTAGGAATAGACATTTCCACGAAAAAGCCATCTTCGGCCAAAACCTTTTTGGCGTTGCCCATGGTGATGTTACATATTTCAAGACCGACATCTGCAATTTCATCCGTGTACTCTTTGTACTCCTCCATGAGCATGGCACCAGCAGTCTTGAGATAAACTTCCTCTGGCCAGCTTAAAACTAGCGTTCCCCGGAAACCTTTCTTTTCATTAAGCTTTTCCAAACGACCATTGATTCCCATAATGGCAGAGAAGTCTCCAAAGCTATCTCGACTGGTCTTTATCCCTGGCTTTGCCGGTGTCAACTCTGCAGACATCATTGTTGAGTAAACCTCTTTAATGGCATCAATAAAAGGTTTACAAAAATCAAGATAACGTTTGTTAAACTCATTCATAAAGAACTCCTTATTACTTTTTTTTGATTATTGTATAGGGAAGTTCAATAATTTTTAGATATAATTTGAAAGGGAAAAAAAAACCTTAAAATAAATAAGCTAACTCACCTATGACACTATCATTTGAGCGAAACGGTGCCCAAAAAGAGTTATCGTCGGGAGAGTCTAGGACCTGAAGCCCAGCTCCTATTGAGACATGCTTAAACATTCTATAGTCAATTCGTGTGAGAAGGGCCGTATCTCGAGTTTTTAAGTCATACTTGTAGTCCATAAAAACGCTCAATCTCTCAAGTATATCCCAAGAGAACTGCCCGCCTACAGCTTGGCGCCAACGAGGCTTTTCTGCAAAGACGTTCGTGTTCACCGTGTCCCCATCGGCTAGATAAAGAGAGTTTAAAGAAAGAGAAGCGTAAGGGTTAGACCACTTAGCTTCAGCGCTCAAGTAAGTGATTCGCTCGTAAACCGGTTGAATTTTCAGGGCCTCAAATTCAAAAGACTCATCAGTACCTCGATTTGGAATAACGCCCTCGATTCCCCCTGAAATATCGAGGCTCCCCGATAAAACGGAATCGAAAGTTTTATCGCAACCACTGCCCCAAAAGTAATGGTAATTAACGAACGGCTTCGCCTTTACAACGGCCCTATCGCTTCCTGTTTGATCGTAGAATCCAGTAGCATTAATACGAATCCCTGGCTCCGGTTTGACTCCCCCAAAAACAGAGCAATGAGCAGTGCTGCCAAAGTAGTCGACCTTCATGGCCGCTGAGTTTTGCAGGACAATGTCTGATATTTCTGGATATTCGACAGTGTAAAAGATGGGAATATCATTTCCTCTAAAGCGCACAGCACTAGGAGGAGGGTACGACCATTCGTTCTTTCCCGTCACGACCCCATTCTCTGCTGAAAAAGTCGGGTTCACCTGAGGTATATTGACCGCAGACGCGTAGAGCATTAAGCCCCATGACTTCGTCTTTCTTTCAAAGTGCAGACCAAAAAGCCCTTCTTGATCTTGCTCAAGGAGATTAAAATTCTTTAGAGGATTGATTTCTCCCATGGCCCAAAAGGGAGAACTCTTTTGCCAAGAAATAATTTTTCTACCTACCGAGTACTCACTCTTGCCAATATTACGGCTAATATAGGCTTCTGGTACGGAAATAATTTGCCCCCTATCTCCAGTGTAATGGCGTAGGCTACCCTGATAGACCACATCCCATCGCCCAGCTTCCCTTTTTTCGCTTACATCGACTTGAATAAACTGATTATCTACTCCGCTATCAAGAGGAGTATTCATTCGTCCAATCTGGCCAAAACTAATGGCGCCGCTAGCAATAATTGAAGACTCTGCGAGGAAGAAAATGCCTAAAACAATGTTTTTTACCATAGTCCTTATCTTATCCTAATTTTTCGGCGTTAAGGAATAGAAACAACAAATTTCCTGCTCGAAAAAAATACCCGAGCAAAACAATCAGGCAAATTAACGGCAAGTCAGTCGCAATCGCCTTTTAAGGACTTTTAAACTAAAATATAACAATGGCGCTAGAGATGAAAAAAAATAATAAAAGAATCTTTGTGAATCTCATGTCCGCGCTGTGTTTCGCCTTTCTTTTATCCTCTTGTGGAATGAATGATGATGCTCCAGCGGACGCGGGAGTCTATGACATCGGTAATCTCAACGGAGGTTGTGAACTCGACACAGAGGCCCTCAATAACATCCTCTCCCAAGATGTCATGACGGATATTAACTGCCTAGAAGACAACCTTAATCAGTTTGTGAGTTTTGTAAGAAGAGAAAATCCCGATTATATCGGACGCTTTGAACTGACAAAGTTTATTCAAAAATTTTTCCCTGAGAGCAAAGAAGTAGCTGAAGAGTTACTTAAGCTGGTCTACGATCTTAATACACTCATTCTTAGAGACCCTCAAAACCAAATGACCGTCTCAAAATTAAGTAGCCTCTTCTCTATCGTCAGAGTCGTCAACATTGACGGAAGAAGAATCTATAACCTTCTTGAAAACCTTAAAGGTCAAAACTATTGGTCTAGAAGACAGAGTATTTTTCGTGCAGTGGAAGACGCTTCTCGCAAACTTCTCACAATAATGACCCCCTACTCAAATAAGGAAGCCAATAATCCCCAGCTGAATATTCCGACCTTCCTTGAAGAACTCAAAGGCATCCTCGACCTTACTGATGAAGATCTTAATGTCGATAAAGTTAAGAATTACCTTTTTGCTAAAAAGCTCATCTTCGGTGGAGACCCAAATACGGTTACAAGTACTCAAACCATGGACCTCTTTGATCGTTCCTCAAACTTGGTTGTTCTCTTTATGGATGTCCTCTTTGTTAAGGAAAAAGAATTTTCGTCAAAAGGCAGTGAATATTACTTCTACTATGACGTTGTTAATGACCTCGGTAAGAATTTTAAAAAGCTCGATGACAATGAGCCTATTCTTGTTCATCAAGATCTTGTCGCCGTAGCCCAAGACGTGGTTGGAGATGACTATGAAATCTCAAACCTCGAAAATACTCTTCTTAAGATTAAGGAGAAATTTTTTGGGGGAGCCCCAGAGCGCTATAATTTCAGGGATATTCAAACTGTTCTCAATTGGGGTTTAGAGTTCTCGGGTATGCTCTACTTCAACGACCTGACCTACGAACATTATGAAGACCAATTGAACTCCCCAAAGGCGATTGCTGGCTTAAGCCTGCCGAAAATTAAAACCTACAGCGTCTTCCCACAATGGATAATTAAAAAATACTGGGAGCAATTTGATTATATTAGTTCAAACTATCGCTTCTTTCACGACAGCGATAATAAAAACCACTTCTTCAATCACTACAAAAGATTTAAGTCTGGCTTTAACAATGCCAGCATGCTCCGCTGGGCCGTTGGAAAGATCATGCAGGTTTATGGCCACTTCCCTGAGGGAAAAAGAAGAAAGGAAATGGACGGGGCCGACCTGAGAAATTGTATGGACGACTTCGCCGGACTGGCCAAGGAACTCGGTTTTTGGCCTGATGATGAAGAGCGCTTTATCTCAGAGGCCGTAGCAAGTTCAGACCTCTTTATGTTCCATGCCGATGGGAACGAGACTTCTAGTGCCGAAGAAGTCACAGAATACGCTCTCAACGCCATTCATGGCTTTAGTATTTCTAGCTCAATTCATGATGAGCTCACTAAAAGATGCGTCGTTGCCAGCGATGGAGAGTCCATTCCCGTCCCCTGCTTTAGGGGTCAGTTCTTGGATATATTCTTTAACAAGCTCAATTATCAACGCTACTACGGCAAGCTCTATGAGTACCTTAATCTTAATGGCAGAGACGAAATTGAAAACTATCTCATTAACATTGAGCTTTATGCCCGTATTAACCCGGATGAAAAGGTTCCTGTCTCGAAGGAAGATCTAGGCAGAATACTGGTTATTTTAGGCAATCTAGAGTCTGCTTTTATTCGCTTCGATATCGATAAAGACGGCGTCCTTTCTCGCGGAGAACTTGATCTCACATTCTTGGTCTTTAAGAACCTTTTAAAGAAAGTCGCAGGAGATAATTTAACCAACGGCCTCTACAAAAGCATCTTTCTCTACTTAATTAAAAAAATGGAAGTTCCCTCTACAACGCAATTGCTGTGGTTTCATACTTTTGGGCGAAAGAAGAATATCGTTTCTTCTCGCTACAATATTTCAGCAATTTTGAAGAATTTCATTCTAAGTGGCGACTAAATCTTACTGATAAATTGACTTGAGTCCATTCTGATTTGCGGTCCATAAATACCATTCTCGGCCCGTTTTCCAGCAGAGATGATCATACAAACATTTAAGCCCTCAGTTGATTGAGTCTTCCCTACGAGCTTTAAAACCAATTTCTCGTCAAAGCCCTCCATGGGACAAGAGTCGTAGCCCTGAGCTCTTAGAGAAAGCATAAGATTCTCACAGGCCAAGGCTGCACTTTTATTGGCCCAAACCTTCATGTCATTTTGACTCGTGGGACCTCTTGGAGTTGGCTTTTTAAAGCCTCTAAAAAAGATCACAATTTTTTTTAGTAAACCTTTTAAGCCCAAGGGTCCTTGAGAGTAAGCGAGAGGAACAATTTTTTTGTAGTAAGACAGTGCCCCCCGAGGAGCATCTTGAGACTCTAGTTGTTTGATCATTTGCGACTGAACTTTCCTCCAGCCCTTAGTATCGGCCAATACAATGATAAGATCTGACGCCGTTCTTGCAGCACTTTGACCTAAGCAAGCCCTCACACATGTTTTCTTAGCTTCTTTGGAGTTTACCCATACAAATTTCCAAGACTGAAGATTACTGCTGTTAGGAGCAAGCGTTGCGTGATGAAGCGCCTTCTTTATCACAGCTTCAGGAACAACCTCATCCGTATAAACACGAACGCTACGCCTAGAGACGATGACTTTTTCAAACTCCTGTGCGTTCACAGCAAGGGCAACTTCGCGATAGTCAATATCGGGAATCTTAGTAAGGATGTCTTCTTTCATTTAATAGTCTCGAAATTTAAGTTTTGCAGGTCTCTTACTTACAGGCTTGCCAAGGTCATGATCAAGGTGCCAACGGTCAATTTTTGGATCATCTTTATCGATACGATAGAACTCAAGGTCTTCTTCTAACTGATCGAGCCGATAGACCAGCTCTCTTTGCAGATTAAAGGAGTCTTTCTTTTTAACTTGAAGCATATCCATGGCCTTTTGCTTGGCCGCTCTAAGAGCAGTAATCTTCTCATCAAACTCGGAAGCCAAAATAACTTTTTCTTGATCGTATGACCAAACGAAGTGGTTAACATCGTTGAGTTGCTTGTAAAAGTCGCTTCTTCTTTTAAGTAAAACGATGCGAAAAGTACTGGCATCTCGAACTCTAGAGGCAAGCATATCGGCACTAAAAACCAGCATGGCGCCTCTTCTAAAGTAGCGTCCACTACCCCAACATAAAGTAATGTCCTGAACATAGAGAACAAAGTATTCCTCTTCAACACTTCGAACGTAACCACGACACTTTTTTGTGTTTTTAGAAGCAAGACGAAACCTGACCATGTCTCCACTTCTGAAAAACTTTATATTTCTATTCTCAGATGAAATTTTAACTATGCTGGCGGTATCATCACGATCAGTAACTCTCCCCGTAAAGGTCGAGTAGTCATGCTTAGGATCGTAGAAAGAGTCTTTAATTTGCTCTTTTAAGCTCTGCCCTTGATAGCGCCAAGGCTTCTTTGACTCTTTGAATGCTTGGTCTCTCTTCTTTTTATCAACGGCACTGGCGGCCATTGAGCTGGTAGCGACCAAGAATGAAATGATAATAATCAAGAAAGATTTCATGCCTCCATTATGCCTCATTTATAGGCATGGCGTAGGCCCTAAGAAAACTTGTCACCACTACCTGGACTTTGCTAACTTGATGGGAGCAACTTACGAATAACCAACTATTTTAACTGCCTATTTAAGGAGTGAGGAATTATGGAGTTTTTTTTAGACACAGGAATCATTGAAGAGATCAAAGAAGCTATTGAATGGGGCTTGGTCGATGGTGTAACAACAAACCCTACCCTCATTGCAAAGTCTGGCCGCAGCCAAGAGGACGTCATCAAAGAGATAGCTAATCTCGTTGATGGACCCATTTCAGCAGAAGTTATTAGTACTGACAAAGATGGCATGCTGAAAGAAGCGCAAGCTCTGGCCAAAATTCACGACAATGTTGTTATCAAGCTTCCTCTTACTTTAGAGGGCTTAAGCGCCTGTCAGATTTTAAGTGATGAGAAAATAAAAACGAATGTGACTCTGTGCTTTAGCGCCAACCAAGCGCTATTGGCCGCTAAAAATGGCGCCACTTATATCTCCCCTTTTATCGGTAGACTTGATGATATTGGTCAGTCGGGTATGGGACTTATTGAAGAGATCAGAGTGATCTACGACAATTACGGTTTTCAAACTAAGATTCTTGCGGCCAGTGTTCGCCATTGTGATCATGTGAGAGAAGCCGCGCTGGTTGGAGCAGACGTGGCCACAATGCCACTTAAGTGCATGAAATCCCTTGTAAAGCATCCCCTAACCGACATCGGTCTCGCTCAATTTTTACAGGACCATCGAGCGAGCTTGAGCTAACTTAACTTACTAAAATTATTGACTTTTTTCCTTAAAGGCCCTGATCAGGGCCTTTTTTTTGACTATACTTGTCAATAAAGCTCAAGAACACAATTATTTGATCCGAAAAGTCCAGTAAGAGGCAATCGCGTCTCTTAAGGGCTTAAGGACAAAATTGTGAAAAACATTGCTCAAGGAATTCTCCTCTCGTGCTCAATGCTATTTATTTCTTGTATGAAACAAGAGAGTGCTAAGAAAGTAGCCATTGGCGCCAGTACGGCCACCCTCGATGTCAGGTGGAGCAGCGCCAGCCTCGGTGGTAGCGGAATCTCACTGGTTCTTGGCGACGCCATCGTTAACGATCAATTTGTCGGGGCAGACAATGATGGTGACGGACACAATCCTGTCGATCAAATGTTAAAAGCCTGGAATGCCTCAAACACAAGCCTTACCTTTTTTAGGGTACCGGCTTCAGTAGTGGCCAACCGCGAATATGCCAATATCAAACAATACGAAAATGATGGTGAACAAGGTATTTATAAATCAAACAATTGGTTCTCAGACGTAGATTCGAGGGCCTTAGCGGTAACCCAGTATCGAGGGCTAAGAAGAAATATCGGCACGTCCTCTGAGTATGTTCAACTGACTCATGCAGATATCATCTTAAATTATCGCGACTATAACTTCACGACAGATGCTGGCTCAAGCGCAGCTTATGACTTTCATACGGTTGTTGTTCATGAGTTAGGGCATTTTATTGGCTTAGGTCACACAGCAGGAAGTGCCGACTCTGTCATGAGTTCAACTTTAGGTATTTTTGATTCCGACAGAACTCCCTCCAGTCTGGACAAATCTAATCTTGCCCGAAATTATGGAGTCGGTGGTGTTGCGGCGATTTCAAGTAATGTGATCGCCTCGGCCATTAGTAGTGGCCCAACAACAAAGATTCTGCCTCCATCGGCAATAGAAGATGATCGCGGAGTCAGTGGGCTAATCGAGCTAAGAGTAGACGGAAGCTGTCGTCATTATGAGAATGGAGAGCTCGTAGAGATTCATTAAGATGATGAAGGAAACTTAGCCTTGAGCCTTTGCTTAAGTTCTTTTTTTAATTCTTCTTTTAATTTTTCAGCGCTTTGCTCCTCCACAGAAGCTCTCCTCAAGAATGCCGCTGAGATACTGTGCTGAAGATTACTCATTTGAACCACAGCAACCTTGCAGCTCTTGCAAACAAACATATGTATTTTAAACCTAAGCAAATTAAGGGGGCCCAAAGCTTCTTCGCTGAGAACTTTTTCATGAATATCTTTGCAACTATACATCATCACTTTCACCATACTGACCATCAATGCATTTTCTCAAGCGGGCCTTTCCTCGAAACAATAGCTGTCTCAGGTTAGTGGTACTAACATCCATTTCGTTACAAATCTCATCAGTATCGTGCTCGAGAACAATCTTTAGGATAAAAGCCATTTTTTGAGCCTCAGGAAGGTGCTCAAGGCATTTTTCTATAATGCCCATCATCTCAGCACTTTCACTGTAGCGAGAAGGATCTTCAGGGGGTCTCACCCAGTGCCCATCCTCAGCAAAAGAGCTCTCTACCACATCCTCAATAGGATCGTAGCTTTCATGCTTTTTTGAGGCCCTCCTGTGCTCTAGCACCTTGTTGTAGAGGATACCGAAGAGGAAAGTCCGGATATGACTTCGCCCCTCAAAACGCGGCAAAACCTCAAAGAAAGTCGCCCAGGTAGCATGACAGATCTCGTGGGCCTTGTCCTCGGCGAACCCCATGCCCATACAAGCTTTAAAGAGATGAGTCGAATAGGCTTCAATAACCTCAGTAATGGCCGATTCCTCTTGCTCGGTGAGCCGCTTTAAGAATTGCTGTGCTCTGAAGTCTTTTTTATTTGCAGACAAAATGAAGCTCCTGAGTTCTGCCTTAATAAGATTCTCAAAATTAAATTATTGTCACAAAACAATAGTAGCTTACACTCACTAAGGCGAGTTCATTAAGGAGTATTCATGAAATTCATCACTGCTATTACCTTGGGCCTTATCTTCTTTTCAACCAACGTAAGACCTACTTTTGACCACGATCATCAGCAATGGGCTCAAGTGCTCAAGGGCCATCTTTCATGGCACGGTGACCAGTCCCTCGTTGACTACGAGACCCTAAAAAAGGACCCCTCAACCTTGAATCAGTACCTCGTCACACTCTCCAGAGTTACGACTTCAAAATATAAGCAATTCTCAAGAAAGCAAAAGCTAGCCTTTCTTATCAACAGCTATAATGCTTTTACCTTAAAGCTCATCATTACCAACTATCCATTGAAGTCCATTAAAGATATTGGTAATTTTCTTTCGGGACCATGGGATAAAGACTTTATTACTCTGCTGGGAAAAAAAGTTAATCTCAATAACATTGAACACGACATGATTCGCAAAGACTTCAAAGAACCTCGCATTCACTTTGCCGTTAACTGTGCCTCTATGGGCTGCCCCAACCTTTCAGAGAAGCCCTTCCGCGCCGCAGACCTAGATGAACATCTTGAATCCATGACCCAGAAATTCATGCAAGATAAGAGTAAGAACTTTTATAATAGTAAGAAGAAGCGTCTGTTCCTCTCAAAAATATTTAAATGGTATGGTGATGACTTTGAAAAGCACTACACTGGAGGCCTCGATAACTTCCTTTCACAGCATCTAGGAGAAAGCGATCAAGAAAAAAGGCTGATCAAACAAGGAAAAGTATCTAAGAAGTCTTTAGCCTACGATTGGTCTTTAAATGATGCCAAGTAAGAACCAATATAATTAAGACGGGAAAGTGAGTGAGGATTGATAGATATTGATGCCACTCACTCGCTATGTCAGATCCTATATGATGAAGGTAGCTTAAGCCTCCAAGAATCCCATAGCTCAAGCCGCACCAACGAAAGTAGAAATTTCTCATAAAAAAAGCTGGAATAAATATCCATAGGCCATACCAAGCATTAAAGACGGGACTCAAAAAGAGTAGGGCCATGAATACCCCATAACACTTCTGCCAGGCACTCAACTTGGTCTGAAAAGAAAGACCGATCAATAAAATACTAAAAATAAATGGCCAAACTTTTATGTACTCCTGATGCTCCAAACCCGAGAGCGTAGCAATAGAGCCCAGACCGCTGGAAAACCACCACTGCCCACTAAAGCTTATCCAGCCCGAGCTGTTGAAAAAACCAGTGATCCAAAGGAGAAAAACTGCGACAACTTGAAAACTGACCAAGAAAAAGAGCGGCCCTCGAGTAGAGTTTTTTCTCATCTGCTCCCCTCCAAGAATCAAAGCGCCTATGACTCCAAAAAGCTTAAATCCCGTGCAAAGAAAAAGGGCCAGTCCTGCTCTGACAACCCTCTCTCTATTTTGAATGGCCCAATAGAAAAAGCAAAAACCTAGGATATCAAAATGCAAGGAGTAGCTATACTCTTTAAGGAGAAAGTAACAAAGGTAAGCCATGGCGAGCCCTTTGCCTGAAAAATCTAAGCTATCCTCACTTATTTTATTAACCAACCACCATGAAAGACCAGCATGAAAAAGACTCATTCCTATTAAGGCATAGGGACCAAACAACATATTCAACAATGAAAAATAAAGAAGGGCCAAAAAAGGATAGGGACTGGCCAGATGAGGATACCCAATAAGATGCTTTAGTGGAGTGACTAGAGCTGAAGAAGCAGGTGCTACCTTGTAAGGGTTTACTCCCGCTAAAAGAAGCTTGCCCTCATAAAGATAGCGAAAATGATCGTTTTCAAATAAAGGATAGGAGCTAGAGCACAAGTAAGCGCTCAGAAGAATAAGCCCAAGGCCTGCCTTGTCACCTGCTCGATAACGAATAATCGTTCCTTGAAGAAAGGGAGCGATGAGGCACGCCAAAGCAAGCCCCAGACCTGCAAAAAAGCGCTCTTTAAAGAGGGTACTCACTATCAAAATGAGTAAAGAAGAAAGCAGACAATAAAAGTTGAGAGAATGGCCTTGGCCAAAAATTAAGCGTCTCATTCAGCTATTTTTAGTGAAATTTCAGCAGATGGCTACATTAAAGGCTCAAGCCACTTAAATACTGGAGAGAATGTTTTCATGATCTTGATTAAGCCTTCTGAGGCTCCGCCGTAGACATCCGCAGGCTTTCCGTTAGGATCAACGGCCTTCTCTTTACCAGTAATGACATAGGCCTTATTCGCTCTGGCTTTCACACTTTCTAGAAGGTTCGCTGTTAACTCTTTTGAATCTTCACAAAAAATACCCATTTCTACATTGTAGAAGTCTGAGCGATTGTCGATATTGTAAGTCCCCACATAAAAGCTATCTTCACTAAAAATTTGCGTTTTCTCGTGCATGCCCCAGCGAGTGTTCTCGACGGCAGCATTAAGAACAGGCTCTATTGGATAGAATTTAGAATCGTGGATATAGGGTACCAGTCCAGCGGCTTGCCATGAGTACACAATTCCATAAAAGTTAGCCGCCACATAAACGGCGTCAGTAGAGCCTAGGGAGTTCGTATAAAGGTTAATTTTTGTGTTATCTGAATTAATCACTTTGCTTAGCATGCTCTGCCAAGCTTCATTGAGCATAAAGTATGGCGAAATTAACCAAATCTCGGGCCCAGACTTATTGAGCAAATGATCAAAAAGAACCTTTCTTGTGATTTTATATTCTTCTGAGTAATTGTCTCGAACACCGATTAAGTAGTTCGCCCCAGGCTTATCACTCACATAAGTTGCCTTCGGACAATTGAGAATAGGATAGCCATTTAATATCGGTCTAGAGATCGTCTCTACTTGATTAGCGAGCTCATCCATTCCTTTTCTATTTTCAATCCAATCTCGGGCTTCTTTTCTATTCTTGTCAAAGTTATCCTCGCGAAATCGGTTATAGCGATCGCGATTTCTTCTATTTCTAAACAGCCTATTTGAGCCGCTATTCACTTCAAACTTCACCGCTCTTTTAACAATATGATCATCCCAGAAAGTATCGAATGAATCTTGCATCGCCTTGGCAAGAGGTCCTTTCACATAAATATCGCGGTCAAAGAAGTTATAAACCTCGTCAAAATCAAAGTAGTCGTCGCCGATATTTCGACCGCCGGTAATCCCTTCACTCCCATCAATCACTAAGATTTTACGGTGGGTGCGATACTGAGCGGTAATCGGATCAAGTGCTCGTTGATAATGCCAGAGTTTAATTCCATACTTAGCGACAGCTTCGGAGAAGAACTCATCCATTTCTATGACAGTAATGGACTTATCGACAATGATGCGAACATCAATCCCCTCTTTCGCTCTCCTAATAAGCTCGTGAAAAAGCAGGAGACCCGCCTGATCTTGCTCCCAAATAAAGTACTCGATACTAATACGTTTTTTTGCTTTTCTTATAAGGTCAATTCGTTTCTGAAGGGAAGCTATACCACTGTGCAAGAGTTGCATGTCATTACTTTTACCACTTACTCTAGAATCATTTGAGAAATAATAGGGATAATCAGAGAAGGCCCAAAGAGTTTGGGTCAACAAAATGATAAAAATCAAGACACTCTTTTTCAAACAATCCTCTCTTACAAAAGTATTCATGATTTTAGTTGCAAATAGGATGCCCATAAAAGCATCCTACTTCTGAGACCTTATTGGGTCCTGATTGTCTAAAATCTAGACACTTTTAGGCTTTTTGTTCAGCTTAAAGATTAACCTCTAAAATGATGTAGGGTCTCTCCACTCGAACCCCATCGATAGGATTGTCTTCAATCGCTTCAAAGACCTTCTTGGTCACATTAAGAAAGCTGGCCTTCACTTTATCAAGTCTCACTTTAATCTCGGCCCCACTACTCGTTTCTGCTAATGTTATCTTACCCTGGGCCTTAATATTCACAGAGATATCCAACTTTGCTTTGAGCTTGAGATCAAAAGCACCTCGGTTAATGTCGACCTTCAGATTTTCCAGACCAGTTTGTAAAATGACCTCCTGACTTAGGACGCTGCTAAAAAAACCTTTAAGCCAAGTGGCGGATCGGGCCGTCTTAGCAAACTCTAGAAGAGCTGCCCTAAGGCTTCCTTTGTTCAAGCAGGTTTCAAGACCAGCAATTAAGAGGGAAGAAGATGAACTAGCTCCTTGGCAGTTAAGATCAGCGGAGCTTGCTTTTAAGGCCAAGGCAGAGCTATTGCCTGACAGAGAGCTCAAAGAGAAATCAATCACGTTCTTATTCATCTTAAAATTTGCCCCACGCCATCTGAGACTTTCCATGTCGAGAATAAGCTCGGGAAGATCTTCCAACACAAATTCACCAGCATCCCCTGTGAAGACAAAGGAGTCTTGTTCTTTGAGCACAGTAAATTCGGCATTCTCAATAGCAGCGGCATCTGGCAGATGCCATCGGGCCGCTCGAGCTTTTCCAGAATCATTGGCATAATCTCCTTCAAGGTTTTGAATATCAATATTTATTAGACCTGACGCCAATAGTGAGAGCGGGGTTAACAAGGCCAAGAGCGCAACTATTTTCATCATCGAAATCCCTTTTTTAAAGTATTGATAAGGAGCGAATCGGCTTGTGAGATAAGGGAATAAAGGATGGGAGAACTCCAAGGTTCTCGGTGGCAAAGGATGCCTAAGTTCTCGAAAAGACGGTCTTAATAGCTTTGGTACTAAAAGCTGACACCTTTAGTAATCCTTACAAGCCAGAGGGCATAAACAGCAATACTTGTTAAAATTTATCTATGAAAATGATTAAAAAAACGACCATCGCTGTCCTTGCTCTCACCCTCTTTGCTAGCTGTCAGCAAGAAGCAGATCTTAAGCTCTATGAGGGTCTCCAAGTGAAAAGCTCGGCCATCATTGTTGGCAACAGTGATGATCGAAGAGAAATGACAAACTATGACCCTAGTATTGTCTCTATCATGGCAAAGGGAGGCTCCACCGTTTGTTCGGCAACAGTGATTGGTCCTCACCACGTTATTACTGCAGCTCATTGTCTCTATGACCAGAAAACCGATAGCTATAGAAGAGAGCGCTATGTGGTCCCCGCTTTCAACTCATCTGCAAGCACTAAGCCCCACCAGAGATTCTTTATCGATAATATATATATCCCTCACCTCTATGTTGAATTGGCAAAAGGCTCCGAAAGTATCCCTTCACAAGCGCTCATTCACGATATCGCTATTATTGAAGTTAAGGACACTTACGGGAACGTCCCCTTTGCAGATCAAACTTACAGCGCCTCCATCGAGGCATTTGACCAAGACTATCACTTAGAAAACCAATCTCTGGCGCTAAAGGCCTATCACGGAGACCTGAAAGAGAGTACTCCTTATGAGCAGGAGGGCTGCGCTTTTAAGATCGTTTATCGGGACGATTTGATTGGACATACATGTGATATTTTCAAAGGCTCATCGGGCGCCTCCCTACAGATTAATAACACGATTGTGGCCATCAATATTGCCGAGCTTGAGCAGGACTACAATATTGGCAACCCTATCACTCACCAAAGGGCCGATGCTATTGAGAGCATCATCCGACGCCAAACTCAAGGCTCCTTCAGAAAGATCTCTTATGATCAAAAGCCCTATACAGGCATTGAAGTCAAAAATAATTGCAACGAAGAAGTTCTTATTGCCTTTAAGTATCAGACTGAAAATAAGGATTGGATTTTTGACGGCCATTACAAGCTCGCTCCAGGGGATTTCTTTATCTCTCCCGTGCAGGCCCATAGCACTAATATTTACTACCAAGCACAGACTCCAAATAGGTCTAAGACGTGGGAGGGTAATCACAAAGCCCTGAGCTCACGAAATCAGGCTTTTCTTATGAAAAGAATAGAGACCGAAGCCCGCTTCTATGATCATAGGCTTAATATTAACTGTAATTGAGTCCCTAACTACCTAATATTTTATGATAAAAAAAAGATGAAACTTTTTCTACGTCTCCTGCGTATAGATCTATAATAGACGAGCTTACCAACGAGCTCATCCTCAGGAGGAATCATGAACCTTACAAAAATCATTACAGCGGCAACCCTAATCTTTTCTTTGCAAACTCTCGCCGAGGGCAATAAGGGTGAAATGCTCACTAAAGCAAAGGCCATGGCCACCGAGAATATCGAAGCTAAAATCGGCCTTTTAAATGAGCTCAAGAGTTGCATCAATAGCGCCAATGACCGAAGTGCGCTCAAGGCGTGTCGCAAGCAAGCAAAGAGCAAACGGCAGGCCCACAAAGAAGCCAGCAAGACCAAAAGAGAGCAGTTTCGTGAGAAGAGAAAGCAAATGAAAGAAGAAAGAAAAAAAAATCGTGGCTAATCCCCTATACTAAAAAAGCCGCTCCATAGAGGCGGCTTTTTCCAATTATAAACATTTTTTTTCAAGCCGTTTCTTAATGAGTCAATTCAATTTCCAGTAGTTCATCACAAGAAGCGCGATCTCTAATTTTCAGTGTAATTGTTCTGCCCTTCTTCTGTGCTTGAATCTCTTGCAGGATTTGATTTTCCGGAATCTCCATTCGCTTTTTATCGGCATCTGACGCCATGACAAACTCGTCATCCAGATTAATACAGGTCTCTATTCGAGTGGTGGCCGCGAGCTGTGCTGTTTTATGATAGGTCCCATTTTTGAGGTCTGATTGAGCGCTCTTTAAAAGATAAACATCTTCAAAGCGACACTTCTTACTCTCCTCTATGGATTCACTTAAACCGCTTAAAACCATTTTTTCACCGGTAAAGACCACGCGGTCATGCTTCTTCCAAACAAAGGAAAAATCCTCGCAGGTAGCTTTTACCACTGAGTAGTTTCCCATCAATGGAGAAGAGCCAAGGCTAGAGTGGGACAGAATTAATGCGCCCGTAATAACAATGAAAAACCTCATAACTCCTCCTAGGACCCCATTATAGCAGAGTTTTGTTGGGCCCGAGAGAATTTTCAAAGGGGGCAAAAGATGTCGAAAATAGGCCTAGAAAAGCCCTAATGGCAGTGAATATCTTGCTCTATGGCGACTTTGACTGAACCTATATCTTGGCTTGAGTAAGCGTTATAGGGGTCATTTTTAAAGTCCTCCGCATCCATTTTATTTATCCATAGGGTCATACAGTCCTTGCCCTTATACTCGGCAAAATCCTCACCTTTTGAATAAGTTTTTTCGCTGGCATCAAACAATACCTCAGCCGCCTTTTGGGCCCGCTGAAAGCTATCAGCACCCGGCGGGTATTCGAAGCTAATATGCTGAAGAAAGGGCTGCTCTCCCTTATCACCATTAAAGAACTGAGCATGATAATACCGAGTTCCTGGAAGGGCCTTATCACTACGAACCATAATCATGCCACCGGTGTCGTCATTCCTACTATCAGCGACTCTTGGTTCCAATTCATTCTTCTTCAAAAAGGCTATGAAGTCAGTGTGGCTTCTTTTTTGCTGAACCATTTGAATCACTTCATTCGTAATCGACTCCAAACTTCTCTCGCGCTCATTAACCGGATTAAAGGCCGGTCTGTCTTTTAGGGTTGGTAACTTCACCGTTCGTCCCATCTTATGGGGATCATCCTGGTGAGCGCTATGAGCGGCGAGCTTTGGGTCGAGTTTAAGCTTTGGAAGAGCGGCGTTGCTCTTGCCTAAGTCTCTAGCTTTTCCCGGCTTGAGATTGTGATCATGGTCGTCATTTGCCTTTTTTGATTCTTCAAGCGATCCGTTAAGAGGCGATCCTTCGTTGTAGGATATTGACTTTAAATAGAATAGTCCCCCGGCAATCGCACAGAAGACTATGAAAAAAGTAATTTTTTTAGAAGACATCATCTTCCCAGCGTAACAGATATTCTGTCGGGTTCAAGAGGTCACTTCTTCTTCTAAAGCGTCCTGAGCTAGTACTTAAGGAGCCTCTTTTTGTGCCTTTAAAGAGCTCAAAGTGAAGCATCGGGCGGCAGCAGCCTGAATTAACTTTGCCGATGTAGCCCAGACGCTGGCCCATAACAACCGTTCGATTCTTTCTGATATTCTTAGCCTTCTTGCCAGTTAGCTCACCGTAGCGGGCAACAAAGCCACCGGAGTGTTTAACTTCTAGAGCAAAGGTTCCTTGATAGAAATAGTAGAGATCAGTGAGTACTTTACCAGCAGCGATGGCACGAATGGGCTCATCTTTGTAGCGATAAAGATCACAAGCAGCATGGCGACGCCCCCCACTTCGTCCGGCATTAAAACGTCTCATTCCTGAAGTGTAGCTATGAGTTGGCTTCTCTATCGTTGGGAAATCACAGCACTTACCGTCATCGATCCCTTTGATTTCCACTGAGGCCATATCCTCTCTTCTTACCTTTCTGAGGTGTCCACACTTCTCTTTTTCTTTAATAAAGCTGTCTGCAACGTAACCTACTTTCTCATCACTAGATTCTCTTTCTGAGAACTCAACCTTGACAAAATTATACTCTACGCCGCCAATGGTCCTCTTAAGGCTTTCCTCACCCCATGATTGAAAGACCTTTACGGGCTCACCCACAGTGGCCTTAAAAAGGACCGTTTCCAGGTCTTCAGAGCGGATATTGAGGGTGCGAGAGCCCATACAAGTTACGCGCTCTAAGGAGCTCAAAACTTCTTCTTGTGCCCCTGGTCCTGCTTCTTTTTCAGTTTGGCTTGATTGCGCCAATTCGATATCCTCTTCAATTGTTTTGCCGGTCGTGCCGTCCATTTGGGGCTCTAATTCTGCCTTAGCTATCGCCTCGCCTGAAGTAGGCACTCCGCCATCAATTGAAATAGGTTGTTCGTGGCCAACATCCGACAAGAAACTCATTGCTGATGTTTTGGCTAAACTTGTCAAACTACTAAAGACAGAAGTCTCACTGGCGCTTACACCTAAGTAAAAAAGAGGAGTTTCTCCGTGGCCTTTTTGATAGACACGAAAGGCCGAGTAGGTTCTTTCAGAGTCTCCACACTTATATTGATAGTAATTGCTATCTGCTGCTATTCTTACGTAGAGGTCTTCAGTGCTTTTCAAATTATTAATTCCATCAACGACAGACTGATCAGTTTTTTTCACGAAGGCATCAGCTTTTATTTGGAAGACAAAGTCCTCTGCAGGTAGCGTTGACTCGTGAAAGAGATAACCCTTATCACCTCTTTGAGAGTTCCAACGGCTTTTTTCAAGGCCCATTCCATCATTCAAACCAACGACTTCTAATCTCTCGTGATTTCTTTTCGATGCTCCCTCGATTTTCTTAAGTAAAGAGAAGTTAATAAGGTTTGACTGTTTTACACCCGCATGATTTCGAAGGTTTTCAGTCTTGCTGTCACCGCTTCCAAAATAACGAGAGACTCTAAAGGGAGTCTCTTGCGCGGCAGCGACTTCACAGTTAGCGCTGGCCTTTACTAAGCCTTCTTCATTATCCCAAAAGAGATGAGAAGAAGCCAAAACGCTAGGGCCAAAGAGAGCTAAGAGAGATGTTATAAGGATGTTTTTTGTCTGTTTTTTCATCATTACAGTCCTGAGGGGTTAAAGTTCTTAGTTATTGGGTTCGCCTCATCTTAATTGAAACGGGGAAAGGGGTGATCAAAAATGAAGCTTATTCACTGCGTCAAAAGCTTTTACACTTTGTTTTCGAATACCTTGGGCCAATCCAAGGCAATTTGTCCTATTATCAAGATATTTAATCATTAAATATCAATAACTTACAAAATAAGGACAGAAGCCATGATCACTCTCTATGCAAAAGGACCAACTCGTTCAATGAGGGCCTTGTGGGCCTTGAAAGAAGCTGGTCTTGAATTCGACTACAAAGAAGTCAACCTTATGCAAGAAGAGCACCTGAGTGCTGAATTCACGAAAATTAACCCCTATAACAAGATTCCTGTTCTGGTAGACGGTGAATTCACTATTACTGAGTCAGTGGCCATCGTGACCTACATAGGCCGTATTAGCGGCAAAGAGCTAGTCCCTGCGGCCCACGACGCTAAGGCTTGGGCAAGGTTTGATCAATGGATGAGCTTTTTGAATTGTGAAGTTGATGCTCTCCTCTTCACGATAGAAAAACATAAGTGGCGCTACGCTGAGGCTGATCAATCATCTAGGGCCATTGAAATGGCGACTGAAGAACTAGCTCCTAGTATCAAGCTAATAGAGGATCAATTGATGAAGACACCTTACCTTCTCGGGGAGTCATTTAGTATGGTCGATATCGTCAATACCCACTGCTTGAATTGGGCGCGAGCAAGAGGAGTCTTTAAGGCCTGCGACCGCTTAGACGCCTACACCAAGGAAATGAGCAAAAGAGAAGCTTATCCTCGTGAGCTCTACAAAAAGAAATAATGGGGGCGCTCAATAGCTTAAAACTCTATAGATAATTCACATAGGCTGCAAATGAAGAACTTAAACTGATAGAACCCTGTGAATTAAGAAGAAACAAAATACATGAATAGTGAGGAGAATCTCCAATGAAAAAAATACTATCTCTCATCCTAATAATGGGTGCTTTCAATAGTGCAGCCGAAACTACGATCAGCTACGAGTGCGTCGCTCCAGAGCTTGATTACGTCAGCCGTTTTTCCATGAGCGGAACAATCGTGACGGGAGATTTAAATCAAGATAGTCCAACCTCTTGGATTTCCAGACAAACGATATCAGGAACATTTACTAAAAGAGGAACCAATCAAGAAAGCGAGCAGCTCTCCTTTAATCTTAGCGGCAAGGCTACTCGAGTAGCATCGGCAAGTACCCTTAATCCTTTTATTAATTTAAAGCTTAAGAATAAGGATCAAACTCAGTTGATTCATCTTAATCTTAACTACCCAACGAAGCTCTCAAGTACCGTAAAAACTGAAGAAGGCTATCTTTATAAGTCTACCTGTAAAATTACAACGATTGAGAAGTGCGCTTTTGGAAATGACTACTTTGACGCTCTTGAAAACCCTGCGATAAAGAACCAAGACCTTGGAGTCGTTAAAAAAGAAATGGAAGCTTTTGGCGGTATTGTTCCAGTTCAAAAAACAAAAGTAACTCTTCAAGACGGAAGAATATTTTTCTTTTACTATACATTTGATGACTCGATCGATGGTGGAAATACTTACGGTCAAGTAGAAGATTCATCAGGTGCTGTCGTTACAGTCATCGAAGATAGTAGTCTTTATCAATGTAAAATAAAGGTGCCTGCACAGCTTTAACCAAAAGTAGATTTAGTCAACAAAGCCAGCTCGAGTGCTTTGCTTTGTTGACTAGAGAAATTTCTTAAAAATATCTGCCAAGTCTTTTCTTCCCATTTTTTGAACATAATCCAGGCAGTTTTTCCCGTCATAATCCTTATCACGAGGAGACATTCCCAAATTCAAAAATTTTTCAATTATTGTTGAAGAGCCCCTCAGTGTCGCTAACGCCAAATAGCTTCTTCCCTCTATTTTCATAGAGTATCTAGCTCCCAAATCAATCAACATTTGCACGACCTCAGCATTATCCCCTTTGATGGCATCATACATCGGCTCTCGCTTTCCTAGATCCCTATCACTTGTTCTAAGTCCCTGTTCAGAAACAAGAAACTCAATAAGCTCAGGATTGCCTGAAAAGGCTGCAAAATGAACAAGAGTTTTTCCATTCTTTGCCTTAAGGCTAGGGTCTCCCCCAACACTCAAGAGATGTTTAACTTGATCGAGCTCTCCCAAGAAACATGTTGCCATAAGAGGAGTAACTCCCTCTTTGTTTCTACGGTTGGGGTCAAATTCCTCTACATCGGGGTCTATATTATCATGTCCTATATTTTTAACGCTCCAAAACTCTTCGCCTAAGTCTTCCTGCTCGCCTTTTATGGTTGTGACACTTTCTATCTCGGCTTCCCTTTGCCCCTTAACCATTGAGCTCTCTTCTCCTAAGTCTTCTTTCTCGCCCTTGAGCACTGTTGAACTTTCTTTTCCTAAGTCTTCCCTTTCACCTTTAATCACTGTCGAACTCTCTTGTTCCTCTTCTTGAGTTCCTGAGATCAAACGGGCATCCTCACCTAATGACTCTTCTAAACCTTTAACCAGCATAGTCTCCTCGCCTAGGTTCTCACGAACTCCTGAAATGAGAACCTTGTCACCCTCATCACGGTCTTGCCAGCGCTCAACCTTCTCTAAGGCCTTAACCAAGGCTTCTTCTACGAGAGGCTCTTTGATAAAGTCAAAAACCAGAAGGTCGCTGTTTTGAATGAGAGATTCTTTAGAATCAATGCCAGTGATGAGATAAGGAAAATGAGATCTTTCTTTATTTTTGGATACAAAATCCTCAAAATGCTTAGAACAAGCCACAGAACTCTCGACTACGACGGCAACGAATTGAGTCGACTCAATTAAGCCCTGCGCCTGTTGTAATGATAAACAGGTAAAGAGTTGAAAATCACTTTTTTCAAATTCAATTTTAAGCTCTTTTAAAGACTCAAGGCTTGGATCAACCACGAGAACACTAGACTTATTTGAGCCCGTCAACAGCCTCAGCACTTGCTTGGGTCTCAACGGTTTTTTCAAGGCCGCAAAAACGGTTGGTCCCTTCAGTCTAATTTTTTTTCCGTACGCCTCATCCATGTGAGCGCTCATGATTGCCATAGGGAGGTGCTGATTTTTCCCGGCCAAATCTTCCTTGAAAAACTGAATTAACCTCTCTGAGGTTTCTGTTGTCCCAAGGACAATATCAATCAGCCCCATGGCGAAACTGTGGTTTCCCAGCAAATCGATAGCCTCTTGAGCGCTAAAGGCAGAGAAGAGATCAAATGGTGATCCACTCAACTCATGTTGAATGAAGTTATGAATATCAGGATCATCGTCCACCAGAAGAAGTTTAGGTTTTATTAACATTCTAGACCTTCCTATCGTGGAGCTCGTGTGATTAACCGACTCCACTGATACGATTTAATTAAATAATGAATAGAACCATTCTACGGGAACCCCTAAAAAAAGACATCAAACGATTTAGTTTTTTCTGATCAGCATTGACTCTTTGATGGCCCAAGCTAAGATATGAGGATGAATAGAGCAAATGAGATTTGGGATTTTTTAAAGCGAAGAAAAAAGTACTGGCTACTGCCTATTGCTAGCGCAATGGTACTTCTGTCTATTTTGATCTACTTTTCCACGGGATCCTCTGTGGCCCCTTTCATTTATAGTAATTTTTAAAAGAAGTTTAAAAAGAATCAAGTTTTCTTAGATAGTAATTGGGAGTACTCGGAGGCGCTTGACCTGTTTCTTTTATGTAGGCCGTTGAGCGCTCAATGCTCTTTATTTGCGCTGCTATCTTAAAAACCTTAGCTGTTTCATCGCTGGGCTTCGATCTATTCGTATAGAAACGATTATTGAAAGGAATCCCTGTTGTTTTTAAACTCATAGACTTCCCTATTTATTGAGCATGTCTTACAGTGCTGCTTTTTTCAAAAAAATAAGTCAAACAGTGATAGCGATAGTGAATACCTCTAGCGCTTTCTCACTGTTTAAACTATCTAGTTAGCGGCCTTAAAAGCTCTATCCTCGGCCCTGATCCAATCCATTATCGCCTCTCTATACTTTGTTCTAAGCTCTTCGAGACTCACATTTAGATCTTCTCTCGAGTTATAACCATTCATATCCTGGCGATAATCAATAACCTTATCTCCACCTGAACGAGTCATTTTATTGTCCCCATTTTTCTGAACCATCATCACAAGATTGTCGTAGTCATCTCCAACTGAAAAGTTATCAAGGTTTGTGAAAACTCTAGGGTCAGCTCGATAAGCGGCAGAGTCAGGCTGTAAAAACATAACAGCACCTGCACGATCTCTCTCTACAACAATGGGATCAATTTCATCTCGAGGGTTTTCTGGTGTCCCAAGATTAGGAATATGATTAACATCAATGATATCTCGTTCACCTTTAGCTCCCCCTAAGAGATTAAAATGAAGTAGATCATTGTAGCCACCAATTGCGGCTGAGTTTGTTGGTAGGTACTCGAGTCGAATGCCTTTGAAACTTCCGATCCACTTAGCCTGCTCTTGCTGGGCGCTATTAAGGTTTGAAAAATTAGTATTAGGAATATTTAAGTCTGCCCTTGTAAACTTTGCGAAAGGACCCTTCATATACTGAGCTCTATAGCCTGAAGGGTGTCGGACAAAACCTTGCACATAATCATTACCTCTATCATGAATATCCCACTCATCTTTATTGGTATCTTTAAAGAAGAGCTCTTCGGTAAAGACAAACTTCGGATGATTATTAGTCCCATTCAGTCCTCGAACAATCGTTGATTGATAAAAGTTTTGAAAATCAACTCTTGAGAGGGCCTGCTTACAAAGGATATCGTCGTTGAAGTCAAAGGTTGTCATTTTAAAGTAAGGGTGGCGTTCATTATGACACTCCATACAGGTGTAAGTCTCAAGACCGGTATTGCGTCTCTCAGGGTTGCCAGGGTAACCATCGATAAGATCATCTAATGAGGAATTCAACGTTAATCTGACCTGTTTTAAAATGGGCTTCACTGTTTTTGTGAAAAGCTCCAACTCAAGGCAACTTCTCTCATTGGCCAGTTCAGGTAATTCTCCCTTTGGATTGAGAACATCAACAGGGCCATTTTCAATACTTAATTCATCAAAGACAAAGGAGAACTGATTAGACGCCTTTGCATCAGGATCGGGAATTAAGGTTAAAAGAGGAGCGTAAGTTATCACTCGTCCTAGCGCCACTTTACCAGCGACTTGGGAATAAGTTGCATCAGTAAACTCATGCTTGCCATTGATCAATCCCCGAATTCCCTTAATTTTTAAAACTTTGTTTCTTCTATTTTCAAAGAAAAAGCGCGGTGCTCTGAAGACATAGTTTTGTCCATCAAACTCCTCTCTTACTTCTATCTCAAAGAAAGCACTCTCTCCAGCTTGTAAGGCTACAAGCGAGGATAGATCATATCTTAAGATTTTTCTCTTGTAAGAAGAGATATATTTCTCATCCCTCGTTCTAAGATCAGGCTGAAAGTTAATTCTCCCTTCCACACTGAAGTCGTCGACTTTATTTAAAGCAATAAGATCAATTTTAGTTTCGATATCATCTTCAAATAACTCTATCGAGTAGGTTCCCTCGACCAGGTTCCAGTAATCTCTCTGATCGGGCACAGGAATAAGATTATCAGAATTATCTTTGATCCGGTTGCCTCTAAAGTCGAGACTGCTCAATTCTGAAGCGCGACCTCTTGTTTTCCAAATCCACTCTGCATCCTCGAAGCTCAGGGACTGACAAGTGCTACTCTTTTGATTGATGTTGTTACCTGATCTAACGAGGGCTCGCACAGGAGTTCCACTGCTATTGAGGACTCTGAAGTTGATTCGCTTGTCATTATTCCCGTCAGACTTTCCTCTCATCCAAATATTATAATAGCCACTATCTTTCACATTGAATTCATACTTAGCATACCCTGGGGTTCTTTGAGCTAGACTTAAGGCCTGAACACCGTCACCTGAGGAGTCTACTGAGTTAGCATTCTTCCACGCTCGAATGGCGTCTATGAAAGAGGCTCGTAAGCTTGCGTCGTTATTACAGTTCAATTGCGCATTTCCACTGCCTTGAACACAATTATGAACAATCCCGCCAGCGCGGCCTCGAAAAGAATCTCCAGGGTCTTGAAAGTTGACGAGATTTTGGTCTTTAATAACCTTCATCGCCAGAGCGGAGTTTTCTTGAGCAAAGCGCGCTTGATCACCAGATGTGTGACAATTTAAGCAGCGCGCACCTCGAAGCACAGGAAACAGAGTCTGCTCAAAGTTTTCGATCTCAAGCCTTTCATCAAGATTGGCCTGTGCTCCAGCAAAAACCCCACTTAAATCGAGGTTTCCTGCAGCCCTTTGAAGATCCCAAGTCACTCGGCCGTTAACTCCTACCGAAGTATCTGCAGAGAAATTTTCACTAGTGCGAAAGCCACCAGATTGTCCTGACTCGTATAGGTTTGAGAAGTCACCGTTTTCTCGCTTTAGATTGGGGTTGATCACGTAGTGGGCAAAGAGATCTATTCTGTGAAACCAGTTACCACTACTCAAGTCGCTTGCGCTTGCCGCAACGATGGAGAGCCCATTATTACTGACACTAAGCTTATCAAGGCTATTTTCATAAGTGAGCGGGGTCAAGACACTTTTTGCCGTGATCACTTCAGGAACCAGGTCCCTATAGCGACCGGGGAAGTTCGTATTATTTGGGTCACAGGTCCGATAAGGTGCACCTGCTGAACGGCTAAAGACAGGGGTCGACTCCTGCCCTATCCAGCTGTCTGGACAATCGTAAGCCACTTCAAGATTCTCAGTGGACAGAAAATACTCTAGGTCCATGTTATCTACCCGAAAATAAGTTAGATTTCTTCTACTCATAAATTGAGCGCTGGATCTTTTAAGATCACGATAAAGAATTTTTTGCTTTTGAAGCTCTAAATCTCTCATTTTATCATAAACCACTCCGGGGAGAGGCTCATACGCCCCGTCACTAAAGAGTTCATAAAGAGACGCCGTTGTTCCATCGTCTTTTGTATAAGATTCACTTGCCGCCTTAAAACTTCCATTACTTTCAAAGACGTCATCCCAAGCAACAAAGTGCGGAAGGATCTCGAAAGAATTAAATGAAAGTAAGGAGCCGTCTTGTAAACCGACAGGCTTACCTGGAGTTATATTGTCGTCGACAAACTTTCCTCCAAAAAGAAGAAGAGTTTGTACAGTGCTGAAGTCTCTAGCAAGGAGGGCTTTCGCATAATCCAATCTCTTATCTGGGCGAATGAGTCTTCCCTCTATCCTATATGAAAAGGGAGCGTAGCCATCTTTAACGACTCTATTTGTGGTTCTTGTTCTTCTGGTTTCGCTATTAACGTGAGTAGAGGTTTCCGAAATCTGGAAAGGCCCATTTTGAAAATCATTTAAACTTGCAGCGCTCGGTGTCTGGCAGGCATTAAGAGTGACTCTCGATTGGCGAGTAGCATTTGTGTGAGGGTTTCTAGCTGGAGCAGGACCCGTCATAAATTTTTGACCAAGAGCTTTTGAATCGATCAATGAAACAAAACGTCCATTTAATACTCCAGGAAACTCCTGCTCAGCCTGTAGAATAAGTGTTCCATATTCAGTCTGGGCCGTGGAATCAATAGCAGGATAAGAAGCACCTCCGGTACGAATGCCCCCTAGACCTTGATCACTCCCGCCCGCAGCATTGGCAAGAGCTTCAACGGCCCTCAGCATTTCATCGGAATTCTCCCCACAATCGGACCAGCAATTATGAGATTGATCAATTATTTTTCGAACGATTCGAGACTTGCTCGGGTCAGTGAGGTCGATCTTTGCGGCGGAAACGAGGTTAATATAAGCCTGATTAACATCGGCTACGGCAAACTTAGGAGATTGCTCGCCACCGTGACAGCTGACACAAGAGTTATTACGAACGATTGGATAAACGGTTCTTTCAAAAACCTTTACCGCATCCAGTCCACTTGGAACTCTTCCAGAGCTCTCCTTCTTCTTCTTCTCTTCTTCTTTATCGGTAAATTCTAATTCCGACTTTTCACCCTCAGTACCTGGAATCGGCATACAAGATGATAGGAAACTCATTCCAAAAAGGAGCGTGAGTAGAAAAGTGTTGCGAACGAGAAGTGCGCTGTTCTTATTATTTTGTTTTATTTTCATGACGTACCTAGTCCTAAGGGTCTTGCCTTATGCCACAAGAGATCTCAAGCGAATAAGTTTTTGCCAATCTGGAGGAAGATCTCCGAACCGACTTTCAAAAACATCACCAGCAACACGTACAACTTCATCGTCGTCAGTAGAGTTCACCATTGTTGCTAAGTAGTTCAAAATGACTGACTTCCATAGCTGGGCCACATTATTACTCATTGATGTAGCACCAGAATTCACGCCACCACCTTGAACGAAATAGCCAATTTGTCTTTTTCGCCCACTAAGGAGCATATTTGAGGACTCACCATAGTCCACTCTATTATGATTATGTTTGTAGACCAGCATAAGAGTACCTGAGCGAGTTCCTGAGTCTGAAGTCCAATTAACTCGTCCACCGCCATCAACTGACGTGTCTATGGCGCCACCACTATCTCCAGTGACTCCCCCATCGGTATAGAGGTGAATAAACATATTTTCGCCTCTCGCGGCCGCTAATTTTATTGTCATTCCAATATAACGACCCAAATTATAGTCTTTCATCTGTCCCGTTGCGGCCGATCCATTGTGGTAGTCATAACCACCCATGACCACTGTCCCACTTCCTGCAACTCCTTTGGTCACAAGGTTTGCGATAGCTGCAACCTCTTCCTCTTTAGAGCCGATAACATAGCTGTCATCCATTTGTTGAGTCCCAAAGATTGTTCGCAAAGTATTGATGTCAGCGTTTTTCGCTGGATTGAGATCAACCGGTGAGTATTTATTAAAAATATCTTTTGCGCCATTAAGATTATTTGTAACCTTATTCTTCGCTCTTATCTCACTCTCTACGGCAGCAACTTTTCTAAAGCGTGAAACACCTACTTTTTTAACTATATCCATGAAGGCCTTCAATCTAGCGGCACCAAAGGTTGGTTCACTACCATTGAGATAATTATTGCCCATCATCTCGTCGCCGATACTTATCAGAGATTCTCCATCTCTAAAGTTTCTAATTGTACTTGGTCTAAAAAGAAGATCGATCTCACTTTGAGGAGCTGTAGAGCGTGCACCTGTATCAGTGTTGGCCGTCCCAAGGATTTGAACAAGATCACCCTTAGCTCCAGCCTTTCGCGCCATATGCGCTGTATTGATGGGGTTAGAGCCTGTATCATCATTACTAATGGCACAGACAAAGACACCTTCCACAGAGCCCCTGAGGTCGGTCAAATTAGTCTCAGAAGCCGCTAGTACTGAATTCATTCCTCTCATAAGACCTGAGGTTGAGTGAAACTTAAGACCATAAGAAGGGTTAATCATCCCTGAAAGACTAGGATGCATAGTTGAGGGAAGACCCATTCTAATAAAGTCAGATAAAGACTGGCTTGAACCAAAGTCCTCTTGATCCTCTCCCGCTCCAAAGCCCACAATAACATTACCGCCTGGAAGGTTCATGCCACCGGCAGCTTCAAAGCACATGTAAGGGACACTTTTACACATCAGAGGATGAGCACACTCTTGGGCCATCACTTCCATTGGCGACATATTGAGAATATTATTAAGATTAGGACCAAAGGCGTAGCCAACCGCACCGATGAGACCATAAGAGAGAAATTCTCTTCTGCTCTTAGGAACTGGATGATCCGCATGTAAAACAGGCTTATCCTCCTTGAGTTGGCTTTTTAGTTGACTTGAATCGGTAATCTTTTTTGAGTTGCTCATAGTCTGTACCTTTGAAAAATCTAAATTAAAATAACAAATGGTGAAGAAAGAATAAGAGTGCAAGACATCTTTGTGAGCCTCTCTCTTATAACGGCCCTACTCCCTAAAGAAGCATCAACCAGAGGACCAGTGCTATCAGTTCCTGTGTTTTCTAAGACGCCAATGATCTCGTCGCTCAAAACGTCATAGCGCTCAGGATCGTTAGAGGGAGCAATATCTAAAAAACGAGTAATGAGGCGATCTTTTATATCTGTATCACTGATGCTTCCGTAATTAATGTTACTGAACTCACTATCTGTATCCACAAAGAGGCTGCAGTAGGAGAAAGCAAGCCGAGTAATCGATATCTGATGAAAAGGGGTCATACCTTCTAATTGGTTATCAGAGGGTAATTGATTCAGAACTTGAGTAACGACATCACGAATATCATCCTCAGCTCGACTGACTCCTGTCATTTTAGACATCGTCATATTTATCTGATTAAAACTTTTAACCTGAACGGTTTCGACCAGAGGTGAGATTGAGTTAGAGGTATTTCTGGCGTTTGATCCAGCACCATTACCATTACCTGCTGAAGCACCATTTTCAGTACCTTCTTCCTCGGCTTTTTTACTCTCACTTACAACGCACGATAGAGGCATTAAAGTTAGAGAAAGGAGTATTATTTTAATGATATTTTTCATAGCAAATCCGTTTTTAAAGCTTAAAAAGTGGGTTATTCCATGCAGTCCATAGCCGTCTTAATAAAAAGCTTTTTCATATTGTATTGATTAGCTTTAAAGTAAGACGTATTGGCTTTTACGATAGCGTGATCTCTATCGCTAACGGCTTTTCGAAAACAAACCTTTTTAAATACCTGTTCACTCATGCACTTGGGAAAAGCTTCACTCGAGGCAAATAAGCGCCCCAAGTCCTTAGCTCCATTACCTGCTTTTACTGAGCCCCAGCCCAAAGTTGCATTCTGGCCGCTGTCCCACAGATTAATCCAAGAGTCGTCATTGGTAACATGCCCGTCTGCAAAAATGGCATTGTGATTCATTTTATCGACAACAACCCCTGGCTCGTAAGTGATACCACCGTTGTAGTCGTAGTAGGCAAATGCTCCAGCGAAGGCATCCATTCCAGCATGACAACCAATGCATCGGTTTTTATAAATAGTGGAGTTTCCACCTGGGGAGCGATCAACGTCTCTCCTATTTCGGTAGTCGGGAATAGAAGAGTCATTGAGCTCTTCCATATCCTTACAAAAGAAGTATTTCATAGAAAAGGCTAACGCCGCTCTGTTGGTACCAGCACTGTAATAAGCCTTTCCGAAAGCCCGAGTCGATAACAGACCAGCGATAGCTGAAGGGTCGCGGTGAAGTTTAACTTGTTGAGAGGTCTCTCTGATGATTTCTTTATTTGCAAGGTCTAATCCTAGGTTTTCAATAGAGCGGTAGTGATCATTTGATTCTTTTATACGATTGGTTTCAACAATCGTATCGAGACTTGGGATATAGAGTTTATTCTGATTAAAGGCCGTTTGAAGCTGTGACCATGAATACTTAGTCAGGCGACAACCCGTATTATTAACATCACTAGGAGATGAGTTGGGGTTAAGAGGATCTATATACCAAATTCTAACTTTCGATCCCGACCGATCGCTGGCCACGGTACTTTGACAGACGCTAGAAGCACTTGTCCCACTTGGGTAGCTAGAGTTTCGAAAGAATTTAAGTTGGCCGCCTTTGAAAACGACACCAACGGCTTTATAGACAGTATCGCGCCAAAGAATTTCATTAAAAGGTTTCTCATCTCTGGTGTAACCTACAACAGTTGCCGTAAGGTCGTTGAGCTCCGTAAAAGGAGAGGCATCTTCTGTAGACCAAGGCGTTGCAAAGTCACGAACGGTTACATTATAGAAAGAGCCGTAGCTAGTGTAACCATTGCGAGACTCTATAATGTCATAGGCAGCAGAAAAAAGTTGACCTCTTTCCATCGCCTGAAGCAGTAGGTTTATTTCTTGTCTAGAGGCACTCGCCCCCGTCAAAGAAGTATAGAACTTTTTCACCTGCTCTCTTTGCATACCTTCATTCTGAGCCGCGGCTTTCGAAGAGATAAGAGAGAGAATAAGCGCGAGTCCGATAGCCTTGACGTTCTTATAAGAGAAAACTGACAACGGACTTCCTTCGTGGATCATGACTAACTCCTCTAACTGTAATAACTAATAACTATCGGCAAAAAGTGCCAGCAACCGAAGTCGCTTAAGACCTATTATTGACTTTCTCTAAGACTGGTTGGGATATAATTTTCATTTATCCCGGAGGGGCTAAAGAAGACGGTTACTTAGCATGTAATTTACAGAAAAAAGGCTATGAAAAATCGGTCGAGATATTGCCGTATTTTTATGTCACTTGGCAGTTAACATTAAAATTCATTGAATAAAGAACGCCTCTCAATCCCTTCTCCATTTATGACGAAGTCGGCTAGATTTAAGCCCTTTCGGCTTCCTTGTGCGGGGAGGTTATACTTCTCGAGGAGCTGCTTGTGAGTCTCTTTATTCATTGGGCATTTGTAAGTCTTTGAGCGCTTTTCAAGTGCCGAAAGGAGCTTTCTAGCGCTGCGTTTGCGCGCTACTTTTGAGCAGTTTATAGACTCATCAAAACTAGCATCAATAAAGGCAGACAAATCAATGACACCAACTTGCTCAAATTCACCATCAATGCACTCGACATAGGGAGTAATTTTTTGATTGAGGATATCTGCTCTCTTGGCCACTACACTATTCCAAAAGCGCATTCCATTAAAGTTAGCTGCAAGGTCTGCATAAGCAAACACGCCAGTGGCCACAATATTCCCCCCAAGGATAGTCTTCTCATAAATGATGCCCTTATTGAGTACCCGAGAGATATTGTGACCCTTAAGGTAGTGATCATTGAAATAACGAAAACCCATTCCAAACATGTGCTCGAGCTTATCGATACCGATGACAAACTCGCCCATTCTGACCATTGGACTTAGGGCCAGGGGTGAGGAGGCCGCAGAGCTTCTTCCCAGAAGAAAGCCATCCCAAACAGACCATTCTTCGTATATAGACTCGTTCAAAGGAATAATTCTCTTCTCAATTTCATCCCCGTAAAGGGCCTCTATGACAAGCTCGCCCTTTGAGTGATTATTAAAGTACTTTCGCATTTCTTTGTAGAGAACCTCTTCGGAGCAATTGAGCCCTTGAGCATTGGCGGCTTTAATACTTGTCCTAAGGTAGTTATTTGCCATCTGATTGATGGCAGGGAGCATGTCTTTGAGAGGTTGCTCTCTTTGGCTGTAGTGATCTGCTTCAGCCCCAAAAGACATAAGCGGCGCCAGAGCTAAAACGATAGCGAGAGACAACTTTTGAGCGAGTACTTTGTAATGCATGGATTCATCCTTAATCATCATATGAGCCTCTAATATAGCAAGGACACTGCCTTAAGAAGACAAGGGCCGTAAAATTTACGAGAAGTGTGTAAATAAGAGGCTAATAATTCTGTTGAGCTTAATTGTATTTCCAATGGTACTGGGGCTAGGTAAAAAGGTGTTTTACTCTGGAGGTACCATGAAATTATTGTTTTTACTGATGCTCTGTTGTTCACAGGCTTTCGCCCAAGGAACCACCCTACTCGATCAAACCACTGAGGTCAGTGGATTTGGCAAGATTCGCTACCGCGCTCCTCTTGTCGAGAATAGAACAAGTGAAGAAACACCGATCGTTCTTTTTCACGGAATATACGGGGGAGCTTCCCATAGAACTTGGAGAAAACTTCTTCCTTTACTCGATGCTGCCGGTAAGAAAGTTTACATTATGGACCTCCCCGGAGTTGGAGAAAGTGATAAGCCTAAGAGACCTTACACTATTTCAGACTTTGATGCCTTCGTTGAAAAGTTCTTAATCGAGGTAGTCAAGACAAGAGCTAATCTCGTTTCTGAAAGTATAGCCAGCAATGCCGTGTTAAAGATTGCTGCAAAAAGACCAGACTTGGTGAGAAGAGCAATCATTATCAATCCCTCAGGAATTTTCTCTTTAAATGAAGGACCCACAACCAGAGAGCAGAGGCTCTACGACAGACTCTACGCTGATGACAATGCGGCCATTGGTTTTTATCAAAATCTTCTCAATCCAAACTCGTTACGCTACTTTCTAAACTTTGGCTTCTTTGATGATAGTTTAGTAGACGACGACCTTATTGCCGACTTCTCTGTTTTACAGAACAATGTGGATCAACGATTTTTGACTTTAAGCTTTGTTGGAGGTCAACTTTATCGCTCATTTGAAGAGTCTTCAAAAAACGTCTTTATCCCAGTTCTAGCGCTTTTTGGTGCCGAGTACGAAGCCTTTCAGGACAATCAGATCGCCAGAGCTTCAGACTTTGCCCAAGTAAGACCCTATTTTGAATATGTGGAAATCCCAAAAAGTGGGGGTTCAGTGCAAAGAGAAAAACCACAAGAAGTTTTAAACGAGATATTAATTTTCACAGAAAGAGATTAATAAAAAACCCCTCAAATCTTGCGTCATTGGCACTAGACTTGAGGGGTTTTATAAGCTTTTGAATGACTCTAGAATTTAAATTAGTAGCAACGACCTTTATAAAGGTAGACCTTGTTGCTTTCTCTGTCCGTTCCTCTGTAGCGACCAACTTGCCCACCATTAGGAATAAGCACTGTTAGCTCTAGATCACGGTTAGTGTAATCATACCGAAACTCCACATCTCGTCTTCCATAAACTGTCACAGGAACTGTGTCGCATACTGTTCGACAGCTTCGATTACCATTACATACCTTGGAGCATCTTCTTTCGTTTCGCGTGTAAGAACAAGTCTCTACAGTGCGGGTGACCCGTGAACGGCTTACTTGGGTATCGATAAAGCCTTCAATGTCATAGTTTTGACCGGTTCTGCTCGCTGGAAGATTAATGGGCCCTGAATTACCTGGAAACTGGCGATTACTCGGAAGCTTCATTTTAACTTCGATATCATCCCCCCCTCTTTCTAGGGTAAGTTTGATTTTATCATCGGAGGAAAACTTCACCTCTGCCTGATACGTTCCTGCGGGGACATTTTTATTTTTCTCGTTTCCAAAAACTGTGGTGTGTTTCAGCTTTAAGTTTCTGTTGGCGGTGAAGCTACCTTTAAAATTGACACAGCCAGTAGATACGGCCAATAAGACGGCGAGGGTAATTAAGCGCATGAGTTCTCCTTAAAGTTTACATGGAAGTTATTTGTTATCTTACGCAAAGCCTTTAAGCAAAGAGTACGCCATTTTTTACATGGTCATAACTCAATAAAATCAATTACTTAAAAGAAATGGTGCCGACATGACACCAGTATCAAAAGAGAAGAGACGACTAAGTAGGATCGAAGTGACCCTACTCGAAAATCTTGCGAAAAGATCGGAAAGATATAGACTCGAAGCGCAACATGCTATTTAAGCAAGTCTCAGCAAAAGAAATCATTTTACCCAGACGCTCCACTTTTCCTTGGTCTAGGCCAATCGACTCAATTTGCTCTTCACTGAAACTGTCTACCGAGCGAAAACATTTGTGGATATCACCCAGCATCTCTTTTTCTCGTTGTCTTAAAACTGAAGTAATGACATTTAAAATTTTTGGATTAGTGCGATAACGTCTGTTCTTAATGCATTCATCAACACACTCGACCACTTTATATTCCAGTAGCTCTGAAAGAGTCTGGCTCATAAGGGCCTTGGAAACGCAGGTTTTTTCAATTAGGGTCACAGCATCTAATGGTTCTTTGCTTAGGAATAACAAGCACCAAACTTTGCCATGTATTTTTTTGAAACCCCAATATCGGATGAACTCTCCCACTTTTTCAGAGAGTTCATCCACCTCGTTGTTTAACTGTTCTATCAAAGTTAGCTCCCCACTACCTTTAAATTTATCAGGACGCAGAAAAGTATCTATCAAGCGAGTCAAAACTATTGAGCACTTGAACCTTGTCTGAGTTTTTAAACTCCATCTTTTGCATTTCATTAAAGCGGTGAAGAAGTACAGCAAATTCTACATCCTCAAGCTTTTCATTGGGAAGGTCCTTCATGAGATCAAAAAGCCTTGGGTGGGCCCTAAAGCTAACATAACGGTCAGTTATGACTACTTTCTTTGAAGGCATGTGATCGATGAATTCACTGATAAGATCCTTGTCGATCAATGAGCCGATGTAGATCGCCTCTTTTCCGTTGAGGTAACTTTTTATACAGCAGATAAGGGAGTCAATCTCTCCTTTTACAGTACCGGCCGATCCAACCAAAATAGGGTCTTCTTTGTCTGTAAGCATAGAGGTCTCGAAAGTCTCGCTTTGCTCTCTTTGGAATTCATCCATAAGCTGAGCAAGAACGGTTTTGAGATTACTTGCCACCAAACTGTAGACGGTGCGACAGGTCGGTCGAAGGGCAGGATTACTCTCATCTAGAGCAACAACATGCTCATAAAAAGGCACGAGTAATTGGCTTACAAAAGACTTCAGGCGATAAGTATCGTTATCAAGCTCCACCAACATGGCCTCAAATTCATGAAAAAGAACATCTTGGACTTGGAGTTCAAAAGCCTTTTTTAAGATGAATAAAGAACTTTGAAGTTTTCCAGCCTCTTCGGGATAGAGGTCCTTTTCCGACAGGTTGCCCACACTTGCTTTAAGTTCTTCTAAACTGAGCTTGGCAATCGAGGAGATTTGCTCTCCCGTCTTGTTCAAAGTGGCAATCAACTTTAGTTTTTCAATATCAGAGTCAGAGTAAAAGCGACGACCGCTTGGGCTGCGATCAGGAACGACAACGCTGTAGCGTTTTTCCCAGGCTCGCAAGGTATGCACTCCGATCCCCGTAATCATGGAAACATTTTTAATAGTGTACATGGTAATCTCCTAAATTTTTTGGCCTTACCCGTCAGTGGATCAGCCTTATTTGTTCTTTCTTTTATGAATATTTTTTACTTTCCCAATTGTTGAGGGCTAAAGCCCATTTCAAATCCTCATTGTTCAAGCTTCTGTGAACATACTAGAGCCTAACCGAGATTCACACAAGAGCGAATGTTTAGATCTTTTCTAGACAAAACATAGCTATTTTTCTTAAATTTAAGTAATTACAGGAGCTTATGCAATAAGAAGATGTAAACTTAAGCTCATCAGCCAATGTCATCTTATTGTGATTTTATGTTCACATATTTGTGAACTTCTTATCAAAAGGTGTAAGTTTTGAATAGTTTTAATAAGTTAGAACTTTTTACGCTATGTATCTAGCATCCTATCCCTAGGCCCCTTACAATTAAATAAGATCACTTTCCAAGGAGGGAAGCTGTGAATCGAGTTAAGGCCCTTGCCTTTGTTGGGATGATGCTGGCGATAGCGGTAACAAACACAGCTCTTTCCCAAGTCATCCACGCCTCCTTCCTAGATCTCGATCACTTTCTTCCGAAAACCTCCTGCGATCAAAAGATCAATCATCGCTTTTACCTTATCTGCTATTCTAAAAAGAATAGGCTTGCTCTCTATTCAGTCCATTGGCTAACAAGTGATCTTATTAGCGGAGTTCAAACAAGAACCAATGACTATAGAGGTGATCCCAATTTAGAGTGGCCTGTTGGGGCTAGAGATTATAGCGGAAGCGGCTTTGATAGGGGCCACTTAGTACCAGCTGCTGATATGAAGCTGAGTAGGTCCTCCATGAGTGAGACCTTTTACATGTCTAATATGACTCCTCAAAGACCTAGTTTCAACCGAGGTATTTGGCTATCTCTAGAGAGAAAAATAAGGAGTCTAGTGGCGCTGAAAGGAAGCGCTTACGTCGTGACTGCCCCTCTTTTATCCCTCGGTTTGCCCCGCCTAAAAAAAGAAGTGTCCATTCCGGGCAGCTACTACAAACTCGCTTACTTTCCCGATGCTCGGGAAATGGTGGCCTATTTGATCCCTAACTTTTCCCAATCCGGAAGAAACCTATCAGACTTTGCAACTTCAGTTGATGAGATTGAGACGTTAACAGGAATAGATTTCTTCTCTCAACTTCCAGATTATCTCGAGTATGAGCTAGAGGCCGGAATCTAGATTAACTTAAATATTCTCAACGCAAAAAAGAAAACCCAAGCTAGCCCTATTAATATATTGAGACCATGAACGAAAAAAATACCTTTTTGATTTAACCTAAGTCTGACGTCTTTACTTAGAAAATGCAGCGGAAAAACTGAAAGAAAAGCAAGAACAAGCGCGGCCTCAATAGGACCAACTTTAAAGAACTCGACCAGCTCGGGCCTTGCGCTAAAGAGCAGCAGCAAAGCAGTGGAGACGAGGCAAAAAAGAATAAAATCCCATTGAAAGATAAAGCTAGTAGAACTCAGATGAACTTTTTTAGCGTAAACGAGCCTAAAGGCTTCTCGATCCTCAGGTCTTAGTGTTTCTAGAATCTCTTTTGGTACTTTCATTATTTTCTATTGTAGCAAGTTCCTGGAGTTCGTTACAATGATCAGATGAAAAATCACTATCAACATATCGTCGTTCTTACCGGCGCCGGAATATCGGCGGAATCGGGAATTAAAACCTTTAGAGACAGCAATGGCTTATGGGAAAATCATGTGATTGAAGATGTCGCCTCCCCTGAGGGTTTTCTCCGCGATCCTGAATTAGTTTATCGCTTCTACAATAAGCGCCGCGCCCAATTGGTAAAAGGGGCAAAAGATCGAGTGCACCCAAATACTGCTCACAAAGCGTTAGCGACCCTTGAAGAAAAAACCGACGCGAAGTTCACCCTGATTACTCAAAATGTAGATGATCTGCACGAGAGAGCGGGCTCAAAAGAGGTCCTTCATATGCACGGATCATTGATGAAAATGCGCTGCCAAGCCTGTGGAAGATCCTCTGCTGCACTTAAGAACTTCGATCAAAGAGATCTTTGCCCTCAATGCCAAGCTCTCGGTCAATTAAGACCTGATATTGTTTGGTTTGGCGAGATGCCCTTCCACTTAGAGCGGGCCGCAAATGAGCTGAGTGAGTGTGACCTTTTTCTTTGTATTGGTACATCAGGGCTCGTTTATCCGGCCGCTCAGTTTGTCTCCCTTACAAAAGCAGCTTGCCATAGAGTTGAGCTTAATCTCGAAGAGACTCAACTCTCCCCTCTTTTTGAACAGGTGATTTGTGCGCCAGCGAGCCTGAGCCTTCCGAAGTACGTGGACGAATTACTAAAATAAAAAAGGGGCCTTCGTGGCCCCAGGGCGCTCTTTCTGAGCGAACCCTCTTCCTTGAGTTTAAAGCTATCATCCTTGATGCCGTCTTCTTTAATTGCGCTATATCCGCTGCACATCAACCTTCACTGTCATCCGCGAAAAAAACGGAAAGATACTGAAGAGTTGATCCCAAAAAGTTTGGCCCACTTGGTAGCGTACTCTTGCCACATCTGAGCAGTCCAATTCTTTTTCAGCCAGCAAATCCTTAATTCTTATCAAGTTCGTTTCTGAGCTACTCCAAATTTTCTTATTCCAAGAGTAATCGGCTTGAAACTCTAACTCCTCACTCATGATTTTAGCTTCAGAGGCTTTGCAACCCCTCGAGGTGACGCCAACATTTCCAGCACAACCCAAAAGGCTTATTAATAAAGCTAAATAGAAAAAAACCACCCTTGCGCTACTCATCTGTCGTCTGCACTCCGAAGCCAGTCACCTTAAAGTTCTTTGGAACATAGAAGCCAAGGCTTAAAAAGGACTTCCAAAAGTCCCACGGTTTCCTAAACTCTTGAACAGTGACATTGGCCACGCTGATGAGACCCTGCTCGTAGAAAAGATCATCAAGATAAATGATGGGGCTTGGGCCCACCAATCCCCAAAGGTAGAACTCCTTTGTTCCTTTAATTTCCTGAAAGTGCTTGTGGTCAATCCTTTGAGTCATATAAACAGGAATGAGACCTTTTGATTGAAAAGTCATTTGGGTGCAGCCAGTCGTGAACTGTAAGATCTGGCTTAATATCAATAGAAAACCAAGAGAGAAGCTCTTCTCTCTTATTTTTGCATCCCGCAAAGTACTTCCTATGTCCTTGGATTCACTTAATTGTTGAATAGCGAAAAGAAACTGTCAAGCATCGTCATAAGCCCATGAACAGGGGCCTAAAGATAAAATTAAAAAGTAAGAACTAGCACAAACCTAGATTCCTTTAAAAGGCGTCTCTTTCTTATTCAACAGATTGTCGATACCGATAAAGTGATCTTCACTTCTTTGGGTTATCCCTTGAAAAGCAGCTAAGAGATCCAAAGACGTCTGCAGCTCTTTTAAGTGAGATAGCTTGAGGGCCTTCTTCGTCATCTGCACGGCCGTTGGCGCATTTTTAGCTATCATTGCCGCCCATTGCCGCCCTTCTTTTATTAACTGCTCACTCTCATAACTGGCATTGAGAAGCCCCATACTGAGGCACTGGTTTTCATCGTATATTTTTCCCGTAAGAAACATCTCCGTCGCCTTCGTAAAGCCCACAACTCGCGGAAGAAAATAAGTTCCTCCATCTCCTGGAACGAGGGCGAGCTTATTAAAAGTCTCCCCCATCTTTGTTTTTTCACAGCCTAGGCGAATATCGGCCATCGCCGCAAAGTCACAGCCAGCGCCAATTGCTGCGCCATTAACAATAGCGATAGTGGGCTTTTGAAGCTTTTCCATTATTTGAGGAATTTTCTGAATTCCACTTTGATAACGCCGGCGCAATTCATCAGGTTCTCCAGCAAACATTTCTCTTTTGTCTTGCATCGCCTTAACGTCTCCGCCGGCACAAAAATGTTTTCCTTTACCAGTAAAGGTAATCACTCTTACCTGTGCTTCGTGATCGGCCCATTCAAGGAGTGTCGTCAATTCATTGATCATCTCGAGATCAAAGGCATTCGCCTGATCAGGCCTTGAGAGAGTCACCTCGAGAATAAACTCATTGAGATCGATGGCTATTTTTTTAAACGATTGTAGGTTCATGACAAGCCCTCTAAGGAATTAAGGAAGATAAAGATTTCGGTCTGCATTTAAGTACGCTTGGAGAAATTTTGACGTCGTTTTCTTATCGAGCTTTTCAAGCATAAACTCGGAAGCACGACTCAGCTTCTCAAGATCAACTCCTGTCTCAATACCTAAGCAGTGGCAGAGGTAGACTAAGTCCTCAGTGGCCAAGTTACCTGTTGCCCCTTTTGCATAAGGACAGCCTCCGAGGCCTCCAGCAGAAGCATCAAAGACGCTGACACCAAACTCTAATCCTTTCAAGCAATTGGCCACGGCCATCCCACGGGTATCATGAAAATGCAGGGCCACTTTATTGACATCGATCTTCTCTAATAAAAGCGACAACACTCTTTCGACACTCATCGGGCTTCCAGAGCCAATGGTATCTCCTAGGCTAATTTCGTAGCAGCCGAGCTCTTGCAGGCGCTGGGCAACTTCAACCGTTTTTTCAGGGGCAATTCTCCCCTCGTAAGGACAACCAAAGGCCGTCGATACATATCCTCTTACTTTTATCTTCTCTGAAAGCGCCTTTTCTATTACCGGCTGAATTCTATCGAAGCTTTGAGAAACGGTGGCATTTATATTTTTTTGATTAAAGCTATCGCTACTGGCCGTAAAAACAGCAATTTCTTTGACGCCCAATTCTAGAGCAATATCGAGGCCTTTCAAGTTCGGCACAAGGCAAGTCAATCCAGCCTCGAGCTGCCCTACCATCGGATAGAGCTCTTTAGCATCGCCCATCTGAGCGATACGATCGGCGCGAACAAAACTTGTCACCTCAACACTTTGGTGGCCAGCTTCTATCAATCGCTTGATAAATTGGGCCTTAACCTCAGTGGGAATGACTTTCTTTTCGTTTTGTAGACCGTCTCTCGGCCCTACTTCCACGATGCGAATATTCTTTGGAAATTTTTTAGTAACCATCGCTTCGAATCCTCTTTTTACTCTTTTTACTCTTTCTCAATAAATGACTTCTACGCTTCTTCACTCGCTAAGCTAACAAGCTCAACGCCTCCATCAACAAGTTTCCCTGCTTCACAGTGAATCTCTTCTACTACTCCATCGGCGTTGGCCTTAATTGTATGCTCCATTTTCATCGCCTCCATGACGAGAAGCCCTTCGCCGGCCTTAACCGATTGCCCTACTTTCACCATTACTTTCAAAATTTTTCCAGGCATGGGAGAAATCATTCCCCCTTGCTCAGCACTCCCTTTCTTATTTCGACTCTGCTCCCTTGTGCTTTTCACTTGGACTAGAGTGTCCGCAAAGCTTGTCCACTCTCCGGCCTTCCAAAGGTTAATGTTCTTTCCTTGCACTATCACTCTTTTGAGGGCTTTTAGGTTAGATTTCTCCCAAGAGCCAATAGTGAAAGACTCTTCACCCAGTCGAATGAGAAGGCTACCATCTGCTTGACGAACAAGGTCGTAACTTACTTTTTCATTGTTAATAATGATCTCTCTCATGACTGTCCTATCCTTAAACCATTTACTTCCTGCCAGACACTGCTTCGAAATCCTGACTGATGCACTTTCTGAGAGAGCGAGTCCTCTTGAAACAAGTGATAAGCCGCAATGGCCAAGGCTTGATCAAGTTTGCTCAAAGCAATGGGGCCGAGGTCGTCTTTAAAAGTTTCCACGAAGTGAGTAAAGGTTACCCCCTCAATAAAGCTTTTGTGCCTCAAGATTCTAAAAAGATATTCTCTATTCGTTTTAAGACCAAGAAAGGGATGATCCTCTAAAGCCGTCATCATTTTGGCTATACTGGCCGACCTGTTGGGCGCATGAACAATCAGTTTGGCCAACATAGGATCAAAGCTGACAGTAACGGCATTACCGTCTTCATAACCCGTGTCGAGACGGACACCTATTTGCTGATTTTGTCCCACACAAGCAATTTTACCAGTTGCCGGTAAAAAGCCATTGTCCGGATCTTCAGCGTAGAGTCTTACTTCTAGAGCGTGACCACTTTGTTTTATGTCCTCTTGAGTGAAGGCAAGCTTTTCACCCATCGCCACTTTGAGCTGCAGTTCCACAAGATCAAACCCTGTTACCATTTCAGTAATGGGGTGCTCAACTTGCAAGCGAGTATTCATTTCTAAGAAGTAGAAACTATTATCTTTATCCAAGATATACTCTACCGTCCCAGCACCTTCATACTTCATGGTCTGGGCAATCTTAGCTGCATTTTCACAAATTTCTTGGCGTAGCGCCGGGCTTAAAGCCGGACTCGGGGTCTCTTCGATAATTTTTTGATAACGCCTCTGAATAGAGCACTCTCTCTCCCAGAAATGAAAGTGTTGACCGTGCTGATCGCTCATGACCTGCACTTCAATATGACGAGGGTCTGTAATAAACTTCTCGATTAAAACCTTGTCATCACCAAAAGCATTCATCGCTTCTCTCTTGGCTCCTTCAAGGGCTTCGAGAAACTCACCTTCCGCGTTCACGATTCGCATGCCCTTACCGCCACCTCCAGCCGAGGCTTTAATGAGGGCCGGAAAGCCAATCCTCTTAGCTTCTTCATAAAGAAAGTCAGGCTCTTGGCGACTCCCATGATAGCCGGGAATTAAAGGAATCCCCGCAGCTTCCATGATTTCTTTCGATGTTTTCTTGTCGCCCATGGACTCCATTGCGGCCACAGGCGGGCCTATCAACTTAATGCCGGCCGCCTCTAAGGCAAGAGCAAAAGGGGCCCTTTCGGAGAGAAAACCGTAACCGGGATGAACGGCGTCTACGCCCATCTCTTGGCATAAACCAACAAGGCGATCAATATTTAAGTAGGTCTCTGCTAGTGGCCCACTACCAAGATTAATGGATTCATCACCAAAGCGAGCATGAGGCAGATCGACTTCCTCGTCGGTGTAGAGAGTCACCGAATCGATCCCCATTAGACGCAAACTTCTCGCCACTCGAATAGCTATTTCGCCTCTATTAGCGATAAGAACTTTTTTAAATCTTTTCATTTCAATGCTCCCATCCACGACGGCCTTCTCTTTTCTAAGATCGCCTTCATGCCTTCTTGCCCTTCTGGGCTAACTCTAAGGCGAGCGATCGTTTTACAAGTGTAGTCCGTCAAGCCGGTGCTGCCAGCGTGGCTGCCATGAACGACGCCCTTGATGAGGGCCTTCGCTTCTCTAGCCGCAACGGGACCGGCGTTAAGAAAGCGACCAATTTGTTTTTGGGTCGCTGTTTCTAAATCCTGGTGATCGACGACTTTATGAACAAGGTTAATTCTCATGGCCTCATCGGCCGTAAACCTCTCACCACTTAAAAAGTAAGCTCGTGCACTTGATTCATTTATTTTATTCAAAACATAAGGAGAAATAACAGCGGGAACAAGCCCAAGCCCCACCTCGGTGAAACCAAATTTTGCCTCACGAGAACAGATGACATAATCACAAGCCGCAACGATTCCCGTTCCGCCTCCAAGAGCGGCCCCCCCGACCTTGCCCATGACAGGCATAGGTAGAGTATCAATAGCATCAAAGAGGCCCGCAAGCGCGCGCGAGTCGCGATAGTTCTGCTCATCGGAATAATCGATCATCCTCTTCATCCAATTGAGATCAGCTCCAGCGCAGAAAGACTTACCGTTTGCCGCTAACACCAAAAGCCGAAGATCATCTTCTAAGGCAAGCTTTAAAAGAGCTTCAGTCAGCTCCTTAATAAATTCATCATTAAAAGCATTGTGAAGCTCTGGCCGATTGAGAGTCAGAGTTCCTACCTTTTTGTTGTCACAGTTATAGAGAAAGTACTTTCCTTGCATAAATTCTTCCTTACATTCTGAAGACGCCAAATTTAACGTCTTCAATAGGAGCGTTTAGGGCGGCTTCAAGAGAGAGGCCTAGAATGCTTCTGGTTTGAGCAGGATCGATGATGCCGTCATCCCACAGCCTGGCCGTCGAATAATAGCATGAGCCCTCCTCTTCATATTTATCGAGAATAGGCTTTTCAAAAGCCTTCACTTCCTCAGCATTCATAGGAGCTTTGCCTTTGGCAGCAAGCCCTGCCTGCTTCACTGTACTTAGAACACCAGCGGCTTGCTCCCCACCCATCACGGAGATACGAGCATTAGGCCACATAAACAGGAAGCGAGGTGAATAAGCGCGACCGCACATACCATAGTTTCCGGCACCATAAGAGCCGCCGATAAGTACGGTAAATTTTGGAACATTCACAGTAGACACGGCCGTGACCATTTTTGCGCCATGCTTAGCGATGCCTTCCGATTCGTACTTCTTGCCAACCATGAAGCCCGTTATATTTTGTAAAAAGATCAGAGGAATTTTTCTTTGCCCGCATAGCTCAATAAAGTGCGCTCCTTTTTGAGCAGACTCTGAAAAGAGAATGCCGTTATTGGCCACAATTCCAACGGGGTAGCCATGTAACTTTGCAAAGCCGCACACGAGAGTTGTTCCATACTTTTCTTTGAATTCGTGGAACTCACTACCGTCGACGAGTCTGGCGATGATCTCGCGCACATCAAAGGGTGTCTTGGTGGTGTCTTTAGGAAGAATCCCGTAAATATCCTCCATTGGGTAGAGAGGCTCCACAGTCTTAACCTTCTTGACACTTAGCTGCTCTTTTCCAAGAGATTGATAATTTAAATTTTCAACTATATTTCGCGTTATAAAAAGGGCTTCCTCTTCATCCTCGGCAAAATGATCGGCAACGCCTGACTCACTGGTGTGAACCCGAGCTCCACCTAGGTCTTCGGCCGTGACGACTTCTCCTGTTGCGGCCTGAACAAGGGGCGGACCCCCTAAAAAAATAGTCCCATTGCCTTTTACAATGACAGACTCATCGGCCATAGCGGGAACATACGCACCACCGGCCGTGCATGAGCCGAGAACAACGGCAATCTGGGGAATACCAACCGCAGACATTTGAGCTTGATTATAAAATATACGGCCAAAGTGATCTCGATCGGGAAAGACTTCATCTTGGCGCGGCAAGAAGGCCCCACCGCTGTCGACCAAGTAAATACAAGGCAACCTATTTTCAGCGGCAATCTCCTGGGCCCTTAAGTGCTTCTTAACGGTCATGGGAAAGTATGTACCTCCCTTTACGGTGGCATCATTAGCGACAAACATACACTCTATTCCATGAACAATACCGACGCCTGTCACGACTCCAGCACTAGGAACTTCTCCTTCCTCGTAGAGATTCATGGCGGCCAAGGCCGATAATTCGATAAAGGAAGTACCTTCGTCGATGATGCGCTCTATTCTTTCGCGGGGAGGTAGCTTATTTCGCTTGCGATGTCTCTCTACTGACGCTTCACCACCACCGGCATGAGCTTTCTTTAAATTCTCTCGAAGGCCGGCAAGCAGTCCTTTATGAAAATCGCTATTGCCTTTAAATGCTTCAGATTTTTTATCTATCTGAGTTGATAGTACGTCCATGGGTCCCTCATTTATTCCTTATCAAACTTAAATTTTCCTTTTCGCAAAAACAGCTCATGGCAAATCTGTGCTCGGGCAGCATAAGTTTCGATAAGTGATCAAAAACAAGGGCTTATTATGCCTATCTTTGAGGGGTTCCGTCTAGGCAAGGCCTGTCTTACGCATCACCCCATAACGGCTTAAAAACGAGGGTTTAAGGGACGACGGCCAGGCGATTGAGAGCGCGGCACAGATCGGAAGCCTCAGTCATAAAACGCCCTGCAAAACCAGCCTTTCCTTTTAGCTCAGTCTGCAAAAGGGGAAAGAGCAGCTTTACAAAGAGGTCTGAAAAAGAGCGCTTGGCCCATCTTTGATATAAGTCAAAATTTCTCTTCTCTTTAAAAGAGCGCGGGAGCATTTCAGAAAAGAGAATCAATAAGCCCTCTTGTAACTCCGGGGCACGTCCACGGCATCTGGCCTCAAAAACCTTCGTTAAGTTTTGACGCTGATTCGCCGACTGAGCAAACAGCAGGGTTTTAACAGCGGCCTCAGAGATTTCTGGCATATTCCATTTTCCCGCATGAGCTAAGGGATGATAACGCAAGATGAGATAAGGCCCCCTTAGATCTACTTGCGGTGCCCTCGAGCTAGGCCACCAAACGGGACGCAAAGACAACTTAAACTTTCGCCCACTTTTTCCCAGTATAAAAGAAGTGAGAATCTTGACCACCTTATCTGTTCCCGAGAATTTCCACTGCTTATTAAGGCTCAAGAGCTTCACGGCAAATTGAGAACTCTCCGAGATAAACGAGGTAATCTTCTTTTTATGACCCGAGTAAAAGGACTTTAAAAAATTTATGTCACTGGGAGAAGCACCGGCCGACAAAAGCTTTTTTAAGGCTTCGCCGATGGATTGAGAGCTATAAAAGGCTTCAGAGAAAAGGTCATGGCCGATCTGAGCTTTACCAAACACATCGCCAACTTTTGGTACATTTGAGGCTTCCATTCGAGCAAACTTTTTCCTAATTTCTGCGTATTGAGAAAACTGAGACCTGTCCTCTAAGGAGAGAGGAAACTTTCTTTGCCACTCATCACGATAAACTCTATCTAAGCTTGGGTGCCACGCCGAGACATTATCCATAAGCTCAAACACATCAGTGGCTTCAGAATAAACAGCGACGCGAGCGGAAAGAGGCGCCAAGCATTGAATAAAAAAGAAAAAGGAAATAAGACAAGAAAGAGGCCTCATTTATTTTCATCCTTGAAAAAGTTAACGACTCAAGTGTAACACGAACAAAAAAAAGGCTCCACAAAGGGAGCCTTTCTATTTTTGAAGTTCATTGATGAAAAGCTATTGCCCCTCACCTCCAACGATATCATTAATAATATTAAATTCTCTTAGTCTCGTAGGAGCGCGCTCAGGCACCGACTGTTGTTCGATCACCTCAATCTCACTAGCAATTGATCTTCTTGCACCGGAAAGGGGCTTGCCATCTTCAGTTACCCTAACGATTTTTTTAAACTGGACCTCCCCATCCAAGGTCACAACCTCTCCGTCTTTGCCTATAATGGGCTCGAAGAGAGTATAAACCCCTTCCGTTTCCGATGGCATGAGAACAGGGCCTTTAGCCTTGAGAATAGCCTCATTAAGCAACATGCCAGAATCTACGATTCGATCTCTAAGCTCCCTCGTCAAAGTCAAAACACTGCCACTGGTTAGTGAGAAGTTTCCCCCTCCCAAAACAGATCCTTCTCCAAAGGAGCTACTTTGCTCCCCAGTAGTACCCGCAAAGTCAGCCGAGCTGTAGGACTGCACAGAAGCGGGACCTCGACTTGTCGGTGCCGATGCCGCTTGTGTCGGTAAAGGTGTATAGGGCGCGGCTGAAGCGGGAGCCCTCTGAGTATTTGACGAACCTCTAGTATTGGGAGCAAAAAGACTTCTGCCCGGTGTCGGCGTTGGGACAGCACTAGCAAGGGCCTGTCTTGCATCTCTTTTTTCGTTTAATTGGCGCTTAAGCTCTTCGGCGTCTGCTCTTAGCTCGGCCAATTCTTTTTCTAAAGCTTTAGTGGCACTTGATTCTGCTCCCCCGTCTTTATTACTGGCGAGAAGGTCATCATAAAATTTCATTTTTCCATCTAACTCTTCTTCCTTGGCCCTTAGTCGCGCAAGAAGCTCACTTGATTCTTGCCCCAGCATTTCCTCTTTGCCAGCGAACTCACCGCTGAGGCTATCGTAACCGTCTTGACTGGAGGAGCTGCTAACTTGAGACGATGCCATTGCCCTATTATTAGCTTGATAATCACTTGCATTCATCCCTACAAACTCCTCACCATCGGTCATGGCCTCAAGCCTCCCCCGAGGGCCTCCTCCAGAGAGACCTCCCCTTACAGGAGCCGATACAGAAGCTAGTGAATCTCTGGCAGCGGAAGACCCAGGAATCATCAGATTTTGATTGGCCTCTCTGATTTCTCGAGAACGGCTTCGACTGAAAGGATTAGAGGATCTGGGGTTACCTGCAGGAACAGAGTCTCGAACGCTTCTGCTTACTATTCCGTCGTCATTCATAATCTCTCCCACCACTGAAGTGGCAGAATTAGAGAGGTTACAAAAAGCGTTCATATTCTCATGGCTTAGAGCATTTCGACCGGGCGTAAAGTTTGCCGAAATATTCGGATCGCAGCTCTCAGCTTGAGGGTTTGAAGAGTCACCACTCGTTGGCGATATGACTCCTCGGTCACTGCTAGGGCATGTACTGCCAAAAATCATCACGAGTGAATCTTCACCGAAGTCGGAGGCTCCGTCGTAATCATATAAAGACTGAGCGAGATCGTGACAGTTATTATTTCTTAATCGACTACGCTCTCGACTACTGACTCCCTCAGGAATCGCATCATCCATTGCTTGCTGTAAGATTGGTCCACAAAGAAGAAGGGCTTGAGAAAGCTTAGCTCTTCCCTCACCTTCACTTACAGGAGCATTATCAAAAAGCCTTTCAAGTGCACGGTCGGCTACGGCGGAACTACTTAAGCTTGAAGGCGTACAAAAAAGTCTCTCTCTTCTTCTTTTGGAAATACCCTCATTGCAGTGGGCGATAACTTTTTCTGCTAAATCGATTTCGGCTTTTGCCATGGTCCCCCCGAAACTACTGTTACCCGAGGTTTCACCACTTTGCAGTTGGCTCAAAACACCTTTAAGGGCCTTAAAAGGATCACTTCCTCCAGAGTCATTAGACTCGGCAAGCAGATCAATCATAGGAGACTGATCTCGCAAAAGTTGAAAACTTCTCAGAAATTCTGTTTTTTGGACCTCATTTAGTTCATCAAATTGATCTAATTTTGCAAGCATTTCGGTGATTGGTTTAGCCTGGCTCACTGCGGCTGGAAAGAGTCTGCCAATACCATCGACGACTTGAACTTGATCATAAGCCACTTCTGCAAAGTTAGCCCCAGTTCCCAATACAAGAACGAATTGACTCATTTCCATAATCTCATCACTGTTAAGAAGTTCTTCCCCTTCAACAGCCAGATTGTTTTGCAAATTAGTAAGAGTACTTCCTCTCATATATTCCTCAAAGGAATCGAAACGACTGGTGCTACTATCATTACTCAGAAATTTACTGGTAATATGCTGAAGCATTCTTTCTTTAAGCGCTTCTTTCGGGCTACTTTGAACCTTTTGAATGATGTAACGATCAAGAGCGTTTCTGGCCCCAAATTGTCTTAATTGACTGACGGCTTCTTCGCGCGGCTTGTTGGCATGGGCCCTATACTCATCCATGATAATACTTCTAAAATCTTTCAGCTCCTCTCCGCCAGGACCATTTTTATTCAAGAAACTCAAAGCGTCGGCCACCGCTTGGTTATCGCCGAAACCTCGCGCTTGACCAAAGTCACTGATACTAAAGAGTGGGTCGGCACTGGAAGCAGATAGCTTTGGAACTATATTGGCTTGGCTAAACTTTTCGTAAATTCCCCCGGGGCCATCTATAAAAGCAGAAAATGGACATTCGGATTGCTGCGACTCACACTTTTGTTGAAGCAGCTCTTTTGCCCTATCAAGAAGTTCCTGCTGAGCTGGGTCCTCACAGTTTGTTATAGCATCGAAGAAGCTTGCTTCATTTCTCGGGGCTTGCATTTTATCCGGAGTACACTGAAAGGAATTATTCGCGATGGCATCCAAACTAAAAGCAGAACTGTCGCCGCTTTGTTCGAAGATATTGCCCATGTTGTAGTGTTTTAATAGATTTTGAAACTTCTCTTCTGCATGAGAACTACTTTCTCTAGCGTCGAAGGCATTTTTCAAGGCCGTACTGATACCCGTCAAAACGTTGTAACTAGAGGCTAGATTAAATTGAATTAAACTATTTTGTTTCATTCCTTCCAGATCAACTTCCAAGGCCCTTAATTTATGCTCAACTTCTTGGGCTTTTGGTTCTTGGGTAGAGCTCATAAAGGACATAAGCGCTTCATTCTCTACGGGATCTAGGGAAACACACACGTCTCGAGCATTCTTTAACATCTGACAAGTTTCAACTGTACCCACTTCGCCCTCTGGATATTCCATCAGTGCTCCTTCAGAGCAGTAACGTTCACCAAAGAACGAAATGATTCCACCGATACCAGTTAGTTCCTGCTCAGTTTCATCCAGTCCACAAGCTCCAGCAGAACTGGCTAAATTCGTCATTGTCGTGGGTCTTTGTCTGGGCCTTACAATAGGTCCAATAAAGACCTGCTCAGCTGACTCTTCTTTTTGAGTTGAATTTTCCCAGAAATCAAAAGATGAAAAGTAATCTAGAAAGCTAGCTTGTGCGCTCACAGAGGAGAGAAGCATCAGGCACAGGGCCCTCTTTTTGATCAATTGAAGTTTTGTCGTCCTCTTCATTTTCGCTTCCTATTCTTAAATTCCCGCTAATATTATTCAATCTCTGATCGACAGATAGCCTTAAATACTTGAGTTCCTTGATAAAGTTTAGTGGTGATCAAGCTCTCGACCAACTTTCCCGTAACTTAGGGCCTCTCTGGTGCCCTAAGGTATTAAAATAATGACACTACTTAACAAGAATAAGCATTGGTCTACTGCCCAAAAAAAGTGGCAAAAACCAAAGCTTCTTCTTAGGGCTAAAGACTATCCAAAGCTTTTCAAGGCCCGCCAACTTCTCTAAAATTGGGAACATTAAAAGATCATTTAAATAAGGCAGACTCTATGAAAAAAATAGCATCCCCTACTGAGTATGAAAAAGCGTGGAGAGACTCGCAAGAAAATACGGATGCCTATTGGCGTGAGATTGCTCAGACCTACCAATGGAGTAAGGACTTTGATAGCGTTTCTAGCGGTGACTTTAATGACCTCGAAATCAAATGGTTTGAAGGTGGAGAAACCAACATCACCACAAATTGCCTCGACCGCCATTTAGAAACTAGAGGAGAAAAAAGAGCGCTCATATGGGAGCCCAACTCTCCCGAGGAAGAAGCAATTACTCTTACCTATAAAGAGCTCCATGCTGAAGTTTGTCGTTTTGCCAATGTCTTGAAAAACCAAGGTATCAAAAAGGGCGACCGCGTTTGTTTTTATATGTCCATGGTGCCTGAACTTCTCACCGGTGTTCTGGCCTGCGCCCGTATTGGTGCGGTCCACTCTGTTGTTTTCGGAGGCTTTAGTGCTCAGGCGCTAGCGGGCAGAGTAAATGATTGCGGCGCCGTCATGGTCATCACCAACGATGAAGCCTATCGCGGCCCTAAAACGATTCCTTTAAAGGCCATTACTGACGAGGCCCTTCAAAGCTGCCCCGGAGTCAAAAGTGTTTTGGTGCGAGAGCGCACCTACGCCGCTGTTTCTTATAAGAGTGGTCGAGACCATAAACTCTTAGACCTCTTAAAAGAAGCTGCCCCAGATTGTCCGGCCGAAGCGATGAAGGCCGAGGACCCTCTCTTTATTCTCTACACGTCAGGCTCCACAGGAAGCCCCAAAGGACTCATGCACACAACAGCGGGCTATATGGTTTGGGCCGCTGAAACTTTCAAGCAAGTTTTTCAAATGAGTGAAGAGGATTTGTATTGGTGTACGGCAGATATTGGCTGGATCACAGGACACTCTTATATCACTTATGGCCCGCTTCTTAATGGCAGCACAACCATGATGTTTGAAGGCGTTCCGACTTTTCCCGATGCAGGTCGTTTTTGGGATGTCATCGACAAGTACAATGTGACTCATTTCTACACCGCCCCTACGGCCATTCGCGCTCTTCAAGCCTGTGACATCGACTTGGTTCGTAACAAAGACCTCTCTTCTCTTAAAGTTTTAGGTTCTGTTGGCGAACCTATCAATGAAGAAGCATGGCAGTGGTATTACAAGGAAGTAGGAAAAGAGCGCTGCCCGATTGTTGATACTTGGTGGCAAACAGAAACGGGAGGCATTATGATTTCCTCCCTTGCAGGCGTGACACCCAGTCTTGCCACTTACGCTACTCTACCTCTTCCTGGTGTGTCGCCAGAAATTATGGATGCCGAGGGACAAGTAATGCCACCTGGAGCCGCGCAAGGAAACCTGTGCCTAAGCAAGCCCTGGCCAGGAATAGCCAGAACCATTTGGGGCGATCACGAGCGCTACCGTCAAACTTATTTCTCAACTTATCCCGGTCGCTACTTTACTGGAGATGGTGCCAAAAGAGATGCTCAAGGGCGCTTTCGCATCACCGGCCGAGTGGATGACGTTATCAATGTTTCCGGCCATCGTATCGGCACGGCAGAAGTCGAAGATGCCCTCAATGAGCACCCTCAAGTGATTGAGAGTGCTGTCGTTGGTTTTCCTCACAGTATTAAAGGCCAAGGCATTTACGCCTACGTCATTTGCACTTCAGAAAATGACAATAAAGTGAATGACCAACTCAATAGCGAGCTCAATTCTTTGATCACTAAAATCATCGGCCCTCTGGCAAAGCCAGACAAAGTCCAAGTTGTTCCGGGCCTCCCCAAAACCAGATCAGGTAAGATCATGCGCCGGATTCTTCGAAAGATTGCTGCTGGTGAATCTGATTCCTTGGGAGACACTTCAACTTTATTAAACCCCGAAGTCATTGAAGAGATTAAAAAGGGGTGCCTGATATGAGCCAAGTAAAGTCATTTCAATGCTCTAAAGGAGAGCTTAATTATTTAGAGATTATCAATGGTGTAGGCAATGAAAAGCCAACGCTCTTTATGCTCCATGGCTACGGGGCCAACATGCGTGATCTCGCCCCACTGGCCGCGGTTCATCCGGCTTTTAAAGAATTCAATTGGATTTTTCCAGATGGCCCTATAAAAGTACCAATCGGTCCTATGATGTTTGGACGAGCTTGGTTTCCCCTCGACATGGAAGAACTTAATCGTGCCATGATGACCAGCTCCTTCGAAACACTTTTTAGTGACAAACTCCCTAGTGGTTTAGCCGAAGCAAGTGAGCTTCTTACTCAGTTTATTGAAGCAAAAGCTGGAGGCTCATATCTTTTAGGCGGCTTTAGCCAAGGCTCTATGATGGCGTGCGAACTGTCTTTAAATTCCTCGCTCAAGCCTGAGGCCTTAGTTCTCTTATCCTCTACGTTAGTAGCAAAAGAGCGCTTCGTGGAACGATTAAAGAAAGCCCATTGTCTTCCTGTTTTTCAATGTCATGGTATCAGTGATCCCGTGCTTCCCATTTCGATGGCCCGTGCTCTCAAGCAGCAATTCAATGAATGCGCTTGGGAAGTTGACTATCATGAGTTCACTGGCGGCCACGAAATTCCTCCTCAGGCCTTGCAGGCCCTTGTCACTTTTCTAGGGGCGATAAAATGAGCAGTATAAACACCACCGGAACTCTAAGAAAAATGAAAACCGAGCTTCGAGATACTGGCCCGGTCGACTACCAGCTCCCTTTAGGAGAAAACCTCGTCGGCATGAATGCTCTGTTGGAAAAAAAAGTGACCTTGAGCTTTACGGGAAATATTTTTGACATATACGACGGTAAGGCCATTAAGAAAAGCTACGGTGGTGGCTACAGTTACAAGAACCTTATCACTCTTGCTCGGTGTGACACCTGTATCGTTAAACCCGAGTTGTGCCACTATCACTTGGGAACCTGTCGGGAGCCGGAGTGGGGCGACAAAAATTGTAATATCCCCCATATCATCTACCTCTCTGTAACGAGCGGTGTAAAAATTGGTATTACTCGTGAAACTCAAGTTCCAACCCGATGGATAGATCAGGGTGCCGTTCGCGCCATACCTATTCTGAGAGTGGAAGATCGAAGAACTTCCGGCTTAATAGAGGTAGAAATAGCAAAGACGATGGCCGACAAAACTCATTGGAGAAATATGCTTAAAGGCGTCTACACTCCAGTTGATCTAGAGGGCATGCGTGAGCAAATATATGACGACTACGGCGACCTGTTAGATGATATGAATGCTCAGGATTTAGATGATCCCGTTCAAGAAATAGAGTATCCTATTATTGAAGTGCCAGAAAAGTTCTCTAGTTTCTCCTTTGATAAGACGAAAACCGTGGAAGGAGTATTGATGGGAATCAAAGGCCAGTACCTTATATTCGATACCGGTGTTATTAATATGAGAAAACATCAAGGCTATGAAATCGAAATTACGGCTTAAGAGATTCAATACTAAAAAATTTAACCTTTAGGATTATCAATGATTGAGCATAAAGTTATCTCGCCTGTTACGGTTCACGAAGCTTTTGAGCGCGCCCTAAAAGCTCAGAGTCACTCTCACTCTCCCTACTCAAACTTCGCCGTAGGCTCGGCAGTCAAATTTGTTGACGATGAGACTATTTACACCGGCTGCAATGTCGAAAATATGAGTTACGGTGCAACCGTCTGTGCCGAGCGAAATGCGATATTCTCGAGTGTCGCCGCCGCTGGAAAACAAGAAATTGAATTCATTGTCGTTTTGGCCAACACTCAAAACCCCACTCTGCCTTGTGCTCTTTGTCTTCAGGTAATGAGCGAGTTTGCAAAAAAAGATTTTGCTATCTACCTCGGCAATCCGAAAGGACTGACGAAGAAAATGAACTTTAAGCAATTACTACCCCACTCCTTCGACACTCTCGAAGAAGGTCAATCTTAAGTGGCAAAAACTGATAACGGCCTTGAGCATTTACTTAAAAGTAGTGGTGCAAGGCCTTTTATCCCTAAGAATAATAAGTTCAAGCCAGAACTCTTTGATCAAAAGTTTAGTCAGGCCCTTATTAAAACACTTCAGCTCAAAGGTATAAACTTCAAGCTTTTAACAGCAGACTCCAAAGTTATTCACGCTCCCCAAATAAGCGAGCTACCTGAAAAAATTCAAATAAAGCCTTTTAAAAATTCACACATAAACTTAGGCCTTATTGCTTTTAGTGAAGATTTCTTGAGTGAGCTGATCCATAAAATGATGGGGGGAAGTGACAAAGTTGACCCAGGTCCACTTCCGTCGAACATTAGCCCTTTACAACAAAAAGTAATCAATTCCTTTGATCCTGCCTTAGCGAACTGCTTAAGGGAGGGAATTAAGATTTTTCTAGGACTAGACATCATAAAAGTTCAGCCCGAACTCGATCAACTAAAAACACAGGAAATTCTAGAGGGCAGTAATGACTATTTCGTGGCCCATTATACTTTTCAAGGGTTAACTAAATGCTCTTTAATTATTCTTTTAAAGACCGAAGTCTTTGCCCCTAGCGCTTAATTCTGCCTTCAGCAGCAAGTTTTACAAGGTGGGCTTCAATTGTTTTTTTAGCATAGGGAATAAGGCGCTCTTTTAGACCGGCGTAGACGATATCTAGAATTTCCTGATCACTCTTTCCTCTCTCAACTAAACCTAAAATCTCACTCTCTCTCATCGTTCTGTGAGTAAGAGTTAATTCTAGTTTATGAACCCCACCAACAGCAATACCGTGACTAGGGATACAAAAATTAGGCTTAATTTTAATGACCTTTGATAAACTCTCAAAGTACTTCGCCATATCCCCCTCGATATCACCGATAACCACTGTGCCAACGGTTTGAATCAGGTCCCCAACCAGAACCCAAGAATCATTTTCAGGTTTTAGGGCTATTTGACCTTCATCATGGCCAGGAACATCAATCACAGAAACGCTCTGCCCGAGAGACTTCGTGACAATGTCACCCTCCCGAAGAATCCTTAACTTCACTCCCTCAAGATAGGCCTTACCAAATTTCAAATCCATTAATCTCTTAGTCTCGCCAGACATCAACACCTCAACGCCATAGTCGTTCACAAAGCTGCGTAAAAACTCATGATGATCACTATGGTGATGAGTAATAAGGATTTCATCAAAGCCAACCTTATCTAAACTTCTTTTAAGCTTTAGATATTCGGCCGCATCTCTGGGAGAGGGATCTATCAGAATCTTCTTTTCCTCGCCAATAATAAAGCAATTTGTCCGATTGGCCGGAGGAAAAGTATTGCTCAAAGGTAAGAACTGTCGAACCCCCGCAATAGACTCAATCACGGGCACCTCAAGATTTTCATCGTACTCGAGTCCAACTTCAATAGGTCCTTGCACTGAAATATTTTTTGCAAGTTCTTCGATAATACGAATGACTGGCGGAACCGCCATCATTTCATTTGCCCTATATTTATCCACTAGTTCACGAGGTGAAAACCAACCACTCTTTTCAACTTCGGCTTCACCCTCATCGACTTCAAATTGAATCTCTTCTTTAAGGGGAACAACATAGAAGAAAACATTAAAGCGATAAGGATTAAATTCTGGGGTTAAAGCTTCGGCCAAGAGATAACAATCTTCAAAATCTGCGACAAAGTTTAATTCCTCTTCGATCTCTCTCTTGAGCGCCTTATAGTGATGAGCATGGTCCTTCATCCCCTCTGGAATATCAGAAAAAGTAGGAGGCTGCTCTTCAAAGTCTTGTTTATCTACTTTTCCACCGGGAAAAGAAGTATAACCGGGAAAGATCCGAAGGTAGTCCTGCCTCTTAATTGTAAAGACCTTCCCTGTGCTTTCACTTAAAAAGATCGCTGTTACAGACTCTCTCAAGACTTACCCCACTCTACATTCAGTACACCTATCTCAAGATCAAAAGATAATTTGTTCATTCTCTCTAGCATGAAAGGCAGGCCTAGATTAAGGTCGACTTTTCTACTGAAGATTAACGAATTTGGACTAATGACCCCAAAGCGAGTGAATTCTGGAAAACATTTCTTTATTTTTTTCTTAGAAAAGTTGTTGAGATCTCCGAAGACTTGAGACCCAGAATCCAACCTAATTTTCACGGGAGGCTCTGTGCTGCAATAGTATTCCAGGGCATCAAAAACTCCCCGACCACCCTTTACGAGCGCTTCTCCTGTTAGAGGCAAGGAAGAACTTAGAGGACCAATTGTTTTGGCCTTAAAATCGACCACCCATCGACCTTGATTAAATAACCTAAAGAAGTCCAGGCCGATGATACCTTTGACGCCTTTTAAGCCTAAATCTGAAACAGAGCCCATCAGACCGGAGACCACCGGGCCTTTTCCTAACTTCAGGCCTTTCTTTATTTGGATATAAGGAGAAGGTCTACCTCTTCCGTTAACCGTATTAAGGACCTGATTGCCAAGGAGAGAAACGTCACTATCTTTTAGTTTTTTAAAAATACTCATAGGCAGTATGCTTTTTTGTGCGCCAAAATCAACGACGACCCACTCGCCCTCGAGTTTTACCTGAATAAAGTTTTCTTTTAAAACAAAGGAGAAATGCACATCATCGGGCCTTGTCGCTTGCATCGCTGAGAATTCGCGCCTCTGACCTCTCAATAAAAGTTTTTCCATGAGATTCTGAGCTGTTTTTTCGGCAATAAAAGACTTTCTTTTTCTCACGGAGATAACCTGATTTTCATAGGCATTTCTAGAGAGAAGACCTTTTTGGAAATTTTCTTGATAATACTTTTCGCTCTTAAGTTGAGCATACTGTTGTTTAGTAGGAATTGAGACAGTGCCATACTTCTTTGTGAGGGCCGCATTTCCTAAATGGACAACTCTTTCCCGTAGCTTCCATGAGAGGCTATCTTTGAGGCGTAAAAGATTGGCCAAAGCGATATCCTCATCTCTCTCGTCTAGTCCGAGCTCTTTTGAGAAGTCGAGGAAGCTTTGATAGATTTCTTTCTCATCGAGCCATTGCCCTATATTGATCCACTCTCTTTGAAGCCCAATAAAAGGCTGCATCTTTTTCGCTAGATCCATGGCCGCTTTTTTTTCACCCTTTTTTTCGAGTTTTTCAACGACCTCAATGACACGTTCTAGTTCTTCTTGAAAGGCAACCTTTCGCCCCTGCCTTTTAATCGGCGCCAGTGAAGAAAAACCTTTTCTTTTGCGTTGATAGAAGTGCAACGTTTCGTGGAGGCAGTCCCCTCTTTTTGCTCCCTGCTTAAACAAGATCGTTTTCTGATCATAGATAATGAGCGCCAATTTTGTTGTAGAGAAAAAGTCTTTCCATACATCTTCTTCCACCGAAGGGGGTCTCTTCCCAAGCTTTGCCTCGATGACTTTATTACCTGCTTGCTTGAGGAAGTTTTTGCAGGCGAGAAAGTCCAGCCCCTTTAGAAAGGACAAATCCTCTGGGGTCAGCTGAATTCCTGTACAAAAGAGAATAGAGCCCTTTTGCATTGTCACTTCACAGCTTTTAGCTTCATTAATAAGACCGATCATTTCGTGAGCCTGACTAATCAAGGGAGCTAAGACACTGCCCTTTGCGAAGCCTTTGCTTACTGTGCAAGTCAGAATAAGGGTAAAAAGAAAAAGCTTTTGTATCATGCTAAGACATTGTACTTACGGGCGTTTTCATAGCGATACTCTCTGTAGCCTTTAACATTCTCTAGTTTTTTGACAGCTTCTCTTTGTTCATGCCCTTCTAGCTTGGGTATGCTCACCAATAGCTCTTGGCGAATCGAGCTCGCAATCTTTCTTTCTGTTGAGTGCCATGATCTAAGGAAAATCCTAAGTAAACGCATGTGCCTCATGGCCTTAAGCATCCAAGTCTTTGGACTGATATCAAACTCAATCTTCTTTCCTGCTATTTCAAAAGCTGGTCGGTTGATTCTGACAATTTTAAAACCCGTCCCGAGACTTCCAAAACGCTCCTTATCCTTGGCCCTTTTCTGGGGTGAGATCATAATGTGAGAAACAAACACTTCATCTTTTACAAAGTATGTCTTTGCCAAAACTCTAAGACCCATGGCCATGAGTTCGTTGCTCGCTTTAAAGTACTCTTTAACTTCTCCAGCTTTTTGGATGAATTCAGGCGCTCTAGCACCACGATCATAAATATAGAGATCGTGGATATACTGGGCCAGATAGCTTCTCTTTACTTCTGGGAACATTTTCACGAGCTTTTCCACGTGGGATCTGTAAAGACCCATAATAACTTTCTTATTAATCCAAGGAAGCATGCTTTCTTCAACAGACTCATCTAACAACTGTTCTAACGTTTTCTTCGCCTTTGTTTTGAAAAGACTTAAGAGATCCTTGTCCCCTTCGATAAAACACTTTCGGCCTAAGTTAAAGGCATGCCAGTTATTTTCAAGTTCGACCTTGGGCATCGTGGCCTCAAAGGAGTTTCTCATGTTCTCGAGACTAAAGGGAAGACGCCCTGCCTGAAAACAAACCCCTAAAATCATGGCCGAGGCGTAGACACTCTTTCCAAGAGCTCGCTCGGAGAGCTCCTTCATATCAAAGAAATGGACCCTATCGGCAAGTAACACTTCAAGCTTTCTTCTTAACTCTGCATTCGTTATGGGCTCTCTTTTTTCTCCATTATCAAGCATGAGGCTCAAAGGTATTTGAAATTTCTTATCGAGAATGCACTCCCCGTGGTCTCCTAAAAAATGAAGATGCCCAGAGCCATCGAGAAGATCGGGAGAAACTAAAGCGTCTGCAGAGCCCAAGGGAGTCACAGCGCCGTAACTTTTATCTTTTCTGAATATAGATAGGTGGCCTGTCACATTACCATTTCTCTGGGCCAAGCCTTTTTGATCGACGAATTTAAAGTCCAGGTCGTCTCGACCATCCATTTCTCGTGCAGCTTCGGCCACGACTCTAGAAATCGTTGTCACGCCTGAGCCACCAACCCCTGTGACCACCATTCTCCAGTCGGCCCCTTTGGCAATATCATCAAAGGACTTCTTCATCGTTGGTTCAGGTAAATCTTTTAATAGCTGATCTAAGTTTCCAGCTTCTCTTTTTTGGTGAAGAGTCGGGTGGTAATTCTTTACGATGACCTCTTCAAAGCTGGGACATGCTTTGATCTTAGTGCAGTAGCTATCGGCAACGCAAATCTGAGGGTCTATAATGACCTTACTTCCATAAGCATCGTGAATTTGGCCTAGTCCCGGACAACCGGTAGATTCTACGCAGGCCCGGCAATCCTCACAGGAGTCGGTGTTTATCTGAAAGAAGGTTTCAGAGGCAACCGTTTTGTTCTTGGCAAATATTTTACGGTCTTGCCTTTTCTTTCGGCCGTGGAAAGTGAGGGCACATTCTTTATTAGATACAATGACTTTGACGCCCGTTTTTTTAACGACATCAATGAGAAGACTCTTATAAAAGTAGCGATCACTAGGATTAACTTCCGTTGCATAGTCGACGCCCAAGGCATGAACAGAGTTGAGCATATCTTGGCGCGGTCTGATGCGCCCCTCAACATTCATTCCCGATGCTGGCGTCATTTGGTGCCCAGTCATCGCGGTATTATCATTATCAAGCAAGATATAAGTAATATTATGATCAGCTTGGACTGAGTTGGAGATATCCGTAATTCCAGAGTGAAAAAAAGTCGAGTCACCCATAAGAACAACAGAAGGATTGTCCGTGAAAATATCGAGCCCCGCCCCAAGTGCGCCGCCCTGGCCCATGGCCGAGAGATTATGCATTTCTTTAAAGGGTGGTAAGAAAGAGAGCGAGTAGCAACCAACATCCCCATGAGTGATCAAGTCAACCCCTTCGCCTTTTAGGGTCTTTCTAAGATCCTTTAAAAGAGAGAGCGTCTCGCGGTGAGGGCAGCCGGGGCAAAAAGTGGGAAGTCTCTTAGGAAGCGCATCAGTTAGCCTACTAATAGTGACTGCTCCCGCAGCGCAGGGAGTATGACCACAAAAAGCAAGGGCTTCTTGAACCTTTTCTTTAACCAGTTCAAAACTCAACCCACCGTGGGCAACAAAGCCAGTGCCATCGCCAAACTTCTTTCCTAGGATCTGAATATCGATTTTATGGCGCTGACAAAGACCTTTAATCTCATCTTCTAAGAAGCCTCTCTTCTCCTCTACTACGACAAGCGACTTCAAGCCGCTTAACCACGGCACCAAAAGCTCATCAACCAGCGGATAACTAGCCGCAACTTTGTAGAGCCCGAAGCGATCTAAATAATCTCCTTCCTGGAGGACCTGTTTAAGGGTCTCAAATATTACCCCCGATGAAATAAAACCAACATCAGAGGAAGCCCCCATCACTTTGTCTAAGGCCATCTCTTTGAGCACTTCCTGCACGCGAGGAAAGCGCTCTTCGATCATTGTAATGTCGGCCTTGAGTGAATTTGGCGGCACCATAACATTGCGGGAAAGGTCAAACTTAGCCGGATCGAGAGTCGACAATTCCTTTTGAACGTGGGCACGCTCGCTCACCTCAACTCTCCCTCCCCCTTCGGCCATGTAGGTTGTCAGGAGAAGACCTTGATAAACACTGGTGCGCTTAGAAATAGTAAGGGCCACGGTCATCCAATCTTTAAGCTCCTGAGGATTACTCGGCTCTAAAAATGGAATATGGAGGTGCTTGAAAAGATAGCGGCTATCGGCCGGAGTTGATGTTGAAATAGACCAAGGATCATCGCCAACAGCGATCACAACACCGGGGTAGAGAGTGCGTCCCTCCTCATCCTTTGTGGTATCTCCCGGATTAGCAAAGTTTCCAACCGAGAGAGCATCACTGGCAACATGAAGTCCCATGGACTTCATGGCCACTAAACAATCTCTTCCTGCTTGCTTGGCACCTGAGGCCATCGCAGCAGCATTGGCTTCAGAATTGGCAATCACGACCTTTATGCCGTAATCGGCAAACTCAGATTTTCTATGGTTAAGAATATTAAAATAATCTGCCAAGGGCGAACCGGGATAACCGGTGTAAAGACTGAAGCCCGCCTCAAGGCCACCTTGGATAATGATTTCATTTCCATTGAGAATTTCAATTCGAGAAGAATTTTTTTTCGAAACCTTCTCGATAGCCTTCTTTTTAGAATCTGGACTCTGGGAAAGCTCTGGATTTGTTGTCATTTGTTCGCCTTTAAAGCCCTGCTTTTATGAGGACCTGAAGTATATCTAAGCTGTTGAAATTTTTACTTTTTACTAGACTCTAGCCTACCAAGGCTTGTGCCCTTCCTCAATAGGCTTTAGGGCCGTACAGGGATCTCAAAGAGGAGAAAGTCCTCAACAAATCCTAACATTTATTAGCCTTGTCGAATCAAGAGGCCTGCTGTTATCGTTTACCAATTAAAACCCAACAGGACTCTCATTTTGAAGAAAATCGCTCTTTTACTTCTGTCTCTCTCGTTTTTTAAGACCTTTGCTGGCTACTATGGACAGGAGCTTCGAGATGAATTCGAAAATGGAAGCAAGGTCAACGGTAACCTTATTGGTGAGATTCGTTACGCAGCAAATAAAAACTTTAGACCACTGGGCTATAAAAAGAAGGCAAAGAGAATACTATTTGGCTCGTTGCACTTAGAAAAAGACAGAGACGGCTACTTTGTTATGGACCTTTATTGTGGCTTCAAAGTTCGCTCTAAGGTAGGACCAAACCGCATTCCGACAAACAATATCATGAACACTGAACACACTTGGCCTCAATCATTGGGCTCTAGAAGCGAGCCAAAAAGAGGTGACCTACACCATCTCTTCCCTACAAATATGCCTGCAAACTCTGCCAGAAGCTCCCATCCTTTTGGGGAAGTAATCGGACGAGATGCTACGGATATTTGCAGTGCCTCTCAAAAAGGGAAGATCATAAATCCAAAAACAGGTAAAGCCACGACGACCTTTGGTTTTCAACCCCCTTTTGAACATCGCGGTGACGTAGCGCGGGCGATGTTTTATTTTGCAGCTAAGTATGGCTATCGCCTCGATCAACTTCAGGAGTTCTATCTTCGAAAATGGAATATAGATGATCCTGTCGATGAAAAAGAGAGAAAGAGAAATGATGGGGTTGAAAAAGCACAGGGTAATCGAAACCCTTTCATAGACTTTCCAAGTCTTGTTGAGAGAATCAAGGACATTTAGTACTAAAGTTTTTTAGTCAACTATCCGAAAACCTAATAGGGTCTTAACTTCTAAGGTCTTAAAAACTGGGTAAGGTGTGGAAACTAAAAGCAACGACTTGTGGCAACCGATCCACAAATTTAGTCAAAATGCGATGTGGCAAGATTTAGATTGGGCCGTTCAGGCTCAAATTCGTGTTCAAATAAGTGCCCACCTCTACAGCAATATGAAAGCGCTGCTGAAAGAAGGCTTCACCCTTGCCGAGCTAGAAGAAATCACAAGCTTTCTAGGCCTCTCTCCCCATCTAAGCACACACTATCTTCTTCACTCACTTGCTTTGCGACAAGAAGAGTTTGCTGATCTTTACGCTCTTGAACAGGAGTTGTGGCGCCTGTTCCCTGTGACCGAACACGACGGTATTGTTACCCAAGCTTTAGATCTTCTTACTCGCCGTTACCAGCAAGAGTTTAGTGGTGTCATTAAACGACATCTACTCACAAAGAATAAAGTAGCCGGTGATTTTAAGAACTGGTTTCTTCACGATGGCTTTAAAGAGCTCGTACGCCTTCAGCATAGAAGCTCTCGCGAAAAAGAGAGAAACTTAAAATCATCTAAGCTATTAGAAAAGGTGATGAAAGCCTTCAGCGGAGTTTTTGAGCTTTTTTGCTAGAGACTTTAACTACAAGAGATCTGTGGGTATTCCCTCAACTAATCGACCACTGCTTTCAATGATGATACTTTTTCCTGAGAGAAGATCTTTAAAGACCTTATAGCTTTGCCCTTGAGACTTAATATCTAGGGTGCGCACTGAATCCATCTCAACTTCGGGACCTAACTTCTCAGTATGGCCTGAAAGTAAGCTCACTTCTTCTTTATTTAAAATTCTAAATTGAGGAGTCTTGTCCAAGCTCAGAAGGTTCATTAAATCAGATAAAAGGTTTGATCTCTCGATCCGAAATTGCAAAGCCAACCTCTTCTTTTGCGCTTCTACTAAATTTTGTGCCTCTTGCTCTTGCTTTAAGGCTTCTTCACTCTGCTTTGTCTCTCCTAGCTCTCGCTCTGATATTGTGCTCCCTTGCTCTTTAGTAGCTTCTTGATTATTTTCTCCTGAAAAATCTTCTTCAGAAGCAGGCAAAGAAGTCGAAGCCGCCAAAGCAGAAGCGACGAAACCACTGGACTGGATACGACGAGAAGAGCTTGCCCTTTGTGAGGCTTCGCTTTCAGGAGATAAAGCAGAGACGGAAGCTGAAGGCTCGAGCTTTTGAGCCTCTGCGACCTCTTCTCGATCTAATCGTTCAGACTCTTCCTGCATATCGCTAATAGACTGCTTTATTCTACCAATACTTGTGGCGACGTCGATAATTTCCTCCTGACTCGGACCATTTGAGTCCATCGAAGAAGATGAAGCGAAAGCAGAGGAAATTGACGATGGTGTGCGGGTACTTCCCGTCGATGCTTGGGCAAAACGACCAGAACGTCTTGATCCAGAAAGCTCTCTTGCTGCTTGTCCGTAAAACTCCTTCTCTGAATTATAGGCCTTTCTCGCTTGATCTCTGCTTAAGCCGCGCTCTTTTACAAAGCCATCAACAATACTGGCCTCTCTATTGGAGTCGGAATAAATATCGTTCATATTCTGAGCAAACTGACTGGCCTGTCCTGCATCGGAAAAGCTCTCGCCAACTCTCGCTTCAACTGCCGACTTAAAATCTCCCGATCCGATTGCTGGACTCTCTCCTGAGGAGACTCCACTTGCTTCACTGATGGCCTCCTCACTCAGCATTTTTTCTGCAACTTGCTGGGCACCATTTTCAAGTGCGCTCGCTCCCTTAAGAGCAACATCTGCAACAAGGGCAGCTCTAGTTGCAGCTAAAGCAGGATTCGTCCTTCTAGAACTCGTCTTTGCACCAGCGAGAGCTTGCTCCCGCCTTCTACGCTCTTCTTCATCTTCTTCTTGATTCCTTCGTTGATCTTCACTTTCTCTACGACGATCAGCCTCTTGCTGAGTGGCGCTTCTTTGCTCTCGAGAAGATCCCTCATCATCGGAGCTTGAGCCCTCACGACTTCTTGATCCTTCTATGGGATCACTAGAACTAGACTCCGATCCCCCTTGTCCTTCATTTGGATTACTCGATTGACTGCCACCACTGGCCTGATCCCCAGTGAGAGCTCTATCACCGCTGCTCCTATGATTGGGTCCACCAGACCTTCTAAGAAAGCGCGTGCCTGTAATGATTCTTCTTGGACCAGTTGCCCCGCTAGGATCAACGACTCTTTTTGAAGGTTGACTTGGGTCAACAGAAAACCTACCTGATTGGCGACTCTCTCTTATGTCTCGTTTCGCTGAGATTCTTATGGCCGAGGTTAAACGCCCTTGGCCAGTTAAGCTTGCTGCTCCTACTGTTACTCTTGAGACCATATTTGAAGCCATGGTATCGACTGCTCTGATAGGTGAAGTCGCCAAGCGTACAACTTTTAAACTACCCACTTTTTCTGTAAAAGCGTCTACAACCCTTTTCACATTTTGAAGGCGGCTTCCAGCTCTGGCCGTACGGGAGGTGGCCACAACCGCTTCATCACTGACAGAGGCAATGCCCCGCCTCGCCGTTGGAGGTGTGGTCATTCGACTTATAAGCGGAACCTTTTCAGTGATGGCCCTTGAGCCTCTCAAGGCAACGGCACTAGCACGAACTCCAACTCTCAAGCCAGTTGCCGCTCCGGCCGTCACCATGGCAAGGGCGCCCTCTGAGATAAAAACCCCCGCGGCCGCACAAAAAGCATTAAGGCCATCATTACAACTAAGACAACCTAGCTCTGTCATAGGTCTCTTACACGTCGTCGTTTCATTGTTACGTCTTTCTTCCTCAGTTGGAATAGCATGCGGTTCTCTCTTCCACTCTTGGCAAAATACTTCTGACATCATCCATGAATTGACCGACGACTTAAAAGAGCGAAACTTTTCCATAATAAAAGGGCCTACGCCCATTCTTCGAATTTTCCTTATCGTTTCAAAAGAAGAAGAGGCCATTTCGTGGAGATTATTGGACTTACTTTCAAGGTATTCTCTCCTTCCCCAAATCGCTGACTTTATGCTTGAGCCAATACTGGAAGTAACATCTCTCAGGCTATTAATCGTCCCCAATGTATTAGCGATTAGAGCGGTGATAATTTCAGTACCACAATCAGAGGAACCTTCATCAGTACATCGCTCAGCCTGCCCACTCTCCACTCGATTAGCAAAGTAGGCCTTCGTTGTATCGGCCAGGCGAGAAGCCCTGACGGATCTCAAAAACTTTACAGCAGAGCGCCCGACATTACACAGAAGCTGATCCCCGCAACTGCTCTCTATCATTTCTTGATCTTCGGGAGAACACTGAAGCTTAGTCGAGGCCATGGCGATTTCCTCACTAAGCCCTTCTAGACCTTCGGGCTCGGGACTTCCCTCATCCATCAGACACTGACTAGGACTTTCTGTTGATGCTGTGACGATTCCGTCAGGGTCTTCTTCATTTAGATAAACAGAAAGTTCTTCGTGAGTTAAAGCACACTCATCAAGCTCCAATTGCGTGTAGGTTTTTTCAGTATTCAAACAGTCTCTCTCAAAATCGGTAACTCTCTGCTCAGAAACGGCCCACGACTGGCTTAGGAATATTATGTTTATAAAGAGAAAGACTTTAGAGAAAGTTTGATTCATTTGAGTCCACTTGTAAAAATACAATCATTCATTAGAATAAATCCAGGTTAGTTAAATCGTCAGGATTCATACTAAAGCTTAGTAATAATTTAAGAGGTGGAAAAATTAACAGCTCAACAAAAACGGTTTTTCTCATTTTATTTTTTTGCTTCAATTTCGACAGTATGGGCAGCGTATGGCTTGAGAAAAAAATTAAATTAAATGAAGCAAACTTAAGTTTTCGAGCACCAAAAAGTTGGCAGATGGTTAACGGCTTATACGGCCGTGATGTCAGCTTAATAGGCCCTGAGTTAGGTCCAAAGCGAGATGTGATTACAATCGAGCAGGCGCAGAACCAGAGCTTCTCTATAGATAAAGAAAAAAAGGCACTGCCAAGGTACAAGAAACTAAAAGCCTCTTGGATTAAACAAAAGAAAGGTACAGTACAACGATTTGATTTAGGGAAGACTTTGCCTGGATTAAAAAAAAATCATCTCTTTAATGAAGTTTCTTATCGGCTTGATGGAAATGACTTTGTGGAAGGTGACCTTTTTATGAAATGTTCAGACAAAAAATTTCTCAATATCAGCTTCTTAACTCTGAAAAACAAACAAGAAGAATTTAAAAAAATATGGGTTGAAATTCTTAGAAGTATTAAATGCTAACAGTCATGAGTTCTTATCGACCTACATAACAAGGTTTCTCGCCAAACTCTTTTTAAGAGATTCTAGTTGATCAGGCGTAAAGCGACCAGCTGGCTCCCATGTTTGTAGCCTTGCCCCAATAATCTCTTCCAAGCAACCGGTGTCGCCCTTTGAACAATCCATCTTTGGGGCCAGAACTTCATGGCTTAGACCCTGCACCAATCGCATAACTTGAGCATCAAATTTAGTGACCTGCCTAAAGAAGACGGCCTCTAATTCGGCATCCATTTCAAGAGAACCAAGTTCTCTTTGCCACACGGCCCGACAATGAGTCATGCTCTCCATTTGCCAGTAACGAAAACTCTTATCGTGACCGATGCAAATCGTGAAAAGGTCCAATTGAGAATGATTTTTTAAAACATGATCAGCACCACTATAAAAGAAGGCCCTCTTGGCAACGATTCTCTTGTTGCTAGAGCCTTTTGAGATAAGCTCCAAAATAGCTTCAGTGATTTCTTCGTGCTCAAAGTCGCGAGCCTTATTCATCCCTATGGTAGTTAGAATATTTTCAATTTTTTTACTTAGAGCTTTTTCATGAAGACAAGCAATAGTTAGTTTCTTTGCTTTAAAACACTTCTCTTGGGCTTTTTCCTGCTCTTCAGTAGAGATAAAGCTAGCACCAGAAGTGAATTGTGAATTGATTTCTTTAACGAGGCTGAGATAATGGAGTGACTCTGGATAAATGATTGAGCGAGCAACCACTCGGTAGACCTGAGCCTCGACAGCAGTGAGCCTAGACAGAGGCATATCCACAGGAAGAAGGTCCTCATCAATAGATCCAGTCAGAAAGCTATCAAAGCTTTCAAAGCTTCTGATTAGCGTCGCTAGATCCGAAGAAGTCGCAGATGGTGACTTAACCTTGGACTTATCAGCGACTAAAGATTTGAGGGCACGATCGATATTATTGAAGTTGTGAGAAGTAAGAGACTTGAGGGCGAGCCTTGATCTCATGGCACTTCCCAGAAGCAGGCGCTTAACGCTTTCTAGGCTCAGAGAAGTTGCTGAACTTGTAGCAAGATTAGCACTCACCGGGGCAGCAAGACTCATTCTGGCGACAAACCAGGTTAAACAAATGGCGATCCATATTTTCATTCCTCAACGATACAAGCTCCTCCCCTTTTGATGGCTTCACTTGTAATATGAACAGACCCTGCTTATTCTTTTGACAGCTCTATAATGACCTCAGAGCTCCCCTAAAGGCTTTCTTGCTTGAAAGTAAAAAAGGCACGGGTTTAAAACCGTGCCTCACTATTTTTTATTTACCTAATGGACTTTCCTGATTAAATTTCCAAGATTTTAATTTCTACCCTACGGCTGGCACTGCGATCATCGAGAGGCTTTGCTTCTCCATAAGCGCTCATTTTAATCATCCTGCCGTCTACTCCCTGCTGCACTAGAAAGTCTCTCACATTGTCTGCTCTCTTTTGAGAGAGCTTCATATTAAAGCCTCTAGTGCCGGGCCTCGAAGCAAATCCCATAATCCACACCTCTTCAACTTGCTTCATCTCATTCTTTAATTTTCTTGCTAGCTCTTTTAAGGTTTTCTTGTCGTTCGGGTCCAAGCTAGCTTGCTCCATTTTAAAACCTACTCTCTCCTCTGGCGTCAAATTCGCTCTTTGCTCGGCCGTGGTGCTTTGGCTTCTCCAAAATGGCCTTCCTCCTTCTCGCCAAAAGACTAGGCTTGGACTTATTTCGTATTTGTATTCTTTGCGGTCATTAATGTTGTTGAATTCACCGCTATTATTTCTTTCGGGTGTCTCGATACTGAAGACCGGCAATGTAAAAGCCAAGGCCATCGTTGAGATCAAGGTTTTCTTTGTCATTGTCATCATCGTTGTCTTCATCAAAAACTCCTTTTAGTGATTGTTATTAATTACTCAATTTCATTCTAAGAAAGCTTGCCGAGGTATTCAGCATTAAAATGACTCGATAATGTCTAGACTTTGACACATTTACAGTGACTTGGGACCAATAAGGCCTTAAACACTGACATACAACAGCTTGAAATCCCGTCACTCTTTCGCAAGAATGAAGGTTAAATTTTTATTTAGTTTTAGAGCTTTCGAAAATAAAGCTCTTATCATAATCGAGGAATATAAATGACCAGCATTATCGCACCGGACAATCCCCTCGGGATTAAAGCAATAGATCACTTAGAATTTACCTGTGACAGTTTAGAGACTCCGACTCGAGAGCTTTTTCATCGTTTGGGCTTTTCAGTGACTGCCAGGCATGATCAAAAAGAGCTCTTTGTCCAAGGACAGGTTCGCTTCCTTCTCAATTGTGAAAAAGGCGGGCATCCCGAAAATTACAGAAAAAGCCACGGTGAAGGCGTCTCGAAAATGAGCTTTGCTGTCGAGAACTGCCAACATGCTCTAGATGAAGCTCGATCTCGAGGTGCTGAAGTCGTCAGTGAAGTAGAGAGTGTTGAGTGTGAATACGGCGTTTACAAAACCGCGGCCATCAAAGGTTTCGGGGATGTGCTTAATGAATTTGTCGAAAGACCGAATCACCACTTTCGCCCTAACTTTGAAACTGTTGACGATAAACAGGCTCGACCATTGAAACAAAGAGTAGCAAGAATTGATCACCTCACTAATAACGTCCCTAAGGGAGAGATGAAAAAGTGGGTGGAGTTTTACGAGAGAGTCTATGGGATGAAGGTCACTCGCTACTTTGATATAAAGGGCGTAAAGACAGGACTTCAATCGGAAGTTGTTCAGCTTGCCAACGGAACGATCATTATACCAATCAACGAACCTGAAGCTGTTGGAGGAAAGTCGCAAATTCAAGAATTTCTCGATCTCCATAAGGGAGCAGGTGTTCAGCATATTGCGCTTACTTCTGCCAATATAATCGATACTGTAGCCGACCTGCGCTCAAGAGATTTAAAATTCTTAAATATCCCCCACACCTACTATGAAGACATTCCCAATCGTCCCTTCAAGGTCGAGGAAGATATTAAAACCCTTGAGGAAGTTCAGCTCCTCGTCGATGGCGACGAGGAAGGCTACCTTATTCAAAATTTTAGTGAGACCTATGTTGGTCCACTCTTTTTTGAGTTTATTCAGCGAAAAAACCACAACGGTTTTGGTGAGGGCAATTTCCAGGCCCTCTTTGATGCTATTGAGCGTGATCAAGTGAAGAGAGGTTACCTTGAGTGATAAAAAAGGCAGTTTTGAAAATATTTTAACAAGCCTACCTTTGGAAAGCGTGGGATTGATTCAGCTCAATCGGCCAACGGTTCTCAACGCCCTCGACACCCAGACTCTCCACGAAGTCGTCACGGCTTTAGATGAATTTCAAAGTGCTGGTATTCGTGTTGTCATACTAACAGGCAATGACAAGGCCTTCGCTGCCGGTGCCGACATCAAAGCCATGGTCGAAGCCAAAGCAAGTGATCAAATACAAGATGAAAGGGAGAACCTTTGGAGGCGCTTTAATAGCACATCCATTCCCATTATTGCTGCTGTTAATGGTTTCTGTTTGGGTGGTGGAAATGAGTTGGCCATGGCCTGTGACTTTATCATTGCCGGTGACAGTGCTCGCTTCGGTCAGCCAGAGATCAATATAGCCACAACTCCAGGAGCCGGCGGAACCCAACGCCTCACCCGGGCCCTCGGGAAGTCTCGAGCAAGCTACTACTGCCTAACCGGAGAAATGTTTAGTGCGCAAGAGGCACTGGCCTGGGGTTTAGTCGCAAAGGTTGTCCCTGCCCGCACTCTCATTCAAGAGGCGAAAATCGCTGCTAAAAAGATTGCCGAGAAAGCCCCCCTATCCGCAAGGCTTATCAAAGAAGGGATCAACGCATCCTTTAACTCAACCCTAGAGGAAGGATTAAAGCTTGAGCGTAGAAACTTCTACCTAACCTTTGCCCTGGAAGATCAAAAGGAAGGCATGAAGGCCTTTCTCGAAAAGCGTAAGCCTCATTATAAAGGCCAGTAATAAAGTAATTTTCCAATCTCTCTCAAACTAGATAAGAAAAGGACATATGATGAGTGACTTCAACTATTTAAAAACAAATCTAAATAATGCCACGATGGAGATCAGCATCAACCGCCCCGAGGTCTACAACGCCCTCAATGGAGACGCTAAGATGGAGCTCGTCCAGGCTATTCGCATGGCGGGAAGAGACGAACAGGTTAAAACAATAATTCTCACCGCAGAAGGTAGGGCCTTCTGCTCGGGTCAGGATCTCAACGATCGTTCCGTTCAAGGTATTGGTTCTGAGAGGGTTGATCTCGGCCATACGTTGGAAACGGAATGGAACCCTCTCATCAATTCAATCAAAAACTCAAAGAAACTAGTGATCGGTGCCATCAATGGTGTTTCAGCTGGGGCAGGTCTGAGCATTGCCTTAGCCTGCGATATTATTGTGGCCCGTCCAGGAGCGAAGTTCATTTCGGGATTCAGTGGGCTAGGCCTTGCTCCAGATGCTGGGGCGAGCTTCACGTTCGTAAAGGCCATGGGCTACCAAAGAACTCTCGAATTCTTTCTCTTCAATCAGCCTTTAACTTCCGAGAACCTGATGGAAGTGGGCATGATCAATAAAGTCGAAGTGGACTTCTTGGGCGTTGCGCGAGAGATGGCACAGAAAATCAATAAGATGGCCCCTTTGAGCTTAGAACTCATCAAGAAAAATTTACAAGCGGCTCAAGAGATGGGTTTTAAAGAAAGCATGGACAACGAGACCGTAACCCAGCGTTTTTTGGGAGCTAGTGACGATTACCAGGAAGGTCTCAAGTCCTTCTTTGATAAGAGAAGCCCAGAATTTAAGGGGTCTTAGGCCGTCTTATATAATGTTAGGCCTTTGATTTCACGAAAGGTGTCAATTGTTGCTAGAATAGAGGTAATTAAAGAATTAATAAGGAGTCATCAATGACAACTAATGTATCAGCAAGACAGTACTCAAAAGAAGACTTGGCCCTCTTTGAGGAAATTAAAAATGGAAGAACCTTTGATAAAGGTGACGAGCTTCCTCCTCTTTATAGAAAAAACCTAATGAATCTTCTTTGGATGCAAGGTGACTCTGAATACGCAGGGGCTTTGGGGTACATGCCTTGGATTGAGAAGGCGCCTGATGTAAAAGAAAAAGTGCTCGTGGCCCAGATCACGAAAGACGAGATGAGACATTCTCAAGTCATCTACAAAATGCTTCGCGATCTCGGTGAAGATCCGGAAGCCCACATCAAAAACACGGAAATGGGCTGGAAGCTTGACGAGGATCAGATCAATATCGGCTACAACCGAATTAAAAATGATTTTCGCGTCAACATTTTCTACTATCAAATTAAGTATTGGGAAGATTTTATTCTTTTCAACTTTCTAATGGATAGAGCGGCAGGACATCAACTAGAAGATACTTTGCACTCCTCATACACTCCTTGGAAAAAAGGAATCGAAGGCATCTACAAAGAAGAAGTCTTTCACCTGACCCACGGAGACACTTGGATTAGAAAGTATGCCAAAGATCCAGAGGCCCTTAAGTTCGTTCAAGAAAGACTAAATCTTTGGTGGCCAAGAGTCATGAACGTTTTCGGCAAAACCATTGGTGGCGCCAACGACATTTATGTTCGCCTAGGACTTAAGAAAAGAACAAACGAAGAAGTTCGCGATGTTTTCGTAGCAGAAATTAAAGAAAAATGCGCCGAAGCAGGTCTAACGATTCCAGATTGGAGTGAAGAAGAAAACCTCGCTATAAAGTATAACTAATAGAAATAATGAGGCCCCTCGACTCTAGAGGGGTCTTCATCTCTTCCTCAATAAGGGGTACCCGAGTCATGTTAACTAAAGTAGCCGTCCTTGGAGCCGGAACAATGGGCAGTGGAATTGCTCAGTGGTTCACTCAATGCGGGATGAATGTTGAACTCTCTGACAACTCTCCTGAAGCCTTAAGTATTGCCCTTGAAAAGATCCACATTAGCTGGGATAAGCTTGCGGCCAAGGGTAAGTTCACCGAAGACCAAGTTAAGAAATTTAAAAAAGATTTAACAACTCAAGAACAGTTTTCAAAAGACTGTGATCTGATGATTGAAGCCATTGTTGAGCGCTTAGACGTTAAGGTCGACGTCTTCCAGAAAATGTCTGCCCATTTTGATGAGAAGACTGTTCTTGCCACAAATACAAGCTCCATCCCCATCGATGCTATCGCTCGTGAGCTACCAACCACCAGAAAGCCCAAGTTCATAGGCCTTCACTTTTTTAATCCTGCTCCTATTATGAAACTCGTTGAAGTCGTTGCAGGACACTGGAGTGATCCAAAATTGATCAACTCTCTCGGTTCTTGGATTGCTGCTAATGGAAAAAAACCGGCCCTGTGTAAAGATGGACCGGGCTTTATTGTAAACCGTCTGGCCCGCAACTACTACGGCGAGCCTCTTAGAATTGTTAATAATGAAAATGAGAAGAAATCACTGGAAGTTGATACTATTTTAAAAGAGGTCGGGGGCTTTCGTATGGGACCATTCGAGCTTATGGATCTCATAGGTATTGATATCAACTACTCCGTTACCCAATCAGTCTGGGAGTCCTTCTACTATGAAGAAAGATTCGCCCCCCATGCCCTTCAAAGAAAAATGGTCACAAGCGGTCGCCTTGGAAAGAAAACAAAAGCAGGCTTTTATGAGTACTAATACATTTATTATATGCAACTCTGACCATCGCCTCTTTTCAGAGCTCACTGACGTGAGCGTCATTAAAGAAGTCTTACTAGAGCCTAAGGCCGTGGAAAAGATTAAGGAAGCCGATCTTATCATCGATCTCTCTATGGGAGTTCACGCTGAAAAAGAGGCCATCCTCAACTTTCTTTGTAACGTTCATGAAAAAGAAGTGATCAGCGATATGAGTTGCCATTGGGGAGAATTCTTTCATGAGAGGTTCCCCAATTTAAAGGCCAGTATGAGTGCGGCCTTCTACTCACCTAAGAATACTGTGGAAGTTCATGGAGAGCTTCCCCACCTTGCCACCCACTTTTTGAAAGAGTTGGGTCTTAACACCCTTGAAGTCAGTGAAGCCGGGCATGGTTTCACCTATCCAAGAACTGTTTCCATGATTATCAACGAGGCTTTTTACGCTCTTGAAGACAAGCTCTCTAGCAAAGAGGATATGGATACGGCCATGCTCTATGGTGTTAACTACCCCTTAGGCTTATTTGAGTGGTGTGATAAAATCGGAGCCCGCCCTATTGTCACGCTTCTTGACGGCCTTCATACTGTCACTAAAAATGCTCGTTATCGACCAGCTCCAGGACTTAGAAAGAAGGCGATGCTTGAGCAGAGCTTCTAAAGGAATACTTATGAAAACCTCTTATATTGTCCATACAAAAAGAACCCCTATCGGTCGCCTTGGAGGAGCTCTTGCTCCCGTAAGAGTGGACGATATGATGGCGCTTCTTTTAAGAGACTACCTCGACCAAATTAACTTTGACCCGAGGGAGATTGATGATCTCATCGTTGGCTGTGCCAATCAGGCAGGAGAAGATAACCGAAATGTGGCCCGCATGGCAGGTGTTCTTGCTGGTCTTCCTTATGAAGTTCCAGGGGTGACTGTCAATCGCCTCTGCGGAAGTTCTCTGGATGCTGTCATAGACGCCTGTGGAAGAATTAGCACAGGGCTTGCCGAGTGTATTTTAGTTGGTGGTGCCGAGAGCATGACCCGTGCCCCTCTTGTTGTTTCAAAAGGCTCCACCCCTTTTGGGCGTGATTCACAAATGTTTGATACCACTTTCGGCTGGCGCTTTCCCAATCCAAAGATGAAGGAAATGTTTCCGCTCTATTCCATGGGAGAGACCGCGGAGAACGTAAGCGAGAAATATAAAATCAGCAGAGAAGACCAAGATCACTTTGCTTTAGCTTCCCATCAAAAAGCACTCGCCGCTATGGAGTCTGGCGCCTTTGACGACGAAATTCTTCCCGTCCATGTGGCCCTCAGAAAGAGTGACTACACCGTTTCTAAAGACGAAGGTCCTCGTGCGGATACAAGCTTAGAAAAGCTAGCTAAGCTGAAGCCTGTTTTCAGAAAAGGCGGCAGCGTTACGGCGGGCAATGCCAGTAGTATGAATGATGGTGCGGCCATGGTTGCCGTTGTTAGTGAAGAGTTTTTAAAGCGACATAACCTGACACCAATTGCTCAAGTGACAGGAATGGGAGTTCGAGGCGTTCACCCTGATGTGATGGGGTTAGGTCCTATTGAAGCAACCAAAGTCCTGTGTAAGCGCTTTGGTCACAAGACCAGCGACTTTGATGCCGTTGAACTTAATGAAGCCTTTGCTGTTCAAGCCCTGGCCTGTGTAAAAGACCTCGACATAGACCCAAGTAAAGTCAATCTTCACGGAGGTGCTATCGCTCTAGGGCATCCACTGGGCTGCAGCGGGGCGAGAATTTTGACAACCCTTATAGGTGTTATGAAGAGAAACTCTTCAATGAAAAAAGGCTTGGCCTCAATGTGTATAGGTGTCGGCCAAGGTGTTGCCCTCTCTATAGAGAAATGCTGAGAATGCTCTTCGCCCTTGCTTGTCTTGGATCAGTTCTGGGGCTTCAGGCAAGTGCAGTTGATCATATCAACATCATTGTTCCCGATGCTCACAAGGCCGCACTTTTCTTTAGTAAGAAAGGCTTTACCCTTAAAAAGCCCCATGATTACTCAAGCGGAGTCCAAAAAGGCTTATCTTCTCAGAGCATTCACTTTTCCAGTCATCAATATATTCAACTCATGTCCCTCTCTTCTAAAGAGTCAAAGCTTGGGGCGCTTGCACTGTGGTATCAAGGCTTCTTAAAAGATAATAATAAAGCGCAAGGGCTTGGGCTTGTCCTCAAGAATAGCAATTTGAAAGAGCTTAATAAAAAACTGCTCAAGAAAGGAATTCCTAATAAGTTTAAGGACCTTCCCAATTACAAATGGCTTAGCTTTAAAACAGGTTCCGATCTTCAGCATGTCAGCTTTATTGACCCCAAAAAGTATATTCAAAGAAGTGAGGCGCTGACGAATCATCAAAATAAAGCGCGTGCCATAAAAACGATTTTCCTCAAACTCAAGGGAGATGCCCGTCAGTGGGCCACCATTTTCCAACAAGCTGATGCTCTTAGCCTGGGCTTAGAGTTCTCTTCCATGACTTACACTAGTAGTGGGATCATTCAGAAAGTAATCCTTGAGTCCACCGCCTCTCCTTGCCCCGAATCATTTGAGTACGATCAGATCGCTTTCTCGTATTCCTGCCAAGAAGATCGTGTCAAAGCTAAGTAAAAATGCTACACCATGCCAATAAATGACCCCTCATTGGAGAAGATCGCTCAAAGTATGGAGCTAAAGTTGATAAAGTTGAATCAAGACAGCAAAAAACTCTATTCACAACAAGATTGGGATCAGGTCAAGGAGCTCTTAAGACGCCCCCCTCACGGCCTTATCTCCGTCGAAAAGTACCATCCGACGCTAGGTCACCCCATGGTCATAAAAGTAGAGCCATGGGTTCGAGGAGCTCCTTTCCCGACTCTTTTTTGGATGACCTGTCCGATTTTAAAAAAGGAAATTTCTCACCTTGAAAGTGCTGGTTGGGTGGGAAAGCTTGAAGAAGAATACTTTTCCAAACAAAGCGAAAATCTCTCTGAGCTTCGAGCTCACCATCAAGCTTATCTGCAGGAGAGAATAGAGGCCTTTAACGAAAGCAGCTACTCTTGGGAAGATATACCAGGGCCTATGGTCAAAATTATAAAAGAAACGGGTATAGGCGGTATTCACGACTTTGACCATATCAAGTGCATGCACCTTCACTATGGCCACCACTTAGTGCGAGAGAATCAGGTAGGAAAGATAATGGATACCCTCTTTGATCTCAAAAGGTTTTATTAGGGGAAGCAATAGGGAAGCAATAAAGAAGAATCTTCTATTCTTTTTTAATCACAGCGAAATCTTGATTCACGAAACCAGCTTTTGTCTTTGTCGTAGAAATGCTTGATCACATATAAAGTTCGAGATCCTTTACAATAAAGCGAGGTAAAGTTTGTTCTGACTAAACTCTCCTCGCTAAAGCACTGACCGAGAGCATTGACGCCTGAGGAGTAGAAGTAGAGAGTTGAAGCAAACAAATCGTTGTCATCTCTTGCGTCTTTTTTGGGTAACTCTTGGGGACGACACTTCATTAGACCTAAAAGCTCGCCCGTATAAGGATCTAGCCGAGGCTTTATTAAATGCTCAATTCCCCTATTTCGCTTTTCTATGTAAGCAACCGCCCCTTTTTGCGAATCAAAACTTCTGACTTTACTCCAAACGACCTTATCCTCTGAAGTTAGAGACTCCATGGACCAACCGGGATAGACAGTCCGATTCTTATTCATTAAACCTGAACAAGAACTCATGAAAAGAAGAGCGGCGAGCAATTGAACTTTCACTTCTTATCCACACATAGGCTTAATTTAATAATTTTTCTCTTTGGTTTAGGACCAGTGTGATAACTGACAACGCTCTGTTGATCGAGATCGCACTCACTTTTTTTCAGGCTCAAGCTCACTATAGAAAAGGAAGACCCATCACGACTGATAAGCGCCGATGGTCTGTTTGTGGTAAGCGTCTGCTTTATCAAAGTATGCCTAATCTCATCAAAAGTTCCGTAAAAGTGATGCTCCTTCAAGACACCTTGAAGGTCATCATAGAAGCCCTTTTTGAGTCCCACGATCTTTTTAATCTGAGCAGGTAGCTTTCCAATATCCAATGTTTTGAAAAAGAGTTTTCTACGATCATCAGTATCGAGCACGTTAAAATTTGTCGTTTTGAGATAGCCAATAGGCCGAGAAAAAACATGGCCTCTCTCTTCAACCAGGCTGTGGCAGGCAACACAAGACTCTGTCTTCTCTTTCATATCCCCAGGCATTAGACTTCCATCAGGTGAGTAGAGTCCATAGCCCCACCCATTAAACTTTTTATACTTTTTCTTATTTCTCACCATAAGCTGAACTCGGCTTGGTGCCACAGGAGCGACAGAGCTTGAAAAACTAGGGTCCTCCGCTGTCACAAAACTCACCTTTCCAAAAACGGCCCCGTCGGGATAATTACTGGTTTCCGCCTTAAGGGCCTTAAGTGCCGACTCATTGGCGTAGGTAAATCTCATTTCACCGGAGTCTTTTCGATACCTCACGGTAACCAAACTCCACTTTTGGGTAAAGTCTTTGTAATCTTCTAAAGCTATTCCATTCATTTCAGGATGGGTCACTTCACCGTGAATAAAACCTGTTAAAAGAACAAGTAGGTAAGATAAACTGACAGTCATTAAACATACCTACTTATGGGGAATTTTTTTACTATCCTCATTTATATCATGGTTTCCTATATATGTCGTCCATCTCACTCGCTAGAACTCTCTTACTATTAGTCACAATAATGTCCCCTTCCCTATTGATGGCCAAGGACCACTACTTAACCTATTGCACTATTTCAAATAAAAAGGGAGTCATTTTAAAATCCTTCGATGGCCTTCGCTGTCTCTACCTTGAAAACGGCTCGGTCATTTCTAGTGGCGTGGACTTTCTCCAAATGCATGATAAAGAAATGAATCTCTTGTGGAAGAAGAACATTCACACGCATCACCTTATGAATTCTAGCTTAGATAAAAAGCATATACTGGTCATGACTTCAACGATTCACAAAGATGAGAAAACTCAAACGTCAGAAAGGTTCGATAAACTCAGCCTCTATAACCTCAAAGGAGAAGAACTTCGAAGTTTTGATTATTACAAAAACCAAAAGGCCCTCAACTCCATCGTCCCAAGTGAGCTCAGTTCAGTCTGGCGAAATAAAGAGATAGGAGCCTTTAATAAAGTTTGGAAAGTCGAAATTGAGCGCTCCCACGCAAATTCCTTCTATGAGATCGATAACAATAAAGCGAGTGTGAAGAATAAGGCCTTCTCTAAAGGCAATTACATAGTTAACTCTGCCGACAATATAGGAACGTTTGTTTTGGACAGCAAACTTGAAAAAATACTCTGGCATATGCCAATCAAACAATCGAGAGAGAATGAGATCTTCCATGATGCAAGAGTACTGAGTTCTGGCGACATATCGCTTTATCACAACAGATCGGGCAAGAATTACAGTGAAATTAAACTCTATAACCCTATAACTAAAAAGATGAAAAGCCTTCTTAAGGGATCTCCACCGGAGAGCTTTGCCTCACTCGAGTGCTGTGGAAGTGCCGAAATCCTTGATAATGGAAATATCCTATCAACCATCTACATAAAGGGAGGACACGTCGTTGAATTGAACAGTAAAGGCAAGATCTTATGGCGCTTTCCCGGTCCTCATATCAACCCCCAAACACAGACTCCCTTTCCTATTCAAGGAGTACGCCTTGAAGACCTTGATCTTTTCCTTAGTAACAACCAGGGCTTCTAATCACGGGTGGCAAAGTCCGAATAAAGCGATCTTGATTCGCTGCGGATTGTGCGTAAGTTATGCGTAAGTTATAGTTATCTTATCAGCTCGAAACGAGACATTTTGAGGTGAACCTGCACGAACAAAAGTATTTGAAGTTTGATGATTAACGTTTAACGATTAAAGTGAAGCACCGTCTCGCCACAAATGAGGCAACGAGGCCCACTCTCAAGATTTTAACACGCACACAATAAGGTGAAAGACACAGCTTGCTATAAATCCAGACTATTCCTGGGACGGTAGTGGTTTATCAAAAGCTGATGTCTCGAGCCCTTTTGACATGGAACAAAGATAAGGAGGTCCTCATGTCCACACACGCCCTACCACACACGCACAACCTAAGCGACCATCATGAAACCCCCCTCTTTCGAGGGTTCTTGACCAAGCTTCTCCATGAGGCCTTCTATTTCGAAGAGGACAGTGACATCGGATTAGACTTGGAGAATAACTCGACCTTCGAGGAAGAGGACGAAACTGACCAAAAGAATTTTATTCAGGGTTTTCTTAAGCCATTTCTCTGACGTTCAATAGTATTGGGGGGAGATGATCCCCTCAATACTTTATTTTCTATCTAGGCCAATCATCACGATTAATACCATCATCGATATCAAACTCTATAAAGAAGCGATCATTTTCAAGATCCTGAACGAAGTCCATTCTATAAAAATTAATTGTATTAGTCTCTTCTTCATAAAACCAATAGCCGCCATCTTCATCTCGACCGGGGGGCAGAAGAGTTTCTTCGTAGAAGACCTTTATCGTTTCAACTCTGGGTCTTCGTCTCAAAAGAAGACTGGGAAGACCTACAAGAGAGACGATATCTTCCCCTATTCGAGCAAGGTCAGTCCCAAAGTTATCTTTACAAGCTGAAATAGCGAAGCCATCTGAGACCTTTATAATCCTTTCAAAAGAGCTGCCAATCCATGGACTGAAGCCTCCACCACTTGTACAGCCAGGGAGGTCCTTGTGCTTTATGGCTCCATAGAAGCGCAGGATTTTATTCGAGCTGATATACTGACCCATTGTATTGTAAAAAGCTAAGGGGTCGTATTGAGTCGGACTAAAATCATCAGACTGCTCTTCTTCATCTGAAATCATAATTGTCACAAAGTGAGCATTGGCCCGCAAGAAGCTCTCGCCTAAACTTCCATTATAACGATCAACGGCCCTTTTAATATTGTAGTAGGTATACTCACTGGCAGAGCCACTTGTCCCGAGACGCCCCACAGCTGTTTGAAACTCTTCAACGACGCGATTAAAGCTATTCGGGTCACTCGGGTCTACCATGGAAGAATCAAAGCTTTTTTCAAAACCAAGAAAGGGAGGTTCATTCTGATCAGTGGAGATAATACCAATCTTCCAGTTAACGTAGGCTTGTTTGGCAAATTGCTCGAAAAAAAGCCTCGCGTTCTTTTTTACGTTTTCCTGAATAGGACCCATACTACCTGAGTTGTCGATAACGAGCAGAACGTCGATTCCTTTATCTAATTGAAGAAGGCTTAAAGGATAAACCCTATTATCGACTTCCTGAATAGGAATAGGCTCGGGAACGACGTAACTAAGAAAGGTTGGCTCATCAGAATTACAACCTGAAAGACCAATTAAAACCATCGTTAAAAAGCATAATAAACTACTTTTTTGCATAAAATTTTCCTTGAATGCATTCATTTTGCACCACCGCATTCATCTTAAAGAGCTCATCACCCCAAAGCATGCCATCATTTGGAAATTCCATCTGATTCTTTTTCACAGTAGAAGCGGAATAGGTTTTCACACTATCCACTCCGGCCAAGGCGTCTTTCATCCCCTCTGCAAATGCCCTCATTCGGCTAAGAAGCTCTATCCGAACGAACCTCATTTTATAAAGTGCACTCTCTAAAACTAACTTGCGATTCTTCCACTGACGTTGAGCTTCGTCTTTAAGGCTCAAGCTAACACTGACCACTTTGTCCTGAAGAATACTGTCGTATTTACCAATACCAATAGCCTTGAAGGCAGCCAGCTCTTTTTTCAGACTCGTATTTTGGTTTCTCATGCGTTGAACATAAAAATTCTCATCAATAATAGAGGCGTTACTCGACGCTAAATTTTGCTCAATTTTTTTCGCCCAATAGGTATTGGTAGAAATAAAGCTATTTATCGCATTCTTAGCTTCACTAAATTGACACAGCATCGTATTACCAATAGCAGAAACAAGATGCACTTCAGGATAGAAGCGATCATTGAATACACTCATAGATAAAGAAGCTAATTCCCCTTTTGCCTTTGAAAAGTTTCTCTGTTGCAGTTGACCCCATAAGGCTTCTGTTCGCGCTTCGATAAAGTAGCGAGAAGTCTCTGGCACTAGAAAGTAGAATTGCTCCGCTTGAGTGTAAGCTTTCGCTTGATAGAGCAGTCTTGCAAGGGTCATATAGTATAGGCTAATTTCTTTTGGGTCTTTTGATGTTTGCATCCAAGGCTCAACGACTTTTTTAATAAGCTTTCCAGATGCTCCTAGCATTCCTTTTTTCCCGTAAGCAAGAATAGCGGTATGGGCAAGGTGCAAGCGCAACTCATCCTGAAGGGAGAGCTTACCAATCCATTTCACACCACTTTCGCCTCTTCGTAAGGCCCGATAAGCCTGAAGCGAGTAATTGAGGCGCAGTTCAACGCTTTCAAGTTTTTTAAGTTTCTCGTCCATCTGCCGATCGAGATAAAAGCCAGAACTCAAGAGCATGGCCGAAGCCTGAGGCGCGACAACATGGTCAAGGGCCAAAGATAATTCCGTTCCAATAAAACCAGAGTCAACCGCGTGATCGACCCATTTCGTTAAAAAGGTTTGAAAGTAGCCCAACTTATAAAGCAAGTAGAGCTCAGTAGGAGTTTTAAAGCTTTGTACCTTCGGCTCGCTCAAAGAACTCAGCGCTAAAAGAGCTTTTTGATTCTCTCCTGAGAAAATGAGATCCATTACCTGATTGGATTGAGGCGCTAAAGCTCCGAGGGCCCGCCAGCTACTGTAGAGCTGAATAAGAAAAGGATCGTCGAGTTTAAGCGTTTTTTGAACTTGAAGGCTACTAGAGAAGTCTAGTTCACCCCCACTTTCCCCCATTAGTGTCGTGGTATTTGCAAAACAAATATGACTAAAAAGGCTAAGCCCTATGGTGAGTGTGATTAGTTTCATTATAATCCTTATCTACCCTCTATCGCCGGAACCAAAGAGGTAGCCAACTTCAAAGTATCCCATTGCATTGTGACGAAAACGATCACCTGTGAACTGTTGTTGATTGAAAAATTCATTTCTCAGACCTACGCGAACACTTCCGTGCTTACCCAGCCAAAACGCCAAACCTAAATCAACAAGTCCGTGGTTGGTCTTGCCACTAGCTAGCTCGATAATGCCACCACCGACTGAAATATATTGGTCAAAGTAGACCACAGTATCTTTTGACCATCTAAGCTTTCCATAAATTGTATTATAGGTTGCAAAAACTTCCTGAGAATTCAGAGCAAAGTCCGTGTCGGGTAGAAGCTGCTGATTAACAAAAAGAGTACTGCCAGCGCTAGTCAGCTTGTTGGAATATCGATTGTAGCGAAGACCAAAATTCCAATCACTATTGAGGTGGTAGCGATAAGTAGCCGCAGCATGCTTCGTATCGAGATGGCTATCGGCCGTAAAATTGTGAGAGCCCAAAAGAGCAAATTCATGTCTGTTTCGAAGACTAGAGTAGCGGGTGTTCACAATATAAAGCTGATCACGGCTAAGGACCGGGGTAACCTTATCATCGGGAATTCTTAGTTCATCAAGCTTTCCTTCAAGGCCTGACTTTTCCTGAGCGTTAAGCCCTAAGCAAAAAAGTGCACTTGAAACAAAAATTGAGAGGAGCAGTCGTTTTTTCATATTTATATCCTTAAATTAAAATCGCCCGTTCAGCATAGTATTGAACCAATCCGCAGGAATTTGCTGATCGGCCTCTTGGACCAAAAGGTCAGCCCACTCAGTCCCCAAGACGGCAACTCTTCCCCCGTTATCTCGCTGACAAACAACTCCTAAAACGAGAGGACTATTGCCCGTATTACTGAGCCCTAGAACTCTTTTGCAGTTTTTGTCAGGCTCATCGAGACCACCATTGAAGATCATTGGATCGCCTGACTCCGTGGAGGCGGATCCTCTTAGAAAAATGCTACTAGTCGGATTTCTAAATTGGCTAGTCGCTACAATCCTCATAGAGCTAAGCGGCGGCAAATTGGGCAACTGGCTGTAACGAGCAATAGGACTAAAGTCGTAGGTCTCTAGATCAGCCAAGAACTTCTCTGGAAGGTTCTCGATCAATGGGGTCGCTACCACGATATTTTTTATTTTATCAATGGCCTCCATAATGACGGCTTGATTGCTCTTATCTAAGAGCGTTGAGGTGGTGAGCACAAGAGTTTCTCTGTTGCTCACATTTCTTTTACTTACTCGCTGAATGGCAGGATTCATAATATCCATATTATCAAAAGTACTCTTGTAAAAGATGACCTCTGGATCACGAGTTGAGTCGGCAAAAAGTAAGGTTTTCTTCCTCGTTTCTGGAAAAACCTCAACAATAAAGCTCTCGCTAGAGCTCATGTTGTATTCACTCGTTGCACGAAGGTTAAATTGGAAAACGCCGGCTTTATCAAACTTAAGCTTTAAGCGGTTACCATTCCATTTGACGTACTGTCTCATCTCTTTTGGGAAGACCAGTACCTTAGGACTAAGCTGAGGGTCCTCACGATCTTCTACCTTAACAGTCCTGCGTAGTTCTTCATTGAAGCCTAAGTAAATAAGCTCACCTGCAGGCCAATTGCTTCTGCTAATAAAAGGAGGGGTCCTATCCTTAACGACAATATTAATTTTTGTCGTCTTAGTCTCACAGTTATCCGTCCTCGTTTGAGATTCACCCAGCACGCAAGCCTTAAACTGAAGACTGATATTCTCACCGTTACGTGCAGGAGGAATATCATTCCACTTCACCAGCAACACCGTTGAAAAGCTGTCATTAGATTGGACCGTGTCAAAAGAGAATTTACCAAAGCCAGGACCATTACCAACTAATTCTAGAGTTGGGGGTATTTCCTTATTCAAGTCAAAAGCCGAAACTTGAAAGCTAAGATCAAGTCCGTGGGTAGTCTCGACAGGAACGACCAATTCAGTCTTCTTACGAACGTCTCTAACCGTTAGGTTAAACTCTTTTTCTTCGATATGATTCGCAGGATTAGCCACAATGATAGCACCTGCATACCTCAAATCTCTTCCATCCAATTTCCTATTCACGTGAAAGTGGTCAGGATTGAAAACAAACTTATAAGTCGTCTCATTTATCTTTTCGAGCTTTGTGTTGGCCGGCATTCCCTTGCTTAATACCTTGAAAGGCCCATTAGGGTAATCAGAGTTTTTAATTTTAAACGTTGAGCTCCACTCCTCTCCCTCGAGGGCCGTATTGTTTCGGGTATACTCAATCGCAATTTGTTGAGGGACATCATAAACCACGAGGTTAACTTTTTTTCGCGTGGCCTTACGATCATCTAAACTACTTCTCAACCAAATTGTGATGGGATAAATCTGACTCTTTATCGTCGGATCATTCGAATCATTCCCGTCAAAAAAGCCTGGTCTCCACTTTATAATAAAGGTTTCTGGGTCAAACTCTGCACCAGCTGGAAGATTGTCAATTTTTACGAGTGGCTCTCCGGGCTCTTTTACCGCAGCACGAACGAGGTACTCTCTTACCCTTCCCTCTTTGTACTCAATCACATCATCAACACTCAGTGAAAGCTCGGGAAGTACATCGTCAGGCTCATCGGGGTCTGGAATAGGATCAAGACGTAAAGAACCGCCAACAGAGGGGTCTATGGGATAGGGATCCTGATCGCAACCAACCAAGCCGGATAGTCCAACGAGGAGGATTAAAGGAAGCAGTAATTTTCTTTCTAACATTTTCACTATGAACCTACCGGTCTTAACATAAAGGGATATTTAACAGGAACTTTGACGCCACCCTTGGGTTTTGGGAATTGCCAAGTCAGCATTTTCTTTTGAATACACTGCTCTGTGGGTCGATCTTTGAGAGTTGTTCTATTCACATTGGCGAAGTTCAGCATTCCGCTTGGGCTAATTTCAAAACTCATCTCAACGAGGCCCTGTAAAGCAGGCTTGGTTTTAAGCTGCGTTTCGTAACAACGCCTTACTTGATTTAAATATTTAGCAATCGTAGCGTTGATAGCATAGCGGCTGATTCCACCTTGGAGAACCATGTCAGAGCTAGAAACAGAGATAGCACTAATGCCTTTACCCGAACCAGAAGCCACGAGGGTATTTCCATAACCTCCCTTTCCTCCACCAGCACCTTTTGTCCCAATACCACCAAGACCTTGAACCCCAGTATTTCCAACTGTTGTCTTTTTAAGTCCCTTTCCAAGGCCCGTCAGGACCTCGCCTCCACTGCCAGCGTCACCGCCAGCTCCAGCTCCAGCCGTTGCCGTCTTGAGCTCTTGAGGAACGCCACCCACAACCTTCTTCATGTCTTTAGAGCCGACCATGCCAAGAAAACCTAAGTTTCTCTTTACCGCACGCTTGGAAACTTCCGCCTTCGTTAGGGGCTTAACTTTAATATTAGGATTGGCTTCTCTTTGAACATTTACCGTTTTTACAGGCTTGATGATCTTAACCACTAAGGGCTCGATTTCTTTTTCTTTTTCAAGCTCATCTTCAACCGGTTTTTCTTGCATAAAATAAATAATTGGAATGAGAAGAAAAACGACAACGAAGAACAATTCTAAGAAGCGACCCATCCAACGGGCCTTGTCCTCATGATCAACGAGTAGGCTATTAACGTAGTCAGCTCCGCCCATGACAAGCTTATATTTACCTAGAGGAGTTGAAAGAAGCCAGCCTTCGTCAATTTTAAGAGCATCGCAATCATTCAAAGTTGTAAGAGCGAGTTGATCCCCTTTTTCAGACAAGTTGAACTGGCAGTGCCAATCATCTCTCGTGTAGTCAAAGCCTTGTCTCTTTCTTGTCTCTACCCTTTTGAGGGCACGATCTTTAGAGATAAAACCAAATTGCTCGTGAAAACCAAAGTCTCCACCAACGACGTTTTTTAGAACCTTTACCAGCTCTCCGCTTTCTGACTCAATTGCAATCATTCCACACTCTCCCCGAAATCCTGGGCCATAACATCGAGAAAGTCCTCTCGAAACTTCAAAAGACCTGAGTCCTTCTCACCAATATTACCTGTAACCACGGCCATCTCAGGCTTTTTACGCTCCCCTTCAATGAGGAGGGATTCAAAATCTATTCTTCCTTGACTCTTATACTTTACTTTCTTACTTGATTCCTCGGCACTAAGACTCAAAGCCAGCCCTGCAAGAATCACTATGGTCACTGAGAACTTAATCATTCAAAACCTCTTTTGCTGGTGGTGTCTCATCACCTAAACTTGAGAGACGTCCCTTATAATAAGCCGCCAAACGAGCTGAACTCTTTCCTTTATAAAACTTCAAGAGATTAGCCAGAGTCTCTTTACTTCCTGGCGTGAGCAAAAGCTCCTCTTTCATAGGTCCGGCCTTAGCCACACTCTCTATTCGTAAAACATTGCTCTCGAGAGTCTCTAATTCTATAAAATCTGAATAAGTCGTCTCAACCCCATCGAGATTCGCCTGAACACGAGCAACCCTCGTCATTAACTCTTCACTGTCTTTCATTGCCAACTCACTCATTTGTCCATCAAGCAGCTTTTGATAGTCGGCCCGAACTTTTTCAAAGGGAGCCGACATGGCCTGCAACTGTCCTTGAACTTGGGCTAGAGTTGCTTCATCTAAATCTTTTGGCAGTGGAGTAGCCAAAATATCTTCAGTCATCTGCGAGTAAGTTCTAGTCAGCATATGAAGAAGATAAATTCTTGTTTCTAGATCTGATCCCTCTAAATGCTTTTTTGCTAAGCTTACAAAGCGGTCGATCGCCTTTGTCCTCTTTTTAAAGAGCCATCTCGAGGATCGCCCGTAGAACTTAATTTTACTTACTGATTCGAAGGGTTTTTCAACCTTTTTTAAAATCAACTTTGACCAGACTGGTCCCACACTCTCAGACTGGGCCATGATAATTTTCTTTGTTGTTTTACTGGGGCTTGCCATCTCTAAACGAGTGGCGAGGGAGATTTTACGCTTTGTGCTCCATGGTAGGAAAAGAGCTTTCGAGTCGATAAGCCCTGCCTCATCAAGAGTTAGAAAGAGCACCTCTTCCCACTGCTTAGGGAGGGTCTTTTCTCTTTTCATTTTCTTCATCATCGCTTTTAAAAGACGATCTCTTGCAGCAAAGTTTGAATCAAGCTCATAAAGAAGAGCTATTTTTAAATACTGCTCATAGCTCGCCTTTGTTCCAGCCTTCTTTAGGATAAGTTTTTCTTGCAAGGCCGCAGCCTCACTGAAGCGTCCCATGAGTTCATACTCAGTCATTAAGGCTTTTTGGTCGTTTTCTTTTTCAAGAAGGCTGACAAGCTTCGTCTGATCGGCGAACCTGACCGCAAGGACTTTTGCATTAGCGCAGGATTTCTTAGGAAATACTCCCGTAAAGCAAAAGTCATAAAACTTTTGTAATCGCTCGGGGGAATCTTTCATCGTGGCCGCTTTTTCAAAGCTAGCCTCTACCGCAATCTTATCCATCGTCGCATTCTCTGACAGAATCTTCTTGTCATTACTCCCCTGCGTTGCCTTTTTCCAAAGAGAAACCTGATCGAGAATCGATTGGTAAGCTTTCTGGTTATTGAAAATATCTAAGGCCAAGTTTTGAGAGAGTACAGCCCAATTAGTCAAATCTTTGTAGCCCAAACCTCTAACAACTAATCCTTGAAAAAGAGGGAGGGCTTTACTGTAGTCCTTTTGCTCGTAATACTTTCTAGCGGCCACGTACTCAAACTCATCGGCCTCTTGCGTCCCTTTCAGAATATCGGCGATAGCAAGGGCTTCTTTAATTTGAATTTCAGCTAATGCCTTCTTTTCCTGCTGTGAAGTCTCTTCTTCTTTTTCAAGTGTTTGAGCGAGAGAAAGCCGAGTTTGTCTGAGCTTTCTAATTTCACTAGCTTTGACATCAAACTGTCTATCTTCCTCTATCCAGCGACCGAGACGCTCTACTTTCTTAAGCTTCGAAGTTTCGGCCTTAAGCCAGCCTTGCTGCAGTTTCTTTCGAAGATCATCATTTGGGTAAATCGTTAAGTAAACGTCGATTGAGCGTTTAAGAAAAGGCATGAGTTCAGGGATTACCCCTGCTTCTGAATCCACCTGAACCAGATAGCGACGCATGATCTTATTGACCTCATTTGCATCTTCTTTTTTCAGGGGAATATCTTTGGAGGTTCTTTTTTCTAACGACGAGAGCAGACCTTCTACCTTCTCCCACTTTCGAAAACCATAAAATTCCTCAAGAAGTCTTGTCTCATAGTATAGGTTTGGCTTTATATCGTTAATATAAGCAAGAAGATTTGAGCCGGCCTTTCGATTACCTGCTACATAAAAAGCCTCTACGAGTTTTCTTACCAGCTCAGGTCTGTTGATCTTTGCAGAAAGCTCTTTTATGTACTCTAGCTCCTGACTTCCGTCGGTGTCCAGATTCGACATAAACATAATAAGATCTTGAAGCGAAGCTTCTCTAATCTCACCGCCCACCTTATCTACCCACAGGGCCGCTTTTAGCTGCGCAATAGCGGCTTCAAGTTTGGTGTCTTTGAAAAAGAGCCATGCTTTTCGGTAGTGAGCGTAGTTGCATGAAGCCTTCACATCACACAAGGATATAGCGACGTCATAAAAGCCTTTTGATTTTTCATAACGTCCGTCTTCTTCATACCATTCGGCTAGGGCTAGAGAAGCCTGCTCTTTCATTTTCTTGGTAACGTCTGCGCTACTTTGAACATTCAAGTAGTGGACTTCGGCCATTTTATGCTCGCCTAGCCGGCTCATGAGCCTGGCCATTTGAAATTCAATTTTAAGTCTAGTTAGACCTTTGGCTTTTTGAACGCCATCTGTCCCGTTGAGGCTATGGCGATAAAGATCGAGGGCCTTAAATCGATTACTTCTAAGAACTTCATGATTGGCTTCTCCGCCCTCTTTTATTGAGACATCGAAGTAGAGATCGGCCAGGCGTAAAGTTAAGTCGATGCGCGCAGGATCATCAACTTTGAGGGAGTCACGAAGCTTCTCCATCTCACCTATAAGGTAGTGGGCGTCATTGGCGACCACTCTAAAAGAGGAGGCCATCACGATTAAGCATATAAAAGGTAATATTATTGCTTTCATTTTTGTTCTATCCCTGAACTTACTTTATTTAATTCTCTAGCGATGGCCTACCACCGCTAGCTCCAAGCTTTGAAACTGACTACTTGTAAGTATGCCCATGATAAGAGCAACGGTAGTAGACTTAACTTCTCTGTCTGCTTGAAGGTTAATTTCTCCCGTGAAAGGAGTTGTATGCGATTTAGCCCAGTCTCTTTTAATCACATTGAGCTTCTTTAAAAGAATATCTGGTTTTTTAGAAATAACTTCTGTTTCTGCAACAAGCTTTTGGTCCAAATAAAGGTTTCCATCTTTAGCGATAGCCAAGACAGGAGCCTCTCTAACTTGAGAAGCAGTCAAGGAGTTTGGAAGCTCAATCCCCTTAGTCACAAGAATTTCTGGAGAACTTGAGAAGGTTTGAAGAAGAAATACAACTAACATCGAAAACATATCAACCATGCTTGTAAGCATAAGGGTAAAACCAGCGGCTTTAAGGCCCCAATGCTTCTTTCTTCTTCGATTTATCAAATGTTTTTCAAAAGCGTCAGACGCAACCATACTATTATTGAGGATCATCTAATTTCCCTTCGCCGTTAAAACACCTATGTTCATAATCTGATTTTTTCTCAAAACATCGAGAGTAGAGATTAGACTACCGTAATCGACGGTGCTTCTAGGTGTTACCGTTGCTGTGGCTATTTTAATAAGACCCGATTTCGTAGCGGTCTTAAGGACTTGAGTTGTAATAGTGTTGTTCAGGCTTGCCAGCATTGACTCAAAGGTTTCACCTTTCACATCATACTTTTTGACTCGCTTGCCGTTTTTCTTAAGGTTTAGGTGCATCTGGGTCGGATCTTTGAAAACAAGATCAAGATCATAGGAATCTTTTTTCTCAGCTGCTGCTTCAGTGCCATGACTCTGCTTAACTTCGACGGTTCCGATTTCAATCCAAACAGCCGTGATAAGCAAAAAGCACACACAGGTCGAGAGAAGGTCAATGAAAGGAGTAAGGTTCAATTGAGCATCGAGCTCTTTTTTGGTTCCTAATCCTGTTTTCTTACGCATGTTCTACCCCAGTCCCTGGAAGAGGCCGTAGATTTTAACCAAGGCCTCATTAAGTTTAAGAGCGAGCTCTTAGTTTCTTGTCATAGACGCTGCATCACCCTTAGATGACTTAAGCGGCGTAGACTTAACTTCTTCATCTTCATGGCTTTCAGTATAGAAGAGAAAATCGTGATAGATCTCACTTGCTTGTTCTGTAAGAGAGCTGATGATCTGCTCAGTACGGTTTTGGAAGATGGCATAAGCCACAAGTGCTGGAATCGCAGCGACAAGACCGAAAGCTGTTGAGTTTAAGGCTTCTGAGATACCTTGAGAGAGAAGGTTCGCTCGCTCTACCGGAGAAGCCGCAGCAACACCAGCAAAAGAAGAAATCAAACCTGTAACAGTACCGAGAAGACCAAAGAGAGTAGCTACGTTACCAAACATGGCCAGAAAGCCGGTTCTCTTATCATAGTGAGAAATTTCTTTAGAAAGCTGCTCATCCATTCTCGCCTGGAGAGCTTCGTCGCCCGCACCAGCAGTACGCATTTTACAACCAACGGTTGTAATTTTACCTAAGCTAGTATCAGAGCCTGACATCTCAATATAATCGAGAGCGGCTTTGAAATCTCCTCTTGAGATAAAGCCCAGAATATTTTTTCTAAAATCTTTTGGTGTCGACTTGTAAGTCGCATAAAGAGCAATAAAGCGCTCAAAAACAAAGGCAATGGTCAGAAGACCGAAGGCCAAAATGAAATACATAAAAAAGCCACCGGCCTGAAATTGTTCGATAAGATTCATGAACCCTCCTCCTTAAGAAAACTTCATCAGAATAAAAAAATGACTAAAACAGTATTTTAAGATGTGGAGTCAATGTCAATGAATCTGGTTAAATACCTGAAGAAAGTATGAAAAAGTAAGTTTTAGGTTGTTTTTTGATCAGAAGTTCATTTTAAAATGGAGCCAAAACTAAAGAAAACGCGATGCATCCATTAGAGAAGGCCCATTCCACTGCTCCTCGTTATTAACGCTTTTAAGAATGGTTTTTAACTTTGGCCGAAAATTTTAGAGATCTTTTCCATAAGAATATTGGCGGAGAAAGGACGCACGACAACATTATTGACGCCACTTTTAACAGCAATCACAACATTTTGTTGGGCGGCTTCGCCAGTGACCATAAGAAACTTTGTGCTTTTTGTATTTTGATCCTCGCGAATTTTTTTGAGAAGACCAAGACCTGAGCCTTTAGGTAACTCCCACTCAGAAATAACAAATTCAACAGGCTTTTCAATGTCTTCAATGATTTTATCCCAGGCTTTTACTTCATCACCTGCTTCTTGAACATTCTTAAAGCCAATGTCAGACAACATTTTCTTCAGTACTTGCCTATTTCCTGGTGAGGCATCGGCAATCAAAATTTTCATACTAGACTTTAAGGCCATTCATTTTCCTGCAAATTCTTAAGCGGCTTTTTCAATAGAGTTTTCTTGAGAAACTTTATCGCCAACACCCTTATCATTATTTTCTTCCAATAAGTATATCAAACTTTCATAAATGGTGTCTCCAAATTCTAGTTCAAGACCTGGAGTAAGGTATTTTTCTTTTAAGTTTTTGACCACTGTAATCATCGGAACAGGTGTTCCTGTTACCTTACCGCTGGTGTACTCGAGAATATGAGCAGAGGCCCCTAAGACTAAAGCGAGGGGTTCTATAAATGGTCCTTGTTTGTATTCTGGGTAACCTCCACCGTCGAAGCGCTCATGATGCTGATAAAGAACTCTATTACAACGCTCACTAATAACTAAGCCCGACTTTCTAATAAGATGTTGGGCAAGTCCCGGATGCTTTTTATATTCTCGTTTTTGAGAACCTGTTTGTTCAAGTTGAGCTTTTTGACTATAGATGAGATCCATCTGGGTATGACCAATGTGAGAAAGAAAAGCGGCCACTATAAGATCGCCTAAAGCCCCTTGATCATCCATTCCGCAGCCTTTGGCTAAATGGAAGCTTACGGCCACGATGCGGTTAATGAAGTTATCTTCAAATAGTAATTTTTCACTCAAAAAGGAAGCTAAACTGACGGTATGGGATACAGTGTAGTGAAAGGCTAAGGCTTCACTTCTAACCTGATCAATAAGCGGCAAATAATTATCATCAGCTGCTGCTTCTGCCAGCTCTTGCCGGAATAGGAAGTTTCCCTTCTTCTTCTGCCTTTCTTCTAAGTCATTTTGTCTCTTTCTTTGGCGAGAAATAAACTCATGCTCTGGTGTCACTTGAAGACTCACGATATCGGATTCATCTAAGCTTTGATCCTTAAGAAATGTTAATTTTTGAGCGTGATCAATCGCAAGCTCACCACCTCGCTCCAAAATAAATTCCACAAGATCTTGTTTCTCTTGAGTAAAAGGCGAGTTTGCAAAAAGAAGAGTCGAATACTGCGAGCTTGCTTGATTATAAATATAGAGATGAAAGGGGTAAATTGCATTTTCTCCTCTTTTAAGTTGGCTTGATTCAATGTGAAAAAACTCTTTTTGCTCTAAGCTCATGCCTACCCTGCCTTCTTCCCAAAAAGTTTACCAAAAAAACCACCGGCTTTTTCATTACTTTTTTCTTTTGACGATTTGACTTCCTTTTCTCGTGTTTGAGTAGCTCCACTTTCATGATGATATTCCGTCAACAAGAAACCACGCATAACTTCAAAGACAACTTCTAGCGAACGGGCCTGCTCAGGATTAAATCTAGTCGTCGGTATAAAAACCCCAATTCCTAAGAGGCTGATTCCTTCGTAAAAGGGAAAGATGAATTCGTTTTGAATTTCTTGAAAAGTTTGGTCGCGAAAGGATGGCGTTTTGAATTCTTTCCACTGATCGAGCTTCGTTCCCCAGCTCTGATTATAAGAGCCCTCAACTTCTCTCTTTTTAAGCCCATAAGCTTTAAAATCCTCTTGATAGTCTGCTTCCATTTGCCTCTTCTCAGCTCGGCCAACGCCTTCAAAGTCAGCATCTGTTAACTTAACCGGAGCACCTATCAGTTGCTTGGCAACCCTACCATTAAAGAGAGGTTTCACCTCATTGCCCTTCGAGTTTTTATAGACAACGAGATCCCCTGAAAATTCAGAGGACAAACGATCTTGAATAAACTCACATATTTTATAAGAATCTACATCCTCTTCCATATAGTGGCATTGGACTTCGATAGCGATTTCTATACCGAGACTCTGAGGCTCAAAGACTTGAGCCCCTTCAACCCCTTCTTTCTGCTCACGAGAGACCTCTTCAAACTCCATCTGCTCTGGAGCTCCTTCCACACTTAGAATAGTTTTAGTATAGGTCTTTACTTCGGCCACTTCGTGAAACTCACCGTAGGTTTTCTTTTTGTTGGCAACTCCTTCATAAGAGCCGGCAGCAAATTCTTTTTTAAGTTGAGCGTAGTCAATTGTTTGTTCACCGAGATCTTTTTTATCAAAAATTAAGGATTTCTCCTCTCTTTTTTCTCCTAAAGCGTCGTCACCCTCTTTCTTCTTTTTATCCCATTTGGCATCCCAGTCATCATCGTTATGCTTTGTGCTCTCTTTGCTGGAATAATGGGTTTTAATATGATCGGCACGAGCATCACTGCGATTATGAGTCCCTTCGCTCTTTTGAGCTTGGTTCAGACTTTTTCTCTTGAGCTCATCGTCTTCGACATCAAGCTTGCTCTTGGCCGAAAGATCCTTATTCTGAGCTTCTTCTTCATCGTGCTCTTGCGAGTCCCCTTCAGATGAATCCTCAAGCACAGAAAGCCTAGCTTTCTTCTTATAAAGATCCTCCGTCGACTCTTCTGTTCCCTCTTGAGTTATAGGGTCGCGACTATCGAGGTCTTCTTCGACATAAAGACCTTGAGCCCTCGCTCTCTTACCCCTAGCTTCTTCAGCACCTGCCTCATCTTCGTAGAGATCTTCGCCACCTTCTTGAGACTTTACCTTTTTGGCGGCGCCCCCTCTAAGATAACCATCAATATCATCTGTCTTATTCTTCTCTTTTCGGTCTTTGTCCTCATCATCAACGACGGCTAATCGATCCTTTTTAGGAGACTCCAGCTCATGGCCTTCGAATTCGTCCTTTTCAATTCCTGGATCATCCTCGGCGACTTCCTCAGACTCAGCTTTTTGCACCAGCTCATCGTCTTCATCACCATCGATAAGCTCAAGCTTCTTTCTTTTTGCTTTCTTCAAGGCTTCCTCTTCGGGAGAGGAGTCTTTATCTAAAAAATCTTCATTATCGTCTTCGAGGACTAAGCTTGCTTTTTTCTTTTTCTCATAGAGCTCGGCAGACTCTTCTTCCTTTTCATGAAGAACCTCTTCCTCGCTGGCCTCAACATTTGGTTTTTGCCCAACTTTCCCTTTGTAGTGACCACCTAAGTCTTCTTGGGCCTCTTTATTTTTTGAAGAGTTATCATCTTCCTCATCAATATCAATGGAGGCTGCCTTTTTCTTTTTACGTTCGGCCTCTTCATACACTTCTAGGTTCTTTTTCTTCTTCGCTGCGAGATCTTCTTCCACCTCAAGATTAATCTTGTGCTTTAGAGACTCTATATCTTCCTCAATCTCTTTAGCTGAAGGGAGATCTTCACCTTCCTCGCTTTCAAGGCCCTGCGCCTCCTTGGCGACTTTTCCTTTATAATGCCCTTCAATCACCTCTTCTTTGTAGCCTTTTTTTTCTTTGTCTTCTTCTTCCTCTTGCTCTTGTGACTGAGACTTCTTTTGCTTGCCCTTATAGTAATTCTCAATGCTTTCTTCTTGATAATTTTTTTTGCCAGACTTGCTGTAATCTTCAAGGACGACTTCTTCTTGGTTACTCTTTGTTTTTCCTACGTCCTCTTCTTCAACCTCAGCCTCTTTGCTGGAGCGCACCTTTTTGGAAGTTGCCTCTGCAGCTTGAGTTGCCTCTTCTCCAAACTTTTGACTCATTTCAGCCTCTTCTTCAGAAGCGGTTTTTATGCTCCTTAGCTGTAGCCTGACTTTATAGAGAAGAGTCTTTGGATTAACGGGCTCAATCACACATTCGGTTAAGCCCACCTTCATGAACTTATCCAGAGTTTTTCTGGGGATTGCTTTGGGTGACAAAAGAATGGTTTTACTCTGAAGCCCTTTAATCGCTCGACGATTTTGCTGTAACATCATCGCACACTTCTTAGGGCTAGCCGTTAGAATCAAAGACTGCCCTAAATTAGGGATCAGCTGGCCGGCCTCTTCAAGGTCGTCTACCTCGTAAAGTTCGATCCCTTCGGACTCTGCGTTTTCCTCAAAAACTTGCTTGAGCTGTTTTAGGGTATCCGAGAGAGGCTCTAAAAATATTAATGGTTTTGATTCGTCGCTCATACCTTTACTTATCGGCGTGAGGACCATTCTTTTTAAGAAAAACCTATCTTTATGTAAGTAAAGTTTTTACAAAAAACCGACCTTTTTAGTTTAAAGGAAAAGGAAAATAATTCGCATTTTTTTCTAAAGCTCTACGGCGAAGCTCCGAAATGGTTAGGGATTGCAAGGCTGCAGTCAGACATTAACAAAATTTTAGAGAGCAGTAAGCTCATTTTTCCTCAAGGTTAGGGATCAAGCACCAAGGATGTTGTGCCAGAAACAAGGAGGATTTAATGGGCTTACGTATTAACACGAACACGACGTCTCTCGCTGCACAGCGAACTCTAGGCGTCAACAATCAAGCACAAGCCAAATCACTTGGGAGATTGTCTTCAGGAACAAGAATTGTTCGATCTGCTGACGATGCTGCTGGACTTGCTATCAGTGAAAAATTGAAAGCACAGGTCAGAGGTCAAAACCAGGCTGAGAGAAACGCGAATGACGGTATCTCGATGATCCAAACTGCAGAAGGCGGTTTAAGTGAAGTTGGTAACATCTTAATTAGAATGAGAGAACTCTCAGTTCAAGCTGCTTCTGATACGGTTGGCGATAGCGAAAGATCATTTACTGATCTCGAGTATCAAAACCTGAAGCAAGAAATTGAGCGTATTTCACAAGTGACTGAGTTCAACGGTAAAAAGCTTCTTGATGGTGAAGGCGAAAGTTTTGACTTTCAAATCGGCATTAACAATGACGACTTTCAAGATCGTATTCAATTTAATACGGAAATGCTTGGTGCTGGGGTTGAAAAACTCGGAGTAAGTGAACTCGGCGTTGAATCAAAAGAAGGCGCCCAAGGTGCCCTAGCAAGTCTTGACCAAGCTATTCAAAAAGTATCGGGTCAAAGAGCGGAGCTAGGTGCCAAGCAAAACAGACTTCAGTCGACAGTACAAAACCTGCAAACAAGTACTGAAAACATGAATGCTGCCAATTCTCGGATTAGAGACACTGACTACGCTGCTGAATCAGCCCAGAATGCTAAACTTAACATTCTCAATGCTGCTGGTACTTCAGTTCTTGCTCAGTCTAATGCTCAAGGGCAAAACGCACTTAAGCTTATTGGATAATCCAAGTTTTAAGCATTAATTAATTTTAAAGAGATTACTAAACCCCCAGAATTGGGGGTTATCTCGTTTTTACTCCCAAAACTACCATTTAAAACCCTTCTTTTTTACATGTCTTCCATTGCACTCGTGACAAAAAGGGCAGCCCCAATGTACCTCTAGAGCTCAATCAATATCAAAAAGGGCTTCTTTAATGAAAGTTTTGTTTCTAATGACTCTTGTTCTCTCTGTGTTCAACTGCTTTGGCTATAAAGGCGAAATCATCTTCAACCAAGAACAAGTCAATGTTCATCAAGAAACAATCACTCAGCTCGTTAAAGTCTCCAAAGACTGTCTCGCCCGCCACAAGAGTGAGCATATCGACTTTTACAAGAGCAACTGTCGCCAAACATGGAATGGAAAAAAGGTTTGCCTCTCGAAATTCTACGGCGAAAGAAGATACACAATGAAAAAGGGCTCTCGTAGAAGTGATGGAAAAAAACTAGAGTTTTTGCCCGATGCTCTTGAAAACGCAGGATTTAGTCCAGATTACGCAAAAGTAATGAAGACCACCAGCTGCGTGGGACTGGCCCTCCAATGCTTGAAAGAAGGCTTTGATAAAACGAATCAATCCCAAGTGTGGGAAATCATCATGCAATTTGTCCGTGCCAATGCGGTCAGTGGAACTTCTCTTCAGCACTCACTCTCTCAACTTGGTTGGACTACTTACTATTGGAATCCTTCAAGCCCTGAAGAACTGGCAGAGAATGCTAAGCGCTGGGATGAAGAAGAAAAAAGGTGGCAATCAAAAGGATGGCATCTCTATCGTTATCAGATGATTCAAAATAGAGGCACCTACTGGTTTAATAATGTAGATGATGCTTACTCGATGGTAGGATTTGGTAAAGGCAGCCCTCAAGTTCTCAAGAATGTTCCTTTCTGGGTTGGCACCGCCCACACCGGATACCATGTCTTTCCTGGTACTTATAGTGAAGTTGTTGAGGCCCATAGCACGAGAGACATTACGGCCGAAGACAACCTTGAGTTTAGCCTATTTGCCCCTTTAGCAACGGGTGGTGGTCCTCGTTGGACAAGAACTGAAAAATACCGTTCAGGTCTGATTGTTCTTCCGCCAACCTACTAACATTTAGGCCATTAATGAACCTATAGTTCAGTGAAAGGAAGCTCATTGACTCCCTCCCAAGCCCGAAGAGCGATTTCAGGCCGCTCTTCGTTTTCATAAATATTAAGTTGAGCATAAGTAAGATGGGGCCCTTGAGTTTTCTTGCCCCAATCAAGATGATACATGTCTGTCCATGTTCCAGTATTCAAAAAGCTATTGCCATCAGAATAAGTGCGATGAATAGGCTCATGAGTATGCCCAACAATTAAGCAATGAATACCCTCGCCTCTATCAAAAACATCCCTGGTTAATTCCTCATAGTCACCAAAAAGTTCAAGCTCTCCTGCAGAGTGCTCAAATATCTTGGCCAAGGAGTTGCCTTGCTTAAAGAAGTAAATAAAGCGCACCATAATAAAATAGAAAGCATTGGCCAATAAGAAGCGGATGGTGAAGATCGTATCGTAGATCAGCCCATTAATCATCGCCTTCTTGATAGGTCTAACCGCATTGATATGCCCGCGCTCTTCTTTAAATTTGTTAACCACTCGAGTGACGTAGTACGAGCCCCACGGGGGAATAAAATAGCGTCGCCCCTCCTCATCACTGACGATGGAGTGCTTTAAATCAAACTGATGGGCAATCTCGTACTCGTGCCCATGTTTTATCAGTATGCCTTTGTAGGGAATATACTCGCCGGAACCTTCAGAGAGAATAACGAAGTTGTCTCTGGTTTCTTCACTAAATTGATTTAAGAGGTAAGTCTGAAGCTTCTTTAAAACCAGCTCACCATCATGATTACCCACAATGAAGATGATCTTCTTATTTTTTTTATTCAAAAAGTCCTGATAAGCCTGCATCACCTCAGGATGGGCCGCAATAATCATTTTTAATTTTTCTAAAGCTGCATCCTCAGACCAGAATTCATCGTCGAAGAACTCAACAAAGGGAACGGCCAAAAGATCAAAAAGGTCTCCATTTATGATCAGCTCGACCTCTCGCTTCTCAAAATCCCCACTGCTGTAGTAGTGGACAAAATCAACCATTTCTTTGTCGTAATGAAAGTCTTCGAGATAGTTCTTGGTCCCATTGACGTAGGCACCCGCGCCGAGGTGAATATCAGAAATCACAAGAATCGTTTTCTTCGCTTTATGTCTGCGGAGGAATCTCATAGGGCCTATTTCCAAGTTTCAGTTCAACCTTCTGGAAAGGAGGACTTTGCGGAATAAAAAAAATCTTTTCTTTATCCTTACGTTTAAGTTTTAAAGAAGTAGAAGCACGGGACTTTATGTTGACGTAGTTGAGAATTTCTCCCCTACCGGTTTCAATCTTGCCCCTAATATCTACCAAGGTCTTATTTTCAATTATGACGGAGAGATTGGGGTCATCTTTAACAGGGCTCACGACTTTTACTTTGGTATCGTAAACCTTTACGATAAAGGCATCTGCTTTTTCATAAGCATTTCCTCTAAACCCGACGAAAATAATAAAGAATAAAAACCACGCTTTCTTCATAAGACTATATTAACTTACTTCCCCTACTAGGGCCTTCGAGGAGCAAAATTGTCTGGCCGAAACCCTAGAAAACAAGCCTTGCCTCACTCAGCTCCTTAATTTCGTCTCTTATTCTTGCAGCTGTCTCAAAGTCGAGCTCCTTGGCGGCCATTTTCATCTCTTTCTTAAGCTCTACGATCTTTTGATCTATCGCCTCGCTGCTAAGCTCCAGTTTCTCAACCTTGCCTTTCTTCTTTCTCTTGCCACGACTTCCTCTTAGAGTGTCGATCACCCCGCCACTTACGGACTTAGAAATCGTTGTGGGGGTAATTCCATGCTCTTCATTGTAAGCAATCTGTATTGTCCTTCTTCTACTCGTCTCGCTGATGGCCTTCTCCATACTCTTGGTCATCTTGTAGGCGTATAAAATCACCTTACCTTCAGAATTTCGAGCGGCCCTGCCGATAGTCTGAATAAGGGCTTTTTCCGAGCGCAAAAAGCCTTCCTTATCTGCATCAAGGATCCCAACAAACGAAACTTCTGGTAAATCCAGACCTTCTCTCAAAAGGTTAATGCCCACCAAAATATCAAACTCTCCAAGGCGAAGATCGCGTAGAATTTCCATTCGCTCTAGGGTATCGATATCAGAGTGAAGGTAGCGAATTCTCATCCCAACACTTTTGAAGTAGCTGGTAAGCTCCTCAGCTAATTTCTTAGTGAGCGTGGTGATCAAAACCCTAAAGCCGTCTTTGATTACTTTTTTTGCCTCAACTAAAACATCATCGACCTGATTCTTAGCGTCTCTGACCTCTACGACGGGATCAAGCAAGCCCGTCGGTCTAATGACCTGTTCCACATATTCGCCTCCCGTTCTCTCTAGCTCATACTTACCTGGGGTGGCCGAAACATAGACAATTTGATCGAGCTTCTTCTCAAACTCCTCAAACTTTAAAGGCCTATTATCGAGGGCCGAGGGCAAGCGAAAACCGTAGTTCACCAGATTTTCTTTTCGCGCACGATCTCCCCGATACATCCCCCCGACTTGAGATACAGTGATGTGGGACTCGTCGATGACCATCAAAAAGTCTTTATGAAAAAAGTCGATCAGAGTAGGCGGAGCATCTCCTGGATTGGCTCCAGTAAGATGGCGGGAATAATTTTCGATTCCCGAGCAAAAGCCCATCTCCTCGAGCATCTCAAGATCGAGAAGAGTTCTCTGTTCAAGCCGCTGCTTCTCAACAAGCTTTCCCTCTTTTTCAAGCTGCTGAAGCGTCTCTCTCAACTCTAACTTGATGGTTTCAACGGCTTTTTCTAGCCGGTCTGAACTCACAACGTAGTGGGACTTAGGGTAAATAATGACCTTTTGTAAGCTAGCTAAAGCGCGGCCTCTTAAGGGATCAACAATAGAGATAGAGTCTACTTCTTCATCAAAAAACTCGATGCGGACAACATCGGAGTCTTCGTAACTAGGGAAGATCTCAACAATATCTCCCCTGACTCGAAAACAACCTCTGGAGAAGTCAATATCATTTCTCTCATACTGAATGGCCACTAAGCCTTTTAAAAATTCATCTCGATTAAGCGTATCGCCAACAAAGATTGTTTTTTTCATATCCCCATATTCATCTGGGGAGCCAATACCGTAAATGCAACTTACCGAGCTGACCACGATGACATCATCGCGCTCAAGCAAGCTTCTTGTGGCTGAATGCCGAAGCTTATCAATCTCATCATTCACAGCAGAGTCTTTTTCAATATAAGTGTCTGATCCCGGAACATAAGCTTCAGGCTGATAATAGTCATAGTAGGAAACAAAGTATTCAACCGCATTGTCGGGAAAGAATTCTTTAAATTCGGCGTACAACTGGGCCGCGAGAGTTTTATTGTGGGCCAAGACAAGCGTCTTCTTTCCTAAGTTTTGAATAATATTGGCGATAGTAAAGGTCTTACCCGAGCCGGTTACTCCGAGAAGGGTTTGCTCTTTCTCTCCTCTTTTAAAGGCTCCAAGCAAAGTTTCAATAGCCTGGGGTTGATCACCCGTTGGCGAGAACTTAGACTTTAAATTGAAAGCTATCGTGTCTTCTTGTTGTTGCACTTTCCTTCCTATACTTTTGACTTAACAAGATCGAATTTTCTCACCTACAATAGATCAATGAACTCACCTTGGCACTATAAAGAAGATACCTTGACCTTTGACAATATTCCTTTGGGCGAAATTGTCAAAGATCACCCCACTCCCTTTTATCTCTACAGCCTTGATCAACTGACTAAAAACTTTAGTCAATTTCAAGAGGCCGCAACTTCAGCAGGCCTTGAAAATGGCTTGATATGCTTTGCTCTTAAGGCTAATCCCAATAAAGAAATTCTTAAGTCGCTTGCAAGCCTTGGCTGTGGAGCCGATATTGTATCTGGGGGAGAATTAAAAAGGGCCATGGACTGTGGAATAGAACCACAGAAAATAGTTTTCTCTGGAGTTGGAAAGCAGGACTGGGAAATTCGCGAAGCCCTCGCCTCTCACCCACTAGGAATCTATTCTTTTAATGTTGAATCAATTGAGGAACTCAAAGATATTGCTCGCCTCGCCAAAGAAGAAAAAAAGAGGGCCCGAGTAGCCTTTCGCTTAAATCCTAAGGTTAATGCCCTCACTCATAAGCATATCTCTACGGGCTTTAAGACTCATAAGTTTGGTTTGCTCAAGGCTGATATTCTTCGGGCCTTAGCGATTATCAAAGATGAACCTGCTCTGAATCTTGTGGGCTTAAGTATTCATATCGGCTCACAACTGACATGTATGAAGGCAACGGAGGAAGCCCTATTGGAAGTAGGTAGCCTTGCCGTTAAAATTTCAGAGCAACTGGGAAAAGACCTAGAGTTTATCGATGTAGGCGGCGGCTTAGGAATAGACTATTCACCAGCAGATAAGAAGATTTTCACCACGCCCCGTGAGTATATGGATTTAGTTTTTAAGACCATTGAAGCGCTCTATCACCCCAAGAAATTACCAAGAATAGTCTTTGAACCAGGAAGAGTCATCGTCGCTAGGGTGGGAATGTTTGTCACGAGAGTGATTCGCACAAAGGTTAGTGAGGATTGTAAATTTGTGATTGTGGATGGAGGCATGAATGACTTTGTGCGACCGAGCCTTTATGAAGCGTACCACGGCATCTACCCGGCGATAAAGAGAGAGGGTCTCGAAAAAGTAGACATCGTGGGCCCGATTTGTGAGACGGCTGACTGTTTCGCAACCGGTAGAGAGGTCTCCCCCATAATTAAGGGAGACATTTTGGCCGTGGCCGACACTGGCGCGTACGGCTTTAGTATGGCCAGTCAATACAATATGCGAAGCCTTCCCATTGAAGTTGTGCTACAAAAGAAAAGTATAGAAAGTTAAATAAAATTTAATAAAGATAAAGAAAAGTAAAAAGTAGGAGAAACACTCATGAACCAAGCCTATGGAATTAATCGCTCCACCCAAAGTATTGCCGAAGAAAACGCCCGTTTTATGGCCGGTGTTTATAAGTGGATGACTATTGGTATCCTTTTGACGGCCATCGTTTCTTACTACGTCGGCCACACTCCGGCGCTCTACACGGCGATCCTCCAAAATAAAATCATGTTCTATGGGCTAATTATTGCTCAGCTTGGTGCGGTTTTCTATCTTTCTGCTAGGATTAATAAAATGAGCGGGACTCAGGCAACCGTTATTTTTCTACTCTACTCCCTTCTCTCTGGTCTTACCCTTTCGATGATATTCTTAGTCTACGCCCAGCAAACAATTGAGTCCGCTTTTTTAGTCACGGCCTTTGCCTTTGGCGGCCTCAGTGCCTTTGGTTATGTGACTAAGAGAGACCTTGGTCCCATCGGAACCTTTTGTACGATGGGTCTTTGGGGCTTAATTGGTTTCTCCCTTATAAGCCTCTTCTTCCCTTCACTTCGAGGGGGTCAAATGGGGATGATTTATAACCTTGCGGGACTCGTGATTTTCTGTGGGCTAACGGCTTATGATACTCAAAAGATTAAGGAAACCAATATTATTGGTAACGAAGGAACTGAGGAAGACCACAAAGAAACAATCATGGGCGCCCTCAAACTCTACTTAGACTTCATCAATCTCTTCCTCTTTATATTGAGACTGATGGGTGGTGGCTCTAGACGTAATTAAAAAGTAAGAATTTTATTCGAAAACCTTACGAGTACTCGATCTGACAGAGGAAGTACCACAGTGAACCGCCCCTCCGTTTCTTACGTACACATTCGAAGTAATGAAATGGATGGAGCTTGGTGCAACTCCCACCTTCTTTAACCTGGCGGGTACAATCCACTTAAATACCTTGATAAACTCGTCTACAAACTCGCCGTTCCAGGCACTTGTCCCAAGTAAACCATTAATTGTTGGGATAACAAGATGCTCATCGATGACTAGCTGATTTACTGGTGAGACGAATAAGTGAATGCTTGCCTTTTTCACCTCATCGCCTATTTCACTCGCGCTTTTTCCATCCGTCGAGATACCGTAAAGACTACTCTCGCCTGCCCCTTCATCTGACATTAAGACTGGTAGGCCAGTTACTTTAAGATTGGGGCAATCTGATTTTAACTCCGCTTTAATCACTTCGAGTCCTCGTTTGATGGCCAGGTCAATCTCGAGTGCTTTAAAGACGTACCATTGGTGATAGTCAGGATCCATCCCCCATGGCTCCTCTTTAAAGGAGATACTTTTTTCTTTATCAAATTTTTTAGAGAGTTGGTGAAACATGTCAGGACCGATTCCTCGCTCGCCCTCAACGCCCGTAAAATGTTTTATAGCATCGAGATACTTTTGCCGATCTCTTGGCTGACTCTTTATCAGTGACCTATCGAGGGCCAACCTTAAGCCATACATAGGATCAATAAAGCTCAAAGCATAGCCACACTGATTGTCAGCCGTCTTTGGCACTGGGAAGATCGAAAAGAGCTCATCAACGTGGCCTGTTGCCACAAAGTCAGCAGGAACCTTTATCACCTTTTGACCTAAGGTTTCGCTGAAGTATTCTTCAAGTTTTGGGTGCACCTCTGAGCCAACAAGAATAGTTCCATTGGGTAGAGCTTCAATATCACCACCCTCTAGCGTTTTGTTAATCGTTGCGGCGTCTCTCTTTACTTTGAAATCTGTGTTGATACTCCCTTTAAGTCCTTTTGGTGAGCTTATGTAGCGATGAATTTCTGATGTGTTGTAGAGATTGGCATAAGTCAGATCCAGAAATGTTGTCACTCCATTGTTGGAGTAGAACTGACCGTAATCTTGCATCCAAAGATCAGGTTTCCAACCATAATTATCAGGGGCACCAAGGTAGAAGACGGCGTGCTTCTTAGATTCAGGAAGATCTTTGGCCAAAAAACTTAAACCTAGCTCTCTCAATTTTAAGTCTCTTAAATGCTTCGCTGGGTTTTCAATTACCGCAACGCCCTCATCTGTTTCGAGTGGTAGTTCAACGAAGTACCTCAGTTTCACTTGATCGCCCTCACCTTTTGTGGCATTGATTTTATCCAAGATCCCTGACAGCTCGATGGCCACTTGAGAAGTGTTGTCATTACCAAAAATAAAGATCTCTTGGGTTTTATGAATATTAGAAGGAAAAACGACCCCATCACTTGATGAGCTAGATAAAGTCCTCTTCAAGTCTTTATGAGCGCAAGAGGTCAGTATAGAGAAAAAAAGAAAAACGGTCATCTTCATGTTCATCTTCATCTTCATTTTCATCGAGTCATTCCTTTAAGAGAGTAAGCCTCTCTTTATCGGAAAATAAATGAATCGTCTTTAATAGAGCGACTTGCCTGGAGGTGGCCCATCTCTAGCCGGAATTGACCCTCAAACGCAAAAAACGAAGGCCTAAACCTTCGCTTTTCACTCTTTTAAAATGTTTTTTCTCTTAGTAAGCCCAGTATCTTCTGTTTCTTTCAAAACTCACATACTGAGTTTGTTGACGTCCGTAACAAGTTGTTTCGTAGTACTCTGAAACATTACCCCAACGGTTTGTGTAATAGCGAGTTGTCTGGCAACGAGTCCCTCTTTCGTAGAAAGTATAAACTCTTTGATCTGGTTGGTAGTATGAACGGCAATCTACACCGTTATCGACGTAGAAAACCTCTTTCGAACTTGCAACTTGAACCATTCCAACAGCAGCAAATCCAACACCTACAGCAGAAATGATATTACCAAGGTCCTCATTACCGGTGATTTGACCAAAAATTTGACCACCAAGGATAGCAATCCCACCACCTATAGCATTCCTCTTACCTCGCTCTCTTTGAGCAGAATTTCTTTGAACAATTCTTGTTTTAGGACGCTCATAACAGACTTCATACTCATAACCGTAGTCATAAGTTTCTACTCTTCTTTCAGTTACCACTGGTCTTCTTACATCACGTCTTGGCTCAACATAACGGCGACTATCAACGTCGTTGGACTTAACAAAGTACTCGACATAACCACGTGAACTGTTGATATCGATAGCTGTGTTATAACGATGATTGCTGGCAAAGTTTCTGTAATCCAGAACCTCCCGAACTTTATAAACTGAACCAAGCCCAGCTTCTTTATAGATACGATCACTGATATCCAGTCTCGTTCCTCGTTGAAAAGTAACGACTTCCTGGTGGTAGCGTTGTCCGTCTTTTCTAAATACGGGAGCGCTGCTCTCTAATGTGACAAGGCGTGCAAATGCGCTTGAGACACTTAAAAGTGCTAGCGCGGTGACAATTAATGTTTTCATTAAAATCTCTCCTTAATAACTCATGGGTTTATTGTTCAGCATTCGTTGGGAAGCAACCGTCAATATCATTTTTAATAAGGTTTGCTTCTCTTCCTTCTGAAATCGAAACCTCTTGAGCGATCAAGTCTCTACATTGATCCAGCATCTTCTTTTCTCCAAAGCTTAAATTCTTTTTTTGCTTAAGAAGAAATAATGCCCTTAATACTTCTGCGATCTCAACTAGAGATCCTGTTTTCACTTTTAACATATAGTCTCTATAGCGACGGTTCCAAGTTGAGTTATCAACATCAACATCGTGGTCCTTCAGAACATCAAAGACACCGCCTACTTCATTTTCCTCAACTAATTTTCTTATACCATTTTCGGAAGATGTCGGAACCATGACTTTCATACCGTTAGCAATGATTTTTACGATATAAAAATTTGTAACAGATCCACCGAGATCACGCTCTTCTATGTCAACGACTTGACCTACACCGTGTCCTGGGCAAACTGCATAATCACCTATAGTAAACATGAATCCTCCAAACATTGACCTCAGTGCGTTGAGTGAGACAATTTCATCTCAATGAACGCGGCCAAAATGTAACCCAAGGCCTTCATGCCATGGGTTTAAAAATAGTGAGAGCAAACTCCCATATGTCTATCTTTCCCACAGTAGCGCATTGCGTTACTGCACTCAATGACTCCTGTATTAATTACAGGCGCTTCTTATAATGAGCTTTACCCATGTTAGGAGAGGCTTGTGTGCTTAAGCCTCTGTGAACTACAATAACCCTATGAAAATACTGATTATTGACGATAGCGACACCACGAGGCAGGTGATCATCTCCTGCCTCGAGCAGGCCCTTAGCCAAGTCGAAATCATCGAAGTAACCAGCTCAAGGCTAGCTTGTGCTCTTTATAGTAGTGATCCTTTTTTTGAATTGGTGATCGGAAGCCTCGACCTTCAAACAGATTCTTTTCTTAACTTTTATCAGCACCTGCAAAAGCAAGACGCCACTATTCCAATTCTGACCTATTCGCAAGGGGAAGGAGAGGCCCAACTCCCTAATAGCAGCCATCTTCTTCTGGATGGAAATAATATTAGAAAATTCAGGCAGCAGCTCATTGCGAACCTGCCTATCGACGATTCCCTAAAAGCTCCCCTACCTGTCGAAGATCAACAAGGTTTTCAAAAGGTTCGACTTTTCTACTTCTGGCGTTTTCATAAAACTCAATTTCCGATCTACCTCAAGCTTGGAGCTGATAAATTCGTAAAGATCCTCAATGCTAATCAAGAATACGGCCCCGACTTTATCGCTAAGTATGAGGGAAAGCACCAAAACTATCTCTATCTTAGAAGTGAAGATTTTGCGCCCTTCTTAGAGCTTATCTTTAAAAAGCCACTCTACGAGGAAGACCCTACAGTCACGCCAGAGGAGAGGCTTATGCGCTCCCATCACTTTATCTACTCTATGGCCATTAGCAGTGGTCTTACCCCAAACCTAATAGAGGTTGCCAAGAAGACTATCGAAAACGTTGAGAGCTTTTCAAAAACGACTAAAAGCTTGAGCAAGATGATTCATATTCTCAAAGCTCGCGGCGGCTATAACAGCGACCACGCGCTTTTGTTGAGCTACCTAACAAGTGCCATGTGTGATCGGCTTGATTGGAGTGCAAGGCGCTCTAAGGAAAAGCTCGCCATGGCCTCCCTCTTTCACGATATTAACCTTACCGATCAAAAGCTTGCGGCGCTTAGCTACCTCGATAATCTTCAAGAACAAGGCCTTAACAAAGAAAATACCCAAAAGTATCTCGAGCATCCGATAAAATGCGCAGAGCTGGTACTAGAAGCTCTCTCCCAATATCCACAGCTTGATCAAATCATTGCTAATCACCACGAAAGACCCGATGGATCAGGCTTTCCCTACGGGCGCGACTACAACCAAATAGGACCTCTTCCCAGCTTATTCATTGTTGCTCACGACTACGTTAGCAGGCTTTTCAAATGTCACTTTGATCTTTCTCATTCTTCAGAAATTTTAAATGAAATGGGTGAACAGTACCGTCTCGGTCATTTTTTAAAATGCCTAGGAGCTTTAGAGGAAATTATTGTTGAAGAGCAAAAAGTCACTAATGCCAATTAAGGTCACGAAAATTAGACTAAAATAACTTAAGCGCTTTCTTTATAGTCGCGAATATCATCAAAAGCGACATTTTCTAAGTCTTCATGCCAGTCAAGAACATCCGTGATGAGACTTTCCTTCTGTTCTATGCTTAGACCACTGACCCAAGCTTGAAAAAGAGTGAAGTCAAAAGAGTAAGTGCTCCAAGAAATAGCGGCCCTCGACTCTGCGAGCACCTCAAGCGGACAATTAATTTCGAAAAACTGACCATGCACCTCTACCCCTACCACTTTCGCAGAATCAAGGTTCTTCGCGCAAGAGCTAAAGGAGAAAATCATTCTCCCCACACAGAGATTTGTGACTGGAAATCTTTCGGACGCTCCATCCTCGTGGCTTGTGACGATGGTAATTCCAATGGGACGATATATTTCTGAACTCATAAACCTTACCTCTTTATTCTTTTCGGACTTGTGAGAAAAACACTCAAATAAAAGAGACTCTTTTCTCAAGGAAACCCTCAAATATGCCGAAAATCAACTACATAGAAAGACAAAATAACCTCCGCCTCTAGGGCATAAGGACAGAGTTATAATGATGAAACCCATCGTGTTCGATCCGCTCGATCGCCCCAACATTCGGGTCACTAGCACCAACCCACAGGGACCCAAAGGTACTTTGTTGGTGGATTTAGTGGAAATTCATCATGATTATATGATCACCTGTAGTCGTTTTTCTCTGGCCTTAAGAGGCCAACTAAAATTTCAAAATCAGCTTATCAACTTCGTTAAAAAAGACGAGAATCACCTCGATGACCTTATCTACACTCGTATTGAATGCTCAGAGGAAGATTCTCAAACTCTTGTCACCCACTATCTTGCAAGACTCTCCCCAAAACACCTCACCAACTGGCTAATGGACACCTTGCCGCGGGCCGATGGTCAAAGGGGAGAAACAGAGCACACTTCATATCAGAAAGAAGGCCTCATAGGCCGCGTTCTTAATCGTGTTCTTTCTTTTCTTTATAAGAAGCCTTCAGTCGCAATATTCTGCCTTGTACTCCTCTCAATAATACCGGCGATAAATATAAAAAACCTGAAGATCGACCCCAGCCTTGAGCGTATTCATGTGCAAGGCTCAAAAGAGCTTATCCAATACGAAAAGAGTGTAGAGCTTTTTGGCTCCGATAAGGCCGCCATTCTCTTTTTTCAAGACCCTGACATATTCTCCAAGGAAAAACTTAAACGGCTTCAGCGACTTGCTTGGGACCTGCAAAAATATCCTAAAGCTCAAACGATTAACTCGGTCTTCACCACCAGTTTTATCCGTGCTGAAGACGAGTCCCTTTACACTGAACCCGCATTCTCAGACCTTGGCATCAGTGATGCTAAGCTAAAGTATCGACTCGATAAGCTCAAAGAAGATCCTCTTCTTCATGGGAGGCTCATTCATGTTGCTAAAAATATCCTCGTCATTGCCGTTCCGATTCGACATGAGTTTAAAAAGCTAGCCTCTGTCGGCCAAGAGCTTCAAGACATGATTACTCCACTAAAACCCTTCTTTCAAAAGGCTTACGTAACAGGAGAGCCCGCGGTTGAACTCTTTGCGGCCAAAGACATGAAAAGATCGCAAATTGTTTTTCTTCCGTCCATTTTGCTGATTCTTTTGATTTCATTTTGCTTTTTCATCAAGTCTTTCTCCGCCTTTTGGACAACCTTTACAGTCACTGCGCTTTCGACTTTTTGGACCTTTGGTCTTCTCCCGCTCTTTAACACTCCTATTCAAGTACTCAATAACATTGCTCCAGGAGTCGTTCTTACTCTGTGTGCTACAGAAATCATTCACATTTATTCATCATTAAAGAGTGCTCGCTCTCAAGGCCTTCAAGGTTTGTTCGCACTGAGATTCATCTCTCACGATGTTGGTAGGGCCTTAATTTTAACCTTTACCACCACCTCACTAGGTTTTCTCAGTATTTATATAAGTCAAATCCAATTACTAAAAGAGTTTGCTATTACTTGCTCCCTTGGTCTTGCCTTTGCATTTTTGGCCACGATTATTTACTTCCCCCTTCATTTGCGCTTCTTCGATCGAGCAAAAGAGACAAACGAGTTACAGGCAAGCAGCGCCTCCACAGAAAAGAGCGAATCAAGAATTATCACCTATCTCTACCATCGTTTTTTAAGTGCTTATTACAACCTCTTTTTTTCCCAGAAATTTCTCATATCTAGCCTCGTGGCCATTGTCCTCTTCTCTTTGTTGGGTCTTAAACTTGAAGTTGATAACGATGCCTACGCCATGATTTCAAATCGAGTTCAGACTAAAAAAGATATTTTAAATTTTACTGACCAGATGGGTGGAACAAAGACCATTCACGTGGTTGCTCAACTCAAAAAGAGTAGCTTCAAGGACCCCATTCACCTAGAGAAACTTTGGCGCTTTCACTTAGACTTACAAAAAATTGAAGGCATCGTTCATCTCGAAAGCTTTGCCTCCATGATCGCCTTAATGAATAAGGAAATGACCGATAGCTCTTGGGCGAAGTACCAGGTTCCAGACAGTGAGAACCTCATTGCGCAGTATATGCTCAGTCTAAATAGAGATGACCTCGACCCTTTTCTCTCAAGTGACGCCGTCACAACTAACCTTAAAATACGCCACGATGTAAGCTCATCGAAAAACACTAAGATTCTTGTCGATAAAATTGAAAAGCTAGTTACGAAAAGTTTCAACCAAGAGGACTATTCTGTTCACTTAACAAGTAGAAATATTCTTAACTTACATGCAGCAGGCACAATTGTAGAGAGCCAATTGGAATCTCTTCTTTTTATGATTGTTGTGATTGTTCTTCTTCTTGCACTCTTTTTTAAAAGTCTAAAGGTTGGACTCTACTCTCTTATCCCCAATCTCTTCCCTATTTGTGGGTTGTTTGGTTTCATGGCCCTTTTAGACATGCCTCTAAATTTTGGAACCAGTATCGTTGCTGCCATTACGATTGGGATAGCAGCAGACGATACCATTCATCTTTTTAGTCGCTACTTTCAAGAAAAAGCCTTACTGCTCAACCCCGTAAGTGCCAGTCGCAGAACCATAAAAGAGGAAGTCGTTCCTATACTGACCACTTCACTCTCTCTCTCCCTTTCTTTTTTATGCTTTAGTTTTGCTCGCTATGTACCTTTGATCCAATTTGGTGTGCTCTCCGCTTTTGTTCTCATCTTGGCGGTCTTCTCTGACCTCTATGTTGGACCTGCCGTTTTAACTTGGATGAGCCTAAAAAATCAAAAAGAAATGGCAACTCAACATCTCATTGAACCTGAGCTTTTACTAAAAAGTAGTCTGTTTCACGAACTTAGTATGAGTGACATTTATCATATACTTGAATACTCGGATATTCAGACTCATCCTGCGGGCCTACTCAAGATCAAGGGCCATGTCGAGCAAGACCAATGGTCCAAGCAGCCTGAAAACCATAAGAACGTCTACGCCCTTGTTAAAGGCCACAGCCCCGACGCAAAATTGGGCTCGGCCATCAAGAACACCACTTTACACCTAAGTGAGTCATCGATTCTCATTAAAGTGAACCTAAGGAAATTAGGTCATCTTTCTCCTAGAATTTTCTCGAAAATTTGCCATAATTTAGAAGCTTAGCCTTTTTCAAAAAAAAATGGAGATCTCGTGAAACTTAGCTACCTTTTGCTTTTTATATTTATCATTGATTCTACCTTCGGCGCTTGTAACAAATCAGGCGATCAAATAATGAGAGAGCAAAATAGACTCCAGTCTGCAACTTCTGAAAATGAAGATCAAGAGATTGTAATTGTCGATTCAAAAACAGGAAGTAAGCAAAAAAGAAGTCTCAAGCGCTATATGACCAAAAGCGGAGATGACAATCGAAAATCGATCCTCTACTTCGGTGAACCGGCCAATATAAAAGGTGCCGGCCTTTTAAGCTGGAAGGAAGGAAGTAGCGAAAATCAGTGGCTCTATGTTCCAGAACTAAAAAAGCTGCAACGAATAGCCAGTGGCAGTAAGAAGAATTATTTTATGGGGACCGACTTTACCTATGCCGATCTCGAGGGTGAGTCCCTTGATAAAAATAAGTACACCTGCCAACAGGTTATAAAATGTCAGAAAGGTAAGTCCTCATGTTATGTGATTGAAGCTAAACCCAAAGATGAACAAGAAGAGCGTAACGTGGGCTATTCAAAAAGAATGCTCTTAATCGATCAAAAAGACCTGATTACTCTTAAAATTATTTTCTATAACCTTCAGGGAAAGAAACTTAAAACAGCAGAGTACGCCAACTGGGAGCGTTCAGGAAAACTTTGGCGCCCCAATCTTGCCATCATGGATCGCCATGGGGTGCAAAAGACGTTTATTAAAATAGAAAAGCGAGAACTGAATAAAAAGATTGATAACCTTGTCTTTACCAAGCGCTTTTTGGAAAAAGAGATGCACATAAAATAAAGGTCCTAAAGAGAACGCCTATTTATTTTCTAAAGACATTAGTCCTCTGCTCCATTATTTGGGTAGTCACTATCCTGAGCCTCAAAATAGAGGCCCGGGACTTTCGTCGAAGTTCAATAAAATATAAAGTCGGAGAAGTTCTCGATGTTAGAGGAAAGGCTATCACCTATGGAAACTTTAACCGGACTATCCAATACCTAAATAGAGGCGATCAACTCTCTCAAAAGCTGAGCCTCGTGACTAGAGAGCGCGCCGAAATAACGATCCAATTAGGTAATAGAAATAGATTAACCATCGGTCCTAACTCGAGAATCAATTACTCCTTAACAAAGAATCGTTTTCTTATTCGCTTAGTCTCTGGAACTGTTCGCTACGAATACACAGGAGTAGGCACACCTAACCTCTTCATTTCTGGTAAAACCGTTGGAGTCTATTACTCCTCCCACCAGTTCGACGCCGTCATGAACAAGAAGCGTTTTTATTTTAGAAGAATTGGAAAAGGCAATGTTTACAAATATAACCGAAGCAAAATATCAGATAAAAAAGAAATACAAGTTGGCAGTGAACAACTTGAATTCATAACGAAAAACCTATCTGATGATAAGGCGGTCTATCGCCTAAGGAACAGACCAACATCAAGTCCATTAAAAGAGAAAGACTCTCGCATGGACCAAGCAGCGGCAGGCTCCAGCGAATTTGAAAGCGCAAGTTTAAACGAGGCGGCGGCAATTTTCGGTGATGACCTCATTAATAATACAGTCGCCACGAGCTCTGTTTCTGTCAGTAAAGCGGAATCTCTCTTTTCTGATGATAATCAAGAAGAAGCTCAAAGTATTTTTGGCGACGCCGTCGACGTTAAATCTAGTACCGAAAAAGAAAAGATACGAGACAACATAGGAGTTCGTCTTGATAAAACTTCTATTGTGCCAGAGCGACCAAAGAGACCCGAAGGCTCTACTGATGGCGAAGAAAGTTTTTTTAAAGATTTTGATATTGGCCTTTTTTCTAAAACGACCCTTTACTCGAGTACTCCGAGAGAAGATGTTGGAAAAGTTGACGCCCAAAGCTTTCACCAAGACGTAAGAGTAAGTTTTGGCAATAAGTTTAGCCTCAGTGAGTCTGAAAGCCTCTCATTTTCAGGGTGGGTCGAGGCGAGTAATAGAGAAGGAGTCTATAACGATGTCGGAAAAACACTCGATTTACGCTCGAGTCAGCGAAACTACGTTCACTTAAACGAGCTCTACTATACCTACTCGACAAAGCAGTTTGATGTCCAATTTGGCAAGAAAGTTCTGAAGCAGGGGAAAGGGATCATCTATTCTCCGACAGACAGTATCTCGGCAACAGACGTAACGATTCCCACAACCCCACAATTTTTAGGAAATATTATTTTCTCAGTTGATTACTACTTAAAAGGCTGGACACTAACAGGTATTTTCTTTCCAACGATAGTCCCGAACAAGTCCCCTACTCAAAATAGCCGCTGGACAACTCTCTACTCCGATATAGATTTTAACCTCGAGCAAGAATTCCCATCAGGCTTCTCCCCAAAATCTAGACAGTTATTTTTAAAGCTAGAAGGCACCTATTTTGGAACAGACTGGCTTTTTTCTTTTTTCAATGGTCCAAACTCTAATCCGGTTATCCGCAATGATATCGTCGTAACAAATAATGTCCCCAGTTTTACTCTTGTTCAGGAGCATGTTCCGATTACCTTTTTAAGCATGGGTTTTTCCACCACTTTTGGCTCTTTAGAGCTTCATGGAGAAATTCTCAATCAAAATGCTGAAGACGGAAAAGATGATTCTTTCTTGGCCACCATGCTAGGCTTTCGCTATACAATGGATAATTGGCCGAAAAAGATAGGGCTTAACTCTATTGATACTATTGTTGAATATGGAGCGGAGAAATTAAAAAGTGCTCAATCGAGACCATTCTACGCTCTTAGCTCCATTGGCTCGCGGATCTATCAAAATTCAATATTTGGAACTGTTATCTTCAATATCTCAGATGAACTTTCTGTAAATTACGATTTTCACCTTGATAGGAAAAACGATGGTACCGCAACGATATTCGGTATTAATTATAATGCAGGAAAGTCTCAGTGGCGCGTTAAGTACGAAGCCTATGACGGAAGTGATAACTCAAACTTTGGCCTATGGCGGGATAATGACAACAGCACTCTAGAATACATCTATAATTTCTAGACTACTGCCTAGTAAGACTCATAAAATAAAGACAGATAGGAATAAAGCGCTGATCGCTACAGCGAACTCCGTACCACAGAGAACCTCTCGCAATATTGTTGCCGTACTCACCAATAAACCCTGGCTCATCAACTCTAAGAGCAAAGTCTTTTAAGCTCCCTCGGTTTCCTGTTGAGGTATTTCCTGGAGTGCTGGGGGATGTGGCATCACAAATGTTGAGGTTCATCAGGTCTTCTAGCTGAGTATCGGTTTCCTCAATGGCCCAGCCTGTTTCTAAGCGGAATTTATTATTGGCAAATACCGCGCCTGAAGCCACGTGATTAGTGACAACTCCAGGAGCATGACCGTAATTGGGATAGGTATCATTCGTCGTCAAAACCACCCTACCATCGGCAACGACCAAGGTGGCCGAAACTTCAGGACAAGTCCTATCAATAAAGTTGGGATCGGTACCAGCACCGGAATAAACGGTCATGGATCCCGTGTAGGTGCCATCATCTGCGCTGGAATCGTAGCCGTCAGACTCACCAACGCAACTAACCAAGAAAGCGAAAAAAACAAGAAGAAGACCATATTTCATATAATTTTACTCAACTTTTATTCAAATCAAACGATAAGCTTTAAGGAAACCCTTTTACTAAGTCCTTAATATCATTTTAAAAGGGCCAGCAGCTTTGGCATAGTCTCATTTTTTGGGCAGTTAATTTTGCCTCAGAGCACTATTGAAACAAGCTAACTAACCGAATTAATAGGAAGAAGCTACGTATTTCAACAAACTTTTAAGAGAAAACCGATAAAATAGGTATGGGACAAAATGCAAAAAAACAAACGAGGGCCTCTATGGCAAAGCTAATCTCAGCGATAACCGTTCTTATTTTCAGCCTCTATTCGGCCAAAGGTTTCAGTGCCTGTGACTATCAAACTGGCAACCCCCTTGAGGCAAGTGCCCAGTCTTGTCAAAGCAGCGGCAAGACGTGGAACTGCTCGTATGACTTTTGCTTTGGTCAAAAACAACAAAACTGGCTCGTCGGCGGCTCACTTGAATGCAATAAGAATCCCGTTTTTGCTGAAAGAAATAAATGCAAAGAAGACCTTAATCAATCCTTAATCTCCTATACAACCGAGGCGAAAGCCTGCGGTAACAATAACAGCTGTGTGACTAAACTTGATCAATACGTAGAGAGATACCTTGCTTGCGCTGATCAGACCTGTCAAAACAAACTTGAAGATCAGAGAAACCTCTATAGCACTGAGAAGAGCAACTGTGATGCCAAAGCTCAACCTTTTAAAAATGAATGCCACGAAATTCTAGAAAGTTATGTTTCGAGCTTTGAGTCTTGCAACGGTGCCAACGTTTGTGAAGAGAAGCTAGATGCAAAAAGAATTGAGTACAAGAACGAATTGTCTCGCTGTGAATCTCTTCAAGCTCCTAAAAGCAGCAAGTGTCAGCAAGACCTCTCTAGCTACGTGTCTCAAGTAAAGGCCTGTAATGGAAGCGTTAGTTGCGAACAAAAGCTCAATGCCGACAGAACGGCTTACAAGCAAGAAGTCGCGACCTGTGAAGCCAAGTCAGAACCTAATAAATCGAGCTGCCTTACCCGCTTAGATGACTTCACGGCAACCTACAAAGCTTGCCAGGATCAAGCCTGTAAAGATAAATTGATCGCCGATAAAAACCTCTACGCTTCAGAGGTTAATAAGTGCGACGCAAAGTCGGGAACTGAGAAGACTAGTTGTCATGTTAGGTTAGAAAACTTTTTAGATACCTACTTAGCCTGTGGAAATAGTCAGTCGTGCAAAGATCAAAAAATTTCAGAAAAAAATAACTATAACTCAGAACTCACTCGTTGTGAGTCCCTCCCCTCTTCTCAAAGACAGACTTGCTTAACTCGATTGGATAACTACACGGCCAGTTTCAATGCTTGTGGCAACAGCCAAAGCTGTAAGGACAAGCTGGAAAGCAATAGGATGACTTATCAAAATGAGTACAATAGCTGTATGGCCATAAGTGAGCCAAGTTCACAAACCAGCTGCTTGAGTAACCTTGATAGCTTCACCGCTCAATACAACGCCTGTGGAGGAAGTAAAGCCTGTGAAGATAAGCTTATCGCTCAAAAAAATCAATACAACAGTGAAAAAGCAAACTGTCAAAGCCTCCCAAGTGCCTCAGAAAAGTCTAGTTGCATGGAACGACTCGATAGCTATGTTACAAGTTTTACGGCCTGCAATGGAAACCTCAATTGTGAAGAGTCACTAGATTCAAATCGAAGAGAATATCAAGCCGAGTTTAATCGCTGCCAAAGCCTAACAGGATCCAATCAATCGAAGTGCTTGAGCGACCTCGACTTCTTCACGGCAAAAATCAACGCCTGCCAAGATCAATCCTGCAGGGATGCCCTCATTGCTGACAAGAACTTAATAAAATCAGAGGAAACGAGGTGCCAGGCCTTAGCTTCTCCTAATAAGGAAGCTTGTCAAAAAAATATTAATGATTTTCTTGCCAGCTATAAAGCATGTGCCGGAAACAAGTCTTGTGAGAGCAACCTAAAGTCTCAACAGAGTGAGTACACAGCAGAGAGGACGAGATGTGAAGCGCTACCTTTAAGTGAAAAGGCTGCTTGCTTGAGCGATCTAGCGACCTTTACCGCTAGTATAAAAGCCTGTGACAACAATCAAAGTTGTATCAATAGCTTGATTGCTGACAAAGAAACCTACCAAGCAGAAAAACTTCGTTGTCAGTCCCTACCAGGGAGCGAAGCGACAAGTTGTCTTAGTAACCTAGAGGCTTTCACTGCTGAATATAAGGCATGCGGCGACAGCCAAAGCTGCAAGGACAAACTCAATCAGCAAAAAGATGAGTACGTAAGTGAGTCAAAAATATGTGAAGCCAAGCCCTCTGGCGAGAAAGCCAGATGCTTTGAACAACTTAATACCTATGTCAGCGATTATGAAGCCTGTGGAAACTCTAAGGCGTGTATCGATGAGCTAGAAGGAAATAGGGCCGCTTACCAAGCACAAGCAGCAAGCTGTGAAAGAAAGTCAGGGGCCGAAAGAAGCCAATGTTTTAACAGCCTCGATCAGTATGTAGCGGCCTACAAAGCCTGTGGAATTGATGATGCTTGCAAAGATCAGCTCCTCGCTGACAAGAATAACTATGAAGAAGAAAAAGCCATTTGCTTGGCAAAAACTGAGCCAGCACGAGGACAGTGCGTAGTACGGCTTGATAAATTTGTCAGCGACTACCAAGCCTGTGGTAGTAACCTTACTTGTAAAAATAATTTAACGAGAGATAAAGAAGAATATGCCAGTGAAGAAGCTCGCTGCAATGCTTTGCCCTCCAGTGATAAAAGCTCATGCCTAGAAAGACTTGAACTTTTTGTTACTCAGTATGGAGCTTGTGGTAATAATCAAGCCTGTAAAGATAATCTACGTTCAGAAAGAGATGAGTACACGGCAGAGTTTAATAAATGTGATGCCCTCTCTCAAGCCCCTCAAAAGCAAAAATGTCACCAGAACCTCGCCGACTATCTAAGCGCTTATCAAAGTTGCGAGGGCAATAATAGTTGTATTGCTTCCCTAAAGAGAGACCGTGCGGATTATGAAGCTCAACTAGCAAGCTGTAATGAAAAATCGGGTACCGATAAGAGCAGCTGTTTGAGCGATCTCGACGAATACCTTGCCAAGTTTCAAGCCTGTGGTAGTGACCAACTCTGTAAAGATAAACTACGCCAAGAAAAGGATCAATATCTCGCCGAAGTTGCTCGCTGTAGTGCCATGACTGGTAATGAAAAGCAAAAGTGCTTGAGTGACCTGGAGTCCTTTAGAGAAAAAATCGCTGCCTGCGGTGATGATCAAGTCTGCAAAGATAAGCTCCACCAACAAAAAAATGAGTATCTTGCCGAAGCCGCCCGCTGTAACGCTTTAGCTGGGGAGCAAAAATTAGAATGCCACAATAAGCTCGAAAAGTTCGTAGCGGATATCAATGCGTGTGGTAGCGACCAAAAATGTGTTGAGGCCTTAATGGCCGATCGAGACCTCTATCAACAGGAACTCAATAGTTGCTATGCCCAAACGGGAAGTCAGCGAGATTCCTGTCTAACAAACCTCAATGAATTTGTTGCTAGCTACGAAGCTTGCGGCACTAATCAAAACTGTAAAGACGAGCTGATGGCGCGAAAAGATGAATACACTGCTGAGGCTAATCGCTGTGAAGCTCTTAGTGGTAATGAAAAGGAATCCTGCCTTAGCCGTCTAGATTCTTATACGGCCGACTTTAGGGCCTGCGGAGATAATAAAAGCTGTAAAGATGATTTAAAAGTGAATAGAGATCAATATCTCGCTGAGCTCAATCGTTGTAATGCTCTCGCGGCCGCAGAGGCAACTAGCTGTAAAACTCGACTCGAACAGTTTGCAGGCCAATTCAGTGCCTGTGGGAGTGATCAAGCCTGTAAAGATCAACTTCTTGCCGACAAAGACGCCTATAATGCTGAATTAAATCGTTGCAATGACCTTCCTGCCACAGAAAAATCAACCTGTCTTGGGAACCTAGATCGCTATCTGTCGAGCTTTGAAGAGTGTGGCAACGACCAGAGCTGCAAAGATCAACTCGATGCTGACAAAGAAGCTTATCAGGCGGAGTTCAATAGATGCCAAGAAGAGAGTGATCTAACCCTAAGGGCCAACTGTGAAAGTAATCTCGACTCTTTCGTAAGTGAATATTCGGCCTGTAGTGACCAAACCTGTCGCGATCAGCTTCTTGCCGATAAAGATACTTTTCAAGGAGCAGTCAACAACTGTGAGAACGAATCAAGTCCTGAAGCCATCTCTACTTGCAAGGGTAATGCCTATGACTTTCTCAATCAATACACGGCCTGTGCCAGTCAAGCCTGTAAAGATGACCTACGCCGTGATTACGACAGATACTCTTCTGCTATGAGCGAGTGTGATGCCAAGAACTCCCCTGGAGAAAAAGACAATTGTAAAAATCAAGTCAATGCTTACGTCTCTGCAGTCAAAGAGTGTAAGGACTTAAGAGGGCAAGAGAAGAAACAATGCGAAGGCGAAGCAGAGTATGTTGTTGGCACTAGCGTTTGCGAAAATAAGCAAGAATGCGCAGCAGGTGAAACCTTCAATTGCCAAACGAACTCTTGCCTCTCGGCAGTGGCCGAGTCAGATATAAAAGAACTTTTTATGGAGTGTCACCTTCAGCCTAACGAATCTGAAAAAGCGGCCTGCATGGAAAATCTAGAAGAAGTAGCATCTACAGGCTCTACTCTAGAAGACGACCTTGCTGCTAGTGGTGACCAATTAGCTTCAGCTTCGAAAAAGGCGGCGATCGTAGCAGGAGTTGGAGCAGCGGCAGGACTTATCACAACACTTCTAAGTGTTGCTGGAGGTGGTGTATGTGCCTCTGGTGGAATTCTAGCCCTGGGTAGTGCTTATGCCCTCTACAATGAAATGGATCACTCAAAGCAAGTTAAACAAAGAATGGAGATGATTCAACAAGAGTACCAAGCAAAAGTCTCAGCACTTGATAGAAACTCTTACGAGTATCAAAGGCTCTCTTTTGAGTACGCTATTATTGGCTACGAGGAAATGGCCCGGGCCTACGACGAAAAAGCAGGAAACTATAAAATAATTATGGGTGTCGGTGGTATTGCTGCTGGAGTTGCTGGGGTTGAGTTATCTATAGCCATGCAGTTAAAGGCCATCCCGGCTCCACCTCCACCGTGTAATATGAAATTGGCCGGAGCTAACATTGCCGCTGGTGGCCTCATGCTCGCAACCGCGGCCAGCTTAAATGGCATGGCCTCTGGGGCAGCAGGTGATCATAGAGCAAAAGCAGGAGAGCTTCAGACCTTAATGGATGAGTTCGATAAGTTTCACACCAAAGGCGGCGCCGATCAATATGGTGGGCCTCTTCCTCCCTCAATTGGGGCGATGACTCAGACTATTCAAAATGATGCCTTTTCAAATGGTAATGTTGCCCAGACTGTTGGCGGTGATGCCATTACTGGCCTTACCACTGACTCCGCTCAAAAATCTGGTGAAACCTGTATCTCAGGAAGTGGAAAGCCAGACTTAGGATGTGGCTGTGCCTCAAGTAATTCTTGCTTAAGCGTTGGACTTGATTTTGCTCTTGGAGGTAGAACCGCCGATATTGCGGCCCAAAAGGCACAAATTAATTCCCTTAATGCAAAGACAAGTGCGGGTAACTTAACCAAGTCTTTTAATGCTCTAGCGGCGGGAAGAAAGAGTCTCGCTGACTTTAGAAAAGAAAATCTTGTACTGGCCGAATCTCGCGCTAAAGCTGGAATTGAGTCCATCACGGAATTTAACAAGACGGCCGATCAAAATGGGCTTTCTCAAGTGGATATCACTCCCTCGACCTTTAATAATAGTGCCCTTGGTGACTCAAGCAGCCTCATCTCGGATACTGGTACGGCCAGTATTTCCAGTAGTGAAAATAAAGGTGAAGAAGAGAGCGCCGCGGTTGAACTAGGTTCTAGTTCCAAAGGAACCAAAGCTTTCCAAAAGCCTCTTGCCTTTAAGAAAGAGAAGATTAATGGCGATATGGACTTTCTTTTTGACGATACTGATCCAAGCGCGAACCTAAGGGCCATTGCCTCCACGGAAGACGCTGAACTGGGCGATGAGATGGCGGTTAACTCTTTAAACGATCAAAACTCAGGACCTTTATCAGACGGGAATTTTTTGGGTTCTAAAGAAGTTATCCAAAATAGAAACTCTAATCTTTTCAGAATGATCTCTATTCGCTACAGAAGAAAGTTTTTCAGCAAGAAAAAGTAACAAGAAATTCGGTGTCACCTGACTCTTGATTTAGTTTTAATGAGCCTCCGTGGAGGTTCATTATATTTTGAGAAAGAGAAAGACCTAACCCACTTCCTTTACCTACTGCCTTTGTCGTGAAAAAGGGCTCCATGATGTATTCTGCGACATCGCTCTTTATCCCAGCGCCATTGTCCTTAAAGCTCAGGACAATAGGACCATTTTGCTTGAGGCCTATCTTTACCCACGCTCCCTCGACCTCTTTTACAGCATCTAAAGAATTTCTAAGTAAGTTAGTGAAAACTCTTTGTAATAAAACAGCGTTTCCCTTTATCATTTGAGACGAGTCAGGAAAGTTCAATGTTATCTTTAAGCGGTCGCTTTCACTAAAACCATCAAGTGTTTCGTTCAGGAGGCCCAAAAGCTCTAGTTCCTTAAAATCCTCAACATATTCTTCTCGCGAAAAAGTCCTCAAAGCGTTCACGATCGAGTCAATCCGCTTAACACTTGATTTGGCACGAGAGCAGGCGTGCAGCATTTTGTCACGATCAACTTCATCATTGAGAAGCATCTTATTGAGAGAGGAGATTCTTCCCGAGAGAATAGTCAGGGGGTTGTTGATTTCATGGGCCAGCCCTCCAGAAAGACCTCCTAAAGAGGCTAGCTTTTTACTAGAAGATAACTCTTGCTCTATGTTCAGTATTAATTTTTCATTTGATTTCCTCTGAGCCTCAAAAAAGTAAGCAAGTAGAGAAACCACGAGAGTCACGAAAGAGAGAACAATTGGCTTAATATAGGGGCTAGCCTCAAAGCCCCTCACATTTAAATTAAAGAACTCGGGCAAGGCCAAAACGAAAAAGAGAGCACATACCCCAAGCAGGGTAGCTATAGCAGTTTTTCGACCTACTAAAAGTAGGGCGATAAGAGGGATCATCGTTAGCCAGTTCACAATTGGAGAATTTATCCCTCCATAATCCAGCGATCGGATAAAGATAATGGTCGTACACAGAAAAAAACAGATATAGAAAACCGAGCGCCGTAGCGAAAAGAACTTTATGGCGAAGGGCATGAGAAAGACGATAATAATAGCAGGAATACCCAAATAAACACTTCGAGCTGAGTTTGGCTCTAGAATAATCCGAAACATAAAATTAACAGCGGAAAAGATGCCAATAGTAAAACTAAAGATAATGTTTAACTTATACCGTCTAGCAGCTTCAGCAGACTTAAGATCTGAGTGCTCTACATCTCTGTAAGCTTCAGGAAGGAAGAATGTAATAATCTTTGAAACCATTCTTAGATTATACTTGAAATAGGCAAAAAAAAACCCATCTATTAGATGGGTTTTACAAAATTTTCTATGTTATTGTCGGCTTAGTTCCAACGCTCCATAACTTCACTGGCATCAAAGAAATAATTGATTTCTCTTTCTGCAGCGGCTTGTGAGTCAGAACCATGAACAGCATTTTCACCCAATGACTTAGCGTAAAGCTTGCGTAGAGTATTGTCATCGGCATCAGCTGGATTAGTGGCTCCCATGATCGTTCGGTTTTTATCAACCGCATTTTCCCCTTCAAGGCAAAGAAGAAGAACTGGTGCAGAAGTCATAAACGACACAAGCTCACCAAAAAATGGTCTTTCTTTGTGCTCAATGTAGAACCCCTCAGCTTTTTCTTTGCTAAGAGTTGTTAATTTTGCAGCTGCAATTCTGAGTCCCTCTTTTTCGAAGCGAGCGACGATATTACCGATATTGTTATCAAGAACGGCATTTGGTTTGATGATTGAAAACGTTTTTTCCATAGTAATGTCTCCTTAAGAGCATTGTTCGTATTTATTGTTAAGATTTACTTCTTTAGTACTTCTTCTACCTTGGCACCTAACTCAGCTGGTGAGCGAGCAATTGTCACTCCACACTCTTCCAATATCCTGAACTTAGCTTCAGCAGTATCGTCCCCACCAGAAATAATGGCGCCTGCGTGGCCCATTCTCTTTCCCGGAGGCGCTGAAGCACCGGCGATGAAACTAACAACAGGTTTAGTCATATTCTTTTTTATCCATCTGCCTGCATCAGTTTCAGCAGAGCCACCGATTTCGCCGATCATAATAACAGCTTCAGTCTCAGGATCTTTTTCAAAAAGCTCGAGCATATCAATAAAGTTCGTTCCATTGACAGGATCTCCACCGATACCAACACAAGTTGATTGACCAATTTCTCTTTGAGTAAGCTGATAAACCGCTTCATAAGTGAGTGTACCTGAACGAGAGATAACCCCAACTTTACCTGGCATATGAATATGACCTGGCATAATACCGATCTTGCACTCTCCTGGAGTGATAATCCCAGGGCAGTTTGGACCAATTAAGCGAGACTCACTTCCTCTGAGGGCAGCTTTTACCTTGACCATATCTGTAATAGGAATTCCTTCCGTAATAGCGATGATCAGAGGAATTTTGGCATCAATACACTCAAGAATTGAGTCAGCAGCAAACGGAGGTGGCACGAAAATCATGGCCGCATTCGCTTGAGTTTTTTCAATAGCCTCAACAACAGTGTTGAAGACAGGAAAACCTTCGTGAACCATTCCGCCCTTTCCTGGAGTTACGCCACCAACAAAGTTTGTTCCATAGTCACGAGACTGAAGAGAGTGAAAAGTACCCTGCTTCCCCGTATAGCCTATTGTAATTAATTTTGTGTCTCTTCCAACTAAGATGGCCATCTACGCCTCCCCTTTTTTAGCTGCTTCTACGACTTTAGTAGCAGCATCTGCAAGATCATCCGCTGCGATGATATCGAGATCAGACTCATTAAGAATTTTCTTCCCAAGAGCGACATTTGTTCCCTCAAGGCGAACCACAAGAGGAACTTTAAGAGAGAGTGACTTAGCCGCGGCGACAACACCCTCGGCAATAATGTCACACTTCATAATCCCACCAAAAATATTCACAAGGATAGCAGTAACGTTGTCATCCTGAAGAATAATGGAGAAAGCTTTTTCCACCGTTTCTTTGGTCGCGCCGCCCCCTACATCGAGGAAGTTGGCAGGCTTACCACCAAAAAGAGAAATAATATCAAGAGTACCCATCGCGAGACCGGCACCATTAACAAGACAGCCAATGTTACCGTCGAGCTCAATGTAGCTTAAGCCAAACTCAGCCGCTTCCAGCTCTTTTGCGGACTCTTCAGTTGGATCTCTTAGGGCTTCAATTTCAGGGTGTCTAAATAGAGCACTGGCATCAAAGTTCAATTTTCCATCAAGAGCGATAATATCGCCCCCTTTCGTAAGAACTAAAGGATTGATTTCTGCAATCGTGCAGTCCTTTGCCATATAAAGATCATAAAGACCGCTAAAAAACTTAGCGGCTTTTTTTACAAGATCTTTGTCTTTAAGCCCGATTCCATAGGCAAGCTTTCTTCCCATGAAAGGAGTAAAGCCGGCAGCAGGATCAACGGCCACTTTAATAATCTTTTCGGGAGTTTCCTCAGCGACCTTTTCGATCTCTACACCACCCTCAATAGAGGCCATGAAAGTAACTCGTCCGGTATTTCTATCGAGGACAAGACCTGCATAGTACTCATGTGCAATCTCACAGCCCTCTTCAATGAGCAGAGTCAGAACTTTCTTCCCTTCTGGTCCTGTTTGATGAGTGACAAGAGTTTTTCCAAGGATATCTTGAGCATGGGCCTTGACTTCATCGAGGCTTTTAGCAAGCTTAACCCCACCGGCTTTTCCTCTACCTCCTGCGTGGATTTGAGCTTTAACAACCCAAACACTTCCACCCAGCTCTTTTGCTGCTGCTACTGCTTCATCCACAGTTTTGGCCACTTTGCCATTGAGCGTATTGATGTTGAATTCGCGCATCAACTGCTTGGCCTGGTACTCGTGAACATTCATAGTCGAGACTCCCAAATTTTTGCGCAAGAGAAGTTCATAAGAAACTCGCTCTTGTGCTTTCGTTATAGTTGCATTGAAAATTGTCCTCATAATAGTGGTTGGGCCTGCGTTTCTCTAGGAGCAATGCGATACAAAGTCTTGATTTTCTTATGATTCTTGACGTGCTTTTGAAAAACTCGCAAGATTCCCCCTTAAACACAATTTAAATGCAAATCGGAGTTAAAGTATGCCTTGCGCCAAGACAACTAAACAAAAAAGTTCACTCAAGTACTACCTTCTCGAACCCGCAACTTTTAAACTCGACGGTGGCGCCATGTACGGAATTATCCCAAAGCCTCTTTGGCAAAAGAACCACCCGGCCGATGAGCTCAATCGCGTGAACCTTGCTCTGCGCCTATGGGTTATCGAGAGCTCTTCAAAGCTTATCGTTGTCGATACTGGTATCGGCGACTATCACGACGATAAATTTAATAAAATGTTTGACGTTCAAAGCTCCCTAGGACCTCTTGAGCAAGCCTTAAATAAGATAGGAAAGAGCTGCGACGATGTAACAGACTTGGTTCTTACCCATCTTCACTTTGATCACGTTGGAGGTATTGGCCGAAAAGTAGGTGAGCACTGGGAGGCGACCTTCAAAAAGGCAAATCTGCACCTGCACAAAAAACACTTTCACTATTCTACGAACTCTACACAAAGGGACAGTGGGTCTTTTCACACTCACAACTTTCTTCCCGTAATCGACCTCTATGAGAAAAGAAATGCGCTTCATTTTTATGATGGAGAAGAAGGTACTCTTTTCGATCTGTCACCTAGTGAAAATTTAAAATTTAAATGTAGCCACGGTCACACTCCTTGGCTTCTTCACCCCTATACGGAAGATTTTATTTACTTGGCGGACTTGATTCCCACGAGCAATCATATTTCAATTCCTTGGGTGATGGGCTACGACATTAGTCCTGGAGTAACAACACAAGATAAAGAGAGCATGCTCTCCTTTATAAAAGAAAATGAGCTTGTCATGATTTTCGAGCACGACCCCAAGTACTGGGGATCGAAAGTAGAGTTGAATGAGAAAAAGCGACTCGGACCAAGCTCACTGCGCCTAAGCCATAAAGAGCTGGCCTATCCTATTGAGTCTTCTCAGTAGGGGGTCATTCGCTTTTATTCTCAGGTATTTTCTCTTTTCTTTCATACTTGTTAATAATGCCGTTCATCTCTCGAAGTTGAACCTTTCCCTTATCTCTTAATTCTTTAACGATCAGGCGAAACTTCTCTTTTATAACTTCTGTCTTGGCCCTGCCAAGCCTTCTAATTTTTCGCGTTTTTGTCACCATCTCTGAAGCGATGAAGCCCACGTCTTTTCCAAAGTTCATAATCTCTTCATAGGCTTTAGACTCCTTTGGAGCCAAATTTATAATGGAGAGATGGACTTTATTAGTGTCCAAAATAAGATCGCGAAGATAAGGTCCAACTTCTTTATTGTAGCGCTTTTCAAAAAGGTACATTGACTTGCCTCTCGTTATTCGCCCTAGAATATTATTGTAAATTTCTTCAACCTGATCCAGAAAACTCATAAAAGTCTTCAGTCGTTGCCGCCGATCTCGCACAGGCCTCAAAATCGTCTTTTCTACAATGTTCTTCTTTTTCTCGAGAAGAGCGCTAAATTTACTCAGTGATGTTGAGGCTATCAAAATGCTGCCCTTAAAACTAAACTGTGAGCGCTCGGGCTGAAAGACCTTTAGCTCCTTGAAAAAAGGAAGAGTTCCTAAACTACTCGTCAATTTTCTCATTAAGCCGGTCTGAAAGCCCTTTATTTCATATTGATATTCTCCCGGTAATAAACTCTCCCCTTCGATGATCTCAAGCTCTTTAAAAAGAGTTGCTTGCCCTTTAAAAACACTATTGGCCTGAATGACAACCTGATCGTCACTACCTAAAAGCATTCCTCTCTTACTAACCAATCTCAAATAGACGGCTGCTTCATCGGGAAAGTTGGAGGCCAGCCATAAGGAATCTAAGTTCGCGGTAGGTCTTAGCCTGTGCAAGGCCACTCCCGTAAAATCTTGGGCCGCTAGATTGCGCAGGTTTTCTTTATCCTTTCGAGACAGGCCGGCAAGGGAGCGTTTCGTCTCAAATAAAAAGCCGTAAGACAGAAATAAGCTAGCGAGAACAATACCAACTAGCGCAATGGAGCCATAAAAGTTTCGCCCTCGCATTTGCGGCTTCTCGCTTTCAAAGTCTCCTTGGTCAAAATCTTCGAGATCTTCGTCCTCTTGATCATGTTCTTCTTCATGAGAGTCGATTTCTTTCTCAGAGTAAGCCTCCTCGAGTCCCTCTTGAGTGGATGCACTTACGGGTACTGCAGGCAGAAAGTCTTCTTCGTCTTTTTCTTTTTCCTTTTCATCTATAGGAGGCCTGAGCGACCCCGTAGGCTCACCACTTTTCAACGGATCAATAGCGACTTGAGAATCACGGCTTAATTCAATGAGCGCTTCAAGGTCATCTCCTGTTCTCTGTTTAACCTTGGGAGCTACCGAGCTAGGTAATGGCGGCAAAGGTGGTGGTCCATCGCTGTTGCCATTAATAATAATATCTCTATCAAAAGGTGTCTCTTTCGACCCTTGGGAAGAAGCAAGCTTCTCCTTTCTCGCTATTTCTTGAGCAAAGATCTCTTCTCGCTGCTTTTGTTTTTGAAGAATAGACTCTTTTTGCTTATCCTCAGAAAGAAGCTGATCCCTTTGTTCTTCAAGCTTACGCTCTTTAAGTATCTTATCAGCAAACTCTAGCCTTTGAGAGTTGCGAGTCTGGTCTTCAAGCTTTTGTCTTTCTCGTTTATCTTTCTCTTTCTCGGCAGCTAAAGCTCCTACGATGTCCTCTTGACTAACGACTGGCTTCCAATCCGAATCTCCCTCACGCCAAAGAAGCTCTTCATCTCTTAGCTCTGCCAGCTTAACTTTGTTAAGAATTTCATTGAAGGTGAAGGGGCCTAGATGATGATCACCTTTGAAGATGAACCAATTTTTATCTTTCATTAAAACAAATAACTCCGGTCGTACCCCTATAATGTTATACCGTGAACACTATGCTTTACAAGCTGCATCCTAGAGCCTTTGCTATCTCATGGTACTCATTAAAAGCTCTTGGGGCTTTTCAATGCTTGAAAACTCAAGTCTAGGCCCTATACTTAAGCTCTATGAACGATAAAATGAGCTGGGAAGATTCCTTAAAAAAACGATCTGCTTTCACTATGCAGGCGAAGAGGGCCAAAAAGGGTTGTGACCTTTTTATTTGCTCTGCTACAGATATTGGCGTTATGAGAAATGGGGGCAAACGAGGTGCACGCTTTTCTCCCGAGACGATTCTCAACTTATTTTCCAAAATGATTGCACCGGAAGGCGCTAGGCACTGGTCGCACGAGTCTGTTAGTTGTGAAGCTGATGAGCTTGCAGATTTTCAAAGAGCTCAAGCTTCATCGGCCGACAAACTGCAAGAAGCACTCAATCATGAAAGCCAACATATTATTCATCTCGGTGGCGGGCATGACCATATCTACCCACTAGCACTGGCCTGGTCACGCCAGCACCCTGAAGAAAAGCTGGTTATCATCAATATCGATGCCCATTTAGACACAAGAACAGATGAGCTCGGCCACTCCGGCACACCTTTTCGCCAAATCCAAAAAGAAATGAATAACCTTCTCCATCTTTATCAGCTGGGAATTCATTCCTACGCTAATGTTGCTGAAAACTATGAGAATATGGCATCGATGGAAGTGGCGCCCTCACAGGCCGAAGCTGACTTTGAAAGCTGGATAGAGACTATTTTGAACCGGCATAAAAATGACCAGCTTATCCTAAGTCTCGATTGCGACGGACTTGATCAGTCCTTCATGCCCGCAGTCAGCGCTCCTAATCACAACGGCCTCGGTGCAAAAGAGATGAACCGAATCCTCGGCCTGTGCCAGAACCACTGGAGAGAATCAAATAAGACACCCATCTTCGGTCTTTATGAATACAATCCCGTTTTTGATAATATCAACGCCACTGCTGGGCGCTACCTAACATCACTCATTCATCAACTTCTTTACGGCTAAACTTGACCAAGACTGTCTGAGGTCATAATAAATGAGTTAAGAATAACCTCTCCCTTTGGATCAAACGATATGCGTAAAAAGTGGCTCACGCTTCACATTTGTTTAGCCGGCCTTTTTCTTCCCTTTTTTATCACTATCCCTCTTTCTGGAACATTATATCTCTTAGGCTTTAAGGGCTCCGTTAAAAAGAGCGTCGCTTTCTCTGTCGAAGCGCCCTTTACTAAGGACCGTCAAAAAATTGAAAGTGTTTTCAAAGAGCGTGAAATAGACTTTGATTTTGAATACATAAAAGATCGAGGAAAGCTTCTCGTCCTAAGGCCGGCCACTCGCAACCACTATGAGGTCGCAAGAACCGAACAAGGAATGGACTTTATCAAAGTTGATCTTGACTGGATCAGGGTCTTGCAAGAATTACACTTCGGCCACGGCCCAACTCTTATTAAAAAGCTTCAGATCGTTTTCGGTATTGGTTTTCTTCTCGTTGTTACTTCCGGCTTCTTTTTATTGGTGGGCCTTAAAAAGCTGCTACCCATCTTTCTAGGCTCCCTATCCTTAGGGGTTGTAGTCCTTCTATTTGGTTTTTTAGTTTAGAAATTCACAACCAGATGACTCCAAAAACAAAAAGCCCAGCTGATAACAACTGGGCTTTTCGAGAGACATTCTGATGGAGTTGGAAAAAATCCTTTTTTCGTAGCTCCTACACACACACACCTATCTATAAGCAAGTACTGTGCCACTTTTCAAACCATCGATTATTAACTTAACCTATTGTTTTTGGAATACTACTCGGGTAATTAAGCAACAAATTTCTGACTGGCACCGCGAATCATAGCGTCGTATTAATGACACTATTTTCTTTGGCGAAGAAATTCAGACAATCTTTGTACCGCTAAATCCAGCGCTTCTTTTTGATCTTCTAATTTACAAAGACGATCCACTGCACAAAATATTTTGTAACCTTCTTTGAGCACAATATCGATCTCAGCACTCATCCCATCATGATTCTGATTAATCACGATTCTGCCCAGCCGATGCTCATCATTTGTGATTGGAACAAAGTGTTCTATTGGAAAGGGAGACATACTCTTTATACTCATAAGTCACACCGTTTTTGTCTTCAATTTAGAAAACCAACTTTAGGGCCTATCCCATCTAGCTCAAAGACCGTGGGTATCCTGATGGGAATATTCCTTAGAATAAACATTTTGGCCATAGACAGCTTCAAGCGCTAGCATTGAAGACCAATGATGATGATGAAATCAGCCACTTCTCTTTTTCGTATGACTGTCGTTGCCGGCTTAACTGGACTTCTCTTTCAAGGAGAGCTTTTAGCGACGTGCATCGCTCCAAAAACTGTGAAGACTCAATGGACGGCCTTTAAAACAATGAAAAAAATAGGGGTGAAGGGCTCTTTTAACGCGGTTGAGGTTAATTTTAAAAAAGTTGTGTCCTCTCAGAAGCCTCAATCCCCCCAAGAACAACTCATCGATCAAATTGAGAGGCTCTCTCTTTCAATAGACCCCCTTAAACTCTCTACCGATAACTTGGCCCGTGATAAAAATATAAAAGACTACTTCTTCGATGGACAGACACCCATCAAAGTTTCAGTCATCAAGGCCACAGGTAAGTGGATTACCACTAAGATTACTTTAAATAGCGTCACAAAAAAGGTTCCCTTTCGCTATCAGGTCTCAAAGAAGCAGATTAAGGCCAGTGCCCACTTGGATATCTTAGACTTTAGCCTCGCCTCAGCTCTCGCGCGCTTAAGCAAAGCGTGCTTCTCTATGCATGAGGGAAAAACGTGGTCCCATGTTGAAGTAGCAATTAGCGCCAAGCTTATTGATTGCCAGAAATAAGAACTATTTTCTATCTCTCTTGATTAAGGGAACTTTTAAGAAAGCTCTTCCTTGGGAGTCCGCACGGGGTAATTTGCCAGCGTCAATATTCACTTGAATACTAGGAATTAAAAGCTTTGGAGTGGCCAGGCCCGCATCACGTGCACTTCTAAAGCCCACAAATTCTTCTTTAGATACTTGAGAATTTAAACGAATATTATCTCTCTTAGATTCGGCCACAGTTGTGAAAAAGGCTAACTTCCGGCCACCCGGGCAGTAGTCGTGCCCGACGAATAAAAGAGTTTCATCGGCTAAGGTATAAATTTTTTTTTCAATGGAGTCATAAAGGTCACTGGCACTTCCCTTTGGAAAATCACATCGACCAGTCCCATAATCAGGCATAAAGAGAGCGTCTCCAGTAAAAGCAAAACCCTCAAAGCAAAGAGTTGTGCAAGCTGGAGTGTGCCCTGGCGTAAAGCGGACCGTGAAATTTAGTGCTCCCGCTTTTATCGACTGCTCATCAGCAAAGAGAATATCAAACTGAGATCCATCTTCTTGCACATCCAGACAGAGCAACTCTTTGAAAACTTGTTGAACTGCCACGATCCCCTTACCTATTCCCACGAGAGCATTTGGATAAAGGTCCTTTAGGTACTGGCTTCCACTCAGGTGATCAGCATGAGCATGAGTTTCGAGAATATAGTGAACAATAAGGTCATACTTCGCGACAAAGCTAGCAACTTCCTTACAACTACTAAGCCAATACTCTCCACTTGCAGCATCATAATCTAGTACTGAGTCTATTATAACGGCATCTCGAGATTCATGATGAAAGACAACGTAAGTTAAGGTCGAAGTAAGCTCGTCATAAAACTCTTGAATGCGATGAGGACCAACGGTTTTCATGTGATCAGACTATCAGAACGAGAAGTATTGGAAAAGCTATTTACAAAGCTTCTTCGCATCGACTCCACCGAGCTCTAAGGCTTTTAAAACTGTAGCCTGAAGATAAAGGCTGGGATCTAAGAAAGGCTTTGAAGGGAAAATCTCCCAATCCCAAAACCTAATCGTTTTTGTTTTAAAGATTTTTGTCATTTCTTTTTTATTGCCTTTAAAATTGAAAAAAACAAGCCGCTTAAACTTGAATAGATCGCGCTCCAACTTCTTTTTGATAATCTGACCACTCAATCTTACATTGAGGCCTAAATGCTTAAAAAAGAGACTTAAAATATTGTCGGGAAAAATAAAGACCACGGCTCTCTTATTTGCTTCTCTGCTCAAGCACTCCTCCAAATCATAAGTGACACCATCAACTTCATAGAGGTTCGGCAACTCATTCAGCGCAAAGGGGCTATTTATTTTTAGAAAGCCATAAATATCAGAAGACGTATTCGTTATGGCCAGCGGGTAGAAATAAAAGGGTAAGAAGGGGTTATCCTTGGAATGAAGTTTAAGAAAGTTTACTTTTTCAAAAGGGTACCTATACAAATAAGGAAGCATCTCGCCCGGCCTAGCGACAAAAGCAGTGTTTGGGAATCTAAAATTCTTAGAAAGAATTAATTCCGCCCACCTCCCTAAACCAGAGGGAGGATAGGAAAAGAGAAGATCAGCACTGTTGAAAACCTTTTGATACTCTTCATACTTTTCTTTACTGTATTGCATCGGGATTTCTTTCAAATCGACTAGATTTCTGTACTTAGGCTCAATCATCTTCTCCACCAGTTTGCACAGGCCGGGACCCAAGCAGTAAAGCGAGCGCTTTTGCACGACCTCGGCAAACGATTTTAAATGAAAGAGTAAAAAGAGGACAAAGACGATCTTCATTAATTAACCACAGTTAGTTTATCAAAAATGAATTGCCCCAAGGTTCGGGCCGCAACAGACTTTTGAAGATCATGGCGAAAGACTAAACAGACCCTGTCTTGAAAGACCGGCATCCCTTCGACTTTAGAGACTTTCTTTTTTTCATTTTCAATTACTCGACCGGGCAAAATACCCACCCCAGCGCCACTGAGAACCAGACACTTTATGACGTCTAAGTTGGAGCTAGTAATACTCCTTTTAAACGTAACTTTCTGTTTTTGAATTTTAGCGAGAAGATCTTGAGTCTGGCTCAAGCCAGGTTCAGAGATTAAAACGGAGTCATTTGCCGTTTTTAATTTTTTAGATTTGTAAAAGGTAACCTCGTCTTTAAAAAGCTCTTTAATAATAAGGTCTGGGTGACTTACAGGATTAACAACGATCCCAAAATCTAAATTAAAAGAGATTATTTTTTCTGTAATTTTTCGCGAGAGATCATGCTCCAGTTTTATCTCCAGAAAGGGAAATTCTTGAAGAAGCTCAGAGACAAAATGGGGCAGTGAGTATTGGGCTACTGAAGCATGCATTCCCAATGAGTAAGTCCCTCTTACTTGCTGCGCGTCCTTTAGGGATTCATCTTTTAAGTGCTGCCACTGGTCCAAGAGTGCCCTTGCCTGAATAGAGAGCTTCTCCCCTGCCTTTGTTGCCACCACTCCAGACTTTGAGCGCAAAAGAAGTTGTTGATCAAATGCTGCTTCTAGTCTCTTCATGGCTTGACTTAAAGCAGGCTGAGTTACGCCTAGCCTCTCAGCAGCGCGAGACATATTGCCGGCCTTGGCAACCTCGAGAAAAAAGTGAAGATCATTGGCGTTAGGTAGCATAATTCGTCCTGGAGTTTGAGCACCAGAATCATCATAAGGGCTTCTATAGGGTTGGCATAGCCTATAAATTGTATTGCAGTTAAATTTTGCCTTAATTTAAAAACCTAGGCATTGCCTTGTCTAGGTGGCCTTGTCTGAAAAAAGACCGATAAAATTCTTATCTTAATAGGGGTAATAGGTTAATATTTGGTAGATTTCTTTTAAAACTTATGAATATCCACCTTAATAGGAGCGTCTTAATCATGCTTAAGCGATTTTTAGTGATTGTGAATTCTTCGGTCATGAAGAAGCAGATAATGGGGATTACCGGCCTTATGCTTTGCGGTTTTTTAGTCACCCACCTTGCCGGAAACTTTTTAATTTTCGTAGGACCAGAGGCTTTCAACACTTATGCCTACACTCTTACCTCCAATCCTTTGATCTATGTTGCTGAGGCCATCCTAGCGGCTATTTTTCTGACCCACATTGGCTTGGCCATGAAGCTCACTATTGAAAATAAAAAGGCAAGACCAACCAATTATTACATGAGACAGACTACGGGTAGAGGCTCAACTTTAGCTTCCTCAACGATGCCAATAACTGGTCTGCTTATTCTTGTGTTCCTTGTTTTTCACATTCTTCACTTTAAATTTGGCCCAGAATACGACATCACTCATAGCGGCGTAGAAATGCGAGACCTTTATCGTTTGCTCGTCGAATACTTTAGCTCAAAGCTTGCAGTTGCTTGGTATATCTTCTGCATGCTCGGACTCGCTCTTCACGTTAGCCACGGCTTCTGGAGTGCCTTTCAATCAATAGGTTTTAATCACCCCAAGTACATGCCCCTTCTGCAAGCAGCATCTAAACTCTATGCGCTGGCCATGTTCTTAGGGTTTTCATCTCTTCCCATTTACCTTCACCTTCAAGGAGGCAACTAATGACAATTAAAAAGCTAGACGGAAAAGTGCCCGAGGGCAAAGTTCAAGAAAAGTGGGATAACCACCGCTTTAAAATGAAGCTGGTTAATCCATCGAATAAAAGAAAGTACAAAGTAATCGTCGTCGGAACGGGACTCGCCGGTGCTTCTGCTTGCTCAACCCTTGCTGAACTTGGGTATGAAGTAGACGCTTTTTGCATCCAAGACTCTCCAAGACGTGCCCACTCAATTGCCGCTCAAGGTGGAATTAACGCTGCAAAAAATTATCCGAATGACGGTGATTCTGTATGGCGTCTCTTCTACGATACGGTCAAGGGTGGCGACTACAGAGCACGAGAGGCTAATGTCTATCGGCTTGCTCAAGTTTCCAACTCTATTATCGACCAATGTGCTGCTCAAGGTGTTCCTTTTGCCCGTGAATACGGAGGAACCCTTGCCAACAGATCTTTTGGTGGAGCTCAAGTATCAAGAACCTTTTATGCTAGAGGCCAGACAGGTCAGCAGCTACTTTTAGGGGCTTATTCTTCCATGATGAAAGAGGTCTCAAAAGGAAAAGTAAAAGTTCACACTCGTCGCGAGATGGTTGATCTTGTTGTCGTTGACGGTAAGTCTCGTGGGATTATCACGAGAAATATTGTCACCGGTGAATTTGAGAAGTGGGCCGCAGACGCCGTCATTCTTTGCACTGGTGGATACGGTAACGTTTACTTTCTCTCAACCAACGCGATGACATCCAACGGATCAGCTGCTTGGAAAGCTTATAAAAAAGGAGCCATGTTCGGTAACCCTTGTTTTACGCAAATTCACCCAACCTGCATTCCTGTGCACGGAGATGCTCAGTCAAAGCTAACCCTTATGTCTGAGTCCCTTCGTAACGATGGCCGAGTGTGGGTCCCAAAGAAAAAAGGTGATAATCGCAAAGCCTCAGAAATTCCCGAGGAAGAGAGAGACTACTACCTTGAGCGAATTTACCCTTCATTTGGAAATCTTGTGCCAAGAGACGTAGCTTCTAGAAGAGCAAAAGAATCTGTCGACGATGGACGCGGAGTTGGGAAGACAGGCGTTGCCGTTTTTCTAGACTTCTCAGATGCTATCAAGAGAGACGGAGAGCAAGCCATACGCGAGCGTTACGGAAACCTCTTTGAAATGTACAACCGAATTACCGATGAGAACCCCTATCAGGTTCCTATGAGAATCTACCCGGCCGTTCACTACACCATGGGTGGTCTGTGGGTTGACTACAACCTTCAAACGACGGTTCCTGGAACTTTCGCTCTCGGAGAGGCAAACTTCTCTGACCACGGTGCCAACCGCCTTGGGGCTTCAGCCCTGATGCAGGGACTCGCCGATGGCTATTTTGTTATTCCCTACACCCTAGGTAACTATCTAGTTGAGGAGAACCTCCTCAATGAGAAAATAACAGACGAGCATCCAGAGTTTGAAAAGTGCCTCAAGGCTTCCAAAGGAAGATTCGATAAACTTCTTAGTGTTGGTGGAAACCGTTCGGTAGATTCCTTTCACAAAGAGCTCGGCCACATAATGTGGGAGCGCGTGGGAATGAGTCGAAACGGTGAAGATCTCAATAAAGGTATTAAAGAGATTCAAAACTTGCGAGCCGAATTTTGGAAAGATGTTAAAGTCACTGGAACTGACGAAGGTCTTAATGTTGAGCTTGAAAAAGCAAACAGAGTGGCCGATTTCTTGGAGCTAGGCGAGCTTATGGCCCGTGACGCTTTAGAAAGAAAAGAGTCTTGTGGCGGTCACTTTAGAGAAGAGTCTCAAACTGAAGAAAACGAAGCTAAACGTGATGACGATAACTTTGCCCACGTAGCTGCTTGGGAGTACTCAGGAGACGAAGAAACACCTATTAGAAATATTGAGGAGTTAGCGTTTGAAAACGTTGCTCTTACTCAACGTTCTTACAAATAAGGAGAAGTGTCTATGAGCTCAGAAGAAAAACTCTTGACCCTCAATTTAAAAATATGGCGTCAAAAAAGCGCAAAAGATAAAGGTAAAATGGTTGACTACACTCTAGAGGGTGTTTCAACGGATTCATCTTTTCTTGAAATGATTGATCAACTTAACGAGAAGCTTGTCGGTGAAAGCCTTGATCCCGTCACTTTTGATCACGACTGCCGAGAAGGCATCTGCGGTATGTGTTCGATGATGATTAACGGTTTGGCTCACGGTCCTGAGAAAGAGACCACGACTTGCCAACTTCACATGAGAAGCTTCAATGACGGTGACACCATTGTCATTGAGCCTTGGCGTGCCAAAGCTTTTCCTGTTGTTAAGGATCTGATGGTTGATCGCTCTGCCTTTGATAAAATCATCCAAGCAGGCGGCTATGTTAATATCAACACCGGTAACGCTCAAGATGCTAACGAAATTCTTGTTCCAAAAGCTGATGCTGATCTTGCAATGGATGCGGCGGCCTGCATTGGTTGTGGCGCCTGTGTTGCCAGCTGTAAGAATGCCTCGGCCATGCTCTTTGTATCCGCTAAGATTTCTCAATTGGCCCTTTTGCCTCAAGGAGAGCTTGAAGCTGAAAAAAGAACTCTTAATATGGTAGAAAAAATGGATGAGCTAGGCTTTGGCAACTGCACCAACGAAGCAGAGTGTGAAGCTTCTTGTCCAAAGGGTATTCAAATTACCAATATAGCCCGTATGAACAAAGAGTTCTTAAAAGCAGCAATCACTTCTAAAGAGTAAATGAGCCGTTGTGCTTCTTTACTCGGGAACCATTACAAGCTTTTTAGCAAAAGTTAAAAGAGAAGCCCGCTCCATTATGAATATGGAGATGGGCTTAGGCTTTAAAAACACCCGCTTCGAATATAAGGGTCACCTCTACCCTGTTCACTTTGTTGTTTTTGAAGATCCAAAAAAATTAGGTCAATTCTCACCCACTCATTACCAGATAGCTCTTCACAAGAAGTTAATGTATCTAGCTAAAGATGACGTTCTTAGAGATATTATTCGTCATGAGCTGGGCCACCTCTATACTTTTATCAAGTGGGGTCCAACTGTTGAAGACCATGGAAAGGAATATCATGAGCTTTGCCGAAGTTTTGGTTGGGGTGAGTCAGTTTATCGCGCCTACTCGGACTTAGAGATAGACAATGCGCTACTCCCACCTGATGAGAGCTTCACCAAGATTAAAGAAAGAATTGAAAAGCTTATGGCCCTAAGTTCCAGTAATAACTCTAACGAGGCTCAAGTCGCTACGGCCAAGGCAAACGAATACCTTCTGAAATACAACCTAAAGAATATCCAAAATAATACTGAAGCCGAGACTTGTGTTTTAGGGGTTTATAAAGCCCGCAGAATGAATGCAACAATTAATGCTCTTTACGATATTATTGCTCACTTCTACGTTCAACCGGTCTTAAACAGATCAAAGGAAGGAGTTAGTTTAGAGGTTGTTGGCTCTAGAATCAACGTTGAGACTGCAGACTACTTGGTTAAGTGTCTGTGCCACGAATTTGAAAGACTTTGGAGCCTGGCCGCTAAAGAGAATCCTAATATGAAAGGTGTTAGTAAAAAAAATAGCTACATAAAGGGACTTTCAAGTGGCTTCGTTCAAAAAATAAAAAACGAAAAGAAGCCTTTTGAAGCTAGTCATGGAAGTGAGCTCATAGTCTTGAGAGATGCCCTAAAAGAGCAGGTCAGCCTTGCTTATCCCAGGCTTTCACGCCAAAATGCCTCACAGGCTTCTACTTGCGCCAGTGCAAGTGCTAAAGGTTTTAGCGATGGAATGAAGCTCAAACTGAAAAAAGGCATTAAGCAAGGAAGTCTAGGCCTTTTACTTAAGTAAGGAATCAGGCATGAGTATTGATTTAATAGAGCAATTTTCTAAGATATGCCAATTCGATAAAACATTAGGTCTAGAACTCGTTAGCACCAGTCCTGCTCGTTACAAAATGACGATTGATGAGCGCCACACGAGTAGAAAAGGGGTCTCTCATGGCGGCGCAGTGGTGGGGATGATGGACGCCGTCCTTGGTATTTCCGCTCTCTCATTTGCAATGGATAAAAAAATGCTTTGCTCAACTGTTGAATCAAAAATTAACTTCTTACAGCCTGCCTTAATCGGTGATTGTCTCGAGGGAATTGCCGAAATAGATTTTGCTGGAAAAAGCCTTATTGTTGTTAGTGCCTATATTTGCGTAGGTGAAAAGAAGATAGCCAAGGCTCAAGGCACCTTTAACCTCTATCCGATGGATAAGTCTATTGAAGATGAATTAAAAACGATCTAAAGCCTCAAGTTTATAGAGTCTCTTTTATAGTAATGCTTCCTAAACGAAACTTTCAGATAAAATATTTCTTCCCACCTTCACAAAACTAAAGAAAATACCGATAATTCCCTATGTCCAAACTTCGAAAGTTCATTACTACCTGTACCCTAACCTTCAAGACGTTTGATTTTGATGTAACCATGAACGAGTCCAAAGTAACTCTCTGGAATTTCACGGTAACAAACCCTCAAGGGGACAGGAAATATTGCGTTTTTTGTGTCGCGGCCGTCACAAAAGCAAAAGGTCTCATAAAGGCGGCCATTAAAAAAGTCCCTCAAGACCACAGACTGGTAGTCGTTGTTGAGTCTCACACCGACCAAGAGCTAGAAGAGTCGAGCAATAGTGACTACACGTTGGTTTCTCTGGATACCTTAAATAAATATGGCCAAGAGATGCTAACGATTAGAGAAGTTGAATCCGCTGCTGCCCAAGAAAGTAAGGTCAGTGAAGTGGAAACTGAATTAAATAAATCAAACGAGGACTTTATCGATAAGGTCATTAACAAAGACCGGCTTTTTTAAAGAACGATGCAAATCCCCGTTCTTTTCGCCACTATATTTGGTGCCCTCTACTTTCTCTTATTTGAGCCAGACTCTCCGATTGCTATAACCTTGATTGCCCTTGCACCATTAGGATGGCTGGGTTTATTTACAGTGCGTTTTTTTAGCGAAAAGAAAAAAATGAAGTTAGATGCTGGAGAGAAAGGCACCCGGCCTAAGGTCTTCATCGACCCAGATGAACTGGTACGGAAAAAGTCTGAAGAGTAGTTTTAGATTTGCTTCTTGTCTGGTCCGTGAAGCCACTTGTGCTGTTGCCCAATAACTCTAAAGTGGCCACCAGAGAGCTCATTGAGATCGACAATTTCTTGAAAGCGCATTTTGGGAAAGTCTTCTCCAAGATTGTAAGCGGGAGTTAGAACCCACGGTACAAAGCCATCACCAAAAACAAACTTTTTTGCCTCAAGCGTAGCTTCAAAGTCTTCGGGCGTTTCGATCACGGCCTTAATCTGAAACTTATTGGGATAATTCATTGCCATCTCTTTTAAAAGGACAAGGCGAGTCTGAACCCCCGTTGAAGGCGTCTTGAAGTCGAACGAAATAAAGTCAACCAGATCGAAGATTTCAGGTAAAATTCTAGTCCCAGCGGCTTCCAAATTGATCCAGTTACCCAAGGCCTTAAGCTCTTTTACTAGAGCAAGAACTCCTGGAACGTTTTTTGGGTGAAGAGGATCTCCTCCCGTAACACTTACTCTTTTTAGTGGACCGGCTTGCCCAGCGACTTTCTCCAAGGCTTCCTTCATATTCAAGGTAGGCTCAAGTGGAAAATCCCAAGTATCTTTTGAATCACAATTCAGACAGCCAACGGCGCAACCTTGAAAACGCACGAATACCTGAGGAGATCCTATAAAGATTCCCTCTCCTTCGGTAGCGCGGTATATTGAGTTGATGGCGAGGCCCATATTTTCCATGTCATTTCAATAACATGACCTCCCCCTTCTTGATAGGGCCTGAGGTATTCTTTTCAAAAACAAAGAATCAAAATAAGTCGTTTTGCTCTAATAAAATCATATAGTTAACCACAAAACTGCATAAGCACCAAAAACCTCTCTCTCAGATTTTGCTCAGAGGCTTCGGGAAATCTCTTTTTCAAAATGGAGAGGATAGTAAAGGCCATCAACTGCTCTTCAGGAGCTTTTGAGCCGCCCTGCTCGATAACCTTTTGCCAACTAGCTGAATTCATGAAGGTTTCAAAATCCTTGCTGTCGATAGTACCACTGTCTTGAAGAGTCTCTCTTTCCCAGGCAGCAGAATCTAAATTGTGACCTTCACGTAAACTTGTGGCAAAGAGGTCAGCACAGCCACTAGGAGCTTCTGAACTAGGTAGCCTACTCACCTCAATAGGGGGACTCAGAACGGTATCCGTCTTCTTCACTCTAGGAGAAGAACAGGAGCTAAGCAGTAGGTAAATGAGTAAGAGTCTCTTTTTCATAACATTAACTACTCGGATGATTCTCTTTTTAAAGTAAATCAATCGGTTACTTATTTCTCAAAAAAGGCGTCTTTTTGTCCGATACATAACAACGATGAAGAGACTCTTTAAACCACTATTCATGATTCTTATGGCCTTTTTTTGGCTTCAAGCTTCTAGCGCCCAAGATGAGTTAACTTCTCTCATCGACAAAAAAATCATCGAACAACAAATGCAATTTCAAATTAAATTCACAAGCCTCATGCTAAAACTAGGTGATCAAATTCACGAAGATTTAAAAGCAGCTAGCTTGGAAGGAAATCCTAATAATAAAAGCTTTCTTCAGGGTGAGGGAGTAGAGAAAATACTTCGTCAAAAAATAATTGAGTACTCCAAGTTTTTTGAAAGGGAACATTCTCTCAGTACTAAAGAGGCTCGCTACTTTCGCTCCACAATCTCTAATCTAAACTATTCAAAACTCGTTGAAATAATGAAGGACTCTTACGTTGGTCTTAGTGCATTTGTTAAACGTAATGGTAGAGCTGTGGTCACAGGGATAATATTGGGAACAGTTCTCGAAATTACGACCTTTGGCGCGCTTTATGCTACAGGACTGACCTATCTCATTCCTTACGCTTTTCCGATTCCTTACAGGCCTATCGGCATCACCCTCGTTGCCGCCGGTGAAAAAATAACTTACAGAAAAAACCTCATCAACCTCCTAGGGGGAATTGATTCTTATCGAGCCTACAAGAAGCAAAAGAGGGCCACGGCCAGAAGACTAAAGCTGACAGCGCCTAATCAGCTGCTACTGCCCCTGAACACTGTCATGAATCAGCGAGGAAATATTCTCGATAGTGTTGTTCTTTCTCGAAATTCATGGTGGCACAAGCTGCTTACCATCTTAAATATTCAGCCCTCAACCCTGAGCTACTCCAGTATCGATCTTTTTTTGAAAATGAATCAAATTGATGACCAGCATATTGAGTGGGTCCGAAAAAGTACCGACCTCCCAGACTATCTGAAGACACTTATGTTAGTTGAGCACGTTCTTAATACAAAGGACGAGTCCACAAACATAAAATTCATGATGAAATTTTCGAGAAATTTTACAAGAGCAAGAAGTCTTCCCCAATGGGAAGCCGTTAAGGAGTGGACTCAGGAATTAATGAAAGCTAAAAAAGTATCAACAATTCGGGCACTCATGGCAAACCCGCCGGCGGGTATTGGCGCACTTCAAATCCTCACTCTGTGGGATGAACTCATCCTGCCTCATTATTCCCACAGCTTCACAATGACCTACAAGCAATATAGGGCCCTAAAAAACGAAATATCACTACTCCAAGCACTAAGCGAGAAAGAAAATATTGGAAATTGGGATGAGAAGTTTTTCAAATTATTTGATGAAAAACTGATGAGCTCCCTAAACCGCCATCTGCCCCTGTGCCAAAACCCTGAAGCGCGAGCACTTAAGCTTCTTCTCAAAAGATAAAAGGCGAAATGAAAATGAAAGAAGCCCTCATTTTTGAAACCGTTAGGACGGCAAAGGCAAGCAGTGAGGAGGATGGTGGTTTAACATCTATAAAGCCCATAGAGTTACTCTCCCCCCTCGTTGAAACGATTCTCACAAGTAAAAATTTAGCCAAGAGCTCAATCAATGAGCTCATCATTGGCTGTGCTACTCAAAGACAAGAGCAAGGCTGTACCTTAGCCTTAGCGTTATGTAGCTCCCTTGGTCTTGATAAGCACACGGCCTCGTCGATGATAAGTAAAGGCAGAGCATCAGCTTTTGAGGCCATCGAAGTTACGGCCCTGAAGACTATCGGCACCAAAGCAAAATTAGGTTTGGCGGTCACTGTCCACTCAAGCAGTCGACATAGCGATATGCTTGTTGAAAATATGTTATTAGATGATCCTAAACTTTATAGACAGATGAGTTATATTCCTCTCAATCTTGCTGCTGACTCACTGGCAACCATGCGAGGTTTTTCTAGGAGAGACCTTGATCAATACGCCCTCCTCTCCCATCAAAAAGCGAGTAAAGCCTATCAAAATGGCTATTTCAAGCGTTCTCTCAAGTCCCTAAGAGATAATTTAGATCAGCCTCTTTTAAGCTATGACGAACTTGTAAAACAAAATATATCAATGGAGGACCTAGCAAAAGTCAGACCATTTTATCAAATAGCAGACCCCTCGACTCTAGCTAAGGCTTACGACTACTTTGACTGCCTCGATAAAATTCATCATTTTCACCATGGTGGAAACTCTGCCCCAGATGCAGATGCGGCCGCGACGGTCCTGATTGGAAACAAAGCCGCGATGAAAGAATACGGCCTCCAAGCAAGAGCAAAAATAAGAAGCCTTTCTTTTTCGGGTCAAAAAGAAGAGCATCCCTTCAGTGCTCAAAAGAGCGCTGTCGAATTAGCTCTACAAGAAGCGAAACTTGAAATTGGGGATATCGATCTTTTTGAAGTTGACGAGGCGTATGCGGCTTTAGCCTTAAACTTTATTGACCAATTCGAGATCAATGCAGAGGTAATCAATGTCAATGGCGGGTCTATTGCAACTGGAGAGGCCAACGGAACAACGGCAATCTTCATGCTTACTCACCTGCTCGACGAGCTAGAACGAAGAGAAGCTCGCTTAGGCCTGATCACCCAATATATCGAACACAACCAAGTCCAATGTTTAATAATTGAAAGACTTGGTGATGAGAATTTATGATAAATATTCAAAAAGCAGGACAAGACATTATTACTCTTAGTATCGATGATCGCGAGAGAGAGACCAATCATTTAAATGAGCGGTTCCTTACTCATTTTGAGACTTTAGTAGAAGAAATAACGAGGGATAATACCATTAAGGGGGTTGTTTTAACCTCGTCTAAAAAAGATTTTCTTCTAGAGCATGATCTCGTGACACTCTCGCAAATGGAGAACAGCTTAAGTATTTATCGTTATATTATTCGATTACAAAAATCGATTGCAATGCTTGAAGCTTGGGGCAAGCCCGTTGTCGCGGCTATTTCCGGCTCAAGCTATGGAGCTGGACTCGAAATAGCACTTGCCTGTCATCATCGCATAATTATCAATCACCACTCCATCTCTTTAGGCCTTAGCTCCCCTAAGCTCGGTCTAATTCCAGGCCTTGGGACAATTCAAAGACTCTCAAAGCGACTTGGGCTAAAGGAGGCGTGCTCACTTCTCATGAAACCTGAGATTTATCATCCCAACCAAGCTTGGGAAGTCGGTTTAGTTGATGCGCTGGCCGATACTAAGGCTCAGATGCTTGAAATGGCCCACGCATGGATTGAGCAAAATCCTGAAGTCGGACCTTATTGGCAGAACTCACAAACTATGGAGCCTCTTGGCCTTAAAATTAGTGGTGAAAAGCGATTCCTTAAAGAGCAGTCCATGCGTCTCTACAATGAGACTCATGGATTTTCTGTCGCTGAAAATAGAATTCTTGAGAGACTTCACGATGGACAGTTTGTATCCTTCTCGCAAGCTTGTCGAGGCGATGCTCTCGCGTTTGCCGAGCTCTTTTCTCTCCCATCATCTAAGAACGTCATTAGGACTCTTTATTTCGGGGTTCAAGACTGTAAGACTTGGGCCAGAGATAAGTCAACTGACTTAGCACTTCAAAAGAGAGTTGCAGTGATTGAACCGGGAGTTGGAGCAAAGGAACTTATCCTGGCCCTTCTGGGTGTTGGAGTAGCTATTACGATCAAAGAGAAGGATATTACAAGTGGTGAAATTTTTAAAAATCAAATAGCCAAGGCTCTTCAAGAGCTCGTTGAACTTGATGGTCTTAATAAAGAAGCGAAGGATTTTCAACTCACTCTCATTGAGGTCTGTGACGATCTCGAGCATTTAAAAAGCTGTGACCTTATCGTCGATTGTGTGGGACTCAAGCCCGAAAACTATCACGAGCGAACTCAGCTGATTGACAGAGTAAAAAAAGAGAATGCTATCGTCGCCACAACACTCCTTCACTCCACTCTCGAAGAAGCGACCATTGGACTACAAAGCCCCCAAGACTGGGTAGCTTTAAACATAGCGAGCCTGGCCCACGGGTCTGACACGATTGAAATCAAGAGAAGCCGTAAAAGTTCCGGAATTGCCATAAAAAGCTGCTTAAGAATGCTTCATGAATTAGATAAAATTCCTATTGTCATCAATGATCAAGTGGACTTCTTTACGGATGCCCTCACAAATGTCTATATCTACGAGGCTCTCCTTTGCCTTTGCGAAGGCCTAGACCCGTTTTTTGTCGAGCGGGCCGCTCTTTCAGCAGGCATGAGAGTGTCCCCACTAAAAATGGCCGACATCATCGGATTTGAGAGAATCTTAGCGACATTGAGCCTCTCACAAAAAGAGACCAGCCTAGATAAGAATGAAAATCTTGAAGATAAAGCTATCATTCAACTGCTGACCACCATTAAAAGTCAAACGACTCAAGCTCTTTCAAAGAAAGATTTTACTTTCTATCAAGACAGTTGGCATCTTTCTCAAGCCGTTATAGAGGTAGCAAAACTACGGATTAAAGCATTTGATGCGCCTGCAAAGGCTAGAGGTCTCATCAAACAAAGGCTCCTCTATATTCAACTGACTAAGGCTTTAGAGTTGATAGAAAACAAAATTCTCCAATCTCCTATTGAAGCTGATGTCTCATCTATTCGCGCCTGCCAGTTTCCCTCTCATACTGGCGGTATCCTAAGTTTCATTAATTTCAATGGAGTTCATAACACGATAGAAAAATATAAAGAGCTTGAAGCTTGCTTTGGGGAGCGCTTTTGTCCCCCTCGCCTTCTTAAACAAATGGCCTCAAAAAAAATCGACTCGGTTTATGAGCTGGACCAATACTTCTACTCGAGTCGTCTTGAGCAAGAAACATAGGTACCAAAGCGTCGCCCAAGTTTCCTAAGATTAAATTACGATTTTTTGATTTTTTTCCTGATCTTCTTCTTCAGAATTTTTTTCGTATTCTTATTGGCTTTGAGTTCGGCGAGATCTTCCTGACTCAGTCTAAGAAGCTGAGTTACCCTGACCTCGTCATCTTCGTCATAACCAAGCCCTTCTACCGTTGAGGCTCTTTGTGCTTCATTAATTTCTTCAATTTCTGAGTCATCAAGTTTCAATTGATAGGCTTGAGTGCTCTCTTTACTCTCTTCACCACGGCCCTCTTGCTTCTGCCGCTCAAGCTGCTCTTCTCTCTTGGTAAGAAGCCCTGAGCTCTGAGACTCTCGACCAAGCCTTTTATTTCGCTCTTCCATCAGCTGGTGATAGATTTTTTCGTATTTCTCAATTTGAGACAAAAGTTGGCTGTCAGATAATTCTCGTATTTTCACCATATTGGTTTTTACGCCCTCGCGGAGTAGGTTCAAGAGGACTTATCCCCATTGCTTCGATGACGTTATTCTAGCAAATTCCAAGAAAATTTCACTAAATTATCCCTTTGCCTCTCCGATAAGAAATCAAATAAAATATTAGAGAGGTATCCTTGAGTAAAATAGTTCTTGTTTTTGAAAATGACCAATATTTAGACTATTTCTCCACTTTAATTCAAGGAGTAGCAGATGAGTTCAAACTTCTTGGATTCACTAACACCACCGAGGCGAGGACGCGATGCCTTGAAGAAGGCCAATCGGTCCTTCTATACATGATCCAGGGCAATAGCCACGCGAGTAGAGAGTTTATTGACGAGCTTCTTAACAAAGAAGTCGCGACACCCCTAATTATTTTAGAACATCCTGAACAGCTCTCCCTTTTAAGAAAACGCTACAAAAGCCAGACTCTATTAGACTACTTTGAACTGCACGCTACCAGTGACGCCCTTTTTAAGAAAATTGAAAAACTTCTCAATGTAAGCTCGCGTTCACAAACTGAAAAAGTTTATTGTAAAGTTAACCTAAGTTTCTTTTACTCTACTAAAGAAGTCTTCTGTGATGTCTACATAAAAATTAGTGATGACAAGTACGTAAAAGTTCTAAATCGCTACGACGTAATCGACCCTACTGATATTAAAAAATTTGATAAGAAAGAGATCAAATATCTCTATGTCCGAAAAAGAGATTTTGCCTTAATCACAAAAAAACTCGTTAAAGAGTTAAGACCTCTCAGCTACGATAAAAATCAACTTAGCCACTCCCAAAGTTTAGTGTCGTGTGACGCCCTCAACACAATTTTCTCTATTCAACTTCAAGAGACCGTTACTGAGACCATACAAAAAATAGGGCTTAGTAATGAGGCGATTGAAATGACTAATATTGCTATTAACTCTACGATGGAGCTTATTGGTAGAGAGCCAGAAATTTATCAGATGCTTCAAAACACTATTAAAGGCCAAAACTACTGCTCTGAGCACAGCTTTCTTTTGTCTTACCTCTCCTGTGCACTCCTCAAAGAAACATCCCTTGGCAGTCAAGAAAATTTGATATCTTTAACTATTGCAGCTTTCTTTCACGACGTTGCTTTAGAAGATAGACTCTGCCAAATTCAGAGTACAGATGAAAGGGCCTTTCAATTATTAGGCGTAATGGAACAAGAAGAAGTGACCTCCCACCCAGAACTCGCGAGAGTTATTATTGAAAAAGTAGAAGGCATCGCTAAAAATGTAGGCAGTATTATTCTCCAACATCATGAAAAATATGATGGGTCTGGATTCCCTATGGGGCTAGACTTTAAAAGAATTTCGCCCCTATCGGCCGTTTTCAACGTTGCCCATGAGCTGGCCCTCTATATCTTTGAGTCCGGTAAATCTGATGATAATATTAAAGCCATCCTAAAAGACATGAATACCCGCTACCCAGAGGGAAATTACGCCACGGCGATGGAAGCCGCTTTTAATATCTTTGACACTTCCCTGATTGAGAAGAAAGCCATTTAAGGTTCATTTTAGCTTTTAGTAAAGATACGTTATGATGAGAAGATGAAAAGCTTCCCCCTCTACGGCCTCTACGAAAAAACACTATTAGATCTCAAAGCAGGAAAACGTCCGAACCTAACGCTCTCTCCCGAAGAGCTTGCTCAATGCAAAGACTACTTTATCAAACTAAACGGCCTCAATGCCGAAACAAACGACTACCTCCCCTTATTGGCCCTTTTAGACCATTCGAGAAAGTCTCATCCAGATCTGCAAGACCCTCTTATTGAAGTCTTAAAAAATCGTCAAGAGCCCGAGCTCCTCGTTCACTGCCTCTCTTGCTGCCTCAAAGTCATTATCGGAGAATGCGAGAGAAAAGGCGAACGCATTCCCTTTAAGCTATTAGAGGCCCTAAAGGTCCCCTTAACTCACTCTAACTTGGAAGTTTTGGAATGGGCCTTGAGAGTTTTAGAACAGACAGGAAGCCAGAGTATTTTACTAAAAGAAAATGCACGGGCGATTCGGCTCAAGCCATGGCCAATCTTCAGTAAGCACAAAAAAAATATCAAGGCACTGCTGGAGTTTCTAGAAAAGAGGTGGAACCCCGCGCCACAGAGAAGGAGGTAGAAATGGTAAAGAGACCTGACGCACAAGAGACCGAGCTTTTTTATAAGAAATTAGTCAATGCAACCAACGCGGCTAGTCTCCCCCACTTCAACAAAGAAAAATCAGAAGAATATAAAGTCCCTATAAAAGCAGATAAAGGGGTGAGTCCCGGTAAGTTCAAAGCCGACTTAATGCAGCCAGGGGGCTACAGGGCGCATCCAACGACCATTTCGGCCATGAGAAAGGATCTCTTTCTTGGCGGAGGTGACGAGTTTCTAGACCTAGAAAAAATCTATCAGTGTCAGTCTTGCCACTCGGACATAGACGTTCAGTTCTGGCTTTTTTGTCCCTATTGCGAAGCAAAATTTCCAAAAGATTGGGAAATCATCTGACATTTTGTCCCCTTTCTAGCGCATCATATTATCACACTGTCACCTTTTGTTAGAACTCTTTCATTTACGAAAGGTCTCTAATATAGGATTTTCTTACAACACAACAATAGGCGGTTTCGTTTTTTTGACGGTGAATCTAAGTCAACAGGAAGTGACAACACATGAAAAAAAACGGACAAAACACACATTAAGGACAGGAGTCAAATCCATGGGAAGAATTCAGAGACCAAACAAACACCTTAAGGAAAAACAGTTGAAACAACTTAGAGATAAGTTGCTCGCGCAGAAAGAGGATATCCTCAACAAAATCTCAGACCAGACTCAGTACGAGCTCGATCCAAACGAGCAGAAAGAACAAGTCGATGCAGCCAACAACAATCGTGAAAAAGAGCAAGAGGCACGACTTCTAAGTCGACAAGGTTTTCTTGTGAAAAAAATCACGAAGACACTTGGAGACATCGAAGGCGGCGAGTACGGACTTTGCAAAGAGTGCGACGCTCCTATCCCTTTTGAAAGGCTTTATGCAAGACCAGTTGCTGAGATGTGCATCACTTGTAAAGAAGACTCTGAGATGTCCGAAAAGAGTAAGCTCTATAAAAGAGTTTCTAAGTCTCTCGGAAAGACGGCCCAAGAGTATGGAAGACCCAGACAATAAGCTCTCTAAGCATTCAGGAAAAAATTAATTTAGTCGTAACGGCCTTTTATAAAAAGGCCGTTTCTGATTTTCTATTGGCGTATCAATTCAAGAAGATCGCTCAGACGGACTTTAAAGGTCATCCTTTGGAAACACCCATTGAAGCCTTTAATCACCACTTACCGCGAATTGCTCTCTTTTGGCGTAACCAACTCATAGGTGAACCACTCCCACCTGAAACGCCGGCATTTGACCTTATTAATATTCATAGTCCGTTAAATATTAAACGAGGAGAGCTTGGGCGATGGCTTGTGCTCTTTCGAGAAACTTTAATTGAAGTCCTCAAAGAAGAAAGTGATAAAGAATTAAAAGAGCAGTGGCTGGAGAAGCTCATCACATTTGAGAGAGCTTTTCTTAAATCTAAAAATCTCTTTAGTGTTTAGAGCACTCTTGTTCTGATTCTGGTTTAGTGCCTTTGAAAACCTTTTGAACAAAATCTTCTAAGACAGGTTCATTTGTGACGTCATCAAATATCCAATTGCGAGCATACCATTGACCAACCTTTAGCGCGGCCATACAGGCTGACTTTTGATTTTCATATTGAAGAACAATCAACTCGACCAGACGAACCTTTATTCGCTTTCCGCTTCCTGCAATACAGCCCTCACGGGGATAAGCTTGGCAGGTAATTCTTCTTAATCGTCCTTCAGGTGTGTCTGCTACAAAAACGAGCTCTATCGATGGCTCTTTTTTAACGGCCATCTTCCACATCTCTACAGCTCCCCAATTGTCTTCTTCTCGCGAGCAAGAACAGGAGGAGAGAAAGAGGAGTGTAAATAAGATGAGGCTAAAACTAAATCGAGGCATAGCTTTATTGTACACGGCTAGAGATTCAGAACTAGCCTTTTTTCTTCTTGTAGCGAGGAGTTTTCTTTCTCTTCGGTGCTGCGTGTACTTTCTTTGTCTTTTTAGCGGCTGATGAAGCCGTCGCTTTTTTAGAGGCCACTTTCTTTTGGGTCCCTTTCGGTGCATCTAGTGGCTTTAGGGCCAATGAACTCTGGGAAATTATCGCTTCATTGATTCTTCCCATCAGTTTTTGGTCCATCAGAGTGATAAAGTTAAAAACTCTTCCAAGCTTTCCGTCTCTTCCTGTACGACCGCAGCGGTGAATATAATAGACCGCCTCAAAGGGAAGGTCATAGTTGAGAACCCAACCTAGTCCTTTTATATCGAGTCCTCGAGCAGCAATATCACTGGCCACAAGAACGCCACCATTTTTTCGAAACTCATCAAATGCTTTCTTCCGGGCAGAGCTGACAGCTCCCCCATGAAGGGAATGAATCTTCCTTTTTGGAAAGGCATTTTGTATGTAGGAACAAACCCCTTCGACCTCTTCCTTCTTATTGATAAAAACAACTCCCGTGCCTTTTCCCTGATCTGCCAGAAAAGCCTCTAACATCTGCTTCTTTTCTTTTGCGCCAAGGTAAATATTGTAAGTCTCAATATTACGCTTGAACTGCACGCCCCCCTGACAAACCACTTCTTTAAACGCAAGGCCTGGGAAAACTGTTTCTAAGAAGTTCTTGTACTGGGCCGGCCATGTAGCCGAGAACAAGCACACCTGAACAGGATCTCCCCTTCTGTCTTTATCTTTCTCGATCAGGCTCATAATTTGCTGAATGTCTTTTGAAAACCCCATATCTAACAGCTGATCGGCTTCATCGAAAACGAGCCTTTCGATGAGAGCGGCCTTGACTTCTTTTCTGCGAAGGGCACTCAGTAATCTACCCGGAGAAGCAACAAGAATGTCGTAAGCCTCTTCAGAGGTTCTCCTTGAGTGTTTTCCTTTATCCCCCCCAATCAGAGTTCGAATACGAAGCTTTCCATGATGAGAGACTGATTTGAGAACTTTACTAACCTGATGATTAAGCTCCCTGGTAGGGGTCAAGATGACAGCACGAGGAGCACCAAACTGGTCGTCCATCGGAATATTTTCATCGTCTTGCTTTATCAGCTGAAAGATTGGAAGACAGTAAGCCAGTGTTTTTCCGGAACCAGTCTGGGCCAAAACCGAGAGGTGATCTCCATTTAAAATTGGATCAATCGCTTTTTGCTGGACCTCTGTCGGCTTTTTAAAGCCTTGTTCGACGATATATTCCTGAAGAGGCTTCATTAGGGGAAATTGGGAAAATTCACTCATAAAAGTCCTATAAAAAAAGGGGAAGCTAGCTTCCCCTCTACTATCTCTTTATTCAAATTTAGTCTTACTACCGTTTAGATAGAAAACCTAATATTTACGGAATGAATGGTTGCCGGTTTCAGACCATCCACTTCGCTGCTTATTGGCTGCTTCAACATATAATCGACGTGAAAGAGCCATAGTTTTGCCTGCGGAGAGAAGGTAAAGTGCTCATTATCTATCATACTTCGAACCCTTAAACCAATTCTTTCATCCCAAACATGCGCCCCCAAATCGGCTCCTGCATAAAGTCCATCAGCAAAGCTATACCGAGATCTCTTGTGAGTCCCAACAAAGGGCTTTATTGAGAAAGCAGAGAATTTGTAGATATATTCACTATGGAGGCGAATGAGAGGATCGTTTCCATATAAAAGAGCTCCTGTGGTGTCATCATTGTTGGAGACGTTAGCAATTTTGACATCTTCAACGCCTACCATTCCGACGAGGTTTCCATTCTTATAACCAAGAGTATAATCAGCTGCCATGTTTACGGTTGTATTAAGGTCATCTCCAAGATCAACCACGTCACCGTCTTTAATGAGAGTATCGGCAGAAACTCTCAAACGATAATCGGCCCTTCCTAAAGCATAAAGAGAGAAGTTGCCAAAGAAGTGCTTGTTATAAACATAGTCAAAATTAAGCCCTACTCTACCTTCACCTTTGACATAGTTATAAATATCAGGAACAGATAGATCTGATGGGTAGAAATACTGATTTACATAGGCTTGTGCGCCCACCTTCTCTAAAGCTGTTAATCCACAATTTGAGGTATCAATTAAATATTGAACGATATCCGCACCAGCAGAAATACCTGTAGAGCAACTTAAAAAAGCAGTTTTAAGGTTTTGAGGCACATCTGAGCCAAGATATTCGACTGCTTGCTCAGGTGTAATCGTCGTCGTTTGAATCCCCATGAGGAAACCGAGGTTTGCTTTTACTCGCACACTCGGCTTGATCTTTATACCAAACGCCGTAAAAGAAAAAATGGGAATCCCAAAAGCAACTCCTACTCTAAGATTTTGTTCGGTTTTATTGTACTTTCTTAGAAACTCTTGCGCCTTGCCAAGCTTGGCGTTGTCTGTACCTTGAAAGTCAGCTACTTCTTGGGCCTCATCAATGAAACTGGTAACATCAGTATTAGCCAGTGCCGTCACATCAAAAATAAACTCATGCCGATAAGAATCGAGCATTTCATATGTTCTGAACTTATCTTCCAGTATCTGAAAGCGCTTGATAATGTCATAGGATTGAGCCTGAGCTTCGGCCAGTAGAAATACTCCACTGAGTAAGAGGGCGAATTTAATCATTGTTTTAAGCTTTTTAAATAAATTGAACATAACCCTTCCTGGATTTCATGAGGACTCTGAATAGTAGAATATTTCTTACTAGAGTATGGGATTCTAGATATTTGTAAACACTAGGATCAAAGTTTCCTAACGACATACTAGTCGGCGAGGGTTACCCGACAAATCTAATCCCCTAAGGTGACTGCTTATTTCTTTTGTTTGCGTTTTATGCGGACATTAGTGAAAATGAGAGATATCAAACACTTATTGATTTACTAGTCTATTAAGGAAGTACTGAGTCTTGAGCGCCAATAAGATCGAAATTTATCTTTTAGACGTTAGGTCCCCTAACAGTGACCCGAGGCGCTACCAAGTGGCTTCTGTTCTCACCTTAGGCTCTGACTCAGCTTGTGATATCTGTGTAAAAGACTTTGGTCTCTCACCTCTGCATGGACGCTTTCGCTTCCAAAACGGAATTCTCACTTTCACCAATCTAGGGCTAGCTGACTCGTGCCTGGTCGGCTCACAAAAGTGTGGGCAAGGTAAAATGTATATTCTCGACAAGGGAGATAAGTTCACTTGTGGTGAGATTAAAATTATCGTTCGCAGAGAAAAAGTGGATGTTGAGGATCTTCCCTCTACGCCAACAAAGACTCCGGCAACCGAAGACTCCGTGGTCGATCCCTCTGCTCCTCTTGGGAGCTATAGCGAAGAAGTTGAGGATGAATACGAAGAAGTTGAAGTCTATATTGACGAAGACGGAAACGAAGTTGAAGCCCCTAAGAAGCTAGGCTTCTTTGCGCGCAGAAGACTAAAACGCGAGCAGAAAAAGATTGAAAAAGAAAAGCAGAAAGCTCTCAAAAATAAATCGGTCAAAGCAAAGGCAGGACCAGGACTTGTTCTCACTAAGAATAGATTAAAAACACCAACAGCTGGAATCATCACGCGGTTTCTCGGTATTATATTTGACGTCGTCTTCTTTATTCTCATTTCTAAGCTCGTGCTGCCCCAGTTGAAAAAAGAGTTCGATATTGATCTTCCAGCAATGGTAGAGACGTTAACTCAAGATCTGCAGCCCTTGTTAATAAAAGGCCTATCTTCTTTGGAGTCGATACCCCAACTCACGCCTCACTTTAGTACATATCCAGAAATTAAAGCCTTTCTTCTGGATCAAGCGATCCTTGAAGTTGTGATTCTCTTTCTCATCTACGATATTTTCTTTAATCTGATCTTTGGCGTGGGTCTTGGCTCCTTCCTCATAGGAATGAAGACTCAAGGCTCAATTATTTTTACTCGGCTCCTGAGCCCCATAAGAGTTGTCATCGGCTGGCTCACCCTCCCCCTTCTGATTTTCGACCTGCCCGTTCTTTTGAGAAAGGCAACGGTCAAAGAGCTTCTTACGATGACGAGAGTTGTTAATCGCTCCATATACTTCAATGTATCTTCCGCCTTTGTTTTTATGCCGATTCTCATATTTCTTATCGGTAACTACAACCTGCTCCCACTAGTACTCAAACTGCCGAATATGATTACTCACAACGAGATTGAGCTTAAAGCAAACAAAGGCTCCTTTAAGGAAGTCCCTTTTTATTTGAGAAGTTATGGCTTTAAAAAAGAAGGAAAGAGTTTCTGGCTCCCAAAGTTAGAGATGATTCCGACCTTACCACCTGGTAACGTTGCGAAGGACTCTCCCCTAATCATTATAGATCCCGATAAAAACCAAAAAGTAATACTTCATGTTCAAAAGCCTCTCATTAGTTATAAAGAAATTTTTTCTATCCTCGCAAGAGATCCGACATTCTCTACTCGCTATCAAGGCTTAATAAAAGCTATCAACATGCCAAAGACAAAGAAGAACGCGGCACAGGACCCGACGTTTGGAGAAGACCAAGCCCAAAAGCTTATCAGTGCCCTGTATGAAATCTTTGCCATAGATTTTAAAAATCCAGTTAGAGGTGTTCGTATGCTAGGCCCCTTTCTAGGGCCTTACTATGAGTTTCGCAAAACCGTTCTTGAAAAACTCTCTCTTCAAGAAATCAAAGCGGTTATTCTTGTTGAAAGCCCAAATGCAAAATACCTCAAACTCCTTCCTAAAAACAACGATGAGGTCAGCTTTTTAGTCGCGACCTCCCAAGATGGTCTTGAGTATATGGAAATTGAGTCTGATCAAAAAAGCACTCGATTAACAGATAAGCTCCTAGAGAGAATCATTGTCCATCCTAGAGAGCTCGAAAGAGACTACGCCACACTCATGCCAGCGCTTAAAAAAGACCAAGAGCCTTTCAATCGTGGGTTTATGGCCCACTCTATACTGACGAGGGTCTGTGAAAAAGAAAAAATTAGAAATAGTGAGGTTAAGTTCTTAAGCGACTATTTTATGACAATGGCCCAAAAAGCGACTAAAACGGAGAATGAAAGTTTTCAGTCTTTGCTTATTAGAAATATGGAAGTCTTGGATAAGGCCCTTTTAAGACTAAAGAAGCGAAATAAAGACGAGGCCCTTTCTGAACTGCGCCTAAGTCTTCTGCGAATACAAAAGGCACTCTTTCAAAGAGACGCCAAATTTTTTAAGGCCAATGAGAGATAATTTAGAGCCTAAGGTAGAGTGATTATGAATAACGAAAGTAACGGTACAAAGAAGTCCCCAATACAAGAAAGAATCAAAGAACATTTTTCTTTTAAACTCATCCATGAAGACAAGCACACAGGTGCTCGAGCAGGAGAGATAACAACTCCTCACGGCGTTATTCCGACCCCTGTCTTTATGCCAGTTGGAACACACGGAGCGATAAAGGCACTCCAGCCGACATTTCTTGAACAAATGAATGCTCCCGTTCTGCTCTCCAACACCTACCACCTTCATCTCTCTCCTGGGTCGTCTCTTATAAAAAAAGCGGGAGGACTGCATAAGTTTATGAGTTGGGATCGCCCTATTTTGACAGACTCTGGCGGTTTTCAAGTTTTTTCCCTGCAAAGAAAGTCAATTACTGAGGAAGGCGCAGAGTTTAAGGATCAAAAAGGTTCAAAAGTTCTGTTGAGTCCCGAAACAAGCCTAGAAATTCAGCAGAATTTAGGCTCCGATATTATGATGGCCTTCGATGAATGTATCCCTTATCCGGCCGACCGAAAATACACAAAAAATAGCATAGATCGAACCCATCGCTGGCTCGATCGTTGCATAGAATCTTGGCATAATGAAAAGCAAGCTCTCTTCGGCATCATTCAAGGCTCAACATACGACGATTATAGAGATGAGTGCTTAAGAGAAGTGGTTGACCGAAACCTTCCCGGCTACGCTATTGGCGGCGTTTCAGTAGGCGAAGGGCCGGAACTTATGGAAAAAATTGTTAAGCGAACCGCCCCAATGATGCCAAAAGATAAGCCTCGCTATGTTATGGGAGTGGGTAACCCAGAAGACCTTATGATGATCTGGGAGAATGGGGTCGATATGAGCGATTGTATTATTCCCACCAAGTTTGCTCGTGGTGGAACACTCTTCACCTTTCGTGGAAAAATCAGAATACGCCACCGTAATTACCGAAGAGACTTCTATCCAATAGATCCCAATATTGATTGCTATGCAAATCGAAACTTCACTCGTGCTTACGTCAAACACCTTTTTGACTCGAATGAGATCTTAGGTCAAATCCTCGCGACCGAGCATAATATCGCCTTCTACAAAACCCTCGCTGAAAAAGCCAGAGAAGCTATTTTAGAAGATCGCTTTAGAGAATTTAAGGCTGAATTTCTAGAGAACTATAGCAACGACTAGCTAAAGCTCACGGTAATCACCTTCTCGAAACAAATCAAGACTTGCGCAGTGAACTCCACCATCAAAAAGCCGACAGTGTCGCATCCGTGTATGAGTAGTCTCGATTCCATGCTTGAAAAGTAGCTCTCTTAGCGGGTTATCCCCATCAGCAGTAGAGTCAAAGATCACTGTTTCGTTGGGGCTCAAAGGCAGTACATTAATATTGATATTCGCACTAGCAAGCGCCACCCCACCGTTTTCCGTTTCTTCACTGATGCTCTTTGGCTCAATAATATCCCAAGACTTCAAGAAGCTCGGAAGGAGGTGAAGCATACTCTTCATTGAGCCCGAGTTTATTAGAAGCTTCCCCTCAGCCAAGGGCATCAGCATTCCATCGATATGATTATCAGTTAAGGCAACGGGATGAAAGCGATAGCGCGCACCAAGATGACTCTGAAGCCATTTTAAACCCAGCTCATGATTCTTAGTCCTGATATTCATTAAAATATCTTTACCAAACTTTAGGCATTGAGCACCATCGAACATGATCTCTAAGGCTTCTGGAGCTTCGCGCCAGTTCTCGAGCATCTTACCAGCATTACCGAATGCTTTAATATGCTCTAAATCGAAGCTATTCACCCCCATTACCGGCCGAGGGGCACAGGTCCACTTAGCACCTTGTCTGAACTGTTCCATAAGGATCGGCTTCATCAACTCATTTTCAAAATAGCGCTTTCGCCACTGACAACTCGTTTCAATAATTTCGTTCCCCAAGACAAGGAATTGGTCTCTCGGGTTATGACAAGGGCTTGGCCATTCCTTAAACTCAGGAGTCTCATAAGGATGAAGCTTTTCTAAAGGGAGCGGCCGGTGAACGATCACCCCCCTCGCCGCTAGGTTCTCGGCCATCTTATCGAGGTCTTCTTGCCTTTGGTTAATTAAATGTTGTTGAAGCTTTATAGAGTTTTCTAAAAATACGTTTTTTATATTGTCTTGATAATAGAGAAGAAAACTAAAATCGGGATGAACATTAGACCATTTCCCAATATTGCCAACCACTATTTCTTTTAATGGATCCCACTCTGTGTAAATGTTTATCATACTTTATTTTATCTCGTTTCTTTTGTATGTGCCAGTTCTCTTACAAGCGCCTAAAGAGTTGTAAAAAAGGCGACGACTTGGGATGTTAAAAAACCCGAAATAATGGGAAATGAAAAATTATCATCTAAAATCACAATAAGCTCACCAACACCTCCTGCGACCCCCGCCAACAAGCAAAAGGCGATGGGAGACTCAACCTGAATAAGGCCCTCGAGGATAAAGAGTAGCGATATCAAGCAGCAGGCAAAGCAGCACCCTAAAAAACCCTCAAGACTCTTATTAGCGAGTAGCCTGTGCTTGCCATAAAAGTGCCCAACCAAAGAAGCCACAGGATCCCCCACGATCAGAAAGCAAATGGCCAGCAAGGCGAAGTTAAAGGGAAAGAAAAAGAACGTTAGGCTGACGCCAAAACTATAGTAAACGAAGCCAGAAACTTGCCTAGCTTCATTGCGCCTTAAAAAGCCTTTCATGAAGCGTACAAAAAACCTATTAACAACTCCAATGCGAAGCCGAACGAGGTCAAAGAGCAAAGCGGCTAGACCTAGAGTAAAGCTTATCCCGGCGGCCTGGGAAGCGTCCCACTTCATGATAAGCGTGATCCCTAAGGCCGAAAGTCCTGTTACAACGTGCCATGCTTTTCGCTGTAGATGGAGGTCCTCCTTAACTTTTAAAAGCTGCTCGCCGGGGCCTTTGTCGTTATCCTTTTGCTGGAGTTTGTGGATGCTGATAGTGAATCTCCCTAAAGCTCTAAGCTCTCAACCAGTTCAGCTGCGATCTTACGATTGGCCGAACCATTCGGGTGATCATCAAAAGGAATCACGTCCTCACTCGACCAGGGGAGGCTACTCTTGATCAAAGTGACTTCGCTACTTTTTAGACACTGCTCGATCTCGGGCTTAACCTTCGAATAAGGATGGGCGTAGACAAAGAAGCTGCCTTTCGGGAATTTTTCCAAATAGGAGCGTTTCGTCTCTTTAATGAGTTTACAAGTGTAGTCGATGTGCTTTTGAGAAAGCTTCGGGTAATTGAAGGCAAGCTTCAACTTTTTAAGAATACTTTGGCTAGAGTGAAAAAATGCTGTCCAGCTAGGCTCAGACTTCTTAAAGTTTCCTCGATAGATGAGGTGACCATCTTCGTCCTCGCTATAGTGAGGGGTATCCCAAAGCCACTCTCTCTCCATGGCAAATCCATTGGCCCGAGCAATATGGAAGTCCAAGTAAACATAAATAAAGACACCGTCATCTGCAAAAACATTCTCAGGGGCTAAGTTATGGCGAGTCATTGCTAACATCGTATTTGTTCCTGAACCGGCCACACCTATATTCACAGGAAAATGACTTTTTGCTAGGCGCCCCAGATGAAAGCCTAGAGTATCGTGATCTAAAAGGCTGGTGCCCATGGCAAAGGAGCACCCTGCTAGGATGATATGCTGGTCTTGCTCTTGTCGTTTTTCTAAACCAATCTTTCGTCTACCGAATTCGTCAAACTCATATTGAGTGCGAAATAGTAGCTGCTCCTTGGTCCGAGCAGCATGAAAGACTTTGATATTTTTTTTATGGGAATAGCCTATCTTTTCGAGAGAATCCATATCACTGGGGTACTTTAAGTGATAAATCTTGTGACCCATTTTAACGTGGGCCCATTCATCTAAGGCTTTGCTCTCATCAAACTGTGGAGAGAGAAAATTTTCGAAAGCCTCTTTCATAGAGGGCGGCACTTGCGAAAAAGTTAAAGCATAAGCATGGCCGCTCCACAAAAGAGCAAGCCAAACCCACAAGAGTTTAAAGTTCTGATTCAATCGCATGACTCAAAAGCTTCGTCAGTTTTTCAAGATCATCGAAAGTGATATTATAAAACATCGCGATTCTAAATTGATTGCGCCCAAGCTTGCGGTACCCTTCTATATTGAAAACGGCACCTGTTTTAGCCAACTTCTCAATCAGGGGGTTAACATCAATCTTCTCATCAACATCGATGGTTGCTACCGCATTGGAGCGATATTTTTTTTCCTGAATGAACGGGCTTAGGTAAGCCTTACTTTCTGCCCAGCCATAAATAAGTTCAGCTCTCTTGTTCGCTTCTTCCTGAACACCTTTGTAACCTGCCTTGTTCATAAGCTTTATTTGCTCGTTTAAGTAGAAGAAGGTTGTTATCGACGGAGTGTTATAGGTTTGATTTTTGTCAGAGTTATCAATCGCTGTTTTCCAGTTCATAATATCGGGAACATAACGAGAGTCATCTGCTGCAATTTTCAGCGCTCTGGCTCGGGCTTTAGGCGACATAATGGCTATGTAGAGTCCACCTTCACTTGCAAAAACCTTTTGAGGGCCAAAGAAGAAAAGATCGACCTTTGAAATATCACAGGGGACTTGCCCTCCCCCACTGGTAGCATCTACCGCTAAGATTGTATTCTCTCCAACTTCAGGTAATGAATCAATAATGACTCCGGTAGAAGTCTCATTAAGAGTACAGCAAACCATATCAGCATCGGCCTGATCCTTTGGCGTAATACCTGATCCAAACTCAACTGCGATATTTTCGGCCTCAATCCAAGGAATATGATGGTGAGACTTGTACCACTTTGAAGAAAACTCTCCACAGGTGAAGTGAACAGATTTCTTTTCAACGAGACCCAAACCAATGCTATCAAAAAGAAAAGTAGCACCACCATTGCCAAGAACAACACTATAATCATCGGGTAACTCAAAATACTTTCTGAGCCCTTCTTGAACCTCCTTTACCAGGTTCTTTACAGCAGGCTTGCGATGAGAGGTTCCAAGAAGCTCGTGACCTGTATCTAAAAGGCTTTTAACAAAGTCTGTGGGAATCTTTGACGGACCTGAGCCAAAGCGTGGATCGTTAGGAATAAACTCTTTAGGTGCTTCATAATTTTCAAACATATCGTCCTCTTTTTTTAATTATCTCTAAATTCTAAATTTCTATCATCTTACCTTCTTGCCATTTAGTTGAATAGAGAAACGATTGCCATAGAGCAGAGCTTTTTGTCATAATTACCGTTATCAAAGGAATTTCTATGAAGATTAAGCAGTGCTTCGCAGCGCTACTAAAGATATTAACCTCCAGAAAACCAAACAAAAAACTCAGCTACTTTTGTTTGCTTTTGCTCTCCTTTGAGGCCCACGCACAATTTAATGACCTAAATTTTGGTGCCGGTTTGATGAATCAAAGTATTGGCAAGTTCCAAAGTGATACCGATGGTTCTCGCTCCAAATTCAATCATCGCCTTACTTTAGAGGCCAGCCTTGAGTATGAGCTCTCCCCTGACTTTTTTTTAAGTAGCGACCTTGGAGCTTTATGGCCGGGAGGAAGCGATGAAGAATATATCAAAAAAAGAGTCTTCTACATAAACGTTCACGGTGGTGTGAATATCACTGAAGAGTTTTCACTTCGCGTCGGTAGCGGCATGACATTTACAAATATTAGCGGTGACGGTGGGACTGTAGCTCTTTCAAACGGGACGGGAACAACGGCCTTCATCATCCCCGATCAGTCCAGTACAGCTAGAAATGTTACCTTTAATGTTGCTGGTCTCTATCACTTTGATCCCGACTATTCCTTAAAGCTTGAGACATTTGTCTTCAACATTATCAACTCGCGAAATAGAACTTTTAACTATGCCCTCACGGCACGCTACCACTTTGGAGATTCTCTATGGAGAGATTAATATTTATCATGGTTGCGAGCCTTAGCTTTTCGACTCATGCCTTCACCTTAAATAATACGGTGAATGCTGCTTTTGCTCAGGATGAAGTGAAGGTAAATGTCGCAGCCCATACTTGTGCAAACCTAGGCTTAACCAACGATGAACTTCTCACCATGGCCGAAGAAGCGGGAGCCCAATACTGGAATAAGGTTCCTACAAGCCGAGTAAGAATCGTGAGAGGAAGCATTATAAATGTCGCGACTGATTTTCAGACGGGTCTCGTTTGCTCAAGCACCACAAATGGCAATTGCAGTGTAAACTCCGCCTTAGTGGTCGCAAGTGACATCACCCTCTCGTGTAATACCAATGCCGCGAACTTTTCAAACTCTACGTCTATTCTTGGGACAACTGTACCGAATAATGTTTCAGGCAGAACAATCGTTGGCGCTCTCTTTCTTCTCAATGATTCTCTAGGCAACTCCTTTGCTGGAAAATCGAGAAGTGAGCAAACCGCTATTGTGGCCCATGAATTGGGTCATGCTCTTGGGCTTGGCCACAGCTCTCAAGCCTATAATCTTATGTATTTTAAAAGTTTAGAAAGTAGAGCGGCACTAGGACCGGACGATGTCGACGGCATCACCTATCTCTATCCAGTGGAGCAACCCACCGGGGGCTGCGGCTCAATAGAGTTCACGGCCCCCCCAAGCTCAGGGCCTTTTATCATGACTTTTCTAGCGGCCTTTTTCCTTACTTTTCTAGCTGGTCACTGGCGTAGCGCGAAAATGAGCGCCCCTTGTCCAAACAACTAGCTTCATAGCCTTCCAGATAATCTATCTCTTCCTGCGAGAGTAGATTCCGCTCTATCAGATCGGACCAAAAACCTATGTGAACAAGACACTCAAAACCTAAAAGATCCGGGGCGACCTTCTTCACAACAACAATATTCTCTAAGCGTATACCGCCTACTCCAGGGACATAAAAGCCGGGCTCAACCGAGCCGACAAGGCCGGCAGTCATTGGAACTTCACTGAAAGGAGTTATGCTATAGCCGGCTTCGTGGACGTTGACACCGACTCCGTGACCGGTCCCGTGACTAAAGTTTAGACCATGAGCTTTTAGCGGGCCTCGTGCCAACTCATCGAGCTCTTTACCTAGGGTTCCAACTTTAAAGGTCGCCATTAGAACCTTAACCAAGCCCTTCAATACCAATGTATAATGAAGTTTTTGCTCTTTACTAGGTTTTCCGAGAGGGATAATCGTTCTCGTGCAATCAGTTGCAAAACCCTCTTCATAGATGGCTCCAGAGTCCAATAAAACGAGCTCACCTTCTTCAAGACGCTTTTGATCACTAGGGCTGCCAAAGTGAATGATGCTAGAGTTCGCTCCAAACCCTGAGATCGTTCGAAAGCTTTGGAGCTTTGCTCCCTGCTTTCGGTAACTTTTCTCGACATCATCGCGAAAACTTTTCTCTGTTACGGCCAAACCCGATCGCGTGTGATCTATTAAGTGGCACAATCCCTCATAAATAGCCTTGTCACTTTTTTCGAAACTATCGCGGAAAAATTGAATTTCAGTTTCATCTTTTATGGCCTGCCAAGCAGCATGATAGCCAGAGTGCCTTACAAGCTTTGACTCCCCCACCATACTTTTGAGTTGCCAATAATTTTTTAAGGTTGAAAATCTCTCATCTAAAAGGACAACTTTATCTTTAACGAGATCCCTAACAATCTTATCAAATTCGCTACTTTCGTAGAAGAAGCGCCAAACCGTTCCCCACTCTTTGGCCGCTTCTAATTGTTGCTTTGAGACAAAAATATGAAGCTCCCCAAGGGTCATAATAGCTCGGCCTCTAAAGGTTCCTTGATAAGGTAAATGAGAGCCTCGCAAGCCGCTGACCCAAGAAAGCGTATCGAGGGCGTTTATAAAAGCGACCTCTTCACCGCTACTATTTAAGCACTCTCTTGATCTTGATTGAAACTTATCCTTGTTGATATTAGTCACTTGCCACAGAGGTCCTGCATATTGAGGTGCTCTAAAGCCAAGCTCGTCGAAGGTCTTGCCTTCTTCTAAGGAGATGAAGTTCTCTTCCTTCACTCCATTAACATCACTTAATAGGGCAAAAGGTGTTCTTTCACCGATGATCGCCAGCTTGTCTTTGCTCTTTAATTTTTTTAAAAGCTCCGATCGCAGAGATGTTCCATAAGCGACTTTTTCGACAACGACAAGATCAGGGTCACACTCTAAATCCGCCTGTTCATGGTAGCGTCCGTCTACAAAGAGGTGAATTTTCCCTTCTTTGCTCACCAAGGCTTCGGCCACTGACCCACTGAACTTAGTGATGAAAATGCGTAAAGAATCATCCCTTGGTACGTACTCGCACAAATTGTGGTCAAAACTTGGAAGATAGAGATAGTCAGCGTGGGCCTCTTTAACGAGGTTAGAGAGGCATTCTTTAAGGGATTTACTACTAAGGGACATCATCAAGCTCCAATATATTCAATAGCTTACAGGTTATCATGACCTAAGCATTGAGAATAACTAGGTAAAAAAGCAAAAAAGACTAAAGAAAAAAAGGGTTTTAGTCGATCATTAGCATACCAGAGGAATGGAAAATGAAAATATCAATAAGCCAGCTCGTCATGCTTTGTTTAGGACTCTTTCTGCTTAAGATTGTTGTCGCCGACCCTTATCGAGAGCGAGAAGATACTCAATCGAGAAGACCATCCTCCATAAGAACAGTAGGGCCTAGTCAGTCTCGTGGCTTAAAAGGTGCTCTCGTTAAGCAAGGCCGCTTTGCTGACTATCAGACTGGAAAGAAAGTTTTTAATTAGAGAACTCTTTCTTAAAAAAAGCTCCTCTCTCTGCATAATTCTTGAATTGATCAAAGCTTGGAAAAGCCGGAGAAAAAAGAAGGGCATGTTTTTGCTTACAATTCTCTTCTATCCACACTCGAGCCCCCTCAAGACTTTTAACATCCACAACACCTTCTATTTCCTTTACTAGAAAAGGCGCCGCTTCTCCCATGGCAAGAATATGAGAGGCTTTTTCAACCAAGAACTTTAGAAGCTCTTGATCAGGGCCATCGTTGAGCCCTCTAAGCTGCCCCCCCACGATAAGGACAATCGGTAAGTTCCTCTCCAAAACGGCCTTGAGTGCACTTTTTGTGGCCTGCCAATTGGTACTTTTCGCATCATTAAAGACCAAATGATTGTTGAAGGGTGAACAGACTTCTACTCGATGCTCAACCCCACTAAAGCTATAAAGAGTTTTTAAGAAAGTATCTACGGGTACCTCTTCGCCCAAAAAGGAAAAGTAAGAAGAAAATATTTTCCAGGCAAACCAAATATTTTGCCGGTTATGCTCACCAACGAGCTTAACCTGAGCCCAATCGACAAGCCCATCTAACTCCGGTTTCCACGATGAAGGCATTTTTATGGGAGATGACTTCATGTCAAAAGCCGGCTCTCCTGCGCCTGGCCCACAAAAAACCATATCCGCTGATGTTTGATTTTTCACCAAGTCCCACTTGGCCAAGCGGTAAGCCTCAACACTTTCGTAGCGCTCGCCATGATTAGCAAAGAGATTGAGATAGCCAGCAATATGAGGTCTAAAAGACTCCAAGGATTCACATTGAAAGCTAGACATCTCTAGAAGCACTAAATCAAAGAGCTCGCGCTGGTGATAAATGCTTGAAAAAGGTACCCCGATATTACCACCTGTGAAAACCCTTACTCCAGCTTCTTTAAAAGCATGATCAAGTAAGGTAACCGTTGTCGTTTTTCCATTGGTGCCAGTAATCGCCAAAATCTTGCCTTCATAGCCTTGGGCACACCATTCAATCTCATTCCAAACCTTGACCCCTACTTCATGGGCTTGAGTAAGGCTCTCTTTTGATCGTGGAATTCCAGGAGAGAGAAGAATAATATCCATCTGAGCGAGGAGGCTTTGAGCTTCACTTTCACCTTTCAAAGTCGGCTTCACTCTAAACGTTAAAAGCTCAAGATCACTTTTGTTTGGGACAGCACCATCAACAATCACCAGCTCTTTCAGATCGATACTCTGAAGGGCCTCTAAAACAGCAAGACCTGTCACGCCAAGTCCGTAGACGGCAACTCTCTTTCCAGATAAATTCATTTTAAGTCCTAAAACTCGGTCAAAAAGACCGTCAATTAGCTAATCGAGTGGCCTTATGCCCTCGCTGGGTAATGAGTGTTGACCTAAAGTCGTCATTCCTCTCACACAGCGGTATACTCATTGTCTTTCTTGAAAAAGAATATCATCTAACCCTTGCGTGGCAAAGCGCGAGACATTAGGAGAAAGCTAAAGTGCATGACTTAGAAACACTTAAAGAGAATTATCAGCAAGAGCTGCTTTTGCTCTCTAAGTTTTTAAATCGTCATGAAGGCATCTGGTCCCATGAAATCATCGGAAACTATCCAGCAACGATGGAGGCCTATAGTGATGCTTGGCTCCATGACCTTTCTTGTTTGAGCGATCAAGAGGAGTGGGACCTGGACTGTGAAAGAAATCATCACAAGCTGCCACAAGGCGAGCTTAAAGATCTTTTAAACGAAGTGACGACTCTCAAAGCAGTACCCCGAATGGAAGAGAATTTAGTAGCGGCACTAGAGAACCAACGCTACCCAAGTTGGGCCCTCTTTCAGGTTAGTGGCAAAAAACAGCATGAAATCAAGGCTATTTCTCACTATGTCAGTAAGCTCAATCTTACTAATAAAACTCTCGTAGATATTGGAGGTGGCAAAGGTCACCTCTCTAGAATTTTGGCCCTCTATCACGGCTTTTCTGCCAGTAGTCTAGATTCTAACCTAGAGCTACAGGAGCTTGGTAAAAGAAGACTGGCAAAGTACCCCCTTCCAAACGGCCATGGAGAGCTGAAGTTTATTCACCACACCTTTGGACTCAATGACTCAGAAACTCTTGAGCGAGAAAATTTACTGTTTAAAAAATCTCCCTTTAGTGTCGGCCTGCACACCTGTGGAGAACTTGCTCTTTCTCATCTGCAAAAGAGTAAGCTAAAAAATAGTCTTTTAAATATAGGCTGCTGCTATCAAAGACTCTCTCCTGCACAAGCCGCTCAATTGTCCCATTTTTCCCGAGAAAAAGCGCCTTTAGAGCTGACAAAGTATGCTCTCACTTTAGCCACCCGAGGTCATACTGACATTTCGCTAAAAGACTACACGGTAAAAAAGCGCGTAAAATACTATCGCGCGGCGATTCAACTCTTCGCCAATAGTAAGAAAGGCACCAACGAATTCTTAAGTGTTGGCAGTAATCATCCTCGTGACTACTTTCGCAGCTTTTCAGAATATGCTCTGGAAAAAATGGCAGGCCTCGATATCAAAACAAGCGAAGACGAGCTGGAGAGTTTTTATCGATGCCCAAGTACGACACGAAGTCTCGACCAAATTTATCGTGGCAACTTAGTACGCTGGCGTTTTGGAAGGCTCATCGAAAAATATATTGTCTATGACCGAGCGTTAAAGTTAATAGAAGAGGGCCACAGCGCGAGAGTTTTTCAAATTTTTGATGAAAAAATCTCTCCACGCAATATGGCCATTGCCGTCAATTAGCGCAAAAACAACATGTCATAGTATTTCGGGAGCGGCCAAAGATGATCGGGAACCATCTCTTCGAGATCATTGCAAAGCTCAGCAATTTCCTCTGAAAGAGGCATAAGAGTATCAGCAATAACCTTACTTCTTTTTTGACCATCCTCTGGGAGTAAATCCATACCATTGGTCAGATTTTCCACTCTATTAAAAAGTGTCTCCGTAGAGTAGTTGAGCTTTTTATAAATAGCTTTTTCAACACTAGACTCGAATGAAATTTCTTTTTGCAGGCGAATAACTTCACCTAATTTGAGCTTGAACTCCATAATGGCCGGGATCACGCTTTGATTAATCATCTGAATGAGAGTTAGAAATTCAATCTCTCGAATAGTGTTATAGCGCTCAATTAATACATGAAAACGAGTTTCAAGCTCATCATTTGTAAAGATCTTCTGCTCAGTAAGAAAGCTCGTGGCTTTTTTATCTTGGAAAATAGGCAGTGAGTCTGCCGTCGTTCTTAGATTGAGAAGCCCTCGCTTCTGTGCTTCGACTACCCAAGCTTCGCTGTAACCATCACCATTAAAAATGACGTTGTAGCAGCTATCGACCCACTTTTTTGTGATCGCCTGCATAGATTCATCTGCGGACATTCCACTTGCCACACTCTTTTCAATAAACTCGGCCGTTTCATTCAAAACATCGGCAACAGCACCATTAAGAATAGAAAGAGGCAGACCGATGGACATTTCTGAGCCACAAGCTCTTAACTCAAATTTATTACCGGTAAAAGCAAAAGGAGAAGTCCGGTTTCGATCGGTATTGTCTCGATCTAAGTCGGCAAGCTGATGGGTCATGACATCAACACCAATATCTGAGTCGGCCATATTCGCTTTCTTACCTTCCTTAATCGCTGAAAAAATCTTCCCGAGGGTGTCGCCAAGATAAGCCGAAATTATCGATGGGGGGGCTTCATTTGCCCCTAGGCGATGGTCATTACCAGCGGAGGCAATTGCTGCACGAATCATTCCAGAGTGGCGATAAACCGCCTCGAGGACCGTAGAACAAATCGTCTGAAAACGGTAGTTCGTTTCAGGGCTCTTTCCAGGGTTGAGAAGGTTGTCACCTTCTGCCGTGGAGAGAGACCAATTCAAGTGCTTCCCAGATCCATTGATGCCAGCAAAAGGTTTTTCATGTAAGAGGACCTCGAACTCGTGCTTATGGGCCACCCTCTTCAAGGTCGCCATCGTAACCTGATTATGATCGGCAGCAATATTTGTGTTATTAAAAATAGGAGCTAATTCGTATTGCCCTGGAGCAACTTCGTTGTGCCGAGTTTTTGCAGGAATCCCTAAGCGGTGGAGCTCATAATCAAACTCACCCATCAGAGACATTACTCTTTCAGAAATATCACCAAAGTAATGGTCATCAAGCTGTTGATTCTTGGCAGAAAGTGAGCCAAACAACGTCCGACCGGTCATAACAAGATCTGGCCTAGCATAAAAGAAAGCCTTGTCGACAAGAAAGTACTCTTGCTCAGGGCCACAATTGGATTGAACTCGCGTCGTTGGTTGGCCAATTGCCGCTAGGAAACGAGTTGCTGCTTTGGAGAGGCTGACCTCAGATCTCAGTAAGGGCGTCTTTATATCGAGGGCATGTCCTTTGTAAGAAATAAAGGCTGTTGGAATACAAAGCGTTTTCCCATTTGCACTCTCAAGAAGGAACATAGGAGAGGTTAAGTCCCAAGTTGTGTAACCTCTTGCCTCGAAAGTCGAGCGGCTACCACCATTAGGAAATGAAGAGGCATCGGGCTCACCCTGCATTAACTGACCAGCAGAGAGATCTTCGATAGCTTTTCCATCTTCAATATTTAAAAAACTATCGTGTTTTTCGGCCGTGCTACCAGTGAGAGGTTGAAACCAATGACAAAAGTGAGTTGCCCCACGGGAGAGGGCCCATTCCATGGCGGCCTTAGCGACCACATCCGCTAACTCTTTTGAAAGATGCTTATCGGAACTCGCCACATCAATTAGCTCATTCTTCGCTGAGTCGGCAATTCCTTTAGCTTCTCTAAAGTCAAAAATATTTTCGCCGTAGTATTCACTGACCCTCAAGGGGACACCGTGGCTATCTACTGGCAGTTGAATCTTTCTTTCGGGACGATGGGTAGCGATACTCTTTGCCATGCTTCGTTCTGATTGTTGGGACATGCTGGTTCCTCCGCCAAGTTATTCTGATTTCTAAACGGCTATTTTAACTAGGAGAACAACGGAATGTCTATAATTGGAACTAATATGACCCATTAGAACTATCTAATAGTTAGTTAGAGAGTTTGGACTTTTTCTACGCTTGAAGACAGAGGTAAGGGCATTTCAACAGCTCTTACTTTTGACAGGCAAAGGATAAGGGTTGCGAAGACAAAAAAGAGAACTTTTGCCATGACGGCCTGCATTTCATGAGGAAACATTAAAACTCCTAAATATTCAATACTCATTTATGTCAAAGTCTATGGGCTTTCGCAATAATTAATAATTTATCCCAAAAAGGCTTCTTCAGTGAGCCTGTCGTCTTTTTAGTGGGAGCAAGGTAGAACTAGACTCATGATTTCACTCTCACTCATTCACGACCGTGAAGGACAATCCTACAAAAGGGCCTTACCTGAGCCACTCACTCCCATCCGAGAGCAGCATTGGAGAAACTCTCGCATGGCCTTAGAACAGTCTTTGCAACAACTCTCCCAAGGCAGTAAGACCTTCGAGCTACCAAATTCCATTGATATTGAAAAACACCATCACCTCAAGGATAATTCTAATATTTTAGTCAGTTTGGCCCACACTCGAGGAGCCGCCTGTGCGACGAGTGCCTTCAAGAATCAACGCCTTCTTGGTATTGGGGTAGATATAGAGGACTCTACTCGAGTGGTAAAAGAAGAGATTGTCTCAAAGTACATCGATAGCAGAGATAAGATAGACCGAGAATATCTTAGGGCCTGGTGTGCAAAAGAAGCTGCTTTTAAAGCAGCTAGCTATTTTTGGCGGGGGAGCAAAACATTTATTCTAAAGGATATTACCATCGACTTGGAAGAATCCGACTTTCAAATAAAAGGGCTTCTCAATGGTTGTCTTTCTTTTCACGGGGAAGATCGCTTTTTGATTTGCACGGCCATCGTAAATAATATTATTCTTTAAGCCGCTTTTTTGGGAGAACTTACCTCTTGAGACTCGAGGTAAGCCGTTACAAACTCTTCAATTGTTGCAACTTCGTGGTCTTCTAAATCAAGAAACTGGCAGCCAATACCTTTGTTTCGACCTTCTTTGATATTTTTAACAATAATCTTCGCGGAGATTGGGCCACTAAGGTAGTCGGCCTTAATTTCACACTTCAGCACACTATTGACCTGGATGCCTTCCAAGGTCTTTAATTCAAAGAAACATCCACCAATACTCAAACTCGTGCATTGAGCGCGCTCAGTATCACCTTCATTGTCAATGACAGCAACTTCATAAAAGGGCGCTCTAAAGTCGGTTCTCTTGATATAGTAAACACTATCAAAAGTCCCTCCTATATCTTCATACCTTTCAATCACTCGAGTATTGAATTCGTATATGTCCTCAAGGCGATTATATGTTTTCTCAGAAATGCGCTTAACCAAGGTTCTGCCACTAACAAGGTTTTTAGCATACCACTCAGTAACATCACTAAAACGATAGGGTCCTTTTTCTTGCCCTTCCCTTTTGATCATCCACTGAGGAGAATTGATAACCTTAAAGCTCTCTCCAATGAGTCGCTGTTCCTCTAAAATATTTTCTCTCTCTCTTTCTTCACTAAGAGAGCTTAGATTCTCAATTTTCTTCTTACTTTGCTTGTGATTCTTTTCAAGCGTCAAAAGTTGAGCCTCTTTAGTGCGAAGAAGCTGCTTTAGGGCGCGATTATCTTCACTAATAAGAATATTTTCTTTTTTCGCTAAATCCGATTCCTTAGCATACTTGCGGCCTTTCAAACTTTGCTGCTTTATAGCTTGGGCCAGCTTCTTATTCTCATCTTTAGCGAGCCTCAATTCGGCTTGAGAAACCTCTAATTTCTCTCGACTCTCCTCTATATCTTTTTGGAAAGACTCTAGTCGCAATGACCATTCTCGCTTGAGTTCTTCAAACTCGCCTTCATCATTTAGATCGGACTGGTTTGCGGATCTTATGGCCGCAGGAACCTTTCCATTCACAAGCTCACTTAAGCGCAAATTCTCTTCCGAAAGTATTCGGAATTGATCCTCAAGAAACTCAGTCCTTTTTTTAGACTCTTCATCTTGAGAGATTATTCCCCCCTTCAATAAATCCTTCACTGAGTAAGGCGTCTTTTCTGGAGGTGGTGGTGGGTTAAAGTCAGGAGCAGCAATAATCAATTCGCTACTACGGCGATAGGCATTGAGAGTTAAATAGGTCGAGATTTCTTCACATTGAACGGCCTTAATCCAAGCACTCAGAGTGAAGCAATAAATATAGTCGTCGGGGTGAAAAACTCCCAACTCAATTAAAAAAACAATGTCGGCACCATAGTAATGAGTGATTGATTTTTCACCCAATAAAACAGCATAGAGTCGACTCTCAACCAACGCTTTCTCCCTTTGAGGCCCATGACCTCAATACCTTATCGAAGAACTCGCTGGATTCTTTAGTTTCAATGTAAATTTAGGGGCTTATGATAGCTTGAAAGCCTGACTGACGAGCGCCTTGTCGCGAACCTTCAACGATTTAACTCGAAGTTTGGGCTTGCCGGGCATCACCTCAAAGTTTATGAGCCTCCCCTTTCTAGAGATGAGCAGCTCAACCAGCTTGCCAGCAGCAACAGTTTCCATCCACTTTTTATAATTCTTGCTATTAATCCTCACACCTCGGGTGGCAATGATTTCGTCACCGTTATTAAGTCCAGCTTGAGATGCTGGAGAATCCGTCATGACTTTAGAGACAAAAACATTTCCCCCTTCTTCTTCCCATGTGAAGCCCCAGTTGAGCTCAACATGCGCCTCTCGCTCTAGAGTGAGACCTATTCGAGTACAGCTTTGCTCTAAAGGCAGATCAATCGTCGTTGAAAGATAGCTTTCAAACTCATCCCTCACCTTAACGCCAGCAAGGTCTTCAAGAACGGTCAAAACCTCATCTTTACTTACCCCCTGATCAGGTCTCTTCTTGTGTAACAACCAAAGCTCACCACAAAATTCTTTGATGCTACGACCTTGAATCTGTAGGAGTGAATTCAAGCAAAAGAAGACCAAGCTTCCCTTAAGATAATAGCTCACACTTGAATTGTGAGAATTCCCATGCGGTCGATAAAGCTTTATCCAAGCATCAAAACTAGACTCCTCTAGAGAATCTAAGTAGCGACCTGGAGTGGCTTCATAGGCATTAAATTTTTTGGTTAAACCCTCAAGGTATGACTCCAAGGATAGCAAGCCTGCTTCATGGACAAAAAGGCTGTCAACGAAACTAGTCAACCCCTCAGTCAACCAATGCATTCGCGTATAATTTTCTCTTTGGTAGTCAAAAGGACCTAACTCTACCGGCCTGATTCGCTTAACGTTCCAGCTGTGAAAGTATTCGTGCGAAACTAGTCCTAAAAAATCAAGATAGCCTTTCTTCGTTGCAACATCGAAGCAGTCAAACTGCAGCGCCGTCGAGCTAGCATGCTCGAGACCACCGTAGGTTGAAGGTAGAAAGTGAGAAATAAAGGTATAAGTATCAAAAGGAACTTCACCCCAGAAATCACAAATTGTTTGAACAATTTTCTGGCAGTCCTCTTGAAAACTAGGAGGAAAGTTGCTCGGCTCTCTAAAATTAACGATATGATGACCAACCCCTTCCACCATAAAGCCTGTAGTCGTCTGGGTCCCAATCTCGATGGGGCAATCGATCAGCTCATCAAAGCTTTGAGCTTCATAGATAAAGTGCTGCCTTTTTTCTGAGATGTCCTTTAAGGAAGTATTGAGCTTGGTCCAATTGACCGGAAACTCAACTTCCAACTGGTGAGGTATTTGATCTTGCCCCTTCACCATCAAAAAAACACTAGGACCGTGGATAAACGCATGTTCGAGATCAACATGACTGGTACGCACACTTACTTCATTACAGTAAACCTCATATTCGATGCAAAACTCATTGCTACTGGACTTCAGCTCTGACTTGTCCCAATCAACCACCCAGGTACTCTTGCTTGTTTTTTCGAAGTACAGGAATTCTCCATTGGAGGTTGTCGCTCGGAATCTGCGTAGATGCTTGGCATACTCTCGCATGAGATAGCTTCCAGGTGACCAAGCTGGCATCAGAAGCTCCAGCTTTTGATCTAAGTCACTTTTAGTACCGTTTATTGTTACTTTAACGCAATGATTCCACGATTCATCAATTTTTAATTTATAGTTGAGTATCATTCTTTTAACCCTAGGCCCTTGAAATAGTTTTTGCTCCAAGATAAGTCTATCCCCCACACTCTTACAAGTTAGGATTTAAAAGATGACTCCCACAGGTACAATTGTCGATCCAAAAAAGGTTTCTAAACCGGTTATAGAACTCACGGCCAATGCCCTGAGCCAGCTTGAGCTTCTGCTTGAGAATGACTTCACGCTCAAAGGGCTTTATTTACGCCTTCTCATCAGCGGCAAGGGCTGCGACGGTTTTACTTATTCAGTAGGCTTTACTGAATGGCATCAAGACGACATCAAGCTTCCTGTTTTCAACGAAAAAGGCGACCAGTTCATGGAAGTATTAATGGACCCTTTTACTGCGTTCTACCTTCAAAAGAGCTCTATTGATTATGTTCAAGACTTCGCCAATAATAACGAAGGATTTGTTGTCACCAATCTCAATCAAAAAACTTTCGCTGGAAAGTTTTGGCGTGCAGATGATACTAAAGTCCCGCCGCTGGCCAATGATTTAGCCGCAGGAACAACCAAATCATAGTTTTCTTTTGGCCGATATCTCTTTAAGAGAAGTAGAAAATTCACAAGGTGCTCGATGGATTACAGATATTTAAAGGCATTTCTTCTGACGGCTCAATATGAAAGTTTTTCTAAGGCCGCTGATGCCCTAAAGATCGCTCAGTCGGCCGTAAGTAGACAAATTAAACTGTTGGAAGAGAGTGTCGGCGAGGAACTTATCATTCGCTCATCTAAAAAAGTTATCCTTACTGACAAAGGAAACTCTCTCTACATAGCCACTCAGCACTTCGATAAACTCTCACATGAAATTTTTGAAAAAGTAGATGATCGTCCCATCCGAGTTGGTATCCTGCACGGGCTTTTAAAGAATTGGTTCATTCCCCGTCTTGGTAAATTCTACCGCAAGAATTCTAGACCTTTTCAAATCAGTATCGGTGGTCAAAAAGAGCTCAGGCGAGGTATAGAAGAAGGGCGCTTTGACGTTATTTTTTCCTCGGAAAATATTCAATCCGATATTATCAGCTCTTTAAAACTTTTTGAAGAACGACTGGTTCTGATCTCTCGGGATGAGATAAACAAGAAGAAGCTTCATGACTACCGCTGGATTGTTTATGGGGAAGAAGATAATTTGTACTCAATTTCAAAGAAAACCTCTGAAAATATCATCACTGTCGCTGACATCCATTCGATTGTTGACTTGGTAAAGTCTCACGTTGGCATTGCCATCGTTCCCGATCACGTTTTGAAAAAAACAGACGCCCTTGTGGTACAAGAAGTGGCAGGGGCCCAAAGGGCCGAGATTTTTATGACGACTCTAAATTACAAGAATATGCCGGCCCACTTGCGCGAACTTAGTGAACTGGTTAAGAAATAAGCCTTCTACTGGGGAGTAAGAAGGATAAAACGCTTTTTTTCGACGAGCGAGGTTGGCCCATCTCTATAAGAATGAACCCCACCGGAGAACTGTTGATCAACTTCAAGGGAATGTCCTGGACTAACAGAGTCGTTGATTCCTTCACCAGGCGAAGAAAAAGAGACCATGGCAAAACCTCTAACGACCTGATCACAACTATCCAGATAAATATCCGAGAGGATCTTAAAAACTTTGACCTTGGTTTGTAGACACTTTAAATTCTTCCAATGACAAATTTTCAATTCTTCATTCTTAAGACCACGACATTTAGATGTACTTCTTTGAGACACAGCACATAGTGGATGAGGACCAGGTAGGTTCCTATCAAAGAAAACCCTCGCACTGACATGATATTTCTTACCTTTTTGAGAGGCACTTTTGGGGATAAGGCTCCCTTCACAAACCTTAGCTTCCTGATAAAGTCCTTCTTTTAGGTCCTTATCCATCCAATCTATCTGAATCTTTTTTACATAGGCTCTAGTTTCTTGCTCCACTAGCTTCTCAAGAAGAAGCTCCTTAGACTCAAAAAAATCAAGAGATGAGGCAAAGCTCTGAGATGAGAATATCAAAACGAATAAGATTAAGGCTTTCATGAAGCAACGGTAGCAAGATGAGATTTTTTTTCCAGTCTAGTCTGCCAAGGTTGAAAACTTTACAGAGTCAAAAGTGACAAGGTGAGAGTGACCCAGAATGAGTTACTCAAAAAGGTAGCGCCCACTTTCTAAAAGAATCAATGAGATCTGCTTCTTAAAACTAAGATTTGAAAGTTTGTAAATCTTCCTTACTGGATAACTGCGGCCCAAGCGATCCTTCTTGACGATGGGCCACCTCACTTCAAGAGAAAGAGGGGCTTCATTTTCGCCCATTCCAAACCACAGGCCCTCTTGATTTTGGCTTGAAAGCCCTCCATAGGAGTGATCAACAATTTTTTTATAGCGCCCCTTATTGGTCACGAGGCTTACTGTGGCGCCGATACCATGGTAATTGGCCATCTTCCCTCTTAAGATCACTTTCACCACTCGTTTGGCGCCCCACTCAAATTCGTTTTGAAAAACATATACCTTAGGAGAAATATTAGTGTTTCGAACCGCGACCTGACCGACGATGAGATCAAGCCGACCATCGCGGTTATAGTCCAAGACAATACTTCCAGATGGATTCATTAAATCAATTCCAAACTCTTTCGCACTGTCAGCAAAAGAGTGATCGAGTCCTTGCTCAAAAAGAATCAATCTACTTTTTGGAGGAAAACCACTATTTTCCACGATAAGATCCACGACGCTATCAAAGTTAATATCTGCCCAAATTGCTCGTCTGTCTCCTTGAGACCAAGAACCACTACCATCATCTTTATGGTATTCCGTTCGAATAAATGAAGGAGGAAAGCCAGGGTTTCTTCCCGTCATTATGGAAGAGCGATCTTTTGTCTCAGAGTCATAGGAATGGATTAGCTCCCCTACGGCAACGTCCATAATCCCATCATTATTATAATCAGTGCATAACTGATAAAAGGTGTTGCCTCCTCCTCTTTTATCGAAGCTTCCCTCCTGATCAGCAGCAAGGCCTATCTTTTCAGCGTAGTCCTCAAGAATACGGTCATTATTTTTTTTATCTTCAAAGTTCAGCCATACCTTATTAGAGCGCCCGGCCGAAGATGCCGTCAAAATATCCGTGTATCCATTATTATCCAAGTCACAAATACTAGTACCAAATGTCGGTGTAGCATTAGTGTAATTCTCAAGACTACTATTGTAGTCAAGCTCGCCCTTTAGAAGATAACTTCCATCTTGCCATTTAAGCCCCTTCTCTACGCCCAAGAACAGCCTGTCAGGGGCTGCCCTAACTACTTTTTTAGTGTGATCAAACCAATTACCGACAAAAACATCGAGCAGCCCATCAAGATTAATATCGATAAGAGACAAGGAGCTGGTGGGCATAACAAGCTCAGGAAAAGCACCTTTAACCTCTCGATAAGATATCTTTTTACTCATTTCCTTCTTTGCCACAAAAAGACGTAAAGGATATTTATTAAGTTCCGTTTTTTGATTAAGAGTTGCAGCTATCACATCGAGTAGCCCATCTTTATTAAAGTCGGCAAAAACGAGGAACGAAGCTCTAATCGCCTTTGGAAAGGGATCTTTTTCTACTTTGATAAATTTCTTTTTCTTCTTTGACCAGAGAAAGAAAGTAGGAACACTGTAGTAGTCAGCAAGAGTAACAAGATCAACGGCACCATCACCATTCCAATCGACAGCATAGTTGTGGGCGGCTCGAACACCTTCTAAACCAACAGACTTTGTTGAGTTCAAAAAACTTTTTCTTCTAGGGTCAGGAGCTGCTGTTGGATCTGCATTGATCTCAAGATCCGCTTTAGAAACTTTGGGATCTTTAGATTCTTTCGGTTTTTGAGAAGAGGCTAATGTATCGACGACTTTTTCTGGCGTTTTCTCTGACTCTACCGTTTTCTTTTTTAAACCTTTTGAAGTGCAACTCCCAATGAGAACACTCAGTAAAGTGAGTATTCCCAATGGGATAATAAAAAGTTTTGTTAATTTAGAAATCAATGATGTCCAGACCGTAACCGCCATTTTTGGCCACTTGATCGGAGATAGCAACCTCAACCTTATCAATGTTTTTAGACATACCTTTAAGGTTTGAGATGAACTCATGCTTAGCCCTTCTCAAGGAGTGCTGAGCAAGATTGAAGCAGTACTCCTTTTGAGCCTCGTCAATTTTATCGTCATTGAGAATTGCCGTAGTTCTCGATATCACGGCCAAGAAAACGTAGAGCTGAATACTCATATTCGCAAGACGCTTTTGTGGGTACTCGTTTTCAATGATACTTTTACCATACTTCATTAATGTATTCTCAACTTGAATAGAGAAGCCACCAAGCATAGAGCTAAACTCTGAAGCCCAGTCCTCAAAGCGAGGATGAGCTTTCGAAAGAGAACGAGTAGGCATCATCTTCGTTATTCTATTTTTTGCGAAATCTGTAAGAACTCCCAGGGACTTTATTGGATCTTCAAGTGCTGCAGAAACATTAGAGATCTTGCCTAACTCCTTTAGCTTGTCTGATGGTCCTCTAATACCGGAGAGGGCCAAGAAACAACGTAAAATTTCGTTCGTGCCTTCAAATATAAGGTTTATCCTACAGTCCCTCATCAGTCTTTCATAAGGGTATTCCTTCATGTAACCATTACCCGCCGCTATCTGAAGGGCCGTATCGACAACCTCCCATAGGCACTCCGAGCCATAGATTTTACAAACGGCCGTCTCGAGGTAGTAGTCTTTGAGACCTTTACACATATTCCCTGTCGTCATGTAGACAACGGACTCAGTAGAATAGATAAGCGAAGACATGGTCGCAAGCTTCTCCTGAATCAAACCAAACTCTGTTAATGACTTTCCAAACTGTTTTCTTCCAACAGCATGTTCAGTTGCCATCGCTAAAATCGTCTTCATCCCTCCAACACAGCCAGCCCCCAGAGAAAGTCGCCCTGAATTGAGAACGTTCATAGCAATCTTAAAACCTTTGCCAAGTTCTCCTAAAACATTTTCTTTTGGGATTTTTACTCCATCAAAGTAAACAGCTCTCGTCTCCGAGGCACGAATACCCATTTTGTTTTCTTTTTCGCCAAAAGTTACCCCTTCCATGCTTTTTTCAACGATGAAGCAAGAGATCTTCTCAACAGTTTTTCCATCAATTTCATGGTCTGTTTTAGCAAAAACCGAATAAAATTCGGCAAGACCTGCATTTGTTATCCAAAGCTTTTGTCCTGTGAGGGTGTAAGTCCCATCACCATTGTCAACAGCTTTGGTCTTTATTGAGTAAGCGTCAGAACCAGAGCCAGGCTCCGTTAGACAAAAAGCCGCAAATTTCTCACCGCTGGCGAGACTGGGCAACCATTTTTGTTTTTGCTCCTCAGTCCCTTCGTTAATGAGGGCCCTATATCCAATCGACTGATGAGCCCCAAGAAATGTCGCTACCGATCCATCGTGAGCCGCTACTTCTGCAAAGACTCTGCTATAGAGAGTGTAATCGAGGCCCATGCCCCCCAGCTCTTCGTCAACACCAAGCCCACAAAGGCCTAGCTCCGCCAACCCCTTGATGACATCGTCGGGAATTACCGCTTCTTGATCCATTTTTTCGCCATCTATATTATCTTGGGCAAAGCGATTTATGGCGTCACAGAACTCTTTACCAACTTCTACTTGTTCTTTCGTAAAATGGGGAAAAGGGAAAACAACGTCTTCATCAACCTCACCATAAAATAATCCACCTACAACCGAATCTATCTCTTCCTTTTCACTCATTTTCTTTTTTCCTCTTTTAAATCGATAATTAAAGTCACGTTTATCAACTTATGTTACCAACACTCGGGCCAAGCACCAAACAACCGTGCTTAAAAAAAATTATACAGGTGAATAACGCGCCAATAACAGACCGACTAAGTTCGTTAAGGATAAATTGACCAAAACATTGCTTGATGCATCTTACCTAAGTGACTTAAAATAAAGTGTATATTTAAGTAGTGGATTTTCCTCACTCAACGCATTTTTCACGGATGAAAAACTATCAGGTCTTATGAAGAAACCTAAAGCAAGCTTGTCTCACTTTCTCAAACGTATCAAAGGTCTTTTTTCTAGAAAGAAAACGCCCCCGTTGATTGAGGATGAGTTTGAAGAAGACGGGCATGAGTATTTTGATGATGAGGACTACGAAGATTACGAGGGTGATGACCTAACTGATCCCTCTCTTACTCCCCTCACCGTAACAGATATTAGACGACAACAGATCGAAGATGGGGAAGCTCCACCAGAACTTCCAGAGTTTAGCGTCGACGATGACGAAGACGAAGAAGATTACTACGTCGAAGAAGACGGGCCTGTCGATAGAACGAACCCATCAATTAGAGAGTACGAAATAAATAAAAGTGCTTCTGTAAAAGAGCGCCTCACTGATTTTGCCAGCTCAATAAAGGCGAAACTCTCAACAAAGCAAACACCAAGCTTTACGATGAAGCCAAAGAGAAATCCCCTTGTCGATAAAGTTCAGCAATCCTTTAGAAATATAAACTTTGATGAGATATTTGAGACAATTTATTCTGCTCAAACTAGACCAACAATTCACAAACTCTTTCTGGTCATTCTTATTACGGGAACAACCTATTTTGGAACAAGAGCTCTCCTAGGCTACTTTAGGCCTATTCCCACAGCAACGGTTCAAAAAGCGGCTCCTTTCTTGAGAAACTCAGACAAGAGCGACCTCCGAAAACAAATTGCCTCCATGAAGGACAATGACCTCTTTGGAGCAGAGGATGAGAAACCAGTCATTATTTCACCTACGAAGTCCAAAGAGCCTGCCATCTGTGACGAGGCCAAGACAAAAAGTAGCCTTTCCTTAAAACTTGTCAATACCGTTGTCCTTCAAGATTCAGTTAAGAGCTTGGCCAGTGTTCAGGTAAGAGGCAAAAAGAAAGAAGAGTTTCTAAGAGTTGGTGATTCAGTTCCTGGGATGATCCAGATCGGTCGTATTACTTCTCAAAAGCTCTTTTTTAAAAACTTGAAAAGTCGTCAGTGTGAGTTCATCGAGGCTAAGAAAAAGAAAGGCAGTAAGATCAGACCCACCAGAGTTATTCGTGACCCTAAACTTGCAAAGAAGGTCTTAAACGAATCAAAAATGACGGGTATAAAAAATAGCGGAAACTCCTTTAAAATTAAAAAGGATGTTCGTAAGAAAATGCTTGAAAATATATCTGAAGTTATCACTCAGGCCCGCGCCGTTCAAATCAAAAACCCAGATGGGAGTCTGTGCTTCAAAATGCAAGAGATTGTCCCCGGCTCCATCTATACTCAACTGGGCATTGATGAAGGTGATAAAGTCTGCGGAATTAACGGAAAGAAAATTTCAAATGTTGCTGAGCTGATGAATATGTTCGGCCAAATTGATAAAATTGATCACTTTGAATTAGACGTCAATAAAAATGGCATCGATCAAAACCTAGAGTACGACTTTGAATAGTTTAGAAAGGATGTAATCCCATGGGCAGTCACAAGAGAATTTTTATTTCTATAACCTCTCTATTTTTTGGTTTGGCACCTCTTAGCGCTCAAAACTTTGATAAGTTTAAAAAGAAAACTAAGTTTGATTCAAAAGCATCCGCTAAAGGCCTGGTCGGTCAGGGTAATCAGGACACCCCAACGATAGACCTGAGTAAAAACTCAGGAACAGATTCATTTGGCAGAGGAACTGGAATCAACAGCGTTACCGGTGTCCCAAAGGACAAAGGTTACGTTAACCTCAATCCTGAGACTGCTTTTGGTCCAGAGGTTGTCACAAGCTTTGACTTTGAGCAGACAACGCTTGAGGATCTGACCAAGCACATGCAGAAGCTGACGGGAATTAACCTGATCATGGACGGAAAAGGTCTTAAAGGGAAAATCAGTATCATTGCACCGACGGCCATCACTGTCGGAGACGCATGGAAAGCCTACCTAACGGCCCTTGAAATAAATGGCTTTACTCTTGTTAAAAGTGGGTCTTTTTTCAAGATTGTCGCCACAAGAGATATTCGCTATACGCCAACCAAGATCTATACGGGTAACTACACCCCAAATACAGATAATTATGTCATGAGGATTCTTCCTTTAAAGAATATCGATTCAACAGAAGTTACAAGATCCTTTAGACCCTTTATGTCTCGCTACGGTCGAATCATTGATATCAAGCAAACAAACACCATCATCGTCCAGGATACTGGCTCGAATATTAATCGTTTGGTTAGTCTCATTAAGTTTATTGATGTCCCTGGTTATGAAGAGTCATTGCAAATGATCCCAGTGAAAAATTCCTCGGCCCAAGAGATTGCCAAACTTCTTGACCAAATTTTAAAAGGAAATACTAAGACTAAATTTAAAAGCACAAGTCGAAACCAAAAAGAAAATATCTCTAAGATTATCGCCGAGCCTAGAACAAACGTTATTATCGCTATGGCTAACGCAGACGGCGCGAGACAACTAAGAGAACTTATTAATAAGCTGGATGTGAAAAATGTCAGTCGTGGGGGCGGAAGAATCCACGTCTATTACATTAATCATGGGGATGCTGAATCATTAGCTAAAACACTTTCTAGTTTAGTTAGTGGCGCCCAACAGACAACCTCAAGAAGAACGAGTCGGCTCAGTAGACGCTCCAAAAGCCAAGCCAGTGAAGGGTCCAAGCTCTTTTCTGATGACGTTAAAATTACGGCCGATAAAGACAATAACGCTCTCGTTGTCACCGCTTCTCCAACAGATTACCTCACTCTTAAGGAAGTTATTAAAAAACTCGATATTCCACTCGATCAAGTTTACGTGGAAGGTCTTATTATGGAGACCACCGTCAGTAATGGCCGCTCGCTTGGAACAAGTCTTGTGGCAGCGACTGGAGCTGGAAACTCGCAAAGAATAGCAACAGGTGACCAAGGTGATCTCACTCAGCTTCTAACCTCAGTCACGGGAACAGCAACCTCTCTTGGTGGCCTCTTTGCAGGACTAGGTCTTGGAAAACGAATCACTATCCCAGGGCCTAATGGCCAGGATATTCAAGTCAATACAGTAAACGGCCTTATCAAGGCTATTGCCTCCAATTCAAATACAAATGTCCTAGCGACTCCGCAGGTCCTTGCCTTAGATAATACTGAGTCCGTTTTTGAAGTTGGAGAGCAGGTTCCCGTACCAGTCCAGACTCAAACGGCAACGGGGACCACGACTGGTGTTCAGCAACAGAAGGTGGCCTTAACTCTCAAGATTAAACCTCAAATTAATAAGGTAACGAGATTCATTAAACTGAAAATAGATCAAACAATTGCAGACTTTTCAAACACTGCTCCTCCTGAAGGCGTACCAGGTGTTGGGACAACAGAGAGAGCGATCAATACAACGGTTATTGTTCGCGACAAAGACACCATTGCCATGGGTGGGCTTATGCGTGATACTTCAACGGTCACTGATACAAAAGTTCCCCTGCTTGGAGACATCCCCGTTCTTGGCTGGCTTTTTAGAAACTCGGAAAAGAGTATCAGAAAGCTCAACCTGCTCTTCTTTTTAACTCCTCGAATCCTTGCGAACTATCAACGAGATAACGCTGCGAACGTAAAAGATCTTCTCAACAGAAGAAGTTCACACTTGAAGAAAGCAGTGGGAGAAGACGACCCCTTTGGAACAACCGTTAAAGGTCTCTACGACAAAGTTAAAAAGCAAGAAAAAGGGCCTCTTTATGACGATAACCGGGACTATAAAGAAATAAATGATGACGAAAATGGTATTGGAGCTGGATTAGACGATGACCTCGCGATGATTCCAAACTACAAGCAGATCGTTCAAGAAGTAAAAACTAAAAAGAGTGCTGTAAAAAAAGACTAAGGAGTTGCGTTGAAACTCAGTGATCAAATGCTCGCCCAAGTAGAAGGGCATAAATATAGAATTGGGGAGCTTCTTCTCAAGCACACTTCCCTAACGGAAGAGCAATTAAAAGAAGCTCTTCAGGTTCAAGAAGAATCTGGCATGCTTATTGGCGAGATTCTTCTTAAGAAAAACTATATTCACCCTCACGACATTATTAAGGTGATCTGTCATCAGGTCGATATCCCCTATGTTATGGACATCAACGTAGATGAGGTTGAACCCAATCTAACCATAGACATCCCGATTAATTACGCCAAGTTTAATGAACTCTTACCCCTTCTTGAGACGGAGTACTCTGTCAGTGTTGTGATTGCCGATCCTTTTAATTTTGATGCCATCAATGACTTGCGAGAGATTTTCAAGAAAGAAATTAAGCTCATGGTTGCCCCTCCCCTAAAAATCCAAGATGCTATCAACAGAGTCTACGAGAAGGCCGACAGAAACCTCGTCGATACATTAGAGGACGAGTTTGATGAGAGTCTAGACCTTGATGGCCCGATTGATATTCTTGATGCTGGCGCCGACGAGGCTCCCGTCATTCGCTTTGTGAACTCTATGATCTTTAGGGCCGTCAAAGAAAATGCATCTGATATTCATATTGAACCCTACGAAAAGGAAACTGTTTACCGTTTTCGCGTTAACGGTGTGATGAGTGAAATTCTGAGGCAACCTCTAAAAACTCACTCTGCTGTTTCGGCCAGAATAAAAGTGATGGCCAAACTTGATATTGCTGAAAAGAGAATGCCCCAAGATGGAAGAATTAAAATTAAAATTGCGGGAAAAGACGTCGATATTAGACTCTCAACCGTTCCTGTTCAAACAGGTGAGCGAATTGTCATGAGGGTTCTGCAAAAGACCAGTAAGGCCCCTAAGCTGGAAGACCTCGGCTACCACGGAAAGGTTCTGGATGAGCTTACTGTTCTCTCCCAAAGAAAACACGGCGTTCTCTATGTCTCTGGTCCTACAGGCTCAGGGAAGACCACAACACTCTTTGCTGTCTTGGCACGTATCAACTCTCCGGACAAAATGATTATAACGGTAGAAGATCCGGTTGAATATGAGATGACGGGGGTGTCCCAGATACAGGTGAATCATAAGATTGACCTGAGCTTTGCAAGAGCTCTTCGCTCCATCGTTAGGCAAGACCCTGATATTATCATGGTCGGAGAAACGAGAGACTTAGAAACGGCTCAAATGGCCATTGAAGCCTCTCTTACCGGTCACTTTGTCCTTAGCACGATTCACACTAACGACGCTGCTTCAGCCCCCAACAGATTAATCGACATGGGAGTACAGCCTTTTCTTATCGCCTCCTCCCTAGCAGGGGTTTTGGCCCAAAGACTTATTCAAACTCTTTGTGAGGTCTGTAAAGAACCTTACGAGCCTACCGCGCAAGAGAAGAATGTTCTCGGCGTTGAAAGAATTCCCAGTGACGCTACAATATTCAAAGCGGTTGGCTGTCCCAAATGTAATTACAAAGGCTACGCAAGTCGGACAACGGTTTCAGAGCTTCTACTTATGACTGATGAAATAAGACCGTTGATTTTACAAAAGGCTGACTCGAATGCTGTGAAGAAAACAGCTGTTGCCCAAGGAATGATTACTCTCCGGCAAGACGCTATCTTGAAAGTCTTCTCAGGAAAAACCTCAATAGAAGAGGTTGTTCGAGTGATTAACGACGAGGGCACTGACGAAGGTGAAACTAAAAAAGAGGCAATCAGTACTCATTAGAAGGACTGACGCTTTAAAATGAATGCATAAGTTAAAGAAAAACTATGGCCATCTTTAAATACACAGGACTTGATCGCACTGGAAAGGAAATCAAGTCCTCTATTAACACAGAGGGACTTAATCAGGCTAAGGCCAAGATTAAGGGAATGGGTATTATGCTCATTCAAATCTCTGAGCAAAAGTCTGGCTCGGGTAAGCAAAAAACCGCTCTGAATTTTGGCGATAAAGTAAGTGTCGATGACTTGGCCCTCATGACTCGCCAGCTCGCCACCCTAGTTAAAGCTAAAATTCAAATTGTCGAAGCTCTTTCGGCCCTTATGGACCAGACAGACAATGCCAAGCTTAGAGTCATTCTTTCAGAAATTCGCGGAAAAGTTAATGAAGGGGTTTCTTTGGCGCAAGCCCTGGCCGACTACCCTAAGGTTTTTGATAATGTCTACGTCAACATGGTGGAAGCGGGTGAACAGTCAGGTAACTTAGAGGTCGTTCTTATCAGGCTGGCCGACTTTACCTCAGCTCAATTAGCTTTAAAAAACCGTATAAAAGGGGCCATCACCTATCCCGCTATCATGGTATTTGTTGGCGCCTTAATGTTTGGTATTATTTTTACCGTTGTTATTCCTAAAATTACTAAAATATTTCGCTCCATGGATAAGGAATTGCCATGGATGACTCAGGTTTGTATTTGGATCTCTGACTTTTTCCTCGGCTACTGGTGGCTTATCATTATTGGTAGCTTTGCAAGCTACTATCTATTCAAACGCTACATCATGACGAAAAAAGGTGAAGCCTGGTGGCATAAACTCTTATTAAAGATGCCTATAGTTGGTAACCTTTCAACAATGATTAATGTCAGTAGGTTTTGCTCAACTTTGGCCACTCTTCTAAACTCCGGTGTTCCCATCCTTTCGGCCCTCAGCATAGTGAAAAACCTAGTGGCCAACGTTCACATGGCAAAAGCCGTAGAAGACGCAAGAGTTCAAATTAAAGAAGGTGGCTCTATGGCAGGACCGCTCAAAGCGTGTGGTCTCTACCCTTCTATGGTCACCCACATGATTAGCCTAGGCGAAAAGTCAGGCGAGCTAGAGCCAATGTTACAAATCGTGTCAGAAAACTATGAAGACAGAGTAAACAATGATCTCAATGGCCTTACATCTACCCTCGAACCTATTATGATGGTTATTATGGGCGCAGCCGTTGCCTTTGTTGTCTTTTCGGTTGTAGTGCCTATGATGGACCTCAATTCTTTTAATAGATAAAACTATGGAGTTAAAAAAATGGAAAAATCTCTAAAGCTGCTCACTGCTTTAAAAGCATTCAAGAAAGCAATTAAGCAAACAAAAAATCAAGGTTTCTCACTCATTGAAATTCTTGTCGCCCTTACTCTACTTGGTATTGCTGGTACTTTTGTTGCTGGGAAAATATTTGAAAAACTTGAAGAAGGCCAAATTCAAGCCGCTTCTATTCAGATGAACGCCCTTAAATCAAACCTCAAAGAGTTCAGAAGAAAATGTGGATTCTATCCCGGCTCTGAAGATGGTCTTCAAGCTCTTGTTCAATCTCCAACAAGCAAAGAGTGTAAGAACTATCCTCCAGAAGGGTTCCTAGAAGATGGAATGGTGCCAGCAGATCCGTGGGATGAAGAGTATGGATACAAACTAGACGGTTCACAGCCTGAAATTATCTCAGGCGGACCTGACAAAGAGATCGGTACTGAAGATGATATTTCTTCTATTAGAAGAAAGAAAAATAGAGATAACTAAAGAAAACTAAGGCAGCCTCATAAAGTTCATGGCTCATAGGCATAAATACTTAGGTCAGGAGGGTTTCACCCTTATAGAGATCCTCGTGGCCTTAACCTTAGCGGCCCTCGCCATCACTCTTGTTGTCTCAGATAGCTCGTCTACCCCCCACAGTAAAATAGAAAGAACTTTCGAAAATTTTGAACGGGCCGTTCGCTTTTCTCGCGACGAGGCGGTTCTCAGGAATCGTATTATCAGACTGCTTATTAAAATTGGGGAAGCAGGAGAACAAAGCTCTTTTACCGTTGAATATGGCCCCGACCAAGACTTTGTCATTCCCACTCAGTTTTTGAAAGACATTGATAATGACTCAAGTCTTGATGAGGATGAAATAGAGGCGCGAAAAAAGGCGATCAGTGGCCAATTTAATAAGGTTCTAGAGTTTCAAGAGGAAGCAGAAGTTCTTAACGATCAGATCAGCTTGATTGGTATAGGGTCCACTCTCTTTACTACTTTTATCAGTGAGGAAGAAGCCAGTATTTTCTTTTACCCTACAGGGGAAAAAGACGGAGCGTTTATCGTAATTGGTAACGAGCAAGAGGTGGCCACCCTTTCCATTGAGCCTTTTACTATGGATTTTGAGCGCTCTTATCATCCCATTGAAAATAACGAAAATATTGAGGACCTTTTTGAGTTTCATACAAAACAAGGTCGAGAACTCTACCAAGAGTGGGTAAAGTAGTGATGAGCAAAAAGAAACCTCTCAACCTCTTCAATCAAGAAGGCATGACCCTTATCGAAGTCAGTATTGCCCTTATGGTTTTTAGTATTTTTATAGTGGCCTTCATGCAGGGACAGGGTGGGAATATCTCAACTTCCATCAAGTTTAAGCAGGAGTTAGAAATAAAAGATCTCGCTGAGATGAAAATGAATGAAACGATTATCGATCCCCCCGAATTTCGTATTACCGCCGGAAAAGTCGACGTTACAAAAGTAAGATATGACTATAAAGCTTTCAAGGTGAAAGGCTATGATGACTACGAATACTCGGTTAATCTTTTTAAAGTTATGATCCCTGACTTTGAAAAAATCACAGGAAAAACCGAGGAAGAAGAAAATCCTAATGAAAATCAAAGTATTCAGAAAAGAATTTTTGAAACTTTTAGAACAAATATGGAACAACTCGTGTGGCAAATCCTTGTTACCGTAAGACACAAACCAACTGGGCAAACCTATGACCTGTCGACTTGGTTCTACAATGAAAAGGGTAATGTACAAGTTAACATCAACTAGGAACCAGCAAGGCTTTACGCTGGTAGAAATTCTTGTGGCACTGACCATCATGAGCTTCATGCTGCTCTCTGTCTATTCTATCGTCGATAACAATATTAGTACCAAGGAAACTGTCGTTAAAGAGGACAGAGAATTTTTGCAAATTTACATCGCCTTTCATAGAGTCGATCTCGATATCTCTCAAATCTACTCTCCCCTGTATTACAGCTCTCTTGACCTACCCAGACCTGGAGGGAATAACGGGGCTCAACCCCAGCCGGCCGCTCAAATTGACAGGTCTGCCCCCAACAGGTTTCTTCCTACTCAACTATTTCCAAGGGAAACGGTAAAGCAGCACATTGTGCCTTTCATGGAGCAAGAAGATAAGAGTAGTTTTACCTTTATGAGTGCGGCTAACAAGCGCTACCTTCAGGATCAAAGACAGAGTCGCTATGCTTGGGTAAGTTACTCTCTAGAAACGGACCCTAAACCTAAAACACCAGATGCTTCAAGTATGTGGGTGAGAAGAAGTGTTGCAGAAGGAATTTATGATCCTAATCTCGACTTAAAAGCTGCTAAAGCCCAGGTCCTTTTAAGAGGGGTAAAGGAGCTGATCATTGAGTTTTGGAGTCGAAAGCGTACGGACTGGGTTGATAGCTTAAGACTTTTATCTGAAGAAGAACAGAGCACTCCTCGGGCCTTAAGATTTACTGTAACCTGGGTTGATACTAATAATAACGAACGAACAAACATAAGAGTCTTCAGACCACTATGGCCTTATTTTGATGCCGTCCAAGATGAGACTCAAAAGCAAACCTCTCAAAGCCCGGCACCTGGAGCACGAAGATAATGATGAAGAAGGCCTTTAAAAATGAACAAGGTATGGCGCTTCTTATGGTTATGGGCTCCATCTCGATCCTCACCTACCTTTTGGCGGACTTTACCTTTGAAACAAAGATCAATCAACTCAAGGCCTACAACTCGCAAGACCGAGCACAGGCCAGGCTCACTGCAGAGGCGGGCATTCATTTCACCTTGGCAAAAATGCGAATCTATCAAGAAGCTCGCAATAAACTCGAGCAGAATGAATCTCTAAAAGCCGCAGTGAAGCCTAGTCAGATCGACCGTATCTTAACTCAACCCTTTATCTACCCCATACCTCTGGGTAAGAAAGCAGGACTCATACAGAAGAACGCTCTAAAAGAGTTTGAGGATGGAACGATCATCAAAGGTAATCTTAACGTTGTCACGACTCAAGTTTCCGGGTTCCTCAACCCGAATAATTTACGGATACCAAGAGTTCAGCCTAGGCCTGCGGATGAAGGCAGAGAAAGAGACCCCGATGAACAAGGACAAAGCGCAAAAAAAACGCCCTTACAGGTCACTGAAGAAAAGATTTTTGCCATGCTAGAAGAAGAACTCAGAAGAAGAAGAGAAGAAGATAATTCTTTTAATGAAAACTACTCCAATCTTCAGCCCGACATTTTACTCAAAGAGCTTAAGTACTACGTCAACTCTCTTCAAACCGTTCAAAGCCTCGATGACCCTGCTATGACTGAGGTTCAGGCTATCTATACAGAAAAGGGAATGATCGCAAAGCACGCGCCGATGACCTCCATTGAGGAATTCTACCTTTTAGCTGGCTGGCCAGAAGTGGTGATCGAAATGGTTAAAGATCGCTTCACGGTCCATGAAGTTGGCTTCATTTCTCTAAATGAGCTCAATGAAAATACCCTTCGTCTTATTTTTCCAGATATAACAGAAGTCCAAAGCGAGGAGTTCTTCAGAGCAAGAGATGGGGATGATGAGCTGGGAGAGCTACCCAAGCCTTTCCAAACCGTTGAGGACTTCAAAGCTCTTGTAGTCACTCAGCTAGCAATTACCTCCGCTGCCCAATTTGAAGAAAGGCAAAAAGAATTTGAAGCCGCGAACCTGCGCTTTGGGGTGGCAGGTAAACTGTATCGTGTTGAGAGCACAGCACGCTTTAATACCTCAACCGTTAAAATTACTGCTTTTATCGACCTTCCCGTAAAACCTGAACCGGCACCCGCACCTCAGGCACCTTCAAGCCCACGTGCAGGAGGGCAACCTAACCCAGTGCCAGCTCCAACACCAACTCCGGCTCCCTCATCAGGTACAAAACCAGGTTTTAAATTGGAACTCATGCCTCCGCGAATAATAGAATATAGAGTTGACTAAAATAGTTTGCTACTTGCTTTTAGCCTCGCCTATCCCCTTACGTTTATTAAAAATGTGAGGAAATCCACCCTCTAGTCTGATAGAATATCCCTATGAAATACTTGGCCCTAGATGTTGGAACCTACTCCATTAAAAGCATGCTTATTAAGTACGAGAAGAAGCAACTCTTTCTTCTTGATGCTAGTGAGTTTGTTTTGGACGAGCTTCGCGATGAAATTGATCCTGAAGGAGACGATCTTTCCGTTCAAAAAAGCTTGATTAAAAATATTATCCCCTCTGAGTTTGACGGCAAAATTATCTGGCAACTTCCCAATAAATATATCACCTCACGTCATTTGCTTCTTCCAGTTAGTCAGAAAAAGAAAATAGATAGCATGATCCCTTTTCAGTTGGACGAAAACCTTCCGTTTTATTCAGCAAATGCTCACTACTTTTCTCAACAAATAAAGAAAGGCACTCAAACATCTGTCTTAATCAATGTAACCAAGAAAAGTCAGCTCGCAGAATATTTTAATCTCTATGACGAAGAAGAGCTGCTGCCGACTATACTCTCCAGCGAGCTCTCAACGATCAATTCTTATTCTCAGCATAAGAATATAGCCGGTCCCATGGCCATTCTAGACATAGGCCATCGAACTGCGAAGTGCTATATTGTCTTTGAAGGTGAGGTCATTAGTCACCACTACAGCTTCACCGCCGGTGCAAGTATCGATGAAGTTATATCCAAAACCTATCAGATTCCTATGAACGAAGCCGTTATCTATAAGCATCAGAACTGTTTTTTTCTCACAGAAGCTCAGTACAACGAAGTGTCCGAAGATCAGCGAGAGTTTGCGCTTTTGATGAAGAAAACAATGATGCCTCTTGTGCTTGATCTCAAGCGCTGGCTTCTCGGCTTTAGAGTAAAGCATGGAATCTCTATAGACACTGTACTTCTAGCAGGTGGTAGCAGTAATATTCATAATGTCGGGAACTTCTTTTCACAACATACCGGCGTAAAGGTAGACTACCTCTCTCTCGGGGAATCTCTCATTGATTCAAGAGAGCTCTTGAGCGCGAATGAGGGCAGCTACTTTCTCTCCGGACTGATGGGAATCGGCCTTACTTCGAAAATGAAGCCAGGTAACTTCCTCCATGGTGAGTTCTCAACCGGCTCAAGTCTTACGCTTCCTCTTCACTCTGCAAGTTTTATTCTCAACAGAGCGGCGATCATCTTACTTTTTTTAGGACTGATCCTTGGCGTTGATACTGCTCTTCAAAATGAAAGAGAAAAAAGCGTTGAAAAGAAAATTAAGAAAGTTCTTGCGACCAACCAACTCGGTCTGGCCAGAGGCCTTATTAAACAGGTTAAAAGAAATCAGCTTGATAAGATCGACAAGATCATGCTCAAAAAAGAAAATATGATTGTCCAGGAGGTTAAAACTCTTCAAGCTTCCCAGGACACAAACGCACTTTCTCCGCTTTTTACTCTCTTTGACTTCGTCACCAAGAATCCAAGTATTGAACTTAAAGAATTCAATTCGGATGGCGAATTATCAAGCGGAGTATTTAGTGCCGGAGACCAAAAAAACCTTCAAAACCTTGAAAAGAGCCTTAAGATCGCAACACTAAAGAATCTTAAATTAAAAGCGAAGGGCAATAACCTCAACTTTTCTTTTGGGGGTAGAGATGAGTAAAAATCTATTTAAGCAACTTGATGAGCAAGTGTTTAAGGGTGTAGATAACCTCAAGTCATCACCTCAATTTAATCAAGCGGCCAGCTCACTTGAAGGCCTTCCTGAAGAATATCAAAAGCTGACTAATCAAGCGATTACCTATGCCATTACGTTTATCCCTTTTCTCATCCTGATTATATTGCTTTTTATTAACTTTAGCGTCAGAAGTAGAATTAGTGCTAAGGAACAGCTTATCTCAAAGATTGCCGAAATGAATGAATCTCAAGCTCGTGTGGCAAGGATTGGCGATAAGCTCGTAAGCCCAATGAGTATCGGTAGTGACTCGTCTATAAAGTCCCGCTTAACGGGCCTCTCTTCTCAGTTTGGTCTTGGAGCAATGGCCCTCAATCTTACAGACTACTCTCAAAGCTCATCTGGAAATCTAAAGAGAACTCAAGGGACTATTAATTTCAAGCAACTCTCTACCCAAAAGCTAAGCGGACTGCTTCAAGAGTTCGTCATTAGTAAAGGAGTGCGAGTTCAGGGCATTAATCTTAGAAAAAGTGGAAAAACCCTAAGTGGAAAGTTCTCCTTCTATCATTTTGCAAGAGCAGGTAATGGGCCGTGAAATTAAACCCAAGTGAACCGACAAGCCCTCAAAAAGTGCGACTACCTGAAAACTCTGTCGTCGATGAAATCTACACGGTTGATAAAAAAAATATTGGCATTTTGGTGCTACTCGTATTTGGTACTTTGCTCTTGGCGTTTCTTTTTAACTTCCCTTTCAGCGGTGGTATCAAGCCTTTGATCGCAGAGAGAATCAATAAGAATCGTGCCTGCCCTATAACCTATCAATCTCTCGATATTGGCTATTTTTTACCTAAAATAATTCTCGATCATCCGACAATTTCTGGAAATTGCTTTAAATCCCCCGGAAAAAATATTTCGTTTGACGAGGCTTATTTCCAAATAACGATGCCTAGCTTCTGGCCTATTGGTCTCAAGACAAAATTTCACGCAAGCTCCGACGACGCAACCTTGAATATCTTTCCTCGCATTGCTTTTGGAGGGCATGCTATTCAGATTGAGGACACCACGATTAAAGGCTCTTTTCTTAACCAGTTCTCTCCCCTTCCTAATCTTTTAAAGGGAGACATCAAGGTTCAGGCAAACCTTGATATTAAGAGAGAACAAATTGAAACAGGTAATATAAGACTGAAGTCAAAAAACCTTCTCATTCCTACACAAAATATATCGGGCTTCAATTTACCAACAATAGCTCTTAGAAATTTGGACGTGGCCGGCACCATCACAAAAAAGAAGGTTCATCTTAAGGCGATTCGCTTGGGTGACAAGGACTCGCCCCTTCAAGCCGAGTTTAAAGGCAGTATCGTTTTGTCATCTCAGAATATAAGCTTTTCTAGCCTCAACCTTCAGGGCAAGTTTCGTATAGATGACTCTATCCTCAACACAATTGGTCTCTTACGTATAATGCTTAATGGCAAAAAAAAGAAGGATAATTTCTACTTCCTTCAACTTAAGGGAACTCTCGCAAGGCCACAGCCCGTCTTTATTGACCCCGTTTAAGGCCAAAGGTATAAGGAGGGGAGAACTTCTTAAAATTGGGTCAAGCAGAATATGAGCGATATCATTCATCAATCTATTGAAAATAATTTAGCCAAGCATATGAAAGGTTTGTGTGGCCTCGATAGTTTTCAAGCTGTTCTTAATTATGGAGTTTTACCGGCGGGAAAGTTATTTCGTCCCAAACTAGCTGTTGCAAGCTTTAGAGATCACTCGCTGGTTAATCATTCTGAAAATCAATTCTTAAAATCCGACCAAGATATTGCTCTGGTTGCCAGTGCACTTGAAGTTCATCATGCCTACACTCTGATTCACGACGACCTGCCTTGCATGGACGATGATGACTACCGAAGAGGAAGAGAATCAACTCATAAAAAATATGGTCAATGGCAGGCAGTCCTTGCGGGAGACGCTCTCCTCCACCACAGTCACGCTCTGATAGGAAAATGCAGGATGCAAAACCACTATCCCCTAAGGGCCATCTTTAATTGGGCCTTAGGTGCCAAAGGTCTCATCTTGGGTCAAGTCTTTGACTTGGGAGGCTTGGCAAACTCAAGTTTTCAAAACCTCTTGAGAACTCATGAATTAAAAACCGGACGACTCATTCAGACCTCTTTATTGGCCGGTGCATGGACGGCTAACAGCACTCAAACAGAGAAGATGAACTTCGCCCTGCTTAAAGAACAAATGCGCTTAGGGAGCCATATCGGGATTGTTTTTCAACTTCTCGATGACTTAAGTGAGTTAACAGGCGACCTCTCATCCCATGAAAGAGAAATTAACCCGTTTTTACGTTTTCCGAAGGAGTCCTTCGTCACTCTTGAGGAGGGCATTGATAAGATCAGAAAAATTCAAGGCAAGCATGTCTCGAATGTTTTAGAAGAGTACTTTTTTAAAATGAAGACCCTAATCAAACGAGATCTTGAAGGTGCGCAAAGTAAAATATCCCTTCATCTCTGTGATCAAGAAATTATTAAGTCTGTAAAAATTTTGGTTGAGACACTCTAACCTACTGGTACTGAGTAATTTCTTTTAAAAGAATCTTAGCCTTCGCTAGATTCATGAGATCCATATCGGCTAAAGCCGCCCTCTGGGTTAGAAGCTCTTGTTTGTCATCAATAATAAGATCGTTATCATCTGGCTCGATGATTGAGTTTCGCAGCATCGTCGCCTTTGCCTCTTCGATATTCATTTTCTTTGTAAAAAGAAGTTCCTTTATTATGGCAATCGACTCGATATCCTTAGGAGAAAAAAGCTTCTCCCCTCCCCCTGAAATCTCGGGGCTAATATCATCAAATTCTGATTCCCAAAACCTAAGAACATAAGGCTTTACGCCCGTCAGTCCACAGACTTCATTCAACTTAAAATGAGACTTGTTAGGAATTTCTAAGACATTTAACATGACAAATCCTTGCAGGGTTTAACAATCAAAATAACGTCGACTTAATAAAAGCCGTTATTACCTAAGTCGCTATCATTATCATCTTCTTCTTCAGAATTATTCATAAAGCTAGAAAGCGCTCTATTGGTGCCTTCTTTGGCAGCGATAGTCTTGTCTTCCTTGCCTTTGTCATCGAGACGATGAGAATAGCGGGCCGTCACATCTTCTTTTAACACCTGAGATGGTTTAAAAGTAAGGACTCTTCTGGCAGAGATTTCCATAGCCTCACCTGTCTGGGGGTTTCTCCCAACACGTGTAGCCTTATCTCGAATGGAGAAGTTGCCGAAACCTGAGATTTTAACCTTTTCACCGCGTGCAAGAGTATCTTTAATAATTTTGAAGACTAGATCAACAAGGTCAGCTGCTTCCTTTTTAGAAAACCCTGCTTCCTTGTATACACGCTCAACGATGTCGGCTTTAGTCAGACTCATACGATTTCCTCCGTGAAATTTGTCCCTGTCTGAGGCGAAGTTCTTTCAATTATTAATAGGTTAGCAAGAAAGCTCAATCCATGCTACAAAAAAAACTAAATGAAATTAATAACCTAGCTCAAACTCCTAAAAACTTTATAAGTATGAATAGTAGCAGACTAAAAGAGTCGAAGATGACCGGGAAATTAAGATGAAAGATGCAAAACTTGTTTGGTCGGATGAAGAAGGTGACCTTCGAAAAAAAAAGACCCAGTCTCCTGATACGGAGGTTAATGAGTCCGCTCTGTGCCTGAGTTTACGGCGCCTGACTTCGGGAAAAGGCCGAACAATTATTGAGATTACCGACCTCCCCTCCCATAAAAAATGGTGCCAAAAGCTCGCAAAGAATCTTAAAAAAAAACTAGGGGTTGGAGGCGCTTATAAAAACAATGTCATTGAAATTCATGGTGAAAAACTTCAAGAAGTCTCTAACTTCTTGGCAGAAAATGCCCTTTCATTCAAAAAAAGAGGGGGCTAGGCCTCTTACTGGTCGGTGATTTCCTCAGAGGCCTGCTCTAAAGCTCTGGCCAAATGATTCATCCTATCCTCTAACAACGGATCTCTTGCTATCGAAAACTGACCCTTGATTGCGTCGAGCCTCAGCTGAACAACACCCAAGACAAAGCGGTCATTCTCACCTAGAGCACTAGAGTTACTTTTACTTTCATTCAAGAAGTGAATCAAAATCGCCACAGAGTCTTCCAAGTTAGAAAAGCCTTCATCACTAAATTGAAACTGAGAAAATAGCTTCTGCTCCATACAGGTTTCAAATTGCCCTAAATTCTCTAGGGCCGACTCTAAAGCAAATGAGGGAGGATTACTCAGCAGGTATTCATCTAGGCTCTCCTCGCAGCGATAAAAGGAAGTGTCCAACCAGCAGCTTGCATCTGAACGGTTTGTTCGACAGCTCTCCTCCTCAGAAACAGAGTAACGTCTCATCACTTCATCAAAGGACTGAATGGCATAAGGCGCCGTATGAGTGAGATCATTTTTGGAGTAAACTAAATCCTCAGAAATATAAATCAAGCCGTGATTTTCAACGACATCACCACCATTTTTGAAATCATTCTCACGAATTGCGATGATATCCCCTGCCTTTCTTTGCTCATTCGGCTCAAGAGGCCGACAAAGAGAGGAGCTCATGAAGAAGCTCATTTCCTCGGGCGAAGACCACCTAAGACTAGGAACGAGTCCTCGCATAACAAGGGCTAGATTCCAGCAATTAGGTCCCTTAACCACGGGGTTAGTACTTTGATACTGGCGAACTTGATCGGGAACACAGTTGGTGATTTCAACTCTACACTTGTCCGACAAAACGGGTTGGTAATTGCAACCCAAGTTTTGCTCTTCTGAGCGTTGATTCTCACTCCAAGAGGAAAGGGCATCAATATTCACCTGAGCCTGCTCACAGCTACCGTTAACAGCTTCAAAACTCATAAAAAGTTTATCCCCTTGCCGGCTAACTTCTAGAGCTAAAGAATTTCGACAAATGATGAATAGAAGTAAGGGATTATGTGTTTCACAACCCTCTTGTCGGTAAATGTGCTTAAACCTCTACCTTCAAGAGCTAGAGGTGGAAAAAAAGGTGCGGACTAAGTCAGTCCACTACTTCCGTTTAGCTCGAGTTGGCTTTTTAGATAATTTCTTTCGAAGGTCTTTCTTTATTTTTGACTGTGTTCTAAGCCAATCATTAAGCTTATTCTTGACTTCAACAAGCTCGTCAATCAGTTTACTACGCACAAGCTTTTCAGATTTTGCTATCCTCTCGTACTCTTTTAACTTAACCGAATCATCCCTAACCATTAGTTTCCGCTTCTCTACTTCTTCCTTGGTCATACGGTAAATGGGCATATCAGCTAAGTAATCACTAAAGGTAAATGTCTTCTTATTAAGGTGCTCCACAAAACTTTTTCTATTTTTCGAACGGGTAGCAACCTCGTACTCTTTCTGTTTTATAAATTTTATAATTTCATTATTTTGACGAATTTTTCTTTCAAACTCCTCGACAAGAAGTTCATAACGCCTCTTAACGACGGCAAGTCTTTGCTCAGAAAAGATTTCAATAATTTCTTCAGGCCTATTAAATATTCGAACCCCTCTCTCATTAATAAGAGTGTAGTTAGGGGTCATTGAAGCAGTGACCAACATATTCTCTTCAACTTTTTTGAGACTCGGCTGTTTTCCGCGCTTAAAAACGAGCTCAATCATAATGTCATTATCGACGGTACTATCGATGTAGTCTTTCAAGAAGTCTGCTTCGATGTGTTTATTGAGATGGCGATAAATTTTCTTTGAATCGTAACCTCGCGGTAATTCAGTAATAAAAATCTTTTCGCCTATCTCTTCAATACGCATTGGAAAGGTATACTTACTTTTATTGTCTTGAATTTTTTCAGAATAGTAATTAACCCAAGGTCTCAATCTCTTGGGCTTTCCCGTTTCTATATACTGAATCATACAATCGCAAAGATCAGCGTGGTTGAAGCTTGGAATAACAGAAGAAAAACCCGTCCCAATACCTTCTGATCCATTTAAAAGCATAATCGGAAGCTTAGGCAACAAATGCATAGGCTCCATTACTGTTTCGTCATAATTAGGAACCATTTCAACTTGATTAAGGTCATCAAAGAGAATGAATTCAGCAATCTTTCCTAAGCGGCATTCAATATATCTAGAGGCCGCCGGCTGCGTCTCCATTCTCTCGCCGAAGTAGCCTTTTTTGTCGATGAGCGGGTAATTATTCGAGAACGTAAAATCCTGGGCCATATTCACAATTGCCGACTCTATTGAGGCAGGTCCATGAGGGTGAAGAGTGAGGACAAGCCCAGTAGCGGAGCTCACTTTCGTTAAGCCCTTGCTCTGGTTTTTATAAAGCGTATAAAGAATTCGTCTCTGACCGGGTTTTAAGCCATCTTGGAGGTAGGGAATGGCCCGATCCATCAGAGTGTAAATCTGGTAAGTTCTATACTCCGCTTTAACGATTTCATTAAGAGGCACGGACTCGAGAGCGTGTAAGTAATTTTCTTCCATAAAAACTATCCTAATTCAGTGATCAATATTCGAGGTGATCCACTAAGCCTCTACCGGAAGCTTTTTTCTTCTTTGTTTTCTTGGCCGTTTTCTTAGCCGTTTTCTTAGCTGTTTTTTTAACGACCTTTTTTGTCGCTTTCTTTGTGACAGCTTTTTTTGTGACCTTTTTTGTAGTTTTCTTTGCTACTTTTTTAGCCGTTTTCTTGGCGACTTTCTTCTTAGCCGTTTTTTTAGCTGCCTTTTTTACGATCTTCTTTTTAGCCGTTTTCTTTGTTGCCTTGGAAGTACGACTTTCCCCGCTGGATTGATGTCCTGTTTCAAGACTAATAGACTCGCTCCCGGCCCTTGAATCATCTAGTAGAAGGGCTTTTCTGGGATTGGAGTCTTTCCCAAAACAAACATTGAGCATCTGCTTAGCGTTGCCGACATGCTCGGCGGTTATTTTTGTATAACCATCCTTACTCATCACAAACTTCCAAGCTTCAGGACTCATTTCCCCTAACCCTTTGTTTCGATGAATTGCGCGAATCTTTGAATCAGACTCTTTAAGAGATTCAAGCTGTTCCGGTGTTTCAACATAAATCGTTTCTTTATCTGTCACGACTTCAAATAGCGGAGCTTTTGCTAATTGAATGGCCTCTTTCTCAAAGAGTTCAGGCCAAAAAGAATAAAAGAAGTTCGTAAGAAGCGTATTGATGTGTCCACCGTCAACGTCAGAGTCCGCAAGAAAAACGATTGTCGAGTAGCGAAGACTGTCCCAATCAACTGGCTGCCCGAGAGTAAGGCCAATCGAAGCCATAATATCGGCAAACTCCTGATTGTTCAGAATATCTTTAAGAGTCGCCTGAGCGACATTCATCGGCTTGCCCTTAAGGGCAATACCACCATGATAGAGTTTATTCCGAGCAGAACGCAGACCACCAATAGCGGAGTCGCCTTCGCAAATGAAGAGAACGCACTTACTTCGATCCTTTCTCTCATTGGCATCTAAGAGTTTCTCAACTCTTTGCTTTTTAGACTTTCTTCCGGCTTTTGCTGCATCTTTCAAGATCTGAAACTTATGGCGACTTTTTGCTCGGTCCATAACCAGTTCTAAAAACTCTCTGTTTTTTCTAAGAAATTTATCCATCACACTGGCCATGGCCTTCTCAATTCCTTTTTCAAGGTTGAGGTCACGCACAAGTTTTCTCTTCGTTTGAGATTCAAAGCGCGGATTGGGCATAGTGATGCCTAAAATAAAAGTAAGACCAGTCAATACATCATTATCTACGAGGTTTACCTTTTCTTTCTTGGCCACTCTTTCGAGCTTTTCTTTTATCGAGTTAATAAAAAGTCTTCTGAAACGGTCTTGGTGAAAACCCCCATCAAAAGTAGGAGTTGAGTTTACAAAAGAAACAAACTTTTCCCTCTCATCGCTTGAGTGATCGATACAAACTGACAAGTGAAGGTCAATTTTACCTTTTACTTTTTTACCTTTGGCGTTGGTGTCGTGGTAAACGTAAGCTTCCTCAAGAATATTTTGAGCGGTATCAGCGTCAATTCTCTTGGCCAATTCAAAGAGCCCTTTATCGTAACTGTACTTTTCCTTGTTAAAATAAAAGGTAAGTCCTGGGTTATTGTAGGCAAGATCAATGATCCTCTTTCTTAAAAGATCCTCATCCACTATTGGGTTCTTATAAACCTCTTTAGCCAGCTGAACCTCTATTTTAACACCGGAGTGTCCCTTAAAGGTTTTGAGCTTAGTTTGGGTAATTTTAAGGGCGCCGTCTTTAAAAGTAGTAATCTGCTCTTTCTTGGTATTGTAATGGCGAACAGTTACTTTAAAAATATCTGACGTTAAACAGGTTGCCGCCGCACCAAGACCATTTTGACCGAGGGTACGATGAAGAAAACCTTTTTCATCGACTTCTTCATCTTTAAATTTAGAGCCTGTTCTAAACTCTGAATAGACCTGCTTTACTTTGGCAGGAGGGAAGCCAATCCCGTTATCCTCAACGATAACACTTTTACCATCAGCGCTTAAGTAAGTGTGAACCTCTGTCACATGGCCTCGATAAAACTCATCGATACAATTATCGAGTAGCTCTTCTATCGCCTTACTTTTAGCTTGGTGAAACTTTACGTTTTTAAACTCTAAACCATTATCGGTGTAGAGATACGTATCTAATTCTTCTATGTCGTTGGAGCCAAAGACGAGAGTGATCCTGTTGCGGCAATGCCAGCGTTGATCTTTACTCTCGATGACCGCGTCCTTGGTCTTTCCCCGACGCTTTACCGATTCTATGGCCATGGGCAAAATTCCTCTTTTTAGGCGGTTATGCTAGATTGGGGGGAACCCACCATCGTGGGGGTTCTTACATTCAGACTAATAGGCCTTAAAACTCTCGAAAAGGGAAGGTGCGTCAAATACTTGGAATGATAACAGTTTTATATTTAGGATTCGCCTTACTCAATCCTCAAGCTCAAACATACGTGCTCTCGCCGAAAACTGCCATTACATGGGACACGCTGCCTCTAAAGGAAAAGATTAAGGAAAGTCTCAAAGACCAAATCTTCGCCAAAAGTGATGTTAAAACTTTTAAAAAAAATTCTTCGCAAAGCTTGGATCTTCTCATAGCCGGACTGCATCAAAGCACTTGTTCCCGTGCTTTGGTTAAAATATCTCAGTACGAAAGATACGAAGAATTCATCGGATTCATTAAAAAAAGCAGTTTTAACAATCAAGCGAAGACTATTAATCTCTTGATGGATCACCCTCTTCTTCCCTACAAAATGACTTTAAACTTTGCTTTGGAGCGAATAAGAGGCCCAGGGCTCTATTTTTTTACTTTTAAAAAGGGCTTTCTCTCGGGGCTAAAGGGTCAGATTCATATTAGTCCAAAGCAGAGCAACTGCCTCTTTGTCCTAAAGGCTTATTGGAAAGGTCGAGATACTAAAATTCCTGACTCAGTCTTCTCTTTCTTTTCCCGGGCACTTGGCCAAAAAGCCATGGAAAGAATGTTCCAGATATCGAAAACCCTATAATTCCTGTATATTCTAGCCCTATCTGGACACGCTCGAGTCGGGCTGATTCAATAAGAAAAAGCGGAGCTCACGAGGGCCAAAGTTCTTAATAGGCTGCCTTCATAAAGCTAGTTTACCGACAATTATCAGTCTCCAAGGTTAATGACAAATCACGCCCGCTCAGATAGAACGACATGTTGCTGTTAGAAATAACGAATGGTTAGGCTGATTCACTGCTCAAACCAAGGTAAAACTAAGAAAGGAATTTATTTGAAAGTTTTAAGAATCTCTCCTGGTGACACAACCGATATTCGGCACCAAATGTTAAGGGCAGGCAGGCCTCGTGAGGAAGCCATTTTCCCCGGAGATGAGAACGATCAAACATTTCATCTTGGAGCTTTTGTCCAAAATAAGCTCGTCAGTGTTGCCTCGTTCTACTTTGAGTGCCACCCTGATTTAGCAGACCAATATCAATACCGTCTCAGGGGAATGGCCACCCTGCCAGACTTTCAAAGGCAGGGCCTCTCAAGTGCTCTTCTCAAGATGGCCTTCCCTATTATAAAACAAAATCTTTGCACTCTTGTGTGGTGCAATGCTCGCTCTGGAGCACTCGGTTTCTACCAGAAAGTTGGCTTTGAAAAAACGGGAGAAGAGTTTGAAATCGAGACTGTTGGTCCCCATCACTTAATGTTCAAAAAGATTAATTAAAGAAACTTAGGATTGATGCAAAACATTTTGGGAAGCTGATTGTGAATAATCGTGTATTGCTTTTCAAAGCACTCCTTTTGCGTCTTAAAGGTCTTGAAAGGCGTGCACCTTAAGTCGGCCCTATTATCCTCTTTGTCTTCTTGCCGTTCTCTTTCACAACGGTAGAAACTAACTTCATTTACACATGCATAGTGACCTTTTTCACAATCATAAATCAAGCTTGGTCCACGAAACCACTTATTGGAGAGCCTTGGCTCTTCTTTTTCTTTTTCAATCCTATCAACCTCACGCTCTTTAAGCATAGGTTTCATTTCTCGCTTGATCTCATTATTATCTTTTTCAGTGGTTTCAATAATGGCATCCGCTGCGAAAGAGCATTGAGCAAGAATAAGAGAAAGTGAGAAAAATACGGCTATCAAAAAAGCTCCCAAAAGAAGGCAGGCGTGGCCTTCAGAAGGTTTTCCTTGTGGGAAAACTCAATTAATAGGAGTATATCATAAGTAATATTGAGTCTAAATTTGTGAATTCGTGCCCTAGAGCTGCACTTACTTGCATAGAAAAAATCTAGACATAAATGAAGATAAAGCAGGATCTAGAAATGAATGATACGGCCCCCCTTTTTAATGACATCTACCTCCAGATTGCTGAACAACTTGAAGCAGCTGTGAAAGAGGCTTTCCCAGCATTGGAAATCTCCTTAGAGACCCTTTATAAGTCCCTAACTCCGGCCCCAAATATAAAAATGGGTCATATTGCCTTTGCCTGTTTTCCCCTCGCAAAAGCGACTAAATCAGCACCTCCAAAGATTGCTGCCAGTATTAAACAGTCGTGGAAACCCATTACTATTGTAGACTCAATTGATGATCAAGGTCCCTACGTCAACTTCAAACTCAATCTCGAAGCAGTTGGGCGTCAACTTGTGGCAAGCATGATTGAGGGCAGCTACTTTCACAAGAAACTTGATACCTCCAACCAGAAATGGATGATTGAATATTCCCAACCAAACACCCACAAGATTCTTCATGTCGGTCACATGAGAAACCTCTGCCTTGGCAACGCTTTAGTTCGTATGAGCCGTTATGCTGGAATTGACCTCACGGCCGTGACCTACCCCGGAGATGTTGGAACTCATGTGGCTAAGTGTCTCTGGTACTTTAAACATCACAACAAAGAAGCCGTTCCCGAAAAAAATAAAGGAGAATGGCTAGGCCTCATTTACACCAAGGCTAACGGCCTCTTAGAAGAACAAAGGGGCGGGCCTCACGAAGAAAAAAATAGAGAGCAACTTACCGCAATCTTAAAAGAGCTTCATGCTGGAGCCGGTGAATACTTCGATCTGTGGCAAGAAACAAAGGAGTGGTCCATTGAGCTTATGAAGGAAGCTTACCGATGGGCCGATGTGGAGTTTGATCGCTGGTTTTGGGAATCAGAGATGGACGCTCCTTCAGTGGCTTTTGCTCGCGAATTATTAGAGAAAGGCGAGCTGATCAAAGATCAGGGTGCCGTAGGTATGGATCTCAATCAAGAGAAACTTGGCTTTTGCTTATTGATTAAATCCGATGGAACTGGCTTGTACTCCACTAAGGATGTTGAGCTTGCCCGGCGAAAATTTGAAGAATTCGGAGTCGATAAAAATATCTACGTTGTCGATAACCGACAGGCCCATCACTTTAAACAAGTCTTTAAAGTCTTAGAGAAAATCGGTTTTGAAAAAGCAAAAGATTGTCATCACCTTCAATATGCCATGGTCGAGCTTCCCGACGGCGCAATGTCGAGCCGAAAAGGCAATATTGTGCCTTTGATGGAACTTGTTGATCAAATGGAAACAAAGATCAAGAAAGACTACCTCCAAAAGTATTTGGAAAATCCCGATAGTGGCTGGACTCAAAAACAGGTGGACGAGACGGCGAGTATGATTGCCAACGGTGCCATCAAGTATGGAATGATCCGAGTGGATAATAACCGTAAGATTGTCTTTAATATGGAAGACTGGCTTAAGCTTGAAGGCGAAACTGGTCCTTACCTGCAATACGTTCACGCTCGAATCACGTCTTTGTGTGAGAAACTCAAGTTCGATCCAAAGAACCCCATTCAATGGAGCGTTCTTACTAAAGTCCAGGAAGAAGCACTGCTTATTCATCTTAATAGTTTTAATGACGTCGTTGCTTCGAGTGTGGCAAAGATGCAAACGATGCATCTTTGCTCCTACCTTTATGAGTTGGCGAAGAACTTTAACTCTTTCTATGCCGAATGCTCGATCGCTAAAGCTGAATCATCCGAAATTGCGACAGCAAGGCTTGCCTTGGCCCATGCGACAGGCAAGGTTATGGCAAAGGGTCTCTCTCTATTAGGGATTCCAGCTCCTTTAAAAATGTAGAAAATCAAAGAAGCTTACAGATTTTCAGACATCGCCTCTTTCAATAAGTCTGAAATTTGTTCAGTGGCCTTATCTCTATCCCCTGAACTCAGCTCCCCCATTAGTGTTGGTCTCAGTATACTCTTAGCAAAGAAGTTCACGGCCTTTTGTCCTGTCGGAGTTCGGCGTAGGTGATAACGGCTCGGTGTAGAGTCGTGCTTATCACCCCAAATAAAGTCTTTGTCGGTATCGTAGCCAATCCAGTAGGCTAACCACCTTTTTCCAAACCATGCCGTCTCAATTCCGGCCCTTTGATCGCTCAAGCCTTTCTGAGCGATGGGAGCAAAGAGCGTCTCCACAAATCCATCAGTTCCCGTGTCGGCAATTAAGATTTCTTTCGCTTCATTCATCAGGTCCTCTGGTATCGTTGAGTCTTGTAGCTGGCCATTCATTAGAGGAACCAAGTATTCATTCTTTATTTTCTTTACGACCTCCAACCCTTGTCCCGTTGAAAAAAGTCTTCCGATCATTTCTTTAGAACTGAGTAACCACACGGCCGAGGTATCCGCCCCCTCATCAGTTAAAGCCTTCATTGTTTCGTCTCTTACTGTCTTAGCAATCATCGACTCTATTAAGGTCTCCATCATTTGACCTTCTGCCATAACGTCCACATAGCTCTCAATTGGCACTTCACCGGAAGCCGCTGAACTAAGAGCAACGGACTTAGTTTCAAAGTCCTCTACTTCTTTTTTCATCACCTCTGGGTCGTAAGCAGCGATAAGGCTCAAGTAACCGATCGCCACTTCTTCATTCTCTGCTAAGAGTGTTAAGAAAGGAGTTGTGGCAGGGCTTGCTTCGTCTTTTCTAGCTTTTTCATCTTTTATAAAGAGAGAGCTAAGATCAACTCGTACTGCAGAGCCATCTTTCGTTGGAGTTCTCCAGGCCTTAATCACAGCGGAACTTAGATCAAAGATTAGAGCTTCAGTAGGAGCGTCAAGTTGATCTTGATTTCTTTTTAAGAACTCTTCACGAAACTCAATTAAGGCCGTCGGAGCTATGCGAGCGCTAGCACATTTGATAATCGCTGCTTCGATCCAATCAGTCCCAGGCTCTCTTTTGGGTTCTAGTTCATCACCTGCTTTATAAAGGCTGGCAAAGAGCTGATCACCTTTTTGATCTCGAATACTGCGAGGAACCTCACTGCCAAAAATATATTGCTGACCTGCTCTTTCAATTTGCTGCTGACATCGACTCCACTCTAGTTTGGAGTCAGTCCCAAATAATCCATGCCTTTCTTTTTTCAGCTCGTCTATTGTGAGACCTACAAAATCAAGAACGGCCTGATTTAAGCAGCCATCGATCTTATATCCATATTCTGTCGAGTTTGACCTCAGGACTAATTTTTCAGAGCAGCTTTTAAAGAGCTGACTTGCTTTTTCTCCTATGATCTTTGCGAGGCTAGCGTCGGGAAAAACTTGTTCCACAATAGTGATCAGCCTTCGAGGTAGCAGCTCTTGGCTAATTTCAAATCGGGACTTATTCATACACTCGTCTAAATCAAGTTCTGAAATACTTTCTTTTCGGCTTTCTATGGCACTTTTTACCGGCCCGATACAGCGGTTGAAAGTTTCTTTTGCTTCACTCGCTAATTCAATTCTCTGAGTCTCAAACTCCTTAAGTTGGGCGTCATTAAGTCCTTTTGGGGCAGGTAACTTATCAGCGACAACGTCATTTAAAACGTCATTAAAAATCAAGGAGGTTGCATCAATTTTAAAATTTAAGATGAGTCGTGCGCCTGCTGCCTCCTTTTCTGGACCCTCGTCCATCTCAGCTACGGCTTCGATGTCCTGAGAGAGCTTGTCGTTAATTAAGGCCCTCTTAAACTCTCCTGCTTTTTCTTCATTAACAATCGTCGACAAGAGCACGTTTGTACTCAACTCGTCAGAGAGTTTTTTGTCGAGCACAAAACGAGTCGCTTCTAAGTTGGTCTTTGCAATACAAAAGTCAAGCAAGCTCTCCCCTAATGTCTGAGTGGTAGGCTTCGCTTTATTCAAGCAATCATTTAATATTTGACTGCCTATTTTTACAAGCTCCTCTACCTCTTCAGCAGACTCAAAATCTCCGGATCGTAGAAGCTCTTCTGCGGTCTCTCTTATAACCTGAGGTCCGATAATCATGGCCGCTTCATTTTCTATTTTTTCCACAACGACTGATAGCTGGCCCTCTTCACCCGAAGTAAGAGCGAGCTTCAGCTCGTTGCCTAAACTCCCCTTCCCATCAGCCCCGAATATTTGACTGACAACTTCGCGGGTTAATGAGTCGGCCTGCCCGTCTTTACGAGAAATATCTAGGGAGAGCACTTCATAAACTTGATCTTTAATAGTTTCCTCGACAACTAAGGGAATAGCCTCATCTTTAAAACCATCAATAACGCCCATGGCCTCATCAATCGTATGAGTCCCCTGTAGTCGCTCTCCAAGGCTATCCCCTAAAGAAACAACCAGCCGCTCTTTCAGCTGCTCGTTCACATCAACCGAGCTGAGCGCCTGCATTATATAGGGGGAAAATAAATCTTTTTGAATCATGGGGTCTTTGAGCATATCCGCTGCACAAATATCCTTTAGCTTTTCTTGCTCATTGAGAATCTCATCAACCTTTTTAATTTTGGATAGCTCTCGCTCAAAGCACTGCTTAACCCTTTCCCCTATTCTCGCTTTTAAAGAGGAGTTAAGGCTGAGCCCGGCGTAATCAGGGTTCTCCCCAAGTTTTTGCTCAATCACATTTTGAGCGGCGTAGTAGCTTGCCCACGAAATAGCAACAGCAAGACACTGAGCGCTTTTTCCTTCGATTTCTTCATCGCGAGCTTTCTTAAGCTTTTCAAGCTGCGCTGGTGATTTATCTGTGTTTTCAACGATCCAGTCATCAACTTGATCTAAGGTTTCTTTATGAAGTTTTTCAAAACAAGTAAGAGGACTAAAGTTATCTTTTTGCTGAAACTCTGCGGCTTCTTTGGCGCCAAGAAGGGCGTCAATAGACTCCTTAGCAGCGTGGCCAGTTGCTAAGCTTGTTAGTACTCGGCTACATTCTTCAGAGTCAAAGGTCGGTACTGTCACATCCACAATAGGGTTTTCATCCGGGCCTTGGCCAACGAGTAAAGACCTTCTGGTTTTATAGATTTCTCGAGAATTTAAGATTTTTTGCTGTTGCCTATCCATACATGTTTCAAGCCCAGGAGCAAGTGAAGCGCGAGCTATCCTGGCTTTGGCCTCAGAATCTAAATTCTGTAATTGACTGAGACTTGCCGCGAGGGCCACTGTTCCTACTTCTTTTGTCACATCCCGAACCAATGTATTGGTACAAAACATCAAACTTTGTTCAAAAAGATCTGTAGGTAAATTTCGTAATTTCTGAGTATCGAACTGCGCCCCACGTGGACCAAAGTGCGCAAGCCCTTCTTTTTGCAAACAGCTTCTTACCGGACCCATAGAGGCTTCAACTTGTTCGGAGGAATAGCTAAAGGGTAGCCCCATCTCTTGGGACATGGCTCCTACTTTTTGGTCAACCACGGTAGATGCTCCCACATTGAAGCTCAAAATAATTGAGCTATAAATACACCCTTTTACTCGATCTAAGCCTTCAGCCTTTAAAGTATTTTCGTCTTTCCCGTCATAACTCTCCTGAACACAGGCCCTAAATTTTTGAGTAGCAAAGGAGCTGAGTTCTCCCAAGCCTGCCCCCCCTAGCTTTTTGATCAGAACCTTCTCACCCAACGCAACAGGTGCCTCATTGGTAAAAACATCCATACACTGACTGGCTTTAGAGGCACTTTGGGCACGAGTGGCAAGATCAAGACATTGACGAAAATCCACCATAATCTGATTGGTCATCTCTTGGATACTTTCAGCAGACTCATCCTTTAAAAAGTCTGCGAGAAATTTACTTAAAACGACATTATTAAATTGAGAGAAACTCTCTGCTGTAGCAATAGCCTCAACTTCATTCTTAGAACCGTTAAAACCGCTCGTTCGTTGATCAGTAGCGGCCGTTACACTCTCTGCCACACGAGCGATGTCTCGCGAAGTAAGAAGACCTTCATAAGTCGGAGAATTAAAGGTCTTAGTTGCCTCTTCGAGAATGGCTTGTCTAACCTTCTCTCTTTTTCCTTTCTTCGAAAAGAAGAGCTGAAAGGCAATATTCATGAGGCCGCCGTCACCCTCTTTTCTAAAGACCATTCCTTGGAAAGGGTTTGGCCTGTTGCCATTTAGTCGAATTCTTGGATCGGCTTCAAAAAGAACTCCTCCCGTTTGAAACTTCAAGTTATAAACGGATTTTTCAAAATCATCAAAGGCTAAGCTTCCCGTTGTTTGCTTACCTTTTATATGCGCCGATAGCCGACCTCTTCTTAGGCCTTGATCATCTAAATAGGTTTCCCCCTCGAGAGTTGCCTGAGCTTCCCATTCACCCGAGAATTCATTAAAGGCCTCAACCAGAAACTGCTTGTCTCCGTTATCACCAAGTACATGACGAATTCTTATTTTATGTTGACGAGCCTTTTGAAGATCACCGAAATTGAGGTCTATCAGCTGAGCGCCTCTATTCATTTCCCCTACCAAAGCATGCTCTTGTCCAAAAAGAGAAAGATTGAAAACAAAAGAATTATTCACTGCAATTGTAATTTCATTTGGTAAACCGGCTTGCAGTTGATCTTCCCACAGCTTCTCCATCACAACATCAACTTGAGTTGAAAGAGGCTCAACTTCGTCCATGCTAACTGGCATGACCGTCCCCAAAGCATCGGGACATTCCACTCCTTGATTAAGAAGGCGAGAGAAAATCTCTTTGCGACCAGAATCCTCTTTGTAGAGTTCTTCCGCTCTTGTAAAACCAATGTCACTATTGAGATCGATGAGTTCTTCTTCGATAATATCCTGAGTACCATCTTCCTTATAACGAAAAATACGTCTCAAAAGCTGATTTCGCTCTGGATGATAGAGAGATTCTTCAAAAACTTCTTCGCTACCGCTAGTTTCCTTAATCCCTAGATGCAGCCGCTCAAAGCCCTCTTGTATTTGCTTGAGGGCATCTCTGGAGGCCTTAAAGGCATCCTGTGGCAGACGAAATCCAAGGGCCAAAAGATCGCGGCTCATCTGGGAACTAGCTTGGTCAAATTGATGAAGAGTTTGGGCCTCTACGTTTTTAAAATTTAGAGTTGTTTGATCTGTCTTATCGGAGAAGAGGTCGTTCACGGCGCCGCTTGTTAGGGCGAAGCTATGCTTTCGAGAACCCTTGTTCTCTACTGCCTGGAGAATAAACTCGCCTGTATCTGTGTTGTGATAGACGCCGACTTGCCTCTTTCCCGACTCTGCGACCTGAAGAAGTTTGTAACGACTCGATCCTTTTCTTAGGGTTTTAATGACCTCATCAAATTTAGCCTGAGCTTCTTTAGCAGGATAATCAGACATCAAAGAAGCTTTCATTTGTGTTTGACCGCTTAGAGAATTGAGAGCGAAGCTCTCTACCCTTTCCAACTGACCACGACCCTTGCGAGAAGACTCAGAGGAAAACTCCTCGGTCAGAACTTCGACCCTCACAGGGGCGGAGCGAAAACCTCCTTGCGGTGGATTGGTATAGTGCTTTATAAAAACCTGCTGGGTAACCGTATCCAAGTAGGAAAGGCTTCTGACTTGTTGATCTGAACTCAAGGTCTTATCAATTAATTCAAAACGAGCAAATGAATTCCCTACAAAACAAACGAAGACAACAAAGTACAACTTGGCCATCCGTTTGATGAGCAAAGGTTTACGACAAATTTGTTCTGGCCCAAAGCTTTTCAAATGGACTTTTCCCTAACAATTGATGAGAGCTGATATTAGCCCTCTGTTGCTTGTCGGGAGAAAAGGCAAAACACTTGAGCAAAAGACTCAATCAAAAACAAGCCAATTTTTTGAATTTTCAGATAGTTAGAGGGGATCTAAACTCGTTTAAAAAAAAGAGCTCTTGAAAGCTTCAATAAAAAAACTACTAATACAAAAGAAAGAACCTAAGCCTATCGTTTTGAGAGTCCCCACTCTCTCAGCCCTGTGCCCTTGTTTCAATTTAAAAACCACCAAGCTACAAATCAGTCCAATACCTAGGCCCACTCCGTGAGCAACATTGGCAATATTTCCAATCAAACCAGTAAGGCAAAGGAAATACCAACCAACCATTAAGACGATGTCCCTTTTTGGCAGTTGAATTGCGTCTTTCATCCCGATCAATGTGCATCCCCAAGAAAGCCCAAAAAGACCATAAACCACGCCAGATAAACCGCCAAAAGTAGGACCTATGGCAATGTATTGGCCGAGGTTTGAAGTAATGGCCAAAACAGCGACCAAAGAACAAAAGCCAGTCACCCCAACTTCACTCTCCCAATAGCTACCGAGATCCTTTATCCAAAGGCAATTGAAGGCTATATGAAGCCAACCAAAATGAAGAAAGATCGGAGTGATAAGCCTCCACAACTCTAGGGCACCAAGAGAAGAAAAAGTTTCAGTGCCGGGCCTGTTAAAAAAAAGAAGATCGCACAATTGCTCAAAGAGCAGGGGCTTAAAGCTTGTTAAGAAAATCGCAACACTTACTAAAACCATCGACTTTGTCACTATTCCGAATGGCTTGGCCTTTATTTCAAGCCATGCAGGATCCAACTCCGTGGGAGCACCTGGAAGACCCATTCGGACCCTAAAGTACTCTTGAGCGCTAACGGTACTTGACTCCTCAGTGCTATGAATCTGAATAATTGAGCCAGAAGCCGTGGAGAGAAGGTGTCCTTCAACTTTCAGTCCGGCTTGATTCATTTCGCTAATGAGCTCGGCAGCCATTTTCTGATCAAATAATTCCCCTACGATTGCCATATTTTCCTCTGTCCTCTTTAAAGACCCAATCTTTGGACCCTATTTTAGTGCATGACAGCTTAAAAGTAGCCCTTGTCCCACTAAAAACTCACTCTTTTTGTTAAATAGGTTAAAAAAAGACGTACTTCCATGCTATAGTCTGGTTAAATAGGTTTCTTTTTGACCCATTTTAAGGTACTGACTTCATTAGGGAATAAATTTGAAAATAATAAAGTCTCAAAGCAGCTTGGACTCTCGACGACTATGATAAAGATAAACAAGAAAGTTGAATATGCACTCATGGCCCTCAAGTATATGGCCACTGCCTCAATTGGTAACCCTACCGAGCGGGGCGAAGTTCACCTAGTTAGCGCCCGAGAGATTTGTGATCACTTCAAAACTCCCTTCGACACGACCGCGAAAGTTCTTCAGATTATGAACAACAACGGTTTGCTGAATTCCACTAAGGGAATTAAGGGCGGCTACTCCCTCGCTCGCCCTTTAAGTAAGATCACCTTTATTGAACTTACTTCGATGATTGAAGGTCGCTCAGGCTCCCCCTCTTTTTGTGAGAGTTCCAAGGGCGTCTGCGACCTCTACCATAAATGCAATATCGTAACTCCTATGGAATTACTTAATCGCAAGATTCATTCTTTTTTAACGGCCTTAACCCTCGAGGAGCTTCTTCTTAAAGACAGTAGCTCCTCCCAATTTCTCTCTGGTTCCATCTTAGAGAGTGTGGAGAATTTATGAGCACGGAAGACGTTCTCGACGAAAACTATAAGTATGGTTTCTATACTGACATCGAAACCGAAGAGTTTCCTAAAGGTCTAAATGAGCAGGTTATTGCTCTTCTTAGTGCCAAGAAAGAAGAGCCTAAATGGCTCTTGGACTACCGACTAAAGGCTTTTTCTCACTGGAAGAAAATGAAGAAGCCCAATTGGGCCAAGCTTAATATTCCAGAAATAGACTTTCAAAATCTCTATTACTATTCAGCCCCAAAGAAAAAGCAGTCTTTGTCATCTTTAGATGAGGTAGACCCTGAGCTGCTTGCAACTTTTGAAAAGCTGGGAATTCCTCTTACAGAACAAAAAAGAATCTCCGGTGTCGCTGTGGATGTGGTCTTCGACTCAGTTTCTATTGCAACAACTTGGAAAAAAGATCTTGAAGAAGCTGGAGTGATTTTTTGCTCTATTAGTGAAGCCGTTAAAGAATATCCGGAATTGGTAAAAAAGTATCTTGGAACCGTTGTTCCTTATTCAGACAATTTCTACGCTGCCTTGAATGCAGCGGTTTTTTCAGACGGGTCTTTTGCTTACATTCCAAAAGGTGTGACTTGTCCCATGGACCTTTCAACCTACTTTCGCATAAACGCAAAAGAAACCGGTCAGTTTGAAAGGACACTAATCGTGGCCGAAGAAGGCTCCTATGTGAATTATCTTGAGGGCTGTACGGCTCCCCAAAGAGATGAAAATCAATTGCACGCTGCGACTGTTGAAATCGTTGCTCTCGATAATGCCGAAGTCAAATACTCCACCGTTCAAAACTGGTATGCCGGCAACAAGGAAGGCCTTGGTGGTATTTATAACTTCGTTACGAAGAGGGGAAATTGCCTCGGAGTAAATTCAAAAATCTCCTGGACCCAAGTTGAAGCGGGCTCTGCGATAACCTGGAAATACCCATCGTGTAATCTCATTGGTGACAACTCCCAAGGAGCATTCTACTCCGTTGCTTTGACCAATAATAAGATGCAAGCCGATACGGGTACTAAAATGGTTCATATCGGAAAAAATACAAGGTCGACAATTATCTCCAAGGGAATTTCGGCCGAAACATCTGAGAATAACTACCGAGGCCAAGTCAAGATCATGCCCGGGGCCCATGGCGCGAGAAATTATTCTCAATGTGACTCTATGCTGGTTGGCGATAAGTGCTCGGCTAATACTTTCCCCTATATTGACGTGAAAAATAATACGGCGACGGTTGAGCACGAGGCATCGACCACAAAAATAAGTGAGGACCAACTCTTCTATTTGCAAAGTAGAGGCTTAGATATGGAAAAGTGCATCTCGATGATCGTGAATGGATTTTGCCATGAGGTTTTTAAGACCCTCCCGCTTGAGTTTTCGGTTGAAGCCGTGAAGCTCTTAGAAATGAAATTAGAAAACTCTGTAGGATAATTAAGGAATAGATGATGATGATTGAAGTTAAGAATTTACACGCAAAATTAACAGACGAGAGCTCTGGCACTAAGGAAATCCTAAGAGGGATCAACTTGACAGTCAAGCCAGGCGAGGTCCATGCCATCATGGGACCTAATGGTTCAGGAAAATCGACACTTGCTAAAGTTATCGCCGGTCACCCTTCATTCCAAGTGAGCTCAGGTGAAGTTAGCTTTAATATCAATGGGAAGTTGCAAAGTATTCTAGAGCTTGAAGCTGATGAACGCTCTAAGAACGGTATTTTCCTAGGTTTTCAATACCCTATTGAGATCCCTGGAGTGACCAATCTCTCTTTTTTACGAGAGTCTTTCAATGCAGTCTGTAGTTCTCAAGGAATCGCAGAGATGAATGAAGCCGACTTTAATGCCTATTTGGCGCCAAAGCTTGAACTTCTTGAAATGGATAAGAGCTTCTTAGAAAGAGGTGTTAACACAGGCTTCTCAGGCGGTGAAAAAAAGAAAAATGAAATCCTTCAAATGGCCGTTCTCAATCCGAGACTAAGCCTTTTAGATGAGACCGACTCGGGCCTTGATATTGATGCGCTACAAGTTGTCGCCAAGGGAGTTAATGCTCTCAAAAGTAAATATAATGCCACCATTCTGGTTACTCACTACCAGCGACTTCTGGACTATATTGTCCCCGATCAAGTCCATGTTCTTTATAAAGGTCAAATCATCAAAACGGGAGGAAAGGAGCTTGCTATAGAACTCGAAAAGAGAGGCTACGATTGGCTGATCCAAGAGAGCGAGCAAACCAATAGTCCACAAGTAGAGGCTTAAATGATGAGCGAACTTAATAAATCCTATTATCAGTCCCTGAGCACTTTGATTGGCTCAGATCCGATGCTGAAGAAGGCTCTTGAAACCTTTGAGCAGTATGGTATCCCTGATAAAAAACAAGAAGATTATAAGTACACTAATATGCAAAGCTTCCTTCCGACAGCTCTGAAAATTGCGAGCCCAAAAGAAGCCAATGCAAATTTTAAGCAACAGCTAGAGAGCCTTGGAGCTCTGCCAAGCCCTTACAAGCTGGTTCTCGGCAATGGGGCGTTTTTAAAAGAGCTCTCCCACCTGCCTGAGTTTTTATCGGTTCAAGAAAAAGAAGAGGTAAATCAAAACTCTTGCACTCTAGACTCTTTCAGCGCCATCAATATGATTGGCTTGAGAAAAAGCATCACAGTAAAGGTCGAGAGATCTCAAAAAGTTCCACTTATCAATATCGTTCACCTTCAAACACCAGTTGAAAACGAGACGATGATAACGCGAGTTTCAATCCAAGCCCAAGAACTGTCGCAATCCGCGTTCCTTGAAATTTTTCATGCACCGGGCGAGGAAAAAAAGTCATTCAGTAATTCTTTAACAACAATAGAATTGGCTAAAGGCTCTCACCTCACCCATGTAAAGGCGCCGATAACAGGCGATGCTCATGGACATGTAGGAAAAGTCACAGCAAACCTAGAAAGAGATGCCCATTTAACAAGCCTCACTTTCTCTGTTACTGGCAGGCTTAATCGAAACAATATTGAAGTGTTCTGTAATGGCGAGGGCTCTCATGCCAGCGTCAACGGGCTTTATACTGGGCGCTCTAAACAGCATCACGATAGTTTTTGTCATGTTCACCATAAAGCTGCACACACCACGAGTACCCAACTCTTTAAAGGGATCTTAGATGATGAATCTCGCGGTGTTTTTACCGGAAAAATAATAGTCCATAGAGACGCTCAACAAGTCGATAGTTCTCAACTAAATAAGACCCTTCTCTTAAGCCAGAAGGCCCATGTCGATACCCGTCCCCAGATTGAAGTTTACGCCGACGACGTAAAGTGTGGTCACGGAGCAACTGTCGGCCAAATCAATGAGGAAGAAGTTTTCTACTTAGAAAGTAGAGGCATCCCCAGACAAAAGGCTCAAAAGATTCTCTGCCATGCCTTCACCCAAGAAGTAATCGATACCTGTGAAGATAAAGAAGTACGGGCTTGGCTGAGTAGCCAATTATTTGATTCTTTTGAGAAGTACGCATTAGAAAAATTGGACCAGCAAGGAAAGTAGGTTTTTATGAATATTCTTGAAAAAAGAAAAGATTTCCCCGCCCTTGAGCAAGAGGTTCATGGAAAAAGTATTGTCTATCTAGATAATGCTGCCTCGACCCTTAAGCCTCAAGCTGTGATCGATGCTATTAATCAGCATTACTCAAAGGAAACGGCCAATATTCATCGTGGCATTCACTTCCTTTCAGCTCAAGGAACTCAAAAGTACGAGGAAACGAGAACGTCCATCAAAGACTTTATTAACGCTCCAAAAGAAATAGAAGTTATCTTTACGAAGGGAACGACAGACTCTATTAATCTGGTCGCTCACTCTTGGGGAGCAGCCTTCTTAAAGCCTGGAGATGAAATCTTAATATCGACCATGGAGCATCACTCCAACATCGTTCCTTGGCAAATCATCGCCGAGCAAAAGCAAGCAAAAGTAGTAGAGATTCCCGTAACGGACTCCGGAGAAATAGATGAGAAAGCGCTCAAAGCTCTTATCTCTCCTAAAACAAAAATGATTGCCATGGGCCATATCTCTAATACTTTGGGCACGGTCAATCCGGTTAAAAAATATATAGAATGGGCCCACGAAGTTGGTGCTCACTTTTTAGTAGATGCCGCACAAAGCATAGCCCATATGAAAGTTGATGTTCAGGAGATGAACGCCGACTTTCTCGTTTTCAGCTCTCACAAGATGTTTGGACCTACAGGGGTTGGTGTCCTTTGGGGCCGAGAGGAGCTTTTAAATGCCATGCCACCCTACCAAAGTGGTGGCGCCATGATTAAAGACGTAAGTTTTGAAAAGACAACCTACAATGAGCTTCCTGAAAAGTTTGAAGCAGGAACTCCCCATATTTCTGGAGTCAATTCTCTCAAGGCAGCCGTAGACTACATCAATGAAATTGGCTTTGAGGAAATTTCAAAACAAGAAAATGACCTTCTTCACTACGCCACAGACCAATTAAAGCAGATCGAAGGTTTAAGAATAATAGGAGAAGCCAAAGAAAAAGCCAGCGTTATCTCCTTTACCTTAGAAGGGGCTCACCCTCACGATATTGGCATGATTTTGGATGAACAGGGAGTGGCCATTCGAACCGGCCATCATTGCACACAGCCTCTAATGAAGCGCTTCAATGTCCCTGCAACAGCGCGGGCATCTTTTAGCTTCTACAACAACCGCGATGATGTAGACCGGCTTATTTCGGCATTGAAAAAGGCAAAGGAGCTCCTATGAAAACCGATACTGAAACAAATGTTTTTATTCAGCCAACGCCTAATCCGAACGCACTAAAGTTTATTCTCGATAAGCCTGTCAAGCTTGAGGGAAGTTCAACTTACCGCTCCCCCATGGACTGCGGTGAAAATAAGATGGCCTATGAACTCTTTCGCGTGCGAGGAGTGGATCAGATGCACTTTTTTGACTCCTCGATTACGATCACAAAATTTGGATATGAGGACTGGGAAAATATTGAGGGAACTTTAGTTGAAAAAATTAAAGAGCTCTACTTAAGCCACGACCCCGATTATCACGATCCGGATCCGGAAGCGGAAAGAAGAGCAAGTCTTCCTCCAGAACTCCTCGCCATAGAACAGATTCTCGATAAGACCATTCGTCCAGGACTCCAAGGCGACGGAGGTGACATTGTCGCCCTCTCCTACGATGACAACATTCTGCTAGTGAAATATCAAGGAGCTTGTGGAACTTGCCCCTCTTCGACGACAGGAACACTTGAGGCCATCAAGGGAATCTTGCGAGATGAATACAATCCAGATATTGATGTTTATATCGCTCCCGACTTCTAATTCCGACGTAAAAAGTCCAGATCAACGCTCATTGCCAAGTAAATACGACCAGTCTTGTTATAATAAAGCTAACCTCTCATAAATAGCTTCAAGGATGATCAATGAGTGAGAACAGTGGGTCTAGGCCTTTTTCACCAATCTACAGCAACTTCCAACACCTTCTCGATAATAACCAAGGCATTTTTCGTCTCTTTAGAAAGACAAAGAACCCCGGAATGTATCAAGCTGTGTGGCTTGCTCGACAAGCAGAAATGGAAACTCTTAGAAGTCGCCTTGTGCAGACTGAAGAACAAGTTGAGCTGCAAAAGACTAAGAACTTAGACTCTAGCAGCTCTTGGCAGCAGAACGAGTCAATGTGGTTTGAACAACACAACGAACTCCTAGGAAGCATAGAAGCGCTACAAGAAACCGTTTCACGCAAAGACGATTCCCTCGCTGCCCAAAAAGAAACGATCCAAGGCTTAGAAAAAGAAATTGAAGCATGGAAAGAAAAGTCGATGGTAATGCGAGAGGATAGAGAAAAGTATAAGGTTCTCGCACGCTCCTTGGAGCGGGTGGTGAATATGAAAACTCAACAAGAGGATAAATCTCAAAAAGATTTAGGGAAAATTAAGAGTCACCTTAGCCTCTCTCAACATGCTTTAATAAAGCTAGATGATGAATACACTATCGTATCTCAAGAAAACCTCAAGCTTAAAGCTCAAGTTGAAGAAATGGAGCAGCAGCTACAAAAAAATGAGAACTACACAAAAGAGTATAGAAAAATTAATCATCGAATGGAAAACGAGCTCTATCGAGTCAATCATGAACTCGAAAAGGTTCAATCTCTTTTAAACTAAATAAAAACATTTAGTAACGAAGCTATTCACTCTTAAATTGAAGATTAATAGAAAGAAGGACTCCTTCTAGTTCATCTTTCTATTAATCATTATTCCACTTAAGTCGGAGATCACTCTGGGGTCCGTTGAAGATATTCACGTCCATATCGAAACGGGTTCCGGGAACATTGTAGAGACATGATCCTGTCTTGGAGCAATTGATCTCACTAGAGAATTGCCACAAAAAGTAGTTAGGCCACACTCCACTTGGATAATCCGTCACCTTTGACTTAAAGCGCGCGTACCAAAGCTTAGACTGTTGAAAAAGCGGATGACTCTTTACCCTTTCATTTAGAATTTTGGTTGTCGAATGGTTTGCGTATACCGTTGGGATCTTCCCTGTTTTTTCGTAAATATAATCCATAAAAGTAATGGCTTCAGTGATACTCATAAAGTTTCCTGAATTAGTATCCTCAAGATCTAGAATCATCAGTGTGTCGGGCTCATCTTGAACAAGAGAGAGAAAGAGGTCGGCCTGCTTAATTGTATCGCCCCTCCTTCCTAAGTGATAGGCCCCCCATAAGTAGCCACGATCCAGGGCTATTTTTTTTCGTGACTTATATTTTGTGTCAACTCTCATCCCTATACTTGAGCGATGAATAACACCCGCTACTTTCGTGTCCGTTGCCATTTTATCCCAGTCAATGGAGTTCCCTTGATAGGCATCAATGACAATGGTCGTATCTTCCCTGCTCCAGGGCTTGTTAAGAGAATTAAGGTCCGTCTCTGATGGTACAGGAATAGGTGTTGGATCTGGGATGGGAATCGGAGCAGGATCAATCGGATCTAGTGGATCAGTGCCATCATCAGGATTATCCCCTCCTCCATCATCACACTTTGCAGCATCTTCAGCACTGAGGGCATCCGAGCTCACGATCGTATCACTTTTTGAACAAGGATCGTCCTGTACACAGGAGAAGGTCACAAGACTCATTAAAATGAGCAGCACTTTTAGATTGTATTTCTCTTTCATGCCCTATTCATCGGCTATTCGAGAGTTTACTTTAAAGTTAAAAAATTAGAGTGAGCCTATGGAGCCTAGAAAGGTTGAAAAACTTTTTTGCTCAGAAATAAAAAAGCCTCCCAAAAGTGGGAGGCCGCTTTACTAAGAGATTTTTCGAATTTTTATTTTTTCTTTTTATCTTCGCGGTAGGATTTACACCATCCCTCACTCGCAACGTATTTATTGCCGGCCATTGAACATTTCCCCCAGCCCTTTTCTTTACTTTCTTTGTAGAACTTACAGTTTCCACAATTCGCACCTGCTTTGTATTTCTTATAGCCTTTGTCTCCTGCTGCATTTAATTTTTTTGCTTCGTTTGCATCGGCGACATACTTAAGTCTTTTTGATGTTTTAGCATCGATCATTTTGTTCTTAATTTTCTCAGTCTTTGGCATGCCTGCTGCTACAAGATCAGCGACCCTTGCAAGAGGAGCCAGAGCAAAAGTTGCTAGGGCGAGCTTTAAAAATGAACGACGATTGTTTGTTTCTTTCATGTTCCTTCCTTTTTTTTATTTAATTAAACATATATTTAGTTACTATTTTCTACACTTTAGCACCAAACCATCGCCCTTCGCTATAGCTGTCAAAGAGAAGATGACAATTTGAACTATCAAACTTTTGGTAAAGAGTACCTACCCTATTAGTTTTAGATGCCCCAAGTTTTGGGATGATAGTAGCTCATCATTTTCTCTTGCGGCGAGTTTGGCGCCGGTTTGTAACGATAGGTAAACCGACACCTGGCCGGTAAAGAAATGAGAATACTATCTGTTCGCCCGTTACTCTTCAATCCGAAAGAGGTTCCTCGGTCATGGAGTAAATTGAACTCAACGTAGCGGCCTCTTCTATGCAGCTGAAAGTCTTCATCAAGTTCATCATAATCCTCCTTAAGTCTTCGCTCGACGATCGGAAAATAGCTCTCCATAAAATGATTGCTCACACTCTTCACCATCTGAGCATCTGCGGGCGAATCTCCAGAATTAAAGTGATCAAAAAATATTCCGCCAATCCCCCTCATTTCTCCTCCTCGATGAGTATTCACAAAGTACTCATCACAGGTCTTCTTCCAATCTTCATAGGTTGAATAAGGAGCACATGCTTTACGCCACTGGCGGTGGAAATCGTGAAAATCGTCCTCAAAAGGATAGTAAGGAGTGAGGTCAGCACCACCTCCAAACCAAAATTTTTCGCCTGCTTGAATCATTCGAAAGTTGGCGTGAACGGTAGGAATTTTAGGATTCCTTGGATGAATAATCAGACTAATTCCGGTGGCCCACATAGTGTTATCCGTACCGCCAATACTCGCTGCGAATTTTGGATCAACCGTCCCAAATACCTTTGAGACATTGACGCCAGCGTTTTCAAATAGACGCCCCGCAAAAGCACGTGTTCTTCCGCCTCCACCTGGCTCTCCTGCAAAATCCTTGCGCTCCCAAAGATCCTCATTCAGACCACCTTCTTCTAATAGACTAGGGTCGAGCTCTTGCATCTTGCTTGTAATACGCTCCTGAAGATCAAGCACGTGCTGATAAAAAGACTCTTTATTCTCTTCTAGTAAATTTTGCTGGTCCATGGATTCTCCTTTCACAAGAATAGCGGCACGTGCTACGTTCAAAGCCTATGTAGTCATTTACCTCTTCGGGGGCGGTATATCATATCTAGGACGGTAGAAGAAATGCGTCGCACCCACGCTGATCTCAATCATACTTTTATTTATTTCTTATCACTCATCACCATTATGATTTCCCTCTCATTTTCTGCTGCAGCAGGTGAGGATGATGACGATGATAATCTGTTGTTGAGCGAAGAGCAAAAATATGAGCGCTACCTCGAGCAAGAGAAACTCAAAGGAACAAGAAAAAGAAAAAGAAAACAAAAAAACTTTCGCTATAGTTATATTGATCGCAAGCACACTCAAAGTGAAACCATGAAGCACCTTGCAGCTATATATGGCGTTACCTGGGTGGTTTATCCCCTCACTCAACCAGACGTCGTCAAGAATACTGGTTCTTGGAAAAAATATAAAAGAAACTTTGGCCGCTTGGTCTTTGATAAAGATGAACCTTTCTGGAACTGGTTCGTTCATCCAATCTCAGGCTCCCAACTTTATTTGTACTATCGAGCAAACGGCTACAATAGAATCAACTCAATGGGCCTAGCCGCTATATCCTCGACGCTCTTTGAGTTTACAGTAGAGATTTACACTGAGCCTGCTAGTATCCAAGACCTTTATCAAACTCCCGTTCTTGGAGCCTTTTTGGGCTACGGTATTGAAAACCTCTCTCTTTATCTTTTAAATTCTGGCAATGCCATCGGCAGAACGATTGGCCATATCATTAACCCCGCGACTCTTTTTTGGTTTTACGAGGGTAAGGTTCAAATCGTCCCAAAAATTAATTTTCGTGGAACGACTGGTCTCACTCTCATGGCGGAGTTCTAAATGAGAAGTTCGCTGCTGCTGCTTGTCCTTTTTCTTCTGTGCGCTCAGACCCACGCCTTTCGCTACAACCTCTCTCTTAGGGGCGGTATTTCTCAGTCTTGGGGAGATATTAATGGACTTGAAGGAACTGAAGACGAAATGCGCGGCACCGGCTTCAATACTCATTTTGGTTATAAGTGGAAGTATTTTGAATTAACTCTCTCGAGCTATATTTATTGGGGCGAAGTCGAAGGTCTTACCTTCAAGGCCCGCAATGAAACCATCAGCGGGGAAGGAAGGTTTCGCCACGTAAGCTTTGGCCCCATCCTACGCTACCAATTTAGAGGCGTACAGCCAGTCAAGAACTGGTTTCTCTTCGCGGGCCTTGGGCCTGTTTGGTCCCTACAAACAGTAAAGCTCGACAGCTTCACTTCCTCGGGGCCTCTTTACAATAAGAATCAAAAGCTGACCTTTGAATCTACTGGAGGCTCACTTATTTTTGGCTTTGAAGAGGATTTGCCTTACAAAGAAATGCACCCTGTTTTCATTGAGTTTATGTATTCCTATAAGCAGTCTCGAAAAGTCTCTGTCGTTGACGCCAGTGACTTCACAGAAACAAATATCCTCTCCACCCAAGAAATCGGTCAAGACCTCTCAGGCTCATTTTACATGGTCTCCATTGGGATGCTGCTTTTCTAGCGCTCAGGCGTCTAAAGACTGTTTCTGGCCCGATACTGGGGCTATTTGTTAAATTGACTTTCCATTAGCTCTAGCAAAATCAGGTACTTAAAAAGACATTCATCTATGCTCTCAGTTATCTTTTAAAATAGTCGATAAGTATTGAGTTAAGTATCCCCGAGGAGACCTATGAAATTGGCCTTGATTTTTTCATTATTTTTAACCCTTAATCTGACAGTCATGGGTCAAGAAAAAGGGGCCGCTAAAGTCATTGTTCTCAAAGGTAAAGCTCTCGCTCTTATAGGTGGAAAAACAAGCACTCTCAAGCGAGGAGATTGGCTACCTGTAGGCGCACAAGTCAAGACATTAGAGCGTAGTTTTGCCAAGCTACTCTTTATCGACAAGTCGACTATGAATGTAGGCCCAAGCTCTCAAATGAAAATAGACGCTTTTCCCAAACAAGATGCCGGCATCATTACCTTAGTCAAAGGTCAAATTCGCTCGAAAGTGACAAAAAACTATATGCAAATGAATAAGAAGGATAAGTCTAAACTCTTTATTAAAACCAAGACCGCAGCTATGGGCGTTCGGGGAACAGACTTTCAAGTTTCCTATAGCCTTAAAACTCAAAATACAACTCTCCTAACCTTTGAAGGTTCCGTTGCTATGGCAAAACTTGCTGCTGGCGCCTCTAGATTCAATCAAGCCCTGCTAGAAAAAGCCGTATCCGGTCCTACGGCCGTCATGGTTCGCCGTGGACAGTTCTCAGGTGCTTCCCCAAAGTCAGAAAAAACAACTGTTCCTGTTAAAATTTCTCCAATTCAACTCGAAAGCCTTGAGAGTAAATCCGCTCCTGGCCTGCAAAGTGAAGGCCCAGAGTCATCATCGACGAGTAAACCTAAAAAGAAATTTAGAAAAGTCGTACCCCCTGGAGTTGATGCAAAAACAGTGGCCAATGACGGCTCTGAATTATCAAAGTCAATGGCAGGTGCGGTTAGCTCTACTGCCACGACCAACTCCCCTTCAAAAACCGAAAGTAAGTCCACTGAGTCAGGGCCCAAGGCCGGAACTATTGTTCATATGGAAACAGGACTCTTTATCTCCCCTCCAGATGATGCCGTCTTCGATGCCAATACCCAGACCTATGAAGTTCCGACCGATGTAGCCTTTGTTGATCCAAAAAGTGGTGAGCTTACAACCAATAACTTTGAGATAAGCTCAACGGGAAAATGGGAGAAAAAGAAAGACCTAAAAGCTGATCAAAGAACTCCTGCAAGTGTAGGCTCAACTCAAGGTGAAGCTGACTCATCATCTGAGCCAGGAGAGGTTGCCGATGCGCCTCAACCTCCTAAGCTTGATGGACCGACAGATAAACCTGTTGAAGCTCCAAGCTTTAGCGTGGACGCCAATGCCCCTGCTCCCGTGCGACAGGAACTTTGCTCTCCAAACTGCTTTCAACCGCCGGATATCATCCCTGGACGACCAGTGAATGTGAATAATAACGGTCGGACAAAAGTGCTTTTCAATCCAGTGATTCAGCCATAGCTGAGTAATATTCTCTGGAATCTTTTCCTTGTTTTTCTATAGGCCTATCTTCGCTATAATATTAGTTATTTAGAATTATTCGAAAAACGTTTCAAGGAAGAAAAGTGTTTTTTTTAAAGACCCTCCAGGTCTCGCTCCTCTGTATTGCCTTAGCTCCATTTATTTATGGCGCCAATCCCAGAGACCAGAAAGATCAACTTGCCCGCTCCCTCGATCTCTACAGGCAAGGACTCTATCAGAAATCACTGAAAGAGCTCGACTCCATATCCTCTCGAGCAAAGACAAAGCAAAACTCAGCTAAGTACTATCTAAAAGGCCTTATTCAAAATCGCTTACAAGTTTATGATGAAGCAATTATCTCTTTTGAAAAAAGTTTAAACCTTAAGAATGATTCTAAGGACCTTTTATACGAATATGGGCTGGCCCTCTATGCTAATAGTGATCTTGAAAAAGCCCGTAAAGCATTTATCAGATCTTCTATTCTCGATTTCAAGAAAAACTCCTCTCTTTACTACGTTGCTCATATTTCTCAGATACTTGAAGAGCACAAGGTGGCCAAGAAATACTTCCTGCTTATCCTCAAGAGCGAAAAAGAAAATAAAAATCTTCTTCAAGTTTCTCAGTATCAGTTAGCCGAAAGTTTAATGAATCTTGCTGAACAAAGGGATAATCAAAGAAAAATTGTAAAAAAATATATTCTTCCTAACATGCAAAAAGCCATCCCTTTCGATGAGAAATCTAAACTCTCCAATGAAATCAGAGCAAGAATAAGCGAATTGAAAAAGAAGTATGGACTAGATCCAAATATAATGAAAAATGGAAAGACTCTCTCCCCCAAGAGATGGGCGGTTGCTTTTAATCACGAGCTCTCCTACGATTCAAATATAACTCAGGCAACAGATGTCCCCACGGCGCGGGCCCTCGAAAAAGACACCTTTATTCATAATACGCTTTTTTCTACCCGCTACACCCACTCCTTTCTAAATCGCTTTACAGTAACCCCATCCCTGCGAATAACGAATTCCTATCATACTGATAGAGAGAGTTCTACAGTTTTCCAAAACGATACAAGAGTGGTAACGGGAAGCCTGGCCAATACCTATGAGTACACTCTAAATGGCAGACAAAATTCTTTGCTCCTTAATTACGACTATACTTATACAGGAAGAGATACTTTAGGAGTTAAGGACATCTCTCTCTTTGCTCAATCTCAGACACTACTTCTTGGAAATGCTTTTGTTCATCAAAACTACAGCACAACGACGATAAAGTTCCAGCAAAGGGATTACCAAGCTTACCTACCTTCCCTTAATAACAAAACGAAAGTCTTCTCCATTGATCATTTCATGATCACAAAGGGAGGAAGCTTTCTCATCTTTCTTTTTCAATCCGATTTTGTAGACTCGTATAATGCCACCAATAATTCGACAAATAACTATTACTTTCGAGTTGATTATATCCTCTCTGAAATTCTTCCTACTTATTCCCTCAATGCCTCCTTTGGCGTCTCCTTACTCGATACTAAAGCTCAGAAGGCTACCAGAGGAACAGAGAAAACCTATGTTCCTAGTATTGAACTTAGAAAACGAATCAGCAAATCAATCCAGGCCAAGCTCGGTGCGGATTACACAAAAAATAGCTCTCTAGACAAAGCAAACTTTGACTACAGTAAAGTCAACGTGAGATTTGGCTTTGAAGCTAGTTTTTAGTTAAGAGGAAGAAAGAAGTATGGCCTCAAAAATCATCAAGTATCTAGGGATATTTACGATCATTACAACTTGTATTGTTGGAATGTTTCTCACGATGGAAATTCGAAACCGTGATAATCCCTACCTCTATAAAAATGAAAAATTTAAGGCCCTATCTTCAATAGAAGATGCATTCTATGACTTACGAATGAATGAAACTCGAGATAAGTCGATCATAGATAAACGTATTACTCTTGTGGCGATCGACGACTACACCATAAAAAAAATTGGTAAGTGGCCATTTCCTAGAGAAAACTACTCAAAGCTTTTAAAAAAGTTAAATACCTTTGGGGCTAAAACTGTCGCCTTTGATGTTTTCTTCTCAGAAGACTCTCTAAGGTGCCCCGGAGTCAATGTAGATGAGGAGTTTGGAGAGGCGGTAGCAAGCTTTCAAGAGGTACCAGGAAACAGCGTCATCATCCCCTACTCTCTCACAACCTACCCCGAAGAAGTCTTTGAAGAGTTTCCCGAAGACCTCTATATTTACTCACTCTCTGCAAGAGTTCCTAAAGACCTAGGGCTTGTTGATAAGTTTGTGGAAAAGAAAGTTTTCCCTATTCCCGCTCTTACTAACGCTGGAGCTAACCTTGCTCACTTACAGGTTGAGCCGGACTTGGACGGTATTATGCGCCACTACCAAGTCGTAGGAAACGTTGATACTCAATACCTTCCTGGCTTTTCCCTTTCCGTCTATCAAGCCTATACCGGTGATCAACCTAAGGTCGAGATTCTCAATTACGATAACTATAAAATAAAATTGAAAACAGGAGATCTCCCAATCAACCAGGGCGGAGAGACCAAAGTAAGATGGATAGGCGGAGAGAGAAACTTTCCCGTTATTCGTTTTTGGGATGTTTTAGAGGCCAGCGATGATGACAAGAAAATGCGTGAGCTCTTAAATGGCAATATCGTCTTCATCGGCTCGACGGCCTTTGCGGCCCATGACCTGAGACACACTCCTGTTGATCCAATCATGCCAGGAGTTATCTTTCACATGAATATGGCCCACATGCTCTTAGAAGGAAAATTTTTCAAGCCTGCTATAGAGTCAGAGAGAATTTCGTGGGGCCTTCTAATTGCTGGCACTCTTTTGATCTTAATCATTCAATTCTTTGGTAATGCTATTTTCGATGTGGCGGGGCTTGTGGCGATTATTGGTGGTCTCATCTTTTATGACTTGAGTGTTTTGACTCCTGAAGGTCACGAGATCAAACTCTTCTTTATTCTTGTTTCTATCATAGGCTGCTACTCCTGGAATACATTTCTTCATTTCTATTTGGCCAACAAAGATAAGAGTTTCTTAAAGAGTGCCTTCGGCAATTATATTTCTCCAGAGCTTATAGATGAGATGTACAAGTCCGGTGAGCCACCAAAACTAGGTGGTGACTCTGGTGTGAGAACAGCTTTCTTCACTGATATTCAAGGGTTTTCGACCTTTTCTGAAAAACTCTCTGCCACCCAACTCGTCGAACTACTCAACGAGTACCTCACTCATATGACGGATATCCTATTAGAAGAAGGAGGAACTCTCGATAAGTACGAGGGGGATGCCATTATTGCTTTCTTTGGAGCTCCGATGGAACTTGAGGATCATGCACAAAGGGCCTGTCGAGTCGCTCACCGCATGCAGGAGCGACTGGCCGAACTGAGGCTTAAGTGGCAATCGGAAGGAGAGAAGTGGCCAGAAATCGTCCATGCGATGCGAATGCGAGTGGGGATTAACTCTGGTGAAATCGTAACGGGCAATATGGGCTCTGCTTCTCGTATGAATTACACAATGATGGGAGATGCCGTCAACCTAGCGGCAAGATTAGAAGAGTCTGCAAAGCAGTATGGGATTTTCACCCAAGCAGCTGAGGCTTCTGTCCTACTGGCCGGTGATAGATTCCTCTTTAGAGAGCTCGATACCGTTAGAGTTGTTGGAAAATCGGTGGCGATCAAGAGTTTTGACCTTCTAGGCTTAAAAGACAGTGCCCCTGAGTTTCTGCTTGAGCTTGCCTCTAAGTTTACCGAAGCCATTGGTCTTTATAAGGCTCAAAAATTTAAAGAAGCCCTCGCTATTTTTGAGAGCACTAAAGAGCTGGAGTACCAACGCTTTCCCGAGCTCAAGGACGTTAAGACCAATCCATCGGAGGTCTATATTGAAAGGTGTGAGACATATATGCAAACGCCCCCACCACCGGATTGGGATGGTGTTTGGACCCTGACTTCAAAATAAATAAAAAAAAGCTCTCCAAGGAGAGCTTTTTTTGTTCTTAATTTCTCTTTGGATTAGTAAGCTAGGGAGTCCCTCATCGCTGCAACCACCTTGTCCGCATTAGGAAGAGTGGCGCGCTCTAAGATTCTATTGAAACCTACCGGTGTAAAAGTTGAGCCGAGTCTCCTCACTGGAGCGTCTAACATCTCAAATCCTTTTTCATTAATCAAACCGACTAGCTCACCACCAAAACCCCCAAAGACCTTGTCTTCGTGAACAATTAAGCAGCGATTCGTTTTGGCGACAGACTTTAGGATCCCTTCCTCATCAAGAGGACTAAGTGATCTAAGATCAACCACTTCAACGCTGCTTCCGTCTTCATTGGCAATCAATTCAGCGGCTTCAAGGCAGTGATGGACAGTATTACCGTAAGTGAGGACGGTTAAATCACTTCCCTCTCTTCTTATGCGGCATTTTCCAAAAGGGACTTCAAAGTTCTCGGGAATGACGGCCATGGCATCTTTCGAGTTATAGAGCGCTTTAGGCTCTAGAAACATTGTTGGTCCTTTAGAGCGCATACAAGTTCTAAGTAGACCTGCGGCATCATCAGCAAAAGCTGGTACCACAACTCTTATTCCAGGGATTGGAGTAAGGGAGCCCTCTAAGTTTTGAGAGTGATAAAGACCGCCACCTATATAGCCTCCTGAAGCCAGGCGAATCGTTATATTAGGAGCAAAGGCGCCATTAGTGCGCCAATAGTCGTGAGAGCATTCAATGAGCTGCTCTATGGCCGGCCAAAAATAATCGGCAAACTCGGCACCTTCTACAACAACTCTAATATCATCACGAAACCGACTAAACCCATTGGCCGTTCCAAGAATATAGTCCTCCGCGATCGGTCCGTTAAAAACACGTTCCTCTCCAAACTCTTGTTGCATGCCCTTTGAGACATTGAAAATGCCTCCCTTTTCCTTATTGGCCATATCTTGACCCCAGATAAAGGTATCTGGATTGTGGCGAAATTCTGCTTTGAGTGTCGAGTTTAAGGCATCGATAAACTTCACCGGCTCCCCCTCTTGCGAGTGAGTTCCATCGGGAAACTCAGTGGGCACATGAGGATCAGGAATCACGAAGTCAAAAATACTTTCCGGATCAGGATTTGGAGCCTTCATCGCAAGCTTATGGGCGTCGAGCATTTGGCCTTTTGCCTCTTCATCGATTTCATCTAGCTCTTTCTTGGTAAAGAGCTTGTTCTTGATAAGAGTTTCACGAAAAGCCGGAAGAGGATCTTGAGCGAGGGCATCAGCAAGCTCTTTTTCGTCGCGATAGAGCTCATGTTTATCCGAATTAGAGTGAGAGTGAATGCGCACGCAGTGAGCATGAACGATTACTGGTTCCTGTTTTTCAAGAGCATGTTTTCTCGCTTCTGCCATGGCATTCATTGAATCAAAAACATCTTTTCCATCGCAGTGAATAATACGAAGATTCTTAAAACCCGAAAAGTTATCGGCCACAAACTCATTGGCCGTTTGATCCGACTTTGGGACAGAGATACCGTATCCGTTGTCTTGAAAAACAAAAATCACAGGAAGTTTTTCGTTACTGGCTCCATTTATCGCCTCATAGCAGTAGCCTTCAGAAACGGAGGACTCTCCTTGAGATGAAATCGCGACACCTTTGTGCTTATAGCGAATCATGGCACGGGCCACGCCAGCGGCATGAAGAACATGATTGCCGGTGCAAGAAGAGACATTGTGAATATTCCACTCAGGCTTAGCGAAGTGATTACTCATATGGCGACCACCAGAAGCGAGGTCGGTAGCCTTAGAGATCCCATTGAGTATAATTTCCTCGGCCGTAAGCCCGGCAGACAGGGCCGTCATCATATCTCTGTAGTAAGGAAATAAGTGATCCTCCCCAAGAGTGAAGGCTTGACCGATGGCCAATTGAATAGCGTCATGTCCGGCATAAGGAGCATGGTAGGACCAACCAATAGCTTGTTTGAGGTAGTTAGGAGCTCTCTCGTCTAATTTTCGCCCAAGGCTCATCAAAGAGTACCAAGTTTTGAGCGTATTCTTGTCAGTGTTCTTTAGTGTGTACTTCTTAGCAACTTTCATAAGCATAGCAAGCCCTTCTACCAGTAAATAAAGAATAAATTTAAGGGCTTAACGGTATCTTAGCGGAGGTGTTTTGGTCAATGATAACGATGCGTGTCTAGAGGTTCAAAGAGAGAAAAATGAGCGAGGCGGCGAGGCCTCGCTTATCTGTCATTTATTCGTGCCCTTCCAGTGGAAAGGGGATCTTTCTGACGATTTCAAAAGAGACACCACTCGCTTCAAAACCGGGAGTGTTGGCGAGAACCAGTGTGCCATTTCTGTTATTTCTTCTTACCAGAAGAAGAATATTTCCTCCATCACCATTATCAATTCTCAGTACTGTACCGGCGACAATTTCAGGGTCTGTTGTGGCCGCACTCAAAGTCGCAGATAACGAATCAGGGTTGAAAGAGATTGTCAGGCCTGAGGCAACGACGTTCACACTCGTATCACCACATGATCCATAAAGAGGATTTCCAGTATTCGTTGACGCTGGACTTGGTCCATTCACCGCGCCCCACTCTCCGTCAAAATCTCGCCGAACATCGCACAGGCTGCCGAAGCAAGCTGAACTGGTATCGTCAAATTTAGAATCATTAACAAAGAAGTTATAAGCTGCAGTAGCATCCGCAACAGCTCCCGTCAGTAAAAGAGAGAGACCAGACTTATTGTCAACCTGGTACCTCGTATCAATCGCAGGCTCTAAGGTATCGTTGCCATTCACATCCAAGAAAAGAAAAGATCCAGGAGATAGCGTGGGATCGACAACATTAGTAGAGGTCGTCGCATTCGCAGAAGCATTGGCAACGTTTATGTTAACATTTGCTCCAGCAGAACTCCTGGCAAGCTTAGGAGCGTTAGGATTTATTCTTTCGACCTCTTCATCTTCGGGTGAAAATTCTCTATCCCAGTCTCTAACAGCTAGCCTCACTCGAGCTTTCACGTTAAGAGCAGCATCAAGACACTCAAAATTGTAGTAGTTGTTCGTATTATTAGCGCCACCAAGCGGATCAACGAAGACATTAGAAGTAGAAGTTGTGTAATTTCCCCAATTCGCTCGATTAGAAGTTAAGAAGCCTGACCCCTGGTAACTATCCATATGAAAGTCACTGGCGTGACAGCTATTGACAGCACTAGCTGCATAGTTTCTTGAACTAATAAAATTGGCAATGTACTTATTCGTTGCAAGGCTTTTAGAAGTCGGTGACTCAACAGTGAATCTTTGATCACTTAATCCACCAAAGGAAGAGACGACGACTGCACTCTCATTGTCTTCTAAATCTGTGCTTCTCTTCGCTCCTCCCAAAGCGGTAGGTGCTGAGCCCGCGCATTGAATGGGAGCGGCACTTTCGGTGACAGTACAACTCACCCGACCGTTATCAGGTACACCATTCTCGTCAACATCCTCAATCCCTTCAAAAGAGCAGGAGACATTCCTCTGAATATAAGAGCCCTCGTCTACATTAGGGAAAGAGACCGAAGTATCGATGCTGTTTGTCGTACTATAGTCGTAATTACAAGCGCTGGTTGCCCTAGCATTTCGTATACAAGTTAAACTACCATCCTCACAGTAGGTAAAGCCGAAGGTTCTGGCCGCATTATCGGCAACGCCGTCAGCATCAGGCCCGTCCTCAGTAAGTATAAGCGCTGATCCAGCATTTATACTTGCAGCTGTGACGTAGTCTAGAGCGAATGCATTTCCTTCCGTGACAGTGCAAAACCCCGCATCCGTAGAAGCACAAAGAGTCGCATCAAAGCTCGCATAAGTCGTAATAATTTTCGATGTATTTCCCTGGGCAAAAGCCAAGTAAGAAAAAGGAGTGTAGCGAACGAATTCACACATACCAGCCCCAGACTTTATTGAAAAGTCGACACCAGAAGCATAAAGGTCATTTTCGCCCGCTTCTAATCGACAAACAACATCATTGAGTCCATAGATGGCTTGGTTGTAATTGGGGTCATTCACGTCGTCTATCACTTGAGGCCCAAAAACTCTACACCTTGCCGCTCCTAAACCTTGCCCTTCTTTATGAAGAAGATGGGAAGAGGCATTTTCTGTCAGCTGAGCCACTTCGAATTGGTTGTAAACGACCATTGGAAAAGCATAGCTAGTCGTAGAAAGTCCGTCGGAAGATACGAACGTCATCACAAAGTCATTTAAATTTGCGGGCTCTGTAGGAGTTCCACTTAAAACACCTGTCGTGGTGTTGAAGGAGAGTCCTCCAGGTAGTGTGTCTGGGCTTATTGAAACTGAGGAAAACTCACCTTTTACAAAGGGTTCCAAGTGAAACTTATCTTCAACGTAAGCGATAACAAGATTACTAAGCTCAACATTTTCAAGCTTATTGTGGCTTTGATTATTTACCCCAGCAACAGTCGATTCAGTAAAGTCGTCAATGTAGGTGCTGTTAACTCCGTTATCTCTAAAAAAGTGAGAAAAGTAGTCCTCGACATTGACAACGACCTTTCCTGAGCCAAAGTCAGTTCCGGCAACAGAGTAACCAACAGATTGATAAGACTGATCGGCACTCACAAAGTTTCCAATCAAAGAGCCCTCAAAGAAGGGGTTCAAACTAGCGTCTACTTTATTTGAAGAACTGGCTAAGCCTGCGGTTGGACCCACGGCGACCCCCGGAGTGTAGAGATTAATATTAGGACCAACGATTCTACTGATAGTGCCTACTGATGCGGCAAATGTACCAGCATTATCGACTTGATCACCCTCTCTAAATTCACCAGAAATATGCTGAATTAAAAGATAGTGCCTATCGTCCGCAGTTGTAAGAAGAGTGTCATTATTTTCAATATGTTTTTGAACAACTATCCCTAAACTATCGTCAGTATTATTACCTAATGTATCTGAAGAAATCTCTCCCCCGATCGTAAACTGATTGAGAGCAGCTAGCGAGTTCACTTGAATAACGCCCGTTACATAATGCCGATCCTCGACTGTGTTTATAACCGTATTAGTTCCACCGAAACTTATCGTTGTTCCATTGCTAAAAGATCCGCTTAATACTTTTACATAAAATCTATTATTAGCTGTATCGATGGCCTCAATTCTTGCTGTAGCTCCTCCAGAAGAGCTTACAACATTGGTGGTCGCAAAACCGGTATCGTCTTTCACGTACCAGAATTGATAAGGCTCTACAAAAGCTTCGCTGGCAAAAAAGGTCGCGGTATTATCAATACCAGTCCCATCATCAATGTCACCATTATTTTCTAAGAGAAGGCCGTCAGTTACGCCGTTACCATCTAGATCAACTGTCATCAGGACACGACCTTGAACATCGTTTCCTGCAGTAGAAATCCGACTGCCTCTGTAAAAGCGATTGCCATTTCCGTCAAGCCGCAGGAATTGAAAACGGGCCACACTAGCGTTACTTGGCGACTCTTTAAAAACCACGGAGTAGTTTGTCTGCCTTGTAGGCCCAACTTCTGGAGTTACAAAGATTTGATAAGTTGTCTTTGCCAGGATAGCAATGTCATTAGCCGTGTTCGCTGTAATAGATCCGTCAGTGGTATCAAAGGTCATGTCAGATGTAAGCCCTGGAGAGACGGCCCAAGATAGAGTTTCAACTAAAGGATCAATTGCTATGGCATTACCGGCAGTATCGAAAAAGGCTGGAACAAGTCCATTAGGACCATTAAAGCGGTTATTTGCATCTGTTATGTCGAAGACATGGACCACATCTGTGATCGTTGCTCGTTGAACGACAAAGCTTGAAGTAATATCGGCGATATCTCCTTGCTTGAAAACGGTATTTCCGCTTAAGTTTGAAGTCACAGTAACAAAAAGTTTATTCGTGGAGTTATCGACAAACTGAATGGTTCCTCTTGCGCCAGAGGAAGTGGAAACAAAGTTTGCTCCAGTCGCCGCGGTAAAAGAAGAAGAGTCATTTACAGTCAAAATTAAAGAGTCCCCTGCAAGCTGGGGGTAGACAATTTTATCAAAATTTGTCGCAGACTTAAAGCTTATCGTCGCACTCGCAAAAGGAGTGGTCGCGCTGTAAGCTGGATGAAATCCAGAGATTGTGTAAACACCTGTGCCATCAAGATAAGCTGAAGGTGTAAAACGAAGCTCAGCAGAAAGTCCAGCTCCCGAAGGGTTTGCAATCGTGGCACCTGCCGGCAAAGCAAAAGGTGCCCCGTCAGGATCACCTGTCACGGTATAATAAACTCTGTTATAGCCTGAGGCTGATGCATCGGCCGAGAGGGGGTAAACTCCAGTAGAAGCTGAAAAATTGAATTCAACACCACTTGGAACATTAATAGGAGAGCTCAATGTAGTTGAAGCTGCTCCAACGCCATCATCCCAGGCAAGGTTTGTCGGTGTTCCAAAAGCACTAAACGAAGTCACAAAGGTATCGATAACCTCTCCAGTTGAGGCATTAAGAGCGGTAATCGTCGTGATGAGATTAGTCACTACGTCTGGGGAATTTACCGTTATTTCCCCAGTCGTGGTATTAAAGCTCATTCCGGGAAAGCTTTGATCTATTTGATAAGTCACAGATGTTGGATCATCTGTAAGATCATTTTGAATATTCCAGTTTGGTAAAATGGAGACACCTGTAGTGGTGTTTCTGAACAGCCGAGAGTTTTCTGAATCTTGAAGAACGACAAAAGAGCCATTCGTTATAAAATTATTCTCTGGAAAATCGCTCAATCTCACTGGAGTCGCACCATTTGCATCGTGATCAAAGCTCGCTGCTGTTAGAAACATAACTTTCGTACTGGTGTCAATGAAGTCGATTGTAGCCTTTCCATTAATCTGATCTGTATCTTGATCACAAGAAGCAGCAACAGAGAAGCGACAAGACCTTACCGTATCGCCCACGGTAAATCCGGTTACGGAAGCTGCCCGAACGGCAAAACGATCGCCATTGTTAAAGAAGTAGGTCAGATTAAACGAGTCTGAGGCTTCAGTAACTTCTCCGGGTATAGTGGAGGCGACGTAAATATTCGTCGTGGCCGTTTCTTCAGGATCAAGCGCATCACCAAACTGGGCACTAGCGACAGAAGCCGTTAATACGAGTGGATTAGATTCTCCAAAAGCCATAGTGGCTACCGAAGTAAAGGGTCCGTAAGGTGAAACAAGTTCATCATCAGTTTGGATGACGTTCGCTGTATTAGTGAAACCAAAACCAAGTGGTGTTGCTGGAGAGAGGCTGTAGTCAAAAGCTAAGTTTACCGTTGAAAAGCCAAATTCACTTGTACCGGTTATCGTAAATGACTTTTGAAAATTTCTTGTCCCAACAATCGCAGGGGCCTCTGGTGATACATAGAAACTTACAACGGAAGTAATGACTGCAGCGCCAACGCTTCCTACCGCACAAGAACTATATCCAGTTGCGCAGCTATCGATAAAGTAGTCTTTTTCTATATAAGTATTTGGTCCCACGATTCCAGTTCCAGACAGAGAGACCGCAATAAAATCATCCCCTTCAGGAACAGAACTAATCGACGTAACAAGCCCTACATCGTTTACACCAGGGCCTATGGCAACAGAGGAAACATTAATTGAATCTCCTACTCTAAACCCATCAGAGTCACTCACTGAGAAAAATAAAGTGTCATTAGTACTTTGAAAAACATCAAAAGAAGCGATTGAATAAACCACGTCGCTGACTTCCGGTTCGCCTTCATCGGGATCAGTACTACCTCCGCTGCTAGAGCCACCTGAAGACGATGTCTTTTTCGGGGGTTCTTCCTTAAATTTCGTGAAGGAATCGGGCATACACGAAGTTGCGAGGAATAGTAAAATGAAGAGCAATGTCAGATTTTGTGTTTTCATACACTCTTATTATCGACCTAAAATGAGAAGAATTTAGGGTCTCTCTATAAATTGAGTAAAACCAGTCAGTTAGGTAAATATTGCCGGTTCACTTTGTTTTCAACTTTCAGGTATTTGCCTCAAAAATCAGTCGGTTTTAAAAGTAAGTAACGGAGGCTATTAAAAATATTGGCCTTGTGCAAAGTGAACATGCGGCGTACTTTTGGGTATGATGCCGATGATTATTATCTTCATCATTTAATAACTTTTAGTAACTTTGGTCTCTAGGCCCTAAGATTTTTAAGGAAAAGTAACTATGCCCATCGCAAATTATGATCAATATCAAGAAATGCTCAATCGTGCCTACAAAGGCGGTTATGCCTTTCCCGCTATTAACGTGACATCAACCTCCACTGCAAATGCCGCCCTTAAGGCTTTTTCCGATATGAAGTCTGATGGGATCATTCAGGTTTCAACAGGTGGCGGCAAATTCGTTTCAGGTCAGGGTGTAGCTAACATGGCCTTAGGAGCGATCTCTTTAGCCCAACACGTCCACCTTATGGCCCGACACTATAATGTCATGATCGCCTTGCACACAGATCACTGCCACCCAGAGCATGTCGAAAACTTCCTGCATCCCCTACTTGAAGAATCTCAAAGCCGTGTTAAGCGAGGCGAGCTTCCTCTATTTAACTCTCATATGTTCGATGGCTCGGTCCTGCCGTTTGAAGAAAATATGAAGATCAGTCTTGAGCTTCATAAGAGATGTCAAAAGTTAGGTATTATCTTAGAAATAGAAACCGGCATTGTCGGTGGTGAAGAAGACGGCGTGAACAACGAGGACGCTCCCGCTGACAAGCTCTACACATCCCCCGAAGAGATGGTTCAAGTGGCCAAAACTCTTCGTCCTATTGGCCCCTTTATGTATGCCGCAACCTTTGGCAATGTCCACGGCGTCTATAAACCAGGAAACGTTAAACTCCGCCCAGAAATTTTAAAACAAGGTCAAGAAGCCGTCGCTAATGAACTTGGTTCTGAAAACTGCCATTGGTTAGTTTTTCACGGAGGAAGCGGCTCAGAGTTGTCTGAGATTCACGAAACTCTAGGTTATGGCGTAATTAAGATGAATATCGACACCGATACCCAATACACATACACAAGACCCATAGTGGATCACCTCTTTAGTCATTACGACAAAGTCCTAAAGATAGAGGGCGAAGTTGGTTCTAAAAGCCACTACGATCCGAGGGCCTATATGAAGCTTGGTGAAACGGGAATGACCAATAGAATTGTTCAAGCAATTAAGGATCTAAAATCTGAGGGAAAAACTATTTGCGCCTCCTAAAAGCCTAAAATCACTAAGAGTAAATTTCTGCCCGTCTTAACTTCCTTATTAGAGGCGGGCAAAAAGTGACTTCTCACAACAAACATTTCCTTCTCTTTTAGCTTCTCTTTCGCTATGACCGACAAGCCCTTTAACCCAAAGGGAGTGCGTTCATGGTGAAAGATTTGATGATCGATATAGTTAATGGTCCAAAGACAATTCTGCAGGCTCCTTTTTGGAGAAAGTTTGCCCTTCCCTGGCAAGGACCTAAGCCTAGCTTGGCGATGCGCTATAAATTTTTTAAAGATACTCAACTTACGGTATCTCCAAATAGCTACTTGAAGCTTCTTAATTTTGACTCCCTCAAGTACATTCAAAAGCAAACCTCTTTCTTCTCCCAACAAGTTATTAAAGAAAACGAAGCTTTTGATCATGACCTTCTCAAGAAATCGTGGACCAGTCTTTACCCGCATGAGGTCACCCTCATCAACATTACGAACTCTCAAGGTGAAGTGTTTACCTCAAGCTGTCACCATGGTGGTCCTTACAGAGGAGCAAGTCTCAAAAATTTAAGAAAGGAGATTGGCACTCTTTGTTTTGCCGCCAGAAAAAAAGGCTTAAGTGTCGAAGAAATTCAAATTGTTCACACTCATCCAACCTGCGAAGTCATGATAGTCGATAGAGAAGACGAAAATAAATCCTCTTTTATTTTTAACGGACTCTCCCGTAGTGATATTAATTTAGCAAAAGCTTTGGCCCCCTTCGTGCCTTACCCCCTAAGGATAAAGGCGATCACTCCAGCGGCCAACTACTCCATGTTATTTTAATATTTTAGACGTTATCTCGTAAACATTCTTAGATAAGTTTTCCGCCTCAACGATTCGCTTCAATTCAACGCCCATTAACTTTTTAGCCTCTGGGTTGAGTCTCTTATAGTCTTTAAAAACACCAGCAATTCGAGAAGCAATCTGAGGGTTAATTTTATCAAGCTCCAGAATTTTTTCGGCAATAAAAGCATAACCTCGGCCGCTTATATGATGAAATTCGTTTGTATTTTTAGAAAAACCACCTATCAAATTCCTTACAAGGTTAGGAACATTTTTGTCGTAGACTTTATCGCCTTCGAGACTCTTAACTCTCTCAAGAACGTTATCACCATTAGCGCTGGCCTCAACCATTAACCATTTTTGCATAACTAAACTATCTTTACTCCATTTGTTATAAAACTGCTCACTGGCCTTTTCAAAAACGGGTCCCCCCATTTTGCTCAGAGCACTTAAGCTGGAAATCTCATCCGTCATATTCTTCGCCGAACGAAAGTGTTCAAGAACAAGGTCAACACAGTTATCTTGCGAGCTTAAGAAGTTTAAACAAGTGTTGCGAAGACTTCTCTTACCAATCGACTCGGGGTCGAGCTCATAGGACCCTGGAGTCGCATGGGCTTCGTAGAGCTCTTTCAATTTCGATGCGTGACTTCTTGCCAATTCGCTGCGTACAAAGCCCTCTACCTTACTAATGGAGAGAAAGTTAACCGGGTTCATTCCTTGTTGGATAATAGACTCTGCCGGCAAGGACAAAATTTTGGCCATTACCGCTGGCGTAATTTTTTTATCTTCCAAAACATGACCAAAAGCTCTCGAGAAACCCTCATTTAAACTTAGCTCACCGCCTTGCTCCTCTGTCTTGATAAGGTTCCTAATGACAGATAAAGACACTGTTTGCATCGCTTCGTATTGGTTGAAGAGGTCGTTGTCATTGGCCATTAAGAAAAAGAGATCCTCATTAGTGTGTTGTGAAGAAAGACCTATAGGAGCACTAAAGCCCCGATTGAGACTTACTGTTTTAAAGTTTTCAACATTTTTAAAAATGAAAACCTCTTTTTGAGCCTTGATATGAACGAGGCCTTCATTAAGCTGAGGTTGATCGTCTCTACCTACTAATTTAAGAGGAAGATCTGCTCCCGAAGTGTCGAGGATGCCTAAGCGCAAGGGAAAGTGAAAAGCAGGTTTCTCCGGCTGACCAGGAGTAGCAGAACAACTCTGCTTCAAAGTAAGAGTAAGCTCAGTGGCCGCCTCATTGTAGTCCCAAGAAGCCTCGAGTTTTGGCGTTCCCGCTTGAGCGTACCAATGTTTAAACTGAGTAAAGTCAAAGTCGCCATTAGCAACACTCATCGAATGGAGAAAGTCCTCAGTTGTAACGGCCTGTCCGTCAAAAAGTTCAAAGTACTTGTCCATACCTTTCCTAAAGCCTTCAGCCCCTAGCATGGTCCGAACCATTCTTATGACCTCAGCGCCTTTTTCGTAAATAGTCGCCGTATAGAAATTATTAATTTCTATGTAAGAGTCAGGCTTTATGGGGTGAGCAGTAGGACCCGCATCTTCAACAAATTGAGAACTTCTTAGTCTTTGCACGTCACTTATTCTTTGAACTGTTCTTGAGTTTAAATCTGCAGAAAATTCTTGGTCTCTAAAAACCGTGAGCCCTTCTTTTAATGTCAACTGGAACCAGTCTCGACATGTAATGCGGTTGCCAGTCCAATTGTGAAAGTACTCGTGGCCTACAACAGACTCAATACCTAAAAAGTTAGCATCCGTTGCCGTTTCTTCATTGGCCAAAACATAAACGGAGTTAAAGATATTGAGACCTTTGTTCTCCATAGCGCCCATATTAAATGAGTCAACGGCAACAATCATGTAGATATCAAGGTCATACTCGAGACCAAAAGTCTCTTCATCCCACTTCATAGACTTCTTAAGAGACGCCATAGCGTGGTGGCATCGTTCTTCATTACCTTTATCACAATAAATACGCAGGTCGATTTCCCTGCCGCTCATCGTCTTGAAGCTATCCTTTACAAGCCCAAGATCTCCGGCCACGAGAGCGTAGAGGTAAGCCGGCTTTGGAAACGGATCTTCCCAAGTCACAAAGTGCTTCCCATCAGCAAGGTCTCCTTGATCGATTGGATTTCCGTTAGAGAGCAAGACTGGGAAATTTTGCTTGTGAGCAATGACCTTTGTTGTAAACTTGGCCATAACATCAGGCCTATCTAGATAATAAGTGATTCTTCTAAAACCTTCTGGCTCATTTTGAGTACAAAAGATAGGTCCCGATTTGTAGAGACCATCTAAAGCCTTATTTGCTTCGGGGTTGATATAATTCTCGATGGTAAGTTCAAACTCCTGCTCTGAAGGAAGGCCGACCAACTTGAGACCCTCCTCACTTACTTCAGGCTCAACTTTTTCGCCATTAATCTTGGCGCTTATGAACTTGAGTTCCTCCCCATTAAGAAATAACTCATTTGTAACCTTGCTAGATTTGGCATTTCGCACCAACTTCATGGCAGAAATTACCCTAGTCTCTGTGCTATGCAGCTCAAAGGTCAAAAAAACTTCTTTAATTAAAAAAGCTGTGGGTTGGTAATCTTTTAGAGAAATTGTCTGAGGAGTGGCTTCTTTCATCGTTTTTAATCCTAAAATCAGAGTTAAGCAGTCACTTTTTTGCCATATTTGGAGCCTATTGTCAGGTTTTGGACTTTATTCCTCTGATTCATAAAATTAGGCTTTGTGTCATGCCAGATTTTGTTTAAAATAGAAGCGAACCGATAACTTTCAGATACTTATGGTCAAGAAAAAGAATGATGCTAACAAGAAACACTACTTCTCAGAGGTTGATCCTTCAGAGTTGTCGGAGATCTTTGCCAAGGCCATAGGCGACGAGATTGAAATCAAGTTATGGGAAAAGGGAAAAAGTGACAAAGAAGTTGAAACCTTCATCCCCAAAAGCTTCAAAGCGAGCGGCAGCGTCTTAGAAATCTCTTCTGCGGGAGGTCTGCTTTCGAAACTAAGTACTTCAAAACTGACGGATAAAGAGGTTTTCCTCAAGCTCGGCAGTGACAAGTTTCAATTCTTTAGCACCTCTATTCTTGAGTATGACAAAGAATCTAAGGTTTATACTTTAAGTATAACGAGAAGTGTTTTTAAAACTCAGCAACGTTCAAACTACCGCCTAAAAGCAGGTCCGCACATTAAGGTCCAATTTAGAATTGATGACGATACTCTACTAGATGGACTCGATATTAGTGCAGGCGGAACATCCTTTATCGTTTCGGCCGAAGAAGCTCCCCGCTACGTTAAAGATCACATATTCAAGGACTGTAAATTAGGCCTCAATAGCGAGAAGTTTAATATCCCATCAGCTAAAGTGGCAGGTTCATGGCCGGTTAAAGATACTAATAACGAAGAAACAGGGGAAGTAAAAGTAGGCGTTGCCTTCTCTGATATAACAGACGACACCGAAGAAGCACTCTTTAAGTGTATCAACGGCGAGGCTAGAGCAGAAGAAATGCGTAAGAAAATGCTCAAAAAGAAGATCGAAAAGCAAAGAGAACAAAAAAGCTAACTCTTCAAATAGTTTCAGTAATTCCCGAAACTTAGACATACTATGATCGAGTCCTTGAAATCGGGTATAGATTTCAATTAAGCTCTATTCGCATTGACGGCCATCAGGCCCAAAGGTATGTTTCTATGCACAAAAATAGACGACTCACCTTCTACAGATTGCTCTACTGTTCTCAAACAAAGGGCAAAATCAGAAGACCTTTCCAAGCGAGTAAACATGAATATTGAATCTTTTCGCGGTTACAAGATGGTCGAAAAAGCGAATATGCTTCGGGCCAATGACCTCTATCCGTTCTTTCGCTCTATCGAAGATTCAGAGGGAACTGTCGTCAAAGTAAATGGTAAAGAGCAAATAATGATTGGCTCGAATAATTACCTTGGTCTAACCCACCACCCCCATGTGGTCGAAGCCGCCAAAAGGGCAATAGACATCTACGGTACTGGCTGCACAGGCTCTCGCTTCCTGAATGGAAATCTCTCTATACATGAGGAACTAGAGGATCGATTAGCCGCTTATGTGGGCCATGAGAAAGCTCTCGTCTTCTCCACTGGAATGCAAACGAACTTAGGAACACTCTCAGGTATCTGTGGTCCAAAAGACTGCCTACTCTTTGACTCTGAAAACCATGCTTCTCTTATAGATGCTTCTCGCTTGGCCTTAGGCCCGACGTTTAAATATAAGCACAACAATATGGACTCCCTCGAGCAAGTGCTCATGGAAAACATCAATCGCTTTAAAAATGTCTGGATCGTCACTGATGGTGTTTTTTCCATGACTGGTGAGCTTGCCAAGCTTCCAGAGATTGTCGATCTAGCTGAAAAGTATGGCGCTAATGTTTATAATGATGATGCTCACGGTATTGGCGTAATGGGAAGCCAAGGCCGAGGAGTTCTGACTCACTTTGGTCTTGTTGATCGAGTGGCCCTTAATATGGGGACATTTTCCAAGTCATTCGCCTCTATCGGCGGAGTCATTACAGGCTCAGCAGAAATGATTGATTATATCAAACACACGGCCAGAAGCTTTATGTTTTCAGCTTCGATGCCTCCTTCGGCAGTAGCGACTGTTGCCGCCTGTCTCGATGTCATCGAAACCGACACAACTCTTCACGAAAGACTTTGGAAAAATGTTGATATGATGAGAAAGGGTTTTAAAGAGATAGGATTTTATACCTACAACTCACAGACTCCTATTATTCCGATCTTCATTGGTGATGAAATGAAGGCCCTGCAGGTAACAAACTTCCTTAAAGACAATGGTGTTTTCGCAACCCCAGTGCTCCCACCGGCCGTTCCCCAGGGAGAGGCACTCATAAGAACCAGCTATATGGCTTCTCACAATTCGCAAGAGCTCACTAAGGTTCTTGAGGTTTTGGCCAGAGCTAAGAAAGAGTTTAATATTCCCGGGGCTCTTCATTAGATTTGACTCAAACGTTTAGGGCAACATGAAAAATATAACGGTCTACCCTGTCTCTACGTCACTTGATAAAAAAGTCTTCGTGAATCTTCCTTGGACCATTTACAAAGGCGACCCTCATTGGGTACCGCCCTTAAAGATGGCCATCAAAGATCAACTCAATCCCAAGCACCCTTTTTACGAGACCGGTGAGTCCCAGTGCTTCTTAGCCAAGAGAAACCATGAAATCGTTGGAAGAATCATGGCCACGAAGCCAACCGCCTACAATAAGTTTCAAGACTCCAATGTTGGCTTCTTTGGTTTTTACGAATGTGTGAAGGATAGCGAAGTTAGTAGGGCCCTCTTTGAAACTGCGGAGAAGTGGTGCCAAGAGCGAGGACTCTCCCAAATAATGGGACCTATCAACCTTTCAACAAATTATGAAAGTGGGCTTCTCGTAAAAGGCTTCGATGATCCCCCCCAAATCATGATGACCTACAACCCGACCTACTATATTAAACAGATGGAAGAGCGCGGACTGACAAAAGAAATAGACCTGCTCGCCTACGAAGTCGACTACCCTGTTACCATGCCAGAGGTTATTATTAAGATTTCTGAGCGAGCAGAGAAAAGAAATAAAATCGTCTTTCGCCACCTCGACAAGAAGAACTTCAAGCGAGAAGTGCAAATCATGCATGACATTTATAATGATGCTTGGGAAAAGAACTGGGGCTTTGTCCCTATGACCAAAAAAGAGTTTGAGCATACTGCCAAAGATCTGAAGGCCATTGTCGATGAGCGTTTAGTTGTCTTTGCTGAAGTTGATGGTGAGCCTGCAGGTTTTATTGTCGGGCTAGCCGATCTTAATCAAGTTTTCAAAGATATCCCAAATGGCTCTCTCTTTCCTACCGGAATATTCAAGCTTCTCACCTTTAAAAAACGCGTTAATCGAATGCGCGTGCCGACGATGGGTGTAAAGAAAAAATTCAGACGACTAGGCTTGGAAACGATGCTCTATCGCAAGTGCCAAATGAACGCTGAAGAAGCCGGTATTTACAGAAAGTGTGAAGCTAGCTGGATTCTTGAAGATAACGTCAATATGAACCGTCCGCTGATCAAGATGGGATTTGATGCCTACAAGACCTACAGGATTTATAAGAAAGATCTGGCATGAAGATTCTTGTCACAGGAGCTACAGGATTTGTCGGCTCTCACCTTTGTGAGCGCCTGTTAAAAGAGGGACACACGGTCTACGCCCTTGTCAGAAGCTCTCGTAAAGCAAAATTACTCCCCCCTGAAATCAACCTCATAAAAGGAGATCTTGACCCTAGCTCTATTAATGCCTGGGTAGCAACACTTGAGCAAGACCTCGACGCAGTCGTGCACACAGCTGGAACTGTTCACTCATTTGAAAATGATTCTTTTTATAAGGTTAATACCCTAGCCACGATCGACCTCATTGAGTGTTTAAAAAAGCGGTACTCCGCACTTCACTTTATTTTCATCTCATCTTTAGCGGCCGTAGGGCCGAGTTCCTTAGCCGTGGCCCACACAGAAGAAGCTAAACTTTCACCACCTTCTCTCTATGGTCAGTCAAAAAAGCAGGCCGAAAAAGAACTCCAGTCAAGAGCAGCTGAAAATTGGCGAACAACAATAATAAGACCACCAATGGTTATTGGGCCACGCGACGCTGCTGTATTGGACGTTTATAAAATGGTCGACTCAGGGGCCATTCTCTCGACGGGTCTAAATGGCATGAACAAACTCTACAGCTTTGTTTGTGTCTTTGATTTGATCACAGTCATCACAGCTTCTCTAACAGAGCAAAAAAAGAACCATGATATCTTTTTTTGCGCTCATCCACAGAGAGTTCGCTTCTTCGAGATCATTGACCAAATAAAGCGACAAATGAAGAAAAAAACAATAGTCTTTTATATTCCATTCTTCCTTGTTACTACGCTGGCCTACGTGATGAAGGCTCTCTTTCTTCTTTTTAAAATCGAATTACGCCTCACTCCAGACAAGCTGCATGAGCTTAAACCAATGGCCTGGTTATGCTCAGGAGAAAAGTCTGAAAGAGTTCTTGGAGTTCAATACAAATGGAACTTAGAGCATACAATTAAGCTTACTTATGAGGACTATTGCCAACGTAACTGGCTCTAGCCTTTTTCTTTCGGGCGCTTAATTTCAATACTATTAGCGTCAGACTCACTAGGTTCTTTGGGATCTTGACTTTCATTAAAGATAAGATGATTCACCCTTACTCGGATATTGGCCCTCTCTTTTTCGCCAAGCCCATGAATAACCACACGGTACTGATTATATTCAGCTTTCGCCCAGTCTGACTCATTCAAGACTTCAATGACAGTAAAAGAGAAATTAAGAGAATCCTCTAAGTGATAAATACTCCATGGATCAAGTTCCTCTTTGGTTTGAATTTTCATCCAAGCTTCACATACGGCCCTAATCTCTATGTCCAGTTTAAAAGTAAGAAAGCTCTCTAGAGCATCCTTTTTAATATAAAAGCGCTGCTCCTTCCCATGAAAGGTTACGCTTTGATCATGACTTTTCATTCTTCCCTGATTTTCTTCATAACTTTTACAAAAATTGAGAAGAAGTTCCAGAGAGAAATCCTCTCGGTGGGCCATAATGTTTTTATATTTATAATGTTCTTGAAGAGCCTCAGAGGTCCAGTCTGAGCGAAAGACCACGACGAAGGGAGAATGCGTTTTTAGTTTCTCAATTTCTAGTAGAATATCCCCGAGCTCTCCTTCATCTTTTAATTTAGGGCATTGATAACAAAGGATCCCAGGCATAATCTTTCGCAAAAGCCCCTGCCTCTTAACCACTGATCGATAGAGACGAATAGAGTAAGGGTAACTGTCTAGCGGTTTAGTCGCCTGATCTAATATGGAAAGATCACTGTCTACTACCATTAAGCGAGTTCTTTTCGAGAGACTTTGTGAGGTGTGATTTTCTAAAAACCTCTGCAGTTTATCTTTTTTAAGTTGCTTTCTTTCTTTTAAAGAGTTTTTAAGCCAAAACTTTTTCTTCTTATCTTTTTCTTCCTCAGCTTCGTTAACCTCTTTAGGGAGACTAAACACGTAGGAAAGGTCACTAACATGACCCAACTCATAGTAATAGTTTTCATCTATTCGCCGCTTCATCTTGAAGTACTCGATCGGAAAGTCACTACCGAGACAATGAGAGAGCTCAAAGATGCGATCCTCCCTTGGTAGAAAGTTATGCTCAACGTGAAGGTAAGTATCCGATAAAAACCCAATACGCATCAAACAAGAAGCTTGAAGGCGAAGAGGTTCGCGAATGATATCTGCCTTGGCAAAGTCACCTTCAGGAAACGGGCCACCTTGATAAAGAAAAACCGCTTGATTAACAATATCTTCATTCTCTGCAGATTTAATATGGGTAAAAGCAATACCTATACAGAAACTTTCACGCACAAGGTTTTTTGGGGCCAATGAATCCCAAAGACCAATAAGGGTCGGCACGGAATCAAAGAGCCTCGGGAGACTACGGGCAATCGTCAACATTTTCAGGGGGTTTGAAGAGTAATCGAGAAAACAAATATTGGGCATTTCTCTAACAATATCTAGTGTTAATTTTTGGAAAGTAGCTTCATCTTCATGCCATAGATTGATGAACTCAAACTCTTCACTAAAGTCTTCTTTAAATCTTTTTTTCAGACTTTCAAAATAGTTAAGATCTTTGCCTACGAAGACGACTTTTATCATTGGGAGCCCTGTTTTTTTGAATTCCCTCTCAGGAGCAATACTCTCCTATTTTAAAGGCTCTAAGAACAGAAGCAAGGATAATCTTAAAATAGGCGCATTAGAAGCGCCAAGCAACTTGGGGTCCCACTGCATCTTGGAAGCGAATAAAGCCAACTCTGGCTTCTCTCTCAAATACCCAGCGATAGAAGGGGTGATTTTTATCGTAGCCAGCAGCTTTGCGCACTCCCTCACTAGCCCAGGCAGAAAGAACAAAAGAGCCAATAACATCAGAGAGCCAATGCTTTTGATCTTGAATTCTCTGCATTGAGCTAATCACTGTCAGCGCCAGTGGTAAGGCTGACCATCCAGGACCGTAAAACTGAAGTGTTTTAAAGAAGAGAGTCATATAGGGTATGACATGACCACTAGGCCATGATGATTTGCCTCTAAATTCGGTTTCCCAAAAGGACTGGTTGCTCGTCTGCGGCCGTTGGTGAACATTGACATAACTTAATAAGCCAGACTCAGCTAGGGCTAAATACATGGAGGCGAAGTACTCTTTTGCAAACTGGATATGGTGATTATTACCCGTTTTTTTACCATAATAGTAAAAGCCTGCGTGAAGAACGGGGAAGTTCAAAACCACTCCCAGGTCGCCCACGTTATCAATAATACTGGCGATATCAGTCCCTCCATAGCGAGACTTTATTCTGTCATCATTATCAAAGGCATAAGAAACGGCGGGTATCCCCCAAGCTGCATGATAGAGATTATTAACCTCCGTAAATTGAAGGTATGAACCTTTCGCCAAAAGAACAAAGGCCTCTTTAGAGTCGTTCCAAAAGGTATTTTCAGATGACTCTTGCGCTAGAAGGGGTTGCAAGAAGAAGACAAAGGCAGCTAAAACTAAGGATCTCATTTACTTAGCTTCTTTCTTAGGACCAGTAACACTACCAAAGACATAGTCCCAAAAAGGATTTGAAACGCCATACTTGGAGTGCTCTTTCGCGTGATGATGACGGAGATGATACTTTCTTAGGTAACTGCCGGCCTTTGATTTCATGGGAAAGTGATGGGTGGCATAGTGAATGTAATCATAACAAAGATATCCAACGATAAAGAAGCCCATGAAGGCTTCAATAAATGCCGAAGGAATAAAAAGACTAAAAAAACCGTAGAGAAGCACCATAAAAAAGACTGCGGGAAACGGAGGCATGACGAGACGAGTAGCATCGTCCGGTTGATCGTGATGAATACCGTGGAAAAGATAAATCAGCCGCTTGCCCCACGCGCTTTTGGCCGGAAAATGAAAGAGATAGCGGTGAAGAAAGTACTCAGTAAAAGTCCAAACAAAAAGACCTATTGCTGCCCACAAAATCATTGAAGGAGCAGACATTCCTTTAACAGCTACGGCCCGATAAAAGAGCCAACCACAAAACGGTGTCCACAGAATAAGAGGAATAATGGGGTGCACGTGTGTGAGCGCTTCAAGAAGCGGGTTTTCAAAAAGCCGTAAGGATTCAGTCTTATTTTTCATGATCTTCCAAAAATGCTAGTATATTCGTCAGCAAAGTAGCTGGGCAAATACCACTACAAAGCACAGTAAAATGCCGATACACTAGGATTATATGAATCATCAGGAACTGTAAATGAATCAATGGAAGACAACATTTATTGGGTTAAACCTCTTACTTTTTTACGGCCTTTTAAACTCTAATCTTGGTGCTCAAGACCCGGGAGAAGCAGAGTTTTCCCAAGAACCAACTGTCAAAACAGAGGTCATTAAAGATCAAGTCTGGCCCAAAGTGATCGTTGAAACCTTCATCAAGGCCAAGCCTATTGAAGCAGCGGGGATCTTTGCCGCTTACGACTACCAAACGAAGTATATAAAAGGTCTAAAAACCGCAAAAATTCACTCACAAATCGTCACAACCTCGGAAAATGACATCAAAGTCGCCTATGTTCTCTCTATGCCCTGGCCGCTGGGAGATAGCCACTACATCCACGGACACCGCCTGAGCACACCATCTAAGGGCTCCTATCAAATAAATTGGTACATGGTAGAGAGCGACAGTCTAGAAGATATCAAAGGCCATGCTCGCTTCAGCCCAGTGGAGGGCAAGCCCAACGTCACAAAAATGCACTACGAAACCCTTGTCAGCCCAAAGTCTATGTTCGCGGGAATGCTTAAAAAACTAATGATTGGCGACGTTGTAAAGTCTGTAGTTTCAGTAAGAGACTTCACTCAAAAACTAAAGAAATCAAAGCCCGATATTGTGGACAAATATGCAGACAAAATACGTCTAGTACTTGCTGGAAAAAAAGCATACTAGGTTTATTTTTTGCTTCTTACATTTTTGACATCCCCTAAATCTTTTTAAAAACGATACCTTACGCAACATTTAAGGCAACTTTATTTAGATAGTTCGGAGACAATGTAAGTAAAGAATGTCTATCAATTAAAGGTGTCTCACACTAGAATAATTGAACAGAGGCAATTACCACGCAAGATAAATCGGCGGTTGAAAAAGGGAGTTTGATATCGCCGGTTTTCTTATTCTTGCATCTAAAAGACGCTTTATAATCTATCGTAAAATTTCTAAAAGACCTTTCTTTAAAAACTCAAAACCTCTGGTTTTCACTCGATCGTAGCGGTAAATGAGGGCAAGAGGAACTTCTCCAATAAACTCTCCGACTAAATCAAGTCCACCCACCCTAGAAGCTACAGGCTCAGGCAAAAGAGTTTTTCCACCGGCCCTTTTTCCCACATGGGCAAGAACTTCATAGTTCGCTATCGGTACCCGTCTCCAGTTCTTATGGGACTTTAAAATTTTTTCAACTAAAACCATTTCAGGATGATAGTAAATGACCTCTGAGCTACCACCCTTTTCCCCTTCATAGAGACCAATTCTCTCCGTGTGCAGAGGCTGAATAACGAGTTCAGGGTGACTTGCAGGCTTAACCACAACAGCAAAGTCAACATCGTGTGAGACCACATCTTTTAGCGCCTCTCTCGAAGTCATAAAGTGAAAATCAACTTGGAGAAAGGGGTTCTCTTCAACTAATTCGTGAAGACCCTTGGAGAGGCAAGAAATAGCGACGGTTGGGTGAATAGCAAGTTTATAAACACCTGCAAGGTTTTCAATGCTCTCCATTCCCTCCTGAATTCTTTCTTGCCATGCGCTTTGCAACCAAGAAAGCTCCTTTTGTAATAGAGCACCGTATTCTGTGGGCTTGACCCCTCTTCCTAATCTTATGAAAAGTTTTTTGCCGATTTGATCTTCTAGCTTCTTGATGGCCTTCGATAAAGCGGCTTGCTGCAAGCCTAGCAGCTCTGCAGCTCTGGTCATACTGCCCGCTTCACAAAGAAGAAGAAAGTAGGTGCATTCTCGCTGTAAAACATCCATTCCTAATTCCTATCTTTGGCCAAGTACCGACTGAAAGAGACTTGCACAACTCTTGGCTTTTGCCTTTGAAGCAAACTTGAGAAATTTTGGGTTATACTTTCTTTGATGGGGCTGTAATCCCTTTAAAGAGCGAGCCTTTTCCGAGGCACCACTTACATAAAGCCTAAACTTCTTACTAGGAAGATAGTGGGCCGTGCTTTTTAGCTTCACATCAACTTCAAACTCAGCATTCTTTGGTGCTTGGAAAACAATAAAGTTACTGAGAATCTTACTATGACTTTCTGCTAGAACTTCAGTGCTTCCCTTGGGTCGCAAGGTGATCTCAAAGTCATCTAAAGTGTAATCGCCCACGAGGAGAATAGAGACCCACTGCTTACGATCGTTATGAAAACCAATGGTTTTAACAGGGTTGGATCGGTTCACTCGAGACTCAACCCCAAAGAAACTATCGGGAGATTCTACAGTATCATCTATACCTGCTTTATACATTTCGTAGAGAGGAGCTTTCCATTTTCCATCTTGAGTTTCGACTTCAATACCTTGAACTAGCTTTCCCTCATTATTAAAAAACTCTCCAGCGCTGTTTTGAGAAAAGCCCGTGGCACCGTTGGGTCCGCCTGGGCCTAAGCCAGCAAGTGGCCCAAGAGGTCCAGCGCTTCCTAAAATATGAAGAGGAGATCCTGCCTGAAGAGAGCGCATAAGATGGCCGCCAGGAGTGTTATCAAAAAGAGAAGTCCAATTTGAGAATGTACTTTGCGCACTATCAGACAACAACGAATAAGGGCCTCTACGACCGAGAGGATTAGCCAACTCGTCAAGCCCATCTTGAAGCGCTTCCCAATTTCCCAAAGTTCTTAACCAGTAAGCCGTATTATTGGGGGAGCTCCCTAGCGGTCCAAGAGATCCTAATGGACCGAAACTTCCCGAGACTCCAATATTCTTACTTAGCGGACCTGCAGGATTGAGAAAAAAAGCCACTTCGGGTGAAAGTTTAGCTGCGTCCTCCACCAAAGTGTCTGTCGTGAAAAACTCATAAGCCGCACTTAAGCTTGAGCAAGATAGAATCAGGCAAAGGGCAGTTAAGATGCTAGCTAATTTTTTGTTCATAAGGTCTTATAGCCTATGCCGCAACACAAGGCGTTAGACCCTAAAAATCTTACACTCTCTCGATAAATCGATCACATTTAAAATCAATAACTTACCAGATGCACGGCCTGCTGAAATAAGCGATTAGCTCTTTTCTGTGGCCCTGCTACAATAATTTAATGAAAAAGACAGATTACCTAATCGTCGGTTCTGGCTTCTTTGGCAGTGTACTCGCAGAACGAATTGCCAACGAGTTAGGAAAGAAAGTGACACTTATTGAGAGGCGACCTCATATTGGAGGCAACTGCTATTCTCAACAAGATGAAGAAACCGGTATTGAGTTTCATAAGTATGGAACTCATATTTTTCATACGAACTCTAAGAAAGTTTGGAGCTATCTCAATAGATTCACGGAATTCAATTCCTACTATCATCAGGTCTTAACCACCCACAATGGGGTTGTTTATCAGATGCCGATTAACCTAGAGACGATTAATAGCTTTTATGGGGTTAGGCTTAAACCTTATGAAGTTGAAGCTTTTTTAAAAGAAGAAAAAGATAAGGAAACCTATACTGACCCCAAGAATTTGGAGGAAAAAGCCATCTCTCTTATTGGTCGACCTCTTTATGAAGCCTTCATAAAAGGCTACACCCAAAAACAATGGAATAAAAATCCTAAAGACTTGCCCGCTTCAATAATCAATAGACTCCCAGTCAGGAGTAATTATGACGAATCCTATTTCAACAACGGACGTTTCCAAGGCATCCCCCTTCAGGGCTATACGGCCATTTTTGATAAACTTCTCAATCACCCTAATATTAATGTTGAGCTCGACACTGACTACTTTAATGTAAAAGATGACTACGACGTGCAGGAAAAAACAATCTATAGCGGTCCTATAGATCGCTACTTCGACTTTCGACATGGAAGTCTCGATTGGCGCAGTGTTCGCTTTGAAAGAAAAGTAGAGAGCTATTCAGATTATCAAGGAACATCTGTTATGAATTACGCGGACTCGGAGATACCGTACACTCGAGTTCACGAGCCTCACCACCTTCACCCCGAAAGAAGTAAAGATTCGAAGAAAACTCTTCTTTTCTTTGAATATTCTCAGGAAGATAAAAATGAGCCGTACTACCCCGTTAACGATGAAAGCAATAAGCGTTTATTTTTGAAGTATAAAGAGCTTACCGAGCAAGAGGATGACGTTATTTTTGGAGGTAGGCTCGGCTCGTATGCTTACTATGACATGGATCAGGTCATCGCCAATGCCCTTGCCACCTTTGAAAATAAATTAAAAATCTAATTGAGTCCCAAGAAAGAAGTCGACGACTTGATCACTATCTACTTTATTACTTAGGCGAATACCCCAATCGATAGGTAGTCTCCTAAATAAAGTCGTTTCAAACACTAGCTCTGCTCCAAAACTTTGAAGTTCTCCTTCTAAACCTAAAATTTCAAACTCTGTATGATCAAAGAAGGCAGAGGTATAAACTCGTCTCAAGTAATGAATATTTAATAGGTTCCAATTTGGATTAAGCAGTGGAACCACATAATCCAGAGAGCCTTTGCTATACTCGTCTACATAGCCATAATTAAAACCTCGTGAAAAAACATATTGTCCTGGATTATCATCAAACGCTGAATGCCTGTAATTGAAAATCCCAGTGGATTGTTTTTCACGCTTAAATTGTAACTTTAGTCCGTCATTCTCCATAAAGGCCGGCATAAAAACGGTCAAGCCACCAAAGAACTGCTCACTACCGAAGCTCTCTCTTTTTTCTGATTCTGCCTTGCGATAAGACAATTGCATTTGAATACCGAACTTCGGAATAATTTGTTGAAAGGTTTTAGCTTTTTGAAAGCGCCACTGCATCTGAGAGCCATAGAGCTTTAGCTTTTCATCATTAACCTCGTAAGGACTTACTCCCCTTCGATCGCCGATATTAATCAACCCTCCAAGCAGTGTAAATTGAAGGTTATGAGTATAGAAGTTTTGTACCAAAGTAAGGGGAAGTGTAACACTGGCAGAACTTTCAAATTCATTCCACTGCTCTTTAGGCCCTCCTGAGAAGGTCTCAGTATTTCTTTCCTCGTAACTTGCTCTAGCGCCAAGAACTGGAAAGTAGCCAGCGTAAGTAAACGCCACATTAGAAAAAGGCTTAGACTCACTAGAATTGATTCCAACGTTAGCGTTGTAGCCAAAGCTACCTAATAAGTTATTTCCTGTAAGACCAATCTGATAGCCATTACCTCCTAAGAAACTCCATGAATGCGGAGAGAGCCCTGAGAAGAACTGCCCGTTAGGTTTGACCTCTGTCATAGATGAGCTTCTTAGTAATGGCGCCGCGACCTTGGAATTAACGGGCACAAAAGAGTCACTAGGGGAAGAGGTGGAGAGCCGGTCTGGACCTAAAAGATCACGAGAACTTATTGCACGGCAGTTGCCCAAATCGTTGGATGCCAAACGTTGTCCTTGATCCTTCTCTTGAGTAAAGTGAATTTTTCCACTGTGAACCACTGGAGTGTAGGCCGCGATGATGGCCTGTGAGCAGACTTTAACCAAGAATGAATTCTCCTGACTTTCCTCCAGAGTAAAAGCCTGCACCCTTCCCTGCCAATCAGCCTCGAAGCTCAAAAGGCCCTGCGAAAAACGCAAAGAAAAGATATTATTGCGTGTTTTCTCTAGGATTAACTTTTTAGATCTGTCCGAGCGAGAAAAAAGCTGAAGAGTCTTATACCCCAATTCATCTTGACCCAGTATGTATAATTCATTCTCATTTTTCCATGCCAACTCCATTGGCGTAAACTTTTTAAAACCTACCTTTGATACTCTAACTCCACTCTTATTATAAAAAACGACAGACCAATCACCTCGATCATCTTTCCGAGTAGCGGCAATAAGACGCCCACTTGGAGAAAGACTCGGGTGAAAAATTCTTTGTTTGTCAGTTATCTTCTTAGTCTCAGAAGTCTTCAGATCATAGAGAAAAAGGTCTGAGTATCCTTGAAACTGATAACGGACATCAGGAAGAAACTGAGTGTAAACAAATTGATCTGCTTTGAGATCAACCTTGGATAGGTCAGGGTTTATGGGAAACTCAGCTAAGGCCTGGCTAACACCATTTTGATAAAGCCCCCAGAATTGATTAAGCCCCCTCTTTAAGAGATAGGCCCTTGCGTTATCAAAGAAAGGAAAAAGCTGACGCTCATAAGTTTCTTCGCTTACCTCTAGCTGATCTCCAGAGGCCTGCCACTGTTTTTTTAAATCGCGAAAAGTGTCTTCGTAAAAGGTCTTGAAGCTCACCCCACTCGCTCTCTCAATCGCTGAATAAATCCGATAGGGACTCAGGGAGAAGGTAGCGACATCATCAACAACCTTGGCCCAAAAATCATCTCCATAGAGCCTTCTCGCTCGAGTCACCAGCGCGAAGCCGTAGGTATAGTGATTAGGAAGAAAGGTTTTGTAACTCCCCCCGACAAACTCATCGTAACTAGGAATTTGATTTGTTAGTACCAAAGCTTTTAGCCGAGCCAAAAAACGAGGCGATCTTCCTCTGCCTGCATCGGTATAGAAAGTTTCAGCATAAACAGCGTCACCCTCAAAGAACCAACTAGGAAGTCCAATAGCAGAAAGAACTGACCAGCCGAACTCTCCAAAGAAGTAATAACCAAAACGATTATTAGAGCGATAATTGTAATCGTACTGAATAATGTGTCGATATTCGTGAATGGCCAGTGCTTGATAGAAATTCAAGCCGCCAATAAAGGGAGAAAAAGTCTCATGAGCAAACCACTCACTTCGACGTGGCCCTAATGTGACAAAGCCATTTGGCAGAGCTAAACCTGGTCGTAAAATAAGGGGAAATTGCGCCGGTTTATCTATGCCGTAATGACTTCCGACTACTGAAGAGTAGCTCTCTAAAAATCCCGCAATCTTCTCTGCGTCTTTTTGTCTGCCTTGAGGATAAATAATCCTGACAAAAGGAGTCTCGAATTCGAGCCAGTCCAAATCAGAGCGACTTTGACCGAGGGAAACCCCCTGAGCCAAAATTGGCACCACCATCCCCATTAACCCAACGATTGTGATGAAAAACGCTCCCGCACTTAAGAAATTTTTCATGCTAAATTATCCTGCTTTGAGTTTTTCATCGAGATTTTAAATGTTCAATCTTACGCAATATCGTAACCAAATCTGCCTAAAAAGAGTACTTCTTTTCCAGATAAAGAAAGGCTTTTAAACTGATTCATACTACCCAAAAGGTCTATCTCTTTAACGGGGAGTCTTCGATATATAGCGAGAGCAAGCTGATATTTTTTTTTAGAATAGCCTTCTGATCGATCATCCGACCATCTTTGAGCAAGAAATCTCTCTTTGCCATTAGAGTTAAAGATCGATACTCACCAAGAAGGTTTCTTGCCCTCTCTTTTGACAGAAACTTGGCTTCTAGGGCAATTGCACTCTCATAAATTGAAGCAACCGCTAGCTTATCACTACTGTTTTCAATCAACTCTCTATAGATCCTGCTCAAAAGTGCTGCAGCGCTACTCCCTGCATTGATTTTAAAGCGGTAGAGCACAAGATGGTTCTCATCTCTTACCAAGCTCTCTTTAAAGGGCAGCCCTTCGTTTCCAAATCTACTTCTATGCTTATTAACAACCACAAATAGATGGGAGTTCTTTGTGCTGCTATAATCGTATTGTTTGTCCATATAAATACGACTTCCTCCTAAGTGTTTGGGAGCATAGCGAGAGCTGGACAAAACTTTAGCCTTAATTTTTTCATCAAAAATGAGCGCCCCAACCAGGTGCTCGGCCCTCCACTCACCTAGAGTGGTAAGATTCAGTGCCATCAGAAGATCCTTTTTTTCACTTATCACTTCTAGCTCCTGCCAAATCCCTCTCCAACCGGGGTGACTAAAGGCGGGCAAAATGTTTTCTCTTCTTTGAGCGTAAAAATGAAAGCTAAATATAACTAAAATTATAAAAGTCCCAAGAGCCTTTTTAAAAGACTGCTCATAAAGACTGACAAGATTCCCTAGCATAAAGAAAAAAGCGGCGAAAAAACAAAAAGCATAGCGGTAATCAAAGCGATAAGAGATAAAGAGGCAATAAACGAAAGGTAAAAGAAAGAGAAAAAGTAGGCAGAGAGCTGCCTCATAAAAGACTTCAGAAGCCTCCTTTTTTTTTCCACCTTTAAAAAATAAGCCTAATAAAAAGATAAGAACCAAGCTAATCTCAAGCACAAAACGATAAAGCGCCTGTAGGTAGCTGCCCTTTAAATAAGAGATGAGGTGGCCTAGGCTTTGCCCTAGGTGACTGGTCGTCTGAATACCACCGACAAGAAGGTAGAGAGTAGGTAGTGAAAAAAGTGCAGAGGCTCCAAAAGCGAGGAAAGTATCTCGAACAGAGACACTTCTATTGATCAGCCTTGGTATACTTATCAAGAATAAACAAAATATCATAACGACTGGTTGCAGACCTGTCGCCATCAAGAAAATAAAAGTTGAACTCACAAAGAGAAAAAGTATTTGAGTCCGAGCTGACCTTAGATATTTGAAAAAGTAGTAAATTGAGAAGAAAGCGCAAACTAGCGCCAAAGATAATGGACGAGCCTGAAGAGACTCTCTTACTAAAGGAGTGATGAAAAGAGGAAAAGCCGAAATCCCTAGGGCCGTCCAATTACTGATTGCCTTTTCACGCAAGTAAAGAAAGAGACTCACCACAAAAAAGCCTCCCCAAAAAAGAGAGGAAAGTTTCACACTGATGAGGGAGCTTGGTAGAAACTTTGCCAACAGTGCTGAGGTAACATAATCCAAGGGTGGCTGTTGTTCCTTGAATGCCATTGAAATAATTGAACCTTTATTATCAAAAAAAACCTCGTATTGAGCGTACTCATCGACCCAAATATCTACGCTATTCCACAAGAGGAAGCGGCTTAAGCCATAGAAGCCTATCAAACCCAAAATGAACCACAGATCCTTTGAGCTCAATCTAGTTGCCTGTCGAAACTTGAGTGTTGCTATCAAGCACGCAATAAGGCCAACCGAGTAGAAGTACTTAATGGGTGAGGTATCAGCAATAGAGACAATAAACGCAAACCAGATCAGACACACAAGGGCTACAAAAGTACTAAATAGGGTATCGACTCCATGCTCTATTCGATCAGGCATTATTAAATCTCTCCCTTTTAACTAAGCATCAAGTCAAGTTTGCTCGTTCAGACTTCCAACGATACTAAAACTTAAGCACATTTAAAAAAGGTTTGTTAAACTAAAATCCTGCTAATACTTTCATCAGGGAAGAAGAAAATGGTCCAAGAATGGCGAATCTGTGGCGTCTGCAAAAACTCAATCTCTCTCGGAGCGATCTATCAGAAATGCTCTATCTCTACTTGTAGAAAGCTCGCTTTCTGTAGCGTCGATTGCTGGGATATTCACCAAGGTGTTATGGGACATAAAAGTGCATATGCTGAAGAAGAAAGGGCACCGACGAGCCTAGAGCAAGAAAAGCCTCGAAGAAGAATGGTCGCTTCTGCTCCCAAACAAGGACCTGGTAATACAGCGGCAAAAGAGACACTCATTGTCGTGAGTAAGCTTAAGGCTTACGTAAAAGACAGTGGTGATATGAATACTTCAGGCGACGTACCCGACGTTCTATCAGACTATGTCAGACTACTAGTCAATCAAGCTACTGAGAATGCTCGCAGAGAAGGGAGAAAAACTCTTATGGGCAAGGACTTCTCTAACTTAAAGCTCTAAATTCTAAAAAAAAGGAAGGTAAGAAAATGGCAGTAGGTGGAACAAAAGTTATTATGCAAGCGATTGTCGGCAACAGCTTCATCACTGTCATTAAGTTCTTCGGCTTCTTTGTCACGGCAAGCCCTTCAATGATGGCCGAAGCTGTCCACTCTCTTGCCGATACTTTTAATCAAATACTTCTCTATATTGGAATCAAACAGTCTAGGACCAAGGCTTCACGGGACTACTCTACTGGAATGGGTGGTGCGAGCTACGTATGGAACTTAGTCAGTGCCGTGGGCGTCTTCTTTATCGGGTTTGGGGTAACATTCTATCATGGTATGCACTCACTACTTGAGCCCAGTCACTCTGTCTCACAGATCAGCTGGACTGCTGTTGGAATATTACTTCTCTCTCTTGGGATTGAGTTCTACGTTCTTGTAGGAGCCTACAAAGAAGTCAAAAGAAGACGAGGCAATCTATCTTACTCCGAATTTTTCATGCAAAGTGACGACCCTGCTTTATTGGCGGTTTTACTGGAGGACGGTGCTGCCGTACTGGGGGTGATCTTGGCCTTAATAGGACTTGTTCTTGGTCAAATTACGGGCTCAACAGTTTTTGATTCGATCGTGTCTTTAATCATCTCGTTTCTCATGGCTTTTTTAGCTATTTCATTGGGGATCATTAATGGAAGGCTTTTAATTGGAAAAAGTACCACCCCTACAAAAGAAGCAGAAATGAAAAGCTTTATTGAAAACTTTCCTGAAGTTAACCAAGTGGTTAGTCTAAAAACCAAAATTCTCGGCACTGGCAACGTAAGGCTTTCTCTAGAAATAGAGCTGCTCGGTGAGAGGATCATAGATCTAGATCTCTTAAGGATCGATGCCGAAAAAATAGAAAAGGGCGAAAGTCCTCACAAGATCCTATTAAAAACTTCGGAGAGAATGGTTCGGACGACGGGCCACGCGATTCGGGAAATGGAAATGAAAATCCACGACCAGTTTCCCGAGATTACCCTCATTGACCTTGAGATCGATTAAACTACTCAGCGTAGGTAATGTGGCTTATTTCAAAGTGTTTTCCAGACTTCGTGTACAGTAGGACAAAGTGAGCACTCGTTCCATATCCACCCCAATAACTACCGCCAACATTTACTTGGTAAAGTTCACAAGATCTCGAATAGTGGCACTTATAAAGCTGTGCTACTTCATCTGAGGCTAATGAGTTTTCATAATTACTCACAGTAGTATGCTCATCAAGAGCTGCTTTTGTGACAAAGAATTCATGAGAACTAACATCCTCATGACCACTTCTCCAATAATTACGCCTTATTGCCTTTGCTATTTTTTCTACTTTACTTTCTTGTGCCTCGATAGACATAAAAGCACTTGATGCCTGATTGGCAGCTTTCGTAGAAAGTAGAATAAAGAAAAACAAGAAAATAATAGGACATTTCATGGTCAAGCTCCTGATGGGTCTAATCTTAAATTTTGGAAATCCTAACAAGCCTTATTTACCTTGTTAAGAGCAGTGTGAAATAAAGCACCCTATAAAAAAGAAAGAGAGTTAGCAGAAAACTTCTCTTCTTTGACGAGAGACCTTTTTGCCAATTTGCTTTACGATTATCCCGACACTCACCACATCGGATACTTTCCAATACTCACAATGCCACTTGTTGGTACAAAGTCTTTTTTTAAGGATTTAATTTCTACTTCGGCTACCTTCTTGTACTTCTCATAGACTTGGCAAAGCTCGTTAACGAAAGCCTTATGGCTTTTTGCAGAGAGCCCCCATTCAAAAAGAAGACAGTGTTTATTTTCATCGCCTCTATTGACTCCTACGTGTAACGATTCCTGCATGACTCTTTTTAGCAGTACAGGTCCATAAGCTCTCTCAAGAGAACCACCCGAAATCCACTTGAAAGGAAAGTTTGCCATCAACTTAATACGCTCCTTAGCATGACGCTCAAGAAGTTCGCAGTCTTCCATCTCCTTCAAAATCTGAGCGAGGCCTTGCCGATCAATCATGACCAAGTCGCAAATTTCATCGAGCGTCTTTCCCATAATAAGGAAGCGAAAGATAAGAAAGTTTTTTTCATCTCGAGCGAGAAGTAGCTCCTGAGAGGAAGTATACTCGTATAGCTTTTGGCCTTGGTCTTGAGAGAGACTAATAATGTCGTAGAAGCTAACTTCCAAAACTTCACACAACTGCTCAAGCCTGTGAAAGCTTACATCTTCATGATTAAGTAACCTCTTAACGGTGGCTTCAGACACTTTGAGAAGATTACCTATCGCTGAATAACTGAGGCCCTGAGATCGGATAACCTCCTTTAATTTACTTTGCAGTCGCTTAAGAACCATGACTTCTTCCCCCACTCTTGAATAAAGGATCAACATAGGACCTTTCTGATTCATCATCAAGGTAAAAGCGCGTATGAAGACCCCCTCCTCTTCTCAAAAGGACCAATATCTCTTTCCTAAATTTCTTTTCATTTATAAACTAGAGAGCTTAAAGACCTTAGCCTACCAAGAGAAAAGCCGATGCCCTCCTTTCAAGCCTTACTCAAAAAGCTCTCCTATTTGTTGTGGCCTACAGCACTGATCTTCATCTATTTAAGCCCCGTTGAATTGGCCGCAGAGTCTCGCCACTTTTTGGCCATCTTTAGCCTCGTCGTTTATTTGTGGCTTTGCACCTCTGTTCCTCTTTTTGTTTCTGGAGTTTTTGGCGTTTGCTTGTGTGTCTTGTTTGGAGTGAGTTCAACGACAGATGCCTTTGCTCCCTTTGGTCATCCCATTATCTTTTTATTTTTAGGAGGATTCATCTTTGCAAGAGCGTTGGAGGTTACAGAGCTCGATCAAAGACTCGCCTATAAGGCGATAAGTAACTCTTGGGTTCAACGCTCTCCCCAGCGAGTTGTCTTGGTCTTTTTAGCACTTAGCTTCACACTCTCCATGTGGATATCAAATACGGCTGCAGTGGCCATGTTACTGCCGATGTCCTACGGAGTGCTTAAGAAACTAAAGAAAGATTTTTCAATTGAGAGTTCACGCTTCGATGAAGCCTTACTTCTAGGATTAGCCTACAGTGCGACAGTCGGGGGAAATGTAACACCAATTGGCTCGCCCCCAAATTTAATTGCCATAGGCCACCTTAAAACTCTTTTAAATGCCGATATTGGCTTTTTAGAGTGGATGGCCATGGCCCTTCCCTTTTCTCTCATTGTTTTTTTCTTTGTTTATAAAAGCTGCATCAAACACCTTCCCAAAACATCTATAGTCGCCGAGCCTGAGAAGATACAAAGCTACCGTAGGATGACAAAAGAACAAAAGTATGTAGCTGCAACATTCTCTTTCACAGTATTCCTATGGATATTCCCAAGCCTTTTAACCCTTACCTTGGATCCCGTTAGCACTTTCTCCTTATTTATAAAAAATAACCTCACAACACCGATCATAGGAATTTTATTCGCCTGTACTCTTTTCGTGTTTCCACTAGGGGATAAAAAAAAGGTACTCACTTCAAATGACATCTCACAAATTGATTGGTCTTCCCTCTTACTTTTTGGTTCGGGCTTATCATTAGGTAAAATACTTTTCGATACCGGCTTGGCCAAAAACCTTGCGCTCTTTATCGCGCAGTCCTCGGGGGAAATAAGCGTGATAGTGCTCCTTATAGGCCTGGTCGTCTTCACAGTACTCTTTACAGAGCTAGCCTCAAACACAGCATCGGCTAATATACTGATACCTATTATGCTGGCGATAAGCGAACAGATGAAGTTAAACTCCACTATTTTAGCTTTCTGTTTGGCCCTCGCATGCAACTCTGCTTTTATGCTGCCTGTCGCGACTCCCCCTAATATTATTGTCTATGGGACTAATCGAGTTGCGAAAGTGAGCATGATGAGAGCTGGCATGAAGCTCAATATCATCTGTGCCTTCCTTTTAGGTCTTACAATGGCGATCCTCGCCTAGTTTAAAGACTAAAAACGATTATTTATCATGAAAAAAGACAATAGCGGCTCCTCAGTGAGAGTTAAAAACTCTTGATGCTAATAACTGCAAATGTCCAGTTCTCTACACAATATCTGGATCAGCCCTAGAGGTAAAAATACAGAGAAGGACTTAAGGTTAATCAACTATTAATCCTAACAAAGGAAATTAAATGGACGTCAATGAAATGAAAGGTAACTTAAAACAACTTGTTGGGCAGGCTAAGCAACAATGGGGTAAACTCACTGATGACGAAATCCAACGAATGGATGGAAATATGGAAAAGCTTCAGGGCTTCATCCAAGAAAAGTACGGGCGCACAAAAGACGAGGCGAGAAAGGAAGTTAACGACTTCCTAGAGAAACATAGCCAAAAATAGATAAAATAAACAGTCAGGCAGGCAGCGAGCCACAGTAGAGGAATAAGTGCCCTCACGTGGCTCGCTTTTTTTTGTAGTATTTTTTCTAGTTCGTCGATCCTCCATAATTGTAATACTTACCTATCTCTATTAATTCCAAGTATTTAAAGATAATTTCCAAACCATGCAAGTTAACGTCCGTTTTTTAGATAATCTCCGCTTAGAAGCAAGCTTCGACGACTATTCGATTATTAGTGATCAACCCGTTCGCTATAAAGGTGACGCCACGGCTCCGGGACCTTTCGATTACTTTTTAGCCTCTTCTGCCCTCTGTGCAGCTTACTTTGTTAAACTCTATTGCAGTACGAGAGACATTCCCACTGAGGATATAAAGCTCACTCAGCAAAATATTGTAAATCCCGATAATCGCTACCATCAAGACTTGAATATCCAAATTGAATTGCCTGACTCTATTGATGACAAAGATAGAAAAGGCATCATTGCCTCGATGCAGAGGTGTACAGTCAAGCGAGTCATTCAAAACTCACCTAACTTCAAAATAGAAGCACTTGGCCCACAAGAAGGCGAGGTCAACCTCGACTACACGAGCTACGGCCCAAAAGATTTTAAAACTCAACTAAAAGGCAAAGACTGCACACTCGAGGAAACCATAACCAATATGCGTAGCCTCTTAGCAGACCTAGGCATCAAGATAGAAATTGCCTCTTGGCGAAACCCACTTCCCCATGTCTGGTCCGTTCACCTGCGAGATGCAGACTCTCCAATGTGCTACACCAATGGGAAGGGATCCACTAAAGACGCCGCTCTCTGTTCTGCTTTGGGTGAATACCTTGAGAGAATTAGTAATAACTACTTCTACAACGACTTCTATCTTGGCGAGTCAATTGCTCAAGCCTCCTTTGTTCATTACCCACAAGAAAAATGGTTTCCTGTTGAAAACTCAAGAGAGCTACCTTTGGGAATGATGGATGACCACTTTTTAGAAATCTATAATCCAGAGTCGGAACTACTTCCCGAACACTTAATTGATACGAACTCAGGTAACAAAGACAGAGGCATCTGCTGCCTGCCTTTTATACGCCAAAGTGATAAAGAGAGAATTTATGTTCCCGTTAACCTCATAGGTAATCTTTTTGTCAGCAATGGCATGAGTGCAGGTAATACCCTCTTTGAAGCAAGAGTTCAGGCTTTATCTGAAATATTTGAGCGTGCCGTTAAGAATCAGATCATCCTTGAGGAGCTCACACTGCCAGATGTTCCTGAGGATATATTAAAGCTGTACCCTTCAATACTTGAAGGTATTGAAGGGTTAAGAGAAAAAGGCTTTCCCGTTATTATTAAGGATGCCTCTCTTGGTGGCCGCTTTCCCGTTATAGCAGTGACACTGATGAACCCTAAAAACGGAGGTGTCTTTGCTTCGTTTGGCTCTCACCCTGATTTTGAAGTTGCTCTGGAGCGGGCCCTTACCGAGCTTCTTCAAGGAAGAAGTTTTGAGGGTTTAAATGACACCGCTCCTCCCACCTTCAACAGTTTTGCCATTAGGGAACACAATAATATCGTCGACCATTTCATCGACTCTACGGGAGTCATCTCGTGGAAGTTCTTTAGTGCAAAACCTCAATTTAGTTTTAAGCATTGGAACTTTAAAGGGACTACTGAGCAAGAGTTTAACTACTTAATGGAGATTTTAAGTAGTCTCGAGAAAGAAGTTTATATTGCAGACTATGAAGATCTAGGGACTCCAGCTTGTCGCATAATCATTCCAGGGTACTCCGAGATTTATCCCGTTGAGGAGCTCGTTTGGGACAATCACAATAAAGCTCTACTCTACAGAACCGATATTCTCAATCTTCATAGTTTATCCGACCAGGGGCTAAAAAAGCTTTGTCAAAATTTAGAGGAAAGTGAGCTCGACGACTATACATTGATTTCAGAGCTCATCGGTGTGGCCTTTGATGAAGCCGATGCATGGGGCCGACTCACGATAGGAGAATTAAAAGGACTGATCTACTTGGCTTTACAAGACTTTGAAGAGGCAAAAAATCAAGTTGATATGTTTGTAGCCTTCAATGACTCAACTCCTAAAAGAAGAACATTTTATCAAATTCTAAGTGCCCTTATTGAAATCGAACTGGACCAAAGCCTAGACCACAAAGACTACACAGCTAGCCTAACTCTCATGTATGGCGAAGAGTTACTCAAAGAGGCATCAATGACTCTTCAAAATAATAACCGCTTTCCTGGGCTCATCCCCACGGATGAAAACCTTAAAGGCCTAGATAAACACTTAGCCTTAATCGAGAGCTATAGAAAGCTCCACTCTAAGAGGGCAAATCCCTAGTGGACTGGGTCTTAGATACTTGAATACTCCAATAGGTTTGCGATATACTTCTCAGATGAAAATCAACAAAAAGAGAGTCCTACTAAAAAGTATTGCCCTCATTTTATCGCTCTGGCTTTGGTACGTCATCTATCAGGGCTATACTGGATCTTAAGTTATGGCTTTAAGCGCTTCTATCTATAAAGTAAACTTAACCCTTTCTAATTTTAATACCCACTTCTACCACGACTTCAGTCTCACTCTGGCCAAGCACCCTTCAGAGAGTGAAGAGCGAATGATGAATCGCTTGGCCGCCTTCTGTTACTGTGCTCATCCAGATCTCGCCTTTACGAGAGGTCTGAGCACTCAAGATGAGCCTGAATTATGGTTAAAGGATCTCTCTGGCGCTATTGTTCATTGGATTGAGCTAGGTCAGCCCGATGAAAAGCGAATTAAGCAAGCAGCAGGTAAGTCCAAAAAAGTTACAGTCTTTACAACCCATCCTAACACCTCTGAGACGTGGTTCGAAAAAATTAAAAGTAAAGTTCCACTCGATAAAGTCGAAGTCTTTCAGATATGCTTAGTCGAAAATGGGCCCATTGATAAGTTTGTCCAACGCTCAATGGAGCTCAGCTGCACAATCGAAGATAATCTCATCTTCTTAGGAAATGAAAATGAGCGCGTAGGACTTGAGTTTAAAAGAATGCTCTTTTAAGAATCTACACATTTGGTAAACCTTTTAAAAAGGATTTCCTTGCTCTTGACCTCCATCATAAGAGATTAACAATAAGGTTTTTACATGATCAAATTTAGGAATTTTTTAGAGAGTCTTGTTTTAAAGGTACAAGAAGATAGGACTCCTGATGGCGCTGCCGTTTTAGCCTACTATCTCACCTTGGCGACTTTTCCTGCCATAACGACCCTTATAGCGACTCTTCCTTTCCTGCCAATTGATGGGCTTCAGGACTTTTTGCTTCAACTTGTCTACAACAGTGCCCCCGGAAATACTGGCGAGTACATCGCCAATATTATCCATGAGGTTTTGAGCAATAAAAAGCCGGCCCTTTTATCTATAGGGGTACTAGGCACTCTCTGGGCAGCTTCTAGTGGAATGGTCGCAGTCATCGTTCAACTTAATCTTGCCTATAATGTAAAAAAAGAGCGTAGCTTCCTCAAAAGAAGACTTGTTGCCATCGGCCTCACCTTCTTTTATGTGCTCACTCTAATGGTTATTGGGGCTATCGTTATCTTGGGGCAAGAGGCAATTACGTGGCTAGGTTTTGCAGCTGAGGGCTCGCTTTTAGAGAAAAATCTAACATTGATATTTCGCTATTTTTTAGCCTACTCGCTCCTGCTCTTTGCCTTCGCTTCTATTTACTATCTTGCCCCAAACTCGCGACAAAAATTCAAATATATTACCCCAGGAACCTTTATTGGCGCTAGCTTCATTATACTAGCGACGATGAGCTTCAATTATTATATTAAAAATCACGCAGATTACTCAAAAACATACGGAAGCTTAGGCGGCGTTGTCGTCTATATGGTTTGGATCTACATAGCGGGCTTTGTTCTGCTTTTTTCGGCCCAAATTAACGAAATTCTTAAAAATCAGAGTAAACTAAGAAAAGATCATAAGAGTTAGGAGCCTGCCATCGAAACCATTGAGAGTATTATCAATCTTGCTAGTGGACTTGATCCGAGTGAACGGTCTTTTTCTAAAGATTGCTTAGAGAGACTTGAGCTTTTTAAGGCTCCCAAGGACCTTCAAGATTTTAACCTTGAGCTCTCTCACTGGATTAACGCGCAAGCAATGCCCGATCAACTCAATGTTTACAATAACTTTGGCCAGCCACCAGTTACCCTTTTTAATAATTCACACTTTGTCGTAGATCTCTACTTCTGGCTTCATTCGGACACATCCATTCACACCCACTCTTTTACAGGGGCTTTTAAGGTTCTCTTTGGCCAATCCCATCAAGAGATCTTTAATTTGAAAAACGTAGAATCCTTCGAGGAAGATATACGCCTCAATGAGTATGAGGTTAAGGAAAGGCGAACACTGAAGCAAGGAGAATGCCAAATGATCACTCCTGGGGACAGATTTTGCCACAGAGTAAGTCACCTCAATTCTCCTACTGTCACACTTTGCATGAGAACGATTAATGATAAGGCCACACCACAATGGCATCAGTTTGAAAATGGGCTTAGTATTCTAAAAGTTGAAATCCCTCAGCAAGTCTATAAGACTCTATTCTTTTACCAGTATTTTCTCTCTCAAAGTTCAAAGAGAGCAAAAACCTTCTTACAAGACTTTATTAATCAATCTGCTCCTTCCCTTATCATCAATCTTTTTGAAGAGGTTCTCAGTGGCGCCCTTGGACTCGATGATGAGGTTTTAGAAAAATTTCATAATATGGTTTTAAAAACGTATCGGGATAAAAGCTGGTTTCAGCTTTACTTGGAAGCTTGTTCAGAAGAGTAGAAAACCCCTTCCCAACTTCAAGCTGGGAAGGAGTCTTAATCATTACCTATTTTAAATCAAAGCGATCGTTTTGCATCACCTTTGTCCACGCGCTGACAAAGTCACGAGTGAATTTCCTCGCCCCATCATCAGCAGCGTAAACTTCGGCCACCGCCCGAAGTTCTGAGTGAGAACCAAAAATGAGGTCTACCGGTGTTGCCGTATAGACAAGCTTATTAGAGCTTCTATCGCGGCCTTCATAGACACCATTAGTATCTTCAGACTTACTCCATTTGGTGCCCATATCAAGAAGGTTAACGAAGAAGTCATTGCTAAGAGTTCCTACTCTATCGGTAAAAACACCGTGTTTTGTATTGCCAGCGTTGGCACCAAGAACTCTGAGCCCGCCAATAAGGACGGTCATTTCTGGCACAGTCAAGGTCAGCATATTGGAGCGGTCAATCAACATCTTTGTCGGAGACATCATCGCAGCATCACTATAGTAGTTCCTAAAAGCGTCAGCCTTTGGCTCTAGAACATTGAAAGACTCGATATCTGTTTGAGCTTGAGTGGCGTCCATTCTCCCGGGCTTGAAAGGAACGGTTAGCTTTTTAAAGCCTGCCTTAGCTGCTGCATCTTCGATAGCAGCAGCTCCTCCAAGAACGATTGTGTCAGCGAGAGAAACTTTTTTATTTCGAGCTAGCGACTTATTAAAGCTTTTTTGCACTTTCGTTAATCGAGCTAGGACACGAGAAAGGTCAGTCGGGTCATTGACGCTCCAGCTCTTTTGAGGAGCTAATCGAAGGCGAGCACCATTAGCGCCACCTCGCATATCAGTCCCTCGGTAAGAACTAGCTGCTGCCCATGCCGTGCGCACTAACTGTGAATTAGTTAAACCACTTTTAAGAATCCTAGCTTTTAAGTCGTTGGCTTCTCGCGAATTAATCAGTTTATGATCAACTTTTGGGATTGGATCTTGCCACATCATTGTTTGCTCAGGGGCATCGCTTCCGACGTAACGGGCTTGAGGACCCATATCTCTGTGGGTCAACTTAAACCAAGCCTTTGCAAAAGCCATCTCAAATTCTTCAGGGTTCTCTAGAAATCGTTTAGAAATCTTATTGTAACTTGGGTCAACTTTGAGGGCCAAGTCTGAAGTAAACATAATAGGCGCGTGCCTTTTATTTTCATCATGAGCATCTGGTACCATGTCGGAAGTATCTTCATCGGCCGGGATCCATTGACCTGCACCGGCAGGACTCTTTGTTTTAACCCACTTAAAAGCATAAAGATTTTCTAGGTATTGCATTGTCCATGTTGTCGGGCTCGCCGACCAAGCACCTTCGAGACCGCTGGTCATCGTATCCGCCCCTTTTCCTGAGCCGCATTTGTTCTTCCAGCCTAGGCCTTGTTCTTCGATACCGGCCCTCGCTGGCTCAGCTCCGATGCATTCAGCTTTTACGGCACCATGGGCTTTACCAAAGGTGTGCCCACCAGCAATCAAGGCGACTGTTTCTTCATCATTCATCGCCATTCGCCCAAAAGTTTCTCTGATATCATTCGCCGAGGCTTGAGGATCGTGGTTAGCATTAGGTCCTTCTGGGTTAACATAGATAAGACCCATTTGAACTGCAGCAAGAGGCTTTTTAAGTTTTCTATCGCCTTTGTGGTATCTCGAATGATCCGAAAGCATTTTTGTTTCTGGACCCCAGTAGACCAAGTCAGCTTCCCAATCGTCGGCCCTGCCACCAGCAAACCCCAAGGTCTTAAAGCCCATTGACTCCATGGCAACATTCCCAGTTAAGACCATGATATCGGCCCAAGAAAGTTTACGACCGTATTTCTTTTTAATAGGCCAAAGAAGGCGACGGGCCTTATCTAGGTTGGTGTTATCAGGCCAGCTATTGAGAGGCTCAAACCTTTGTTGACCTCCTCCTGCTCCACCACGTCCATCGTAAGTTCTGTAGGTCCCTGTACTATGCCAAGCCATCCGAATAAAGAAAGGTCCGTAATTACCCCAATCAGCAGGCCACCAGTCTTGAGAAGTTGATCTTCCCCCGAAAAAACGGACACTGCTTTAAGCAACAAGACGGTTTATTTGTTCAGCATAATCTACAGGGCTCAAATATCCAAGCGAAGAATGAAGCCTTTCTTGGTTGTACCAGTTTATATA